>Ga0187875_10000001_pt1 | contig 401289 bp, 326 predicted proteins | sample June2016WEW_17_1_2_FD_132978 | JGI IMG/M metagenome (GOLD analysis project Ga0187875, IMG submission 132978) | Peatland microbial communities from SPRUCE experiment site at the Marcell Experimental Forest, Minnesota, USA - June2016WEW_17_10 | ecosystem: Environmental > Terrestrial > Soil >... | reverse complement strand
TGCGAATCGCCCCCGGCGCGTGCGCCAGCCGGAACTGCCGCAACTTCCCGCTGGCCACTTCCTCGCGCTCCACCCAGGTGTAGCGCTTGTGACTGTCGAATGCGATATATTCTTCCATGCGCGACCCCCCCTTTCCTCACAGGGATTTGGGATTTCCACCGTCAGCGTAACTGACGGCAGGAGTCGCGCTTTCATATTTTCATCCCGAACCCGCGCAGCGGGTGAGGGATCTGCTTTTCGCTCGATGACAGAGAAACGTGCTACGCGCCCGTGGGATGCGCCATCTGATTGTGCCGCTCGAGCGCGTGCACAATCGATTCCCGCGTGACCATCCCAACCACGCTGCCGTTCGCGATCACCGGCATGTGCTGCATCCCTACGCTGCGCATTCGGTCCAGCAGTTTCAGCGCCGATTCACTCGGCTCGGCCCACAGAAGTTTGTCCCGCGGCGTCATCGCCGCCTGCACTGACGTCACTCCCCAATCTTCCTGCGGCACGCGCGTCAGCGCCTCCGTTGAGATCATGCCCACCAATTGCCCATGCGCCACCACCAGATGCGAACCGCGCCCGCTGCGGCTCACTTCGCGCGCGTAATCCTCCAGCGAGATTTCGCGGCCCACGATCGGCGGCTCAGCCGTCATGATGTCGGATACTAACAATCCTTCCAGCGCCGTCCGCGTTTCCGCCTGCGCGTAGCTCTGCTTCGCCGCCGATAGCAGGAACCAGCCGATCAGCGCCAGCCAGATTCCGTTGACGACGTCGCCCTGCGCTTGCCACGCGCGCACCGCCTCAAACGCGCCCAGCGCGATCATGCCGTACGCGATCACTTGCCCCGTGCGCGCCGCCAGGCGCGAAGCCTTCGTGTAGCTCTTGGTCGCGCCCCACACGATCGCGCGCAGAATGCGTCCGCCGTCCAGCGGGAAACCCGGCACCAGGTTGAATGTCGCAAGAACCGCGTTGATCCACCACAACTGCCCCGTCAGCACGCCGGGCATCGAGTCCGCCGGCACCGTCCGCGAAATCAGATAGAAGCCGCCGGCCAGAAAGTAGCTCGATAGCGGACCGGCCACGGCGATATTGAATTCCTGAATCGCTTTGTCCGGGTCGCGGCTGATCCGCGCCACGCCGCCGAAGAAAAACAGCGTGATCGAAACCACCGGAATGCGGTAATGCTTCGCCACCACGCTGTGTGACATTTCGTGGAACAGCACGGAGCCGAAAAACAGCAGCGCGGTCATCAGGCCCAGGCCCCAATTCTGCTGCTGCGTCCATTGCGGATGCGCGCCGGCGAATTCCGTCGCCAGCGAAAACGTGATGAACGCAAAAATCAGAAACCAGCTCAGATCCAGAAAAATCGGGATCCCCAGCAGTTTTCCGATGCGGATTCCGCGGCCACGAAACACGTTTTCTCTCTCCCTCTATTGAAATAAGTATACCCGAACCCGCAACTCGCCGAGATTCGCGAACATTACAAAACCGCGGCCAGCGAGCCACAGCGTGTCCGCCGCCACACGCAATTCCGCCGCGCCCAAATTCGCAACGCGTTGCCTATCAACCATTTGCCGCTTGGCGTGCGGCGTGCTCCTCCGTCGGGCGTTGCGCCACGGCGCAATCCGATGAGAGCCGCCGAAGCCCGCCGCGGCGGGCAAAGGCGGCCGCCGCGCGCGATAGCCTGACGCTGCTGTAGTTGGGCGGGCGCAGCCCGCCGTAGCTCGACGAAGTCGAGCGAAGGCGGGAAAAGGAGATCGAGCCATGGAAGCCTGGATGGGTTGGGCGATCGTCGCGGAAGGGTTGCTGCTCTCGGTGGTCTTGGCACTGATGCTCACCTGGTCGGCGCTGCGAGCCGTGTTTCATCTGATGCCCGCGACGGCGGCAGCGGCACGCCTCCGCCCGGCTCTGGTGGCCCCGCGCCGCGCGCACGAGTAGGGAGTAGCCGCGCGAGGTGCGGCCCGTGTAGCGCCAGCCTTAAGGCTGGCATCTTTGGTTTCGAGATCGCGCCGAGTTGAAGCCGCCGCTACGTGAAGATCGCGCCGCAGAAGTCGAAGCAGAAGTAGCAGAAGTAGCAGAACGAGCAGCAGAAGTTGAAGGAGGGCCCCATGCACGCGCTAAAGAATTTCGCCCTGATTTTCGCGAGCCTGATCTTGACCGGCGCCGTCGGCGTAGTCGCCTACGACGTCTACATGGCGAACCAATACCATCGCCTGATCGCCGAGCGCGCGCGTCTCTTGCGCGTCGTCGAGCGCCGCCTCGCCCGCTGACGCATGCGTCGATGCGCGCGCCGATGCACAAGTTTGCCGCTAGCCACGCACCCCTGCGGGCAGCTCCCGCGGCCAGATTGACGGGGTCCGCCGCCCCTGCTTTCAGGCCCGGGGGCTGCTCGGCTGGCGGTCCCGGCGAACTTGCTGGAACCAGAAATTGCCGGCCTCAAGAGGAGCAAAACGAAGATTCCAGATCAATGGGAATTGCCTCGGGATACTATCGGTCACACCCCGCGCGCAGTTGTCACAAGAGGGACGCGTTTGGAGGCACGATGAGGAAATATTGCGCATCCGTTGGGATCCTGCTCAGTACATTGATCCTTACGCAGTTCACCCCAGTTGCTGCAGCGCAGTCGGTGGATTTATCCGTAGGCGCCACGTTCACGTTCGACATCGGGCCGAATCTGCCGCAGTTCACCTTCAAAGTGATTCCCGAACCACAACCTAAGGATTCATATGGAGACGCGCAATCGACCGTGCGCGAAATCCAAGTATTTCAGGGCAAATCCGGCCAGCCGCTGCAGCGATTGACGGGTTGTGACTTGAACGATATGGCACCTCCGCCGGATGGCTCGGACTGGTTTCACACGGAAGATATCAACTTTGATGGATACCAGGATCTCTATCTCATGACGACGTCCGGCGGCGGCAACCAAGGCGGGTGCGTATGGCTTTTCAATCCCAAGACGCGACGCTTTGACTACAGCGAGGAATTCAGCGAGCTTGATGGAGCCCGGCTCGACCCAGCGACAAAAACTATCTTCAGCTACCACAACGGCGGAATGGGGGGAGTTGTTCATGATGCGGAGAAACATTAAGGTGAAGAACAACCGCCCGGTGCTCATTTGGTCTGAACACCAGGATTGGGATTTCACGAAGAATCAATCGCACTGCGTCCAGCAGGAACGGCGCGCCGATAAAATGGTGATTATTCTCGACGTCTGGACGTCCGGGGATGACGGCGCCGAACAGTGCGTGGAGGGCAGGCTGTTCTAGAACCAGTTGGAGAACCAAATAAAACTTAACCCAAAATCACCCGAACAGACCTCGGCACTTGGGGTGAACATCGAGCCGATTGAGACAAACGATGTGCTATGATTCGCGAACGGAATCTCTGCCTGCGGGTTTGGCTGTGACGCGATGTGCCGCCGGCCGGAGACTGCTGCCGCTGAGCCTGGATGCCGCGCCCGAATCGAAACATTTCTTGGCGAACCATTCTCCCGCCACTCGCACTGGCAATTTTCCTTCTGACTATTTTTCCGATGGGCGCGCGCGCTGCAGCTGGTGACGCGAATCCATTCGTCGCGCCGGCGAGGGAGTTTGCGCGTCGCGTTGCCGCCAGTTTTCCTCCCGGCACGCGCGTGGCAATAGAAGTCCGCAATCGTTCATCGCTCGGTGCCGGCGATGTTGCCGCCGTGCGCGAAACTATCCTCGGCGAACTCGCGGCGCGCGACTTGCGCGTCACCACGACTGCGGAATCCGCCGACGTTGCGGCGAGCGCCACGATCACGCTCTCCGAAAACACGAACGGTTTTCTCTGGGTCGCGGAAATCCGCCAAGGCGATCGCAGTTCCGTCCTGCTGATGGCCGTCCCGCGCGCTTCCGCCGCGTCGACCGCGGAAAATTCCGGAATCACTTTGCGCGGCGCGCTCCTGTGGTCGGGGCCGGAGCACGTCCTGGCTGCTTCCACCGCGCCGCCAACTCAGCTCGCGGCATCTTCTGCAACGCAGTTGGCCAATTCGCCCACCGCGACCGGTGCGTCCAATTTGTTGCTGCTGATCACTGACGGCGTCACGGCGAGCGTCACCGACGCGCGGCACACGTTCAAGATAGCTCTGCCGCCGTCGGGCAGCGTCGATCGCGACGCGCAAGGCTCGCTCGCGTGGACGGCATCTGGCGTTACGGCGTCCATCGACGGCGAATCGTGCACGTTGTCTCTCCCGCTTGCAACATCTCAACCGCAGTGCCACACGGACGCCAAAGTGATTCCTTCTCCTCTGCCGAAAGCGCAGCTTGGTTCACAGCGCGCGGATCTTCCCGCTGCGTGCGGCGGAGTGAGTGCCGAGATTCTCGCCTCCGGCACGGGCGATTACACGCAGCCGGATTCGATTCGCGCATACGAGATGCGTGACGGCGACGTCGTTCCCGTTAGCCCGGCAATCGCATTCCCGGGGCCGGTATTGTCATTACAAACGCAATCGAACACAGCAGCCGTCGCTGTCGTGCACAACCTTGGAACCGGAGACGATGAGGTCTATGAGATTTCGCTCGTCTGCGGACATTAGAACGCGCGCGCGGCGCGGCGCGGCGCTGCTCGCTTGCGCAGCGCTCGCCGTGGCGCTCTCCGGCGCGTTCGCCGTCGCCGCGGCGTCCACGCGTCCGCGCGTCGGCGGCACGCTGCGCGTCGAGCTTCGCGAGCGCGTGCCCTCGCTCGATCCGCGCACGCTGCCAGCCGAAGCCGAGATCGCCCGCGCGCAGGAAATGCTCGACGCGATGCTGTTCGATCGCTTGCTGCGCCTGGACGATCGCGGCCGGCCCGTTCCGGCGCTCGCCGAAGCGTGGCAATCCGAGAATGGCGCCAAGCGCTGGCGTTTCCACTTGCGCCCCGGCGTGCAATTCAGCGACGGCACGCCGCTCACCTCCGACGTCGCCGCTGCGGCACTCGCGCCCATTGTCGCGACGATGCTCGGCGCCAATCCGCACATCACCGCAGCCGGCGAATGGCTCGTCATCGAGTCCGATGTGGCGATGCCCGCGCTCCCGCAGCAATTGGCTACCGGTCGAGCCTTCATTTTCCGCGTTGCGGCTGATGGCTCGCTTGCCGGCACGGGTCCATTCGTCCTCGATGAATGGATTTCCGCGGCGCGACCACAGGCTACGTTCGTGGCCAATACACACTGCTGGGCCGGGCGGCCATTTGTAGATCGCGTCGTAGTTTCGCTGGGCGTGGAAGCGTCGCGCATCGAAGCCGATCTGGAATTCGGCCTCACCGACGTCGGCGAATTGGCTCCCGCCGAAATGCGCCGCGCGGCTGAACGCGGGGTGCGCACGTGGTCTTCGCAGCCGATGGATTTGTTCGTCGTGGAGTTTGCTCCGCTCGACCCAGCCGTGCAGGATGAGCGCCTGCGCGCAGCGATTGCCGCCGCGATCGATCGCAACGCGATCGCCAACGTCGTTCTGCAGCGCCAAGCGGTTCCAGCGGGTGCGTTGCTCCCACAGTGGATTTCCGGATACGCGTTCCTGTTTCCCGTCAGTGCGCAATCTGCCGCGCAGCCCGCGGCACCGACCGCGCCCGCTGCTGTTAAGCCAGCGGCGCCGCTTGTCCTGGTCTATGATCCTCAGGATGCGGAGGCGCGGGCCGTGGCCGAACGCGTGATCGTGGATTTGCGAGCGGCAGGAATTTCCGTCCAAGCCGATGCCGGCGCCGTCGCGGCGAGCGCGCCACAGGCGGATTTGCGTCTCGAGCACATTCCGATTGAGCAGCCCGATCCGCAGGCCGCGTTCGCTCTTGTGTTCGGCGCGATTCCTGCGCCGGTTGCAGCCATTGCGCCAGCGCTCGCCGCCGCGCCGAGTGCCGACGCAGAAAACCCCGAATCGCTGTACGCTGATGAGCGCGCCGCGCTCGAAGGTTTCCATTTGGTGCCGCTCGTGCACGAATCGGAGAATTGGGGACTCGGCGCGACGCTGCGCGATTGGATGGCGCCGCGCTGGGGCGAATTGCACCTGGAAGACGCGTGGCTGGATCTTTCGCCGGCGGCAAACGCAACTGGTTCAAGTGCTGCGGGCGCGGGCGCTGCGCCGCGCACAACGGACGGAACGCAATGAGCTTTCGATTCAAAATTTTGCTAGCAATCACGCTGACGGTGGGCGCGTCGGTGGCGCTGGTGGCGTGGGGCGTTTCCGTTTCGACGCGGACCGCGTTCACGCAGTTTGAAACGCAGCGCGCGCAAACACTGGTGACGCAATTTCAAAGCGAATTCGCGCAGCGCGGCGACGTGGTCGCGCGGCGCATCGAAGCCATTGCCGATAGCGAAGCCACTGTGCGCATGGCGCTCGATTTAAGCCGGCCCGGCGCGGATTCTTCGGTGTACGTGAACGACGCGCAAAGCTTGGCGAAATCGTTCGACCTGGATTTCCTGGATTTCGCCACGGACGACGGCATGTTGGTTTCCTCCGCCGAGTGGCCCGCGCGCTTCGGATACAAAAACGATTGGATCACCACCGAACCCGATTGGAATCGGCAAGGCGCATTCCTCGCGCGCGTTGAAACCGCCGACAGCGTTGAACTCGGGCTGCTCGCCGTGCGCGTGGTGCCCGTGGGCGGGAAGAATTTGTATATCTTCGGCGGACAGCGCCTGGACAAAAATTTCCTGGGCACGCTGGTGCTGCCTGCGGGAATGCGCGCCTTGCTGTGCAGCAATCTCGAGCAATCGTTCCAACCGTCGGCGCTGACGGACGCCTCGGGGCCAGTGAACGGCGCGGAGCGCTTTGAATCGCTCGTCACGCAAGTGCAGCAGCAGGGCGGAACGGCCGAGCAAGATATCGCGTGGTCCGCGAATGCCGCCGATCGCGAAGCGTTTTCCGCCATTCCCCTGCGCGGGCGCAAAGGCGATCTGCTGGGAATATTTTTGGTTGGTTCATCGCAGCGCGAACTTGTCACGGAACTCGCCTTCATTCGCTCGCTTGCGATTGTGGTGGGCGGCGCAGGAATTTTGCTGGGAATTTTATTCAGCTGGTGGATCGCGGCGCGCGTCACGCGACCCCTGGCACGGCTGGCACGGACGGTAGACCAGGTGGCGGCGGGGGACTGGTCGGCGCGCGTGGACGTGCGATCGCGCGATGAAGTGGGGCGGCTGGGCACGGCGTTCAACGATATGACGCGGCAACTTGCCGACCAGCGCGATCGCTTGGTGCAGGCCGAGCGCGTGGCGGCGTGGCGCGATGTGGCGCGGCGTCTGGCGCACGAGCTGAAGAATCCGCTGTTTCCGTTGCAAATCACGGTGGAAAATCTACAACGCGCGCGCGAACTTGACGCCCCGCAGTTCGACGAGATTTTCGTGGAATCCACGGGCACGCTGCGCGCGGAGCTGGAAAGCTTGAAAGCCATCGTCGCGCGCTTCGCGGATTTCGCCAAGATGCCCGCGCCGGAATTTGAATCCGTGGATTTGAATGAAGCCGCGCGCGCCGCGGTGCGATTGTTCGAGCCGCAATTTTCCACCGTCGGCCGGCCGCAAATCACCACGGAATTCGCGCTCGACGATCGCTTGCCGCGCGTGGATGCCGATCCGTTGTTATTGCACAAGGCGCTCGAAAATCTTGTGCTCAACGCGCTGGACGCGATGCCTGCGGGCGGCGCGCTCACCGTGCGCACGCGGCGCAAAGGCGATGCGGCGGAATTGGAAATATCCGACACCGGCACGGGGCTATCCGCCGAGGAGCGCGCGCGATTGTTCACGCCGTACTCTACGACGAAACAGCACGGCACGGGGCTCGGTCTCGCGATCGTGCAGGCCGTTGTGACCGACCACGGCGGCACGGTCGAAGTGGAATCCGCGCCGGGCAAGGGCACGACGTTTCGCATCGTGCTGCCGCTCGCGCATCGAGCGGCGCGAGACGCCGCCGCGGCGCTGGCGGATTCCGCAGAGCGCAAATCGATATGACACCGGCGACGAAAGTGCACGTGCTGGTGATCGACGACGACGCGAATACGCTGGCGTCGCTCTCGCGCGCGTTTCGATTGGCCGGCCATGAAGCCACGGTGTGCGACAGCGCGGCGCGCGCACTGGAATTGGTGCGCGGCGCGCGCTTCGATCTGATTTTTTCCGACGTCGTGATGCCCGGCAAGGACGGCCTTTCGCTGCTGGAAGATTTGAAGCGCGAAGGCATCGCCACTCCGGTAATTTTAATTTCCGGGCAAGCCAATATTGAAATGGCGGTGCGGGCCACGCGATTGGGCGCGCTCGATTTTCTGGAAAAGCCGATCTCCACGGACAAGTTGCTGGTGACCGTGGAAAACGCGATGAAGCTTTCGCGTCTGGAAAATGAAAATCGCGAATTGCGCGGGCGTTTGGGCCGGCATGAAATCGTGTGGTCGGGCAAGGCGATGCAGCAATTGATGGCGCAGATCGAGCGCGTGGCAGCGAGTGAAACGCGCGTGGCGATTCTGGGCGAGACGGGCACGGGCAAGGAGCTTGTGGCGCGCACGCTGCACGATCGTAGTCCGCGGCGCGCCGGCCCCTTCATCACGCTGAATTGCGCGGCGGTGCCTTCGGAGCTGATCGAATCCGAACTGTTTGGGCATGAGAAGGGATCGTTCACCGGCGCGGCGGGGCGGCACATCGGAAAATTCGAGCAGGCCGCGGGCGGCACGCTGTTCCTGGACGAAATCGGGGACATGCCGCTGGCCATGCAGGCGAAGTTGCTGCGCGTGCTGGAAGAAGGGGTGATTGAGCGCATCGGCGGCGATCGGCCGATCCGTGTGGATGTACGCGTGATTGTCGCTACGCATCGCGATCTTGAGGACGCTGTGCGGCGGAATGCGTTTCGCGCCGATTTGTTTCATCGCGTTTACGTTTTCCCGATTCAATTGCCGCCGCTGCGCGATCGGCGCGAGGATATTCCGGCGCTGGCGGCGCATTTTGCGAAGCAGGTAGCCGCGCAGAATGGCTGGAAGCCGAAGGCGCTCGATGCCGCGGCGCTCGATGGCTTGGCGCACTATCCCTGGCCGGGCAACGTGCGCGAGTTGCGCAATGTGATCGAGCGGCTGCTGCTGGTCGCCACGGCCGATCCGATCACCGCGGCCGACTTGGAACAAGCATTGCCGGGCGCCGGCTCCGTTTCCGCTGCGCCATCCGGTGCGCCGGCCGCGGCTGGAGCGCCGGCCTCGCGAGGAACTCTGGCCGAGCGCGTGGAAGCGTTCGAGCGCGCGCTGCTGATCGAAGAGTTGCGCCGCAACGACCATCACATGACCAAGACCGCGAAAGCGCTCGGCCTTGAGCGGAGCCACCTGTACAAGAAGTGCCAGCAGCTCGGCATTGACCTCCGCGCCCTCCGCGAATCCGAGTAGCAAAACCGAAAGCAAATCCTTCCCGCCACGGCGGGCAGGCGTCTCTTGCCACAGCGACCTCGCTCGGAGTGCACCAGCCACCGGCGAACAGAAAAGCCCGGAGAAAAAGTGCGAAGGCGCACAGGCAGGAGTGCCTGTGCCACTAAAACCGGTGAGCGGCGGCGCTCTCCCGGGCTCCCTTTGCGATCGGCACGATTGCGAGACAAGCGGACGAAACGGATCTCTCCTCGCTCGCTGCGGTAACCTCACTCGGGACGGCGACGCCTGCCTGCCGGCAGAAATGCGCCCGCCGCCAGTTGCAACTAGAGTTGCAACTGGACCCCCCCCCATTTTTTTGGAAGTGTTGATTCTAGGAAGCTTAAAGTCGAAATTTGCGGAAGTGTTGATTATAGGAGACTTCAAGTGACCGCTAATGAGCGAGATACAAAATGCGCGCAAATTCTTGGAACTGTTGATTTCAAAGGGAGTTAGGCTCGACATAAGTCCTCTATAATCAACACTTCTGAGAAATGTTGCTAGTTGCAACTGAGTGTTGCAACTGGCGGTGCGGGAAGGGCAGCGGCTGCAAGCAAGGCGGGCAGAGGCAAGCTCTGCCCCTACAGGCGGAAAGTTCTCACAGCGCGCGAGCGGCGCGCGACGGCGCGTAGGCGAGAGAGTGTGTCCCGACCAAAAGCGCCGGGATGCGGGAGCGGCGGAAATGCAACTGCGATTCATATGACATGTTAGCACGCAGAGTACTACTACGTCAACTTATTTGTATGGTGTATTCGAATACAATGGGTAAAAAAGTGCCGGCCTTATCTCGGCTGGTGGGAAATCTATTGCGCGCTCCCAGATCGGATGACATTGAGGGGCCGGCAAGGGTTAAGTCGGCCTTCGGTGCTCGCATGAGCTGGCTACGACTGCTTCATTTGCCGCATGGGGCCAGCGCTACAATTTCGGGAAGGCGTTCCTTAATGTCCGCGACGAGTTCACCCGAAAGGAACGGTCCCCATTTAGCGGTGTTCGGGGTTGGGGGATCGGTCGGTTGGTCAGGGGGATAGATACGGCCGTTAGCCACAGGAATGGTTTCGGAATTGTTGGCGAAGAAGGCGAAGCTGGGATTCTGAGCATTGCGGCGCAGCACGAGCAGATAGGATTGGTTGGGCTTGAAGGGAATCTGGCCCATGTATTGGGCTCGAAGAAGCTCGCCATCGTCCATCAATTCTCCGCCGAAGCGTATCACGGCAATCTGTTGGCCCACGCTTGCATCCGGAGACGACTTGAGGCTGTCCGTCACCAGGAATTGATACAGGGTGAAAATCATGTCTTTCTTGGTGGAGAGAATGCTTTGGGCGCTCAATTCGCGCGCGACTACAATTGTGGCGGCGCCGCAGTAGCGATAATGAAACACTTGCTCATCCTCGGTCTTGAACGGTGGTTCGGGAAGAATGTGTTCGGGAATCGTCCCGACGATATATCCGCGGGCACCGTCGGGAAAAGTGTCAGAAGAATGGAGATTGGACGAGTGGCCGAGGTTACCGCCGGCCGCGAGGTCGCTGTATTCCGCTTCCGCGGCGCGCATGTCCTGGGGAGAGAGGCTTACCGTTTGCGCGTAAAGCCCGAGAGCGGCGCCACCGACGACTGCGGCGGCAATGAGGAAGGCGAGTTTGTTGAAGCGTCTCATTGTTATTTACCTTACATCACGCCCGGGGAGGACATGCGAGGGGCGAGTATGGGCGCCCGGCGGTACTCTCCGGGTAATTCTAGGAGTCTTATACACCTTTTGACGGGAGCGATCACCAAAACAAAGTGCATTGTGCGTAGGAGAGAGCGATTTCAGATTTGAAATTTGAGATTTCAGACGGGGAGTCGCGCGCGGGTGGGGAGCTCGCGGCGAGAGTTGGGCGAAACAGGGAAGAGCGGAGAGGCTGAGAAGAACGGGAAGACGGATTTAACACAGAGGGCGCAGAGAGCACGGAGAGTTGCGGAGACAGGCGACGGAGAGATCTCCGCCACGGCGGACCTTCGGCCTGGGGCGGTCAGGCGGAGAAGGCAACGGCAAGATGGAGGCCTGAAGGCCTCCGCTACGAAGTGCTACGGCTTGCCACGGTCGGCCGGAAGATTTTGGGTGACCGCGTTTGCTAACGCGCGGGAGGCGCGCTTGGAGGTGGCGTGCCAGCCGGTGGCGACGACGGAGACGGCGCGGGCGTTGCGGCTGGCGTCGAGGTCGGTGCGACGGCGGGTGCGGCGGGGCGCAACGCGAAGTAGTTGCGGGCGAAAGCCGCCTGTTGGGTGCCGGGTTCGACGGCGACGGCTTGCAACGTATAACGGCCGGCGGCGATGCTGCCCAAGGGCAGGCTGATGCGGAAGGATGCGGCGCCGGTTTTGGAGTCGATTTCGGAGGGCTCGACCATCGGTGTCTGATTCACGCGAGCGCCGTTGCGGAAGAGGACGAGGCCGGCGCGCAAACTATTTGGATCGGATTTGGCGGGCGGATAGGCCTGGAAGAAAACGTACATCGATTGGTCGCCGGTGAAGACGCGGGTGACGCTGGGGACGATGCGCTGGCCTTCAACGTCAAGCGGGGAAGATTGCAGGTGCGCGTCCGCGGCGAGGGCTTGGGTTTTTACTTCCGAAGTTTTCTGCACGGTTTCGAGCTGGCTGGAGAGCAGCACGGAACTCAATTGCAATTTATCGGGCTGCGGCGCGGGGAGGGAAATATTTTCCTCGAACGTGCCGATGCGGCCGGACTCATTTTCGCGCGCCAAGAATTTCAGCGTGTAATTGCCGGGGGCCAGGACGAAGCCGCCTTGATAGAGCAGCGCCTGCTGCTGCACTTGGGCGAAGCGCGCGGTATCGAGCTGCACGGTAATGGTGTCACGCAAGGCAGCGACGGCGCGCGTGGTGTTGACGACGCGAATTTCGGCGGCGAAATCGAAAGCGGTTTGGCGGCGTCCGCTTTTTTGCGCCCATTGCAAGGCGCTAGAGGCCAGCTTGGCGGCGATGGGGACGAAATACTGCGTGTCATTCAGGCGGAAGGCGGCGGTTTCGACGGCGACGGGCAGCTCGACTTCGGGCGTTTCGGAACTCATGGCCTCTTCGAGCTGGCGTTCGCGATCTTCGGTGGTGTACACGCCGAAATCTTTCGGCGCGTAATAGCCTTCGCGATAGTGGATGTGCGCGCCAGCCGGCAAATTTTCAACGCTGACTTTTACGTTGCGCCAGCGGCCATCGCGAACGCCGTCGGTGCTGTAGTAGCCGACGAGATAGTAGCCGGTGCCATCGTCCTGCACGGATTTGAAGGCTTCGCCGAAATCGCCGAGATCGAAGAAGGAGCGGCCGCCGGTGTCGCTGGCGAGCGTGGCCAAAGTTTCGCGGGAATCCTCGCGCGATTGCGTCTGGGTGTAAACGGCGTTGCCGGTGAACATCGACGTGCCGGACGCGGCTCCGCTGGTGGCATCGCCGCCGGGAATTTCGGCGAGCAGGCCGCGCGCGTCGACGGTGTAGATGGAAACGTTGGAGCGATTGGCGGCGTCTGTGGCGGCGCGGAGCTGCGAACGATTTTCTTCGCCGGTCTGCGTGATGCCGCCGGTGAAGTGCACGACGGATTTGCGGCCGGGGATGTCCGCCAGAATGTCGGCGACGGCTTCGATGGCAGCGAGCTTGCGATCGGTGTTGAAAATGTTGAACTCGGTATTGTCGGCGGTGAAGGCGGCGTCGGTGTCCTCCGTGGAGGTGAAATCGGTGGGCTGGGCGGCGGCGTCGGCGAAGGCGGCGAGCTGCGATTCGGCGCCGGGCTTGAGGGCGGCGAGAGCGCGCTCGAGGAAGGATTTGTCGTTGGTGAGATCGGCGATCACTTCCAATTGATTGCCGAAGACGACGATGCCGACGAGATCGGCCGGGCTCATTTGCGTGCGCACGAATTTATCGGAGGCGGCGATGGAACGCAGGAGCTGATCGGGCTCGAGCGAACTCATGTCAAAGAAAAGCACGGTGAGGCGGCGATCTTTCACTTGCTGCTGCAACTGCGCGGGCGGGGCGATGGCGCCGAGGGCGATGGTGATCGGCGATTGGTCCGCGGCGGCGGCGGTTTCGATGCGCTCGACGTCGAAATACTCGAACGTGGAAACTTTTTGCTGCTTACCGTCTTCGCTGACGTGAAATTGGGCTTGCGTCAAACCCTTCACGGGTTTGCCGTCGCGATCGACCACTTGCACGTCGATTTGCACGAGATCCACCGTGGCGCGGATCACGTTTTTGCTCTGAGCGAGCGAGCGGACGATTGGCGGCGGAGGCTGCTGGCTGGCGTTGATCGGAGCTTGCGGCGGAGGCTGCGCGGGCGTGGCGGCCGGCGATTGGGAATTTTGCGCGCCGAGAGTGATCGCGGCAGCGGCGGCGAGGGCCAGCGCGGCGAATATTGCGGAGAATTTGCGTCGTGGTATTCGCATCAGAAATTCAGCCTCGCGGTGAAATTCATAGTGCGCATGGCGCCGGCGCTGAGCACGCGGCCAAACGTCGAGGAGTTCACGACGGTTGAAAGGCCGGAGAAGGTTGGCGTGTTCGTAAGGTTGGTGACGTTCCACGCGAGATCGATACGGCGCAGGCCGTCCTTTCCGTATTGGATGCCGCGATTCACGCTGAAATTTGTGGTGAAGCCACCGGGGCCGATGATGGTGTTGCGCGGGGCGTCGCCGATGCAGGCGCCGGTGGGCGCGGCGAAGGCCGCGGTGTTGAACCAATCGGTGAGCGTGCGCTGGCTTGCCGGCAGCGCGGAATCGGCCAGTTGATTGGCGCGCTCGGAAAAATCGCCGGGCAAGATTTCGCACGCGGGATCGTTGACGCGCGCGGTGTAGGGCGTGCCGGTCTGCGCGCTGACGCTGCCGGAGACGCGCCAATCGCCGAAGGCACGGCGCTTCCAGCCGCGCGTGAAGTAAGGCTCGCGATCGCCGAAGGGCAGCGCGTAGGAATAATTCAGGCGAAAGAGATTGCGGACGTCGAAGGAAGAAAGTCCGCGCTCGGCTTCGAAATTGTTGATGTCCTGCACGATCACTTGCTGGCCGCCGCCGATGGTGCTGGCGTTGTCGATGGATTTTCCGTAGGTGTAGGTGCCGTTGATCATCAGGCCGTGGGTCATGCGTTTTTGCACGCGGACTTGCAGCGCGTTGTAGATGGAATTGGCGCCGTCGGTGTCATAGGTGAAGCCCTGCGCGTTGGCGATCGAGGTGCTTTGGCCGGCCGTGCCGAGATTCAAATTTGTGGCGCCGGAAAGCCCGAGGAGCATATCGAGGTCGGTGCCCTTCGTGCCGGTGTAGGTGAGCACGAGCGAAGTGTTGGTGGTCATCTGGCGCTCGACGCTGAGCGTCCAGATTTGCGCGTAGCCGACTTTGTAATTCGGATTCACGGCGATGGTGTTGGGGACGACGCTGCTGGATTGCGTGGGGAAGCCGTCGGCGAGCGTGAGCGCGGTGGTGGCGCTGGCTTCGAGCGTTTGCGCGAATGCGAACGGCGGCTGATTGGCCATTTCCGCGCCGAGTTGGTGGTAGATGGATTCGTTGTAGAAAAGGCCGTAGCCGGCGCGCACGGTGGTGCCGTGCTTGCCGGCGAGCCACTTATTGGTTGGGCGCCAGGCGAGACCGACGCGCGGCGAAAAATGATCGTATTGGCCGCGGACGAGTGAGTCCGGGAACGCGCCGTGGAATGGGCCGGTCTGGCCGGGCAGAACCAGGGCGACTTCGGTGAAATTCGAGTTCACGTCGAGATCGGCGATGTGGTTGTAGAGTTCGTCGGGCGGCGTGAAGGCTTCGTAGCGCAGACCGTAAAGGAACGTGAGATGCGCGTTGACGCGAAAATCGTCCTGCGCGTAACCGATGAAGGCCCAGTTGCGGAAATAGACCGAGGGAGTGCCGTAACGAATGCTGGTGGCTTGCGGCAGGCCGAGAAGAAAATCGGCGAAGTCGTAGCCGGTGCCGGCGACTTGCTGGCCGCTGCCGCTGAGCTGCGCGGTGAGCAGGCCATCGAAAGTGAAAGCGCCGTTGGGCGTGGGATCGGACAGGGAATTGGAATCCACGCGGCGCATTTCGTAGCCGATGGTGACAGTGTGCTTGGACTTCAAGACCTGAAGGCTATTCACGAAGCGCCAGGTTTGGCTGCGTTGCAGCGACGGCGAGGGCGTGCTGATGCCGGTGAAATTTGTGAAGCCGATCGCGGGCAAGCCGTAGAAAAGCGGCGTGGTGGAAATGCCGGTGATGCCGAGCGTAGCGGCTGCGTCGTCGGCGTTGGAGAAAAGGTTCAGCGTCTGCGAGCGGCTGCGCGTGAAATAAAGATTCGACGAGTTGATTAGCGACTTGGTCCAATTTTGCGTCAGGCCGATCTGCGCGCTTTGGCCGAGCGTGTCTTGATTGGCCTCGAGCGACGGAAAATCGTTGAATGAGTGCGAATGCGTGTCGCTGAGGCTGTAGGTGGCCAGCGCGCTGAGCTTCTTCGAGATTGTGTGGTTCACGCGGGCGTTGAAGCGCTCGGTGGCCGAGGGCACCAGCGTTTGAAATTCAAAATTGTCTGTGAGGCCGGGCAAATTGGCTTGCGGCACGTACTGCAGCAAGGCTGTGGCGATGGGATTGATCAGGCTCGCGCCTGTCGCCGGGCTGACAAGCTGGCTGCCTAGCGACATTCCCGCCGGGCATCCGGTGACCGCGTTGAGCGTGGGGCAGAAAAGCTGCGCCGCGGTGGCGCTGCCCGTGCTGCTTGTGGCGACGTCGCTGAAATTGCCGCCGCGCTCGGCCATTGTCGGCACGGTTGAGAATTGATTCAGCGTCGAGCGCTGCCAGTTGGATTCAAAATTTATGTAGAAAAATGTTTTGTCGCGGCCGTTGTAAACGTGCGGGATCACCAGCGGGCCGCCGATGTTGCCGCCGAACTGCTCTTGCCACGAAGGCAGCTTCGAAGTCTCGATGCCGGTGAGCGCATAGGGGCGCGCGTTGAAGGCTGAGCTGCCGAACGTATCGTAAAAGCTGTAGTGCATGCGATTGATGCGTTGCCGCAAAACGCGCTGCACGCCCCAGAGACCGCCGACTCCTTGCGCGCCGCCACGCGCGCCCGGACCACCGCGGCCGCCGCCTCCGCCCCCACTTCCGCGCCCCCCGCCGCCACCGAAACCTCCACCACCACCACCACCGAATCCTCCGCCGCCGGGACCGCCTCCCCCCGGGCCACCACCACCCGGACCGCCGAAGCCACCCGCGCCGCCTTGTCCGCCTGCGCCGCCGAACGCGCCTTGTCCCGATGCGTCGCCCATTCCACCGGGCGCGCCGGTGTCCGCGCCGTTTCCGCCGAAGTCGCCTTGCCCCGCGCCGAACATGCCGGGACCCGTGGATCCCATACCGACCGTGCCGGTCATCAGGAACGCGTCGGAGGAAGAGGCTTGGCCGAGCGCGCCCTGATCGGGCGGGGCCGCGCCTTGCTCGGCGCCGGTGTCGCCACCATTGTCTTGGTTTTGGCCCTGACCGTTCAGGCCAACTTGCTGGAAGCCGCCGCGGCGTCCCGCGCCCGCGCCGGGGCCGCCGTTCGGAGCGCCGGGTCCATTCACGCCGCGTCGCTGAGTGTTGCCCGCGCTCTGCGTTTGCGCGTTGCCGGAATTATTTGCCGGGGAATTTGACGCTGGCTGCGATGTGGAATCTGGCGTCGCCGCGGACTGCGCGCCGCTTGCGGTGGCGGATTTCTGCGCGTTTTGGCCGCCAGCGGTAGGCGCGGCAGCGGTCGCGCTCGGCGGCGGGGCAGCGGCGGCGTGGTTCGCGGCTTCGATTTCAGCGAGCGTTTGAATTGCCAGCGGCAAATCCAGCGGCGCGGGATTCGGCGCGAGTTCGATTTCCTTCGTCAGCGTGGCGAATCCCAATTGCGAGGCTTCGACGCGGTAATGGCCGGGCGCGAGCGGCGGCATTAGGAATTTGCCGTCCGTGTCCGTCCATGTGAGCCACGCTTTGCCAGACGAAATTTCGATCAGGCGCACCGTCGCGCCAGGAACCGGAGTGCCGGCCGCGGTGTGCACTGCGCCGCTGGCTTGAATCGTAGCCTCGACTTCTGGCGGAGGTGCGCTCTGCGGCGCGGAGGAATCAGGCGCAGCGGACGGCGCGGGCGATTGCGCTGGCGAAGTTGATTGCGACGATGGGGCGCTTGAAGACGACGAAGTCTGGGCGGCGCTCTGCGCGGGAGTCGATTGGGCGGCCAATCCGCAGGAATAAATCAGCGCAGATAGAATTGCCCCGGAAACGATCCAGGCAAGGCGCGACTTCAGAGACACCTCAGTGTGCCGCATCAACCTTCGATCCACCGAGCCGTCTCCCCTGCAGTGGTTTCCGCGGGAGCGGAAGCTGCAGGCACCCATCGGCTCTAACTCTCTCTCCGTCCGACTGTGAGGTTTAGACGCGGCCTCGTCAATAAAGGTTTCCGAGCGATGTCCACTACGGCATGGGGCGGTCGTGAATGATCATCCACGAAGTGCCGAATTTGTCGCGCAGCATGCTGAAGCGATGCGCGAAGAATGTTTCCTCCATGGGCATGAAGATCTCGCCGCCATCGGCGAGCAGCGCGTGAATGCGCTCGGCTTCCTCGTCGGTGTCAACCGCGAGCGCGAGATAGGCGCTGCGCATGGGCTGAAAGCGGTCTGGCGGCGCGTCGCTGGCCAAGATTTCGGTGCCGGCGATGACGATGCGGGCGTGGAGCACCTGATCGCTCATGCCGGGCGGCGCTTGGCTGGGATCGGGCATTTGGGCGTAGGTCATCAGGGCCGTGATTTTTCCGCCGATATGCTTTTCGTAAAACCTAAAAGCTTCAGCACAATTGCCACCGTAGTTCAGATAGGTATTCAGGTGCATATCTCAGTTCTTCCTTTCGACGATCTAACTGAAAGAGGGAAGCGGCGCGCATCGCGACGCAACTTCCGCGGAAGAGATTACCGCAGCACCGCGCGAGTGGGGTAGTGTCCTGAATAATTTGGAAAGGCGTTGCAGGAGCGGACCCCGGTCCGCGCGGTGCTCCTCAGGTCCGCTCTTAAGGTTTGCTCTTTAGGAGGCCGGACCCTTAGGTCCGGCGCAACGCGCCGCATACGCAGGGCCTTTAGGCCTGCCTGCCGGCGGGCGGGCCCTGAAGCTTCAGGGGCTAAAGCCCCGTGGGTGCGCGCCTGAACGCCCGGGCTTAAGCCCCGGCCTCCTAAAGAGTCCAGCGCAGCGGAGTACGCAATTCACCCAGCACAACAATCCCGGCGTGGTTGCTCGCAAAAAAGCGCAACAAAACGGTTGCGCTTTCCGGCGGGCGGCGCTAATATGCAACCTGGAGGTTGCACAGACAATGGCTGATAAAATCGAGAAGCGGATTGAGCTGAAAGCCCCGGTTTCGCGCGTGTGGCGCGCGCTGACGGATCACAAGGAATTTGGCGAATGGTTTCGCGTGAATCTGGAGGGGCCGTTCGTGGTGGGGAAGACGGCGCGCGGGAAGATCACGTGGCCTGGGTACGAGCACGTCGTGTGGCAGGCCGTGGTGCAGAAGATGGAGCCGGAGCGGCTGTTTTCGTTCACGTGGCACCCATATTCCGTCAATCCGAAAGTCGATTATGAGAAGGAGACACCCACGCTTGTCGAATTTCGGCTGGAGAAGACGGCGACCGGAACGCTGCTCACGCTGACCGAATCCGGCTTCGACAAGCTTCCGGCTGACCGGCGCCTGGAAGCGTTCCGCAAGAATGAAGGCGGCTGGACGCAGCAAATGACGAATATCGAAAGCCATGTCGCGCAGAAGCCGTAGCAGCGCGGCGCTCAAGCGGCAGGCTTCCGCGCCGCTATTCGCCGCGCTGGGCGATAAAACGCGGCTCGCGCTGGTTGCGAAACTGAGCGGGGGAGAGCCGCGCTCGATCGCGCAACTCACCGCGGGCTCGAAGCTCACGCGCCAAGCGATCACCAAGCATCTGCGCGTGCTGGAGCGCGCCGAACTCGTGCACAGCGTGCGCGCCGGCCGCGAGAGTTTGTTTGCATTCGATCCCGCGCCGCTCGAAGAGATCAAGAGATATATCGATCTCGTCTCCGAACAGTGGGATCAAACGCTGTCGCGGCTAAAATCGTTCGTCGAGCGTTGAGCGCGGGCCGGTCTGCGGCTCAGGTTTCAAAAAGCGCGTCAATGAGGAATTGAGTAAGTTCTTGTGAAATTAATGTGTTACAGTCCCCGCCAACAGGAGGTACCACTCCCGTGCGTCAGCATCTGATCATTATTATGCTGGTTCTTGCTGTGGTGTTCCCGGCGTTAGCGCAAACTACTGCGGCGCCCGACCTCTCGGGCACCTGGGTTCTCAATGTCGGCAAGAGCACGCTCGCGAAGGACAATACGACAAAGTCCGAAACGATCGTAATTGAGTACAAGAAGTCGGCGATCGTTTTTCACTATAGGACGGACGGCAAGAAATCGACGGAAACGTACACGCCAGATGGGCAGAAGCGCGTCACGGAGAACATGTCGTCGGGTCAACTTGTTTCAACGGCGAGCTGGCGCGGCTCGGTGCTGGTTATCGAGTCCACGCTTGAGATGAAAATCCCCAATGTCGTGGTAACGGTTTCTGGCCTTAAGCCTGTTGTCGATACATGGACGCTGGCGACTGACGGTCGAACTCTCACTCACGAGATAGACGACCCCAAAGAGATTTCCGTCTACGACAAGCAATAGATGTGGTTACAGGCACCCTTCCACCAACTGCACGTCGTCAAACTGACCGGCGTAGAAGTCCTGAATCTTTCCCTTTTCCGTTTCAAATCTTATGCCATAGCGGCCATCCGCCGAGCGCACCGTCAGGTAGTGGCCGTCGTCAATATATTTCTGCGGTTCAACTTTCATTTGGGCGCCGTAGACGCGCCGGGCGTGTTCCTCGGAATCGCCGACCTGAATACCCTCAGTGGTTGGAATGCCTGGGGCATCGACGTCCACTCGGCTGAAATGGCCGTCATCTATCATGAACGCGATGTGAGCATGTTGGGTAGATTTAACGTAGAAGCAAGCCTGATCATCCTTGTTCCTGGGCATGGAAAACCGCTCGTGCAGGGTTGCGTTCAACTGAGGAAGCGTCATTCCAACCTTGATCGGTCCAACGCCGTCCTCACGAATCACCCAGCCGTCATCAGCTTGAACTAGACTCATGCCGAAGATGGCTATCACCGCCAGCAATGCCGACGTGCGCGAGATCATGAGCACGAGTCTACATCCGAAAGGTGCAAGGGTTATGCCCAGTTGTCTTACGCATATTGAATTGATTACGCGAGTTACCATCATTATTTCCGGCTAACTTCTGTTGAGTCAGGGAATCGGAAACTGTCGTACGGGCTGATGCCTGCGCTCGGTGCGGCGCCAGCAGCGTGCGCGCCGGCCGCGAGAGTTTGTTTGCATTCGATCCCGCGCCGCTCGAGGAGATCAAGAAATATATCGATCTCGTCTCCGAACAGTGGGATCAAACGCTGGCGCGGCTAAAGTCGTTCGTCGAACGCTAAATGGCGGCTAGGCGGAACAGTCTCCGATTCCCACTCAGCCGAAATGGAGGCGATTTCGCGGCATCGGGCCAATGGTTTGTTTACTCTTACCCGGCAAACATTCAGAAACTCAAGGAGGGTTCATATCCGAAGGACATACTAGGTTGTAAATACTTTTTAGGCCCCGGCCAGCAAAGCTCCTAGAAAGACTCTCAATTGAAAGTCGCCCCATCGATTACCCGGCGCTCGTTGCTCGGCGCAGCCGCAGGATTCCCGCAGCACTGTGCATGCGCAGCGCGGCCGTCTTGGCGGCGCTTGGGCGTGGCCGTGGCTTTACTCGCGGGCGTTCTTGCCTTTACCGTCTCCAACGCCCGTGGCCAGCAGCCTGCCAACCCTGACATTTCTCTCCCCACGATTACCAGCGCGCACGCGGTCCACAGCCTTCCCGTGGAGGAGGCAACGCGGAACTTTTCCGTGCATCTGCGCGCCATAGTGACCTACTACGATCCATACATCGATCCGCGACACGGTGCGCTTTTTGTCTGTGATTCCAGCGGATGCATTTTTGTCTCGATTCCATCAAGACCCATACTTCCGATACACGCTGGAACTCTGATTGACATCGAAGGCGTAAGCGGCGCGGGAGACTACGCGCCGGTGATCGTGCAGGCCAAGATACGCGCGATCGGCGAATCGCATGTTCCGGCGACGGCGCCACGAGTCAACCTCTCAGAAATGATGACGGGGGCCGAAGATGGTCAGTGGATCGAAATCACGGGTATCGTTCGATCCGTGGTGGATTCCGCCGCGGATGTGACGCTGAATGTTGCCGCGAGCGACGGAATCATCAGCGCCACGACGCTGAAAGATCCGAACGTGGACTATAGCCGGTTGGTTGACGCCACGGTGCAGATTCATGCCAACATTGCTCCGTTGTTTAGCAAGAATCGCCAGATCGCCGGCGTCCGGTTGTTTTTCCCCGGGATTAGCGTGGTGAAGATTGAGGAGCCCCCGCCACCGGACGCTTTTGCTTTGCCATTGCACCCCATAAGTCACTTGCTGCGATTTGAGCCAGACGCCGCTTTCCTGCATCTGGTTCACGTGCGCGGGCGCGTGACGCTGGACTGGCCGGGCCGCTTGCTGTGCATTCAAGACGACACAGGCGGACTGTGCGCCTCGATCACGCAGAGCAACTCGGCGGCGCTGGGCAATTGGGCGGACGTGGTCGGATTTCCCGTTGCCAGCGGATTCGCTCCCGCGCTCGAGGACGCCGCCTTTCGGGCCGGTGATGCAGGCGAACCGGTTGCGAGCGAACCAATCACAGCCACGCAGGGGATGACCAGGGACTACGACGCGAGACTGGTTCAAATCGACGGGCGATTGGTTGACCTGGATTCGACCGAGAAAACTCCCACGCTGATGTTGTCATCCGATGGGATCCTATTCTCCGCCGCATTAGTGGGCAGCCCGAGAGAGAAACTCGCGTGGAAGCCAGGCAGCGATCTCCATTTGACCGGAGTGTTTTCCGTGCAGGTGGACGCGAGCCGAATTACGCCCGGCGACTGGCGCCCGCAGGTGGTGGGATTCCGAATATTGCTGCGGTCGCCGCAGGATGTTGTCGTGATCAGAAGCCCGTCTTGGTGGACTCCGCTCCATGCGATCTCCTTGGTCGGCGCGGTGACGCTGGCAGTGTTTGTGGTGATGGCGTGGGTGGTGGTGCTCAGAAGGCGCGTGCGGCAGCAGACACGGACCATTCGGCAGCAACTGCGGCAGCGCCAGGCCTCGCAAGAGGAGTTGAGCGAGACGAATCAGGCCCTGAAAGCGCTGGTGGACGCTTCTCCGGCGGCTATCGTGTGCGTCGATCGCGACGGCAAAACGACCGTGTGGAATCCAGCCGCGGAACGCATGTCCGGGTGGACCGAAAAAGAAGCCCTCGGGCGGCCATTTCCGATGATCGCCGACGAAGGGCGCGAGATTTACAACGCTCTTCTGAGCGCAGCCCTGCGAGGGGAGAACCTATGGAACCACGAGGGAGTGGCCCTCAAGAAGGACGGCTCGGCGTCACGTGACGTCATTGTCTCGACGGCGCCCTTGCGAGACGCTGCCGGAGAAGTTCGCGGGGCAATGCATATCCTGCTCGACATCACCGATAGAAAGGCGGCCGAAGCCCAGCTTCGTCTGCAAGCGGCCGCCCTGGAATCGACGGCGAATTCAGTCGTCATCTCCGATAAGTCAGGGCGCATTCTGTGGGCGAATCCGGCGTTCACGACGCTGACCGGGTATTCCGTCGAGGAAGCGATCGGGCAGACTCTGGAAATTCTCGATTCGGGCAAGCAGCCGAGGGCCTTCTTCGAGATGATGCGGAAAACGATCTCGGACGGTCAAGTGTGGCACGGAGAAATCATCAATCGCCGCAAAGACGGCACGCTGTACAGCGAAGAGCAAAGCGTCACGCCGGTGCGCAACGAATTGGGCGAGATCATCCACTTCGTAACGATCCAACAGGATGTGACCGACCGCAAATCGCTGGAGGAACAGCTGCAGAAAGCGTCGAAGATGGAATCGGTGGGGAGGCTCGCGGGGGGCGTGGCCCACGACTTCAACAATCTGCTCAGCGTGATCATCGGTTACAGCGAAGTGCTGCTGGGAAACCCTGCGCTGGACGCCCTGTCGCAAAAGCAAATCGAGGAAATTAAGAAGGCCGGCGATCGCGCAACCGGACTGACCCGCCAACTGCTGGCATTCAGCCGGCAACAGGTGCTGGAGCCGAAGATACTGGATCTCAACTCGATCGTCGTCGAGACGGAGAAAATGCTGCGCCGGCTGATCGGCGAGGATATTGAGTTCCATACGAAATTGGCGCCGGCTATGGGCTCCGTCAGAGTCGATCCAGGGCAAATCGAGCAGATCCTGATGAACCTGGCGGTGAACGCACGAGATGCCATGCCGCACGGCGGAAAGTTGATCCTGGAAACGAGCGAGGCCGAATTGGACGAGGAGTACGCGCGCCGGCACACTCCCTGTGTTCCAGGAAGGTACGTCGTACTGACAGTGACGGATACGGGCAGCGGAATGGACAGGGAGACCAAAGCGCATATATTCGAACCGTTCTTCACAACGAAGGAGCGCGGCAAAGGGACGGGATTGGGCCTTGCGACGGTGTATGGGATCGTCAAGCAAAGCGGAGGGTACGTTTGGGTGGAAAGCGAGCCGGGACGAGGCACGGCGTTCAAGATTTATCTGCCGCGTATCGAGCAGCCGTTACGCCAGGATCATGCGGGCGATCTGACGGCCGAGGTCTGCAATGGGTCGGAGAGCGTTTTGGTTGTGGAGGATGAAGAATCCGTGCGCACGCTGATTTGCAGCATCCTTGAACAGAACGGCTACACGGTTCTCGAAGCGGAGAGTCCCGCGCGCGCGCTTGAGATTGCCCGGCAACGTCAAGTGATTGACCTCGTTCTTACAGATGTTGTGATGCCGGGAATGAGCGGGCCGAAGATGGTCAAAAAGCTCGAAGAGATGCGGCCTGGGCTGAAGGTGCTGTTCATGTCCGGCTATGCCGGAGGATTTGGAGCCGCTCAGGGACTGCTGGAAGGCGGCGCGTCGTTGCTTCAGAAGCCGTTCTCGAAGCATGCACTGTTGCAAAGGGTGCGCGAGACGTTGGAAGCACAGCCGGAGAATAGATTGGCGTGACGCGGGATCGGGGACCGCGAAGCGCACGCGGCAGGCGATTAGCCGGCATCTGCGCGTGCTGGAGCGTGCCGATCTCGTGCACAGCGTGCGCGCTGGGCGCGAAAATTTGTTTGAATTCGATCCCGCGACGCTCGTGGCGATCAAAACGTATATCAATCTCGTCTCCAAGCAGTGGGATCAAACGCTGTCGCGGCTGAAGGCGTTTGTTGAACGGTGAGTTTGGCTGAGTGGTGCTGGCCGCATTTCAAATCTGCGCGCAGGCCTGAGCGATCAACAACTTTATGATCGAGTTTCTTCGAGCGACCGGCTTCTGATCGTCCCGGACATTTGCACGTCTCAACTCGCCGCGTTAGTATTCGAGTCAACATGACCCAGGAATATCGCGCTCCGGCCATTTTTGCGGCTGCGTTTATCACTCTTCTGTTCGGCGCGGGATGCCGCAATCGTCCACAGAAAAAATCTCCTGGTGACACGGCATTTCTCACGATTGAGTGCGATCTGTGGAACTATCAAGCGTGTTTCGCATTGGGCGGCAAGTATGCGACTGGCGACGGGGTGGCTGAGAACGATGCACGTGGTGTCGCGCTCCTTCAACGGGCGTGCGACGGCGGCTATGCTCAGGGTTGTAGTGTGTGGGGCCTCATGTTCGAACTTGGACGCGGAGTTGCGCAGGACACGTCACGTGCTGTCACGCTCTATCGAAAGGCGTGCGAGGCTGGCGATGGTTTGGGCTGTGGCTACCTGGCCGCAATGTATGACAGTGGTGAGCGAACAGCGAAAGATCAAGCGGCCGCCGTGAAGCTCTACCAAGAAGGTTGCGACCGAAACAACGCAATGAGCTGCGGAGAGCTCGGCCGGATGTATTTCATCGGTAGTGGCGTCGCTAAGGATGAGGCGCGCGGCGTCGCACTTTACCGAGGAGCCTGCGATGGCGGCTATCCTCGAGCCTGCGAAGCGCTTGGCGTTTTATATGAGGATGGCACTGGCGTTGGCAAGGACCAGGCGCATGCTAACGAATTTTATCAACGGGCCTGCGACGCGGGCGATGCTCCGGGTTGCTTCTTCCTTGCCGGCTCGTATTTAAACGGCAGTGGGGTTGCGAAGGATTTCGCGCGCGCTGCCGAACTTAATCAACGAGCCTGCGACGGAGGCGAGGGTGGCGCTTGCGCGTTTCTAGCCTTTTGCTACGAGCGTGGTATGGGCGTGGCGAAGGATCTAGCCCGCGCGCGGGAGCTTTACAAGACGGCGTGCGGATTGGGCGAGAAGAATGCCTGCGATGACGTGGCTCGGCTACACTAACTCTGCGTGCGGTTTCCGACGAAACAATTCATGAACACGATCGCCATTGCGTTGGGATGCGTTCCGGTTGCTGCGGTGGGCGCGGCGGCGTGGGGAGCGGTGTATCCGGGGTCGCAACTATTTGGGGCGACGCTGCGGCGCACGAAGACCAGCGGCGCGATTGCGTTGACGTTTGACGATGGGCCGAATCCCAGCGTGACGCCGCGGCTGCTGGTGCTGTTGGAGCAGCACGCGGCGCGCGCGACATTTTTTGTGATCGGCAAATTCGCGCGGGCGTGTCCGGAACTGGTGCGCGAAATCGCGGCGCGCGGGCACGCCATCGGCAATCACACGGATACACATCCATCGCTTGTGTGGCGCGCGCCGCGGAGCATAGCCGGCGAGCTGGCGCGCTGCCAAGAAGCTGTCGCCGCGGCGACGCAAGCCGCGCCGCCGCGCTGGATGCGTCCGCCGTACGGATTTCGCGGACCGCAACTGGCGGGCGCGGTGCGGCGCGCGGGGTTGGCGGGCGTGGCGATGTGGTCGCGCACGTGTTACGACTGGAAGCCGCAGCCGGCCGCGGAATTGATTGCACGTTTACAGGGCTTGGCGCGCCCGGGCCGCGCGGGAGAGATCGTGTTGCTGCACGATGGCGATCATCGCGCGCTGAATGGTGACCGTGCACATGTGGTGGCAGCTCTGGAATATTGGCTGCCACGATGGCGCGACGAAGGCGTGGAGTTTGTTACAATCGACCAAGTTGGCGGCGAGGCCGTCGGAGCGCGCTGATGGACGAACGCCAGTTTTACATCGAGAAGCAAGACACGAAGCCCCTGCAACTGGTTTGCCCGAGTTGCCACAAAGAAGATTCCTATCCGATTCGCTGGATCGTGCGCACCAAGAAAAACGAATTGCCGCGCGGTGCGGGTGAAGAAGATAAGAAGCGATTCGCCGCGGCGCGGTCCTATATGGTGCGCGTGGACGAAATGGTCGCCTGCCGCAAGTGCCGCAAGCGATTCGAGTTGACGGGGCAAAGCGTCGTGCTGGTCTCTTCCGGCGCCGCCGCACCCGGCTCGCCGGATTTCGATCCCGAAACGTTCGGCAATCGCTAGATTTCCGGATAGAGATCGAAGAAGGCTTCCACCGATTGGCCTAGCGTGCCCTGAATTTCCTCTTTGCTGCCTTCGATCACGTGCATTGTGACGCGCGCGGTGCGGCCGTCCTTCAGCGTCAGTGTCGCTTCCTCCACGCGAGCAACTTCGTCGGCCGGGAACAGCCGCATGCCGTAAACCAGCGCCAGCTTTGCCATGTAGTTCCTCCTGGATAATTTCAAGGGTACGATGCGTGGCCGGTGCGATGCAAACGCGCCGGGATGCGAACAACGGAGGTATCCCGTTTCGTTGCGGTGTACGCGGCGGTATACTCCGGGCATCCGTCCCCTCCAATGAGGCATCGAATCGCGCAATGGTGAAATTGCAAGGAGGAAAGGCGATGCGAAGCGTTTCCCTAAGTTTGCTGGTGTGCTGTTTGTTGGTGCTAGGCGCGCGTGCGAATGCGCAGGAACAGGGGCCGCAGACTTCGCCTCCGCCGGCGGCAGCGCAGCAACCAGCGCCGACAGCGCCAGCATCGTCGACAGCCACGCCGCCAGCAGCTGCTCCGGCCACTCCCGCCGCGCCTGCAACTCCTGCCGCGAACGCCGCGCCCACCGCAAGCGCAACGCCGAGTTCACCGGACGCGTTCATCATCTTGCCGGTGGGCACGCGACTGCCGCTCGTGCTGCACAACGCCATCACCACGCGCAACGCGCAGCCGGGCGATCCCGTTTATCTCGAAACGCTCTTCCCTATCGTGCAGAACGACAAGATTTTGATTCCCGCTGGCTCCTACGTGCAGGGGGAAATTGCAGAGGCCAAGCGCGCCGGCAAAGGCAAGGGCCGCGCTGAAGTGCGTATTCGCTTGACGACCATGATCCTGCCGAACGGATATACCGTGCACTTTGACGCCATTCCCACCAATGCCGGCACCGGCGGAAACGAATCGGTGGACAACGAGGGCACCATGCAGGGCGGCAGCAATACGGGGCAGAAAGTCGGCACGGTCGCCACGACCACCGCCGCCGGAACGATCATCGGAGGTGCTATCGGGCAAAGCGGCACAGGCGCGGGCATCGGCGCCTTGGCGGGAGCGGCGGCCGGCCTGATCGCGGTGATGCTCACGCGCGGGCCGGATCTCGAATTGCCGCGCGGCACCACGCTTGACGTCGCGCTGGATCGCGAGCTGCGCCTGGACCCCAGCAAAATTAATTTCACGGATCCCGGCAAAGCCTCCACGCTCCCCGGCCCGCCGAATCGCGAGACGCAGACAAACACGTTCCCGTTCTAGTTGGAGCAGACAATTCGGCAGCGAGCGAAGCGCAGCGATCCGACAGTCCCGCTGAAAATGATAGCGTTGCGAAAAATCGTTCCCGCGCTTGCCGCATTCGTGCTGCTGGCCGGTTGCCGGCACACGCCGGTGACCTATCAATTGGTGCGGCAGGGATCGACGGCGATCTTGATGCCGCCGACGAGAACCGCGAGCGACACGGCGTCCGCCTACGAAGTCAAAATCAAGGACGCTCGAGCGGCGGAACTGTCGCGCACAGGCTGCGATATCGAGGGCCCGATCCTCACGCTTCACTGGGACGGGAACACAGCCCGTGTCGGCCTCACGGTCACCACCTACTACACGCAGCCTGAGAGCGAAGCTTCGCGAGGAGGCGTCCCGCAGCCTGGAATGTATTTGGGCTCGCTGCAGAATCTTGCGGAGGCGCGAAGTGATGTGCTCAACCTTGAAACGAAGGGTTGTCTCACGCCTATTGAGGACCAACGAATGTTGCGCGCCGTGGTCGAACAGTTTCCGCTTCCGACGTACGTCGCTTATGTCTTCCGGTTGGGTACTTACGGCATTAGCGGCGGGCTCGATCTGAATTCCGATTTTCGCCTTCAGGTGATCAGCCCGGTCTATTCAAGCAACACGCCCTCCGCGCAGGGCGCCGCGGCCACGACGAACCCTTCCAACAAGCCCACTGGGTATGAGACGGCGTACTACGTTTTCACTCCCTCGGGAAAGGACGATCGCGTCAAAATCTCGCGCGCGTCGGTTGCTGAGGCCGATCAGGGAGAGACGACCGCGCTGAAGAACTCCGAGGCTCAAAACGGCGTGTCATTTCCCGAGGCGCCCGGCTATTTTCGTTTGCTGTTCAGGACGGCGTTGTCGTCGGCGGATCACGTCGCAACGATTATCAGCGCGACGGACAAAGCCAGCCTCGAGGAAGCTGTGAAGCAGCGCGAATCGGGTCCGGTGGAATCCTGCCAAGGCGTTTCCGCGCCCGGCGCGAACTGCATCACGTTTTCTTCGGACTTCGGAGTCAACGCGGAAATTCGCGTGCGCGTAAACGGACACGAGGCTTTCGTCGGTGTGGCGGGCACGGTAAGAGACGCGATGGATTTGCGCGGTCCGAATCCGATTGTGCCAACGACTTTGACCGTCCGCCGGAAATTTCAAGGACACCTGGTTCCCGTGAAATTTGATCCCGCGACCCACGACATTCTCGGATTGGTTTTGATGCCTGAGGACGAAATCAACTGGTAATGGACCCTTGGCGCGCTAGTTTAATCCTCGCGAGGCGTGGCAAATCGCAGTGGGCTGACAATTTCCCAGTCGAATGAGACGCGGCGATCGGTGAGCCATTCGGCGATGAGTTTTGCGGTGATCGGGGCGAGCAAGATGCCGTTGCGGAAGTGGCCGGTGGCGATGACCAAGTTTTCGACGTCGGTGGGACCGAGAATGGGGAGGTGGTCGGGCGTGTCGGGGCGCAGGCCGCACCACGTCTCGATGATTTCCGCGCCGGCCAGACCGGGCACGAGTTCTTGCGCGGCTTCCAGGATGTGCGCCAAGCCTTCGGGCGTGACGCGTTTCTCGTAGCCGGCATTTTCAAGTGTGCTGCCGGCCACCAAGCGCTGCGGCTGCGCGTCGTCGCGCGGAACGATGTAGCCGCGCGTGGAGCGCAGCACGCGCTCGATCGGCGCCGCCGACGAGCGCAGCGCGACCATTTGGCCGCGCATCGGGCGCGTCGGCGCATAGCGATACGCGGCTGCAAGGCGCGAAGAAAATGCGCCGGCCGCCAAAATCACGTGACCCGCTGCAATGCGCTGCCTGCCGGCGACAACGCCTTCCACGCGCGCGCCATCCCCTCCAGGTTTTCCGTTCGTGATCAGCGAATCCACTTCGACGCCCGCGCGCACTTCGGCGCCGCGCGCGACGGCGGCGGCCAGCACAGCTTCGGTGAGCGCGCGGCTATCGAGCGCGCATTCTTCCGGCAGCAGCGCGGCCGCCTGCGCGTGACGCGAAATCGCCGGCTCCATCTCGAACGCTTCGTCGAGCGGCAACGGCTCGATCGGCAAACCTAAACCGTGAGAGAGCGCGACAAGCGTGCTGAGTTCGCGTTTGGCATCAGCCGAAAAGAAAATCTCCATCGCGCCGGTTTTGCGCAACCCGACCGAGCGGCCGGAATCGGATTCGACGCCGCGAATAAATTCCGGATACAGCGCGAGACTCGCTCGCGCCAGCGGCACCAGCGGAATTCCATCGGTGCTTTCCGGAGCCGTTTGCAACATTCCCGCCGCGGCCCAGGAAGCCTCACGGCCGGGCTCCTGCCGATCGAGCACCAGCGGATGCAAGCCGCGCCGGGCGAGTTCCCAGGCAATCGAGCCGCCGATGATTCCGCCGCCGACGATCACAACATCGTGGGGAATTCCGGCGCGCGCCGCGCTCGGGACCTCGCCGCGATTGTCTTGTTTGCTCACGCAGACATTTTAGCAGCAGGAACGGCGGCAATGAGTGCGGCGTGACGCGTCTACAGAGACTTTGCGAGTTCGTCGGAGAGGATGCGCGCTTTTTCCGCGAGATTGCTGGCGCGGACCCAATCGTCGGCGTGGATGGCGTCGTGGGCTTGCGCAAGGAAATCGCGAACTTTTTCGACCAGGTCATGCTGCGCTTCGTCGAGTTGCTTGCCTTCGGCTTTATGGAGATTTTGCTCGGCCGCCTGAATATCCGCGTTGGTGCGTTGCTCGGCGGCGGCCTGCGCCTGCGGTGTGAGCTCGGGAGAAATTTGCGGCGCGGCGGGCCGCGAAGATTCGGCCGGCTTTTCAGGCTCGGTTGCAGCAGGAGCGGCGGGCTTCGTCCGCGCGGGCGCGGGCTGCGCTGCGGGAGTAGCGGGCGGCGTGGGCGCGGCTGCCGGCGGCGGCGCGGCGGTGGTTTGCGGTGCGCTCGGAGGCGTTTGCGCAGGATTCGCTGCGGGCGGCGGAGTGGAAACCGATGGCGGGCTGGCCTTCACGATATTTCGTTGGCAGCCTGCGGCGCCGAACGCAACAGCAGAAAGAGCCAGTGCGAGGAACAGAAATGTTTTCGGCGCAGGATGGCGATTCGTGTTCATCGGATTCATGCGCGGGGCACCGTGGTGTGGCCGGGCTCTGACGCGCGAGCGGCCGCGATTTCGCCGGCGCGTTCCAGCGGCAGATCGATGCGAAATGTTGTGCCGCGGCCGATTTCCGAGTCGTAGTCGATCGAGCCATCGTGCATTTGCACGGTGCGGAATGCGCTAGCCAATCCTATACCGCTTCCGCCGGGGCGAGTGGTGAAAAAAAGTTGGAAGATGCGCGCGCGATGCTCGGGTGCGATGCCGCGGCCGGTATCGCGGATGCGAATTTCGGCGTTGTCGCCGCGCCGCTCGAGATCGACCGTCAAGGTTCCTCCGCCGTGCATGGCTTCGATGGCGTTTAAGATCAGATTGAGCAGCGCCTGGTGCAGAAGTTGCCGATCCACCAATGCCGCGGGCACCGACGGCGAAAGATGCGCGTCGAGAGAAACTTTGCCGGCCTCGAGTTCAGGGCGCGCCGCATCGAGCACGTCCTGGATCAATTCGGCCAGCGACGATTCCTCAAGATGCATTTCGACAGGACGCGTGAAATCGAGAAAGCGTTTCACGACAGTATCCAGGCGGTCGATTTCAGCGTCAAGCACGCGCACGGCTTGTTGCGGCTCATCGCCAACGGGAATGTAACCCTTCAGATTTTCCAGCCACAACCGCATCGAGTTTAGTGGATTTTTCACTTCGTGCGCCACGCCGGCGGTCACGCGGCCCAGCGCGGCCAGGCGCTCGGAAACTTGCAGCTGCGTGCTGATGCGTTCGCGCGATTCAAGATCGGTGAGCGTGACCAGCGCGCCCATGCGCGTGCTGCCTTCGGCGATGGCTTGCGCGCTTACGCCGATTGCGCGCGCCGGGCGATCGCCTGCGGCGGGCAGCTCGACTTGCGTGGAGACCGGCGCGATAGAGCCGCCATCGAGGCGCAGCGCGGCGCGCAGCGGATGATCCGGCGGAAAAATGTCGCCGGCCTCGCGCCCCAGTAATTGGTCCGCGGGAATGCCGAGGAAGCGCTCGACAGCGGGGCTGACCATCACGGCGCGGCCATCGCGCGTGAACAGCAGCAATCCATCTTCAAGGCCGCCGAGCACTTGATCGAGATTTTCGCGCAATGTGCTGAAGATTTCGCGCACGCCGCGCAGTTGCTGGCCGATTTGGCTGATCTTCGTGCTCACTTGGCCGAACTCGTCGCTGCGATGCAGCGGCTTCTGATCGAATTCGCCGCGCGAGATGCGGTCGAGTTGTGCGGAAATGCGCTCGAGAGGCGCGAGCGACGCGCTGGAAACCACGAATGCCAGAAGCACCGACACCAGCACCAATATTCCGGCCAGCCAAGCCGCGGAGCGCATGGTCGGCGCGATTTCATTGCGCAGAAGTCCGGTCTGCACGGCCACGCGAATTTCACCGAAGGGAACTTGATGCCCCGCTGGGCCGAGATTGAACGGATATGCGACTTGATAGGCGCGCGGCGGACCGAACAGCACGCGCAACTGCTCGATGAAACTGCTGCTCGCCAGTTGATCGAGCGGCGTGCGCGGCAGCACGGGGCGATCGCGCAACGACGCGTCACTCGAGATCAGCGCCGTCCCGTTGTGATCGACGATTGTGACCTCGTACACCAGCGAGGAGTAGCCGACTTCGGCGTCGATCAACGAGGCCAGCGCGGGGTTTTGGTCAAGCGAGCCGCGCACGTAATTGCGTATGTCCTCGGGACTGTTGGAGAGCGGCGCGTTTCCTTGCTCGGCGGAATCCACCAGCGCGGTTTGCGCCTGGTAGAAAACTTCCTGCGCCACCTGGCGGGCGCGATTATCGGATTGGCGAATCACTTGCCGCGTGAGCGCGGCCATGTACAGCCAGGAAATCGTCACGACGACGGCCAGCACAAGGCCGGAGATGATCAGCGTGATCTTGGTTTTGAGGCGCAGATGCATGGGCACTATGTAGGCGCTGTGTAAGACGTCAGCCGCCGGGCGGCTCGTTGGCTTCGTATTCTTTCAATTTATTGTGCAACGTCTTCAGGCTGATGCCGAGCAGTTCGGCGGCGCGCGTCTTGTTGTTCTGCGTGGACGCCAGGGTTTGCGTGATCAGCTCGCGCTCCGCGGCATCCACGGTGGTGCCGATCGGGAAGCGCAGGGCGGAAAGCTCCGCCGTGCCCGCAGGCGCGGAGCGGCCGAATTCCGGCGGCAAGTGCGTGCGGCCGATCAGTTCGCGATCGCAAACGATGGCTGAGCGCTCGAGAACGTTGCGCAATTCGCGGACGTTGCCGGGCCAGGTGTAGCTCATGAATTGATCGAGCACTTCGGAGCTGATGCCGCGCACTTGAAGATGATGTTTCGCGTTCAGGTCGCGGAGCATCGCTTCGACCAGCAGCGGAATATCGTCCTTGTGTTCGCGCAGCGGCGGCAAGTGAATGTGAAACACGTTCAAGCGGAAATAGAGATCCTGGCGGATTTCGCCTTTGGATACGGCGCGATCGGGATCCTTGTTGGTGGCGGCGATCACGCGCACGTCCACCGGCGTTTCGCTCTTGCTGCCCAGGCGGCGCACCTTGTGATCCTCGAGCACGCGCAGCAGTTTGGCTTGCGTTGGCGCGGGCATCTCGCCGATTTCATCGAGCAGCAGGGTTCCGCCATCGGCCAGCTCGAAGCAGCCCAGCCTGCGTTCGGCCGCGCCGGTGAAGGCGCCGCGCTCGTGTCCGAAAATTTCGCTTTCCATCAGCGATTCGGGAATGGCCGAACAATTTATCGCGACAAATGGACGCGCGCTGCGCGGTGAAAGAGAGTGAATCGTGCGCGCCAGCACTTCTTTGCCCGAGCCGGTTTCGCCGGTGACCAGCACGGAGGCGAGCGACGGCGCCACTTGCTCGACCACGTGCATGACGTCCTGCATGAGCTTCGATTTCCCGACCAATTCGCCCAGGCGCCCGGCCTCGCGCAACTGGCGCGTGAGCGCATCCACTTGGCGGCGATCGCGCGCGCCGCCGAGGGCGCGATCAAGAAGCGCGCGCAGTACGGCGGCCTTCAGCGGCTTTTCGATGTACCAGAACGCTCCGGATTCAATCGCGGCGACGATGCGTTCCTCGCTGCCTTTGCCGGTGACGATGATCGCGGGAATGTGCGCGAGGTCGTCGTGAAGTTGTTCGAGCAATTCCAGGCCGTTCATGCCGGGCAGTTCAACGTCGGCGATCAGCGCTTCGGGAGCGAAATCTGCAAAATGCGCCAGGGCGTCTTCGGCGGTGCCCACGCCCAGGACTTCGTAGCCCCACTTGCGCAGCAGGGCTTCGTAGCCTTGCCGGGCATTCGCTTCGTCTTCGACGATAAGAATGCGCTCGGCGGCGGGAATGGCTTGCGTTGCGCTCTTGGCAGGTTCGGGCATAGTCGCGCGTTGCGCCTGCGGCGCACCTGGCAACAGATGGAATCTACCAGTAGCGTGCGCCGATGCCAAGCCGCGCGTACGGCGGTGGTGCATTCCTGCAACCAATGCGGCGTTTTCGGAATCGGATAGATGACGAAGATTGGCGGAATCTCGAAATATCTTCGGTGTCAGGGCACGGGAGAGGTGCAATGAATAGAGAAGTTAGGCTCGCGCGCGGCGCGGCCAAGCGATTCTTGGCATTTCTCGCGGCAGTTGTGATGGCCGCGGGCATGATGATGATTTCGGCGCTGCACACATCAGCCGCGCAGGAAAGCGTGCAGGAAATCGAGGTCAGCGCGAAGCGATTTGAATTCACGCCCAGCGAGATTCATGTGAAACAGGGTGCGCAGGTCCGCCTGAAAGTTACGGCAACGGACCGGGAGCACGGCTTCGAGGTGCAAGTGTTTCCGGAGGGCTCGGACAAGACAGGCGATCCCGGCCTGAAATTCTCCGTCGAGAAGCCCAGTTTCAAACTTCCGGAGAGCGAAACCCAGACAATTGAATTCACCGCGCTCCAGCCGGGAACCTACGATTTCAAGTGTGTTGTGTACTGCGGCTCCGGCCATCATGGGATGAAGGGCACGATCGTCGTCGAGCCGTGAAGCGGCGGGAATGCGTTTTTGGGGCTGGAGCTGTCCTTCCGTACCCTGAACTTTAGGTGCTGAATCCCCGCGGATGCCGGGTTCAGGTTCAGAGGTCCCAATCCTGAGCAAGGCGACCCGGGTGAATGTTTCCGCAGCGGCGGTGGAAATCTGGGTTTTCAGCCGACGCCGCCTGCACTATACTATCCGTGAATTTGGGGCCCGCATTAGTGTCCGAGTTCCTGGGGGAGGCGTGTGCGGGGCGCCTGGGGGCGAATCGCAAGTGGCACGCAACGTAGTGCGGAGGAATTTGCGCCGCACGAGTGGCTCCGAACTATCTCCCGCGACGTAAAAACGATCTTGTGACGGTGGAGGGGTGGAGGAAACGATGAGAGTGTCGAAATTTTCGTGGCGAGCAGTAATGATTCTGGTAGTGGGTGCGATGCTGATGTCGTTTGCCGCTGCCAGGGCGGCCAACGATCCCAATTCAAGCGACAACAGCAAGTCTAAGAAAGCCAACAGCAGCGCGACCGCCGGCAAATCGAGTTCACCGGCCGCGGCTCCGGCGTCCGCCCCGGCGGCGACGCCTGCTCCGGCAGCGGCTGCGTCTTCGTCATCGACGACGACGGCATCGGCGTCGGCTTCGGTGACGGAATCGTCGGTGGATAACTACGGGTTGCTGCCGACGACCGGCGGCCCATTGGGCCTATTCACCGTGGCGAGCGGCAACGTTTTGCCCGCGCACGGCTGGTCCGTTTCCGCTTACGGCAATCGGTTCGGCCGCATGCCCGGGGAGCTGGTCGTTAGCGATTACGGCTTCAACCTAGCCTATGGGTTCAGCAATTGGCTGGAGGTTTACGCGGAAGACATAACGATCTCTCACATGCACGTGGGTGCGCCGACCGAGCTCACGGATCTGACGACCACAGGCTTCAACACCCCGCACGCGGTGTACAACGAGAGCTACCCATACGCCAGGGAATCGGCGACCGGAGAAGGCCCGTTCACGCTTGGCGCAAAGGTGGGCCTGGCTTCGGAGGATCGCGGCGATCCCGTCAGCGTGGCGCTGAACCTGGACGTCGTGGTTCAATCGCACTACGCCTTCGCGCCCCTGGCGGATCAGGGCACGCAGAACGGCAAAGCGAATCTGGAGTTCGGCGCGTCGGTCAGCAAAAATTTCCAAGACAATCTCACGCTGGATTTCGATGCGGAGATTGGCTTGGTTCGCAGCCCGACCTACATAGGAACCGCGCTGCTCAATCAGGCCAAGACGTTTACCATCGGCGGCGGCGTCCTGCTTTTCCCGCACAAACGCATTCAGCCGATGACCGAATATACCGGCGTAATGTATTACGGGGATTCGACTGAAACGGAATCCTTCGGGCCGCGCGATCCGGTGGATGGCGTGTGGGGTGTGCGGCTGTTCCCGATTTCGTGGCTGGGATTTGACCTGGGCTACCGCTACATGCTCAACGAGAAACACCTACAGGACAGCAACGGATTCGTGTTCAAGGTCGGCGCGGTGCACGCTCCTCACAAGGCGCCGCCCGTCGATCATCCACCGACGGTTTCCTGCACGGCGGACCCGACGTCGGTGTATTTCGGCTCGGGCGATTCCTCGGCTGTGAACTGCCCGGCGGTTTCCCCGGACAACGACACGCTCACGTATAACTGGACATCGACCTGCGGAAAGATCGACGGGACAGGTCCCGCGGTGCACTGGCTGTCAGCCGGAGTGCCGATCGGAACCTGCACGGCCACGGTGCACGTGGATGACGGCCACGGCGGCACAGTTAGCGGAAGCGCGGATATTCAAGTGATCGCCAAGCCGAAACATCCGCCGGTTATTTCGTGCTCGTCCGATCGCAGCTCGGTTTTCATCGGCGAAAAAATTCACATCACCGCGAACGCCAGCTCTCCCGATGGCGATACGCTTACGTTTACGTGGCAGACCAATGGCGGCACGATCATCGGCACGGGCTCGGCCGTGGATCTCGATACCACGGGCGCAGCAGCCGGAAACTACACGGTCACCGGACGCGTGGATGACGGCAATGGAGGCGCGGCCGATTGCTCGGTTGCGGTGCAAGTGAACGCTCCGCCACCGCCGCCACAGGCCAGCAAACTGAGCGAATGCTTGTTCTCGCCGGCGGGTTCGTCGCGCGTGGACAACGTTTGCAAGCGCATCCTGGACGACGTGGCACTGCGGTTACAGAACGATCCGAAGGCGACGATTGTGATCGTCGGCTTCGCCGATCCGAAGGAGCCGCGTCCCGCCAAGCTGGGTGCACTGCGCGCGACAAACGCCGTCAAATACCTGGGTGAAAAGGGTATTGACGCGTCGCGAATCACCACACGCGCGGGAGCGGGCCAGACGGGCGCGGGCAAGGAAAACCGGCGCATTGACGTCATCTGGGTGCCGGAAGGCGCGACGTACTGACGCGCTGGCACGGCATCGTTCCTTCAACTTCGGGCTCCGCGTCGGCGAGAAACGGCCGGCGCGGGGCCCGAACTTTTTGTGCGGCGCCAGGCCGCCGGAGATTTCGTGCCCGCGCGTTTGCTTGTTCGGCGGGCGCGCAGAAACTAGAATGAAATTCTTAGCCATGAAAACTATCGCGCTCACCATCGCGTGCCTCTGCGTGTCTGTCTTTGCGCGGACCGCTGCGGCGCAGGTGTGGCGCCCGCTCGGCCCGGAAGGCGGCGACGTTTTGTCGCTCGGCCAGGATGCGGCGAATCCGCAGCACGTTTTCTTGGGCACGGCAGACGGTCACGTTTTCGCGTCGGACGACGGCGGGGAGCACTGGGAGTTGCGGGGGCGCGCGGGATCGCGCCTGGATTCGGTGGTGACCGCGATCCTGGTGGATCCGCGCGACGCGCGCGCACTTTACGCTTCCACCTGGACGCGCGATCCTTCCGCGGGCGGCGGCGTTTTTCGCAGCGGCGATGGCGGGCGCACGTGGGCCGCGGCGGGGCTTGCGGGGAAAGCTGTGCGCGCGCTGGCGATGGCGCGGCCGGCGGCGGATGCGGCGGCGAGCGTGACACTCGTGGCCGGAACGCTCGACGGCGTTTATCGCACGCGCAATGGCGGGAAGAACTGGGAGCGAATTTCTCCCGAAGGCGATCCTGAACTGAACAATTTTGATTCCGTAGCGATCGATCCGGCCGATGCGGACATCATTTACGCCGGCACATTCCATTTGCCGTGGAAGACGATCGATGGCGGCTTGCGCTGGACGCCCATTCATACCGGAATGATCGACGATTCCGACGTGATGAGCTTGCTCGCCGATCGCGCGCGGCCCGGACGCGTGTACGCCAGCGCCTGCTCCGGAATCTACCGCAGCGATTCCGGCGGCGAAGTGTGGCAGAAGGTGCAGGGCATTCCGTACGCCGCGCGGCGCACGCTCGAAATTCTGCAAGATCCCGCACGGCCCGAAATCGTTTTCGCCGCAACCACCGAGGGATTGTGGAAGACCACCGATGCCGGATCGAGCTGGCAGCGAATTACGCCGGCCGATTGGTCGGTGACGGCGATGGTTGTCGCGGCGGGTGCGCCCGATCGCGTGCTGATCGGCGTCGATCAGCGCGGCGTGCTGGCGAGCGATGACGGCGGCGCGAGTTTCCACGCGGCCAATAGCGGCTTCCTCCACAAGCAAATCCTCGCGGCGCAAGCGGATGCGACGCATTCAGGCAGCTTTCTGATCGCGCTGGCCAACGCGCCCGAATTTCTGGCAGCCACCACCGACAGCGGCGCCACGTGGAAGCCGCTGGGGCAAGGGCCGGCACAGGCCGCGCTCGGCCGGATTTACGCGTCGCCGGACGGTTGGTGGGCGACGCTCGCAACGGGCGGCCTGGAGCGTTACGACCAATCGAAATCGATTTGGGTGCGCGCTGGGCGTGCCTGGATCGCGACGGAACAACGGCCGGTGAGCCGGGAAGTTGGGAGCGCGCACGCGCACGGCACAACGGCTGCGCCGCCGGGTAGACTCGCGCCGTTGGATGCCAAGATCGGCGATATGGCCTTCGCGCCGCGAGAGTGGTATGCCGCGACACGCACGGGATTGCTCGCTTCCTCCGATCACGGCGCGGACTGGAAGCCGGTTCACATCGGCGCCTTGACCAAGCTGCCCGTTGAATCGGTAAGCGTTTCGCGAGACGGCAGGACGATCTGGATTGCGTCGCTGATTTCGATCGCGAACTCCGCTGACGGCGGGGCTTCATGGAGATGGATCGATTTTCCGGCAGCCCTCGGCGTGATTCAGCGTTTGCAAGCGGCTGACGGCAATTCCGGCGATGCCGGCGCGGCGGCGCAAATGGCACTCGTGGTGCAAACCTCCAAGGGACTTTTCATTTCGCGCGATTTTGGAAAGTCTTGGGACGCGACCGGCCACGGTTTGCCGGAAGCGCCTGTGCAGGACGTGGCGATCGCGGGTTCGATCTACTTGGCGGCTATGCAGTTTGGTGGGCTCTATCTCTCGCGCGATTCCGGCCTGAGTTGGCAGCGACTTGAGGGAAGCATTGCGGAAGGCTACTTCTCGTCCGTGTTCGCGGGCCCACCGAGTGAGCCAGCAAGCAGTAGCGCCGGCGGCAACGTTGTTTTTTACCTGGCCTCCGCCACCGACGGCCTGTATGCGATCGAGATCGGATCGGGCGGCGACGCGGCGCGGGGCAGCGACACGCGCCAGTAGAGCGTGTCTCGTGTCACCTATTGGTGACGCCAACCACGGGATTGGAGTCAACTTCCACGGTCCGCACGACCCCCTTCTCGTTCCTTGTCCATTTCAGCTTGGATCAATTCCCGTTCCTGCATGTGATTCCTTTTCAGGTGTTTGCGGGCGTAACGCACGGTGATTGAGGTTGCCCCTCGTGATCTCCGGCCCGAAATGGGAATCTTTTCAGTCGAACCAAACTCGACCGAAAACTTACTAAGTCCTTCAGAGAATTACAGATGTGCGACGCAGCCCGATTTGGCACTGCCCGTGCAACGTATCGCCGAACAGGGGGAATACAAATGGGAACTGCGGCGCAAGCCCCGGCACAAACATCGAAAGCGGCCACGTTAAGTTTGCTGATTGTGGATGATGAGGTTGTCACACGCGCTCTCTGCGCGGAGGTCGCCGCGCAGGCGGGCCTTGAAGTGCGCTCGTCGGAGACGACCGAGCAGGCGCTCGAAATTATGGAGCAGTATCCGGTGGACATTGTCGTCACCGACCTCAAGGTGCCGCAGTTGGGCGGAATCGGATTGCTGAAGCGGCTGCGCGCCAACTTTCCGCAGATTGCCGTGGTGGTACTGACGCAATACGGCACGATTGAAACGGCCGTGGAAGCCACGCGCCTGGGCGCACTGGACTATGTGACGAAACCGTTCCACGTGGAGGATTTTCGATCGAAGATCGACCGCGTGGTGCGCACGATCGAACTGGATCAGGAGAATCGCGTGCTGCGTGAGCAATTGCGCAGCCGGCCCGGATTCGGCGGTTTGATCGGTGTGGCGCCGAAGATGCAGCGCGTTTACAAATTGATCGAGAAGGTCGCGCAGCACAACTATCCTGTGCTGATTTTGGGCGAAAGCGGAACGGGCAAGGAACTCGTTGCGCGCTCGATCCATTTTTCGGGGCCTCGCCGCGCGCGACCGTTCGTTCCTGTGGATTGCTCGGCGCTGGCGCCAACGCTGATCGAATCCGAGCTATTCGGCCACGTGAAGGGCGCCTTCACCGGGGCGCAGCACTCGAAGCAAGGGCTGCTGGAGGCCGCCGGCGACGGCACGCTTTTTCTCGATGAAATCGGCGACCTGCCGGTGGATTTGCAGGCCAAACTCTTGCGCGCTTTGCAGGAGCGGGAGATCAGGCCGCTGGGCGGCACAGATCGCGTGGCGATTCGCGCGCGCGTGATGGCCGCAACGAACCGCGATCTTGATACCTTGGTGCGCGCCGGAACATTCCGCCAGGATCTTTTCTTCCGCTTGAACGTCGTGCAGATCAAATTGCCGCCGTTGCGCGAGCGCAAAAGCGATATCCCGGTGCTGGTAAGCGCGTTCCTTGAAAAATTCAGCGATGCCAAAGCGCCGGTGCGCTCGATTTCCGAAGACGCGATGCGCCGCTTGATGGCCTACGATTGGCCGGGCAACGTGCGCGAACTCGAAAACGCCGTGGAGCGCGCCGTGGCCTTGGGCTCTGGTCCGATACTGCACGTCGGCGATCTGCCCTCGAATTTGCAGTACGCCCAACCCGAGCGATTCACGGAGCAGAACGAATTGGTTCCGCTCGAGGAACTCGAGCGGCGCGCGATCTTCCACGCCCTGCGGGAAACCAGTGGCGACAAACTGGCCGCCGCACGCCTGCTCGGCATCGGCAAGACGACGTTGTATCGCAAATTGAAGCAATACGAAGCCGTGCAGCCGCAAGCGTAGCCCGGCTCTCTCGCGACTCGCAGAAATTCGGCCCGATCCACAGCGCGGGCCTGCGCCCAATCTCCTGCTAACAAACGAACCGGCCGTCACGCGTGAGGTCGCGGCGCGGCGAGCGATTTCTCCGTCCACTTCGCCGCACGTGCGTTAGCGTGGGGGGCGCGCGATTGCACGCGTCGTTCACCCACATCCAAGAACGGGAACTCGCCACCGGCGCACGTATCGGAGTGGGAATCCCGCGTCGTTTCAATTTCCCCTGGATCCTTCCACTTGCTTGATTGCAAGGTACTTACCGAGCGCGCTCCGTTGGCTACCCTGGTGCATATGTATTGCGGGGGAAAGAAATCGTGATCATGAACAGAAGGCCGCTGCTGTGGTATCGAGGCGTCAGGCAGGCCATCGAAATCGCCGCGTACATCGGCGCGGCTGCGTTCTTCAGCTATTTGGTTCTTCTGCCGCGTTGACACCGTGGCGCGCGGAGGCAAGTCCCATGCCGTTTGAGCTGTGGAGACGAATTCGAGGCGCCGCGCGCGCCATCGCTGCAATCGCTCGAGCGCCACGTGCCTGGCTTGTGGCGCTCGAGGAATTGAAATCAACCCGAACCTCGCCAGCGGAAGAGGAGCGCACCGCATCCGAGTTGAACGGCCTGCTCGACTCGCTCGAAAGCGGCGTGCTCATCTTCGGCGGCTCCGGGAGAATTCGCGCCAGCAACGATCGCTTTGCGCAGATGATGGGTTTGGATCCCCGCGCGGTGCGCGAATTGGGAACGTTTGGGCGCTTGGTGGAAACTTTGTCGGCGCGTTTTGCGCATCCGGCGGAATTCGCCGAGCGTTGCCGGGAGCGCGGAAATCGCGCCGAGGAATTCGCCCGCGACGAATTCGAGCTCGCCGAGCCCGCGCGCAAGATCGTCGAGCGGTTCACGCGCCCCGTGCGCGACTCTCGCGGCAATCGCCTCGGTTGGATTGAAGTCTATCGCGACATCACCGGTCAGCGCGTCAATCAATCGAAGCAGGCGCAAACCGAAAAGATGGCGTCGCTCGGGCAATTGGTGTCCGGCATCGCGCATGAGCTGAACAATCCGCTCACCAGCATTCAGGGCTACGCGCAATTGCTGCTTGGCCGAAGGACCGCGCCCGAGCAGTTGGCCGGCGCCAGGCACATTTGCGAGGAGGCCGAGCGCGCCGGGCGCATCGTAAAAAATCTTTTGCTGTTCGCGCGCGAAACCAAACTCGAGCGCCGCCCGGTGGACCTGAACGAAGTGGTGGAGCGCGCCCTGGCACTGCGCAGCTACGAGTTAAAGGTCGAAAACATTGAGACCACTCTGGATCTCGATCCGGGTCTGCCCGCGATTCTGGCCGATGCCAGCCAGTTACTTCAGGTCGTGCTGAATCTGGTGATCAACGCCGAGCAGGCCATCGCCGAGGCGCGCGGGATGTCCGCGGTTTCGCCTGGCGCGCCGGAGCCCGATTACATTTACGATCGCGCGCACGGCGACAGAATTGCGGCCGGCCACATCCGCATTCGCACGCGGCACATTTCCGGGCAGCGCCTGGCGCTGGAGGTTTCCGACGACGGGCCCGGCATTCCGCTCGACGCCATTCCGCGAATCTTCGATCCGTTCTTCACCACGAAGTCCGCCGGAGTGGGCACAGGACTTGGCCTTTCGATCGCCTACGGCATCGTGCGGGAGCATGGCGGGGAAATTTCGGTGGAAAGCGAACGCGGCGACGGCGCGAAGTTCGTCGTGGAGCTATCGGCCGCCGCAGCCCCACCGAAGATCGCGCGGCCGGACGCCGCACCTGTGACGCCTGCTCCGCTGGCGCTGGTTCACTCTGAGCGCGGCCACAAGTTGGCCACGCGCGCCGAGCGGATTCTGGTTGTTGAGGACGAGCCGACCGTGGCGCAATTGATCGTCGACGTGCTCACCGAAGACGGCTATCGCGTGGATAAGCTGCTCGATAGCCGCCAGGCGATCGAACGCACCGAGACGCATAACTATGACTTGGTGGTCTGCGACCTGAAGATGCCGCACGTCGATGGCCGCGCATTCTATCGCGCCCTCGCCGACGCGGAAAGCCCGCTGCGGCATCGCTTCGTGTTCGTCACCGGAGACACGCTCAGTCCCCACACGCTCGAATTTCTGGAATCGAGCGGTTTGCCTTACCTCGCCAAGCCGTTCTTTGTCGAGGAGCTGCAACAAATCGTGCAGCAGGCCTTCGCGCGCGTTCAAATCGAGCTGCCGCGCATCGCCGGTGGAAATCATTGGCCGCGAGCCATTACGAGGAAACGATGAGCACAAACGGTCCAGTCATCTTCATCATTTGCGCCGACCCGGCGATCACCCGGGGCTGCATACGCGAGGTCATCTCCACCGGCGGGCAGTATCAGCTGCGCTTGGCGGGATCGGCGGAACAGGCGCGGCAGATTTTTCCGCGCACGCGGCCCGCGGCGATTTTCTTGGACGAATCCGCCGTGTATTCCGAACAGCGCGGCGATACGTTATGTTCCGTGATCCCGCTGCTCACGGAATTCGCGCCCGTTGTGGTGGCCGCCGCGCCGGAGCGGCAATTCGAGATGGCGTCTCTGGCCGCCTCGGGCGAGGTGGATTTCGTGGCGCGCACCGAGCCGTTTCTTCCGGTCGTCGCCGGTTTGCTCGAACGGCGCCTGCGCTCCGCGGATGCCCCCGCCGAACACCTGATCGCATTTCCGGGCGAAGAACCCGGCGGCGACTTCGGCGAAATTCTCCGCCACGAAGTGAATAATCCGCTCACCGGCATCCTCGGCAATGCGGAATTGCTGCTGGCGCGGCGCAATCGCCTTCCGGCCGCCACCGTCACGCGTCTTGAAACCATCGCCGAACTCGCCGTGCGCCTCCGCGAAACCGTCCGCCGCCTCTCCAACGCCTGGGAAGCCCGCAACGACCACGTCCGCTCGGCGTGAACTTTCTTCGCGCGATTATTTCTGCTGAAGATATCTATGCGGGGATTTGCAGCGGGCGTTCTTCGCCGGCCTTGCGTGTGCGTTCCAGTTTTTTGCGGCGCAAAAATGCGAACAGGCGCTCCTCGAAAACCGTGTCCGATTTATGCGCGCGGTAATTGCGAATCGTGCGCGCAATGTTCGCGGGGCGCAGCAGGTAGGCGATCGCGTAGAACGCCGACATTCCAATCAGCCGGTAAATCGAAATTTCCGTTTCGCCCACGTTCTCGCAATAATTCGACGATTGCTTCAAGTCCATGAACGTCATCAGCGACGTGAAGTAATCGCGGTCCATTTTCGGAATCGCGCCCGTGCTCAGCAAGTATTGGTGCAATTCCGATCCGGGATACGGCGAGTAGGCGTAAATCGCCGTGTCGTCGACCCCCAGCACCGCAAAGCGAATCGCCACCCAAACTGTCTGCAGCATGTCCCAGCGCCGCTCGCGCGGGAAGCCGATGATCAAATTGCATTTCACAAAGATTCCGTTGCGTTTTGCGTAGCGGATCGATTCAAACAGGCGCGGCAGCTTCACCTTCTTCTTGATGTCGTTCAGCGTGCGCGTTGAGCCGCTTTCCGGCGCATACGTCACATTCGTGCAACCGGAGGAAGCCATCGCCGCCATCACTTCTGCGTCCATCGCTTCCGAGCGCGTCCCGCTCGGCAATTGCCACGTCAGCTTCAGTCCGCGGCGCTTGAGTTCCGCGCAGAAGCTCATAATCCATTCTTTCTTGATGATCGCCGTCAGGTCGAAAAAGTCGATGTTCTGGGCGCGATAGGTTTTCATGTACAGCTCGATCTCGTCCACCACGTCCGGAATCGAGCGCATCGCGTAACGCGTGGTCCACATGGACGGACTTGAGCAGAACGTGCATTGGTAAGGGCAGCCGCGCGTCGCCACCAGCGGCATGCTGCGCCCGCGCTCCACTCCGTGGCCTTCGCCGACGCTGAAATACGGCTCCAGATTGAACAGATGCCACGCGGGCCAGGGCAAATCGTCCAGATTGCGGATGCGCTCGCGCGCCGGATTCGATCGCGCGTTGCCGAAGACGTCGATGTACTGAATTCCGCCCACGTCTTCCAGGCGCCGGTCGCCGTCCAGCCATTCCGCCCATTCCACAATGGTCGCTTCGCCTTCGCCCAGAGCCACGTGCGTCACTGCCGGACACGTTCGCAACACGTATTCGCCGGCTGCCGTGGGATGTTCGCCGCCCGCCAGAATCGGCACGTCGGGAAATTTGGCGCGAATCGCGTTGATCATGTCCTCGATGTGCGGCCAATCCTGCGAAAACATCACGGACACGCCGATTCCATCGGGCCGTTCCGTGATGCGTTCCAGTATTTTTTCGGTGCAGAGCCCGCGATAGCGCACGTGCGGATGATAGGAGACGTCGATGTGATCGATGTCTTCGCCCAGCGCGTCGATGTTCGTCACGCGATGGCCGTGCTTCAGCAGATTCGCGCTCAAATACGCATTGGCCAGCGGCATCGTCACCGGTGCGCTGTACGTTGAGGCCGAAAATACCGAAGGCGGCCGAATCAGCAGAATATGGCTCATCCGAACGATCGTACCCTAGACTGGTCGGCCCACCGGGAAGCGCCCTCGGCGCCGTGACCGATGCAATACCTGTCCTTGCGCGGCGGCCGATTTCGAAACCATTCCCCGGCCGGCCGGGCCATTATCCGGTGGCCCTGCTTGGCCTTTTTCCGCTTCCGCTATTCGAATGAATTTCCACATCTTTCGTATTCGAATACTCTATAGATATATTGACATGTGAGTACCATTCGTGCTACCATCTCGTATGAATTGCAGCCGTGCAGCACTCCCTGCCTCAAGCCCCGAAATGGGGTGCCCCATGTTCGCCCAGTTTTTCCGGGCGAACGTGGGTCCGCGTGCGATACTTCGCGAGTTTCCGTGTTCTCCGCGTCGGTGCTTGCCTGCCGTAGCAGGCCCGTCGGCCGCAGAGCCAGCGGAGGAGGGAGGGACTCCTCTGTGCCCCTCCCATAAGGCCGCACGAAACCCTGTTTTATCCCTTCTGTTTTCAATCAATTACAATGGCACGTACAACTTGCTGAAAACAGGCACGATCAAAACGTTTGTTTTCACACTCATGCGCACTCTTTCTCCGCAAGTCCCTTGTTATGAGCAAACTAACAAAAACATACCGGGGGTGTGGGTGCCCCCCCCCTGTGGATATATCGTCCAGACCGTGCGCATCCCTGGCAGATTGGATCGGAAGCATTCCCGACACTGTTGCTTGGCGCCAACGCGCGCCGCGACATTCACTTCCGGAGCGGTTCATCGCTTCGCTCGCAACGGCGGCGCCCCGGGCGGAGTGATATGCTACGGCGTCACCCACAAGGAGCAGACTCTTGAAGATTGTGGATGTGCGCGAGATCACCAAGCCGATCGCTTCGCCGATCCGCAACGCTTACATCGACTTCTCGAAGATGACGCTGAGTTTGGTCGCCGTGATCACCGACGTGATTTGCGATGGTCAGCCGGTCGTCGGCTACGGATTCAATTCCAATGGGCGCTACGGCCAGGGCAGTTTGATCCGCGAACGGTTTCGGCCGCGAATTCTAGAGGCCAAGCCGGAAAGCTTGCTCGATGCCAGCGGCGCCAATCTCGATCCCGCGAAAATTTGGGCCTGCATGATGACCAACGAGAAGCCGGGCGGGCACGGCGAACGCTCCGTCGCCATCGGCACGATCGATATGGCCGTGTGGGACGCCGTCGCCAAAATCGCCGGCCAGCCGCTTTTCGCGCTGCTGGCGGAGCGCTACGGCAACGGCAAGCCGAACAAGCGCGTTTTCGTTTACGCTGCCGGCGGCTACTACTATCCCGGAAAAGATCTGGAAGCGCTGAAGCGCGAAATGCTCAGCTACACCGGCCGCGGCTACACCGTGGTGAAGGCGAAAATCGGCGGCGCGCCGCTCGACGAGGATCTGCGGCGCATCGAAGCGGTGCTCAGCGTGCTCGGTCCGGGACAGCGATTGGCCGTGGACGCGAATGGCAAGTTCGATCTCGCGACGGCGCTCGCTTACGGTAAGGCGCTTTCGCAATACAATCTATTCTGGTACGAAGAGGCCGGCGATCCGCTGGATTTTGCGCTGCAAGCGGAATTGGCGCGCGAATATCAGGGCAGCTTGGCGACGGGAGAAAATCTATTTTCCATGCAAGACGCGCGCAACCTGATTCGCTACGGCGGAATGCGACCGGACCGCGATTGGCTGCAATTCGATTGCGCGCTCAGCTACGGCTTGGTGGAATATTTACGCACTCTCGCGATGCTGCGCGAAAACGGCTGGTCGCCTGTGCGCTGTATTCCTCACGGCGGCCATCAGATGTCGCTGAACATCGCCGCGGGCCTGGGACTCGGCGGCAACGAATCGTATCCGGACTTATTCCAACCGTATGGCGGTTTTCCAGACGGCGTGCGCGTTGAGAATGGTTACGTGACGATGCCGGACCTCGTGGGCATCGGATTCGAGGGCAAAGCGGATTTGTACAAAGAGATGAAGGCGCTCAGCGATTGAAATTCGGCGAGTGAAATGCAGCGACTGAAATTCGCACGCTTCACCGCCGCGAGCAAAACATGAAGATTCGTTTTCCCAAACTCTACCTTCAAGTCTTCATCGGAATCGTTCTGGGAATCCTCGTCGGATTCTTCTTCCCGCACTTCGCGCCCAAACTCAAGCCGCTCGGCGACAATTTCATCCGTCTGATCCGAATGCTGCTCGCGCCGGTGATCTTCGCCACGGTGACGGTAGGCATCGCGCGCATGGGCGATATCAAAGCCGTCGGGCGCATCGGCGTGAAGGCGCTGGTGTATTTCGAGTTCGTCTCCGGCTTCGCGCTGGTGATCGGCCTGGTCGTCGTGAACATTGTGCGGCCCGGCGCGGGGATGAATATCAATCCCGCGACGATCGATCCGAGCACTGTGGCGGTGTACACGGCCGCCGCGCAGCATCGCTCGGCGCTTGATTTCATTCTCAACATTATTCCTTCCAGTGCCGTCGGCTCGTTGGTGGAAGGAAATATTCTGCAGATCATTCTGGTCAGCGTGCTGTTTGGAATCGCGCTCTCTCGCCTCGGCGGCAAAAAAGATCGCGTGATTGAAGTGCTGGATGGCGTGCTGCAAGCGCTGTTCGGCATGGTGCGCATCGTGATGTACGTCGCGCCGCTCGCGGCGTTCGGCTCGATGGCCTTCATCGTCGGGGAATACGGATTCGGCACGCTCAGGCAATTCGGCAGCTTGATGGCCTGCGTTTATCTCACGTCGCTTGTCTTCATCGTGTGCGTGCTTGGCTCAATCGCGTGGCTCTGCCGTTTTTCGTTGTGGCGTTTCGTGCGCTACATCAAGGATGAAGTGCTGATCGCGTTCGGCACCTGCTCCACTGAAGCCGTGATGCCGCAGATGATGGAGAAACTCGAGCGCCTTGGTTGCGAGCAATCGCTGGTGGGAATGGTTTTGCCGGCGGGCTATTCATTCAACGCCGATGGGTCGTCCATTTATTTGACGATGGCGGCGATTTTCATCGCGCAGGCCACCAACACGCATTTGACTCTTCGCGATCAACTCGTGGTGCTGGCGGTTTTGCTGCTGACGTCGAAGGGCTCGGCGGGCGTGGCCGGCTCGGGATTTGTAACGCTGGCGGCCACGCTGGCTTCGATGGACAAAATTCCCGTCGCCGGCGTGGTGTTGCTGTTAGGCGCGGACAGTTTTTTGAATCAAGCGCGCGCGGTCACCAATTTGATCGGCAACGGCGTCGCGACGATCGCGATCGCGCGATGGGAAGGCACGTTCGATAGCGCGAAGGCTGACGCCGAGCTAGCGGGCGCTGCTACGCCAGTCGGCGTTCAGGAACCGGTCGAAGAATAGTGGCGCACGCCGCGCTGCCAGAACCACAGCGCCGCCGCGATGCATGCCGCCGTGACAACCGGCACTAGCGGCGCGTAATAGTGGAAGCGCGTGCGATGCAGCAGCCGTACCGTCGGATAAAACGTGGCGAAGCCGAACGGCACGATCCAGCTCAGGAAAAACTGGATGTAGCCCGCGTAAATCGAAAGCGGATAACGGCCGAAGGCGATCAGGTTCCAGATGGGCGCCGAGAGGCCGATGCGATCCTCAAACCAAAACGAAAATGTGCTGAGGATTAGGAAGATCGAAAGATAAATCGCGCCGCCGCACAGCGCGAAGCCGATCAGCAACAGAACGTCGACCGCTGTCCAGGCGTAGTGCAGATATCGCCCGGACCAAAATACGATCACCACGCCGGAAACAATTTCCTGGAAGGATTCGATGCGGAAATTTTCAAAGATCACTTGGAAGAGCGAGGCGACCGGGCGAAGCAATACGCGATCGAATTTGCCCTCCATGATAAATTCCGCGCCGAAATCGTAGAGGTTCGGGCTGAGCACATTAAATATGCCGTAAGGGATCAGCGAAAAGCCGTAGAGAAATAGAATCTCGGGAAACGTCCAGTCCTGAAGACGCGGAACGTTTCGGAAGAGAATCACGACAAACGCCAGCGAGAAAATCGTCGCGGCAAAGCTGGCGGCCAGGCCAATCCAGAAATCGCCGCGATAGCCGACGCGCACCTTCAGGTACTGCGCGAAATATTCGCCGAGCAATCCGAGATGGCGGCGGCCTTCGTGCACTTTTCTCTAGCCTCCGTGAATCGTAATTTTTCGCGAGGCGCGCAGCCACCATAGATGGCCCAGCGCCAGCAGCACGCCGACCCAAACCCAGGCTAAACCAATCGCGTGCCACGCTGCGCCGCCGGATAATTTGCCGAGATAAATTTGCAGCGGCGTTGAAGCGATGTGCTCAAACGGCAGGCACGCGAATACGATCTGCGCCCACCGCGGAAAGAACGCGATCGGAATCAGCAGGCCGGACAGCAATTCGACGAGCCAGAACTTTGCGCGGATCAAAGACAGAATGGACTTCAGCGGAATCGCGCACGTTCCGATCATGAAATTGATCGCGGCCATCAGCAGGAAACTCGCGGCGACGGCGATCACGAATAGACCGAACTGCACCGCGGAAGCCGGGGCGCGCAGCGGAAAGATCAGCGCCACGGCGACCGCTGTCGGCGCGGTGAGCAGCAGCAACCGAAACGCCGATTCGCCGGCGGCGCGCGAGATCCACATCCACTGAATGGAAACGGGCTTGATGAAATCCATGGCGATCTTGCCTTCAATCACCTCGTAGGCCATTTCCTGATCGATCGTGTTCCAGTAGAACGAGCGAATGATCCAGCCGACGGCAACGTAAGTAAGCATCTGCGGCAAGTTGTAACCGACGATCGACGCGCTGGCGTGCGCTGCGCCAGCGACAGGCGCGTAAACAGCGCGCCATATGAAGTAATAGATCGTGACGTTGAAAAGGTACGTGAGGATTCCGGTGTAGTAGCGCAGCCGAAACGCGAGGACGTTCACGAAGCCGATGCGGCTGAATTCGGCGTACGGCGCGAGGGCATGGACGCGCGAGGCCACTACGTGTTGACCTCCTGCAAAGCTTCGCCGGCGTAGATGCGCTTGATGAGTTCCTCGATCGGCTCGTCTTCGATCAGCAGATCGCGAATCTCGACAGTGCCGAGAATCTGGCGCACAAGGTCGGCGGTGGAAACGCGCGTGCGATCAAAGCTGATGCGCCAGGTGAGTTCGTCGACGCGTTCGAGTTTTAGGCCATCGCGTTCAATCGAGGCGAGCAGCGGAAGCTGCTCTTTATCGCGCAACGCGAATTTCACCTGCTTTGTGCGCAGCAGCTTTTGCTTCAGCAGCGCCAGCGGACCGTCGTAAAGCAAGCGGCCGTGGTCGATGATCATGATGCGCCGGCACAGCTCTTCGATGTCGTCCAGGTCGTGCGTCGTCAGCAGCACGGTAGTGCGGTAGCGCTGATTGATGGCGCGCAGGAAATGACGGATGTGATCTTTGGCGACGACGTCGAGGCCAATCGTCGGCTCATCCAGAAAAAGCAGCGGCGGATTGTGCAGCAGCGCCGCGGCCAGATCGCAGCGCATGCGCTCGCCGAGCGAAAGCTTGCGCACGGGCGTGTTCAGATAATCACGCAGTCCGAGAATTTGATCGAAGGTTTCGATGCGCTCGTCGAAATCGCGCTGCGAGACATCGTAGATGCGCCGCAGCAGCTTCAGCGATTCGATCACGGCGATGTCCCACCAAAGCTGCGTGCGCTGGCCGAAAACGACGCCGATCGTGCGCACATACGCGGTGCGCTCGCGCCAGGGAACAAAACCGTTGGAGACGATCTCTCCGGACGTCGGCACTAGAATGCCGGTGAGCATTTTGATTGTGGTGGATTTCCCGGCGCCGTTCGGTCCGATGTAGCCAACCATTTCGCCCGGCTCGATGGCGAACGAGATATTGTCCACGGCCTTTACGGTATGGTATTCGCGGCGAAACAAATTTACGATGCCGCCCCACAGCCCTTCGCGGCGCTGGAAGCTGCGAAAATTCTTGGAAAGCTCGCGGACCGAAATCAGCGGGGAATTGTCCACAGGCCAGGAATTTTAGCACGCGCGAGCCGCGGGAAAACTATGGCAGGCAATCCTTAGTCAATTCTTCAGTGAAGTATCGGTTTTAGGGGAGTTGGCAAGGGCCTTAAGCCGCATCTGTGCCAAGGAGTATGTGGATTGTGGAATTTCGGTCGCTTCCTTGGGCTTTGTGACCTGAGCGTAGTCCGATGCGGCGATGTCGGTGAGGCCGGACGCATCGGCGATTAGGCCAAACGCGTACCAATAGTTGGATTCCGGTTCGTTGAGATCGAGCAAATCCATAGCTTGCAACAAGACGCCTCGAGCCTGCTTGGTCTGGCCCGTAGCGGCGTAAACGCATCCGAGCGTATGCATGGCGGCTGCATCGCTTTGTGTCAATTGGACGCTTTTGATGGCGTACGCGACATCGTCCTTACCGGTTTTTGCCGTGAACAGCGAAAGCCACGCAAGGTCGTTGAAGTCCTCAGGTTCGGCGTTGTCGGATTCACTCATTTTCAGAGCCAGGTTGTAAGCGGACACGTAGTCGTCTTGAAAGGACGCGTTGGCCACGAGCGATCGGAGCGCGTCGATATCGCCTGGGATCCGTTGGAGGCGATCCTGTGCGAGGGCATCCGCGTCCTTGAAGCGGCCGAGGGCCCGTAGATTGAAGGACTCACTGATGAATGCTCGCTTCGATTCCGGATATCCCTTTGCGAGTTCGGTGGTGACCGCGAGGGATTTATCGTACTGATCCAAATTGGAGTAAGCAGCCAATAAGGCGAGCAACACATTGGTTTTTTCTGGGTCGTTGCCGATCGAGCCGCGCGCGGGTTCCAGAATAGCCAAGGCTTGCGGGGTGGTCTCTTTGGAAGACGTCAAGATCGCGGCCGCCGCAAGCTTCATCGTAGCCACGTCAGCGTCATTTCCTCGGGACCAAAGCCGGGGGAACGCCGCGCCGGCCAAAGGATCATCGCCACCATCGATATGCCAATCGTCGCGCAACCAATCGAGCAGCGCCCGCGCGCCTTTCAGATCGTTGGCGGCCAGCCGGTCCAATATCTCGAGACCAACACTGGCGCGTCTGAAGGATGTGCCAAGGATCTTGTAGTGGCCGTCTTCCTTCACAACGTACACGACGTATCTATACTTCGCAGATGGCCAAAGGGCGATTTTGTATCCGGTGGAATCGTCGCCCTGAGAAGACGGCTGCGCGCGAGCGACAGCCATGTCGATGGCGACGTTTGTAAACAACCCGGATCGTGCTTGCTTAGTTAGAACATTGGTCTCCCCTTTGATGAACCCAGTGACTGCATCGGGCGTGGCGAAGGTAATTTTGCCGTTTCGGCTGGCAATCGAACGAAGTTCGTCGAGCGTGAGATTGGGATCGGCTGTCAGAAGATAAAATCGGATTGCCACACCCTGCGGGTCGTCCGCAAGTATGATTTTCTCGTGCGGTTGGGTTTTCCGAAGAGTGGCGGCTTCGTCCATTCCGTTGGATGCGCTGTCACCGGAAGCCCCAGCTTCGTCGAAATCCGCCGCCAGGGTATACATGCGGAGGTTCGCGAGCAGTTGGCCCGCCGCATTTACGATTCGCTTGAACTCGTCATCGTTACCGGTGCTCTCCTTGGCTTTTGCCAGACCGGCCGCGGAGCCGTTGAGTGCGGCTTCGCACGCCACTATCAGGGAAGTTGGGCGCGGATTCAGGTTTTGGGCGCGCTTCTGGGCTTCAGCGAAACGCCCAGAATAGAAGAGGACGAATGGCGGATTGTTCTGAATCTCGAGGTCCGCCAGTTGTTGATCCGTCAGGCGGGAGTATTCCACGATCGCGCGATCCAGCGGAGCGCCGGGGCCGTACCGAAGGCCCACGGGGTTGAACTCCAAGAGAATCGCGAGGTTTCCCACCGTTGCCTTGTCATCCGGATCGAGCTTTTCCGCGGCTCGAAAAGCGGCTTCCGCTCCGGCGTAGTCGCTGCCCGGGCGAAGCTTGCGGCCGACGAGATCGAACTCCAGAATTTCAGCGAGACTTTTCTCGGCCACCGCCGAAAGCGGCGCCAACTTCACCGCGAGTTTTGCTTCGTCTCTGGCGGCTTGCCCCATCCCTGAGTCCAGGAGAGCTTTCGCGAGCAGTAAGTGAGGCACGGCGTCTTGTGGGTTAGCGGCAATGAGTTGACGAGCGAATTGAAACGATTCACGAACTTTGCCATCGTCGAGCAGGGCCTGAGTGGTCGGCTGAAAGTAAATGAGGATCGCCTGTCCTTCGCGCAGTGTGGCGACTTCGTTGCGCAAATCGGTAGCCTCGGCGACGGTGTATCGGCGCTTCACGGTGTCGAACCGGATCACGGCGTGGACGATTCCGCCGTCATCCTTGGAGAATTCTTCGGACAGCGCCGCAGGACCTAGCGAAATCTTCGTACTCGTAGGCAGAGCTTTCGGGCTATATCCGGGCGGCGGAGCGATTGTGTACTCCCACTGGGTAACGAAGGCTTCGGGAAGTTGATAGTCGGCTGTGCGAGTTTTCTTGGGCTTGTCCGTCTCCTTGGGCGAGCTCTTATCGTCTGGCGACTCCCGTTCTTGGAGTTCTTTTGGAAGGCGGCTGAATATGGAATCAAGCCGAATTGCAGCCACGGCGCCGTCGAGTTCGGTGCCGCCGCGCTTCGCATGGTCAGCTTCTAATGTCAGCGTGAATTGCTTCGAGATATCCTCGGGATCGGAGCGGTCCATGTGGTCCAGGGAATCGGTCACATATTCGGCCTTCATGTAATCTGTGAGTTCCTTCTTGCGGTCTTTATCCTGCAGGTCGCTATAGGAGGAACGAAAAATCGATTCCAGATCGCCGCGCGGCTCGGAAATCTCAACTACGCGCGCCGGGCCGTTTTCGGCGAGATAGAAATTGCGCCTCTCGAGTTCCAAATTATCCTGCGATGATCCCTCTGGAATGGAGACGAGCGAATCGGTGGAGTCGCCGGTGATAAGCGCGCGACGCCCCTGGTCGTCACCGGGCAACTGTCCCAGCCGGGCGTATTCGTCGGTGGCGTCAATCCACAGATCCGGGCTGCCGGGCACATAAACAATCGCGTGGTCGAACAATCCCATGCCGGGGGAATCCGGTGGAACGTCCTGTCGATCGCCAGCATTGAGGAGGGCCACGAACGATGGGATGCCTGCGGCGCGCAGCATCGCAACGAGGAGCGCGGCTTTGTCCTTACAGTCTCCAAAGCGTCGCTGCAAAGTTTCGTGCGGAGTTCGCGGCGTGATGGAAGCTTCTCCGAATTCGACGCCGGTGTAACGGACTTGGCGGTCGAGATACTGGAGGATGGCTTCTGCCTTGTCGTCGCGCGAATCCTTCCCCTTGATCAGTCCGCTGACAATCGAATCGACGCCGGACGCGGCGATCTGATGGTCGACAATCTGACCGTAACTTTGGGCGACTTGATGCCAGGAATTGCCCGTTGAAAAGATCACTTGAGGATAATCAGGAATGTCACTCGGCAGATTCGGCTCATCTTCTTCGATCGCTTCCATTGAGCCGTGGTCAAAAACCAGGTGGATTTGACCGTTGGACTCGGTGCGCGCGGGTTGGACGTCGGGAAGCAACTGCGTCGTGTAGCGCAGAGGGAGGGAAGCCGGCGCGTCGATGGCAAGACGCGTGAATTGTACGGGAACGTAGCGCCCGAAATAGTAACGAATCGCGACGCCGTTGTTGAAGATCGGCGAAGTTTCGACGATGCTCTCTTCCACTTCAACCAGGGAACCGGGGGCGATTGCCGGCAGAGGTGCGCGCACCACTCGCCTGTCGCTGTAAACCTTGTCATCGTCTTGAGATTCCGGCGAATCCGTAATTGTTTTGGGATCCAGAGGATGCACCACTTTGTCCGGGGTGATAACGCGTGCGCGAATCGTGGGGCGATTTTCATGCCAGGGTTCCCATGCGAGCGCGACGTTGTCCCAATCATCCACGCCATTTTGAGTGAGAATTTTATAGACGACATAGATTGTGTCGACAGAACTGCCTTGTGCGTCGAAGACGTAGCTTTCTTCGTCATCGAGAACAACGACAGCGGTGCCCGCCGGAGGGTTTGCGCTGGATGCCGCTGCGTAGAGAGCGCTGGGATCGTCGGAAAATCGCGGCAAGGGCGAGGTTTGGGCATCGACCGGAGGCGCGCACAGCGCAGCAGTCGCGCATGCCAAGGCGAAACAAAGGCCCAACGAGCGACGTGGCATTGAAATTTGGCCGAGTCAGTTACCAGAGAGCTAATTAGCCTAGCGCAACCAAGACCCTTCCGCAAGGACTACCTGTTTGGCGGCGGCGGCGCTTGATTGCCCGGCGCGGCAGAGCCGGGGGCGCCAGGAGCACCGCCGGGGCCAGGGGCGCGGAACTGGCGCGGGGTGCGCACCGCCGCTGCCGTCGGCAACTGGTCTTTGCAAAGCTCCAGGAGTTCGATTGTGGAGAGGCCGGTTTGGGACGCCTCGTTGGTCATGACCCTGGGGTCTTCGTGCACGGGATTCAGCGAGTCCGCGCCGGAGACGATGTGCGGATTGGCGATGCCCGCGCCCTGAGAGAGCAGATTGCTTAGGGCTTTTTGCGCGAACGCCGCGTTGCCGGTTTTCGAGTATGCGTAGGCCGCGAGGCGCGGGCCACTCTGCGCGGGGGCGATATAGCTCGCGTCCGCGCCTTCGTTGCCCGTGGTTTTGTCTTTTGTGAGGACGTCCGCCGGCGCGATGGAGAGGCGGCACAATTGCAGCCACATCGTCTCAAAGTCCTTGTTGCCGAGCAGCGGCACAAGCTCGAACAAAACTTCACCGCCGCCTTGAATGGTGGCGAGGTTGTAGTTCACTGGGATAAATGTGCCATCCGGGGCGGGGATCGGCGTGAGTTTGCCCGTTGCGTTGTCATAGCCGACGACGGCCGCGGAGCCGCCGCGCCCACCGATATTTTTCCTGCCGGTTTGCAGCCAGAAGGGCATCGCCTTTATTGAATTGACGCCGACGAGGATGCGATCGCGCCAGCGCGTGTCGCCGGTGCGTTCCCACTCCGTCATCCAATCGCCGGCCAGCGCGAACCAATCGGGGCCGATGCGAATGCGCACGGCGGGCTCGCCCGGCAATATGGGTTCCGCTTCGCGCATCGGATCGAAGTTCCCGACGGAAACGCCGGCGGATTCAGCCACCATGTGCATGATGTCGCCGGCGCGCTCGTCGGTCGTCAGATAGTGGAAGAATCGCCAGTGCGCGGCCTGGCTGATGCGCGCTTCCTTCGCGCCATCGCCCCACTTGATCACGTTGTGGCGCGTGCCGAGTCCTTTCATCGGGCCAAGGTGATAAACGACAGTCTCGCTAGTGTTGCGCGTGTGCGCTTCCGCCAGGCGGAACAAATCTTCGCGGCCGGAGCGCAGGTAGCTGTACCAGAGCCACAGCGGCACGCCGAGTTCGGTGTTGTCCCACGCGTGGCCGCCCCAATCGTAGTGCCACACGTGCCGCGGCGCGGAATAGGAATGCATGAAGTCGCCGAACTGCCAGAAGCCATACCAATGGCGATCGTCAACTTGCTGCTGATAATACGCGAGCACGGAATCGAGGCCGTCCTCGATGGATTTCTTGAACGCAGTGGAGCGGTCTTGCACGCTCCACACGCCGAACACGCCCGTGGAGTGGATATATTCCGGCGCGCACGCGAGCAGCGGCAGTTTGCCGCCGGCTTCCGCCATCGTCACGGTGTCCGTGCGCGAGGGCAACGCCGCGGTGGGGAAAAGCGTCAACTCGCTGGTGCGCGCCACGCCGTAGGCCGTGCTCAAGCCCTGCTGCACGTCTTCGTACGAAGCGTCGAGTCCGTGCGCCTTGACATCGTAGTGGCGCATATCCATCTCCGATCCGTCGGGCGACCACAGCCACGCCACAATTTCCGCCGCCGGGCTGCTGGCCTGACGCACCTCGAGCGAGGACGGATACGATTGCCAGAAATTTTTCACGCTCACGGCGAGTCCGCCGGTGACGTCGCCGGCGAACACGAGTCCCGGCGCGCGCTTGCCCGCGTTGGAAGAAAGCCAGGTGCTCTTCGGATTCGTGCGCTTGACGATCGTGAATCCGTCGGCGTTCGGCTGGATGAGTTTGAAATCGTCCCAGATCGCGTTCTGCGCGAGCAATGGATTGCTGGGGATCGCCTGGCCAGCCTCCTGCGCCGCATTGCCACCGGCGGGTTGCAGCGGCTCTGACCACAATCCGCCATCGGGTCCCGCGAAGCGCACGGTGCGGTTTCGCGCTTCCTCGCGCATCGGCACGGCGAATTGCAGGCCGAGGCCCCGCACGAAATCTTTTTCCTGATCGCCATCGAACACGATCGAGTGCACTACGCGCACCGATGTCTGTCCGCTGTAGAAATAAAGCCGCACGGTGAATGGCAGCCATTCGCGTTCTGTCGTCCTTCCGCGATGCGTGCCCTCAATCAGCACCACCGCGCGGACCGGCCCTGATTGCTCCACCGTGACCTTTGTCACCGCGCTGATGAATTTGTCGCGCGACGGTGCATCTTCTGAGTTCGTCTCGGGCCCATTCTGTAGAATACATACAAGTTGGCCAGCGCCCACCACCTTCCTTCCGTCAGGAAAAGCAATTGAATCGAAAATGTTTGCGCCTCGCGCAGAAATTGAGCACGTGATCGCGCCAGTGTCGACAACTACCGACTCCCCGTCATTCGTGACTTTCAACGCGCCCGCGGCCGCCGACGCGCCCTTGGACAATGTAACGGGGCCAGCGAGCCCCGCGGGGACGACGGTGGCGAAGCCGCTCCATTTCATCGAGCCGTCAGGCCAGTAAGCCAGCGGCCAAGTTTGCACCGGGAGATCCGCGCCTTGCGCACTGAGGCTGAATGTTGCGCCGCGTTTCATCGCGCCCTGCGTCCATGGCACGCCCCAACTGATTCCGGTGGGCGCGGCGGGCGGCTGCGCGCCAAGCAACGAAAGCGTGACGCTGCCCGGCGCGGAGGCCGCGACGACCGGGGCGGGCGCGGCCGGCGTTGCAGGGGGCGCACCGGCGGCGAGCGCGTTGCCCTTCACGAGTGCGGAGCTGGTGATTCCGGCGCCGAGGATCGTGGCGTCCTTCAAGAATTCCCTGCGCGTTCGTTTGCTCACGGATAGTCTCCTCGCGACGCGGCGATGTGATCTGACGAAGTGCAAAAGCGAAGTGCGGTTGCAAATTTCGGTTGCAAATATCAGGCGCGAAGTGCCGCCCACTATGACGGCGCGCGCCGATTTTAGGTTTCGGACGTGTGGTTGTTGGGGAGGATCACGTCCTGAACAGGACGTCTTCGCGTTCAAACAATCTGACGGCGAAGGTCAGGGCGACGGCCGCGTAAACGCACGAGGAAGCGAAGATCAGTGCGATGTAGTGCCAGTGGTACGTGCCCGTCAGAATTTCTTTGCTCACCAGACTCGTATTCAACACAGGAATCAGCGCCAGGTGCGCGTTCAATTCCACGCCGGGCAGCAGAGCAGCGATTCCAGGCAGGATGACGATGATCGTCAGCGGCTGCAGATAGCTTTGGGCTTCCTTGTAACTTTTCGCGAACAGCGCGATGGCGAGCAGCGCGGCGGAGAAAAGCACCGCGAGCGGCAGCACCATCACGAACACCGCGACGACGGATTTCGGATTGATGGATAGCGTGAAGCCGCCGGCTTGGCCGCTCGTGGCAAGGCTCATCAGCAGCGTCTTAGCTACGCCAAATGAAACGCCCATCGAGAGCACGGCGAGAATAGCGGTCGCCACCGATGCGGTGAGCACGGTGAAGAATTTTCCGAAGACGAGATCGATGCGCGCGACAGGACTGGTGAGAATGGTCTCCATCGTGCCGCGCTCTTTTTCGCCGGCGGTAAGATCGATCGCGGGATAAATCGCGCCGGTCAAGCAGAGAAGGATGACGATGTACGGCACGATGCCGCCTACGATTTCGCCAGTTTCTTTTTCAGGCGAGACAACGTTCTGCACCTTCACATCGAATGGATGGATCAGCGAATCCGGAAGGCGCTGAGCCGCCAGACGCTCGCTGACGGTGTGGTCGCCAAGATCTCTGAAAAACTTTCGCAAACGGTCGACGGCGATGCCGGATTTCAAATTGCCCTCGTAATCGTACACAGTGACGACCGCGGGCGCGCCGGCGGCAACGGTGGCATCGAAGCCGGGTGGGATTTCGACGGCTGCGGGAATTCTTTTGTCTTCAATTTGCTTCGCGTAGTCCGCGGCGGCCGGGACCACGCGCAAATCTTTCTGCGCGCGCAGCTCTTCCATGACGTTGGGCGAATCGGCGCCGCCGAGAACCATGATCGCAGGAGTTTCTTGTTCCGCCCGGCCGACCATTTCTGCCGTGAGCGCGCCCATGCCGATCGTCAGCAGCGGCATCACCAAAATGGGGACGACGATCATGGAGATCAACGTGCGCCGATCGCGAAGCGAATCCGTCATTTCCTTGCGATAGACGATGCCAATATCTTTCAGCTTCACGGTTGCACCACGGCCATGAAAATATCCTCGAGATTTTTGCCGGCGTAACGATTGCCAAGTTCGGCAAGCGTGCCTTCAACGAGCAGGCGGCCCTGATGGATGATGCCGATGGTGTCGCAGACTTTTTCGGCTTCGCTCATCACATGCGTTGAGAAGACGACGGTTTTTCCGCGGTCGCGGCATTCGCGGATGAAATCGAGAATCGTGCGCGCGGCCATGACGTCCAGGCCGGCCGTAGGCTCATCGAAAATCATCACCGGTGGATCGTGCACTAGAGTGCGCGCGATAGAAACCCTCTGCTTCATGCCGGTGGAGAGCGCGTCGCAGCGGCGGCGGCGAAATTCGTTCATTCCCAGGCGCTCGAAGATTTCGTCGATGCGGCGGCGCAGTACGGCTTCGTCAAGGCCATGCAGGCGGCCGAAATATTGCACCATTTCCTCGGCGGTCAGGCGGGCGTAGAGAGCGGTCGCGGTCGAAAGAAAACCGATGTTGCGGCGGACTTGCTCGGGCTGGGATTCGACGTCGAAGCCGGCGACCGTGGCCCTGCCCTCGGAAGGCGCCAGGATCGTGGCCAAAATGCGCAGCGTGGTGGTCTTGCCGGCGCCATTGGCGCCCAACAGGCCGTAGATTTGGCCGGGGGCGCAGCGGAAATTGACGTCTTGGACGGCGCGCAGTTCGCCGCCGCCGGAATCGTGGAAGCGTTTTCCCAGTTGATGCGTTTCGATCATTTTGCGGCACGGCTCGCGACCGAGTCGTGCCAGGTTCCGCGGCGCCCTTATAAGCCGTGCGTCTCGGCTACTCTCCCAGGATCTTGATCACAATTTTCTTGGGACGAAGGCCATCCAGCTCAGCATAGACGATACTTTGCCAGGGGCCAAGTTCGAGTTTGCCTTCGGTGAGCGCGAGCACGACTTGATTGCCCAGCAGCAAGGTTTGCAAATGAGCGCTGGAGTTGCTTTCGGTTCGCGTGGCGTGCTTGTAGTCGGTGCGATGGGGCGCGATTTGCTGCAGCCAGGTCTCGATGTCGGTCTGCAAGCCGGGTTCATCGTCGTTCACGAACACGGCGGAATTCGAGTGCAGCACGCTGACCAGCACGATGCCGTCGCGTATGCCGCATTTTTCGATGGCGGATTTTACGTTTGAGGTGATCGTAATGAATTCGCGCTGCTGTTCCGTGTGCAGGGTGATGTAATCGGTATGAATCTTCATCGGAGTTCTCCTCAGATAGCGGCGGGAATTCTAGCGAAAAATGGTGGCGAATGAAAAGTGGCGGCGTGGGCGTTGCTGGTGGCGAGCGTTATTCTTTGCGGCAGGTGGGGCAATGCTTGGCGTCGTAGTGATCCGGCGCGACACAAAACACATTATTGCACTGGATGCAGACGCGATGCAGGGTCGGCGCGCCGCTCGATGCGGCCTGCTCCGTCGCGTGCTCGGACGGTTGCGTGGCTGGCGTATCCGCGCTCATGCGGCGATTCTAGCACAGAGCCGCCAGCCCGGCATTGGCAGCGGCGCCGGTGGCGAACCGCCGAGCTTCACGAATTCTGTGCTGGCGGCATCCTCGCAAAGCGGTATAGCATCGGTTGAAGCAACGCGCTCCGCGCGGGCCGGCCAGATACCGCTGGCAGAAGTCGGAGCCCCGCGGGGCGAGGCAGGGTCGGCCGCTCGGCGGGGAATTTGCTACAATTTTGCGCTCGCGCTGGGTCGAAAGTACTGCGCACCGCGCAGACCGGTGAAGCAATGCACTCCACGCAGATGTTGGAAGCAATTAGTTCCACGCAAACCGGGATGAAGGCGAGCGGACGAGCGGAGGAACGCGCTTGACGCTGAAAAAGCGGCTCTGGCTGGGGCTGGGCGCAGCGGCCACGCTGGTCGTCGTGCTGTTGATTTTGAACTGGCGGCGTCCGGCGCCACGCGTCGCGGTGGTGCCGATCACGCGTGAAAATTTGAGTTCGACAATTTCCAGCAACGGCAAAGTGGAGCCGATTGCCCCGCATTCGATCCGTGCGGAAATGGATACGTTCGTGACGCGCGTGCTCGTGACGGAGGGCCAGGCCGTGCACCGCGGGCAATTGCTGCTGGAGTTGGACGCGACGGCCGAACGGGCCGCGCTCAATCAAGCGCGCGCGCAATTGGCCACCGAAGAAGACGCCTTGCGCGCCGCGCAATCTGGCGGGCGTGCGGATCAACGGGCCAAGGCCAGCGGCGATGTTGCGTCTGCCGATGCGCGCCGCGACGCGCTGCGGCAGCAGAACGCCGCGCTGACCAAACTTGTGGCGCAGCAAGCGGCCACGCCGGCGGAACTGGCCGAAAACCGCGCCGCGCTTGCGGCAGCGGAAGCCGATGCGCAGCAGGCGGAGAAGGCGCTGGAGGAATATCGCCGGCAGGTGCAGTTGGACGTTTCGCAGAACGGGCTGTTGGTTGCGCAGTTGCGCGATAATGTGCGCGACCTCGAGGAGAAAGTGAATTCCGCGCGGGCCATCGCGCCGGCCGACGGCACGCTTTATTCTTTGCCGGTGCACGCCGGAGATTTCGTGCACGTCGGCGACCTTCTGGCCGAAATGGCCGATCTTCACAAAGTTCGCGTGCGCGCGTTCATTGACGAGCCGGAACTGGGAAGCCTTGAAGAGGGCCAGACCGTGGACGTCACTTGGGACGCGCTGCCGGATCGCGTCTGGGCGGGGCGGACGGAAATGGTGCCCAAGGAGGTTGTTCCCCACGGCACGCGCAGTGTCGGCGAAACACTTTGCTCGGTGACGAACGACAAGCTCGATCTGATTCCAAACATTACCGTGGACGTGAGCATCCATCTGCGCGAGCGGACTAACGCCTTGGTGGTGCCGCGCGGCGCGGTCGTATCCGACGGGAATCATCGCTACGTTTTCGTCGTGGACGATAATCACTTGCGCCGCCGCGAAATTCGCGTGGGAATCGCGACGCCGGTGTCTTACGAAGTCGTCTCCGGTCTGAGTGAAGGCGACCTGGTGGCGCTGCCTGGCGAAGTGCAATTGAAAGACAAGATGAAGATTCAGGCCGTGACTCAAGAATGACGCGCGCGATTGCGACGGCAGCATGCGCGCTGGTTTTGAGCATGGGCCCGGCGCACTCGGTTTTTCCGGCCACTCCAAGCATCGCGTTCCGCGCGGACCGGGCGGCGCGCGCGGCGCAGCCGAATTCCCAGACGGATGCGCAACGTTTATTCGACTCCGGGCAATACAGCCAGGCGGTGGACGTGCTCACATCCGCCACGGCGAAAATGCCCGACGACGCTCATCTCGCCGTTCTGCTGGGCCGTTGCTACTTCGAGCTGGGAGATTTTTCGCGCGCGATTACGAGTCTGGAGCGCGGCGTGGAGCTCGCGCCGAAAGATTCCAACGCGCACGACTGGCTGGGCCGGGCCTACGGCCGCAAAGCTGAACAGGCAGGCCTGTTTGGCTATTCGCTGGCGCGAAAGACGCGGCACGAATTCGCGACGGCCGTCGAATTGCAGCCATCGAACCTCGAGGCGCAGCGCGATTTGATTCGCTACGACATGAATGCTCCCGCGATTGTGGGCGGCGGCGACGACAAAGCGCTGCACGAGATCGACAGCCTTTCTCAGGTGGACCCGGTGGAAGGCCAATTGGCGCGCGCCGAATATTACGCGACGAAGAAGCAATACGACGATGCCGACAGCTTGTATCAGAAAATTCTGGCGGCGCCGAAGCGCGTGGGCGTCTGCTTTGAAGTGGCCGATTACTACCGCGACCGCAGCGATGGAACGAAAATGTCCGCGGCCGTCGCCGCGGCGGTCAAGTTCGATCCGAACGATTCGCGCTTGGGATACTATCGCGGCGTGGCGGACGTCCTGGCCGGGCAGCGCGCCGCCGAGGCCGAGCAGCTCCTGCGCTCCTACATCAACTCGACGCCCGAAAATTCCGATATGCCCACGCACGCATCCGCGCATGGATGGCTCGGCACGCTCTACGAAAAAGAAGGGCGGAATTCCGAGGCCGCGCAGGAGTACAAGACTTGCTTGAGCGCCGATCCCAAGGATCATGCCGCGCGAGAGGGTCTGCGGCGCGTGGAAAAGGATTAAGGATTAGCATCGGACCAGCCGCTCGAGCGGGAGACTGAATAGGCGCTGCCATGGTGACAAGCCAAACGTGGATGGTTGCGCTCGAGGCCCTGTGGGCCAACAAGCTGCGCGCCTTCTTGACCACGCTCGGCGTGATCATCGGCAGCGCGTGCATCGTGTTGGTCGTGACGATTGCGCTGACGGGGCGGCGCTACGTCATCGCGCAAATCGAAGGCGTGGGCTCGAATTTGGTGTACGCGCAACTGGAAGTGAACGCCGATCACCCCTCCGAACTAAGCGATCAACTCACGGTGGACGACATGGAGGCGGCCAAGTACGCCATCACCGGCGCGGCGGCGGTGGCCGGAACGCGCGGCATCGAGGAAAACGTCCTCGCGGGGGACGAAGAGCGCTCCGTGAGTTTGGTCGGCGTGACCGAGGGTTTTCAAACCATCCGCAATCTGCTGGTGCTGCGAGGAAGATTTTTCGATGCTGAAGACTCCGCGTCGCGCAGCAAAGTGTGTCTGGTGACGAAAGAACTTGCCGGCAAGGTTTTCCCCAACGAGGATCCGGTCGGAAAGAATTTGCGCGTCGGAGAAGTCAGCTACACCGTGCTAGGCGTCTTCCAGGAGCGCACCGCCACCTACGGCCTTTCCGAGATTCAGGAATACACCGTGCTGGTGCCGTTTCCGCTGATGCAGTATTACACCGGCGATAGCGGCCTCGAAGTGCTCTATGTCCAGGCGGCCGCGCCGGAGTTGGTGGATTCGGTTACGTTGCAGCTCACCGCGCTGCTGCGCGACCGGCATCCGGGGCGCGCGCGCTACGTCGTGCTGAATTTGAGCGCCATTTTGGATGCGGCGCGGAAAATCGCATGGGCGCTGACGATTGTGCTGCTGCTGATCGGATTCATCGCGCTGGTTGTCAGCGGCATCGGGATCATGAACATCATGCTCGTCACGGTGACGGAGCGCACGCGCGAGATCGGCCTTCGCAAAGCGATCGGCGCGCGGCGCAGCGAGATCATGTCTCAGTTTCTGCTGGAAGCTTCTTTGATCAGCAGCTTCGGCGCGGTGGTGGGCATCCTGATTGCCTTGGCCATCCCCGTGATGATCCGCCCGCTATTGCCCGGCAATCTTCGCGTGCCGGTGCCGTGGGAATCGGTGGTGGCGTCATTTATCGTGTCGTGCGCGACGGGAGTGCTGTTCGGTTATCTGCCGGCGAGCAAGGCCGCGCGATTGCAGCCGACCGAAGCGTTGCGCTACGAATAGGCCGGAAGCGGAAGGAGCGTTCATCATGATGGGCATGATCGGCACGACATGCGCGATGGGGAATTTTCGAGAGCGCGCTGCGAGCTACTCGCGCCGCGCCGGCGCGTCTGCGCGCGTCGTTGCGGGAATCGCCGCGGGAGTCGTCGCGTGGATCGCGATCGCTTCGTGCGCCGCGGCCTGGGCGCAGCAAGCTCCCCCTCCGCACGCCCTGACGCTCAAAGAAACCGTGGCGCTGGCTGTGCGCAATAGCCGCGATATGCAGATGGCGCGTTTGGAATACACGGTCGCGCAGCGTCAAGCCGGCAGCCAATCGGCGGCATTTCTGCCGAATATTTACGCTGGAAGCGGCGCGGCATTCACGCACGGATTGCCATTGCTTGCCGGCGGCGGCGTGCCCGCGATCTTCACGCTCTCCTACGACGAGGCGCTCTACAATCCCGAACTGCGCGGCCAGGTGCGCGCGGCTCAACAGCGCGCGGCGGAGCAGCAGATCGCCCTCGATGGCGTGCGCGATTCCGTCATGCTCAAAGCCGCGACCGAATATCTGGAGCTGGCGAAGACCCGCCACGAACTCGACCTGATGCGCCAGGAGGAATCGAGCGCCCAGAAAATCCTCGATCTGATGCGCGATCGCGTTTCCGCCGGACAAGAATTGCCGATCGAAAGCGTGCGGGCGGAATTGGGCGTAGCGCGCGCCGAGCAGCAGATCGCGCTGCTCGAAGACCAAGATGCGACGCTCTCCGCCGATCTTGCCGACCTCACCGGCTTGCCCGATGGCGCGGCGCTCGACGTGAGCGCGGAAGAATTGCCGGTCGCGGCCGGCGCCAGCGTCGACGATCTTGTGAGCCAAGCGATCGTGAACAACTCCGAGATGAAACAAGCCGAATCCGAGAATCAGGCGAACGAGTTTCTTCTGAAGGGCGAGCGTGGCGCGTACTGGCCCACGATTTCGCTGATCGGCCAATACAATCTTCTGAGCCGCGCCAATCATTTTGATCAGTTCTTCAACAAGTTTGAGGACAACAATTTCCTGTTCGGCGTTGAAGTCCAGATTCCAATTTTCGCGGGGCACAACTCGGCGTCTGTGCGATTGGCGCAGGCCAATCTGGCTTCGAGTACGTTCGCGGTCTATAAAAAGCGCAGCGACCTATCGCGCGACGTCCAGCAGAAGGCGCGCCAGGAACACGAATACGACCTAGCCAGTCACGTGGCCAAGCTCGAATTGCAGCTTTCCGAAGACAACCTCAAAAACCTGGAAGCCCAGTACGATCAGGGCCGCGCGGCGCTGAAGGATCTGGAAGCCGCGCACATGGACGAAAGCCAGAAATGGCTGGCGTTCCTGGACGCCGATTTCGCAAGGCAACAGGCGCAACTCCAATTGCTGCAAACCACCGGGCAGATTTCGACCGCGCTGCAGTAAATTCCTCGCCCGGTGGCCTGAATCGCCGCAAAATAGCGCGAATCGAGCGCGGCCGGCGAGAATTGAGCCGTCGAGCAACCCACCCGTTTCCCGCGCTATCGGCCGGACCACCAAATCGCGTAGAATGGAGTCTTACCTAGTGTGTGCCACGCTGGCCGTACAGGCCGGCCTTTCCAGGGGGACCGAATGCCGGAGTGGAAGAAAACTCTTTTTTTGAGTCCGCCGAGCTATGAAGGCTTTGACGGCGGCGCCGGTGCGCGATATCAGGCGCGCCGCGAAGTGAAATCCTATTGGTACCCCACGTGGCTGGCGCAGCCGGCGGCGATGGTGCCTGGCAGCAAGCTGGTGGATGCGCCGCCCGACGACCTGACGGTCGAGCAAGTGGCGCCGATGGCTCGCGATTACGAGCTGGTGGTGATGCACACCAGCACGCCATCCTTCCAGAATGACGCGAAATTCGCCGCGCGGATGAAGGAAGAAAATCCCAAGATTCAGATCGGCATGGTTGGGGCGCACGTGGGCGTGCTGCCGATGCAGTCGCTGAACGGCGCGCCGGCGGTGGATTGGGTCGCCGTGAGCGAATTTGAGTACACCTGCACGGAAATCGCGGCGGGGAAGCCGCTGGCGCAAGTGGCGGGAATCGCCTATCGCGAAAATGGGCGCGTGCAATTCACACCGCCGCGGCCGGCGCTGGAAGATTTTGACTCGCTGCCGTTCGTCGTGGACGTTTACAAGCGCGACCTGACGATCGAGCACTATTACAACGGCTACCTGAAGCATCCCTACATTTCGCTGTACACCGGGCGCGGCTGCCGGTCGAAGTGCACATTCTGCTTGTGGCCGCAAACCATCGGTGGCCATCGTTACCGCACGCGCAGCGTGGATAGCGTGGAAGCTGAAATGACTCTGGCGAAGAAATATTTCCCGCAGGTGAAGGAATATTTCTTTGACGACGATACGTTGACCGACGATTTGCCGCGCACCGAGCTGATTGCGCAGCGCATGTCTAAAATTGGGCTGACGTGGTCGTGCAACGCCAAGCCAATCGTGCCGCGGCGAACGCTTGAGATCATGAAGGACAACGGGCTGCGGTTGCTGCTCGTGGGCTTCGAGTCCGGCAATCAGGAAATCCTGAACAATATGAAGAAGGGCACGCGCCTGGATATCGCGCGCAGGTTCGCCAAGGACTGCAAAGAGCTGGGCATCCTGGTCCACGGCACGTTCATCTTGGGCATGCCGGGCGAAACGCCGGAGACGATTCGCAAGACGCTGGAATTCGCGTGCGAAGTGGACCCGGAAACGGCTCAGTGTTCGCTCGCCGCGCCGTATCCCGGCACGGAGCTGTATCGCCAGGCGACCGAAAATGGCTGGCTGCAGATCCAAACCGAAGGCTTGGTGGATAAGAATGGCGTGCAGATCGCGGCGCTGAATTATCCGAACTTGACGTCCACGATGCTGTTCCATTCGGTCGAGGAGTTTTACAAGAAATTCTATTTCCGTCCGCGCAAGATGTTTGCGCTGGCCGGCGGCATGCTCCGCGACGGCGAAGTGATGCGCCGCCGATTGCGCGAGGGCATGGAATTCTTCCGCTTCCTCTACGGCCACACCAACGCTGCGGATCGCGTCGCTCCGGCGCCCGCGCTGGCCGGCGAGACTCCCGGGTCCGGCGCGGGAGATTGAGCGAGCCGGGCCGCGGAAGAGCCGCCGTGCGAACGGGTTCGATTTGCGCTCGGCCTGAATCCTGAATAATGTAGTGCCACGCGGACCTCGTCCGGCTATCTTGCTTCCATACATCCCATGCGCTCCGATCGCAGCCTGAGACGCAAGACGTACGTCCTGCTGGCCCTGATGGTCGTGTTCGGGTCGGTGGGAAATACCATCTTAGACAAAGGCATGAAGGCGCTGGGCGCGCTGAGTCTTTCTTCGCTCGCCGCGGTTCGCACAGGATTCATCGCCACGATTTCGAGCGCAACCGTTTGGCTCGGCATCGCGTGCATGATTGTTTTCTTCGTCAGCCACATGTTGGCGCTGTCCGGCGCCGATTACAGCTTCGTCATGCCGTTTTCCGCGCTCACCTATGCGCTGGTGCCGCTGCTGGCTCTGCTTTTTTTGCACGAGCCTGTGTCTGCGCTGCGTTGGGTGGGGATCGTGCTGATTTTCTTCGGCGTGGTGCTGGTGAATCGCACGCCGCCGCGGACCACTGGCGCGGCGCACTCCGAACAGAGTGGGAAGGCGCACTGATATGCGCATTGCCGCCATTTTGCTGTTCGTCGTGTTCACTGGCACGGGCGGCGAACTTGCGCTGGCGCACGCCATGCAGCTTGTGGGCGAAGTGCGCACGCTCGGCCTGCGCGACGTTTTGCACGTCGTGGGGCGCGCGTTCACGATCGGCTGGCTATGGTTGGGCGTCGGCCTGATGGCCGTTTCCTTCTTCGCATTTCTCACGATGCTTTCCTGGTACGCGGTCGGGTTCGTTGTGCCGGCAACATCGCTTGCGTATGTCGCCGGCGCGATCGGCGCGTGGTTGTTGCTGCGCGAGCAGTTGAGCGCCGTGCGCTGGGCCGGCATTTTGCTGATTTGCTGCGGCGTGGCGTTCGCGTGGGCCGATCGCACGCCGGCATGGCTCACGGCACATGCCGTGTTCGTCGCGCTGCGCTGGGCCGTGCTGGGCGCGGCGCTCGGGCCGCTGATCTACTACGCCGTCGGCACTTTCGCCGCGTGGCGATTTTTCCGCTGGGCGCATCGTGCGGAGCGCTCGGGTCGCGCCGCGGATCATGCCTCGCCGACGGCGCTTCCTCCCGCGAGTATCCTCAAGCCACTGCGCGGCCTCGATCCTGATGCGTACGAAAATTTTGCGAGCTTTTGCCGGCTGGATTATCCCGAATACGAAATCTTGTTCGCGGTCAGCGATGCCGCCGATCCAGCCGCCGCGATCGTGCAGCGCCTGATCGCCGATTTCCCGCATCGCGCGATTCGCCTGATCGTCACCGGCGCCGCGGCCGGGGCGAACATCAAAGTCTCAAATCTCTGCCGCCTCGTTCGTGAAGCTCGCTACGACCTGCTGGTCGAAAGCGATAGCGATGTTCGTGTCGAAGCCGACTATCTGCGCGGTGTGGCCGAACGCATGACCCTCGCAGGCGTGGGCGCAGTCACCGCGCTCTATCGCGGAATCGCCGCGCCCAATTGGGTGGCGGCGCTCGATTGCGTCGGCTCGTCGTCCGCGTTTTGCGGCGCGGCGCTGGTGGCGCGCGAACTCGAAGGCTTGAAATTCATGATGGGCTCGACGATCGCCACCACGCGCCAGCGCCTCGCCGAAATCGGCGGCTTTGAGGGATTGCTCGATTTGCACTCCGACGATTACGAACTCGGTCGCCGCATCGCCGCGCGCGGCTGGCGCATCGAGCTGACTGCCAAGCCCGTCGGCATGATTTTCCCCGCCGAGACGCTGGCCGAATATTTCCGCCACGAGTTGCGATGGGCCATCGGCATCCGCAACATTCGCCCCGGCGGCCATCTGGGCCTTTTCTTCACCCACGGATTGCCACTGGCAATCGCCGCCGCAATCCTCGCGCCGTCGCACGCGATCGCCGCGGCGTATCTGGGCGCCTACCTGGTTCTGCGCTTCGCTATGGCTTGGACAGTCGGAGCATGGGGCTTGCGCGATCCCGTCGTGCGCCGCGCGTGGTGGCTTTTTCCGCTGCGCGACGCGCTCGCGTATATCGTGTGGCTCGCCAGCTTCGCCAGCAATCGCGTCGAATGGCGCGGCAATCGCTTTCGCCTGGAGCGCGGCCGCATGATCCCCCTCGCGCCGCGCGGTTGACGGTTTGCGGAATCCTGCATAAAGTAGAGAGTGGGTCGTGGCGCGGCGATGCCGAATGCTACGGCCCGTTTCTTTCGGCTCGCACTGCTGGGAGGTCGTACAATCGGCAGTACATCAGATTCTGGATCTGATTATCCTGGTTCGAGTCCAGGCCTCCCAGCCAAAATTCTTATCCTCTCGCCGGATTCAACAGAGATTCAGGAAGCGCTATTCAAAGCGGTCCAGGCAGCCAGAGAGTCCATGTAGTCTCTCCAATGGATGATCTTTCTGTTCTCAATCGTGATAACGGAGATGAATCTGTTGTCATAGGGACCGCCCGTCGCAAGGATCGTTCCGTGCATCTCGTATTCGAGTATCACGACGCGACTGTCCCGTGAGCGGTGCACAACAAGTCCGTCGCCGGAGTGAGTCTTGATCGTCCTGCCGTATCCGGACAAGCTAGCCATCAGATTGGCTCGGCCTCGAATCGTCAGCGGCCAACCGGGGAAGTGATAGCGGGACTCGAAGACCGCGTCTTCGGCGAACGTATCGAAATAATGATCCCCATCAACGAGCCCGCGTAAGCCTTCCATTACGACCTCGAAGAAAGGATCGAGAGCTTCAAACTCTTTGAACTGAGCTTCTGTCATGAACAACTCCTCTGCGCCGGGCGAAGGCATCGAAGCGCAACTGCCAGCGGATCTGCCTTTCGATTAGCAAGCAAGCGACTCAACGGCCCTTTCCGCTCGCGGGTTCCGCAATTCGTTCATACGCCGCGTACACCGGATTCCACAGGCAAGCGCTCAGCTCGTCTCTGAATGCTTTGTGATCTGCAACTCCCGCGAGCCCATCCTTGATCGCCTGATGTCCGACGCCTTCGGCAACCAGCAGCGCAATCTTTCGCGACTCGGAAATCGGCGGCAACAGACTCGCGGTCTTATCTTTCCGAGTCGGCGAAAGTTCGGCCAGTGTTTTCGCCGCTGCCATGATCATCGCGTCCGATACGCGCGCAGCCTTCGATGCGATGATTCCCATCGCCAGGCCGGGGAAAATGTAGGAATTGTTGGTCTGATCGATGCGCACCAATTTTCCGCCGATCTGCACCGGCGCGAATGGACTGCCGGTGCCGATCAGCGCGCGGCCACCGGTCCATTCGAGCAATTGCTGCGGCGTTGCTTCGCTGCGCGAAGTCGGATTGGAGAGAGGAAAGATAATTGGCCGCTCTGCGGTGCGCGCCATCGCACGCACAGCCTCTTCGCTGAACGCGCCCGGCTGGCCGGAGACGCCGATCAGCACCGTTGGCGCGGCGTTGCGCATCACGTCGGCAAGAGTGATGTCATCGCCGCCCGCGCGCCGCCACGCCCCAACCTCCGCTTTCTTGCGCGCGAACGATTGCTGCTCGGGCCGCATCTCCTTATCGCCCTCGACCAGCAATCCTTCGCGATCGATCGCATAGAAGAGGTTGCGCGCTTCGTCGCCGCTCAGGCCGGCGTCCTTCATGGCGCTGATCAGCAGATTCGCAATCCCGATTCCCGCCGAGCCAAATCCGACAAACACAATTTTCTGGCGCGTCAACGGAATCCCGGTGACGTTCACCGCCGCCAGCACAGTCGCCGTGGCCACGGCCGCGGTGCCCTGAATATCGTCGTTGAACGTACAAAGCTGATCGCGATAGCGCTCCAGCAAGCGCGCCGCATTGGACCCGGCGAAGTCCTCCCATTGCAGCAACACGTGCGGCCAGCGGCGCTTCACGGCGGAAACGAATGCTTCGACGAAATCGTCATATTCCTGTCCGCGCACGCGCTTGTGCCGCCAGCCAATGTAAATAGGATCGCGCAAACGATCGTCGTTGTCGGTGCCGACGTCCAGCAGCACCGGCAAGCAATGTTCCGGATGAATGCTGCCGAGCGCCGTGTACAGCGCCATCTTGCCGATCGGAATCCCCATCCCGCCCGCGCCTTGATCGCCCAGGCCCAGAATTCGTTCGCCGTCGCTGACCACGATACAGCGCACGTTGTCGTATCGCGCGTGATCGAGTATCTGCTCGATGCGATCTTTGTTGGGATAGCTCAGAAAAAGTCCGCGCGGCTTGCGCCAAATTTCGCTGAAGCGCTGGCAGCCCTCGCCAACCGTCGGCGTGTAAACGATCGGCAGCATCTGCTCGATGTTGCGCGTCACCAGCGCATAAAATAGCGTCTCATTGGTGTCTTGCAGATCGCGCATCAAACTATATTTTGCAAAACCGGTCTGCTGATTCTCGAAGGCGTGCTTGCGGCGCTCCAGTTGATCTTCGAGCGTTCCCACGTGCGGCGGCAGCAGTCCGTGCAGAGCGAGCCGATCCCTTTCGTCCTCTGAGAACGCCGTGCCCTTGTTCAGTCGCGGATTGTTCAGCAAATCGAATCCGGAAAGTTTTGTGCGTATCACCGCGGGGCGTGCAGATTTCGCTGCGTCCATTCGTTCGCTCATGCGTTGGTCCTCGCGGCGGCGCGTCGATCGAAGCGCGCGCCGAGGCCGGTAGTCTACGGCAAATCATGTATGGTTGGCGACGATTCCAAATGGAATTGCGCGCCGTTAATGGCAAAATAGGAGCCCTTGCGCGCTTGGGCGATGTGAGATCTCTGCGCCCGGGCGAGGCGAAGCCGAGGCGGATCTCAGAAGAATGGTGAGCGAACATGACGGCTGAAGAATCCCGCCTGGACGAATCTCGCCAGAAGACAGCGCACTGGAAGCGCTGGGGCCCCTATCTTTCCGAGCGCCAATGGGGCACGGTGCGCGAGGATTACAGCGCCGCCGGCACCGCGTGGGAATATTTTCCGCACGACCACGCCCGTTCGCGCGCCTATCGCTGGGGCGAAGATGGCATCGCCGGGTTTTCCGATCATCACCAGCACAATTGCTTTTCACTCGCTCTTTGGAATGGGCGCGACCCCATTCTGAAGGAACGCCTATTCGGCCTTTCCGGCAACGAAGGCAATCACGGCGAAGACGTAAAAGAATATTATTTCTATCTCGACTCCACCCCGACGCATTCCTACATGAAGTTCCTCTACAAGTATCCGCAAGCCGCGTATCCGTACGATCAATTGGTCGCGGAAAATCGCCGCAGGACGCGGCTCGATCCCGAGTTCGAGCTGATGGACACGGGCGTCTTCGCGGAGAACCGCTACTTCGACGTGTTCATTGAATACGCCAAGGCGTCCGTGGACGAAATGTTGATTCGAGTGACGGCCTTCAACCGCGGGCCGGAGCCCGCCGATCTGTTTCTGCTGCCCACGATATGGTTTCGCAACGTGTGGTCTTGGGGCCGCCGCCCGGCGCGCCCGAAACTCTGGCGCGAAAAGGATCTCGCGGATGGAGTGGTGGTCGGACTCGAAGAGCAACTCTATGGCTCGCGCTGGCTTGTGGCCGAGGGCCGGCCCGAATTGATTTTCACCGAGAATGAAACGAATTTTGCGCGTCTGTTCGGCGTGGCCAATCGCACGCCCTACGTGAAGGACGCTTTCCACGAATACGTCGTGCACGGAAACAAAGCGGCCGTGAATCCCGCCGGCACGGGCACAAAGGCGGCGGCGCTGACGCGGCATACGATCGCGCCGGGCGCGAGCGCCGCGGTGCATTTGCGCTTCACCAACGTCGATCCTGCAACGAGCGCCGCGCCGCAGTTTGGGAAAGACCTCGACTCCATCTTCGCTCGGCGCATCGCCGAAGCTGATGAATTCTTCGCGTCGCGCATTTCGCAAGAACTTTCGCCCGATGCGCAGAGCGTGCAGCGCCAAGCGCTGGCCGGGATGCTGCTCGGAAAGCAGTCGTACCACTACGAAGTGCGCACGTGGCTCGAAGGCGATCCGGCGGGCCCTCCTCCTCCGCCGGAGCGCGAGCACGGCCGCAATCACGATTGGCAGCACGTGTACAACGCCGACGTCATCTCCATGCCGGACAAATGGGAATATCCCTGGTTCGCCGCGTGGGATTTGGCGTTTCACACCATTGCGCTGACGCTGGTGGACCCCGACTTCGCCAAGGAGCAGCTGATCCTGCTCCTTCGCGAATGGTACATGCATCCCAACGGGCAGTTGCCCGCGTACGAATGGGCGTTCGCCGATGTGAATCCACCGGTGCACGCCTGGGCCGCGTGGCGCGTGTACAAAATTGAAAAAAGAATCCGCGGCCGCGCCGACCGCAATTTTCTCGAGCGCGTGTTTCACAAGCTGCTGCTGAATTTCACGTGGTGGGTGAATCGCAAAGACCCGCAGGGCATGAACGTTTTCGAGGGCGGCTTCCTGGGTCTCGACAACATCGGCGTCTTCGACCGTTCCAAGCCGCTGCCCACCGGCGGGCACATCGAGCAATCCGACGGCACCGCCTGGATGGGAATGTATTGCCTGAACATGCTGGCGATCGCGCTGGAGCTGGCGCGCGACGATCCCGCTTACGAGGACGTCGCCAGCAAATTCTTCGAGCACTTCGTCTACATCGCGCAGGCCATGAACGAGCACGGCAAGGATGGCAATTCGCTGTGGGACGAAGAAGACGGTTTTTATTACGACGCGTTGCACTTGCCCGATGGCTCGCAGCGCTTTCTGAAAGTGCGCTCGATGGTTGGTTTGATTCCGCTGTTTGCCACGGAGACGCTCGAGCCCGAAATGCTCTCTTCGCTTCCCGGATTCACTGCACGCATGCAGTGGTTTCAGGACAACATGCCGGAAGTTTCGCCCTACGTCGATACGACCGAAAAATCCGCCGGCGGCCCGCGGCGCCTGCTTTCGCTGGTGACGCGCGATCGGCTTTTACGTATTTTGAACACGATGCTGAATCAGGAAGAGTTTCTTTCGCAGCATGGAATTCGCGCGCTTTCCCGCTATCACCTGAACAATCCTTACATCTTCCGCACCGGCGGCGCGCAGTATCGCGTCGGCTACGAACCTGGCGAAAGCCTGGCCGGCACGTTCGGCGGGAATTCCAATTGGCGCGGACCGATCTGGTTTCCCGTGAATTTCCTGCTGATCGAATCGCTGCAAAAATTCCACTATTATTTTGGCGATGCGCTCACGGTGGAATGCCCCACTGGCTCGGGCCAGAAAATGACGCTCTGGGATGTCGCCGCCGCGCTTTCGAGCCGATTGTCGCATATTTTCCTGCGCGATGAGCAGGGCAAGCGCCCCGTCTACGGCGACAATCATACGTTTCAATCCGATCCGCATTGGCGCGATCTGATTCTTTTCTACGAGTATTTCAACGGCGATACAGCCAAGGGTTTGGGCGCAAGTCATCAAACAGGCTGGACCGGCCTGGTGGCGAAACTGCTCGAGCAAAGCGGGGAATAGACGTCTCCGCGGGAGGGCATCTTGGCATTTCAGGATAAAGTTGCGTTGGTCGCCGGCGGTACCGGCGCGCTGGGCCGCGAAGTGGCCATGGCTTTTCTGGAAGCGGGCGCGCGCGTCGTCGTCACCTACCAACGTCCAGCAGAATTTGAAGCGTTCGTCGCCGCGGCTGAGCGTACTGGCGCGCCATCTCCCGAAGGGGCGTCGCTCGACGTCACCGACGTCGCCGCGGTGGAATCGTTCGTCACCGCGCTCGCGGCGCGCCACGGCCGCCTCGATATCTTGGTGAACGCCGTCGGCGGTTATGCGGGCGGCAAAAACGTGTGGGAGGCAGACGTGCACGATTACGATCAGATGATGGCGCTGAATCTGAAGGCCGGATTCGCGCTGGCGCACGCGGTAGTCCCGGTGATGATTCGCCAGAATCGCGGCTGGATCGTGAACGTAGCGTCGAAGGCCGGATACGGCGCTTCGCCGGGCGCCGCGCTCTATGCCGCATCAAAGGCCGCGGCGCTCACGCTGATCGAATCGCTGGCTGCGGAAGTGAAGCCGTACAACATCAACGTGAATTTGATCGTGCCCTCGATCTTCGATACCGCGGCCAATCGCCAGGCGATGCCCAAGGCCGATTTCTCGAAATGGCCGAAGCCCGAGCAGATCGCTAGCGTCATCTTGTTCTTGTGTTCGGAGGAAGGGCAGCTGATTCACGGCGCGGCTATTCCGGTGTACGGCCACACATAACGTGCCGACTTCGATCGTACGCAGCTACGATCGCTTCTTCTTCCAGCTCGACGAGAAGTTTCTTTCCTTGTGGGTTTGCAACCAGGAAGAAATTGATGCGCGAGCCATCCGCACCGGGATGTGCCTGCGCATAAATCGGCTGAAGCGCGAATCGTGTGCGCAGAATTTCGACGGCGCGATCCACGTCCGAGGTCGCGATTTCAATGTGCTGGATGTTCCTGCCGAATTTCCGAAGGTAGCGCGCAACGGCGCCTTCGCCCGAAGGATCGCGCGCAGTCAGAATTTCCAGGCGCGCCACGGCTCCGGCGCCCTGCGAAAAATTCAGATGGTACTCCAGCACATCCTGCTCCGCGGGCACGTCGGAAAGCCGCGGCGAACCGTTCGCGTTGCGAATCGCCACAAACAATTCCGGTTCGACGGCCACGCCTGCCGTGATTGACGGCGCGGGAGCGCCGATCAGGCGGGCGAATTCCGGTTCGCTGGCCCACGCCCGCGCCAAAGGTTCGGCTTCGCGCAATGCGGCGTGAAAAATTGCCGCGGCCGCGGCTTCGCGTTCTTCGCTGCGAGCGCTCGCCAGCGCCGAAATCGCGGCGGAAATGTCCTGTGCGGATTCGTTCATGCGAATTAGTGCGCGGCAGTTGGGGGTTCGACGGCGTTCAGGTTGGTCAGCGCGATGCGAGTCGTCATTCCCGCGCGCACGGCAACGGACACGTCCCAGGCTTCGCGCACGTCTCCGGCTTGCGCCCTCTCGCCGAGCGTGCCCAGCCAATAGTCGCCTGGCGGAATGCCGCTCATCGCGCATTGGCCATTGAGGTCCGAATCGGCTTGGGTGACAAGGTATTGCGTCTGCGCCAGTCGCAGCGTGCGCTTTTGGACGCGATCGCGTTCCCCGCTCAACAGCGCCTGCCATTTCTGGCTCGGATTTACGGCCGCGAGTTCCACTTCCATGCCGTTCGCGCTTTGCGGGTTGGCGGTGACGTATTTGAGCAGCGCGTCTCGATACGCTTTCACATCGCGGGCGTAGCGATCGGGATTCTTCTGCTCATCGCTCGCGTGGGCGTGCGTCACCGGGAAGTCTCCGCCGGGGTAGTGCGTGTTGTACGTCACGTACGCGCTAAAGAATTCCGGCACGCCCAGGATCGCCTCCGGCTTGAGCTTGTGAAAGAAATCCTCGCCCGCCAGCTCGACCGTCTGGTTCTTCTTCATCCACGCTTTCAGCTCCGGCGTGACCTCGAGAGCGTCAATAAATGGATCGAGCTTCGGCGGCGGATCCTGCGCTTCCACTTCGGCGTGAATGTCGGCCAAACTTTTGCGCAACAAATAAAATGCGAAGTCGCGTACCGGCTGCGGGTGAGCGTCGGTCGGCGTAACGTTCGCGGTAAATTCGATCGATCCAGTCGTCGCGGTCTGCGCCCGTTGCGCGGGCCGTTGCGCCGCTTGCGGCGCGGCCCCAGCCACGGCTGCGGCAAGCGCAACAATCGCGATTCCTACCGTGCGCATTGCCAATATGTGGTTTGAGGAATTCATCGCGCCCATCGTAGCAGAATCGCGGATGCAATTGACGCGCAGTGGCAGGGAATTCGCGGGCGTGTTTCTACGTTAGAGCAGGCTCACAGCAGGCGGAACGTCACTTCGATGTCCGTGATCGTTGCCACCGGCTTGCCGTCCGGGCCGGTGGCCGGCTTGAAGCGCCAGCCCTTCACTGCCTCGATGGCTTCTTCGTCGAGTCCCAGACCCAAACCCTTCACCACCTGGATCTGGATGCCGCGCCCATCGGGCGTGATCACCGCTTGCAGCGTGACCGTGCCCTGATATTTCGCTTTGCGCGCTTCGTCGGAGAATTTCGGATTCGGGCAATAAATGCACGCCGGATAGCCTACGCCCCCGGTGCCCGGCCGGAAATATCCGCCGCCCGCACCGCCGCCTTCGCCGGGGCCTACGCCGCCGCCGCCGCCGCTGCCCACTCCGCCGCCGTGGCCGGAGCCGATGCCGCCGCCGGTGCCCGGTCCATTCGAGTCGGTCAGCGACGCGGCGAGCGGATCGCCGTAGTTCGGCAGATTGGGGCTCGGCAGCTTCAGGTCTGGCGGACCGAGCACGGTCGGCGTCGCGGACATTTTCGGATTCGGGTTCTTCGGGATCACCATCGGCGGGGTCAATTGCGTCATGGAGAATTTCGGCAATTTACCTTTGGACGCTAGAACGGGATTCGTATCGCCGCCACCACCACCGCCACCCGCTTTGGTCTTGCCGGCCGGAAGTTTGGAAGCATAGGGCGAAATCTCGTCGATGAAATCTAGCTTCGTTTGCGCCACCGGCGTGTTGCTCGTGATCACGTGGTGCAGAATCGGCACCACCAGCAACACGATCAGCACCACGTGAACCGCCAGCGAAATGGCCTGCGACGGCCCGAAGGCTTTGTCTTTGCTCCAAATATCCTTCACCGCCACGGGCTTGCTGGTCACTTTAAGCGGCGGCAGCTTCGGCGGCGCGATTGCGTCGCGCAGGTTCTGCCACAACGTCAAATGCCACGATTGCCAATCGACCGCCATGCGCGAGGGCGCAGCGCCGCGGACGATTCTCGGCGAGTTGCTGAAAAATTCTCTTAGATTGGCTGTGAAGCCGGTGCCGAAACTTTCGTCGGTGAAGGGTGCGGATACGCTTCCGCCTCCGCGAACCTTCACGGGCCGCTCGGTCAAGAATGCTTTCACGTTGGACCAGAATCCGTCGGAAAGCGCGCGGTCCGCGGCGCCAAAATGAGGTTGATTTTCGCCCGGAGGCAGATTTACGCGCTCGACGGGTCCCGATTTGAGGTTGAGATCGATTGCCATGTCAGTTTTGCTGCCTATCCCCGCTGCTCATATTCCGTGCGATCCGGCACATCCCAAGTCGTTAGATTCTACTCCGCCGGAAAGGATGCCTCCTTCCCGAAGCTGACATGCTGGGTAATCCATTGTAACATACGACGTTTCCGATGGCAGGGCGGTTTCGAGCGTGGGCCAGGCGAAGACTCCCATCCCACGCCCCATCAGCGCGATGCGCCGGACGCACCGGACGCGCGTCATGCGCACAAATCCTGCAAAGCGGATCGGACACCACACAACCAATGCCCAAGAATTCAGACCTGAAGAACACACTCAATCTGCCGCGCACCGCCTTCCCCATGAAGGCCAATCTCCCGCAGAATGAGCCGAAACAATTGGCCGATTGGGAGGCCACTGGTCTTTACGAACGCATCCAGCAGGCCCGCGCCGGCGCGCCCACCTATGTGCTGCACGATGGACCGCCCTATCCGACCGGCACGATACACCTGGGCACCGCGCTGAACAAGATTTTGAAGGACATCATCGTCAAATCGAAAACCATGGCGGGATTCCGTGCGCCGTACGTTCCCGGCTGGGATTGCCACGGCCTTCCCATCGAAACGCAGGTGGAAAAGGAACTCGGCGGGAAAGACAAAGTCGCGCCCGGAGAGTTCCGCCGCAAATGCCGCGAATTTGCCAATCGCTTCGTCGATCAGCATCGCCGCGATTTCAAACGCCTCGGCGTTTTCGGGCAATGGGCGCGGCCGTACCTCACGATGAGTCCGGAGTACGAAGCGTGCATCGCCGGCGCGTTCTTGACGTTCCTCGAAAAGGGCCTCGTCTATCGCGGCCTGAAGCCGGTCTATTGGTGCATTCACGATGAAACCGCGCTGGCCGAAGCCGAAGTCGAATACGAAGATCACACCAGCCCCTCGATCTGGCTGCGCTACAAAGCTCTGGAATCGCGCGCGCCACAAATCCCCACTGGCGGCGCATTGTACGCGCTGGTCTGGACAACGACTCCCTGGACTCTGCCGGCCAGCATGGCGCTCTCATTCCATCCGGATTTTTCGTACGTCGCTGCGCGCGATCGCAAGACCGGCGATTTCTATCTGCTCGCCGCGGATCTGTTGGACGGCGTTTCGCGCGAGACAGGTCTCGATCTCGAACCCGTCGGCGAAACGTTTCGCGGCAACATTCTGGAAGGCGCGAAATTCCAGCATCCGTTTCTCGATCGCGTAATCCCCGGCATCCTCGGCAAGCACGTCACGCTCGAGCAAGGCAGCGGCATCGTGCACACCGCGCCCGGCCACGGTGCGGAAGATTTCGTCGCCGGCCAGCAGTACGGCATCGAAACCTACGCGCCGCTCGATGACGCCGGACGATTCACCGAAGGCTTGCCCGAATACAAAGGCAAGTCTGTCTTCGAGGCCAACGCTCCGATCATCGATCTGCTGCATCGCCGCGGCGCCCTCGTGCACCAAGCCAAGCTGACGCACAGCTATCCGCATTGCTGGCGCTGCCACAACCCGGTGATTTTCCGCGCCACCGAGCAGTGGTTCATCGGCATGGATCAGCCCGGCCGCGATGGTAAAGCGTTGCGCCCGCAAGCGCAGGCTGAAATTCCAAAGGTGCGTTGGACTCCGGAGTGGGGCGAAGACCGCCTGCGCTCCATGGTCGAGATGCGCCCGGATTGGTGCGTTTCGCGCCAGCGTTTTTGGGGCGTGCCGATCATCGAGTTCGTCTGCGAAAAATGCGGCAAGCGCCTGGAAGATATCGCGGCGCTGCGCAACGTCGTCGCGTGGTTCGCGCGCGAAGGAGCCGACGCCTGGTTCGACCATTCGGCCACTGAGCTTCTGCCCGCCGGAACGAAGTGCCCGTGCGGCGGCCAAGGCTGGCGCAAGCAGAACGATATTTTAGACGTGTGGTTCGATTCCGGCTCCTCGAGCCTTGCCGTCCTCGGCTCCGAAGAATTGCCCTGGCCCGCGGATTTGTATCTCGAAGGCCCGGACCAGTTCCGCGGCTGGTTTCAGAGTTCGCTGCTCGTCGGCGTAGCCGTCAGGGGCGGCGCACCTTATCGCCGCGTCCTCGCGCATGGCTGGACGCTCGATGAGCATGGCCGACCGATGTCGAAATCGCTCGGCAACGTCGTGTTGCCCGCCGATGTGTGCGAAAAATGGGGCGCGGACCTGCTGCGCCTGTGGGTGGCTTCGCAGGATTACACCGCTGACGTGCGCATGTCCGACAACGTGATGTCGCAGCTTTCCGAAGCGTATCGCAAAATGCGCAACACGTTCCGCTTCGCCCTCGGCAATCTTTCCGATTTCGATCCCGGCCGCGACGCACTGCCCGATGCCGAGCTCGAGGAATTTGACCGCTACATGCTCGCGCGCACCGCCGATTTGGTCGAACGCTGCCGCGCCTGGTACGACTCGTTCGAGTTCCACCGCGTCTTTCACGCCGTCTACGATTTTGCCGCGGTCGATCTCAGCGCGTTCTATTTCGATATCTTGAAGGATCGCCTCTACACCTTCGCGCCGCGCAATCGCGCTCGGCGTTCCGCGCAGACGGCAATCTATCGCATCGCCAGCGCGCTGCTGCGCCTCGTCGCGCCGATCCTGGCTTTCACCGCGGAAGAAGTGTGGCGCGAATTCCCGCGCCGCGCCGATGCCAGCGACCGCGAAAGCGTCCACCTCGCGCTGTTCCCATCGCCCAGCGATCTCGGCGCGCCGCTCGATCCGGCCACGCGCGCCGATTGGGATCGCCTGCTCGAAGTGCGCTCCGAAGTCCTGCGCGCGCTCGAAGCCGCTCGCAATCTCAAAACGATTTCCTCCGGCCTCGAGGCCAAAGTGCGTCTCGCAGCCGATGGCGATCTCGCGTCGCTTCTGGCGAAGTACGGTGAATCGCTGCCCGCGCTTTTCCTCGTTTCCCAAGTGGAGTCGGACGCGCCGCAAACCGCGCAGACCGCTCCCCTCGCCGTCATCGTCGAACGCGCCGACGGCGCTAAATGCGAGCGCTGCTGGAACTTTTCCATCCACGTCGGCGAAAACCTCGCGCACCCGACGATTTGCGAGCGCTGCACCGCCGCGCTCGCCGAAAGAGCGCGCGATCCCGAACTCGGTGTAGGCGGCGCGGCGCCGCCACCCACACCCCGATGAAGTCATCGCATAGCGGCGCGCAATGGCTCTGGTTCTCGGCCGCGACTCTGGCCGCCGATCGCGCGACAAAATATCTGATCGAGACGCGCACTACCGATACTTTTCGCTTCGCCGTCGTGCCGCGCGTCCTCGCGATCGTGCACAGCCAAAATCCGGGCATCGCCTTCGGCGTTTTTGCGGATTCTCCCGCACGCTGGCGCGAAGGCGCGCTCGTCGCCGGCGCCCTCATCGTGATCGCGCTGCTTGTCTGGTTGTTGATCTCAGGCCACGCGGGCGGCAATCTTGCCCGTGCCGGAGTCGCGCTGATGGCCGGTGGCGCGGCGGGCAACGCGCTTGACCGCCTGCTGCACGGCGGCGTCACCGATTTCGTCGAGGCCCACCTCGGCCATTACGTTTGGCCCGCGTTCAACGTCGCCGATTCCGCGCTCGCCGTCGGCGCTGCTCTCATCCTGATCGAGCTGCTTTTCTCCGGCCGCCAGGCGCGGCCCGAGCGGGCCTGACGATGAAGGCCCGGGATCACCAGCCGGCGCCGCGCGAACGCACCGGCGCTTCAGCGCAAGCGCAATCCCGCACATTTACCGTGTCCGCAGACGATGCCGGCCGCCGCCTCGACGTCTTCCTCGCCGCGCAACTCCCCGAGCTAAGCCGCACCCGCGTGCAGGAACTCGTCCGCGAAGGCCGCGTGCGCGTCGATCGCCACGCCGCGCGCGCATCGCATCGCGTCGCAGCCGGCGAAGAAATCGAAATCGAAATCCTCGCGCGCCCCGCGCTCACCGCCGAAGCCGAAAATATTCCGCTCGACATCCTCTACCAGGACGATGACGTCGTCGTCGTCAATAAAGCCGCCGGTATGGTGGTTCACGCCAGCGCCGGCCACGCGCGCGGCACGCTAGTCAACGCGCTGCTGCATCGATTGGCTGCTTTGCCCAGCACGCCCGGCGATTCGCTGCGCCCCGGCATCGTGCATCGCCTCGATCGCGGCACATCCGGCGTTCTGGTTGTCGCGCGCACCGACTCCGCGCATCGCAAGTTGGCCGAGCAATTCCGCGCGCGCACCGTGAAAAAAACATATCTGGCATTGCTCGAAGGCGTGCTCAAGCCCGATAGCGGCTCGATCCAATTGCCGATCACCCGCGATAAATTCCGCCGCGTGCGCATGACGGCGCGCGCCGGCGCCGGCCGCAACGCGCGCACAGATTGGCGCATCCTGTGGCGCGGAGCGCGCAACACCTTGGTCGAAATCGAATTGCACACCGGTCGCACGCACCAGATTCGCGCGCACTTCGCCGCGCTAGGCCGCCCCGTTGTTGGAGACACGCTGTACGGCGCCGCCGCGCGCCCGCGTGCAGGCATTCGCAGCCTCGAACCGCTCGGCCGGCCATTTCTTCACGCCGCGCGCATCGGGTTCGAGCATCCCGTGAGCGGCGAGCGCGTGGAATATCACGCGCCGGTTCCCCCCGATCTGCGAAAGTTCATCGCGAGCGTCGCGCTGACGGAGCCGGACGCCTCGAAAGCCAGAGCCGCGATTGACGCTGCTCTTGAAGCGTTCCTATAATCACTGCGTCAGGTTCAAGCCATGTCGCTTCCTCGCTCTATCTCGGTTGCACTTTTGCTCGGCGCACTCGGCCTCGCAGCGGCAGGCCGTCCGTCGCGTGCGGCCCAACAATCTCCTAATCAGCCCGCGCCCGCTGCGACGACTCCTGCGCCAGCAAGCACCACGCCCGCGGCCCAGCAAACCCCAACGCCACCGGCGAAGACCACGGCGCCCCCCATCCGCACCACGACGAACCTGGTTGACGTTCAGTTCGCCGTCGTCAATCGCCGCCAGAAATTCGTCACCGATTTGCAGAAGGAAAATTTCCGCGTCCTGGACGATGGCGCCCCGGAGACCATCACGGAATTCAGCCGTCAAACCGATTTGCCGCTGCGCATCGGTCTGCTGCTCGACACCTCGAACAGCATCCGTGAGCGCCTGAATTTCGAGCAGGACGCCGCGTTCGATTTCTTGTTCAACGTGATTCGCCGCGGCCGCGATCAAGCGTTCTTGATGACGTTCGACGATCAGCCCCAAGTCATCCAGGGTTACACCGACGATCTCGACGTGCTCCGCAACGCCATTCTGCGCCAGCGCGCCGGCGGCGGCACCGCGCTGTATGACGCTATCTACCAGGCATGTTCCACTCTGATGATGCACGCGCCGCCGCCACCCGGTGGCACGCAGGAATTCCGCCGCGTGCTCGTGGTGATCAGCGACGGTGACGACAACCTCAGCTCGAAATCGCGCAGCGAAGCGCTGGAAATGGCTCAGCGCGTCGGCATCGTCATCTATACCATCAGCACCAGCGTGCAGTGGCTGAAGCCCGACGAAGAGGTCAACTCCTCGAACAGCGCCGAGCGCAAATACGAAAAAAGCCCCGGCGACAACGTCCTCGAAGGGCTGGCCGATGCAACCGGCGGCCGCGCCTTTTTTCCGTATCGCGTGGACGACCTAAATCAATCTTTTCTGGACATCGGCGACGAGCTGCGCAGCCAGTATTCGCTGGCCTACGCGCCGATGGGCCGCTTGGTGGATGGGAAATTTCACACGATTAAAATTCAGGTGGATCAGAAGGATTTAATAGTGCGCGCCCGCGCCGGCTATTACGCCGCCCCGCCGACCTTCGCGGAACCATAGCGTTCCTTAGTTTACCTTTTCAATTCAGCGGTTCAATCCTGCGGGGCGTAATAGCCGCGCCGCGCCAGCGCGCTCATGTCCGGCTGCTGTATGTCCACCTTGATCTTGCGATACGTGCCGTCGCGTTTCGGATTGGTGGGGTAGTAGCCGATGGTGTATTGGCTGCGCAACTCCTCGGAGAGCTGGTCGAACGCTTGGTCGATATTCTTGGTGCCGCGCACGGGGATCGTGCGTCCACCGGTCTCGTCGCTGATTTTTTTCGCCACGTCATACGCGTTGCCGTACATCGGATCGTAAACCAGCAGCACGTGCACCACGGTGTCGGTTCGCTGCGCCGATTCGATGGCCTGCTGCACGGTCAGCTTGCTGCCCGTGTCGGCCGCGTCGGTAATCGCGATGACGGCCTTGCGCCCCGCTTCATCGGACAATTTGTCGTGGCAGGCCAGATAGATGGCGTCGTAAAAATCCGTGCCGCCGTTCATGGTTGCGGAAAACGGTCCCTGCCCTGACGGAGCGTTGATCTGCGTGCGGCTGATGGCGTGGTCTAGCACTTCTTGGTCGTCGGTGAAGTCGGCGTCCAGGTCGATGTCCACGTCGAAATTCAACACCATCGCCAGATCGCCTTTGCGCATCACGCGCTTCAGAAACTGCTCGGCGGCGTCTTGGATGGCCGGCAGCATGTCTTGTTCGCTGCCTGACGTGTCCAGCAAAATTCCGATCGTGATCGGCAAATCCGATTCCTTTGAGAAGAACGCCACTTTTTGTTCCACGCCGTCTTCGTAGATCTTGAAGTCGTCTTGCGTCAGATCGGTGATCACCTGATGCTGTTTGTTGCGCACCGTCACGAACAGGTTCACCAGGCCGACGTTCGCGCGAATCGTGCCGCCGTTTTGCGCGGGCTCGGTCGGCACCGGAGTCAGCACTTGCGCGGCGGCGAAGGCTTTACGCGGCACGCGCAGCAGTCCGGCGGCCAGCAAGCAAAACAAAAACACAAAACAAAAACCACGAAGCGGCTTCATAGCATCCTCAAGTCACTACTGGGAGTGATTGCACGCCACGATATGATGCAGCCGGCGCGTCCGAAGATGTGCGCGACCTCCGGACAGGCGGCTATCCTGCGGCGAAATTCATAATTTGTCCACGAAAAATAGCGGATCAATGCGATCGCCGCTCGCCTCGCTCAGCTCTTCGATCACTTCGCACAGCGACGTGCGCGACGCGAGCGGCCGCCGCGCAGAATTTCTTCTTGACGCCACCGCCGTCGCACTGTAAAACGAACCGTGAGCGCGGAGGAAATCGGAACTCGTCGCCGCGCGCGAGTAGCTGAGGGGAGAAGTTCCGAATCGAAGTCCTGCGGGGAATGCGCGGAACGTCAGACACCCATCGCCGGATCGCGTGAGTCCAGCCCCGCGAGCCCGGCGAAAAAAATGAGTGGCGGCAACTGAGGGGCGCTTCGGCGCCCCTCTTGCTTTTGTAAGTGTTTTCTCAGCTAAGCCGATCGTTGGCGCCGAATCCTTCGCGCAGCCCTGAATTAAGTAACGTTCGTAGGGGTTCCTCTGCGAGTCTCAGCGTTCTCAGCGTCTCTGCGTTATCTCTAATCTTTTCCCGCCCGCCGCAGATCAGCCTTCCTCCAGCGCCGCCTTCGCCCCTCGGTCATGCGCCGGGCAGATCAGCCGAAACTCGCACGCCTTGCACGCAAATCCCACGCTGGGCGGAAAGTGCCCCGCGCGTATTTCCGCCGCGACCTCCTGCACGCTCTCTTCCGCGCGCGCCAGTTGCTTTGCATCGCGCGTCGTCGCGATCCACTCATTGTTCTGCACGTTGTAAAAAATCAGCCGCGCCACCTGCTCGCCAAACACTTCGCGCGCCGCCAGCGCATAGACGCTCAATTGCAAATCTTTTTTCGCGTGCGCTTCGGTTTTCGGCTTGCCCGTTTTGTAATCCACGATCTCAACCAATTTTTCCGCCGCCGCTCCCACGCGGTTCACCTGATCCATGCGCCCCGTCAGCACGACGCGATTCGCCATCGGCAGCTCGAATCGCCGCTCCTGTGCTGCAACTTCCGGCGGCGCCTCGATCGCGCTTTCATAAAACGCGCGCAACTGCTCCAGGCCATCCTTCTTGTATTCCTGCTCCTGATAGCTGTCTTCGTATCCCGCCGAGGTCCATTCGCGCTCGTAAATCGCGGCCACCTCCTCGAATGGCACGCGCCGGCCCTTGCGCAAGTGATTCAAGAATTCTCGAATCGTCGTGTGCATCACGTTGCCAAAGCTCAGCGCCGCGCGCGGCCCCGTGCGGATGCGCCAAAGTTCGGAGAATAGATATTTCTGCGCGCACGACTCGAATGTGCCGATCGCCGAAGCGCTCAGCGGCAGTGGATTCGCCACCGGCGGCCGATACGTCTCTGCCCATTGCGCGATGCGTGAGCCGACGCGCGATCGCGCGCGCTCCTGCGCGAATAATTCCGCGCCCGCCGATCCGCGCGATCCCGCCCCGGCCTGTGCCGCCGGCGCTTCCGGCACGCGCTCCGGCGCAAGCTGCTGCAAATCGGTGCGCTGCACGTGCGGCGCCATCAGAATATCGTCCAGAAACGGCGATGGTTTCGCGCGCTTGTTTGAGACCGTCGTCAGCGTCAACCGATCGCGCGCGCGCGTCAGCGCCACGTAGAACAATCGTCGCTCTTCCTGAATGTGGAAATCGCCGCTCGGCTGCTGCTCCTTCATCAACTCGGCAGGGAACTCCAGCACGTGCGGTTTTTCTCGCGCCGGAAATCCCCCGTGCACCAACCGGATCACGAACACGTGATCGAACTCCAGCCCCTTCGCGGCATGCACCGTCATCAATTGCACCGCGTCGCCGGATTCCTCCTCCAGATTGATCTGCCCGTTGGCCTGCTCGAAGAAATCGAGATATTCCGCCAGCTCCTTCAGCCGCCGCGTTTCGCTCTTCGGTTGCCAATCGAAAACGAATTGCCGCAGCCGCGCCACGTATTTGCGATCTTCGTCCGACGCCGCGACGCCGATCTCCAGGTGCCCTAGCAATTCGTCGAACCATTCCAGCGCCGGTAACTCGCGCGCGCGCCGCCGCAAATTCGCCACCAGCGCGATCAGCTCTTTCAATCCGTCGCGCCCTGCGTCGAACGCCAATTCGCCCTGCGCCGCTTCGATCGTGTCCCACAGCGAACCGCCGTGCGCTTTGTCCACGCGCTCGGCCAACCGTTGCAAATCCTGCGCTTCAAGTCCCCACGCCGGCGCGGCCAGCACGCGCGCGCACGCCACGTCGTCGTGCAAATCCGAAACCAGCCGCACGTACGCCAGAATGTCGCGCACCAGCCGATGATTCAGTATCGATAGATTGCGAATCACAAACGGCACGCCGCCGCGCTCCAGCGCCGCCACCAAATGTTCGCGATGCGTGTGCATGCGATAAAGCACCGCCATCGACCGCCAGCGCGCCCCCGCGCGGTGCAGCCGCTCGATTTCCGCCGCCACCCAGCGCGCCTCTTCTTCCGAAGTCGCCAGCGTGACCACGCGAATCCGTTCGCCTTCGGATTTTTCCGCTACCAGCCCCGCTTCCTGAAAATCTTTCGGCTGCTCCGCCGGCAGCACCAAATGGCGCTCCACTTGATTCGCTACGCGCAGAATTCGCTGCGTGGAGCGATAGTTGCGCCGCAGCGGCAATTGCACCCGCGCCCGCTCTTCCGGCGAAGCGCCCGCGTACGCGTTCAGAAAATGCGTGAAACTGCCGAACGACGCGCCGCGAAATCGATAAATCGCTTGCCGGTGATCGCCCACCACCACCAAATTGCGCCGCTCGCCCCCGAGCAGCCACAGCAATTCAAGCTGCGCGATGTTCGTATCCTGAAATTCGTCCACCAAAATGTATTGATAGCGCGCGCGCAGCGTCGCCAGCAGCTCCGCGTCCGTGCGCAGCAGCGTCACGCCGCCCATCAATTGCGTGCCAAATGTCAGCAGACGCCGCTCGCGCAGCAGCGCGTCGCTTTCGCGATACACGCGCGCGATTTCCTGTTGCCGCGCAATTTCCTCTTCGCGCAGCCCGCGCTTGTCGTCGGCCAGCCCAGCCTTCTCGACGGCGTAGCGCGCCGCCATCTCGTCGGCATACTTCTGATATTCCTCCGGCGAAACCAGCTCATCCTGGCAGCGCGAAAAAAAATCCACGAAGTCCGCCAAGAATTGCCCCGGTTCCGCCAGCCGCCGGTACCGATCAAGCGCCAGCCTCGCCAAGTTTCTCCGCAGCAAAATCCAGTGATCCACTTTGTCCAGCGTGCGCAAATCCGGATCGCGCTCCGTCAGCATCTGCGCGCAAAACGAATGAAACGTTCCCAGCACCACCCGCTCGCCGCGCTCACCCGCCGTCGCCACCACGCGCCGCTTCATTTCCGCCGCGGCCTTCTCCGTAAACGTCAGCCCCAGAATCTCGCCGCCCTCCAGTCCCGCGTGCGTCTCCAGCAAATGCCGAATCCGCTCCGTGATCACGCGCGTTTTCCCCGTCCCCGCGCCCGCCACCACCATCAGCGGCCCTTCGCCGTGACGCACGGCCGCCCGCTGCTCCGGGTTCAGCCCGTCGCTTGCGTGAGCAGGTTTGCCCTCAGGCTTGCCTTTAGGTTCATCGAACAACGTTGCCATTGCACCATCCTAGCCTATTTCGCCGCGCGCAGCCCGGCGCCGGCGCGCGCGCAGAGATCCGCGTTGAATTAGAAAATTACGGAGTATCCGGAGTGTCTATTGCGTGGAAACTTTGCTTTCGCGCGTGAGTGCGTGAGAAAACAAAAACGGCCAGCGATCCATTTCCTCGCTGACCGTCGAATTTGTGGCGTCCCATGAGCAAAACGCCTGGCTCGCGCCGACCATCATCTGAAGTTCGTCCACAGAGATCGCCCGCGGCAAATCCTTGCGGCCGTATTCGCCCATCTGAACCATGTTCAATTTGTACCACTGTTTCCTGCCACGATTCAAGCGCGCATAGCCCGGAGACCAGGCGGTCCGCTCACGTGCGAGCGCCGCGCGCGGACCCTCGCCCCAAATTGCTTCTTCTTCACTCGCGCGCCTATACTGCGGCGGAGACCTTGATATGGATCATTTGGATCAGCCCATCATCCTTAGCGCCGTCCGCACGCCCATCGGAAAATTTCAAGGCGCTCTCGCCCCGCTCTCCGCCGTCGAACTCGGCGCGCGCGTCGTCGCCGAAGCCGTCCGCCGCGCCGGCATCGATCCCGCCGCCGTCGACGAAGCCATCCTCGGCAACGTCGTGCAAGCCGGCCTCGGCCAAAATCCCGCGCGCCAAGTGGCGCTGCGCGGCGGCCTCTCCCCGCGCGTCGCCGCGATGACGATCAATAAAGTTTGCGGCTCCGGCCTCAAAGCCGTCGCGCTCGCCGCGCAAGCCGTGCGCCTCGGCGAAAGCGAAATCGTCGTCGCCGGCGGCATGGAGTCGATGTCCAATTGCCCGTATCTTCTTCCCGGCGCGCGCACCGGCTATCGCCTGGGCAACGCCGAAATAATCGATTCCATGGTTCACGACGGTTTGTGGGACGCGCAGGAAAATTTTCACATGGGCATCACCGGCGAACTCGTCGCCGAAAAATTCGGCATCACGCGCCAGCAGCAGGACGCCTTCGCCGTCGAAAGCCATCAGCGAGCCGTGCGCGCCCGCAAATCCGGCTTCCTCGAATCGCAAATTTTGCCGCTTGAGATTCCGCAGAAAAAAGGCGAGCCGATCGTCGTTCGCCACGATGAATCCCCGCGCGAAGATTCCACGCTCGAAGCCCTTGCCAAATTGAAGCCCGTCTTCAAAAAAGACGGCACCGTCACCGCCGGCAATGCCCCCGGCACAAACGATGGCGCTGCGGCGCTGATGGTCACCAGCGAACGCCGCGCCGCGCAGCTCGGCAAATCGCCGATGGCGCGCATCGTCGCCCAAGCCACCAGCGGCCTCGAGCCGAAATGGGTATTGATGGCGCCCGTCGACGCTGTCGAGAAATTGCTGCAAAAAACCGGCTGGGATCGCGATCGCGACGTCGATCTCTACGAGCTGAATGAAGCTTTCGCCGTCGCCGCCATCGCCGTCACGCGCGAATTGCGCCTCGATCCCGCGCGCGTCAATGTGAATGGCGGCGCCGTCGCCCTCGGCCATCCCATCGGCGCGAGCGGCGCGCGCATTCTGGTCACGCTGCTCTACGAACTCCAGCGCCGCAATGCCAAGCGCGGAATCGCCGCGCTGTGCCTCGGCGGCGGCAATGCCGTCGCCCTCGCCGTCGAGCGGCCCTAGCGCAATGTGGGAATCTGAAAGTGAATTAGCGCCAAGATGATTCGCAAATTTGAATGGATGTTGGCAATACTGGCGGCCCTCTCACCAACTGCTGCAGCGCAGCAAACGAGCTGCCCGGAAATTGGCAACAAGCCAGGCCTGACTTCCAAACTCGCGGTCTATTTGTGTTTCCAAGACGAGGACAGCAAGATCCGCCACCTCGAGATCCCATCACCGGATGGATCCGTCCTGCTCGTCGTCGATGGGAACGAAGCGAAGTTCACGGAAAATGGTCGCGTAATTAGCGGTCCATTCCTGGTCGTAGACGACGCAGATATAATTTGGTCGCCCGATTCGCGGGCGATTATTTTGGATTTCAGTTTGGGCGGGCAGGGGCCGGGCAGAGCCGGCGTTATCTACGTTCGTCAGGAAGTCGCTGACGTTCCTGACATCACCGAGCTCATCGTGAACGACTTTGTCTCCCGCCATCCCGGCAACCTATGTAGCGACGCTGCAAATATCACGGGGCTGTCCTGGGTGAACGGCTCGAACAGCGCGGTCTTCATCGCGCAGGAGCCGTCGTCATCGTCTTGCGGTTCCATGATTGGCTACTTTGAAGCCTACATCGTTTCAATTCCAGAGGGTAATATCCTGGCTCGGTATTCCCAGAGGGAGACGGTGAGGCGCTGGAGAAAGACTCTAATATCCGAAATGCTCGAAGACAAATGATGTCAGTGCGCCGAAAGAGTCCGATACCATGAAGTGCCCGGTCTGCGGACGCGAATTTCGCGCAGGCACGCTGCGCTGTCGCAAATGCGAAGTGATGCTCGTGGAATCCGCCCAACCCGCATTTAATTCCGCCGCGGCGCCGTTCGCGCGGCCCGACGCAAAACAAAATCAGCGCGCGCCGCTTCTGCTCTGGTCGGGCCAAGATCCTGTTTTGTTCTCCGCCATCACCCACGCGCTCGCGAGCGCCGCGATCCCGTTCTACGAATCCGCCGTGCACGATCCAGCCGTGGGATTGTTCGCGTCGTTTCCGTTGCGCTCCGACGCGATCGGCGGATTTGAAGTTCGCGTCGCCGGCTGCGATCTCGAAGCCGCGCGCGAAATTGTCGATTCCATCGTCGCCACAATTGGCACAATCGAATCCAGCGACGCCGCTGACGACGGCCTCGAAAACAAAAGCGCGCTGGCCTCGCGCGCCACAGACGATTGGCAAGCCGATGAGGCTACCGCCGAGTTGTGGAATGGCGACGACGAAGCCTGGGCCGGCTACCTGATCGACGTCCTCTGGGAAAATGGTGTGCGTGCGCGCACCGATCTCGATCCCGGCGCGCAAATTCAAAGAGTGCTGGTGCGCCCATCCGATTTCGTTCGCGCCCAGCAAGTCGTGCGGCTCCTCGACGAAGCTTCGGCACCCGATTGATTCGCGCAATTCGCAGAACTGTGAGGCGTTATGCAATCCAATGAAATTCGCACCGTCGCCGTGCTCGGCGCGGGAACCATGGGCGGCGGCATCGCCCACGTTTTTGCGCGCTCCGGTTACACCGTGATCCTCCGCGATGTCTCCACGGAAGTGCTTGACCATACGCTGGCCACCATCTCCACCAATCTCGATCGCGAAATTAAAAAAGGCAAAGTGCCCGCGGCCGAAAAACATCCCATCCTCGCGCGCATCCACGTCACCACCGATTCCGCGCGTCTCGCGGACGCCGATTTCGCCGTCGAAGCCGTCCCTGAGCGCGCCGAACTCAAGCTCGCCGTCCTCACCGAAGCCGATCGCGTCCTGCGCCCCGCCGTGATCCTCGCCAGCAACACGTCCTCGATCTCCATCGCCACGCTCGGCGCCGCAACTTCGCGCCCCGATCGCTTCATCGGCATGCACTTCATGAATCCGGTGCCCATGATGGAATTGGTCGAAGTCGTTCGCGCGCCCGCCACCAGCGAAGCCACTCTCGCCGCCACGATGGACCTCGCCCGCGCTCTCGGCAAAAAACCCGTCGCCGTCAATGACGCTCCCGGCTTCGTCGCCAATCGCGTCCTCATGCCGTTGATCAACGAAGCCGCCTTCGCCGTGATGGATGGCGTGGCCACGCCCGAAGCCGTTGACGCCGTGATGAAAACCGGAATGAATCACCCCATGGGCCCGCTCGAACTCGCGGACCTCATTGGCCTCGACGTCTGCGTGGACATTATGAATGTCCTCGAAGCCGGCCTGCACGACGCGAAGTACGCCGCCTGCCCGCTTCTGCGCAAACTAGTCGCCGAAGGCCACCTCGGCCGCAAATCCCGCCAAGGCTTCTACAATTACGCGCATTGAGTATCTAGCGCGGGTCCGCTGGAGTCGGCGCGGGTCTTAAGATCACGATATCCGCAAGCCTCTGCTCCTCTTCGAGCGGCGGGAACGAATACATATTCAGCACGTAAGGCACGGACGGATCCCCCGCCACGGTGGCAAGCCGCATTTTCTCCGGCGGTATCGCAGACCAGAATTCTCGCGTCGCTGCGCTGCGATCCGTCACTCCCCAAATTCTGCGGTCGCTGCCCATTTCGTACAGCGTCAAATTGGCGTGGTACGTCGCCGGCCACACTTTCCAGTAATCGCCGAGAATGTGGGTCGCCCCCGACTGCAGAATTTCCGGAGTGTACGCACCCAGTGTCCCGTCAAGATCGGCGCGGACTTTCCCGAGCGACGGCCTCCCGTATAAATACAGTGGTGCCGCCAGAAACAGAATCATGGCCGCGGCAATCGTCGCGCGCCGCCCGCTGGCGCCCACGCGATCATAAATCGGTAGCAACGCCCACGCTATGGCCCCGATCTGCAACAACACCATCGACTGCAGCGCGAACCGCGGATCATATTCCGTGCCCTGAACGTGCGAAAGGCTTCCGATCAGCAGAAAGCTAACCACCGCGGAAGCGATCAAAGTAATCGCGGCGGTGTTCGTCCGCGCATTTCTTCCTCGCAGTACGAGCCGCACCACCACCCCGAATGCCAGCATCACCGCCACCGCAATTCCCCAATTGTCCATCAAGTATTCAAACCAAACGTTCTTCCCAAACTGCAGCCAGACCGCCGGCAATTTCCATGGCTGCACCGGAGGATACGGCCAGTCCCCATACGCTGCAGAGTAGGAAACAATCCCGGAATATAGGTAGCTGGCGACAAAGCTACAGAACACAAACGCCGCGGCAACTGCCGCATCCTGATCGAAAAAACGCCTCGCCCGTGCCACCAATCCCAGTGCAATTCTTCGTCGTCCGCCGGCCGAGTCGCTGCCCTCACCACCGCCGTCTTTCGCCGGTTGGCTTTTCAGAAAACCGAGCACCCCGCCTCTCTCAAAACTCTCGGAGATGAAATACCACCGGAAAAATATCAGCGGCAGCAGCACAAACATCACGGCGGCATCGACCCAAGAAGCCGCAAGCAGACTAATGAAGCCGCAAGTAATTCTGAGCGGGCGGGAAAACCTCACATTTTCCAACAGCAACAACCCTCCCAATCCCAAAAACATTCCCACCCCGTAAGGCTGCGCAGGCCCCAGGTACAGAAACCGCGTATCTGGACGATTGAACAAAAGAAAAAACGCTGCCGAAAAAGCCCCAGTGAACAGCCACGCTCTCGGCGCCACATAGCGCGCGCACAAAAAGAAAGCGCCCAAGCCGCAAAATACATTGATCGCGGATTGAACCAGCAAATTTGCAAGCGGATTTCTGAATGGCAGCGCCAGCAACGGAACCAGCATCCCAAACCGGTCCTGATCCCAGTAAAACGGCGTCCAGCGGTACAAACTCACCAGCACCGGCACAATCGAATCGCTGTTGTGCAGCCGATGAAACGCCCCAAAATCAATGCACACCGCCGCCACCGCTGCCGCCGCCCAAAACAAAATTGCATGTGCGCGCTGCCGGGTATTCTGCTCTGGATCTTCCGTTCGCACGGCTTTCGCGGGACTGAGTTTGGCGGGAATCTCCATGTCCTCCTCGGCCCCGGATGCTGCGGCCGCGATTGGAATCGTCTCGCGGGTTACGGCCACATCTGATTCAGGATCATCGATAGGCGAATGCCGGCCTTCGCCAACTGCTCTTCCACCACGGGCCCCGCGTCGTCTTGATACGGCTGCCCCAACTGTTCGTTTAGTTTGAGCATACGCGCCCCGATGTCATTGTCGTCGGAGCATGAATTCACGGTCACAGGCGCCTCGATCGGGATTTTCACCGGCAGATCGCCGTAAGACACTTCCTCCGCAAGTTGATGGCTTTCCCACGCCCAATTGTCGAAGATCATCCCCTGGCGCTGCCACGATGCGATCATGAATTGAAATTGCTGATTCAGTTGCGCCGCGAATTGATCGACCGTCTTGCCTTGCGAAAGTCGCTCCAAAATCCTTGAATCCCACACCTGGTGCAAATTTGGATAGTAAGCAATCACGTTGTGCGGAGTGTAGGGCGGGCCGGGATGTTTTGAGACCACTGTCCTGGTGGCGGGTTCGCTGCCGAAGTAGCCCACCGGCACGCAGTTTCCGCCTTGGTCGTTGTTGGTCGTGCAGTGCAGCGGCTGGTGAATGTCTCCGGCAAAATGAATCACGAATCGCAGCGCGTCCGCTTTCTTCGCCGCATCGGCGGTCGGCGATTTCAGGATCGCGATCTGCGCCTTCAACGCCGCCGTGATGCAGCTTGCCGAAACATCGCAGTACTTGTCGATATCTCGTCGTTTCGCGCCCCGCGGAATATCGAAGAAATGCCAACCCTCGGTCTCCGGATGATCTTCGCGATAATCGTCGGCCCACGTCGCCGCGTCGGCCATCGGATCCGTGCTCACCGGTTTGCAGTAGCGCTTCAGCGCGGGATCGATCGGATTGTCTTTCAGGATCTTATTGACCATCGCCAGCGCATTCGGACTCAAATGCATTTCCGCAATGAGCGCCACAGTTTGGTGCCCCTCGCACCCCCACGCCCGCGCCTCCGGCGCCGCCACACAGCCAACCAGCGCAACAAAAACCGCAGCGATCAGAAATCGCTTCACCGATAACCTCCTGGCTGTCATCGCTTCCGGAACAATGACAGAGCAACGTCAAAACAACAACAATCTCCACGAGTACGACGGATTGACGCCGAATCTCCCTAGATGTACACTTTATAGGTACATATTGTACGTTATTGCTGTACGTGGGAGGCTCGCGTGACTGTCCGTACGTTGACCAAGCCGGAGACGACCGAAGTGAATCGCTCGGAACTAAGGAAAAAGCAGCGCGCCGTTCTTAAACTCGCGCGTGGCAATAAGGTCGTGGTCATCTCCGCCAACGACGAAGAAGACGAAAAGCTCGTCCTCGACAAAAAATACTTTGAAGAATTGCTCGAAAGATTGCGCTCCGTCATGGAAACGCTCGAAATCGCCACGGATCAAAAACTCTTCACTCAAATCCTGCGCGCGTCGAAAGGCCTCGAGAAGGACACGCGCCTCGGCAAATTGCATTCGTTCGAGGAGGCGTTTGGGGAGGATTAGTTGTTCCGCTCATACTTCACCGCCGACGCGCTTCGAGATATCAAGGCCCTGCCTAAGAACGTAAGGAACTCTCTCAAAAAGGAGTTCAAGCACAAAATTCACGTCGATCCCGCCGGATGCTCCGAACCGCTCACCGGCCTGCTCCAGGACTTTCGCAGCTTTCACCACCGTGAGTACCGCGTCGTCTATCGAGTCTTCGACGAGCTTGGCGCCGTATCTGTGGTTGGAATCGGCAAAAAAGACGAAGCCCATCAAGCCGAAATATACAAGAAACTCGAAGCCCTGGCGGAGAAGGGAAGATTGGCCGAAGCCGTTCTTCGCGCCCTGGAGCGGTCATGAACACTCGCAAGCCAAAGATGCTGGATGATTTCCCAAAATTCCACGTTGCCAGCGTGCGCCGCGGCGAGACTTCCGCCGATCGATCTACGAGGTTCGAACTCGGCGGGCGATTCGACCGAGTCATCCAGGGGATTGCCGATGGCTGGTTTTGGCTGCTTACGCTCGACAACAATTGCTTTTGCGCGACGCTAGAGTCACTCGACCAGCAAACTGGGGAAGCGCATCTAACTTGCAGCGAAAAAGATGAGCCACATGTCGTGGGCCAGGCGCTCTTTTATCTGAGCCCGCGCTGGCAGGCATTCAACGTCTGGATGGTTCTTGATCCATCCTGGGGCTGGAAGAGGACTTTGTTTGAGGGAATTGACGCAGTCGCAGAGGAGTACGCGGCGCCGGATGTCTCGATCGTCGACGGTCGCGAAGTGAAAATTTGGACCAAGCTTGAACGCGCAGACGGAGCCGGGCGCCAGAGCCGCTACTATCCGGAGGACAATCAGATTGGACCTCCTGATCCCAACACGCGCGTCGTTCCCGGCGGGTGGGACCACGAACACTGCGCTTTGTGCAACGAGCACATCGAGGCCGGTCAATTCGGGTTTCGCGACCCCGGAGAACGCTGGATGTGCGAGAAATGCTACCAGCGATACGTGGTGCCCCGCGATCTTTCCTTCGTAGACGAGCTCTAATTCGCGCCTGGCCTTTCGGCCGGTCACTGACCGCGCACGTCGCCAAACGTTTGCCCCGCAGCGAGAGCCCCGCAGTCTAAAATGTATGCATGGAACGCAAAGTCTTCTGGGTCACATTCTCGGCCCTCGGCCTGATCGCGGATTTCGCGTTGCCGCTTTGGTGGGCCGTGATTGCCACCCTCCCCATCGGTTACGCCAGTTGGTGGTTCGCGTACCGCAGCGGCTGGCTTCAGTAGCTGCGCACCCTAGCATTCAATCTCTTCGCGTGCTGAATCCCCTCGTTTCGGTGCTATGATTCCGGCCAGTTGAGTTAGCACGATCAAGCTCCCTGTCCCCGTCGGCTCGGAGCACGCACGTGAAACCGCCCACCCAACTCGAAGCGCAAATCTCGCGGTGGATCGAAGCCGGCGTAATCGACGCACAGACCGCCGAGCGCATCCGCGCGTTCGAGGCCGGCCAAGAGCGTCGCGCCACCCTGCGATGGCCCGTACTGTTGGCCATGGTCTTCGGAGCCATGCTTCTGGCCGCCGGGATCACGTTATTCGTCGCCGCGCATTGGATCGACCTTTCGCCCGCCGAACGCTTTTCATTGGTTCTCTTGATGGTGGCTGTATTCCACGCCGGCGGCGCCGCGCTGTCGACCCGCTTCCCGGCGATGTCCACCACGCTGCACGCCATCGGGACGATTGTCCTGGGCGCGGCGATATTCCTCACCGCGCAGATTTTCAATCTCCATGAAGATTGGGCGACGGGAATCCTGCTGTGGGCCGTCGGCGCCGCAGTCGGCTATCTGCTTCTGCGAGATTGGGTACAAGCCGCGCTGGTTGCTCTCTTGGCGCCGGCGTGGCTCAGTTGCCAGTGGGGCATCACAACCGAGTGGCACACGGGTGGCGATCATATTCTGGCTATTGGTTTGGTCCTGCTTTCGCTGTCCTACTTATCCGCGCGCGTTGGAGACGATGTGAGCACGGTGCGCCGCGTGCTCGTGTGGATCGGGGGCTTCGCGGTGCTTCCCTGCGTTGCAATCGCCATAGCAATAGCCATCCAGGAAGGATATCCGTACCGAGCGCAATGGGAATCTCATCTGTCCGTGGGAATTCAATTGATGGGTTGGACCGTGGCCCTGGTGGGCCCTCTGCTTCTTGCGTGGATCTTGCGAGGCCGCGCGGCCTGGATCAATCTGCTATGGGCTGTATGGGCCTGCACGTTGGTGATCACCGCGCGCCACACTCAGGCCTATGCAGGACAAGAAATACGCGACAACGTCTCTATGACGCTGGCGCTGTATGCCCTAAGCGCGCTGGGAGCTGTCGCGTTGGTTGCCTGGGGGCTGTACGAGAAAAGAAAAGAGCGGCTGAATCTGGGCATCGCCGGTTTCGCGCTCTGCGTTCTGTACTTCTATTTCGATAGTTTCATGGACAAGATGGGGCGCTCAGAGAGCCTCCTGCTCCTGGGCGTTCTGTGTTTGGCTGGCGGATTCGCTCTTGAGCGGACGCGCCGCCGGCTAGTGGCCAGGCTGGAGACAGACCGATGAGCGGCACGCGCAAAGGATTAATTGTCGGTGCGATCCAGATCGCCTTGGTTTTGAGCCTCGGCGCAAAGTTGCTCTCAGACCGCATCACGCGGCCGCGCGGCTGGGCCCTGGCTCAGGTCTACGATCCGGATATGCCCATCCGTGGCCGCTACCTTTCCGAGCGGTTGCAATTGCCGGCGGTGGGTTTCTCCTACCAGCCGCCGCAAGAATATGTCGACGAGTGGGTGGCCAATCGGCGGTGGGCCTACTTGGAAGTTGACGAAGGCCAAGTAAGAGCTTATGCACGGGGGTCGGGGGCGGGCGCTTGGATTTATTTGCACAGGAATGCGGACGGATCCTTGGTTGCGTTCACCGAGGAGCCTGTCGCGGTGTTCATCTCCGAGACCGCAGAGATTCCCGTTCTGAAGACCGGTCAGGAATTGTGGGTCGAAGTGACCTTGCCGACGAAGGGACCTCCGCGCCCAATTCGCATCGGGCTCAAGACGAATGGAGTTTTGACCCCCGTCAAGGTTGACTAGGGCGTGGCCCGAATCGGGAGTATTCCCGCAATGGAACCCGATTGCGTCTTGGAGAGCCCGAGGGTAAAAATCTGTTTGCTTTTTCTTCGCCTTCTGGTATTATCCCCACCGTGACGCGAAAAACTCACAAAAAGTCGTTGCGCCGCGCCGTAAACTTTCTGGTAAACTCAGCGGCCGCGGCAGGATTCGCGCCCCCGAACCGCCCCCAACGAGGTGAATTGTGACCGACGAAAAAGCAAAAATCTTGGATTCCGCAATCGCGCAAATTGAAAAGCAATACGGCAAGGGCTCGATCATGCGCCTGGGCAACCGCGACGTTTTGGTGCCGGTCAGCGTGATCTCCACGGGGTCGATCTCTCTGGATGCGGCGCTTGGCGTGGGCGGCTTGCCGCGCGGCCGCGTAGTTGAGATTTACGGCCCGGAATCCGGTGGCAAAACCACGCTCACGCTGCACGTGATCGCCGAAGCGCAAAAATCGGGCGGCCAGGCGGCGTTCATCGACGCCGAGCACGCGCTCGACCCGGCCTACGCGCGAAAACTCGGCGTGGACGTGGACAACTTGCTCGTCTCGCAGCCTGACAACGGCGAGCAAGCGCTTGAAATCGCCGAGACGCTTATCCGCTCCAACGCCGTCGACATCGTCGTGGTGGATTCGGTTGCCGCGCTGGTGCCGCGCGCCGAACTCGAAGGCGATATGGGCGATCCGCAGATGGGTTTGCAGGCGCGGCTGATGTCGCAGGCCCTGCGCAAGCTCACCGCGATCGTATCGAAATCCCGCACCTGCTTGATCTTCATCAATCAGATTCGCGAGAAAATCGGCGTGATGTTCGGCAATCCCGAAACCACCACCGGCGGCCGCGCGCTGAAGTTCTACTCCTCGATCCGCATCGATATTCGCCGCATTCAATCCATCAAAGAAGGCGATCGCGTGATCGGTTCGCGCACGCGCGGCAAAGTGGTGAAGAACAAAGTGGCCGCGCCGTTCCGTGAAGCCGAATTCGACATCATCTACGGCGAAGGAATTTCGCGCGAAGGCGATTTGATCGACGTCGGCGTCGAGCAGGGCGTTCTCGAAAAAAGCGGTACGTGGATTTCTTTCGGCAGCGAGCGCCTGGGCCAGGGCCGCGAAAACGCGCGCCAACTCCTGAAGGAAAACCACGACGTGCGCGACAAACTCGAAGCGGTGCTGCGGAAAAAGCTGGGGGTGCCGGGTGTCGCCACTTCGTCGAACGGCTCTTCCGCCAACGGCAATTCCGCCACGGCGCCCGCATCCCCGTCGGCATCGGCGTCCAATTCGGCAGCCGCGGAGAAGCCCGCGGTGCACGCCGCGGCGGCAACAGCCGCTGCCGGCGCAGCCGCGAAGGCCCGTCCAACTCGTTGAGCTGCCGTGATTCGCGCTGATTTCGGCCAACGCCGCCTTCCGCGGCGTTGGCCGAATAGCCAATTGCGACTGGCCAAACGTACATGTACGCTCACGCGCCGCGTGCAACGTTGCGGCTTGCCCGCGGCATCTCACCTTACATAGAATAGTGCACGGTACATGGCTTTCCTCGCGGCCGGGCACTACAAACCCCGCGGTAAGTCACCGGGCCTTTATGCGGAGACACGACTCAATTCGCCGAGCGTTGGCGCTCGCAGCATGCGCGCTGGTAGCTTCGATCTCGCCCGCTTCGATGTGGAGCGCGGGGACGAGCACGACGTCACGTACGACGGCGCGCGCGACGCCGACGAGCACAAAGACCCACGCGACCACGGCGCGCGCGGCGACAACTACTACGACGACCGCGGCGCACAAGCGCCCGGTGAAGCACTACTACGGCGTGCCGACCTACGCCAACTCCACCGTCGGTGACGACGCCGAATACGACGATCCAGTAGTGCGCCAAGCGGCGGTGGATGCGCTGGGCCGTTACAATGGCGCGGTGGTCGCGATCGATCCGAACAATGGCCGCATCCTCACCGTCGTAAATCAGCAGCTCGCATTCTCCGCCGGATTCATTCCGTGCTCCACGATCAAGCCGGTGATCGCGCTCGCCGCGCTGGGCCAAGGCGTAATCAATCAGGACAGCATGCTCGAGGTTGCGCGCCGCCGTTACATGAATCTCACCGAAGCGCTGGCGCACTCGAACAACGAATTTTTCGCGGATCTCGGCCGGCAGACGGGTTTTGACACCGTGCTGCACTACGCGCGGATGATGGGGCTGGGGGCGCGCACCGGCTACGACATCCCCGAAGAGCAGTCCGGCGTGCTGCCCACGGCGCCGCCGCCGAACGGTGGCGTGGGCCGCATGTCCAGCTTCGGCGAAGGCATTCAGATCACGCCGCTCGAGCTGGGCTCCGTCGTCGCGACGATCGCCAACGGCGGCACGCAGTATTACCTGCAATATCCGCGCACGCCCGAAGCGCGCGACGCCTTCGAGCCGCGCGTGAAAAACCAGCTCGCGATCGAATCCCTGCTGCCCGAGGTTCGCGACGGCATGCTGGCCGCCGTCCTTTACGGCACCGCGCAGCGCAGTTGGGATTACGTCGGCGAGCAGCCGCTGGGCAAGACCGGCTCGTGCTCCGATTCCACTTCGCGCATCGGCTGGTTCGCGTCATACGCCGACGAGCTGCATCCGCGCATCGTGCTCGTCGTGCTGATGCGCGGACACAATCACGTCGTCCAAGGTCCCACCGCCGCGGAAATCGCCGGCCGCATCTACCATCGCTTGCACGAAGAGAATTATCTCTCCTCGGACATCGCCAGTTGGGAATCGAAGCCTTCGTCGCCGGCCGCTCCAAATTCCGCCGCCGCAGCCAGCGCGTTCGTCTCCCAAGGTCCTCCTGCAACACAAGTCTCCGGCTCCAATCCTTAGTCCGACCCTCCGCTCTGTTTCACCGTTCGCCGTCGCCGCTCGCCGCAATTTTTCGTTTCTCCGTTTCGCGTGAAATAGCGTAGGATGTGCGGGTTTTGCTGCCCGCCGCGGCGGGCGCACGCGCTGCGTGGCGCGCGACGGAGGAAATAGATGCGCTTCTTGAAATACCTGGGCTACACAATCCTGGTGCTGCTCGTGATGGCCGCGATCGGAATCACGTTCACGATCGGCTGGCGCCCATTCATCGGCCCGAAAGCGCGCCCGCTCACCGACCGCAAATTCGACGTCACTCCCGCGCGCCTGGAGCGCGGCCGATACATCGTCGAAAACGTCGCCGGCTGCATGGATTGCCATTCTCCGCGCGATTGGACGCAGCACGACGCGCCGATCCTCCCCGGCATGGAAGGCGCCGGCTCGAATATCGGCCTTGCCGGCCTGCCCGGCATCGTCAATCCGCCGAACATCACGCCCGATCCCGAAACCGGCGCCGGCACTTGGACCGACGACCAACTCGCGCGCGCCATCCGCGAAGGCATCGGCCACGACGGCCGCGCGCTGTTCCCGATCATGCCCTACCAAAATTTCGCGCACATGTCGGATGAAGATCTCGCTTCCGTCGTTGTCTATCTGCGCTCGCTGCCTCCGGTGCACCACGTCAACCCGCCCACGCAAATTATTTTCCCCGTGAAGTATCTGATGCGCGCCGTGCCGCAGCCCATCACCGCGCCCGTGCCGGAGCCTGACGTTTCCACTCCCGTAAAGCGCGGCGCCTACATGATCACCATCGCCGGTTGCCGCGATTGCCACACTCCGCAGGACGCGCACGGCAATGCGATCACCAAGCTCGATCTCGCCGGCGGCTTCGTTCTGGCCGGCCCGTGGGGCAACGTGGCATCCGCCAACATCACGCAAGACCCCAGCGGCATCCCGTACTACAGCGACGTGATGTTCCTCAATACGCTGCGCACCGGCTACGTCGGCTCGCGCAAGCTCGCGGCGATCATGCCCTGGTGGAGACTCCGCGGCATGACCGATCAGGACATCCTCTCCATCTTCGCGTACCTAAAAACCGTTCCCCCCATCCACCATCGTGTTGACAATAGCCTCCCGCCCACGCCCTGCCCCCTCGACGGCAACGTCCACGGCGGCGGCGAAGGCAACGCGAAGCCCGGCGCGTCGCAGTAAGCGCGCCGCGCGCAAAAGGTTTTCGTAGGGGCGGAGCCTGCCTGCCGGCAGGCAGGCTTGTCTCCGCCCGATTTCTCTCAAATTTCAAATTTGAAATCGCTCCGCCGGTTTCCGCTGGCCGTCATCCCGCCTGCCCGCCGCGGAAGGGGACGCGCCTCGCGGAGGGATCTGCTTTTGCTGTGGCTCTTCTCCGCCCGCCTTCTCTCAAATCTCAAATTTCAAATTTGCAATTGCCCCTCCGGTCTCCGCTGGCTGTCATCGCGCCTGCCCGCCGCAGGAGGGAACGAGCGGAGGGAGGAGGGATCGGCTGTTCCGCCTCGATCACAAAAAGAGCCCGGGAGACCGCCGCCAACGTCTGCCCGCGGGACGAGTACAAGTCGAGGAGCCATGCCCGCGTCACAATCCTCCAACGACCAATTTGGGCCGTTCCGATGCCTCGCCGGTTTCACAACGGAACGACCGCTTTACGAAAAGGCGAACTGGAAGCGAGATGCTGGGCGTCCCAAGCCTTTCACGCGAAGTCCGGGTTGGAAAAGGAATTGCAAGACATGTCGCTGAGACTGAATGCCGAGTTACTTCGCCCCGGTACTGCACGACCGGGCCAAGCCGTTTTGGCGTTCCCGAGCGTAAAGTGTTAACCTCTCGAAAGGATGAAAAAGAAGATGACCAAGCTTGAGGGACTCACCGGCAAGTATTCGACAATACTTGCTGACCCTCCGTGGAGATTCCAGAACCGTACGGGCAAGGTGGCGCCGGAACACGTTCGACTACGCCGCTACCAAACCATGAGCATTGAAGAAATTTGCGCCTTGCCCGTCGCGGCGCACGCAGAGAACCCTGCCCACCTCTAGGCGATGGATTTAGCACCAAGCTCAAAGTGCCTCTGCCATAGACGGACGGGCAGCCCATCCTTTGCGGCCGCAAGGCGCGGGTCCGCGGCTCCACATATGACCCCCTGACTCGCCGCCCGAGTATTCGAATACTTCTATTCGAATACTAACCCACAAATACCTATTGACTTAGAGTAATCACTCATGCTATGATCTCGCATGAGCTCGGCACAAATCTCGAACTCCACCACTCGCGCAACGCAAGCCACCGCCTTGCATTCCTTCCGCACCTCGCAAAGCGCCTCTTCCCGAAGCGCCAGTTGCAACACACTGTTGCAACTAGCAGTGCATCTCCCGGATCTGTTGATTCCAGAAGATTTCAACTTCTCTATAATCAACACTTCTGAGAATTTGAAAATTTCCCGTATCACGCTGAATCATCTAGATTTCAAGTCTCCTATAATCAACACTTCCGAAAATAAGGACTTAAAGTCGCGCAGAATCAACACTTCTGGGAATAAGGACTTAAAGTCGTTTGTATTCAACACTTCCCCCAAAATAGGGGTGGGTGGGGCGAGCATCCGACCAAGGATGCGAGTCCTGAGTGCAGCGAAGGATCCCTCTGTTCTTCCAACCTACCGCATGGAGATGACAATATGACCAAAGCAATCGTGAAATCGACCAAGGCAATCGCCAAGACAAAGCAGCAACCGGCCCAGTATTTTTCCGGCCCGAAGTGCGGATACCGTTTCTCTGACACGCGCACCTGCGCCATGCCGCGTTGGAGACAGCACAGAATGTTTTGCATGTTCCATGCTCATCAGGCGCAGCAACTCGTTGACGCCAATCGCATCGGCAACGAACTCACATCTTTCACGGGCGAGTTCCGCACGATCACCGACCTAAATCGCGCCCTCGGCAATCTCTTCAAAGCCGTCGCGCAAAATCGCATCCCTCCGAAAAACGCCGCCGTCCTCGCCTACATCGGCCAACTCTTGTCCCAAACCATCCCAAGCGCACAAGAGGAAATCTCCACCGTCGACGGCGACGCCGTCGAAAACATTATTCGCGGCACGCTCGATCTCGCCGACGAAGAATACGGCGTAGAAGAGGACGATGAAGGAGAAGAAGCGGACGAGGAAGCCGAGGAAGAATCGGAAGAAAAATCCGAAGACGATAAGTCCGACGAGAGCGTGGACAGCAAACAGAACGCAGAAGCCACGACGTCGCAGAATCTGGCCGCGACCGAATCCCTAACAACCACCATCGCAGCGGAGAACACTGCGGCAGCAGAAGCCGCCACCGCCGCGGAGAATCCACCGCCACCGCCGATCCCCGAGATCAAACTCCCAGCGCCCTATCCACCGCCAAACCCTAATGCGTTCGCGCAATACCACCATCTGATGGATCTCAAGGACCGGCCCCCGCAACGCCCACGCAATCGGAGAGGCTTTCAGAAGGTGTGGTATGGCTAGCGTCGTTGCCCGTAATCCGTCATCCCGAGGAGTCTTCGACGAGGGATCTCTCCGTCGCGTTGGCAATTGTGTGTCACCACGAACGGATGTGTTTGGGAGCGCCAATCTCCCGATTGGCGGGTTTGTTGCTTGGGCGGCGGAGAAAATCCGCGCGGAGACGAGTGGAACATTCGCCGCGGCAAGCTCCGCCCCTAGGAATACGTTTGGCGTGCGGCGACGGCGGAAATCGCCAATCAGGAGATTGGCGCTCCCAGGATGCGGCGATGCGACTACTTCACTTCCCAGATGTCGCCGGAGCGGAGGAGCTTTTCGACGTCGCCGGGGCCGCGCTTGGCGGTGACGTCGCGGATTTGCGCGGCCATCACGTCTTCGTAGCGCGGGAGTTCCCAGGAGCGGAACACGCCGATCGGCGTGGGGAAGCCGGGCTGGGAATCCATTTGCGCGAGGATGAAGGCGTAATTGGGATTGGGATTGCGCTCGTCGTGGACCCACAGATCTTTTTCGGAGACGCCGTCGACGCCGAGAGAAACGACTTCGGGCTCGATGCCGTTCAGGCGAATGCCTTTGTCGCGCTTGCGGCCGAAGATCATGGGCTTGCCGGTTTCGAGTTCGAGGACGTGCTCGCTGCGCGCTTCTTTTTCGGTGACGTCGTTCCACGCGCCGTCGTTGAAGATGTTGCAATTCTGCAGGATTTCGACGTAGGCTGCGCCGCGATGCGCCGCGGTTTTGCGCAGCGTGTCTTTCAGGTGGACTTGGAAGACGTCAACGGAGCGCGCGACGAAGCTTGCGCCGGCGCCGATCGCCAGCGCCAGCGGATCGAATGGGCGGTCCGCGGTGCCGAACGGAGTGGATTTGGTTTTCTTGCCGAATTCGGAGGTCGGCGAATATTGGCCTTTGGTGAGGCCGTAGATGCGATTGTTGAACATCAGCACCTTGATGCCGACGTTGCGCCGCAGCATGTGAATTGTGTGATTGCCGCCGATGGCGAGAGAATCGCCGTCACCGGTGGCGACCCAGACTTCGAGATCCGGGCGCGCGATCTTGATGCCGGTGGCGATGGCCGGCGCGCGGCCGTGAATCGAATGGAAGCCGTAGGTGTTCATGTAGTACGGGAAGCGGCTGGAGCAGCCGATTCCGGAGACCACGACGAACTGCTCGCGCGGAATCCCCAGCTCAGGGAAAACGGACTGCACGGCGTTCAGGATGGCGTAATCGCCGCAGCCGGGGCACCAGCGGACTTCCTGGTCGGTCTGAAAATCTTTCTTGGTGTAGATCGGCAGTGCTGTCGTGACCATTTCGATCGTGTCCTCTTCTTTTTCTTCAGTTCAAAGTCGTTGGCTTGACTTCACTTTTCAAGGTCTTTGGCGAAAAATCCTGCCCTAAAATTTCTTCGATCTTCGCTTCGATCTCGGCTTGCTTGAATGGGCGGCCTTGAATCTTGCTGTAGCTTTGCGCGTCAACCAGATATTTTGCGCGCAGCAGCATAACGAGCTGGCCCATATTCATTTCCGGCACCAGCACGGTGCGATAGCGGCCCAGCACTTCGCCGAGATTGCGCGGCAGCGGATTCAGATGCCGCAGATGAACGTGACCAACGCGACGGCCGTTCGCGCGCGCTGTGGCAACCGCGGCGGTGATCGCGCCGAACGTTGAGCCCCACGCGACGATCAGCAGATCGCCATCGGGATCGCCGGAGGGAACAACGTCAGGAACTTCCGCGATGACTGCTTCCACTTTCGCGGCGCGCAGGCGGACCATCTTCTCGTGGTTCAGCGGCTCGTAGTTCACGTTGCCGGTGATGTCCTGCTTCTCGAGGCCGCCGACGCGATGCTCGAGGCCGGGCGTGCCGGGAATCGCCCACGGCCGCGCCAGCGTTTCGGGATCGCGACTATAAGGCTGGAAGTGATCGGGATCGGTGGCGAAGTGCACGTGGAATTCGGGGATCTCGGAGACGTGCGGGATGCGCCACGGCTCCGCGCCGTTCGCGAGGTAACCGTCGGAGAGGATGATGACGGGGACCATGTACTTCAGCGCGATGCGGCTGGCCTCAACCGCCATCCAGAAGCAATCGCCGGCGGATGCGGGCGCGAGTATCGGCACCGGGGCTTCGGAGTTGCGGCCGTAGAGCGCTTGCAGCAAGTCGGCCTGCTCGGTCTTCGTCGGCAACCCGGTGGAGGGGCCGCCACGCTGCACGTTGCAGATCACGAGAGGCAACTCGATGGCGACGGCGAGGCCGAGGGCTTCGGTCTTCAGGGCCATGCCGGGGCCGGAGGTGGTGGTGATGGCGAGATCGCCGGAGAAGGAGGCGCCGATGGCGGAAGTGATGGCGGCGATTTCGTCTTCGGCTTGAAATGTGGTGACGCCGAAATTCTTGTAGCTGGAAAGTTCGTGCAAGATGTCGGATGCGGGCGTGATCGGATACGAGCCGAGGAAAAGCTTCAGGCCGGCGCGTTGCGCGGCGACGACGAAACCCATCGCGAGTGCCTGGTTGCCGCTGAGATTGCGGTAGGTGCCGGGCGCGAGCTTCGCGGGCGGAATTTCGTAGCTGATCTGAAACGCTTCGGTGGCTTCGCAGTAAGAATAGCCGGCGCGGAGGGCGCGCTTATTGGCTTCGACGAGCAACGGCTTCTTCTCGAATTTTTGCTCGAGCCAGCGATAGGTGGAATCCATCGAACGGTTGTAAAGCCAGTAGCACATGCCGAGAGCGAAGAAATTCTTGCAGCGATCCATGCTCTTGGCGTCCATGCCGAGATCTTGGAGAGCGGCGCGGGTGAGGCGCGAAAGCTCGACGGGGAAAACGCGGAAAGCGTCGAGGGAGTGATCCTCGAGAGGATTCACGGTCATGCGCGCTTTGCGCAGATCGGTTTCCTCGAAGCTGTCGCTATTGACGATCAGAATGCCGCGGGGCTTCAGATCCGCGATGTTTACCTTGAGCGCGGCGGGATTCATCGCTACGAGCACGTCCACGGCGTCGCCGGGCGTGTACACCGTGCCGGAGGCGAAATGGATTTGGAATCCGCTGACGCCCGGCAATGTGCCGGCAGGGGCGCGGATTTCGGCGGGATAGTCTGGGAAAGTCGCCAGGTCGTTGCCGAACTGCGCGGTGGTATTCGTGAACTGGCTGCCGGTGATCTGCATGCCGTCGCCGGAATCGCCGGCGAACCTGATTACGGCCTGATCGATTTTTTGGCGCTTGTGTGATTGAACGTCCGAGTCGGTCAGTGTTGCCATGATATCGAGAATCCTCTATTCCTCTGATTAGATGATAGTTTCATCCAAGCGGTCGCTTACCACACGGACCCAGCGTCCTGGGGTCGGCATCTCGAGAAAAGAGGCTATCCCGGTCGAGGCGCTTAATTGTTAAGGATAGCACAAGCTGGCGCGGCGTGAATCGCAAAACCCAGCGAGGAATCGCAGCGGTTACGTTGAAAAAGACAACAGTGGGGGCGACGCGTTTAGGCCGTTTAGGCGGATGACTGCGCGAAAATCACCGCGTGCGCAAACGGAACTACGTGATCGCACATAGGACAACGCGTGCGTATATAGGACAACATCGAGATGAATGCTGGCGCTTAACGCGTATGTCCGATACAATGATTGAGTAGTTTCCCGCCGGCGAACTTCGAGCTGTTCGGGTGCACGCGCACGAGAATAATTTAGGGGGTAATGTGAATCAACCCGCCGTTGGGGTGATGCGTCCGTGGGAACGACCGTTTTGGAAAGCCGCCCCGGGCAAGTGGGGGATTCTACTTTATCTCGTGCTGATCCACGTTCTTACCGTGGTGGGAATCATTTTGTATCCGCGGCCGAGCCTGAAGGTGTTGGGCGTGGCGCTGGCGATTGCCGCGCTGGGCGGTATTGGCACTTCGGTTTGCTATCATCGGCTGCTCGCGCATCGCACGCTGAAGCTGAATAAATTCATCGAACACTTCCTGGTTTTCTGGACCGTGTTCAATGGCAGCGGCGCGCCGGCGAGTTGGGTGGCGTATCATCGCCATCATCACTCCTTCGTGGAAACGCCAGACGATATTTCGAGTCCGAAGCAAGGCGGATTCTGGTGGTCACATCTGCGCTGGCTGTATCAATCGGAGCCGGCCGATAAGCAGAAGTGGTGCCCGGAACTGACGCGCGGATTTTACAAAGTTTGGCTGCACACCGAGGCGCCGATTCTGTTGATCTCGCTATGCTGCGGATTGCTGATGGGCTGGCAAGGATTTTTCTGGATCGGCGCGATTCGCCTGGTGTATGCGCTGCACATGCAGTGCTTCGTGAACAGCTTGACGCACCTTGGGCACGAAGAAGCGGGCGACTCCAGCCAGAACATCTGGTGGCTGGGACCGCTGCAACTAACGGCGTGGGGCGAAAACTGGCACAAGAATCATCACTCGAATGCGGGCTCCGCGCGGCTTGGATTGCGCTGGTGGCAACCGGATGTCGGCTGGTACTTCATCTGGGCGCTGGAGGCCGTGGGCCTGGCCAGCAGCGTGAAACGTCCGAACATGGCGCGCATCAACAGCCGATCCGGAAGTTGATCGCGTACTTCATACATTCCCTTCTTTTCCGACTGAGGTATTGAATCGCAAAATCCGCCCATACGCCGCATTTTTCGGCACTGGTACGCCCCCAAGATAGAAGAGATTGATTTCTTGCAATTGCAAGGGCATTTGCTAGAGTCCTCGCACTCGATCCGTCCACCTCAAGGAGTCGCATATGGCGAATGCGCGAACGCGCACGGCTATCTGCTTCTTTTTATTGATGCTGCTGGGCATTTGCATTCAGGCGCCAAGCGCACGGCCGCGTCAGCAGACCGAGGAACAGCCAACAGCTACGGGTCAACCTTGGGAGGCCGGCACTCGATATCCGGACTGGGAAGCGCCGAGCAATCTGACCGTCACCAACGACTGCAAGAAAGGACACACTTTTTCGATAACGCCTGAGAATGCCGACTTCATTGATTTTAAGGGCGTGAAAGAGATCACCGTTCCTGGAAAGAAGTCGATTCAGTTGCCCGTGCGGTTTCACACCGACGGAATGGCGCCCGGCAATTACACAGGCAAGGTCACCGTGTTGTGTCTCGACTGCAAAGAAGTTCCTCCTTGCGTGCAAGATCGAAAACTGCTGGCTCCGCATATTGTCGTAATTCCGAAGCCCGAGACGGCCACTCCCACTACGTTGCAAGACACACCGCAGACACCCGTAGCGCCCGACGAATGCGAAGACGCGGCACGCAACTGCGAGGAACTCGGGCGTCAGGTGGGCATCACGAATGAAGAGGCGAGCAAGGCGTTGGATGAGTATCTCTCCGCGCGCGACCACGCGATCGCCCTCGATTGGGCGGCGGAAGCGGATTGCGATGGCGCCCAGCAGCTCAGCGACCAGCTTGCGGCCGCAAACGCGTTATGGCTGCCGGGAACGGATTTCGACATTCAATCACTGATGGACGAGGTCGATCGGGCGTGGGCTGGTTGCCGCGAGTCGGACGAAGAGTGGTATGCAGCCGATGCGAATGCGAAGGAAGCGGAAGCGGCGATGAACGCGGCAGTGGCCGCCGCGTCAGCCGCTTTTGAAGCTTACCAAGAATGCAAGAATCACAAGCCAAAGAAGTGCAAGCCCGCGCCCCAAACTCCTGCAGACACCGATAATCCGCCGGATGCGTCGAAATCGTGGAAGCCATGGCCAGTTGAGCCGGAGAGCGATAGCGCCGCTCCGACTGGCGGCACGCCGAAAAAATCGGCCTCGCCAAAATTCCCGCCGATTATGCTTCCTCCGCCAAAGGTGGAGACTCCCACGACGCAAACAAAACCTCCGTGCCCGGTGACGCCAGACGATTGCGAAAACCTTAGACGAATCTGGAAACAGAAGGAGGCCGAAGCCGCCACCGCGCAGGCCGATGCCGATGAGGCCACGGCTTACGCCAAATCGGTGGGGAAGGCCGCGGGCGACGCCGCGACGGCGTCCGTGGGCCAGAAGGCCGGCAAGAGCGTGGAAGATGCGGCAGCGGCGATGGCGATTGCGGCGGGAGCCGAAGAAAACGCCGAGAATCTGCAAAAAGCCGCGGATCAGGCGAAAGCCGCCGCAGCCGCAGCGAAGCAGGCGTACGACGATTGTGTAAGAGCGCTCGCGGAGTGCGCGAGGAAGGAAAGGGCGGCCGCCACCGGCGGCGCTCCGCACACGCAATCGAAGGGCTGCGCGCCATTTCCAGAGAACTGCGATGGGTATAAGGCGCAGTACGACTTTCTGAACAACGCGGCCGTAATGGCGCAAGCAGAGGCCGATCGCGCGAAGGCCCAACAGGATTTGAACAACAAGCAAGCCGACGCTCTGGAGAAAGACGCGGCGACGGCACAGAACTTCGCCAATTGGCAAACATCACGCGCAAAAGAGTGGCGAAACATGGCCGGGGACATGGCCGCGATCGCCGCTCGTGATTTGGAAATTCGGAATCAGTACCCCACCGGGAGCCCGAATTGGAATTCCTGGAACGATGCGTCGCAGGCGGACGTGAAAGAATCAAATTCCAGAAGCGCGTACGCCAACGAGCTGGAAGCTACAGAACTGAAATACGACATGGAAGCGACGAGACTGAAAACGGAAGCCGCTCAGTTGCGGAGCGCGACGAGCGATGCGCAGGCCAAAGCCGACCAAGCCAAGGCTACAGCGACTTCGGCGCTGTACGCGTGGAAGGACTGCGTGGCGCGCGAACAAAAGTACTACGAGGATTGCCAGAAAAAAGCCGGCGCGAGCGGAACTCCGTAGAATGCCGCATGCGTTGGCGCAGGCGAAACAATTTGAACGGAGGGCGACGAGATTGCGTTATTTGGCGCCGCCGTCTCCGTAACACTTCAACGTGTTTCCGCATCTATGTGGATGGCTAACGCTTGGTGTGATGCCGAATTTCTGAATCATCCAGTTTTTCAAGCATGTTCGAGAGACAAGCGGAACTGAAAAGTCGCTCCCACTTTCGGCCAGCGGACGGATGCGGCGACCAAAATCGGCCGCCGCATCGCGTCACGCGAGTTACTGCGAATCGGGAACGTGGAACGTCCTGACATCGACTGCCGGTACGGCTTTTTCGCTGTGCGGCGTTCCTTCGGGAACCCAATCGTAAGGAACCGGTTGAGCGCGGTAGACGAAATTAGTCGAGAATTCTTGTCCTGGGACAAACGCCAATCGCCCGAAGTAAGGACTGACGTATTCCCAGACGATTTCGCCCTTTGGCGTCACCTGGAAAAACCGTCCATTCGTGCCTTCGTCGATCAGGGTATTGCCGTTCGGCAGGCGCCTGGCGCTGGAAATGAACGAGCTGTTGAAATCCCAAGTCGGAGAATCGGAATTAAGCGCCGTATATTGCCATACGATCTACTTGGTGGTGGGATCGATTTCCAGAACGCGCGACCCTTGGAATATTCCTAGGCGCGTCGCCGGGAAACCGGATGCGCCTTCGTTGTCGAAAACCAGAATATCACCAGCCCCAGGCAAGCCTTCGGCGATAATGTGCGCATCGTGCTGACCGCTGGTCTGGTCAACTGGGCGGGGAACATTAACGCTTAGAATAGGCCTCAGTTGCGGGCCTTGGTTGGTGGGATAGTCGGGACCGACGCGCCAAACGATTTTGCCGGTGTTTTTTCCGATAATTGCGATAAAGCTCCCCTCGCGGGAATCGACTACGATATTGTCCGGGTCGAAGCGCTTATCGCCCGCGTCAAACCACTTGTTGGGCCCGATGTGCTGCATGTCGTTGATGGTGAGAAAGCCATAACCTGCATTGCCGTTTGCCAGGAACGTGCGCAGTTCCTTCAGCCCTTCCGGCGTGAAGCCGAATTCCGGAATATGATCGGCGGCGTACCACTTCCATACAATGTCGCCGCCTGGCGTGATTTCGTAGATTACTTGGTCGCTGACTTTTTTAGTGCTTAAGGAAGGAACAACGCGGTCGACGGTGGCCACGATCAGCGTATTGCCGTTCGGCAACCGATCCCAGTCGTGGTTCTGGCGCGCCGCACCGCCGGGAGCCTGCTTGCCTCCCCATTCCCAAACCGTATTGCCATCCCAATCCAGCTCTCCGACCGTGACACTTCTGGGGCTTTGGGCCACCGCCGCGATGGGTAGGTCATGTCCGCCAATTCCGGTCAGTGGGGCGCCCTGGGATGGGTCATCAACCAGCAACTCGCCTTTCTTACCGCCGGTAATCGCCGGATCGAGAATTTCGCTGGGTTGCCCCACCCTATCCCAGCGATGCACTTCGTGGCCATTCATATCGATCAGATGGGTTTTGCCGTCCGACCCACCGAAGACGACATAGGAATTGTAGGCCTTTTGAGGATTATAGATGGTCGTACCGGTAGGATAGATCGACGGGTCCGTTAAAGCGGACGATGCCGTTAGCAGAACCAAAACACCGAGAAGCGCACCGAACGTTAGTGTAAAGCGGCGAGGCATCCTCATTTTGCCCTGGACCGCCGGGACTTCAGGCTGCTTGTAGTCGGACATCTATGTTCTCCTTTGGTCTTTCATTTAATTTGAATTCCTGTTCGATTCACAAAAACAACAAATCGCGAGTTCGTCTGGTGGGCGTCATCGTCTCGAGAAATTGATCGCCGTTAGTCGGCCAATCGAAACGATCCTCTTGAGGCCCGCGTTTTTCTGCGCGCGAGCCACACACCCAGCAACACACCGGAGGCGCGTTTGGCGTCGTAGCCATCCGGTAAAGCCACTTCGTTTCGTCCGGTATTTTCGGTGTAGAAATAAAAAAGCCCACGAGTTGCGCTCGTGGGCCGTCAGAATTGAAGCTAGATTGCTGTGGTCAGCTCATCAAAGATCAAATTCCCAGCCCGTGGGGCCGGGACAACAAGCTGCGATATGAATACCGTCCATGCTTTTCACCCTACTATGCATCGCATTTCCAGTCAAATAGAAAAGTCGGTTTTAACTCACTTTTAATCTGCCGACGATCGGCGGGCTTCAGGCGAACCACGCGATTCGCACCCCGCGCGCCGCCCCCGGCGTTCGCTCGAGAGGTCGAGTTCGCGCGCGACAAGAGCAGAGTGTTTGGCGCCTTCTTTTCCTGAACTCTTCAACGTGTTTTCGCATCTATACCGCTAGCACTTCGTGTGGCCGGTTTCAATGAAGCGCTGAGTCGAGGCCCTGACCTCTGCGCATGCGGGGAGCGATCTCATGTCCAACTACGCACGGCTCGGATGTTTTCTTTTCGCGACCTTCTTATTTGCAGCCGCAGCGCGGGCCCAAGGGCCCAGCGCGCCAGCCCAAGCTCCCGCCGGCAGGATCTTGCTTGATGTCGTCGTTGCGTCGAAGTCGGGTGAACCGGTTTCCGGTCTTCAACAGCAAGATTTCACACTCCTCGATAACAAGGTTGCCGTGCCCATTACTTCGTTCCAGGCAGTTGCCGTGCGCGACGCTCCCATTGAGATCGTGGTGGTAATCGATGCCGTCAACACCGATGTGCGGACCATCGATTACGAACGAATTCAAATCGACAAATTTCTTCACACCGACAACGGCAATCTTGCTTACCCCGTAGCGCTTGCGGTTTTTACGGATAAGGGCGTCGAGATTGTAGGGAACACTTTCTCGAGCGATGGCAATGCGCTAAGCGCCGCGCTGGAGAAGGACAACGTCGGAATCCGAGCCATCAACCGCTCCGCCGGCTACTGGGGCGCGACAGAACGCTTGCAGCTTTCCATAAATGCTCTGGGTCAGTTGGTCACGCGCGAGGCTCCGCGGCCTGGGCGCAAGCTGATATTTTGGGTCTCTCCGGGCTGGCCTCTGCTCGATGTCCCGGGCACCGAGGTCGATTCGAAGCAACAACAGCAGCTCTTCGCGACGCTGGTGCATATGTCCGCCGACCTACTGCAGGGCCGGATCACGATTTACAGTATCGATCCGCTCGGCGCGGGCGAGAACACGATGCAAACTGCGGCTTATAGGCAATTCCTCAAGGGCGTCAGCAAAGCGAATCAGATGCAGGTGGGAAATCTGGGCCTGCCGGTAGTCGCCATTCACAGCGGCGGCTTGGCGCTCGGTCCGGACAACGACATCGCGGGGCTTGTGCAGAAATGCGTGGCCGATTCGGCGCCATACTACGAGATTTCATTCGAGCCGCAGGCACCCGAGGGTCCCGATGAATACCATCACTTGGAAATAAAGGTCGCGACGCCGGGCCTGACCGCGCGCACGCGCGAGGAATATTACGCGCAGCCGACGCCGCACAAATAGAGCCAAATCGAGCGCCGCTCTCGAAACCGCGCGCGGATTGCAATGGCGGCGCGAGCACTCGGCCAGTCTCCGATGATCACGGAATGCCGGACAGATGAATTCCACTTGTCCGGTTAGCGCGGCGGTCAGGTATGGGGGCTGCTCCCGAGTAGGCCGCGAGCCAGGCATGACCGCTAAGCTCTTGAGTGGCAAAGAGTTTCAGTCTTGAACTGCGGAGTTGGCCTCGCGTAGAAAGGAAGTCGGGGGCCAGAAGGGGAGAACTGAGACTGGCCCCCAAATCGCGCGGTTCACAGAGCACACCTACTTAGTTGCTGTCTGGACAGGAATGGCCTGCGTGTTACGCGCTTCTTCGGAACGGGGTTCACTCGTCGCGAACGGATGCGCCTGGTGGAAAACCATGCCCATGCCGGGCAGTTCCAACGACGAGACCGCGCGATGGGTACCCTCGCTGACGATGAGCAGTTGGCTGACATATCCGTCGGTATTGGGGTTAATCGCAGTGACTTCGCTCACCACGATTTTGTCGTCGCTCGCATCGCGAACGATGATGCTTTCGGTCGTCTGATCGAGGCCATGGACCGTGAGTGAATAGGTTCCGGGGCGCAGCAGGGCCTTGCCCCACTGGACATCGGTCGTCAGCACGAACGTGCCTGCAAAGTCCGCAGGACGGTCTTTCGCATGAGCCGGCGTCACGACGAAACACGCTGCCATCAAAATACCGACGAACAGTTTCAAGCTGGCTGAAGTCCGAATATGGTTCGTTTTCATCGAAGTTCTCCTATTTGGTTTTGGCCGGGTGCGTATCCGCTGGCCTGCCGGAGTCCGCATCGTGCCTTCACCCTCTAAAGCGAGAACCCCAGGCAAACCGGCTCAGCTAAATTGAAGATTTTTTGGGCCCGGGCGCGCCTAAGGTCCTGGGCCGCTCGCTGCCCGTGGCCAAGCAAATTGACTTTGTTTGCCGGGGACGTTACTTTGCTCGTCAACCTTTCGCAGTTCGGACCTGAGCGGGAGAGAAAACGTGTGCGCCGCCTCGTCGTCTTCGTCTACACGGATCAACCGGCTGCTGGCCGATTGGGGCCAGGGCAACGAGCAAGCGCGCGACGCGCTGATCCCGGTGGTCTACGGGGAGTTGCGCCGCCTGGCTCGCCGACACTTGTGGGGTGAACGTCCGGACCACACTCTGCAAAGCGCCGCGTTGGTGAACGAGGCGTATCTGCGGCTGGTTCGCCAGGAAGTTCCGCAGTGGCAAAATCGCGCGCACTTTTTCGGCGTGGCCGCGCAACTCATGCGGCACATTTTGGTCGATCATGCGCGCGGCCGCAGGACTGCTAAGCGTGGCGGCTCAAGCCCTCGCCTGGTTCTGAATGAGGAACTCGCCGCAGCCCAGAATGCGGAAATTGACGTCGTTGCGCTCGATGGCGCGCTCGACAAGCTCACCGCGCTCGATCCACAGCAGGGGCGGCTGATCGAACTGAGATTTTTCGGAGGGCTTTCGATCGAAGAAACCGCCGTTGTCCTGGGGGTTTCCCCGGCCACGGTGAAGCGCGAATGGGCAACGGCGCGTGCATGGATGCGCCGCGAATTGAAGAAGGACGCAGGCAAGTGACGCCGGAACGCTGGCAAGCAGTGAAAAAGATTCTCGCGGCGGCGCTGGAACGGCCGCCTGCTGAGAGGGCCGCCTATCTCGATTCAGCGTGCGAGGAACCGGACGTGCGCCATGAAGTGGACTCGCTGATCGCAGCGCACGATCAAGCGGGCGGCGGCGGATTTATGGAGCGCTCGCCGATTGAGGCAATGCGCTCCGCGCAGTCCGGCGACACCCCCCGCTCCGCGCAGGCCGAGGGAGACGAGCACGCGCTCAAGAGCGGCTCGAAGCTCGGGCCATACGAAATCCTCGGCACGCTGGGGGCCGGGGGAATGGGCGAGGTCTATCGCGCGCGGGACACGCGCCTGGACCGCGTTGTCGCCATCAAGGTGCTTCCCCCCGGCCTGCTGACCGACGAACCTGCGCGGCGGCGTTTCCGCAAAGAAGCGCTCGCGCTCGCCAGACTTAGCCATCCGAACATTGCTGCGGTGTATGACGTCGGCGATCAGGAGGGAGTGGACTATCTGGTGATGGAGTGCGTCCCCGGAATGTCGCTCGCGCAAAAACTGAAATCCGGACCGCTTCCGGCGAAGGAAGTTGCGTCGCTGGGTGTCCAGATCGCCTCAGCACTTGAGGAGGCACACGAACAGGGAGTGGTGCATCGTGACCTGAAGCCCGCAAACATCATGGTTACGCCGAAGGGCCACGCCAAGGTGTTGGATTTCGGGTTGGCGAAGCTGCTGGCGCCGGCCGAGGCTGGCGACGTCACAATGTCGTTTGAGGCGACGCGCGGCCCGGTCGGCACGCTGCTTTATATGTCGCCCGAGCAGGCCGAAGGAAAGGTCGTTGATTCCCGAACCGACCTGTGGAGCTTCGGCGTCGTACTTTACGAATCACTGACCGGCAAGGCGCCGTTTGAAGGCCGAAGCGCGTTGGCGCTGCTCCGCGCCGTCACCGAGGACACTCCGAATCCGCTGAGGAAGCTTAGCCCGGATACGCCGGAAGAAGCCGACCGCATCGTCTCGCACGCGCTCGAAAAGGATGTAACCAAGCGCTACCAATCCGCTGCGGAGATGTCCCGCGATCTTTCCGCCGTCGCCGTTCGTTTGAGTGGCACCGCGACCGAACCCGCGAGTCGCAATGTGAGGATGCCGCTCAAGTACGCCATTCCGGCGGGACTCTTGGTGGCATTTCTCGCGGCAGCGGGATATTGGTTCTATCAGCGATCTGAAAAACGCCGTTGGGCGCGCGAGGAGGCGGTTCCCGCCATCGCCAAGCTTGAAGACGACGACCAATTCCTGGTGGCATTTCGTTTGCTGAAGCAAGCGCAAAAATACCTGCCGGGCGATCCGCAACTCGCACAGGTAGCGGCAGACGACACGCGCGTCGTTTCAATCGCGTCGACGCCTCCCGGCGCGACAATTGAGATACAAGACTACCTGTCCCCCAATAGCAAATGGTACCGGCTCGGCGAAACTCCGTTGACAAACATCACGATTCCGACCGGGTATTTTCGGTGGAAGGTCTCAAAACCAGGCGCCGGGGAATTCGTCTCTGCCCCTGAAACTTATGATCAGATGAATTTCGCATTGGACTCGGAGCAAGCCGCTCCGCCGGGCATGTCATGGGTCGGCGGGCAACGGTGGGCCAACTTCATACAATTTGTCGGACCGGTCGGCGGTTACTTGTTGCCCTCATTTTATATCGATCGATTCGAGGTGACGAACCGGCAATATCAGGAGTTCGTTGACAGTGGCGGATATCAAAAGCAAGAGTTCTGGACCGAGAAGTTCGTACAAGACGGTCGCGAACTGAGCTGGAGTGAAGCCATGGATATTCTTCGCGACAGCTCCGGCCGCCCCGGACCATCGACCTGGGAAGGCGGCCACTATCCGGAAGGGCAAGCCGATTATCCGGTATCCGGCGTCAGTTGGTACGAGGCTTCCGCCTATGCCGCATTCGCGGGTAAGAGCCTGCCCGCGTTCGCGCAGTGGTACCTTGCAGCTCCGCCGGCTGCGGGACCATATATCATTCGCGCGAGCAACATTTCGCTCAACAACCTCGCGCCGGTTGGCTCATTCAGGGGGCTGGGACCGTACGGCACGTACGATATGGCCGGCAATGTGCGGGAGTGGATGCTGAACGACGCCGGCGAAAACAGGAAGTTCATTCTTGGCGGAGCGTGGAAGTCGCAGTCCTACTTTTATTCCGATCCGGAAGCTCTTTCACCTTTCGATCGCTCGCCCGAAAATGGTTTCCGTTGCGTTCGTAACCTCGCTCCGCTGCCTCCGGCTGCCACGGCAACCGTTAAGACGATGGACCGCGACTTTTCCGTTTTCAAGCCCGTGTCGGACGACGTCTTCCGCGCCTACCGGGCGATGTATGCTTATGACAAGACTCCGTTGAACGCGAAAGTGGAAGGGGTGGTGCAGGACACTGCGGATTGGCGCGAAGAAAAGATCACCTACGATACGGCCTACAACAACGAACGAATGGCCGCGTACCTCTTCGTCCCGAAAAAAGTTCAGCCACCATACCAAACGGTGATCTTTTTTCCGAGTGCGAACATTCTGAGTATTCACAGCAGCCAGACACTCGGAGACATAAAATTTTTCGACTACATCGTTCAGAGCGGTCGCGCCGTTCTGTATCCCGTCTATCAGGACACATATGAGCGAAGGCTCAAGCACGTGCTACCGGGGAGTTCTTCGGACCTGGAGTACCTGACGCAACACGCGAAGGATGTCGGGCGCTCGCTCGATTATCTGGCAACGCGCCCCGATATCGACAACGACAAACTCGCTTACCTTGGAGTCAGCATGGGCTCGGCCGAAGGAGTGATCTATTCTGCGCTGTTTCAAGACAGGCTGAAGGCCGTGGTCTTTCTGGATGGCGGTTATTTCCTCTACCGGCCGCCCATCGGCGGCGATCAGGCTGATTTTGCGCCGCGCCTGAAGAAGCCCGTACTGATGGTGAACGGCCGCTACGATTACGTCTTCTCAGTCGAAAAAGCGCAAGACCCAATGTTTCGGATGCTGGGTACGCCCGAGGCCGATAAGCGGCACGTTGAATTGGACACTCCTCACGATGTTACAAACCGCCGCCCTGAACTGGTGAAAGAAGTACTCGCGTGGCTGGACAAATACCTCGGCCGGGTTGATTAGCGCGATTTCTACACGCCGGGCTCGTGCCGCGGCTCACAGCACGTGGCTTGATTACCCGCAGTTCCTAAGTCCCGATAAGTCGGGCGGTCCCAATGGGTGGACGCAACACCAGCCCGAAGTCTACTTGCAGCACTCCCAACAGCTAGAGTCGTTCGCGAGCGTTGATTCAAACGGAACGCCCCCTGTCTAGGCCTGATTGAGCGCAGCCTGACAAATCGGTTCTCTACGGGAAGTATTGCCGGATCAACTGATTGGATAGTGTTGCATCGACCGATTGAGCTCGCACGGATTATCGGACATTTGGCTCGTGGGCAATGCACTTCTCCGGTGAGCGCGCATCGGAAACTGACCCAGTACTGCGGCGCGGGTAGTGGGCCAGTTTGGTGGTTTAGGCCACTTGATTTGAGGTTGGGGATGTGCAACGCTGTTTTCCATCATGGCGAAACGCTCAAGCAGGGATAGCGACGCGATCAAGAACGCTTTGCGGGTAGTAGAGACGGCCACAGGCGGGGCGTTGGTGCCGAAGCAGCGCAAGCATCGGAAAAACCCCCATGCGGTCGCGCTCGGGCGCAAAGGCGGCTTGAAAGGTGGGGTGGCACGCGCCGCGAATCTTACGCCGGAACAGCGCAGCCGAATTGCTAGAGCGGCCGCGCAATCAAGGTGGAAAAAGCAGGCTTAAAACGCTGTGTCACGTGTTCGTCCGACCTTCAGAATGAACCCCCGAATTTGGCGATCACGGATGCTTATTGAGGTAGTCTTTGACGCCCTCGCGCAGCGCGGACACCTCGTAAGCCACTACCCAGGCGTGGAATGCAATCCATCCAAGCAGTATTACGCTGATAATCGCAAGGATTTCGAGCATCGGATTCTCCCTTCACTTCGTCTGTGGAGTATGTCGCGTGTCTCTCGGCACGCCAAGCAAGCTGGCGGCGAGTCACTTCTTTCTTGTTTTGCTCGCTCGCTTCTTCGGTAGGTCCGGCAAGCCCTTCAACTCACGTAGGGAGTTTAGAACGTCTACCTCGTCGTTGCCGAGTTCCTGAGGTTCCAGCTTTTCACAAATCGGAATCAGCTTTCTCTCGATGGTTTTTTCGTCATTGATCGGCGCAATTCGCATCGCGTTGCCGTCGAACTGAAGGACAAGCATATCGGTTCTCGGTCCTACGCCTGTCGCCTGCTCGCCAAAATACTTTGCTTCCAAGGCGTAGTATACGGCCTTCCGAATGGGAATCTTCTCGCTCACGTCGCGGAAAAACAGCATGTACTCTGCGCCGATCCCGCCGCTGCCAACCGCAGCAAAGCCCGGAATGTCGCAGCGAATTGGAATCCCTCTGTGCTCGCCTGACATTGTGAATATCTTGCCGGGCGGCGACAGTGTGCGGTCAAATCCCGCTACGAGAATGGTTACGTCTAGCTCGTACTCTCCAAACCGCGCTTGAATTTCCTCATAGTTCGGAAGCGATTGATTACCCTCTTTGCTAAACCGTTCAATCGTCCATCCAATCGGTTTGAGGTAGGTCGCCTCCGCTCTTTTTATGCGAATAAGCTCGTAGTTCCTCTGCATAACTTCTTTGACCGTTTCGAGAGAGGCTTCTTTTGTGGGCGGGAGTTCACTTCTTACAAGGTCCGCGAGGTCTAGCAGCGGAGATATGTCATTCCCAGAAAGCATCATCATCTAATGGGGATGAATCATTTGCAGCTTCGCTATGTCGGGCTCGGCTTCGATATACCCTTTGCCAACCATCTTGTCGGACGCCAATACAATCGCTCGCCCTTCGTCGCACAGAACGGCCACGCATACCGTCATACGGTCCCTCCGTATACGGGGGAAGTATACCACCCTATGCTTGAGCGGATAAGGAAAATAACGCTTGGCACTGCTTGAGCGGTCATGCATAATCTCACGCATGAACACACTCCCAATTGAACGCCAAGCAGCGGTTATCGCGGCCCTGGTCGAAGGGAATTCGATTCGCGCCACGGTGAGAATGACGGGCGTTGCGAAAGATACCGTCATCAAACTTCTCGCGCGGGTTGGCGTGGCGTGCGCGGAATATCAGCGCAACACGCTTCGCAATCTTCCGTGCAAGCGCATCCAGTGCGACGAAATTTGGTCTTTCTGCTACGCCAAGGAAAAGAACGTACCGGCAGAAATGCGCGGACACTTCGGATATGGTGACGTGTGGACTTGGACCGCGCTCTGTGCCGATACCAAGCTCATTGCCTCTTGGCGCGTGGGACGGCGTTCGGCGTGGGACGCGCAGCACTTCATGTACGATCTGGCGGGACGGCTCGCCAATCGCGTTCAATTGACCACGGACGGCCACGGCGTCTATCTCACGGCTGTCGATCTCGCGTTCGGCACTGAGGTTGATTACGCGATGTTGGTCAAACTCTACGGACGCGACCCGCGCGACAAAGAAGCTCGCTACAGCCCGGCAGAATGCATCGGCGCAGTTCCCACGGTTGTTACCGGGCGGCCAAACCGCCGACACATTTCCACAAGTTACGTCGAGCGGCAAAACCTTACGATGCGAATGTCCATGCGGAGATTCACGCGGCTGACGAATGCGTTCTCGAAGAAAGTGGAAAACCACCAGCACGCGCTCGCGCTCTACTTCATGTACTACAATTTCTGCCGCGTTCACCAAACGCTGCGCGTCACTCCCGCGATGGAAGCAGGCGTTAGCGATCATGTTTGGGAACTCTCGGAAGTGGTAGGCTTGCTTTCTTCCCAAGCGAAGCGGGAAGCCGCGTAGACTTGCTTAACGCTGCGCGTATTGCTCGCAACGGCCTCTGGAACTTCATGCGGAAGCGAGCGCAGAGTGCTGCGGCTGTCTTGAATCCAAGCCCGGAAGCCATCAAAAGAAACATGGACTCATCTCTGGAAATGGCGGGATGGAACCTATTGCGGAAGTGGAATATCGCTTCCGCAACCGTTTGGCTTTCCTTCGTCGGTATCGGAGATGGAATTTCCTTCGCGGCTGTGGGGGCTTTTGTCTTGTCTCCAGACGAAACACGCTTGGACTTTTCCGGTAAGGGTTGTAATGCTGCCTTAGACCTTACTGATGTGAGGTTTGAGCACGTTGTGACCGATGAGCTTTTAGTCGCAACTAAGAATTTTGGGGTCTTGCCAGAATCCCTAAAACTTTTATTGCGAACAGGGGATGCTTGCACCCTTGCAAAAACGCGCCCCGAAATTCCATCGTGATTTTCTGATTTTTTTTCTGCTTTCCAAACTGGCCCACTACCGCGGCGCGAACTTGCTTTACATTCGCCTTCTATTCGCCTAAACTGCTGGAGGCGAAAGATAACGCCTGCCCGGCGGCAGGCGGGCAGAGACGCTGAGAACGCGAAGACTCGCAGAGGCGGAGAAAGCGCAAGGCGGAGGGTGGAGGAGCGCGATGACACTGACGAAACGGCAAAAGCAGGTGCTGGATTTTCTGGTTGGATTTCACGATAAGCACGGGTATTCGCCGAGCTTTGAGGAGATGGCGCGCTCGCTGAAGCTGACTTCGCTGGCGACGGTGCATAAGCATATTTCGACGCTGGAGCGAAAGGGATTTATTCGGCGCGGATACAACCAGAGCCGGTCGATAGAGGTGCTGGAATTGCCGAAGTCCGTGCGCGAGCAGGTGATTGAGCGCCACGCCACGGAATTGCCGTTGATGGGGCGGATCGCGGCGGGCCGTCCGCTGGAGGCGGTGGAAGAGAAGGAAACATTTTCGCTGGGGGAATTCGCGCGCGGCGACAATCGATTTGTCTTGCAGGTGAAAGGCAACTCGATGGTGGAAGATCATATTATGGATGGCGATTTCATCGTCGTGGAACAGACGCAAGTGGCGAATGCGGGGGAGATCGTGGTCGCGCTGGTGGGCGGCGAGGATGCCACGCTGAAGCGCTTCTACCGCGAATCGAGCGGCAAAGTGCGCTTGCAGCCTGCGAATTCTGAAATGCAGCCGATCGTCGTCGCGGCGCAGGACGTGAAGATTCAGGGGCGCGTGGTCGGAGTGTTGCGCAAGTACTGAGGCCGGCGCGGCGCTGCCCATCAGGACAGTCTCCAGCATCTTGCGTACCGTGTACCATTCGCGTACACAACACCGAAGTTCCACTTGCCGCGTTGCACCCCACAACATAAATTGAGCGGCACCCCGGTCCGGCCGTCACGCCAAGTGGCGGTGTCTCGCTGACCGAGGAGGGCCCATGTGGAATAAGAAGACCGACGCGCCGCAGACCACAAAACCAGCGACGCAGTCGAATCAGGACAGCTCGTCAAGATCGTCGATTCCGGCTTCGGCCGTTGGGGAGGGAACTGGCATGAGCAGCGATGCGATACGTCCCGTTGGCACGGCACCGGCCGGCGCGGTTGCGCGTCTGGGTGCGAGCCTGCACGTAAAGGGTGAAATAACCGGCAACGAAGATTTGCACATCGACGGCAGCGTCGAAGGATTGATTCAGCTGGAAGAACGCAAGCTGACTGTCGGCGTGAGCGCGAAGCTCACCGCGGACGTCGTGGCGCGCGAAGTGGTGGTGTACGGCAGCGTGAAGGGCAATCTTCGCGCGAAAGACCGTATCGAGATCAAGAAAGATGGCTCCGTGGTCGGCGACCTGACCACCGCGCGCATCATGATCGAAGACGGAGCCTACTTCAAAGGCGCGATCGAAATCGACCGAGCGGGCGCCGAAGGCGAAAGCCGCGATTTTGCGAAGCCGGCGTTTGTGCGTCCGGCCGTGGCGACTCCACCGCACGCGGCGAAGACGGCGAGCTGATTTACGCGTAAACTGTCGGCGGCCCGGCGCGAATTGCGCGGGCCGCCGAGCAGACCGCCGGCCGGCTCGAGCGACGCTGGATCGGCGGCGTAACCCATGCACCATCTCCTCTCTTTTATCGAAGACGCGCTGCAAAATAACCTGGATTGGGTTTGCTTCTACGTGTTTCTTTTCCTGGCGTGCGCCGCTCCGCGGCTGGGCGACGGTGTGTTTCGACCCATCGAGCGGATCGGATCGCGTTTCGCGCTGAAGAAGGGACTGGCCGTGATTTCGATTTCGATTGCGGCGATCCTGATTCGCGTGGCATTTCTGCCGATCGACCGCCTGCCGGTGCCGCTGTATCACGACGAATATAGCTATCTGCTGGCCGGCGATACGTTTGCGCACTGGCGGCTAACCAATCCTCCGCATGCGATGTGGATATTCTTCGAGACGTTTCATGTGCTGCAGCATCCGACGTACGCCTCAAAATATCCGCCGGGGCAGGGATTTGCGCTGGCGATTGGGCAGTTGCTGGGCCATCCGTGGATCGGCGTGTTGCTAAGCGTGGGCGTGATGTGCGGCGCGGTGCTGTGGATGTTGCAAGGATGGCTGCCGGCGCGTTGGGCGTTGCTCGCCGGCATTCTGGTGCTGCTGCGCTTCGCGGTGTTCAACGATTGGGTGGAAAATTACTGGGGCGGGGCAGTGGCGGCGATTGGCGGCGCGCTGGCGGTGGGAGCGCTGCCGCGGCTATTGCGAACGGCGCGGCCGCGTTACGCGTTGTGGATGGGCGCGGGCGCGGCGATTTTGGCGAACAGCCGGCCGATCGAAGGTTTGATTTTTTTCGCGACGGTGGTAGCGGCGCTCGGGATTTGGCTGTGGAAGCAGCGACCATGGGCGCGAGCGAGGCTGTTCGTGCGGACTGCGATGCCAATGGCGGCGGTGCTGCTGGTTTGCGGCGTTTGGATGGGTTATTACAACTGGCGCGTCACCAACCATGCCTTCGTGCCCCCGTATCTTGCCTATGAGCGCGCCTATAACCTGCAGCCCAAGTTTGTATGGCAATCGCCGCGGCCCAGCCCGGTCTACAACAATCCGCAATTCGACAACTATTACAATGTGTGGGCGCCGGCGCAGTTCGACGGGAGCTGGGACGACATCCGGGCTGGCGCCTGGGATCGGATCACCGAGTTCTTTAATTTTTTCTTGGGCAAGGAGCTGGCGTTGTGCCTTCTGGGTTTGCCGTGGGTGCTGCGCGATCGCCGCGTGCGTTTTCTGGCGGCGCAATTCGGAGTTTGCGCGGCGGGACTGTTCGCAGTGGTGTGGTTTTGGCCGCACTACGCCGCGCCGCTTACGGCCACGGTCTTCGCGCTTCTGGCGCAGAGTCTGCGCCATGTTCGGCGCTGGCACGTGCGCGGCTGGGCCGTGGGCGTCGGGCTCACTCGCGCGGTCGTGCTGATTTCGCTTGGATCGATCGCGTCGCAAGCGGTCAATGCGACTTCCCAGCCGTTCGAAGTTTACAAGCCGTCGGTGCGACGGGACGTGATCGAATCCCAGCTCGACTCAGCGCCAGGAAAGCAGCTGGTGATTGTTCGTTACGGTCCGCAGCACGATCCGACATGGGAATGGGTTTACAACCGCGCGGAAATTGACAGTGCCAAAATTGTGTGGGCGCGGGAAATTCCCGGCGTCGATATTCAGCCGTTGCTGGATTATTATCACGATCGGCGTGTGTGGTTGGCGCAGCCGGACGCGACGCCGCCGCAACTGACACCGTACGTCCCGCCGGGAGCGCGGCAGACGCCGCCGAGCGCAGCGCCCGCGGCCGCAGCGGCAAGCCCGCCGGCGCGTTGACAAACCAGCAGGCGTCCTTTATCGTTAGTTGTTTGTCCTAATAGGGAAGGGTGTCACCTAGAGATGTCGACCTATGTTCCGAAGGGCCGCGAGGCCGAAGCAATGATGGCGGGGAATTCCTGGTTTGTGGTGGACGCTTCCGGGCGTCCGTTGGGGCGTCTGGCAGCGCAAGTGGCGCGGATGCTGATCGGCAAAGACAAGCCGACATTTACGCCGTACATGGATTGCGGGGATCACGTGGTGGTGATCAACGCCGATAAAATCGTGCTGACTGGGAACAAGCTGGAGCAGAAAGTTTATCGCCATCACAGCGGCTTCCCCGGAGGATTGAAGGAAGTTCCGGCGAAGCGCTTGCGCCAAGGGCGCGCCGATTGGATGGTGCGCGAAGCCGTCCTGGGCATGCTGCCGAAGAATAAACTTCGCGCGCGCCGCGCACGCAAGCTCCGGGTCTATTTGGACGACAAGGGTCTCGCCCGGCACACAGGGCAGAAGCCGCAGCCGCTCGCGTTTTAATCGCCACGGCAGCAATTCGTTCATGCGGAAAAGCCAACGTACGGCGGAGTTTCTCCGGGCGATGGGCGCAACACGATGCGCGAAGTTTGCGCGATAAAACAGACTCACGGATTTGAGGGGGAACGTTGAGCGAGACGTCACAACCAATCGAAGCGAGCCGCCCGGAGCGGGCGACCGCCAAGACACTATTTTACGGCACGGGGCGGCGCAAGGAAGCGATCGCCCGCGTGTATCTGCGCCTGGGCTCCGGTAAATTCACGGTGAACGGGCGCACGCCGGAAGAATATTTCCGCAACGTGGCGTGGCGCACGCGCGCGACCGATCCGCTGAAGTTCACGGAGACGGTGAGCCAATTTGACATCAAGGCCTCCGTACTCGGCGGCGGCGTGGGCGGGCAGGCGGATGCGGTGCGCATGGGATTGTCGAGGGCCATCGCGGCGTTCAATCCGGAATTGCGGCCGGGGCTGCGCAAGAATGGATTTCTGACCCGCGATTCGCGCATGAAAGAGCGCAAGAAGTACGGACAGAAGGGCGCGCGCAAGCGGTTCCAGTTCAGCAAGCGTTAAAGTTGTCTGGAAAAAGGCAGCAGCGGCCCGCAGGCGGGGCCGAATTCACGGCCGGCAAGCAGCCGGCAAGAGGGTGTTCGGCGGACGGCGACGTCTTCCGTGGTGCTGTTAAACACTCAATCTATTAAGGAGGAACGTTGGCAGTCGAAATTACGATGAAGGAGTTGTTGGAGGCCGGGGTGCACTTCGGCCACCAGACCCGGCGCTGGAACCCCAAGATGAAGGAATACATCTTCGGCGAACGCAACGGGATTCACATCATTGACCTGCAGAAAACCCTCAAGATGTTCCGCGATGCCAGCCGATTTGTGGGCGAGTTGAGCGCACAAGGCCGCGTGATTTTGTTCGTGGGAACCAAGCGACAGGCGCAGGGCGCGGTGGCGGAAGAAGCGAAGCGCTGCGGAATGTTTTTTGTGAATCACCGCTGGCTGGGCGGCACGCTGACAAATTGGGCCACGCTGCAGAAATCGATCAAGCGATTGAAGACGCTGAAGGCCATGATCGAAGATGGGCGCATGGCGCAGCTCTCGAAAAAAGAAGCGGCGCGGCTAGAGCGCGAAATGAAGCACCTGAATCAAAATCTGGAAGGCGTGGAGAATATGACGGCGCTGCCGGATGCGATGTTCGTGGTGGATTCGCATGCCGAAGCGATCGCGGTGCGCGAAGCGCGGCGTATGGGCGTGCCGGTGGTGGCGATCGTGGATACGAATTGCGATCCCGAACAGGTGAACTGGGTGATTCCCGGCAATGACGACGCGTTGCGCGCGATTCGTCTGTTCACGTCGAAAATTTCCGATGCCGTGGTCGAAGGGCGGCAGGCGTTCGAGCAAACGCAGATCGCCGAAGAAAAGATTGCGCAAGGCGGCGCCGCCGATGGCGAAGCCGTCGAGTACGTCGATACGAGCGCTTACGAATCGTACGAGAAACAAGAAGGCGATTTCGTGGAGCCCGGGCAAGAGGGTGCTGAGCCTGCAGCGGACGCCGCTGCCCCCGAAGAACCGCCGGTTGAGCCAGCCGCGCCCGCGGTTGCGGCCGCCGCGATTCCCGAAACTCCGGAAGCGAAGACTTAGGGTCCAAACATGACAACGACACCTGCATCAACACCTGACCCGCCGAACGTTCCGGCGCAGCTTGTGAAGGAACTGCGTGAACGCACGGGCGCGGGATTTGCCGATTGCCGCAACGCGCTGGCCGAAACCGGCGGCGACATCGAAGCAGCGATCAGCGTCCTGCGCAAGAAGGGCCAGGCGGCCGCGGCCAAGAAGGCGCAGCGCGAGGCCAGTGAGGGCTTGATCGGCCACTACATTCACGCGGGCGGGAAAATCGGCGTGATCGTCGAAGTGAATTGCGAATCCGATTTCGTGGCGCGCACCGAGGATTTTCAGAAGCTCTGCCACGACGTGGCCATGCACGTGGCCGCGCTCGATCCGCGATTTGTGCGGCGCGAAGAAGTGACGCCGGAAATTCTGGAGCGCGAAAACGAAATTTACCGCGAGCAGGCCAAGGCTACCGGCAAGCCCGAGAAAATTGTCGAGAGCATCGTCAAAGGCAAGATGGAGAAGTTTTACGAAGAGACCTGCCTTTACGAGCAGCACTTCATCAAGGATGAATCGGTGACCATCGGAGAGATGGTGAGCCAGATGATCCACAAGCTCGGCGAGAATATCTCGATCCGCCGCTTCGTTCGCCTGAAAGTGGGCGAAGGCGCGGCGCCACAGAAGTGACGCGCGCGGCGTGGTGCGCGCAGTCGCGCGAGCGTCAGCGCGAGGATGTTCCCAGGCCGGGATTCTCTGCTAGAATGCCCGCCAGGCAACGCCGGCATGGCTAAATCCGATTCCTCAGTTTCACGCGCCGCAGCGGATGAACCCAAATACCACCGGGTGGTACTGAAGCTTTCCGGCGAATCGTTGCAAGGCTCGCAGGGCTTCGGCATTCACGCCGAAACCGTGGCGGGAATCGCGCGCGAGCTGAAAGACGTGAGCGACCTGGGCGTGCACGTGGCCATCATGGTGGGCGGCGGAAATATTTTTCGCGGCACGCGGCAGGGCGCCCTTTCCATCGAGCGCGCCACGGCGGACCAGATGGGCATGCTGGCGACCGTGATCAACGGACTCGCGCTGCAGGACGCGCTCGAGAAGCAGGGCGTCGTTACGAGGTTGCAGAGTGCGATCGAAATGCACACCGTGGCCGAGCCCTTTATCCGGCGCCGCGCCATGCGCCATTTGGAAAAGGGGCGCGTGGTGATCTTTGCGGCGGGCACAGGGAATCCGTATTTTTCAACCGATACCGCCGCGGCGCTGCGCGCGATGGAAATCAAGGCGCAGGTGATTTTGAAGGCCACGCGCGTGGACGGCATCTACGACGCAGACCCGGAAAAAACTCCGAACGCGAAATTTTTCAAGAAGATCGCCTATCTAGACGTGATCAAGCGCGGGCTTTCCGTGATGGATTCGACCGCGATCTCGCTGTGCATGGACAATAAAATGCCCATCATCGTCTTCAATATGAACGTGCCGGGGAACATCAAGCGCGTGGTGATGGGCGAACAAGTCGGCTCGTACATCGGCGCCGGCTGAACGGAGGCCAATCCAATGACCATCGCCAATAGTAGAGACGCCGCGGCGCAGGCCAAGGCGCGGATGGAAAAAGCCGTCGAAGATTTCCGCAAGGACCTGGGAACGGTGCGCACGGGCCGCGCTCATGTTTCGCTGCTGGAAAATATCCGCGTGGATTATCACGGCACGCCGATGCCCATCAATCAGCTTGGCACCATGGCGGTGCCCGAGCCTTCGATGATTCTGATCGCGCCATGGGATCCAAGCGCCGTCGCGCTGATCGATAAGGCCATTCGCACGTCCGACCTGGGCCTGAATCCTTCGAGCGACGGCAAGAATATCCGCGTGCCGATTCCGGCGCTCACCGAAGAGCGGCGCAAAGATCTGGTGAAGCATCTGCACAAGGTGCTGGAAAATCATCGGACGGCGGTGCGCAACATTCGGCGCGATATCAAGGAAGCCGTCGAAAAGCTGGAAAAAGAAAAGACGATCAGCGAAGACGACCGCAAGCGCACCGTCGATGAACTCGAAAAATTGACACAGCAAGAGATCAAGAAAATCGAAGATCTTTCCGCCGCCAAAGAGAAAGAAATCCTCGAAGTGAAATAGGCATCGCAAATTGACGCAAGCCCGCGTCCTTGTAGGCGCGCGGCGTTCCGGCTAAACTTCTTGATTTGCGTGCAACAAATAATTCCGCGCTGATGGACGGCCGATGAAGATCCACGAATATCAAGCGAAGGAGATACTGCGCCGCTTTGGTGTGCCTACGCCGCGCGGCGAGATGGTGACGACGCCGCTCGAGGCGCGGGCCGCGGCCGAGCGGCTGGGTACAAAGGTGGTCGTTGTGAAAGCGCAGATTCATGCGGGCGGGCGCGGAAAGGGCGGCGGCGTGAAGCTTGCGAAATCGCCAGCTGAGGCGGGCGAGCTAGCGGCGAAAATGCTGGGGATGACGCTGGTGACGCCGCAGACCGGGCCGGGCGGGCGCGTGGTGAAGCGGCTGCTGATCGAAGAGGGACTGGATATCAAGCGCGAATTGTATTTGAGCGTGCTCGTGGATCGCGCTGTCGCAGCGCCGGTGTTGATGGCTAGCGCCGCGGGCGGAGTGGAAATCGAAGAGGTGGCGCGCACGAATCCTGCGGCGATTTTGCGAGAAACTGTGTCTCCCGCGGCCGGATTCCAAGCGTATCTAGCGCGCAAGATCGCTTTCGGTCTGGGCTTGCCAGGCGAATCGGTGAGTCACGCCGCGGCGTTTTTGCAATCGCTTTATCGCGCGTTTATCGAGACCGACGCTTCGCTGGCCGAGATCAATCCGCTGGTGCTGACCGGCGAAGGCAAGCTCGTGGCGCTCGACGCGAAAATGAATTTCGACGACAACGCGCTTTATCGGCATAAAGACATCGCGGTGCTGCGCGATCTGGACGAAGAAGAGCCGCTCGAAGTGGAGGCGTCAAATTTCAAGCTGAACTACATCAAGCTGGACGGCACGGTCGGCTGCATGGTCAACGGCGCTGGCCTGGCGATGGCTACGATGGACATTATTAAATTGGCTGACGGATCGCCCGCGAATTTTCTGGATGTCGGCGGCGGCGCTTCCGCCGAGCAGGTGAAGAACGCTTTCAAGATATTGATCAGCGATCGCAGCGTGCGCGGCGTGTACATCAATATTTTCGGCGGCATATTGCGCTGCGACGTGCTGGCCACGGGCGTGGTGGCCGCGGCGCGCGAGCTGAAAATCAAAGTGCCCATCGTCATCCGCATGGAAGGGACGAACGTCGAGCAGGGAAAAGAAATCCTGAGTTCATCGGGGCTGGATTTTTCGATTGCGATGGATATGAACGACGGCGCGCAAAAAATCGTGGCGCTCGCGGCAACGGCCTCGGGGAAAACGCGATGAGCATCCTGGTCAACGACAAGACAAAACTCCTTGTGCAAGGGATCACCGGGCGCGAAGGCACATTTCACACCGAGCAGATGATCGAATATGGGACGAAAGTCGCCGGCGGAGTGACGCCGGGGAAGGGCGGGTCGCTGCACCTGGGCGTGCCGGTTTTCAATACGGTTGCGGAAGCTGCGCGCGAGACCGGCGCCAACGCCTCGGTGATATTTGTGCCGCCGCCATTCGCCGCTGATGCGATCCTTGAAGCCGCCGATGCTGCACTGCCGCTCGTGGTGTGCATCACGGAAGGTGTGCCGGTGCTCGATATGGTGCGTGTGGCGGCTGTGCTGAAAGATTCGCGCACGCGCTTGATCGGGCCGAATTGCCCCGGGATTATTTCACCGGGGCAGTGCAAAATCGGAATCATGCCGGGCCGCATCCACAAAGCGGGCCAAGTTGGCGTGGTGAGCCGCAGCGGCACGCTGACGTACGAAGCCGTGGACCAATTGACGCGTCTGGGAATTGGACAATCCACGTGCATCGGAATCGGCGGCGATCCGATCATCGGGACGTCGTTTCTTGACGCGATTCGGCTATTTCACGAAGATCCGGATACGCGCGCGATCATTCTGATCGGTGAAATTGGTGGAAACGCGGAGCAGCAAGCGTCCGAATATATTCATGCGCACGTGAAAAAGCCGGTGGTGGGTTTCATCGCCGGGCAAACGGCGCCACCCGGCCGGCGCATGGGACATGCCGGCGCGATCATCAGCGGCGGCTCCGGCACGGCGAAGGAAAAATACGAAGCGATGTCCGCCGCGGGAATTCATTGCGTGCAGAGTCCCGCGGATATCGGCGCCACGCTGGCGGCGGCAATCGGAAAATAGCGCCATGCAGAACCAGAGCGATCGGAAAATATGGCGGGTGAGAAATTAGAGGAGCGAAATTATGGCTGTCGAAAGAACGCTGTCCATCGTAAAGCCTGACGCCACTGGGCGAAAACTTGCGGGCGAAATTCTGGCGAGGATTGAAAAGGCCGGTTTTCGCATCGTGGCGCTGAAATCGCTACGACTGACGCGCGCCGAGGCCGAAGGATTTTACGCCGTGCATCGCGGAAAGGGATTTTTCGCGGAGCTCACGGAGTTCATGAGCTCGGGACAAGTCGTTGTCGCTGTGCTCGAAGCCGAATCCGCAATTTCGCGCTGGCGCGAGACCATGGGCGCCACCGATCCCGCCAAAGCCGCCGCCGGCACCGTTCGCCGCGAATTCGGCACCAGCATTCAATTCAATTGCACGCATGGATCGGACGCTCCGGAAACCGCGGCGTTTGAGATCGGCTACTTTTTCGCGGGCTACGAACTGCTGTAGCGCCGCAGCGCGGGCCCAGCCGGTCGGCAGTGCCTTGCGCGGGCCGCTTCTGTAGAATGGCGGCATGGAACCAGCGCGGGAGTTCGGCAAGCTTCTGGTTATCGCCGGCGCGGTGATCGCGGTGACTGGAGCGTTCTTGCTACTCGGTGGACGCTTGCCGTTTCCCCTCGGCCGGTTGCCGGGAGACATCGTGTATCGCGGTAAGAATGGAGCGTTTTATTTTCCGATCGTCACTTGTTTGATTGTCAGTGTGGTTCTCACATTCTTATTCTGGGTCGTAAATCATTTTCGCCGATGACGCAATTCCAACTCAATCTCGCGCCAGGGAAAAAGATCTGGTCGGTGAAGGAACTGACCGAGCGCATCCGCGATCTTTTGGCCGGAGCGTTTACCGATGTTTGGGTTGAAGGCGAGGTCTCGAACTGCCACGTTTCGCAGCCGGGGCACATTTATTTCACGCTGAAGGATGCGCATGCGCAGATTCGCTGCGTAACATTTCGCAATCAGGCGCAGCGGCTGAAATTCCGGCCGGAAGATGGATTGAAAGTTACGGTGCGCGGTTCGATCGGAGTTTACGAGCCGCGCGGCGAATATCAGCTTTATGCCGAGCACATCGAGCCGGTGGGGCTGGGCGCGCTGCAACTGGCTTTCGAGCAATTGAAAAAGCAGCTGGAAAAGGAAGGGTTGTTCGATGCGGCGCGCAAGCGTCCGTTGCCGGCGCTGCCACGACGCGTGGGAATCATCACTTCGCCGCGCGGCGCCGCGGTTCGCGACGTGGTGCGAATATTGCGGCGGCGATTTCCGAATTTGCATTTGTTGATTTATCCGACGCGGGTGCAGGGCGAAGGCGCTGCGGCAGAGATCGTGGCGGGCATCAAATACTTCAATCGCAAGCAATCGGTGGATGTGCTTTTGCTGGTGCGCGGCGGGGGATCGCTGGAAGATCTTTGGGCGTTCAATGAAGAAGTGCTGGCGCGCGCAATCGCGGCGTGTACGATTCCGACCATTTCCGGCGTGGGCCACGAAACCGATTTCACGATCGCGGATTTTGTGGCGGATGTGCGCGCGTCGACGCCGTCGGCGGCGGCCGAACTTGTGGTGCGCACGAAGCAGGAATTCAACCGGCATCTTGGCGAGCTGCGCGGCGATTTGGCCGAGCGCATACGGTATCGGCTGCTCGAACAGCGGCACCGGCTGCGCGAGCTTGCGACGCATGTGGGCTTTCGGCGCCTGGAAGAATTGTTGCGGCGAAATCGCCAGCAAACCGATGAATTACTGGCGCGATTGGGGCAAGCGCTCGACGCGCGGACGGAGCGCTTGCGGCGGCGGCTGACGGTAGCGGCAACGCGAATCGTTTCATTCGACTCAAAGCAACGCATCGCAGCGTGGCGGCAACGCGCGGCGCAGCGTTCCGATGGACTCGGCGCGCGCATCGAACGATTGCTGGCGCTGAAACGGCAGCGGCTGGAGCGGCTTTTCGTGCAGCTTGAGGAGCGCAGTCCGTTGCGCGTGCTGGAGCGCGGGTATGCGATCTGCACGGACACCGCGGGCAACGTGCTGCGGTCTGCCGAGCAAGTTGCTTTGGGCGATGAGGTGCGCGTGCAGCTTTCTCGCGGCAATCTGGCGGCAGAAGTTCTGCGCAAGCAGACGCCGGAGAAATAATTCAGCCCCGAGCCGCTCGCTAAGGCGGGCCTCTAATCTTCCTCAGAAGAGCTGGCGACTTTCAGCACGGCGAGGAAAGCTTCCTGCGGAATGTCGACTTTGCCGACGCGCTTCATGCGCTTCTTTCCTTCTTTTTGTTTTTCGAGCAGCTTGCGTTTACGCGTGATGTCTCCGCCGTAGCATTTGGCGAGGACGTTTTTGCGCATGGCGGCGACGGTTTCGCGGGCGATCACGCGGCTGCCGATCGCGGCTTGGATCGGCACCTCAAACATTTGGCGGGGAATGAGTTTGCGCAGGCGCGTGACGAGATCGCGGCCGCGCTCGTAGGCGAATTCGCGATGGCATACGAGGACGAGCGCGTCCACCGGCTCGCCGCCGACGAGCACGTCGAGCTTCACCAAATCACCTTCCTTATAGCCGGAGAGATGGTAATCGAGCGAGGCGTAGCCGCGTGAAACGCTTTTCAGGCGATCGTAAAAATCGAGGACGACTTCGTTGAGCGGCATCTCGTATGTAAGCAGAACGCGGGTGGGCGAGAGATATTCAAAATTCTTTTGCACGCCGCGCTTATCTTCGCAGAGCTGCAGAATCGCGCCGACGGATTCCTCTGACGAAATAATCATCGCGGTGATGACCGGCTCTTCGATCTTGGCTATGAAGCTGGGGGAGGGGAATTTTGTCGGATTGTCTACTTCCAGCACTTCGCCGGCGGTGGTGGTGATGCGATAGCGCACGCTGGGCGCAGTGGTGATCAGCTCGATGCTGAATTCGCGTTCGAGGCGCTCTTGCACGATCTCCATGTGCAGCAGGCCGAGGAATCCGCAGCGAAATCCGAAACCGAGGGCGGCGGAAGTTTCGGGCTCGTAGAAAAATGCGGCGTCGTTCAGTTGCAATTTGCCGAGCGCGTCGCGCAACGGCTCGTAGCCGGAAGACTGCACGGGATAGAGGCCGGCGAAGACCATGGGCTTGATGGCTTCAAAGCCGGGGAGGGCGGGCGCGGGGCGAGCGGCGTCAACGATCGTGTCGCCGACGCGCGCGTCAGCGACGCGCTTGATGTTGGCGACGACGAAGCCAACGTCGCCGGCGGCGAGTTCATCGAGCATCACGGGTTTGGGCGTGAGCGCGCCAAGCGTTTCGACCTCGAACACCTGATCATTAGCGCAGAGACGAATTTTCTGGTGCGGGCGGATGGTTCCTTCCATCACGCGCACTTGCACGACGGCGCCGCGATAAATATCGAACCAAGAATCGAAGATCAGGGCGCGCAACGGCGCATCGGAGGAACCGACTGGCGGCGGAACGCGGGCGACGATGGCATCGAGGACGGCTTCGACACCGAGTCCGCTTTTTGCGCTGATCAGAATCGCGTCTGCCGCGGGAATGGCGAGGACGTTTTCGATCTGCTCCTTGATTTCATCGGGGCGCGCGGCAGGCAGATCGATTTTGTTGATCACGGGGAGGATGGTGAGATTGTGCTGCGCCGCGAGGAACGTGTTGGCGACGGTTTGCGCTTCGACGCCCTGGCTGGCGTCCACGACGAGCAGCGCGCCTTCGCACGCGGAAAGAGCGCGCGAGACTTCGTAAGAAAAATCCACGTGGCCGGGCGTGTCGATTAGGTTGAGCTGATATTCCTGGCCGTTAGGCGCGCGGTAGTGCAGGCGAATGCTTTTGGCTTTGATGGTGATGCCGCGCTCTTTTTCGAGGTCCATGGAATCGAGAACCTGCGAACTCATTTCGCGCTGGGTGAGCGCGCCGGTCAGTTCGAGCAGGCGATCGGCCAGCGTCGATTTGCCGTGGTCGATGTGCGCGATGATGCAAAAATTTCGTACGAACTGAGGATCCATGGATTTTTCGCGATGAGGCGGGAGTGTTTTTCCGGCTCCCCTCGAATCTCCAGTCTGCCACAGAATGGCGTGGCGGCCAACGCGACTTAGCTGACCGTCGCGTGCCACGAGCGTTTTGAAACACTGAATGTCGCGGCTGCGAAGACGCGAGTACAATACGCATTCTCTGGACCGGGTGTGCGATGCTTCATGACAAGGAATGACTATGAAAACGAGAATTTCGTGGCTGATTGTTGTCGCAATGACGCTGAGCTTCGTGCCCGTGGTATTGCACGCGCAGGGAGTAGCGCCGGGTGTTGCCGCGGATGATGTCGCTCGCAGAGATGCTGCGGATTTGGCGCAGTTCGAGCGAAAGGCCGAGCTGTCGAAGGACCTTGGGGCGACCGACATGCTGGTGACTGATGGTCTGCCGCTGGCGACGTGGGAGATGGATGCGGACGATCCTTATCCGATGTGGTTCGTGCACCACGCAGGGCTGCTGATTATTTTTCCGCCGAAGGACGTGCAGCCGTATGTGGACATGAAATATGCGGCGCGGGTGCAGGGGATTTTGCAAAAGCGCTGCGAGATTCTGGTGAAGTACGGGCTGAAGGGAGTGTGGAGCGCCAACGAGCCGGCAGTGATGCCGGAGGCATTTTTCGCGGCGCATCCAGAACTGCGCGGTCCGCGCATCGATCATCCGAACCGTTCGCGCCACGCGTACTTCGCGCCGAGCGTGGATGAGCCCGAGACGCTGCGAATGTACCGCGAGTCCATGCAGATGTTGCTGAAAGCGTGCCCGGAGGTGGAGCAATTCAACTGGGTGACGACCGATGCGGGCTCGGGCTTCGATTGGTCGCCGTCGCTTTACCCCGGCGTGAACGGCAACAGCAATTACAGGGACCGGCCGATGGCGGATCGGGTTTCGGGATTTCTGATCAACGTGCAACAGGCAGCCGCGGACGCGGGGCATCAGATCGAGATCAATCTGACGCCGATTGCGCCGCGACAGTGGATGATTCCGACGTTTTCGCCGGACGTGCTGCAGAACATCGTGCGCAAGTTGCCGCGCGGCTTGGCTGTGCAGGGGCGCGAAGGGCCCGATGGACGGGCGTTCGCGGGCGTGGCGACGATTGGCGGCGGCGGAGGTGGCGGCGCGTTCTATCCTGTGGTTGGCATCGTCGTGCCGGCGATCGAGAGCGGCGGGCCAGGGTCGCGCGAAACTCCGGCGCGGTTCCTGATCAATTTTGGCGACAGCGCGAGCGTTGACTTCAATTATCGCTTGCTGAAGGTGACGCTGCACGCGCCGATGCACGCGCTGGCGGAACGCGTGGCGACGTTGCGCGCGTTCGCTGTGAGCGAGGTGGGCGAGGAGCAGGCGGACAACTTGGTTGAGGTGTGGAGCGCATTGAACGATGCGCAGCGCAATTTGGAAGTTTTGGATTTTGGCGGAATGCTGAGATTTGGCGATGTGCTGAACCGATGGATTACGCGGCCGATGGTGCCGTATCCGGAAGAGCTGACGGCGGCGGAGCAAAAGGATTACCGGCAATTTTTATTTCAGGCGAAGGGAGAGGAGCAGGCCGCCGACTTGGTGGATATCCAGGCGATGCGCGAATACGAAGGATGGGGCGCGCATCTGCTGTTCCAACGCACGATCGAACTGACGTTGCCGCGGATGAATCGGGCGCTGAACCTGGTTCAAGGGATTGCGGGCGCGGCGAAGGATGATGCTGCGCGCGCGCAGTGGGAGATCACTGGGAAGCGGCTGCAGGCGGTGATCTATTTGTTGCAGTCTGCTGACGACATGGTGGCGTATCAGGCGCAGCTTGATCGCGTGAAGAGTCTGGGCGCGAAGCCGGAGGCGAATCCGGCGCTAGGCGTGCAGTCCGGATGGGATCGCACGGACCTGATGGAAACGGCGCGCAAGGAAATCGACACGATGGTGAATCTGAATCGGCTGCTGGAGAGCACGAGTGAGCCAATTCTGGATCTGGCGCCGACGACTGGGGAGGAAACGATTATGCGGCTTGGGCCAAACGTATCGGCGCAGATCAAACACAAAATCGACGTGATGAATGCGCACTGGCGCGATTACGATCGGCTGTTTACCGTGCCGAATCCGTGAGGACCCCACGTTCGCCCCAAGAATCGGGGCGAACATGGGGCACCCACTGCCGCGGCATTGTGCGATGCGCGCGGTGCATGCGAGGCGAAGTTTGGCGCGGGAGCGCGGGACGTTATATAGTAGCTGCGGTCCGGCTGCTGCGGCCCTTCCGCCGGTCCAATCATAATTTTGGCGGGCTCTAACTGGAGCCCGCACCTGTTCCTCGGAGCAATTTGAGCGGTCGCGGATGGCAGTAGATATCCAAAAGCAACTGGACCGCGCCAAGCGCTACCTCGAGAAGAACAAGCTCGGCGACGCCGTCGAAGCCTACCAATCGGTGCTCGATGCGGTGCCCAATCATCTCGAGGCGCTGCTGGCGCTGGGGGATTTGCACGCGCGGCTGGGGCAATTCGACCGCGCGGCTACGTATTTCGGATTGATTTTCGATCGCAGCACCGATCCCGGCGACGAAGGCAAGGCGCTGGCCCTCTACACACGCTTCCTGAAAAGCACGCCGCAGCCGGCGGAGCGCGTGGCGCGCTATGCCGTGCTTTTGCAACGGCAGAATCGCAACGACGAAGCCATCGAGCAATACGTGATCGCGTCGGGAAAATTCCTGACGGCCGGGAAAACGGATTACGCGCTGGCGTGTCTGGATCGCATGGCGCACCTGGATCCGGACAATCCGGCGCGCCACGCGGCGCTTGGCGAGTTGGCCGAGAAGCACGGAAATGCGGCGCTTGCTGCGCGCGGATTTTTGCGATCGGGACAACTTGCGGCGGCAGCGGGCGATCAGGAGCAGGCGCTTGTGTGGTTCGCGCGGGCGCAGGCGCTTACGCCATCCGAGCCGGGCGTAGCGCTGGTGTACGCGCAGGCGATGCTGACGCACGGAGATGCCGCGGAGGCCGCGGCGCTGCTCGATCCTTTCGCGGAAACTCAACGTCATCCGGCGTTCCTTGAAGTCCACGGCACGGCGCTGATGCGCTCGGGTGAGTTGGACCGCGCCCGCGCGATATTCGAGGAGCTTGCGCGGACGCAACCGGTCGGCTCGGATTATCTGATGGAGGTCGCTTCCCAATATTTCGCGGCGCAGCGCGACGACGCAGCGCTGGAAGTGCTCGGCGGGATGAAGAGCTCAATGATGGAGGCTCACCGGGAGAATGAATTCGCGAGCGTAGTGGACAAATTGGCCGAAGAGCATCCGCAATCGATTCCGCTGGCGGAATTTCGCGGCGCGCTTTATGGCGAGCTAAATCGCGAATCGACCTATTTCGATGTGCTGGGGCGATTGTTCGATCTTTACATCGAAGCCGGTCAAGTGGAGAAAGGGTGCGAGACGCTCGAGCGGCTGGTGGACGTGGACGCGTACGATTTTCGCAACCACGAGCGCCTGGCGAAGGTCGAGGGCAAGGCCGATTCCGCCGCGATCGCGCGGATTCATGCGCGATTGCAGGCCGGGGCGACGCACGGCGCGGGCGGAAGCGGAACGGCGCGATTGGGCGCGGCCGCGGCTGCGCAGACGGTCGAGCCCGAGAAGGGGTCCGCGGAGCAGGCGCTGGAGGATTTGATCGTGCAGGCCGAAATTTTTGTGCAGTATTCGCTGCGAGCGAAGGCCGTGGAGCGGTTGGAGAAAATCGCCGCGCAGTATCCGCGCGAGATCGATCGCAACGAGCGCTTGCGCAATCTTTGCCAACTCGCGCAGTGGTGGCCGGAGGGCGCGGCTGCGGAGGAAGTGGCCGCGCCGAGCGTGGTGGCCGAAGCGGTGGCGTCGCCATCGGGCGACACGATGCGGGACTTGACGCGCATCTCCGAAATCGCGCAGAAACTTTTTCGCCAATCGGGCGCGCGCGCGATGCTGAGCAGTGTGGTGAACGAAGTGGGCGAGTATCTGCACGCGACGCGTTGCATCGCCGTGATCGGCGCATCGGGCCAGTCTCCGCAAATGACGGCGGAATTTTGCGGACCGGGCGTCGAGCCGGCGGACGGAAGCCAAGTGGTGAACTTAATCGCGCAGATCGAGCTTGCCGCGCCGGACCCGATGGGAGGGTTGCCGCTGGAACGCGCGGTGACGCCGCTACTCGGCGAAATGGGGCTTGCTACGGTGCTCGGCGTCGTGCTGAGCGACAAAGAAACGCAAGCAGCGGCGGGGATGCTGCTGGTTGGTTTTGGCGCGGCGCACGCGTGGCGCCCGCACGAGACATATTTTCTGCAATCGGTCGGCGATCAGATGCTGCTCGGAGTGAATCACACGCGACTGCGTTCGCTGATGCGCAATCTCGCAGTGGCCGACGAAAAGACCGGGCTGCTGCGGCGTAGTTCTTATCAAGATTGTTTGTTGCGCGAGATTCAACGCGCGCGCACGCAAGGCACGCCGCTAGCGATCGCGTTGGTGCAGCTGGACCGCGGGCAGGAACTTTTGCAGCAGCACGGAGAAGTGCAGCTTGAGCGGCACCTGGAGCAAGTGGCGCGCGCGTTCCAGCCCGAAGTGCGGCAGAACGATTTGGCGGTGAAATATGCAGCGTGGGCGCTGGCGTTCATTCTGCCCGAAACGCCGGTGGCCGGAGCGCAAGCGCTCGCCGAAAAATTGCGCAAGATGGCTTCGGCGCTGCGTCCGCCGTGGGACGGCGCGGCGTTGAGCGTATCGGCGGCGGTGGCCGAAGCGGCCATCAAACCCGAGTACGATGGCGAAGACATCGTGACGGAGCTGATCAATCGCGCCGAGATCGGTTTGGAGCGGACGTGCAGCCAGGGCGGAGACACGATTGTGGCGCTGGCGCCGGGAGAATATTGAGGCGCGGCGCCGCATGCGGATTGCGCCGCGCGCTTCGCGAGGGATCGACGGAGAGATGAACGCATGACGTACGAGAATTTGCTGTACGAACAACGCGGCGCGATCGGTTTCATCACTTTCAATCGGCCGAAGGTGCTGAACGCGTTGAACGCCGCGATGATGCGCGAGCTGGACGATGTGCTTTCGAGCGTGGGGCGCGATGCTGGTGTGCGCGTGCTGATCTTGACCGGCGCGGGAGAGAAGGCGTTCGTTGCTGGCGCGGACATCAATGAACTGGCGCGCTGCACGGCAGTGGACGGGCGCGAACTCGCGTTGTTCGGGCAGCGCGTATTTGCGCGGCTGGGAAATTTAGGCAAACCGTCGATCGCCGCAGTCAACGGATTTGCGCTGGGCGGAGGATGCGAATTGGCGCTGGCGTGCACGATCCGGCTTGCCAGCCGCACGGCGAAGTTTGGACAGCCTGAAGTGACGCTGGGGATCATGCCCGGATACGGCGGATCGCAGCGCCTGGCGCGCATATGCGGCAAAGGCGTGGCGCACGAACTGTGCTTGGCGGGCGGAATGATTTCCGCGGACGAGGCGCTGCGTGTTGGCGTGGTCAACCACGTATACGAGCCCAGCGAACTGCTGGGCGCAGCCGAAGCGCTGGCCAACAAGATTGCATCGAACGCGCCGCTTGCGGTGCGCTACGCGATGGAGGCCATCGAGCGCGGCGCCGAAATTCCGCTGCGCGAAGGAATGTTCTTGGAGGCCGCGCTGTTCGGGATGTGCGCCGGGACGGAAGATTTTCGCGAGGGCACGCGAGCATTTCTCGAAAAGCGGCCCGCGGTGTTCCGCGGCAAATGACGCGAAGGGGCCGATGAATCTTCGCAATGAGTGAATCCAGCAAATCTCGAGGCGTGCGCGGGGCGATCGCGGCGGGCGGGTTGCGCTTCGGCATTGTCGTAGCGCGGTTCAATGATTTCATCACGGAGCGTCTGCTGGCGGGGACGCTCGATGCGCTGCGCGCGGCGGGCGCTGGCGACGCGACGATCGAAATTGTGCGTGTACCGGGATCGTTTGAAATTCCGCTGGCCGCGAAAAAGCTGGCGGAGGCTGGGCGCGCCGACGCCGTCATCGCGATTGGCTGCGTGCTGCGCGGGGACACGGCGCACTTCGATCATGTGGCTTCGGAAGTTGCGCGCGGAGTACAGCTCGCGCAAATGGACACGGGCATTCCGGTGATTTTCTGCGTGCTGACGTGCGATACGCTCGAGCAGGCCATCGATCGCGCGGGGCTGAAGAGCGGGAACAAAGGCCAGGAGGCCGCGCTGGCCGCGATCGAGATGGCGAATCTTTCGCGCACGCTGAGAAGCGCTGGGCACGCGACCGTGGCGGCGCCAGCGGCTCGCCGGCGGAAGCGGCGCTCCTAGAATGTCACTTCGCAGCAAGTCCCGCGAATTTGCACTGCAAATGTTATTTCAGTGGGAGATGGGGCGCGAGGCGCCAGCGCGCTTGGAGAAGGCGTTCTGGAAGGGTGCGCGCGCGGAAGGGGCTACGCGCGAATTCGCCAACCAATTGTTCGAGGGCGTCGCGGCGGATACCGAACGATTGGACGCGTTGATCGAATCGCATGCCGACAATTGGCGCGTGGGGCGAATGTCGGTGATCGATCGCGCGATCTTGCGCCTGGCGACTTATGAATTGACGCGGACTTCGACGCCGCCGAAAGTAGTGCTGGATGAAGCGATCGAGCTTGCGAAGAAATTCTCTGGAGACGAGGCCGCGCCGTTTGTGAATGGTGTGCTCGACGCGATCGCGCGGATTTCGGACGCGACATCGCCGAAAGCGGAATCGCCTGACGAAGGATCGGCTGAAGGAAGCTGAGCCGCTACAGCGCGCGGACGATCGCGCAGGTTTCTTCAAGAATGCGGCGCGTGGCGACGGCGTTGGAAGTTTCAGAGTAGATTCGCAGAATCGGCTCCGTGCCGGAAGCCCGCACCATTACCCAACCGATTTCGCCGAGATAAACTTTCACGCCGTCCAAGTCCTCGCGGCGCGTGGCAGGCCACTCGAGAAGCTGCGTGAACTTTTTTCCGGCGAAGTACTTGATGGCGCGCTGATTTTGGCCGGGGCGCAGCTCGAGGTCGATGCGGCCGTAGTGGTGCTCGCCGAATTCGGCATGAAGTTGCGCGACTAGCTCGCTGAGCGATTTGCCGTGCCAGGCCACGAGTTCCGCGAGAAGCAGCGCCATCACCGTGGCGTCGCGCTCCGGCAGATATAGTTTGGTGCCGATGCCGCCGGATTCTTCGCCGCCCAGCAAAATGTCGTGCTCGAGCATCAGCTCGCAAATATATTTGAAACCGATCGGCGACTCGAAAACTTTTCGGTTGTAGCGCGCGGCGATTTTGTCGATCAACTTGGTGGTGGAAAATGTTTTGGCTACGTCGCCGGGGATTCCGCGCGTTCCGGCCAAATGCCAGAGCAGCAATGCGAAGATTTGGTGGGGCGTGATGAACGCGCCGCTGCTATCGATCGCGCCGATGCGGTCACCGTCGCCATCGGCGGCAAAGCCTGCGTCGTAGCCGCCGGCGACGACGGCCTGGCGCAGCGGATCGATGTGCGGCTCGATCGGCTCGGGATTCGCGCCGCCGAAAAGCGGATCGCGTGTGCCGCGGATTTCATCGCAGGCGATTCCGTGGCGTGTGAACAGCTCGCGCAATAGGCCGCGCGCGGCGCCGTGCATCGGGTCGACGACGAAGCGCAACTTTTTCCCACGTAACTTCGCCGCCGCGAGGCGATTCCAATCCACGAGTTTTTCGATCGTTGCGAGGTAGGGCGTGCGCACGTCGAGCGATTGGACTAGGTCGGCGCGCGGCGGCAGCGGCGGCAGGCCTTTTTTCAGCACGATTGCTAGTTCGCGCTCGATTCCAGCGATCATCGAAGGGCGCGCCGAGCTGCCGTAGCTGGCTTTGAACTTGATGCCGTTCCAACGGTACGGATTGTGGCTGGCGGTGATTACGATTCCGCCGGCCGCTTGGCGCTGCTTCACGAGCAGAGAAATTGCCGGCGAAGGACACGCGCGATCGGAGAGCCAGACGGGCGTGCCGGTCATGGCAATGGTGTCAGCAGCGACGCGCGCGAAACGTTCGGAGCCGAATCGATTGTCGAAGCCGATCAACACGCCGCGCCGGCCATCGATTTCGCGGACGACGTAGCGCGCGATCGCGTACGCAACAAGGCGCACGTTCGCCTCGGTGAAATCCTCGGCGATTACGCCGCGCCAACCGTCGGTGCCGAATCGGATTGCGCTCACGATGCGAAAGTATATGCGATGGCGGGCGCGGCGAGAAAGCGACACGCGTCGAGGAGTCGTGACGATTACGTCGCTTCACAGCGCGGGCCGGCGCGACGCCGAGTGCGGTGCTACAGAAGCTCGCGGCGCTTGTGCGCCTCGAGCCATTTCACGATCTTGGCGACATCCTGTGAACGTTCGCGCGGGCAGATCAAGAGCGCGTCAGGCGTTTCGACAACGACGAGATCGCGGATTCCGACGGCGGCGATGAATTTGTGCGGACTCCAGAGAAAATTGCCGGCCGAATCGAGAGCGATCATCTTTCCAGCAGCGATATTTTCGCCGGATTGTTTGGCTAGCAATTCGTAGATGGCGGCCCACGAACCGATGTCGCTCCAGGCAACTTTCGCCGGGATGACCAAGGCGCGGGCCGCGGCGCGCGGGCGCGTGGCGGGTTCAAGCACGGCGTAATCCACAGAGATGTTTTCAAGGCGCGGATAGATTCGCTCGAGCGCGGCGCGATAGCGCGACGTGCCGATTGTTTTCGCGAGGGCCAGCAGTGCATCGTGCGTCGCCGGCAGGAATTGCTTGAGCTGCGAGAGAAATGTGGAGGCGCGCCAGAAAAACATGCCGGCGTTCCAATCGTAGCGTCCCGAAGCGACGTAATGGCGCGCCCGTGCGGCGCTGGGTTTCTCCGTGAATTGGCGCACGGCATAAATCGGCAGGCTGCCGGATTTCGCGCGCGCGCCGCGCTCGATGTAGCCGAAGCCGGTTTCCGCGCGCGTCGGCGGGATGCCGAGCACGACGAGTGTGCCGGGAGCATCAGCCGCAGCGAGCGCTGCGCGAACGATGCGGCGATAACGCTGCGCGTGCGCGATGTAGTGATCGGCGGGCAGCACGGCCATTAACGCGTCACCAGAGTGCGATTCGTGGATCAGGTGAATCGCGGCGAGTCCGATGGCTGCGGCGGTGTTGCGCCCCGTAGGTTCGCTGAGCACGTGAGCGCGTGCTGTGCGCGGCACCTGTGCGCGGACGGCGGCGGCTTGCTCGGCGTTGGTGACGACCCACGTGCGCGAAGGCGGGAAGAGCGGAGCGAGCCGCGCGACGGTTTGCTGGAGCATCGTGGTATCGCCAACGATGTTGAGCAATTGTTTCGGCGTGCGCGTGCGGCTGCGCGGCCAGAACCGCGTGCCGCGGCCGCCGGCCAAGATTACGGCGTGCGCTTCGAGGCGCGCGCTGCTCATGGGCGCACCGTGTGCGCGTGATCGCCAGCAAGCTCTTGCTCAAGCGCCTCGAGATTCGGAACGTAAGAGCGCAGCAACGTCGTAGGCTCCGTGGGTTCGAGGGTGTACGAACCAAGCGCAGCCGGTACGAGCCAAGCTTGGCCAGGCGCGTAGGTGAATTCATGATTCACGGCAATGCGTCCGGTTCCGCGCAGTGAAGTGAGCAACTCGAAACGTTCAGGCGAAGTTTCCAATGTGACGGGCCGTGCGAACTCCCAGCGCTCGACAGCGAAATAGCGGCAGGCGACAAGCAAGAGGCGCTCCGCGTCGGGGCCGCCGGAGAGCGCGATCGGCACGACGCGGCCTGCTCTTGCGTCCGTGGAAATCGGCGCATCGAATCGCAGCACATCCATGGCTTTTTTCACGTGCAATTCGCGAGTCTTGCCGTCAGCTCCGACGCGATTGTAGTCGAAAACGCGATACGTCAGATCCGAATGCTGCTGCATTTCGTAGAGCACAACGCCCGGACCGATGCTGTGCGCGGTGCCGGCTGGAATAAAGATGGTGTCACCGGCGCGTACGGCGATCGGCTGCAGACAATCCTCTGCCGTGCCGGCGTCAATGGAGCGGGCGAACGATTCGCGCGTGACGTTTGAGCGCAACCCGACGCGAATCGTCGCGCCGGCGGATGCCTTCGCCACGTACCACATTTCCGTTTTGCCGACGCCGCCGGCGGCTTGCTCATGTTCTTGCGCGTAGGCGTCGTCGGGATGAACTTGCACGGAGAGTTTGTCGGCGGGGAAAATAAATTTTGCGAGCAACGGAATTCGCGCGTGCGCTGCGCTGGTGCTGGCGATTCGCGTGCCGGTCCACTCCGTCGGCATCCGCGGCCACGCTTCGCCCAGCGTCTGACCGGCGTACGGCCCATTGGCAAACCGGCAGGCGTCTCCGGTCAACCAGACTTCACCGACGGGTTCGGCGGCGCCGGGTGCGTCCGGAAAAAACGGCTGAAGGCTGTGCACGCCCCAGATGCGGGGGACGCGACACGGATCGAGACGCGCGGGCGCGAGGATCACGAAGCGGCGGCTGCTGCGGAGAAGAAATGCCCGAGGCGCCGCAGCCCCTCGTCAATGCGTTCGATCGAAGTGGCGTAAGAGAATCGCAGGAAGCCGGGCGCGCCAAATGCTTCGCCCGGCACGACGGCGACGTGCTCGCGATCGAGCAAGGCTTTCGCCATGGCTGTGGTATCCGCCAAGTCCCCACCGCGTGCCGCGACGCTGGGGAACGCATAGAACGCGCCCTTCGGCTCGGTGCAGGAGACGCCGGGCAGGGCGTTGAGGCCGGCGTAAATGCGCGCGCGGCGCCGTGCGTACTCGGCGAGCATCGTCGCGGCGGATTCCATGGATCCATCGAGCGCGGCGACCGCGGCGTATTGCGCGATCGAGGTGACGTTCGACGTGGATTGGCTTTGCTGCTTGACGACGGCGCCGATCAACGGCTCCGGCGCAAGGGCATAGCCAACGCGCCATCCGGTCATCGCGAATGTTTTTGAGAGCGAACCGATGACGATCGTCTTCGGGCCTGCCTCCGGCCGGCTGCCGATCGAAAACGGCTTCACGCCGCCGTAGATGAAATGCGAATAGCATTCATCGCTCATCAACCAAATGTCGCGGGCGTTGCACAGCGCGGCGATCTTTGCGAATTCGTCGTTGGGCACCACGGCGCCGGTTGGATTGCACGGCGAATTGACGATGACCATGCGCGTGCGCGGAGTGAGCACGGCTTCAATCTGCGCGGCGCTCAGATGGAAACCGTCGCTCGCCTTGGTGGGAACGAATACCGGCGTGCCGCCCGCCAGCTTGACGATGTCGGGAAAGCTCACCCAGTACGGCGCGGGGATGACCACCTCGTCGCCGGTATCAATCAGCGCGCCAACGGTTTCGTAAATTGCGTGCTTGCCGCCTGAAGTGACCACGCACTGCGCCGGCTGATATTTCGTGCCGAATTGCGCGGAGTGCCAGCGGCAAACGGCTTCGCGCAGCGGCGCGATGCCCGCCGTCGCGGTGTACTTGGTGCGATTCTCGGCGAGCGCGCGAATGGCCGCCTGCTTGATGTGTTCCGGCGTAGGAAAATCCGGTTCGCCGGGGCCGAAGTCAACGACGTCGACGCCTTTGGCCTTCAGCTTTTCCGCCTCCATCAACACCGCCATAGTTGGCGAAACGGAAATTCGATTGACGCGATCTGTGAACTTCATGTCCATACCTCTCCGTTCAAGAAAACTTCGCGCGCAAGCGCTGCTCGACGGCCGGTGGAATCAGGCCGTCCAACGGGCCGCCGAGTTTTGCGATCTCGCGCACTACGTGCGCGCTCAGATAACTGTATGGCTCGGCCGGCATCATGAACACCGTTTCGATATTCGGCTCTATTTTGCGATTCATCATTGCCATTTGCAGTTCGTATTCGTAATCGGAAATGGCGCGGATGCCGCGAAGAATTACGTGGGCCTGCCTTTGGCGCACGTAGTCCACCAGCAGTCCGTCGAAGACGTCCACTTCGACATTCGCATTCCCGGCGGTGGCTTCGCGCAGCATCTCGACCCGCTCGGTGACCGAAAACAGCGGTTCTTTCTCGAGATTGCGCAGTACGGCCACGACCAGGCGATCGAACAACTTCGCGCCACGTTCGACAAGGTCCAAGTGACCATTCGTGACCGGATCGAAAGATCCAGGATAGATAGCTAGCTTCATAACGTCGTTTGGGAACCCTGAATATTTTAACCTATCGCCCAGGGCGGTACCGTGGAAATCGCCATGGGAGTTTTCCATCGCTTGAAAGCGAGTCGCGACCCCAGTTCGGTTGACTCCTGGGACGTGGATCACGACAATGGTCGGCAATTGGCGGTACGGAAATGAGCTTTCGACATTTGGAGTGGCTTTTTCCGATTGTGATCACTCTTCACAATTTGGAAGAAGCCATCTGGTTTCCAGATTGGACGCAGCGAGCGCGGCGCTGGCCTCTGCCCGTTGCACCTGGCGTCTTCCGCTTTGCGGTGGCGGTCTTGACAGTTTTGGCGTTCGTCGTTACGTGGATGAGTGCCGAATCGGGCAAGCAGACGGTTTGGACGTACTTGGTTTTCGGAAGCATGATCGTCACGCTGGCGAATGTCGTGATTCCGCACGTCGCAGTGTCAGTGGCGCAGCGCAGCTACATGCCGGGCGTTGTGACGGCGGTGGCGCTGAATCTGCCGGTGGTATCGCTACTGGTGGTGGTAGCTCTAAGGGAGGGGTACGTTTCCGGTTGGAAGGCCGCGGAGTATTCCGTGGGCGTGGCCGCCGTTGTTATACTTTCCATCCCTACGCTGTTCAAATTGGGGAAGGTGTTGAAGCTTTGAAAAGTGATTCGGCACGATTCCGCGCGAGGGAATGATGATCACGAATCGCCGCGAGTTTTTAGCGATGTCCTCGTCTCTGCTAGGCGCTGCCGCGATCGGCGGCGCCGCTTTCGCTCAATCAGCGGTTCCGGCGCCGAGGCCGGACGCGGATGAGGTCGTGCGCCCGCCGTCCACGCCAGCGGCGAACTTGCTGTACGCGCAGATCGGCGACAAGAGCTGGACGGATCTGTACAGCCGGCTGTGGACGGTGAACGCGGATATTCGGACGAATGGATTGCGGCACATTCCCGGCGTGAAAGAAACTCTGCTGACGGGCTATCCCTACAACGAATTCTACGATTGGGATCTTTATTTTGAGAATTTGTACCTATCGTATTACGGCGTCTGGCCGTATTGCTTCACCAACCTAAGGGAGTTTCTGGATCGCGAGCAGCCAGATGGCTATGTGAATCGCAGCCTGATCAAGCAGCGCGATCGCCAGCAATTCAAACCGTTTCTCGCGCAGTTGGTGGTGCTGGGCGCGAAACAGAACAAGAACGATTACGAATGGGTGCGTGGGAATTACTATGGGCGATTGAAAAAATATCTCGATAAGTGGTTTTCCTACGATGCGGACGAGAATGGTTTGCCGGTTTGGAACTCCGCGGATGCGGCGGGTACAGACAATCAGTTCAGCAGGGCGGGACAGATCGGCGCGTTCGATATCGAAGGTGTGGACCTGGCGTCTTATCTTGTGCGCGAGTTGCGCGCCATGGTGATCATCGCGGATCGGCTGGGCATGAAGCCGGACGTGCGCGAATTCACCGATCACGCCGATCACGTGGTGCGGCTGATCAACGATACGTTGTGGAACGAGCAGGACGGTATGTATTACGATCGAAACGAAAAGACAGGCGAAGCTGTGAAGGTGAAGTCGGCAACGTGTTTCATGCCGCTGTTCGCCGGCGCAGCCACACCCGATCGCGCGCGGCGCACGATCGAAACTCACTTGATGAATCCGAACGAATTCTGGCTGGCGTATCCGGTGGCGAGTTACGCCAAAACGGAGCCGGACTACTATCAAGGGTCGCTGAACAAGGAATGCAATTGGCGAGGATCAACGTGGGCGCCGACGAATTACATGATCTTTCAGGGCCTGATGCGATATGGATTTGCCGATGAAGCTAAAGATTTGGCGACGCGGCTGTTTGATATGGCCGTCGTGAAAAATCCTGTTTTGCGCGAATACTACAACGCGGAAACGGGGGAAGGCTTGGGTCAGACTCGATTTTGGGGATTCACTTCGCTGTATTACGGCATGTTGCTGGAATTCAATCTCAGGTACGACGCCTCTGATCTCGAAAAAAAGTCCAGGCCGATCATTACTGACGAATTGGGCATTCGATTCCAGGCCTGATTTCGGAATATGCGGGCTGGAAGCGGCGTTTCAGTTCAGGCTACGATTTTAGCCATTCGGCAGCCTTTTCCTGCCATTCAATGCGGTTTTTTGAGAGGAACTACGACTAAAATGGTCGGGATGTAAGCGCCTCAATAGGCTGTAGTTGCCGCAAATCTGGTTCGCTATTCCATCTTGACACGCGTGCGCACCACGCTGTAGAATTTAACTGCGACCGATTGAGTCGTATATGAGTGTTTAGGGCGACTCGACGGGCGAGTGAGTTCGTAGTTCGTCGCAGAGCAGGGAAATGCTGAAGCTATCGAAAAAAGCCGACTACGGTTTGATTGCCGTGAAGCATCTCGCCAAGACCGGCGCGACGGTTTCGTGCAGCGCTGCGGACATTGCGGAGGTTTACTGCATATCGGCTCCGCTGCTGGCGAAAGTGCTGCAGCGATTGGCGCGGCAGGGGCTGGTGACGTCGCGGCACGGCTCCGGCGGCGGATATCAATTGGCGCGCGATCCGAAAGAGATCACCGCCTATGAAGTGATCGACGCGATCGACGGACCGCTGCGCATCACGTCTTGCGTTACGTCGCACGGTGAGTGCGGACAGACGACGAAGTGCACGGTGCGCGAGCCGCTGCGCCGCGTGAACGAGAGCATTTTGCAAGTGCTGCGCAACGTCACCATCTCCGAGATGGGCGACGAATCCGGCGCGGCTGAGCTGGTGGAGCTTTCAAGTTAAGGAGCTCAGGGGGAGCGAAGCATGGCCGTCAATCTACCTGTTTACATGGACAATCACGCCACGACGCCGGTGGATCCGCGCGTCCTGGATGCAATGCTGCCGTACTTTCACGAGAAATTCGGCAACGCCGCCAGCCGCAATCATTCGTTCGGCTGGACGGCGGAAGAGGCCGTGGAAAACGCGCGCGGCCAAATCGCGCGGCTGATCAACGCCACGCCGAAAGAAATCATCATCACCAGCGGCGCCACGGAATCGGACAATTTGGCGATCAAGGGCGTCGCGGAAATGTATCGCGAGAAGGGCAATCACATCATCACGCAGGTCACCGAGCACAAGGCCGTGCTGGACACTTGTAAACGCATGGAAAAGTACGGCTACGAAGTGACCTACCTGCCCGTGCAGAAGGACGGGCGAATCGACCTGGATGAATTGCGCCACGCGATCACGCCGAAGACCATCCTGATCTCCATCATGTACGCGAACAACGAGATCGGCGTGGTGCAGCCCATCGCGGAGATCGGCAAGATCGCGAAGGAAAAGGGAGTGCTGTTCCACGTGGACGGTGTGCAGGCTGCGGGAAAAATTCCCGTGGACGTGCAGAAGGACAATATCGATTTGCTGGCGATCAGCGCGCACAAGATGTATGGGCCGAAGGGCGTGGGCGCGCTGTACGTTCGCCGGCGCAACCCGCGCGTGCAACTCGCGGCGGTGATCGATGGTGGCGGGCACGAGCGCGGCATGCGCTCGGGCACGCTGAATGTTCCGGGGATCGTCGGTTTGGGTAAGGCGGCGGAGCTTTGCCAGATCGAAATGCCGGTGGAATCGGTTCGCATGCGCGCTCTGCGCGATCGGCTGAAGGACGGGCTGTTTGCGCGCCTGGACGAACTTTACATCAACGGCTCAATGGAGCACCGCTTGCCGAACAATTTGAATGTGAGCTTCGCGTTCGTCGAAGGCGAGTCGCTGCTGATGGGGATCAACGATATCGCGGTATCGAGCGGCTCGGCCTGCACATCGGCGACGCTCGAGCCCAGCTACGTGCTGAAGGCGCTGGGCGTGGGCGAGGATTTGGCGCACACGTCGATCCGCTTCGGATTGGGGCGCTTCAACACGCAAGAAGATGTGGATTACGTCGTCGATCGAGTTTCGGAAGTGGTCATTCGTTTGCGCGAACTTTCGCCGCTGTATGAAATGGCCAAAGAAGGCGTGGATTTGAGCAAGCTCACGTGGAAAGTAGACTGACAAATATAATTTAGGCACGAATCAGAAACGAAAAGGGAGACACCATGGCTTACAGCGACAAAGTAATCGACCACTACAATCATCCGCGCAACGTCGGCAGCATGCCCAAGGACGATCAGAGCGTGGGCACGGGCTTGGTCGGCGCGCCGGAGTGCGGCGACGTGATGAAGCTGCAGGTGCGCATCAATCCGGAGACGAAGGTCATTGAAGAAGCCAAGTTCAAGACGTTCGGCTGCGGGTCGGCGATCGCCAGCTCATCGCTTGCCACGGAGTGGGTCAAAGGCAAGACTGTCGAGGAGGCCTTGGCGATCAAGAACACGGATATCGTGCGCGAACTGAGCTTGCCGCCGGTGAAGATTCACTGTTCGGTGCTCGCGGAGGACGCCATCAAAGCGGCCATCGGCGATTGGAAGCAGAAGAACGGCGTCGAAGCGGGCGAAGAGGCCAAGTCGTCGCACTAATGGGCGCGGGGCCGGCGGCGGCGCGCTCACGCTGAGCCGATTGCGCGGCGTCGCTCCGATTGTGAAGATCGCCATGGGCGGGCGCTCATCTAATGTGGTAGAAAGCGAAGTGGAAGGACACGGAAATGGTTCACGTCACAGAAAAAGCGGCACAGAAAATCCACGAACTGCTCGCCAAGGAAGGCGTGCCGGAACAATCTGGCGGACTGCGCTTGGGCGTGCAAGGCGGCGGCTGCTCGGGGCTGACGTATGCGATGCGGCTGGAGACCAAGGCGCGCGATCGCGATAACGTGTTCGAGGAAAATGGCGCGCGTGTGTTCGTCGATCCCAAGAGCTTGCTGTATTTGGCCGAGACCACGCTTGATTACGAAGAGACGCTGATTCGCCGAGGATTCGTTTTCCAGAATCCGGCCGCGACGCGCAGTTGCGGTTGCGGCACCTCGTTTTCGGCGTGAGGCTGGCTTCGGGATCGGATTCAGCGGAGGGCGTCGCGGGCGGTCCGGGCGGCAATCGGATCAGAAGAGGCTGGCCGGGAGCGACTTACCCGCCAGCCATTTTTTTTGCGAATTTAGGACGCTATGAGTGCATCGACGACCACGACGACGGCTGCGACGGCATGCTGGAGCTGCGGCCAAGCTGTTTCCGGCGGTCATTTTTGCGCGGCGTGCGGGAAGATTCAGCCGCTGGCGCGTGACACAGATTATTTCGCGTTCTTCGGGTTGCCGCGGAAACTTTCGATCGATGCGGGCGATCTGGAGCAGAGTTTCCACGCGCTCAGTTGGAAGCTGCATCCGGACAATTTCGTGCGCGCTTCTGAATCAGAGCGCGATCTTTCGCTGGAGCGTTCTTCGCAATTGAACGATGCGTATCGCACGTTGCTCGACCCCATCACGCGCGTGGAATATTTGTTGGGGCTTGAAGGCATGCGCCGCGAAGGGCAGCAGAAGCAGCAGGCTCCGCCCGAATTGCTGGAAGAAGTTTTTGAGCTGAATGAATCGCTGGATGAATTGCGCATGGCGCGCGCTGCCGGCGGAGATCTCGATGAACGCGCGCGCTTATCGAAGACTCTGGAAGCCGCAGCGAAGAAATTTCAAGACAGTTTGGCCGGCGTAGATGCGGAGTTGCGGAAACTTTTTGTCGCGTGGGATCAGGCGCTCGATGCGGGCGCGGACGCAGCGGCGCGGCGCGCGTTGATGGAGCGGATGAACGCGGCGCTGAATCGCCGCTCGTACATTCGCAATTTGGTGGCCGGCGTTCACAAAGAACTCACAGAGAATTGCTAGGTCAGGGAGATTCGCGCGGAATGGGCAAGACTGTTGGCATCGATCTCGGCACCACCTATAGCTTGATCGCGTATCAGGATCCGGCTACGGGACGACCGAAGTGTGTGCAGGGGCCTTACGGCACGCCGCTGTGCCCTTCGGTGGTGAGCGTGGACCCGGACGGCGCGATTTTGGTTGGCGAGCCGGCGCGCAGGCGATTGCTGACGCAATCGAGCCGCACGATCTATTCGGTGAAGCGGCTGATGGGCCGCGGCATCGCGGATGTTCAGGACGAACTGAAGCTTTTTCCATTTGCGATTGCCCCGGAAAGCGCCAGCGTGCTGCGCGTGCAATTGGGCGATCGCGTTTTCACTCCGCCGGAGATTTCCGCGTTTATTCTGCGCGAGCTGCGCCAGTGGGCCGAGCAATTTTTCGGCGAATCGGTCGATCGCGCCGTGATCACGGTGCCGGCTTACTTTAACGACGCGCAGCGGCAGGCGACAAAAGACGCAGGGCGTTTGGCTGGTCTCGAAGTGCTTCGCTTGGTGAACGAGCCGACGGCGGCGGCGCTGGCTTACGGTTTGCACGAAAAGCGCAGCGGCAAGGTTGCTGTGTACGATCTGGGCGGCGGAACATTCGACATTTCGATCCTCAAGCTTGTTTCCACCGGCGATGGCGACATTTATCAGGTGCTTTCGACCAACGGCGATACGCACCTGGGCGGCGACGATCTGGATAATTTGCTGCTGGCGCAGGCGCGCGAGGAAATTCTGCGCGAGCACGGCGTGGATTTGGCCACGCACCCGGAAGCCGTGCAGGAATTGCGCAAATCCTTGATCCGGGCGAAGCACGATCTTTCATCCGACGATCGCACCGCGGTGATTTTCGATTTGCCGGGCGGCGGTTCCTGGGTGCGGGAGTTCACGCGAGAAGACTTTGAATCGTGGATCGCGCCGATCGTCGAGCGCACGATCGGCCCCGTGAAAATGGCGCTGGCCGACGCCAAGCTCGCGCCTGCGGAAATCGACGAAGTCGTGCTGGTGGGTGGGTCGACGCGTGTGCCGCTGGTGCGTCGCCGCGTGGAGGAATTCTTCGGCCGCCGCCCTCACGTCGAACTGAATCCCGATGAAGTGGTGGCGCTGGGCGCGGCTGTGCAAGCGGATATTTTGGAGTCAGGCGTGCGCGACATGCTGCTGCTGGACGTGACGCCGCTTTCGCTGGGCATCGAGACGATGGGCGGCGTGGTGGCGAAAATCATTCCGCGCAATTCCACGATTCCCGCCAGCGCGCAGGAAATGTTCACCACCGGCGTGGAGAATCAAACGGGAATCGAGATTCACGTGCTGCAGGGCGAGCGCGAACTGGCCAAGGATTGCAGGTCTCTTGCGCGATTCACGCTGCGCGTTCCGCCCGGCCCGGCGGGCCTGGCGCGCATCGAGGTGAAGTTCCTGATCGATGCCAGTGGAATCCTTCAAGTCGCGGCGCGCGACTTGAAGGCTGGAGCGGAGCAATCGATCGAAGTGCAGCCGAGCTATGGTTTAGGCGACACGGAGATCGAGCGCATGCTTGAAGAATCCATCGAACACGCCGAACAGGATTTCACCGAGCGGCAGTTGATCGAAGCTCGCAACGAAGCGGAGATCACGCTCACGGCGACGCAGAAATCCTTGGCGCGCGAGCAAGCGCAGCAACTTTCCGCGGCGGAGCGTGGCGCGATTGACGACGCGGTGGCCGCGCTGCGCGAAGCCGTGGCCGGCCGCGATTACAAATTAATTCGCGCGCAACTGGAAACGCTGAACGCCGCGACCGAGCACCTGGCCGAGCTGCAAATGAATCGCGCGCTGGCGGAAGCGCTCGAAGGCAAGCGCCTGGGCCAGGTTTAGAACGCATCGCGAAAAGGAATTGCGGCAATTGCTGAGAGGAGGTCGATGATGGGCGGCTCAAATCCTTATATCGAACAAGCCAAGTACACGCCCGCGACCCGAAAATTCAAGGTTACGTTCGTCGGCGAAGACAAGGTGGCTGAGGTGGACCCGGCGAAGGTGCCGTATGGTCATGACGGTTTGCCGGGCAGCATCCTGGATATTTCAACGGGGTTCCGCATGGGCCTGGATCACGCGTGCGGCGGGGTCTGCGCGTGCTCGACGTGCCACGTGATCGTTCACGAAGGATTGGAATCGTGCAACGAAGCAACCGACGCGGAACTCGATCAGCTCGACGAAGCGCCCGGCCTTACGCCGAAATCTCGCTTGGGATGCCAGTGCGTGCCCGACGGCACGCGCGATCTTGTGGTGGAGATGCCGGAATGGAATAAGAATTACGCGAAGGAAGCGGATCACTAAACTCTGCGGAGGTTCGAGGCATGCCGCCTAGTTTCGATTGGAATGACGCCGAAGAGATCGGCATCCAGCTCGTGGAAAAGTATCCGGATACCGATCCGCTGACGGTTCGCTACACGGACTTGCACAAGTGGGTCACCGAGCTGGAAGGTTTTTCCGGCGATCCAAAGGAATCGAGCGAGGGCAAACTCGAAGCAATTCAGATGGCGTGGTATGAGGAGCACAAAGAGCGCCACGGCGCGTAACGTGCGCCGCGATGTCCTGAAGAACCTCCCCGCAGTGTGCTACGATTAAATGCTCGCAAGCAGGTCTAAGCACGACGCAGTGGCGCTATGGTGCAACGGTTAGCACGCGGCCCTTTCAAGGCCGAAATGCGGGTTCGATTCCCGCTAGCGCTACCAGATCTTGCCGCTTCGCAAATCTTCAGGCCGGTTTTTTCTTCCACACACCCAGCACAATTCCCATCAGCCAAAGTCCGACCAGCGGATAGAAATTGTTGATGGCGAAGAGCAGCTTCGGCCGGCCCTCGAACATGCTGGTGGTGTACGTCACAGGCGCGACGAATCCGATCCACAGCAGCACGCCAACCGCCGCGCCGCGACCAGCGGTATTTGCGTTGCGCCAGGAACACACGTTCGCCAGCACGAACGCCATCAGCAAGCCCAGCAAGAACGAGATGACGTAGTCCACAGCAACAGTAGCAGCATTCGTGTTCTTGGCCTGCGCCATCGTGATTCCCTCGAGATCCATCCAGCGCTGTCCGAACAGTACGCCATACCACAGCGACCCCAGCAGCCAGTACAGCACGCCGCAAACAAATACGGCCAGGTAGTTGATCTTCATCGTCGCCAGACTCCTTCTTGCGGCAGAAAGCCTAATCATTCAGGGCCCAAAGCGGCCGCCAAGTGGGCGCGAGTTTCCGTTGGGCCCGCCAAAATGTCAAGCTGTGCAGCACTTACGAGCCTGTGACGCCGATCACGGTGCCTGTCGGGGCTGCGTGCCTTTGGTTCAAAACTATCCAAGTCCTAACGTCGGGGGCGTGAATTTGAGGCTGCCTTCCTAGTGTAAGTATATGTAAATAGGAGCGTTAGATTGAAGATGGCCTCTGGCGCTTCGTTTGCTATTTCTAAGGGTGCCCGCAGCCGCTCGTCCGTGCGTTTAGGGGCGAGGGCCGCGCCCGGGGTTTCGGCCCGGAAGTGGGAGAAACTAGAGTGACTGGAAATCGAGATCTTTACGCGCGATTGCGCGGTGGCAGACGGCGCGAAAGCGGCTTCACTTTGATCCAGATGGTGATGGTGCTGCTGATCACCATGATCCTGATGGGATTCGCGATCTTCGCCATCCAAGGCGCGCTCGGCAACTACCGCTTGCACAACGCCGTGGCCAGCGCCACGTGGGCGATTCAATCCGCGCGCTATCAAGCGCTCATGGAAGGCTATCCGTTTCAGGTCAGTTTCAGTTCGACGACGAATTCGTATCAACTTCTGAGTGCGTCTACGCCGGGATCGCCAAGCACATTCAGCAACGTTGGATCTTCGGTGCCGCTCTCCGCTACGGCGATGTCGCTCAACCAATCGACGACGTACCAATTCACACCGATGGGATATGTATCGGCAAATCCGGCGACCGCTTTGACCACCACGCCTATGACGATTACGGCCTGGGGCAATACGGCCACGATCGTTGTATCAAATTACGGGAACATTACGGTGACCTATGGAAATGGCATTAAGCAATAGACAAAGCCCGGCGGGAGGTCCACGAACCTCGGCCAGGGGCTTCACGCTGATGGAAGTGTTGTTTTCGATTTTGGTGCTCTCCATCGGAATCATGGCGCTCACGTCGCTCGTGGCGCAGATGGCCACCGGCACGGATCGCTCGCGGTTCCTGAGCCTGGCTTCCACGTATGCTTCCGAAAAGCTCGAAGACCTAAATCGATATCCGACCTGGGATCCGCACCTGTGTGTGGCCTCCGGCGGCACGGCGGGCAGCCTGACGTCGGATGTCCAGGCGACTGTTGGCACAGGCCCCACCACGCTGACCGGCGCGGCCATCAGTTGTAGCGGGACCTCTCAAACTGTGGACTATTACGACGACGTGCAGATTGCGGACTCCAACGGAGAGATTTGCGAGACGATCGGCGCGGCCCCGTCCTTTACCACGACGTGCCATATGCCCAACGGGGTTGCGGTGCCAATCACTACGAGCGCTACGGCAACCGCCGAGGAAACTGGAACGATCTCTTTCCATCGCCGCTGGACCATCGAGATGGACCAGCCGGTCACCGGCGTCAAGCGCGTCACGGTGCTGGTCACGCTGAATAACGCGTTCATGAATCCAGGAGTGAGTTTCCAAATGAGCATGGTGCGGCCGTGAGAGAACGATCAAGAAACGAGGGTTTTTCGCTCTTGGAGTTGCTGGTGGCCATGTCCATCTTCCTGATCATCGGCGGGGTGACGCTGGGACTATTTACGCAACATCAGCCTATGTTCAATACCCAGCAGAATCAGGCTGCGCTGAACATCCAGATCCGCAATTCCATCATGCAACTCCAGACCGACGTGGTGAACGGGGGTTCCGGCTACGTCACCGGGACCAATCTTCCGGCGGGCGTGTTAGGAGTCACGATCTCGAACAGCCTTCCCGCCGCAGCGTGCGATACGCCGGCAACATTCACGTATTCGTCCACGTGTTTCGACACGTTGAACATCATCAGCGCAGAGCCGACCGTCCCGGCCGCGCACCCGGACAACGGAACCTTTTCCTCAGGATACGCCACCACCAGCGGCAAGGACTGCATATCGACGGCGACCAGCCCGATCTACGTCTATCCCGCACCGGTTTCGGGCTTGACGGAAGCCCAAGCTGCGGCCGCGCTGCTGGCCGATTATCAAAACGCGTACACCAATTTAGGGGAGAAGCAATTCCTGTTGGTGAATGCGGCCGGCACACTACTGAATACCATCATGCTGACCTCCGCTCCCACGGCGACCACCGTAAAGGGCGGCGTCACGGTCGTGCCGCTGGCGTTCAACGTGACGAATGCCACCGGATGGAATACCTTGGCGAACGATCCGTTGAACATCGCGGCCTTCGAGCCGGCGCCTAACGGCTCGACGACGAACGGCAATCCCATGGTCACCAATTCATTTTGCTCTGTCGACTACGTTCTGGGGCTCGCGCCAATCACCTACAGCGTGAGTACGACCACTCCGTCGAACCCCCAATTGATGCGCACGCAAAATGGTGTGAGCACCGTGCTGGCCCAGCAAGTGATTGGTTTCAAAGTGGGCGCCATGCTGTTAAACGTCACGACCAGCTGCACGTACGACTCGACCGCCAATTTGCCGTTGTATTGCTACGATTCTTCCAATGATGCAGCAGGAGGCTACAAATCCCAGTGGACGAACGTCCGCTCGGTGCAAATTTCGCTGATCGGGCGGACCAATCCGAATCCGGGAGCAAACTACACGTATCGCAACGGCTTCGACAGCGGTCCCTATCAGATCGAAGGCGTGAATGTGGTAGTCAATCCGCGCAACATGTCGATGAATGACGCCAATTATTGATCCGAAATTATACGGAGATCGAGGAGTACGCAATGAAAGCACATCATGGATCTGAACGTCAGCCGGCGGCGCGCACGTGCCGGCGAAACGCCTCGCGCGGCGTCGCCCTGGTCACCACTCTATTGATTCTATTGCTGCTGATGGCCCTGACGCTGGCGATGACCATCGCGGTCACTTCGGACACGCTGATCAACAAATACTATCGGAATGCGCGAGCGTCGTTCTATGCCGCGGATTCCGGCGTAAACGTCGCCCGCCAGTACCTGATCAATCAGATCGTCGGTTCGGTCACGATCGGTGCGTCCGCAACGACGGCGCCGATCCCAGCGGGCGAAACGGCCACCGCACTGAACAATATGGAGACCGCATACACCTCCGCAAGTTCTATCGTTGGCGGGCTCGGAGCTGGTTCCTGGCCATCCAGTTTCAAGATCGTCCAAACGGCTGTCGGCGCCGCCGGCAGCTCCGGCTACATACCGCCTAGCACGCTCGGGGCGCCCACCTGCACTCCGATCTACACCGGCACCGCCACAAATTCGGGCCCTTACACTTGCACCAATCTTCCGACGTCGGGTGCCGCGTGCGGCGTTGGCTCGGGCGTCTGCCTAACGAGCTATGCATACACCTACCCCTACACGCTCGTAGCCATTGGCCAGTCCCTGGCAAGCGAACAGCAGGTGATTAAGGACTCGGGCAACATCACCGTAAACGTCAATCTCGCCCAGAAGAGCACTGTGGCAATGAGCTTTGCGGGATGGGGGATGTTTATCGACCAATTCCCAGAATGCTCCGGCAGCGACCTGGTGGGAGGCACGATCACTGGACCAGTGTTTACCAACGGCGCGTGGACATTCGGCACCACCAGCGTCGGATATACGTTTAACGCGAAGGTGGGCAGCGTCTCTTCCACGTTCGGATACGACTTTGGCAACTGCTACGAATCCGCGAACCATAGTTACACCAGCGGCGGCACGACGATTGCCCCAAACTTTCCCGCGGGCGTGAATTTGGGCGCAAACCCCGTCCCGTTGCCTGCGAACGACTTTGCTCAGAAAGAAGCGGTTGTTGATGGGCTGGGCACGACGTGGGTGCTGGACAACTACTCAACTGCGCAGCAGGACGCGGCCATGAATGCCGCTCTGAGGGATGTCAATAACAACTCCGCTGTTTATCCCGCGACGGGCACAACCAATGACGGCGTGTATCTGGCCTACTCGCAGTCAGTAGTGAGCGGCGTTACGACGAATACGATGACCGGAGGCGGCATTTACGTCGAAGGAAACGCGGATAACATTGTGATGGAGGCCGAAAATCCCACCATCAGCGGGGCTGTGCATGCGCAGGAAGTCTACGTAATCACGCAGGGCAGTACGACTACGACGATCACTGTGGACGCCACGTCGAATACGACCACCGTCGGGTCAAAGGTTGGTTCCGGATCGACAGCCACTACCGTCATCCAGGGCGTTCCGCAAATTTATACCGGATCGAGTCCTGCGCCGGCGACCATGCTCTACGTGGACGGCAATATCGGTAACAACAGCAACAATGACGGCCTCACTGGCCCTGGCCAAGGCGTACCGGCGATTGAGAATGGCCAGGCCATCACGGTAGTCGCATCCGGCAGCATCGATGTCACCGGCGACATCCTCTACCAAACCGAGCCGGTCACAACGACCCAGAATCAATCTGTTAACAGCTCACTGACGACGACGGCTTGCTGCAACGGCGATCCTGCGGACACATTGATACCGTACAAGACGGAGCCGACGTCGGTTCTGGGAATTTTCACGGCCACCGGCAACGTCAATCTGGACAACCAACAGAGTAACGGCAATTTGGAAATCGACGCGGCGATTGCGACGATCTCAACGGGCGGCAGCGGAGCAATCATCAATCCCGGCAACGCGATCAATACGCTGACGATCGTGGGCGGGCGCATTCAGAACACCATCCAAAACATCAACACGACGACACGAAACGTCGATTTCGATCAGCGCTTCGCGCAGGGGAATTTTGCCCCTCCATGGTTTCCTTCGACCACGATTACCACTTCAGGAACAGATTTGGTTAACACAGTCCTCCCGACGTTCCAGCGGACGCTGTGGCAGGTTTTGCAATAAAGTTTGGTTCGACTGGCCGGCGCCGCGCGCGCCGGCCGGTTCCTCACGCATTTTGCCGCCTTCAAACCCTACGGCCCCGATCGAATTGTCGTTGAAAATTCCGTCGTCACGGGCGGGCTCGTGCATGAAAATTGCGCGGGCCAGCCGGGATCGGTGATCGCGTTACGGCAAAGCGCCGTTGTCGCGCCAGGTACGTCGGAAGGTTCCAGCGGACCATCGAGCGGCTCTGCGTAGATTGTGTAATTCTGCGACGCTCCTACCGGCAGCCCTGCGATCGAATACGAGCCATCAAATTGAGCGGGCCCTGGATTCGCACACGACCATCCGCCCAGCGCCGCAGCCGCCACGGCTCCGCTTGCTGAATTCACCGCTACTATCTGCGCTCCGAATACTCCCGTAGTTCCGGCCGGCAAAATCAGCGGATTGGCCGGCAGCACGCGCCCGGAGATCACACCGATGTAAGCGTCATTGGACGCGCTGGGATAGAGCGCGCGGAGACCGGCGCGGTCGTCGTCAGCCAGCGGTGCGTCGGGTTCGCTGGGCGTGGGCCGCGTGCCGAGATATTGGCCGGGCGCGGGCCCGAATGGCGACATCATCGCGCGCCACACGCCGGAATGGCCCAGTCCCAGCGAGTGTCCGATCTCGTGCGCGAGCACGGATTCCAGATCGTATGCCGATGGATTCGCGGCCAGCGCCGCGGGCGTGGCGAATGTGACATCGCTGCTGTCCGCGGGCCGCACCAAAATATCGGCATCCAAGATTTGCCCGATGAAGATTGCGTCCGGCGTGCTGGGGCCTGCCGGTTGGCCGAGCGCGTCGCTGGTCGTCACTCGAGTGAAGGCGAGCACGCCGGTGGTGAACGATGGATCGGCCTGATTGAAGCAGATGGTGTCCACGCCGTCGGTGGGATTGCATCCGTCCTGCGCGGCCGTGGTGTTGAGCGGCGCAAACACCGACGGCGTGAGCGCGGTTCCCGTCACTCCGGTCCACATTGAGTATGCGGCATTGATGGTGCCGGCGATTTCCGCGAGCCGATCTGCCGTGATTTGGTTCACCGTCAGTATCGTCGCGGGACTTGTGCTTAGCGATGTGCTCCACTGAATTGCGATTCCGCCCGCAGCTGAAATATTTTGCCGCGTAGGTTGCGGACACGCAGTGCCGCCGGAGATCTGCGCCGCTTCGCGCATGTCCGCCACTTGGTAATTGAACGAGTACGCGCAGGCCGCAGGGCACACGGATTGCCACGCGAGCAATGCCACGGTCACAAGCGCGGCGTGAGCCACGTGTCGGCGTTGCGCGAGGGCGCGCATCATTGGACGTCCTTCGACATTGCCGCGGCGAGTTTTGTCTCGAATTCCGCGAGCGGCATTCGGACAATTCCATCGGAGCGAAATGTTCGCGTCACAGGATCGAACACGGGCATGCCAGTGGAATCTTGCGTGATTGTCTGTCGGCCGGTGTGCGAATCGCTCTCGATGCGAAATGTTCCCTCGGCCCATGCGGAAATGGACCAATCGCCTGCGCGTGTGCGCTCCAGGAAGACGATCGCTTCATCCCCGGGCACAAATCGCGGCGCGCCTTCCACGACTTCCACCAGATGACCTTCGCGGCCGCCGGGCAACCGAATCGCCAAGCGTGCACCCGGCGCGCCTTTGAATGTTTCGAGCACCGTGAAATCGGTGAACGTCCAGATCGAGCCCGCGTCGCGTCGCGATGCGCTGCCGGTGCAGCGAACGCGCGCGACCACCTGCGCGGCCGCGGCCAGTTGGTCGAGCGTCATGCGCGCGAGCGTTGTGCAGCGGGCTAACGGCGCGCTCACAAAAATGCAAAGTGAAAGCAGCACACCGCTGCCAGCCAAGATGTGGTTCGGAATCGCGCGCACAAAACTCCGCGCATCGCATTTGTGCGCGCGGATCATTGCACGTCCAACGCGCCGGTGGCGGCCGTCACGTCGAGCGCGGGGCTTTGCACGAAGAGCGTGCGCGCGCCCGTCGCCGCGGTGCTCGGCACCAGCAGCGTGACCTGCACGATGCCCAGCCCTAACGGCGCCGTGGCGGAAATCGTGATGTCGGCCGGCGCCGGCCCCGTCAGCGTGTAGACGTAAGACGGATCGAGGCCACTCACAGAAAATGCGCAGATGTTTTGCGTGGCCGTGCCCGATGCGGGACGTACCAGCGGAACGGAATTGCCGCCGAGCGAGCACGTCTCTGTGCTCGTATCGAATGCACCCAGAGCCACCAGATTCAGATTCACGTCCGACGCCGGCGCGGACGATCCTGCCGTGCTCAGGTCGGCCACAACGATGTTTTCGTTGGTGGCCGTTGGAGCCGAGGGCGTCAGCGGAATTTGCGTGGGCGATGCCGCCGCGGCCACGACGATGAATGACACGATGTTTGACATTGTGAGATCCGGGTTCTGGACTTGGATCGCAAGTTGATCGGCAGTGGCCAGATCCGCAGCCGCAAGCGACGTCGTACAATCGCCGCTGGAATCGCACGATGTTGCGCGCGCCACGCCGCCGATTAGAATTGCTGAGCCGGGGCCCGGATTCGACGCCACGAAAGTCGCGCCGGTCACGCTCAGCGCGATTCCTCCCGGCGCACCGGCCGTGGCGCTTGAGGGAGCCAGCGAAGAGATCACGACACTGGAAAACGAAGACGCAATCGTCACCGTTGCCGTTGCCAAGTCACTCGGATCAGCATTGCTGCGTGCATCGACTGCCACCGATCCTGCCATCGGCGCGATCAGCGGCGCGCGGTATGTCGCTTGGTTGGGGTTGGACTGCGACGGCGTGATCGTGCCGACGCCGGAATCTCCGCCGGAAACTCCGTTGAGGTCCCAACTCACCGCGGTATTGGCCGATCCTCTGACGCTGGCTTGAAATACTGTTGTGCCTCCCGTCGGCAATTGAATCGTTTGCGGCGAAATCTGCACCTGCACGATTGGATTCACGGTCACCGTCGTGGAAGCGGCCGCTGACGGCTCCGCCGTCGGCGTGGCCGTCACGACCACGGAATTCGGTGAAGGCGCGATTGCCGGCGCCGTGTAACTTGCTTCTGGCGCTTCCGCCGTACCCGCATTGTTTCCATCGATTGATCCGCACGCCGCTCCGGTGCAGCCCGGCCCGGAAACGCTCCACGTCACGCCGAGATTCGGATTGGAGCCCGCTGCGGGCGAGAACGCCGCTTGAAACGTCGCGCCTGCTCCGGCATCCACGGAGGCGGGCCCCGAAACCACAATTGAAAATCCGCTCGCGATCGTCAGCGTCACGCTTCCGCCGTCGCTGGTGTCCGCCACGCTTGTGGCCGTGATCGTAGCTGTGGCGGGCTGTGGCAGAATTCCAGGCGCCGTGTATATTCCTGAGGAGGTGATTGTGCCGACCGCCGCATCTCCGCCATTCACTTGATCGACGCTCCAGGTGACGCCGGTATTTGTACTGCCGGTCACGCTCGGCGTCAGCGTGACGGTCGCGCCGAGATTGACGCTCGAGCTTGGGGACGTCACGCTTACGGAAATTGTCGGGGGAGGTGGCGGTGGGGCGGCGGGACCTACTGCTCCGCTGCCGCACCCCAGCGTCGATATCGCAATGAGTAACGCAGTGCCCATTTCGTCTAGGCAGCCTTGGTTTCTGCGCCCCACCGTCCTCGCCGGGACCTCCCCCATGTCCACAGGTGAATGCACCCGGTCTGCCACAATGCGAGCGCACTTCTAAGCGCATGGGTAGATACGATGTCGCGGCGCGTGTGCGTGTTAATCGTGACGATAAACCCAAACGTTGCTCAGACTTAGAATGTTTGGCCGCAGCTTGAAAACATCACGCGAGCGGGCGAGCAGAATTCGCGCGCAGGAAGAAAACGGGAGCGCCAATTCGTTTTGGTCCGCCGCCGTGTTCCGAAATGGCTCAGCGCACTTTCGTTGCCGGAGAGCAACGACGATCGCGGAAGTCTGGCAAGCGGCAGATTGACAGTTGCGTTCGCGCCAGCGGAAGATGCGGAATATGGCTCGCCCCGAAGCTGCACGCCGCGTGAAGAGCTATTCCGCTCAATCGGGCTACGTCTATCAATATTATTTTTTTGAAGTGCAGAAAGCGCGCCGCGGCGCCGCCTCTGGCACCGAATACGTGTACATGGTTTCCACGGATCGCAAGACCGTTTTCCCAGTTCGCATATTTGTGCGCAGCGATGCCGTCGAGGCCTGGGCTGCGCGCATGGGGCGCGCGCTTTCCGGAACCGAGGAGTATGCGGTCGCGAAGATGCGCTTATTTCAGGTGTTCGACGAAAGCGAACAACTCGTCGCCGGCGCACACGATTATTGTGTGGATGAATCGAACCTCGACGTATTGCTTGAGCTTCTCGATCTCTGATTCCGATTCGGCGCCACGCTCGTTCCAGCGAAAGCGCTTTGCGGTATACTCCCGCGGATGCGCACACATTTCGTTCGCTCATTTCCGATTCTTGCAGTGGCATTCGCCGCGCTGATTCTTTGCGCCGTGAATTCAACATCGCAGCAGATTCCCGCACCGCCGGCGCCCGCTCCTTCCGCGGCGCCGACCGCCGCGGCTCCGGCCACGCCCACGGCGCAAACGCAGTACGTGCCGTCGCAGCGCCAAATGCCGGTCGACGCGCAGGACGACAACACCGGTTTCGTGCCGATATTCGATGGCAAGACGTTGGCCGGCTGGGATGGCGATCCGAAATATTGGCGCGTAGAAAATGGCAGCTTGGTCGGCGAAGTGACGCCGGAGACGTTGCTCAAGGTCAACACCTTCATCATTTGGCGCGGCGGGATTACGCGCGATTTTGAGTTGAAGGCCGACTACCGCATCTCCGCGCAGGGCAATAGCGGCATCAACTACCGCAGTGTCGAGGTACCCGGCATGCCGTACGTAATGCGCGGCTATCAAGCCGATATCGACGGCGAATCGCGCAACTCCAACGGCGTGCGCTACACCGGGCAGAACTACGAAGAGCGCGGCCGGCTATTCCTCGCGCGGCGCGGCGACATCACGCGCATCGAGACCGGCAAGATTCCTGAAATCGTCGGTTCTGTCGGCGATCCGCAGCAGCTTGCCACTTATATTCACGGCAGCGACGATTGGAACCACTATCTTCTGATCGTGCGCGGCAACGTTTGCATCCACATCCTCAACGGGCACGTGATGAGCATCGTCGTGGACGACGACCCGGTTGGCCGCAAACTCGAGGGCGAGCTTGGCGTGCAAGTCCACGTCGGTCCGCCGATGAGAGTGGAATTCCGCAACATCCTTTACAAAGCCCTGTCTCCTCCGGAGGCGTCTCGTCTCACCTTGCCAGGGCTGCGCTGAGGGCGGTGCGCAGGTCGGGCTGCTCGAAGGCGTAGCCGGCCTCGTCGAGGCGCCGCGGGAAGACGCGCTGGCTTGAAAGCAGAAGCGCGTCAGCCATTTCGCCGAGCGCGAGACGCAGAGCAAATGCCGGAGCGGGGAAGATCGCCGGCCGGTGCAGCGCGTCGGCGAGGGCGCGCGTGAATCCGGAATTGCGCGCTGGCTCGGGCGCGACGGCGTTGATCGGCCCCGACAGCTCAGCGTTCGCCAGCGCAAATTTCGCGATTCCCACGACATCGCGAAGATCGATCCAGGACATCCACTGGCGGCCCGAAGCGAGGCGGCCGCCAGCGCCGAACTTGAATGGCATCGCCATTCGAGGCAATGCGCCGCCTTTTCCCGATAGCACGATTCCGAATCGCATGGAAACGACGCGCGCGCCGAAATTTATCGCCGCTGTTTGCTCCTTTTCCCAATCTTGCGTCAGCGTGGCCAGGAAATCTGTGCCGGCGGCGCTCCACTCGTCGAGCGATTCATCGCCGCGATCGCCGAAATAACCCACGGCCGAGGCGCACAGAAAAATGCGTGGCGGATGCGCGAGCGCGCCGAGAGATTCGACGAGATGGTGCGTGGCGTCAATGCGGCTTGCCCGCAGCAATTGCTTGCGCGCCGCAGTCCAGCGGCCCTCCGCGATCGAAGCACCTGCGAGATGTACGACGGCGTCGGCTCCTTCGGCAGCTGTGGCGTCGAACGCGTGCGCCACCGGATCCCAGTGGACATCGCCAGGTTGCGCGTGAGTGGAGCTTGCGGGTCGCAGCAGGCGGTTGATGGTATGGCCATCGCGCGCCAAGGCTTCGGCAATCGCGCTGCCGATCAGACCAGTCGAGCCCGAGATGAGAATTCGCATGGCGTTGCTACCTCTTACCGCTGAGCCTAGGCCGCTCGGCACGCGCCGTCAAGAAACTGGCTCGGACTGCAGCGCCGGGCGCTAGAATAGCCCGATGCGCGTGCACGTTCTGTTTTTTGGCCGCTTCAGGGAAATCGTTGGCTTGGCCGAAGATGAGGCCCAGGTGAGCGAAGGCGCGCGCGTCGAGGATGTCTTCAATCATTACGGCGTTCGCCATCCTGAGCTTGCCGGATTTCGCGATTCCGCTGCGGCTGCGGTGAATCAGCAGTTCGCCGAATGGCGCGCGCCGCTTGCGGCTGGCGACGAAGTGGCGTTTTTGCCCCCGGTCAGCGGGGGGGCAGACGGATTGCCCGCGAACGCGGAAATGCCTGGCGCAGAAAAAGATCGGCTGGCATTGGTGCACCTGCCGATCGCTACGGCAGAGATCGCGGCGTCGCTCAAGGCTCCGGCGGATGGTGCGCAAGTGGTGTTTGAAGGCATCGTGCGCAACCATTCGGGCGGCCGCGCCACGTTGTATCTGGAATACGAGGCTTACGACTCCATGGCTTTGGCCGGGATGCGCGCGATCGTCGCCGAGATGCGCGAGCGCTTTCCGGTGGACCGCGTGGCGATGGTCCATCGGCTCGGCCGCATCGAGATCGGCGAAACGGCGGTGGCGGTGATTGTGAGTTCGGCGCACCGCGCGGCCGCGTTCGATGCTTGCCGCTACGGAATCGACGAGCTGAAGCGCCGAGTTCCCATCTGGAAGAAAGAATATTTCGCCGATGGCGCTGTGTGGGCCGAGGGCGCACGGTCGTCTGCTGGGAAGTTGCAAGCTGGAAAATCCGGACTCGAACGCTAGGCAGCCGAACAATCCTTTTGCGCTCCGAAGGAATCTATTCCTTAGCACATTTGACTCGCACGAATGAGGAGCGCTTCCAACTTGATCCCGGCCCTGAATACTGATCGGAACGCCGAACGAGCGCGCTTGCGGAGACGAATCCGTCCGCCGATATGGGTGACGTTGGGTTGCGCGCTTATGGTTTTCTTCTTTTGCGGCGTGGCGCTCGATTCCGCGCAAGGTCCGCCACCGCCGGCTGACCGGCGCGATACGATTCGCTCCCAGGTGAATCTGGTCACGGTGATCACCAGCGTGCTCGATAAGGATCATCATCCAGCTGCGAATCTGACCGCGGATCAATTTGAAATTTACGAAGAAGGTGTGCAGCAGAAGATCGACGTGTTCGAGCCCGACACGCAGACGCCGCTCGATCTGGCGCTGATGATCGATTGCAGTATGAGCGAAACGCAGGAACTCGAATTCGAGCGTCAAGCCGCGGCCTCGTTCATCGGGCAAGTCGTTCGGCCCACCGATCGGCTGGCCGTTTTCGGATTTTCCGATGTTGTTACCAGGGTTGGAGGTTTTTCTTCCGATCTGACGTATTTGCAGACTTCGCTGCGGCGCCTTGAGCCCGGCGCGGGCACGGCGCTCTATGACGCAGTGTATCTGGGCTCGGAGGCGCTGGGGCGCAATCCGCCGGGGCGTCGCCGCGTGATCGTGTTGCTGACCGACGCTGGAGAAACCACCAGCCACGCCGATTTCAATATGGCGCGCGACGCAGCCGTCCGCGCCGATACGCTGCTGTACACCATTTGCATTCGCGCTGTGACGAACGAAGGCGGCCGCAACACCGCCGGTGAGCACGCGCTGGAAACAATCGCGGACAGCACCGGTGGAGCGATCTACTATTTGGACAATTTGAAGCAGCTCGGTGCGACATTCGATCTGATCAATCGCGAACTGCGCACGCAATACCGCCTGGCCTACTACCCCGATCCGCGTCCTCCGCAAGGCACGTATCGCTCGATCGAAGTTCACGTTGCGGGCGATTACATCGTTCACTCCCGTAAAATCTATTACACCGGCGGCGCGCCCGAGTAGCGCGCACGGCGGCGCTCTCGATTGTTCGCGCGGCGAGCCTCGCTTCTGGCATCATTGATGGTGCGCTAAGGAGATTCCGACACAAGTGATGAACACCTATCTGGATGTGGCCGTCGAAGCTGCGCGCGAAGGCGGCGCCATTTTGCTGGCAGACTTCGACCGCCCGCGGCAGATCACCTACAAAGGCGATGTGGATTTGGTGACGCAGACCGACAAGCGTTCCGAGCAAGCCATCGTGACACGATTGCGCGATCATTTTCCGAAACACTCGATCGTCGCCGAAGAAGGAGGCGGGCAGGCGGGCGCGTCAGCTTTTCGTTGGTACGTCGATCCGCTCGACGGCACGACGAATTACGCGCATGGGTATCCGTGTTCGGCGGTTTCGATCGGGCTGGAAGAGGCGGGCGAACCGCTCGTCGGCGTGGTCTTCGATCCGTTCCGGCAGGAGATGTTTACGGCAGTGCGTGGCGAAGGCGCGTTTCTAAATCAAAAGCGAATTCACGTGTCGAATGTGGAAAGCCTGGCGACGAGCCTGGTGGCCACGGGCTTTCCGGCGACGAAGCGCGAGCAGAATCCGAATATCCGCTACTACTGGGATTTCACGCTGCACTCTCATGGCGTCCGCCGCGATGGATCTGCTGCGCTCGATTTGGCGGCGGTGGCGTGCGGCCGATTCGACGGATTTTGGGAGTTCGGGCTTCATCCGTGGGACACCGCCGCGGGCATTTTGCTTGTGCGCGAAGCCGGCGGCAACGTGACGCGCTTCGCGGGCGCGGCGCCGTATCGGCCGGGCGATCCGGAAATCGTGGCGTCGAACACGCGCATCCACGCGGAAATGCAGAAACTGCTGGCAGAAGTCGGCTCGTCGAAAAGCGACCCAACAAAGTAGCAAATCCTCGCCGCGCGCGGAAGTATTGATTTTACAAGACTTACACCCAACTTCTCAGCGGTCTAGATGATGGCCAGCTTAGGTCGTGCGGAAAATCCTTGACGTCGATCCATATTTCTGCAAATATCGAAATATGGTATCCGTTTCCAGCAAATCCAGCGCGGGGCAAGTGGCGAAATTTGCCGACATGTTTTCGGCCATGGGCACCGAGCCGCGGCTGCGAATTATGCAACTGCTGCTCGCGGCTCACCCGGAAGGGCTGGTAGTCGGCGACATCCAGGAGGAGCTGGACATTCCGAACTCGACGCTCTCTCACCACCTGGACAAATTGCGAAATGAAGACCTGGTGTTGGTGCGCCGCGAAGGAACATTCCTGCATTACACGGCGAACACCGACGCGCTGCAGGAAGTTCTGCACTTTCTCTATGCGGAGTGCTGCACTCGCAACAAGGCTGTGAAGCCGCAAGACATCGTTCAGATATGCAAATAGGAGAGAGTCAATGGACAGCGCAAATGTGAAGGACGCGGTAAAAGAAAAATATGGGCAGGCTGCGCTGCGAGTGAATCGAGGTGGTAGCGCTTGTTGTGGATCGGCGCCTTCGAGCGGCTCGGGCTGCGATCCGATCACGTCGAATCTGTATGACGCTTCGCAGGCGGATCAAATTCCCGCCGAGGCGATGCTGGCTTCATTGGGGTGCGGAAATCCGACGGCGCTCACGAAGTTGAGTCCTGGCGAGGTGGTCCTCGATCTCGGCTCCGGTGGAGGAATTGACGTGCTGCTTTCGGCCAAGCGCGTGGGGCCGACGGGCAAGGCGTACGGCCTGGACATGACGGATGAAATGCTTGCGCTGGCGAACGAAAACAAGGAAAAGGCCGGCATGCAGAACGTGGAATTCCTGAAGGGCGAGATTGAGAACATCCCGCTGCCCGACAATTCGGTCGACGTGATTATTTCTAACTGCGTGATCAATCTTTCGGCGAACAAAGACCGCGTCCTGCGGGAAGCTTTTCGCGTGTTGAAGCCCGGCGGGCGATTTGCTGTGTCCGACGTTGTGACGCGCGGCGAAATCCAGCCGGAGATTCGCAAGAGCGTGCTGCTGTGGGTTGGGTGCATCGCTGGAGCGCTTGACGAATCTGAGTACCGCAGCAAGTTGGCAAGCGCCGGATTCGAGAAGGTCGAGGTAGAGCCGACGCGCGTGTATCGCGTGGAAGATGCGCGAGAATTTCTGGTGGGTGAAGGCCTCGATGTGGATGCGCTCGCTCTTCAAGTGGATGGCAAATTCATGAGCGCGTTCGTCCGGGCCGTCAAACCGGCCGTACTGAAAAAAGATCAGGCTTGCTGCGGACCAACTTGCTGCAACTAGCGGGAAGCACTGGAGCTGCGATGCAAGGTGGCTACAACGTCTTGTTTTTGTGTACGGGGAATTCCGCACGCTCGATCATGGCCGAGGCTATCATGAACCGCAAAGGCCGGCCGAACTTCACGGCATATAGCGCGGGGAGTCACGCTACGGGCCGCGTTCACCCCCAAGCGCTGCGGCAACTCGAGATTGCCGGATTGCCCACTGGCGGCGCGCGCAGCAAAAATTGGGATGAATTCGCCCAGCCCGGCGCGCCGAAACTCGACTTTGTTTTCACTGTCTGCGATAACGCGGCGAAGGAAGTTTGTCCGGTATGGCCCGGCCAGCCGATGACAGCGCATTGGGGTGTGCCGGACCCCGCCGCGGTGGCGGGCCCGCCCGAACTAATCGAACGCGCATTCCGAGAGGCCTTCGCGATTCTGGATCGCAGAATCAGTCTGTTTTTGTGCTTGCCGCTCTCCAGCCTCGACAAACTCGCGATCAAAAAAGAAATCGACCGCATCGGACAGCAATGATTACGCCGCACGCTGGCCATTGGGCGCTTCGGTTTGCGGCCGCCCGCGGAGCGTGCTTTTTCGCGCAGTATCGGATGTTCTGTGAAGGGGTTTACAGATGAAGGCGGCTGGTCGTCTGAGTTTTCTGGATCGTTATCTAACGGGCTGGATTTTTACAGCCATGGTCGTGGGGGTGGTGCTGGGATGGGTCGTCCCCGGAGTCGTGCCGTTCCTGAATCGCTTCAGCATCGGCACAACGTCGATTCCGATTGCCGTGGGACTGATCCTGATGATGTACCCGCCGTTCACGAAGGTGCGGTACGAGGAACTGCACGAAGTCTTCCGCAATAAGCGCGTGCTCGGTCTGTCGCTCGTGCAGAACTGGGTCGTAGGCCCGATCTTGATGTTCGTTCTGGCGATTGTGTTCCTGCACGCATACCCTGAATACATGGCGGGGCTTATCATGATTGGTCTCGCCCGGTGTATTGCGATGGTCATCGTGTGGAACGAGCTGGCCAAGGGGGATACGCAATATGCCGCCGGCCTGGTGGCTTTCAATTCTCTATTCCAGGTGCTCTTCTACTCCTTGTACGCTTGGATCTTCATCACGGCCCTTCCCGCCAAACTTGGATTCCACGGTGCCGTCGTCGATGTCTCCATCGCGCAAATCGCAAAGAGTGTTTTCATCTATCTGGGAATTCCGCTTCTTGCGGGATTCGTGACTCGCACGGTACTAATTCGAGCCAAGGGCCGCGAGTGGTACGCCCATAATTTCATCCCTCGCGTAAGTCCGCTGACACTGATTGCGCTGCTGTTCACTATCGTGGTGATGTTTTCATTAAAGGGCGATTACATCGTGCGCTTGCCGCTTGACGTCCTGCGGATTGCGCTGCCGCTGTTGATCTACTTCGTGGTGATGTTCCTGGTGTCCTTTTATATGGGCAGGAAAGTGGGCGCGGACTACTCCAAGACAGCCACATTGGCATTCACAGCCGCCTCGAACAACTTTGAGCTGGCGATCGCAGTTGCAGTCTCGGTTTTTGGCATAAACTCTGGGGCCGCGTTCGCAGCCGTCATCGGACCGTTGGTCGAAGTGCCCGTGATGATCGCGCTGGTCAACGTGGCACTCTACTTCCAGCGGACTTTATTTCGCGACACACAGCCGATCGGCGAGAGGACGACGTAATGATAGCCGGATCAGTTGTGTCGACTAAAAGCGCGGCGGTAACAGTTGCTTACGCGCTTGCGGGCTGGGCTTTGTGCGTGGCGACGATGGGCGTGGGAATGAGGATGACCAGTCTTGAAAACGCTTTGAGCGTCCATGCGGTGGCGGCGCCTGTATTTTTTGCAGCGCTCTCGTTCTTCTACTTTCACCGCGAGACATCGTGGCCGCCGCTCTATGCTGCCACAGTATTTCTCGGCGTCGTGATGTTCATGGACGTCTTCGTTGTCGCGTTGTTTATCGAGCGAAGCTTCGCCATGTTCGAGAGCATCCTTGGAACGTGGCTGCCATTCCTGCTGATCTTTGTTTCGAGTTGGTGGACAGGCTTAGCCGTTCGTCGGACAAACCATCGAGCCGCGGCGTAATCCGCGCGCCAGCTCAGGAGTCGAAATCGTAGCCGATTTCGCCGTGCTGCGAGAGGTCGAGGCCTTGCACCTCTTGCTCTTCGGGGATGCGCACGCCGACCAGCATGTCGGTAACCTTCAACAGGACGAGGGTGCCGACGATGGCCAGGCTCCACGCGATGAGCACGCCGATCAATTGATTCACAATCTGATGCGTGTTGCCGTCAAGGAGTCCCGAAGGCAGGACGCGGCCCGCGGCGTCATGGAACATTGGATTGACCGCCGCGACGGCGAAGACGCCGGTGAGTAGCGCGCCGAGCGTGCCACCGGCGCCGTGCACGCCGAAAGCGTCAAGCGAATCGTCGTAGCTGAACCGCCGCTTTACCACCGTCACCATCAGGTAGCACACCACGCCGGCCGCCGCACCGATCGCGAACGCGGACATCGGGCCCACGAAGCCGGAAGCCGGTGTGATTGCGACGAGTCCTGCGACGGCGCCGGAAATCGCGCCCAACGCGCTGGGCTTTCCGTTGCGCAGCCATTCCGCTCCGGCCCAACTGGCGGCCGCGGCGGCGGCGGCGAACTGCGTGGCGACGAACGCGCTGGTTGCAAGCGGGCCGGCATTCAGCGCGCTGCCCGCATTGAAGCCGAACCATCCCACCCACAGCAGGCACGCGCCCAAGAAACTGAGAACGACGCTGTGCGGCAGCATCGGTTGCTGCGGATATCCGATGCGCTTGCCGAGATAAATCGCGCAGACCAGCGCGGAAACGCCGGACGTGATGTGCACAACGGTACCGCCGGCAAAATCCAGCGTGGGAATCGCGCCGCCCAGCGCGGCATTCAGCAAACCTCCCTGGCCCCACACCATGTGCGCCATCGGCGCGTAAACGAACACAAACCAGAGCGCCGTGAAAATGCACATGGCGCTGAATTTCATGCGCTCCGCAAACGCGCCGGCAATCAGGCCCGGCGTGATGATGGCGAACATCAATTGAAAAATCATGAAGGTTTGCTGCGGAATCGTCGCGGCGTAGAGGGGATTGGGCGCGGCGCCGACGTTGTGCAGGAACGCGTAGCCCAGGCCGCCGATGAAACGATTGCCGGGAGCGAAGCACAGGCTGTAACCGAACAGGCCCCACATCACGGTGATCATCGCCATCAGTGCGAAGCTCTGCATCATCGTGCCAAGAATATTTTTCTTGCGAACCAGTCCGCCGTAAAAAAGCGCCAGGCCCGGCCCGGTCATCAGCAGAACGAGGCCGGAAGCCATCAGCATCCAGGCGTTGTCGCCGGCGGAGTGCGCGGCGACCACTTGCTGCTCGAGCGCCGCGACGCGGTCATTCAACGCCGGCGACGCAGGCACAGCCGCTTGCTGCGCGGGTGCCGGAGTTTGTGGATGGCCGCCCGGCGCAACGGGCACAACTGCGGCGCAAGGAAGCTGTGCAACGGAGAAAAGAACTGCGATGGAAAGCAACGCGATGATTTTTTTTCGGCGCATTTGGTCCGCACCCTGACTCGACTTGGAGTTTATCCGCGCGGACGGCCCGATGTGGATATGGCTCAGGCGTCCGGGAGCGACATGGCACAACCGAGACGCTCGCCGCGCGGGGAATCGGATTTATCCGGGTTTCCTGCTTCGACGTTCCTGCCAACCGGTAAACCGGTTCGAAAGTAATCTACACTCGACGGCGGCTGCATGCAATGTGTTGCAGCCGCGCAACATCGGCCGAAGCTTCGTTGACGCGGTTTGTTGGCGAGTGCTAGGCTGCGTCGCATGCGTGTTGTTGATCTGATTCGCCGGAAGCGCGACGGCGAAGAGCACTCCTCGGAAGAAATCCGCACTTTAATCGACGGCTACACGCGCGGCGATATTCCCGATTATCAAATGTCGGCGTGGCTGATGGCCGCGTTTCTGCGCGGATTGAGCGGCGCGGAAACGGCGGCGCTGACCTCGGCAATGCTGCATTCCGGCAAGGTGCTGGATTTTTCCGACGTGCCGGGGCGGAAAGTGGATAAGCATTCGACCGGCGGCGTGGGCGACAAGACTTCGCTGATCGTTGCGCCGATCGCGGCCGCGGCCGGCGTGCGCGTCCCGATGATCAGCGGGCGCGGGCTCGGCCACACCGGCGGCACGCTCGACAAGCTCGAATCCATTCCCGGCTTCAACGTGAATCTTTCGCTGGCGGAATTTCGGCACGCGCTCGAGACGGTGGGCTGCGGACTGATCGGGCAGACGGCGGAAATCGCTCCGGCGGATAAGAAAATGTATGCGCTGCGCGACGTTACCGGGACCGTGGAGCATCGCTCGCTGATCTGCGCTTCGATCATGAGCAAGAAGCTGGCGGAAGGATTGGACGCGCTGGTGCTGGACGTGAAAGTGGGCTCAGGCGCGTTTTTGAAAACCGAAGCGGACGCAACGCTGCTGGCCGAGTTGATGGTTGAGACGGGGCGAAGAATGGGCAAACAAGTTGTCGCGCTACTGACGGACATGGATCAGCCGTTGGGCCGCATGGCGGGGAACGCGATGGAGATTGCGGAATCGCTGGCAGTGTTGTCCGGCGCGGGACCGGACGATTTGCGCGAATTGTGTTTGGCGCTCTCGGCGTGGATGTTGCTGCTGGGCGAGCGGGTGAAAACGATCGAAGAAGGGAAGCGTGTGGCTGCGGACTTGATCGTATCAGGCCGGGCGCGCGAAAAATTCCGCGAAATTATCAAACAGCAGGGCGGCGACGCTCGCGTGGTGGACGATCCGAAGCGTTTGGCGCGCGCCACGCACACTCTTGACGTCGTTTCCGGCGCGGACGGCTATGTGAGCGCAACGCAGTGCGAGCAATTGGGCGTGGCGTGCGTCGTACTGGGCGGCGGCCGCGAAAAAAAGGAAGACGCAATCGATCCGGCCGTGGGCCTCGTGTTTCACAAGAGGATCGGCGATGGTGTGCGGCGCGGCGAGCCCCTTTGCACGTTGCACTACAACTCCGACGCGCGATTGGATGAGGCGCGCCGCCTGGTCGAAACCGCGTACAAGATTTCGCCGCGTCCGCCGGCCGCGGGGCGCGCGCTTGTGGGCCGAGTGATCGGCGGCTGAAGTCCGTGGCGGGGATCGCAGGCGTTTTTTCGCGCTTCGCGACGGCGGTTGGCTTAGAATGCTCTCTCCGTTTGGATCGGGGACCGCGCGCAAGCCAAAAGTTCAAGGAGGAACAGAATGGGGCGTTACACCGGGATTCTCGGCTTGGCTACGATGCTGGGCATCGCCTTTCTGTTCTCCACAAATCGACGTGCGATACGTTTGAAAACGGTCGCCTGGGGACTTGGCCTGCAACTGGCCTTCGCCTTCTTCGTGCTGAAGTTTGACGCCGGGCGCATTCTGTTTGAAAAGGCCGGCGCGGCCGTTACCAAGCTGCTGGGTTATTCGTTCGCTGGATCGGAATTTGTTTTCGGTCCATTGGGCGCGAAAAATTCTTCGTACGGACTGATCTTCGCGTTTCAGGTGCTGCCCACGATCATCTTTGTCGCGTCGCTCTTCGCGCTACTCTATTACTTGGGAGTGATGCAGGTCATCATTCGCGCCGCGGCGTGGGTGATGCAGCGAATTATGGGGGCCAGCGGAGCGGAATCGCTGAACGTCGCGGCCAGCATTTTCATGGGGCAGACGGAAGCGCCGCTTACGATTCGCCCGTTTCTGCCCGATGCCACGCAATCGGAGCTGATGACCATCATGACCAGCGGCATGGCGCACGTTTCCGGTGGAATTATGGCGGCGTATATCGCGTTCGGCGTCGATGCCAAACATTTGCTTACGGCCGTGATCATGACGGCGCCCGGCACGCTGCTGATGGCCAAGATGTTCGTGCCCGAGACGGAAACGCCGCGCACGGGGGGCCACGTGGAAATGCCGAAGATGGAAAAAGATTCAAATTTCCTGGCGGCCATCGCGCGCGGCACAACCGACGGCCTGCACTTGGCGATCAACGTGGCGGCGATGCTGATCGCGTTCCTGGCGCTGATCGCGCTGATCAACGGCATCATGGGCGGCACGCACAATTGGCTCGCACTTCACCACGTGGCATGGTTTCCCTCGAGCCTGCAACAAATTTTCGGCTGGGCATTTGCGCCGGTCGCGTGGGTGATCGGCATTCCGTGGCATGACTGCACGAAAATCGGCAACCTGCTGGGGCTTCGTATGGTGGTGAATGAATTGGTGGCGTTCGCGCAACTCGGGGCGATGAAAGCGACGCTGGACCCGCGCTCGTTCACGATCGCTACGTTCGCGCTGTGCGGATTTGCGAACTTCAGTTCGATCGGCATTCAGATCGGCGGGATCAGTGCCCTGGCTCCCAACCGCCGCGACGATTTGGCGCGTCTGGGCATTCGCGCCATGATGGCGGGTACGATGGCGAATCTGATGTCGGCTTCGATCGTCGGCCTGTTCTTGCCGCGATGAGCCCTGACCGATCCCGAGCGGCGCAGTCCGGCGACGATTTCGCGCGCGCCGAGCGAGCCGCGAAGTTTATCCGCGCGCGTACTCGTTTGCGGCCGCGCATCGCGCTGGTGCTGGGCAGCGGCCTGGGCGCATTCGCCGATGGTTTGGCCCGGGGTACGCGCATTGACTACGCGAAGATTCCCAATTTTCCGCGCTCGACAGCTATGGGTCACGCGGGCCGCTTGGTGATCGGCGAAGTTGGCAAGGTTCCCGTCGCCGTGATGCAAGGGCGAGTGCATTTTTACGAGGGCTATTCGCAGAAGGAAGTGATTTTCCCGATGCGCGTGCTGGCAAGGCTGGGCGTGCGCGCCGTGATTCTGACTAACGCCGCCGGCGGAATCAGCCGGGAATACAATCAGGGGTGCTTGGTGGTGCTGCGCGATCACATCAATCTGCAAGGCACCAATCCGTTGATTGGGCCGAACGACACGCGCTTCGGCGTGCGCTTCCCGGATATGTCCAAGCTTTATGAGCCGGCTTATCGCAAGATTGCGCTCGAGGAGACTGCTCGGCTCGGCCTGGAAAGTTTCGAGGGCGTTTACGCCGCGATGACCGGGCCGAGCTACGAGACGCCCGCGGAGATTCGTGCGCTGCGCGCGCTCGGAGCGGACTTGGTGGGGATGTCCACGGTGCCGGAAGCGATCGCCGCGGGGCACCTGGGAATTCGCGTGCTCGGAATTTCGTGCGTGACGAATATGGCCGCCGGCATTCTGGATCAGCCGATCACGGCCGAGGAAGTTCTGGAAACCGGCGAGCGCGTGAAACATTCGTTTGTAGCGTTGCTTTCGGCGGTGATCCCGCGGATTGCGGCGGAGTTGGCATGAGCGAACGCGATTCGCAGCGCGATGCTTTGATCGAAGCCGCTCGCGGTGCGCGCGAGCACGCGCACGCGCCGTTCTCGAAATTCCGTGTCGGCGCGTCGGTGCGCGCAACGTCGGGGCGCGTGTTCACCGGCTGTAACGTCGAAAACGCCACGTACGGACTCACGCTTTGCGCGGAGCGCGTCGCGATCTTCAAGGCCCTTTCCGAAGGCGAGCGCAAATTTGACGCCGTGGCCGTCGTCGCGGACACCGATCGCCTCACGCCTCCATGCGGCGCGTGCCGGCAAATTTTGTGGGAGTTCTGCGGCGACGCGGAAATTGTGCTGGCGAATTTGAAAGGCAAAGTGGAAATCCACCGGATGTCGCAGCTTTTCCCCAAACCGTTCGATTCGTCGTTTCTGTGAAGCTGGCATTGCGTGTCCCGCAGGTGGTGGCTCATGCATGAAATCGTAAGAAAGCCTGGTGTCTCGTCTTGGCGCGCGCTGCGGGCGGTGTGGCTTTGCGCGATTTTGATTTCGTGCGTTTGTGGGACGCGAGCGCAGACGACAAAGCCCGATGCGGCAGCCGCGAACTCGAAAGAGAAAGTCAGTTTGTTGATCGAAGGCGGAACTGTCGTCACGATGGATGCGTCGCGGCGCGTGATCGAAGACGGTGCCATCGCTGTGCGCGGCGATACCATTGTGGCCGTGGGCCCGCGCGCCGAGCTGGAAGCGCGCTATTTGCCGCAGCAGCGCGTCGAAGCGCAGGGACGTTTGGTGATGCCCGGCTTGATCAACGCTCATGCGCATGCCGCGATGACGCTGCTGCGCGGCATCGCCAACGACGTCACGCTGCAGGATTGGCTGACGAACTATATTTTCCCCGCAGAGGCGCGCAACGTTACCGAACCGTTTGTCGCCGACGGTACGCGCCTTGGCGTACTCGAAATGATGCAGAGCGGAATTACGACGTACGTGGACATGTATTACTTCGAGGACTCAGTCGCGAGCGTCACCAAAGACGCGGGCATGCGCGCCATCCTGGGCGAGACGCTGATCGATTTTCCCGCGCCCGATAATAAGAGCGTCCCGCAAGCCTTGGCCTACACCGAAAAATATTTGCAGCACTGGAAGGGCGATCCGCTGATCACGGCGGCCGTCGCGCCGCATTCGATCTACATCGCGTCCGAGCAGACGCTGCGCTCGGCGATGGAACTGGCGCGCCGCTACAACGCGCCGCTCGTGATTCACGTGGCCGAAACCAAGAAAGAACTCGACGACAGCTTGGCGAAAAACCAGGCCACGCCCGTCGCGTATTTGGATCGCATCGGATTCCTGGGGCCGGACGTGATCGCCGCGCACTGCATTTGGGTGAATGCCGACGATATTCGTTTGCTTGCCGAGCATCACACCGGCTGCGTGAACAATCCTTCTTCAAACATGCTGCTGGCGAGCGGTGTGATGCCGGTCGGCGCGCTGGAAGCCGGCGGCGTAGCGGTGGGGTTGGGCACCGACGGGCCGGCCGGTAGCAACAACGACCTTGATTTGATGCGCGAGATGGATTTGGCCGCGAAGCTGCAGAAAATTACGAAAATGGATCCGCGCGCGATGACGGCGCAGCATGCCATTGAGATGGCGACGATCGACGGCGCGCGCGCGATTCACATGGACTCCGAGATCGGCTCGCTCGAGCCCGGCAAGAAAGCCGATTTGATCGTGCTCGATCTTGACGCGCCGCACGCCGTGCCACTCTACAATCTCTACGCGCAGATCGTGTACTCGCTCCAGGGCAGCGACGTCCGCACAGTCGTCATCGGCGGGCGCATCGTGATGCTGGACCGGCAAGCGCTCACGCTCGATCAGGCGGAGATTGTGGCCGCCGCAAAAGTCTGGGGCATGCGCGTGCAGAAATCGATGGCCGCACCGCCGGCCGGCGCCCACAATTAGCGCATCATTCCGCCCGCCAACGTCTTCGCGTTAAATCGTCTATTCCTCAAGCACGGATTTCTTCATAGTGCGCTGGAGGTGCAGGCGCGAGGCTGCGGTGCGCAACGTTTCCGGAATGTTGCGGCTCTTCGAGAGCACCTTAAGGTCCATTGGAGTCACCATGGTCAGCATGTGCAGCGTGACGTCGAGCGGCGCCTTGGGGTTAAACATAACGTTGTGCACGACGTTGTAGTTTTTGCGATGCACGCGGCTGGTGGCGATCATGCGCAGCACTTCTTCGCTCAAGATGGTCATCCCGGCGAAGGATTCAATCTCCTGGTCGGTGATGCGCGGCGATTGCAACACGGCGCGCTGCACCACTTTGCAAGGGTCCTTGATCAGCAGGATGCGCTCCTCGCGGCCGCCTTTTAGGGCAAGCTGCACGCGTTCGACGACGCGCATCTTTGCCAAGCGCTGCAGCAGCGTGAGGCGTTTTGCGGGATCGGGCACGGCCTCCGCGGCAGCCTCAACGAACGCCGACTCCGGCTCCGGAGTTTCCTTCAGTAGATCCTGCAACTCCGCGCGCTGTTCGGCCGTCAGCGACGACGACGCCACAAGCGCCGCCATCAGACCTGGCGCGGAGCTGAGCGGATCGAGATTGTCGAGCAGATGCTGCACGGCGGAGGTCGAAAGTTGGCGCGCAACGACGCGCAACAAATCGAGCGGGCAAGCCGCGTTCATGGCCATCGCGTCGGCCACTCGCGGCCGGTCACCCCAATGTGCAGCGCAAAAGCCAAATAGTTGCGGCGCGGCGTCCGGTATCGCGAGCGCCGCAAGCACCGTTGCTATCGGGAGAGCGAGAAGAGTGTTGGCCGCGCGCTGCTGGATCGCGGTGTTGGCATCGCTTGCGAGAATCGCCAGGGCCTCGACGCGCTCGGGCGGCCCAAGCGACACGGCGCCCTCGCAAACGGCGAGCTTCGTCTCGTTGGTCGCCGTGCCCGAGCGGATTTCCTGCCGAACGCCAGCGGTGCTAATGGTCCGTACCGTCCTGTGAAGTGAGCGATTCGCGAGTGAGCCGAATGCTGGCCGAGTGGCCGGGCGGTCCGAGCGGCGGCAGCGTTTGTCCATTCAGCTCGAGCAGAACGCCGCCGGCGTCGCTCGCCATGACGTAAAAAACGAGGTTGGCTTGAAACGTTTTGGAGCCGCCCGCTTCAATCTTGCCTTGGAAACTTTTGTGGCCGTCGATGCTCACTTTCACCGAAGTGGCGCGCCCGGCTTCGATCTTCAAGATGAGCGGCGCGGAGGCGGGCGAGGGCGCGGCCGTCGCGGCCGCAGCAGTCTCATCTGCTGGATTCGGCGCGGAATCGCTTGCGCTGTTGGCCGTCGAGGTCGGAGCGGGCGTCACGCTGTTCGGCGTAGACGCTGAGTCGGCCGCGGGCTGTGACGTCGAAGAACCGTCGGGCGCGGCTGTGGACGCCGACGATGCGTCTGGCACGGCGGCAGCGGCCGGTGGCGCCGGCTGGGTCGCATATTGGTAGCCGCTGGCGGCCGCTTCCAGCGCAGCTTCGGCCGCGCGAGCACGGCGCACGGCGCGGAAGTGTCGCCAGCCAAACCAGCCGCCCGCAGCGATGGCAATCATGACGATCAGCACAACCCAAGGCAGCCAACGCCGATCGCTTGGCCCTGCTGGCGGTCGCGGCGTCCAAGAGCTCTGCGAATGGATCAGCACGGGAGTGGCTTCTTTACGGTTGGAATCGGCGGTAGCCAGCGTGTACTCAGCCAGCATCGCCTCCGGGTCCAGCCCCAAGAATTGCGACGTCGAGCGCACGAATCCGCGGTTGAAGACGCCGCCGGGCAGGCGATCCCAATGTTCGGTCTCGAGAGCGTCCAGGAAGCGCGTGCCGATGCGTGTGGCGGCGGAAATTTCCTCGAGCGTGACGCCCCGCATTTCCCGCTCGCGGCGCAGATGCTCGCCGAAGCTGTCTTTCAAGGCAACGCGCTCCGCGCGGTCCGGCGAAGCGGCGCGCTCCGCGGGTTCCGGGGCGGTTGGTGGGTTCGGATCTCTAGCGCGCGGTTGGTCCATCGAAAAGGAGGAAAAAGAGCCCAAAGTCACTATATGCGTGCGGTGAGGGAGTGTCAATCGCCGGGCCGTTGGGTCGATTTGGCGCATCCCTGTGGCCGGGAAACCAGCACGCTATCGATTCTGAAACTTCTTCGGAAGTCGGCGTTGCGCCAGGAAAAAATCGGCGTTTATAATCGGAATTGGCCCAAACCAGTCGCGCGGGCGCCCTCGGCTCGCGCAGGAACCTAGGCGAATTTGTGAGCGAAACAAAACAGTTCAGTGGCGTGGAACGCCGCCGCACCGGGGCCGGTCAGCACGAACAGCGCGAAGCGGGCGAAGTCGCCGTTTTCCACGAATTGGGCAAGGCGCTCACGTCTTCTTTGCAGCTCGATCAGGTGCTGCGCACGATCATGGAGAAGATCGACGAATTCCTGCGTCCGGACACATGGTCGCTGCTGCTGGTGGACGACGAAAAGCGAGAGCTTTACTTCGAGTTGGCGGTCGGCAAGAACGCGCAGATCCTGAAGGATGTCCGAATCAAGATGGGGCAGGGCATCGCGGGATGGGTGGCGGAGAACGATAAAGCCGTAATCGTCCCCGACGTGAGCCACGACACGCGCTTTTTCTCGCAAGTGGACGAGAAAACCAAGATGGAGACGCACTCCATCGTGGCCGTGCCGGTGCGCTATCGCGATCACTGCCTGGGCGTGATCGAGCTGATTAACTGCGTCGGCGCGGAAGGCTTCCACGATCGCGATTTGGCGCTGCTGGAGGCACTGGCGGATTTCGCCGCGATCGCGCTGGAGAACGCCCGCACCGTCAAGCGCATCCACGAGCTGACCATCACCGACGATTGCACGGCGCTTTACAACGCGCGGCACATGAATTTCATCCTGGAAACGGAAGTCTACCGCTCGCAGCGCTATGGCTACGAATTCTCGCTGATCTTCATCGACCTCGATCATTTCAAGACCGTCAACGACACGCACGGCCATGTGGTCGGCTCCACTTTGCTTGCCGAAATCGGGCAGTTTCTGCGCTCCAATTGCCGTCTGATCGATTTCGCCTTCCGCTACGGCGGCGATGAGTTCGTGATCGTGCTGCCGCAGGCTTCAAAGGAAAGCGCCGGCGTCACGGCTCGGCGTTTGCACAGCTTGCTTCGCGAACAAGTTTGGCTGCAGGAAGAAGGGCTGAACATCCGCATCACGGCCAGCATGGGTGTGGCGTCCTATCCCGCCGACGCCAAGTCCAAAGTCGAGCTGCTGCATCTGGCCGATGAAGCCATGTATTCCGTGAAGAACACCACGCGCGACGCCGTGGCCTCCGCCAACCAGGGCGCCTTTCCGACAATCTAAGCCTTTCCGGCGGGCGCGCTAATGAACCATTCTGAGTTATCCGTTCCGAAACTCGCAGATCGTCATTTACTCTGCGCGGATCATGTGCTATGGTGCGGTCTGTAACCGCCAGTCCACGCGCCAGGCGGCTGGGCCACTGCTAGCGACCCACCTACTCGTTTTGTCGCAGGTAAGATCCTCCCGAGGAAACGGCACCCGTCCCAGCATTCGTTTGCCCAGACGCATCGGGCAGCGAGCTGTGGCGCGGCCGCATATGAGGCCAAGACTTGCTTAAGCTCCGCAAAGTCGAAGTGGCGGGTTTCAAATCGTTCTCCGACCGAACGCACATCGCGTTCAGCGGCACCGGTCTGACGTGCATCATCGGACCGAACGGCTGCGGCAAATCGAATATCGTTGACGCTATCTCCTGGGTGCTGGGCGAGCAGAGCCACAAGTCTCTGCGCGCTGAGCGCATGTCCGATTGCATTTTTAACGGGACGGCCAAGCGCCCGCCCATGGGGCTCGCTGAAGTCACGCTCACGCTGGTGGACCCGGAACTCACCGAGGCCGCGCGCAAAGTGCTGGAGGGTGCGCCGGGCGGGCCGCAAGCCACCGAGTCTGATCCCGGGATTGAGCTGGTCATCAAGGACGAAGTGCCCGGAACTCCAGAGGCAGTCGACGACATCACGGTGTCGAGCGAGGCGCTAGCGACCGATGCCGCCGAAAGCGCCGACGGCGATGAGTCCGACGCCCGGGTGCCGAAATTCCGCCGGAAGAAGCGCGGCAGCGAGGAAGCATCGGAGCAACCGGCTGCGAAAACGAAAATTGGCGAAGTTGTGATCGGCCGCCGCCTCTATCGCTCCGGCCAAAGCGAATATCTCCTGAATGGCCGCCCGGCGCGGCTGCGCGATATTCAGGAACTTTTCATGGGCATCGGTCTCGGCCCGGATTCCTACGCGATTATCGAGCAGGGGCGCATCGGCCAAATCCTGAGCACCAAACCCGCCGACCGGCGCGCCATCATCGAAGAAGCCGCCGGGGTCACCAAATTCAAGAGCAAACGCCGGCTATCCGAAGCCAAGCTGGAATCGTCGAAGATCAATCTCTCTCGCGTGAACGACATCCTGGTCGAAGTCGAAAAGCAGCTCGGCTCGCTGAAGCGGCAGGCTTCTCGAGCCAGGCGCTACGCGGAAATTCGCGAGCAGATGCGCGGTATGCTGCGGCAAGTGTTGGGCAGCAAAGCGCATGAACTCGATTCCGAGGCTATGCGGCTGGAACACGCGCTGACGGAAATCTCCGCGCGCGAATCGCATTTTTCCAATTCAACCACTCAGCTTGAAGCCGAACAGGAACGATTGTCGGCGCGCGTGTTCGAGCTCGATTCCGAAATGCGCCAGAACCAAAACCTCGCGGGGCAGACGAGCCTGGAGTTGGACCGCAGCGAGAACCGCATCGTCTTCAATCGTCAGCGCTCCGAAGAGTTGGACGCGCGCAGTGCGCAATTGCGCCAGGAAACTGAGCAGCTCGCGGCGCAAACGGAGCAGCTTGAGAGTCGCGTGCTTGCGCAGCAGGAATTGCTGGCCGCGGTTTCGGCCGACACCGCGCGCCTTGAGCAGACCATCGCGCAATTGGCCGAGCAGGGAACGAGTCTCGATGGCGCGGCCGTTGCAAGCGAAGCACGCATCGCCGAATTGCGCGACCTTGCTTCGCGCCTCGCGCAGGAACTCGCCGGATTGCACGGCGAACAGGCGCAGGCCGAGCAGGATCTGGCGCATCAGACCGAGGCCGTTGCACGCAGCGAGCAATCCGAAGAACGCTTGCTCGAAGAATCCTTGCACCACCGCGAACGCACCGAGGCCGCGGATTTGAATTGGAAATCCGCCGCGGATCGCGCCCGGCATTTCGAACAAGCCGTCCGCGACGCTCAGACGCGTATCGGCGATCTGCGCCGTCAGCAACAGGCAAGCGTGGCGCGCTCGGACAGCGCTCGCAGCGCACTGGCCGGCGGCCGCGCGCGACGCGCGACGCTTTCACAGATTCTCGACGATCGCTCGTACACGGCTGAGGCGGTACAAAAACTTTTCGCCGCAAACGGATCGGCCTCCGAGCGCGGATTCCGCGCTGTCGGAGTGCTCGCCGATTACGTCGAAGTCCAGGAACGCTACGAAACCGCCGTCGAGCAATTTTTGCGCGATGAGCTTGAATACGTCGTGGTCGACACGTTTGACGTTGCGCGCGCCGGAATCGCTATGCTGCAAGCCGAAGTTGGTGGGCGCGCCACTTTCTTCGTGGATTCGCTGCGAAATCTGAATCTTTCCGCAAAAGATGACGCGCCGCTGCCATTTGAAGCGGATTCCGACGTCGTCGCGCGCCTCGACAAGCTTGTCGAGTTCCGCGATCCGCTGGGGCCGCTGGCCAAGAGATTCCTGCCGCGACTGGGTTCCGCGTACTTGGTAGAGACGTCGGTTGCGGCTGAGAAGCTCGCCAAAGAAAATCCCGCGCATCATTTCGTCACGACCGACGGCACCTGCTACCAGGGCCGCATGGTGAGCGGCGGGCGGCCCACCGAAGCCGGCCCGCTGGTGATGAAGCGCGAATTGCGCGAGTTGGACGCCGAGGTGCTGCGGCTCGATCGTGTGGCGAGCGAGGCGCAAGCGGCCGTCGATCACATCGAAGCTGAAATCCGAATCGCGACCGAGGAACTCGATCGCGCATCCGCTGAGCATGTCGATGCGGAAAAAGCGATGGTCGGCGCGACCCACTTGCGCGAACAGCAGCGCGGCGAGTTGGCGCGCTTGGGAATGGAACTGTCCGATTGCCAAAGCGAGTTGGCCCGCCTGCGCACCCAGGCCGGTGCGGCGCGACGTCGCGCGGAAGCGGCTGCGGCCGAGCGTACCAGGGTCAGCGACGCTCGCGATGCCGCCGAACGCGAGATCACGGAGACGGCCACGCAAATTTCCGATTTGCGCGTGCGCGCGGCCACCGCGCAACAGGAATTATCGGCGCACCGTGCGGACCTCGCGCAATTGCTCGAGCGTCGCGCGAATGTCGAGGCCACAGCGGCCCGATTGGCCGAAGAGCAGCAGGATTTGGCAGAGCGGCGCCGCGGGCTCGATCGCCAAGCGGCGGAAATTGCGATCGAGCGCGAGCAGATCGACCAGCAGACGGCCGGGCAGCGCGAGCAAGCGGAATCCTTGCGGCAAGAGAAGGCGCGCCTGGAAGAGCGCAAGATCGAACTCGAGCGCGAATGGGAAGCGGCGCGGGCACGTGGCGTCGAAGTCGACGATGCGCTGCGCATGGCGCGCCAAACTCTCGGCGAATTGCGCGAGGCGCGCGGCCGGCATGAGGTCGATCGCGCGCGCAACGATTCCGAGCGCGAGCATTTGCGCCAGGCGTGTCTTGAAGAGTTGAACGCCCAGCCCGAAGATTTGATCGCCACCGAAACCTCGCCGCTCACCGGCGAAGAACTCCGCGCGGCCGATGCGCAGTATCACGAACTCAAGATGCGCATCGAATCCATGGGCCCGATCAACATGATGGCGCTCGACGAATACAACGAGTGTGAGCAGCGCTTCACGTTCCTTTCGCGCGAGCGCGACGACCTGTTGCAATCCATCACCGATACGCAGCAGGCCATCACCGAACTCGATCTAGTGTGCCGGCAGAAATTTGAGGAAGCGTTCCACGCCATCAACGCGCACTTCGCCACCGCGTTCCACACGTTATTCGGCGGCGGCACAGGCGAGATGCGGCTATCGGAGCCCGATAGCAGCGGCGAAGCGGGAATTGACGTGGCGGCGCAACCCCCGGGCAAGCGTCTGCAGAATGTGCTGCTGCTTTCCGGCGGCGAAAAAGCGCTCACGGCCATCGCGCTGCTGATCGCGGTGTTTCGTTATCAACCGAGCCCGTTCTGCATCCTGGACGAAGTGGATGCGCCGCTCGATGAATCCAACGTCGGCCGCTTCACGCAAATGATCCACGAGATGGGTGCGGGCACGCAGTTCATCGTCGTCACGCACAACCGGCGCACAATGGAGATGGCGTCGGTGCTCTATGGCGTCACGATGCAGGAGCCCGGCGTCTCGAAACTGGTTTCGGTTCGGTGGGACGAGCCGGCCGAGCAGCAGCAGGTCGCCGCGGCCGCAGCCAACGCCGCATAGCGCTCTCGATCGCGGCGCGCACTCCGCGCCGGCGAGAATTCCAATCGTCGTGGCCAGAAATCATCCACAGGTACTCACAGGTTTCCACAGCAGATTGGTTTGACTTCTTCTCGCCTCGCGCTAGAATGGGCGCCTCCAAAAGGAACCGGAACGCCTTTGGCTTCTCCTTCTATGAGCGCCGTCGTCTGGGAAACGAATCTTGCCGGTGCGAAGCTTCTTTCGCGCGGGAAGGTGCGTGACATCTATGAAGTCGGCGGGCGCCTGCTTCTGGTCGCCACCGATCGGCTCTCAGCCTTCGATGTTGTTCTGCCGACGCCGATTCCGGACAAGGGCCGCGTCCTCACGCAGCTTTCGCGGTTTTGGTTCGATCGGCTCGCCGACGTGATCCCCAATCACGTTTTGGCGGACCAGAATCTTCCGCCAGAATTGGCGGGCCAGCGCGATCAACTCGACGGTCGATCGATGCTCTGCCTCAAGACGCAGCCCCTTCCGATTGAATGCGTTGTGCGAGGATACCTGGTCGGCAGCGGCTGGAAGGACTATCGCGCGACCGGCAAAGTTTGCGGCATTCCGCTGCCCGCCGGCCTGGGCGAATCGGAAAAATTGCCGCAGCCGCTTTTCACGCCTTCAACCAAGGCCACACAGGGCCACGATCAGAATATTCCGTTCGATGACGTCGTGTGCCAGATCGGCGGTGAACTGGCCGAGCGCGTGCGCACGATCAGCATCGAGATCTATCGCCGCGCAGCCGAATACGCCGCCCCGCGCGGAATCTTGCTGGCCGATACGAAATTTGAGTTTGGCTTATCTGGCGGTGAACTGATCTGGATCGACGAAGCGCTGACGCCGGATTCTTCGCGCTTCTGGCCTGCCGAAGGTTACGCGCCCGGCCGGCCGCAGCCTTCGTTCGACAAGCAGTACGTGCGCGATTATCTCGAACGCATCGGCTGGAACAAGCAGCCGCCGGGTCCCGAGCTTCCCGCCGACGTGGTCCGTGGGACGCGGGATAAGTATCGCGAAGCTTACCGGCTGCTCGCGGGCCACGACCTTGACCACACGGGACCCTGAATTTCCCTGCGGAGCGTGCACACGTGAGAGATCAACTCGAATCGCTGGTCGGCCAAATGGTGGACCGCGGGATTCTGTTCGGCGAAGCCGTGAATGAATTTGAGAAGCGCTTCATCAAGCGCGCGCTCGATCGTTCCAATGGCAATCAATCGCGCGCCGCTCGTTTGCTCGGCATTCATCGCAACACCCTGAGCCGCAAAATCGGGCTCTATAAGCTTGACCAACATTCCCGGCATCAAATCTGAGATCCGCTCTTCTCTTTCCGCGCAAAAAAGGAAGCGGCCCGGAAAATCCCGGGCCGCTCTGAAAAATCAAATTGCCGATGCCCTAATGGCTGGGCGGAGCGGCAGGTTTGTGCGCGGGATGATGAGCGCCGGGCGCCGCTTTCTCCGTGGGAATGTCTTCGGCGTTGACCTTGGCATTGTCCCAGGTAAGCAGAAAAGGAGTCTGCGTGTATCCATTCAGCGTGCCCGTGAACCGCACGCCGTCGCCCTTTTGCAACTTTCGCACTTCCGGCTGGCCGACGACGTGCACTGCCATGTTGGGCTCGGTCGCCGCTTCCATTTCCTTTTCCGCCGCGTCCGGATCGCTCGCGGCCGGCCGATAGACATTGAGCGTTGAGTTGTCGCCGTCACCCGGCACAACTTCCAGCACCTCGACCGCGACATTGGGGAACACTGAGCCGCACGTCGCCAGCCACATAAGCTTGCCGTGATCCCCGCCTTCTTTCAGCCAGGGAATGAAGTTGGTGGTATCTTGCTGCGCCTTGGTCAGATCCGCTGCGCTGGGGAGCATATAGGTCGCCGGGCGATCAGTCGTCGTTCCGGCCAGCGTGATCAGTTCGTTCACCTGATCGGTCACAAGATTGTCGCAGACAGACCCCCCTTGATAATTCTGAATCTGCGATGTTAGATACGCCTGCACCTGCGATTGCCCCGGACCCTTCAGAGCCACCGCGCGCGCCAGCGACCAGAAACCATCCAAACTTTGCGGCGGGCTCATCTGCAGATAGGCCACGCCGAGATGGAAATACGTTGCGGAATCGTTCGGCGTCGCTGCGAGCGCGGCCTTGAAGAAAGTCACTGCTGACGGATAATCCTTCAACGCAATCGAAGCCATGCCCGCCGTGTAGTTGAACAGCGTCGTCGGGCCCTTTTTGTTTTGCGCCCACTGATCGTCGGTCTGATTTGCCGGCTTGGGGACTTGATCCAGCACGGCCAATCCCGCCTGCGCCGCCTGCAGCTCTTGCGTCGCTTCGTCCTTGGCGTTCGGATCCTTTTCACTGAACGAGTAATTGAACGCCAGCGTTCTCAGGTACAGCGCCTGAAAACGCGTTCCGGCGTCCACTTTATTTCCCAGGGCAACCTCGCGATCGGCGTATTCGATCACCTTGGGATAATTCTTCAGTTGGTTGTAGGTTTTGTAGTAGACGCTGTAGACGTAGGGCATGTACGTCGAGTTCGGAAACTTCGCGACGAAATCGTCCAAGTCCTTGATGCGCTGTTGCGGATCGGTGTCGGTCGCGGCGGCCTGCTCCGCATTGTATTCCGCGAGCGTGGGAGCCGGCGCCGCTTGTTGCGCCGGTGTCGCTGACGGTTGGCTTTGGGTCTGCGCCGGTCTTGCGGCGACGCCCGCCGCGCACAAGAGCAGCAGCGCGCATGCGAGTCCGGCTTCGCCTTGATTCCAATTTCGCTTCATCTTTTCTCCCCACTCTCTAAGCGGCGGAATCGTTCTTCCGCCGTTTCAAGCTTCGAAATCCAGGATTGCGCCTCGTACCCATTAGGGAAGCGGAATTATAGGGAATCCGCACTCCCGGTGCAAGGCCGCTTTGTCCTCGGCGGCAACTTGCTGGAGTGTCCTCGGCGCACCTGTCTTGCCGAGCGTCGGTCTCACACCCCGCAGATGATAAGATGTCGTTTTGTGTCGTGGGGCCACCAAGGTCGCCGCGAAAGTTCCACTGGCTTTTGTGACACGCAAGCGCGCCGCGCGGGGCAGCGCGCACGAATGGATTTTCGCGAACATCTTTCGATTCTCAGATCTCGATCACTAGGAGCCTCCAATGGATAGCCAAGCATCTCTCGCAGGACAAATTGCTCTTGTAACCGGAGGCAGTCGCGGCATCGGCCTGGCCGTTGCGAGGCGGCTCGGCTCGATGGGAGCGAAGGTCGCGATCTGCGCGCGCGATCGCCGGCGTCTGGAAGAATCCGCCGCTATTCTGCGCGATGAAGGCATCGCGGTGCTGCCCGTGCCCGCGGACGTTGGCAAAGGTGACGACGTGACGCGTCTCGTGGCGCAAGTCGAGCGCACCCTTGGCCCGTTGGACATCGTCGTCAATAACGCTGGCATCGGCCTTTTCGGCCCCGGCCAAAACGCCAGCGAGGAGGATTGGGACCGAGTCCTGGATACGAACCTCAAGGGCGTGTTCCTGGTTTGCCGAGCTGTCGCGCCCCGAATGATCGAGCGTCGCAGCGGTCACATCATCAACATCAGCTCGCTTGCCGGCAAGAACGCCTTCGCCAATGGCGCCGTGTATTGCGCCTCCAAGTGGGGTCTGCAAGGGTTCAGCTTTTGCCTCGCGGAGGACCTTCGCGCCTTCGGCATCCGCGTCAGCGTGGTCTGTCCAGGCTCGGTTCACACCGACTTTGGCCCGCACTCCGGCAAGGACCTATCGAAGATGCTTCAGCCAGCCGATGTGGCCCACGCGGTGGCCATGCTCGTGACGCAAGCGCCACAAAGCTTTGTAAGTGAAGTGCTTATGAGGCCCACGCAGAAGCCGTAACTTTCCTCTTGACAATAATCGTTGCAACGAATATTATCTTGCTCGATGACACGCGCAATGAGTTCGCGAGCAACTGGTTCACGGAAGGCGACCGCTACACGCGCAGCCACGCCTGCGCACGCCGCGTCGCTGGAACAGCAAGTGTTCTTAGACCTGCTGCGTTTGAACGGAGCGCTCGTGCGCGATGCTGAGGAGATTCTGAAACCGTTCGATCTTTCCAATTCGCAGTTCAACGTCCTGCGGATCCTGCGCGGCGCGGGCGCAGCCGGCTTGGCCTGTGGGGAAGTGGGCGGCCGGATGATCACTCACGATCCTGACATCACGCGCTTGCTCGATCGCCTGGAGACGCGCGGCCTGATCGCACGCGAGCGGCAGCAGGAAGATCGCCGCGTCGTGAAAACGCGCATCACCGCCGAGGGCCTGCAAGTTTTGAGCGAATTGGATGCGCCACTGTGCGCGTTGCACAAGCGGCAGTTCGCGGCGATTCCCGCCGATCAATTGGGGGAACTGGCAAAGCTTCTCGCGAATCTGAGGGCGAAATGGGAATTGCCGGCCTGCACGAAGGCGGCCGGTTCCTCCAAGGCAGGGGCATGATTTTTTTGGCACAAATAGTCGTTATAACGAACAACGGCACGAGGCGCATTTTGCCGCGGCCCGGGCCGCAAGGAGAAACACGATGAACACCACGCATAGCAATCCAAGCACGCCGAATGTGATGGAAGCAGAGCTCCCGATCCACGATGTTCTCGCACGTAGAGAAAGCTCTCGGGCGTTCTCGCCGCGCGCCGTCGCGCCGGCCACGCTGCGCAGCGTCCTCGAGGCCGCGCGCTGGGCGCCCTCCTCGTACAACGCGCAGCCCTGGGCGTTCGTGGTGGCCACGAAAGAGCAATCAGCGCAGCACGACGCGATCGCCAGCACGCTGATGGACATCAACCGCCGCTGGGCCGCCAACGCGCCGGTCCTGATCGTCACCGTGGCGCGCGCGGCCTATCCGCACAACGGCGCGCCGAATCGCCACGCCTGGCATGACGTTGGCTTGGCCACCGCGAATCTTTTGACGCAGGCCACGGCGTTGGGATTGGTCGCCGGCCCGATGGGCGGCTTCGATCCGCGCGCCGCCCGCGAGAAACTCGGCATTCCCGAAGGCTGGGAGCCGGTTGCAGTGATTGCCCTAGGCTATCCGGCCGATGTTGCAGCCGACTCCGCGGCGGGCGCACGCAAGCCGCGTGAGCGCCATCCGCTCGAGCATTTTGTTTTCGCCGGCCGCTGGGGCCACGCCGCGGATTTCGCACGCGCTCAGCAGGCCTCCGAACCCGGTCCTCTCGACGGCTTCCGCAGCGTAGGCATTGCCGCCAGCCAAAACTAAAACCTGGTTCTCGCGAGCGCCGCTGCATTTCCTGTTGACATTCAACAGGGCGCGGCATATGCTCCTGTTGATTTCCTACAGGAGAGCCCGCATGACCTCCAACGCGCGCACGGAAATTCTGCAAGGAACGCTCGACCTTCTAGTGCTGAAGACGCTGGACGCGCTCGGGCCTCTGCACGGGTTTGGCATCGCGCGGCGCATCGAACAGGTGTCCGGCGCTGCGCTTCAATTGAATCAGGGAACACTGTACCCGGCGCTCGTACGCCTGGCGCAGCGCGGGTGGATTTCATCGAGCTGGGGCGTTTCCGCGAACAATCGTCGCGCGCGATTTTATTCGCTGACGAAAACGGGACGTAAGCAGCTCGCTGTCGAAACGCAGAGCTGGGAGCGCATGGCCTCCGTCATCGCGCGCCTATTGCAAGGCGCCGGGGAGGCATGAATCGTGACCTGGCTACGGGTGATAATCCGGCGAATTCGAGAGCTGTTTTCCAAGCGGCAGATGGATGCAGAGCTGGACGAAGAACTTCAGGCTCATCTGGAAATGATGGCCGAAGAAAACGTGCAGCGCGGGATGCCACGTGAGGAAGCGCGGCGCGCGGCAAGAATCGCGCTGGGCGGCGTGGAGCAGACCAAGGAGGCGGTGCGCGATCATCGTGGTCTGCCATTGTTGGAATCGCTTATAGCGGACGCGCGCTTCAGCGCGCGTACGCTGCGGAAGAGCCCAGGATTCACCGCAGCCGCCATACTTACGCTCGCGCTCGGCATCGGCGCCAACACGGCGACGTTCAGTGTTGCGAGCGTTTTTCTTTGGAGGCCGGTTTCATTTCCTGGACTTGATCGCGTCGTGATGGTCATGAGCTTGTTTCCGGGCCAATCTCCGCTCATGCACAACCAAGTTGCTCCCGCCGACTTCTTTGATTGGAGCCGGCGTAGCCACTCCTTCGATCCCATGGCCGTGTTTTCAGGAGCGGACATCAGCATGACCGGTGCGGGCGTCCCGCAAAAACTCACGGCATATCGCGTCTCCTCGGATTTCTTCCCAACGCTCGAAGTCCAGCCCATTCTCGGGCGCACGTTTCGTCGTGAAGAAGACCAGCCTGGACGAGATCAGGAAGCCGTCCTGAGTTACGGGCTGTGGAAGAGCAGTTTCGGCGGGGACCCGGGCGTAGTGGGCAAGACGATTCAGCTCGACGGCAGAACCATCACAATCGTCGGAGTAATGGGTGACGACTTCCGGTTTCCGCCTTATGGCGCACAGCTCTGGCTTCCGATGGCCATGGACGAAAAAGAGAAAAACATCCGCGACGATCATTTCCTAAGCATCGTTACGCGTCTCAAGCCTGGCGCGACGCTGGCGGAGGCGCAGGCGGAAATGTCGGCAATCGCGGAGCGTCTGGCACAAGAATATCCGGCGTTCGACAAGGGCTGGGGAGTGCGCGTGATTCCTGTCACGGAATTCGTGGGTGGGTCCCTTGGCAAGGAGTACAGCCGGATATCTCTGGTAGCGGCGATGTTTATTCTGCTCATCGTTTGCGCGAATGTGGCCAATTTGTTGCTGGCCCGTTCGACGGCACGAAGGAAAGAGATTGCCGTGCGCATGGCCATGGGGGCTAGCCGCTGGCGAATGGTCCGCTTGCTCTTAATGGAAAGCGTGTTACTCGGTCTTGGTGGGTGTGTATTCGGTTTGGTGCTAGCTCAATGGCAGCTTCACTTGATAGTCGGAGCCATGCCCGCGGAAGTCGAAAGATATCTTCCGTTCTGGCGTACGATTCACATCGATAAGTGGACGCTTTTCTTCTCCCTTGGAATTGCCTTGTTCGCGGGCATCCTTGCGGGAATTGCGCCGGCGCTCAGAATTTCGATGCCCGGAATCGTCGAGCAATTGAAGGAAGGGGGACGCGGCGCAACTGCGGGGCGGGCCCGCCATCGCCTGCGCGACGCATTCGTGATCGCGGAAGTGGCACTCTCCCTCGTGCTTATGATCGGCGCCGGCTTGATGACCAAGGGAGTGCGTGAACTTTTTCAAGTCCAGCGCACTCTCCGCCCCGAAGCGTTGCTGACACTACGCATTCAGCTTCCCGAATCGAAATACAAACTCGCGCCGCAGCGCGCGGCATTCTATGACCAGTCCCTGGCGCGCCTCCAAGCGCTTCCGGAGGTTCGTTCCGCCACAGTAGCGACCGGACTCCCTTATTGCGATTGTTTCGGATCCCACGCTTTTAGCATTCAGGGCAAGCCCATACAACCGGGAGAATTCCAGGAAGCTTATGTACAAAGCGTGGGCCGCGATTTCTTCCGCACCATGAATCTTTCGTTGCGCGCGGGCCGGGAATTCGCCGACCAGGATGGTCAGGGCGCGCCGCCGGTCGCGATTATCAGCGAAGATTTTGCGCGTCGCTACTTCCCCGGAGAAGACCCGCTTGGGCAACGGATCAAACAAGGTCACGATGATTCGGATGATCCTTGGGCCACGATCGTGGGAGTCGTCGGGCAAATGCAGTACGTATGGACTACTTGCGTCGATCGCCCGGCTATTTACATGCCGTATCAGCAGGTTCCGCGGTCGTATTCGTACTTCGTAGTGCGCAGTGCTGGCGACCCGATGACGCTCGTCCCTGCCATCCGAAGCCAAATTGCGAGCGTCGATCCGGATCAACCTGTTTTCGACATCGCCACCGAAGCGAAAGTGATTCACGATTCCGTGATCGGGTTGTCGTATGTCGCGGTGATGCTGTCGGTGATGGGGGCGATGGCCTTGCTTCTCGCCGCACTGGGAGTTTACGGAGTGATGGCTTACGCGGTCGCTGAGCGGACGCACGAAATCGGCATCCGCATGGCCCTCGGCGCCGAGCGGCGCGATGTTCTCGCAATGCTCCTCAGGCGTGGAGCGATTCTCACGGGCATTGGAGTCCTAATTGGCTTGCCCGCGGCTTTAGCGCTTGCCAAGCTTCTTGCAAGTTTGCTCTTCGGTGTGGGCGCGACGGACCTTTTGATCTTCTGTGTCGGCACATTGGCTCTTGCGGGGATCGCCATGCTGGCATGCTACGTCCCAGCGCGTCGCGCGATGTGCATGGATCCGTTGGCGGCGTTGCGTTACGAATAAGGGCGGTGGCCGTTGTGGCTTGCCACGCGCGGGAAGTCGCGCGCTACAATCGCGGCAGGACGATTCCTTGCTGCGATTGGTATTTGCCCTTTTTATCTTTGTACGACACTTCGCACTCTTCATCGGAGGCGAAAAAGATCACCTGGCACAGGCCTTCGTTGGCATAAATTTTGGCGGGCAGGGGAGTGGTGTTGCTGATTTCGAGCGTCACGAAGCCTTCCCACTCCGGCTCGAACGGCGTGACATTGACGATGATTCCGCAGCGCGCGTAGGTGGACTTGCCCACGCAAATCGTCAGCACGTTGCGCGGGATGCGAAAATATTCCACGGAGCGTCCCAGCGCGAACGAATTCGGCGGAATGATGCAAACGGAGCCGCGAAACTCCACGAAAGATTTCGGATCGAAATTCTTCGGGTCCACGATCGTCGAGTTCACATTCGTGAAAATGCGGAATTCGTCGGCCACGCGGATGTCGTAGCCATAGCTCGATACGCCGTAACTGATCACGCCGTCGCGCACCTGGCGATCCTCGAACGGCTCGATCATCTTGTGCTCAAGCGCCATGCGGCGAATCCAGCGGTCGGGCTTGACCGACATGCGTGCCTCCCGTGTGCTTTCCTGATTTCGGCGTGCGCGAATTTATCGCCTTTGTGGTTCTCTTCGTCGTGGCCACCGGAAATTGTCCCGGCTTGCCGCGCGCCCGCCATCTTCGAAGGAAGCGCATCTTACCACAGCAATTCGCTCCGTGCAGTTCGATCCCAGCGCCGGGGGCGGTCCAGTTCGCTGGCCACCGCATTGCCTTGACAACCCGCAACCTCCTGTCTAGCATAGGCTTCCGTTTCCCAAGCCGGAGGGAGCCATGATCAAGCTCGATATCGTCAACGCTGTGGTCAATAAGACCGGTGTGAGCCGCACGCGGGCCGAACAAGCCGTTGAAACTGTTTTCGACGCGATGAAAAAAGCCCTGGGCCGCGGCGAGCGAATTGAGCTGCGCAGATTCGGCGTCTTCGGCGTCAAGCCGCGCAAGACGGGCATCGGCCGCAACCCGCGTACCGGCCAGGAAGTCAGCATCCCCCCTGGCAAGGCCGTGCGCTTCAAGCCCGGCAAGGAATTGCAGGAGCTGGTATAGACCGCGCTTGCCGTTCTCCGAAACGTTTGCGAAATTTGAGTCGGCTCGAGCCAGAGCCTTCCGCCGATTCTCGCGCGCAAGTCCATGAATCACGAAAACGACCACATCAAAATTCCAGTCGAGGTTTGGACCCGCGTGTGGCCGCCGCCTGCGCCCGTGCCCGCACCACCTTACTTGGAAGTGGGCCCGCGCGCCCCGCATCACAAGCAATTCGCAGTCGCCCTTCTGCTATTTCTGCTGACGCTGGTTTCGACGCTCGCCGTCGGCGTGCAATTTGCGCGCGCCTACGCCGTGGGTGAGAGTCCCGACTTCGGCGAATTCTTTTCGCTGTATCTGAAACTTCTCGCGCACCCCAGTCTTCTCGCGCCGGGAATTCCATTTGCGTTCACGCTGCTCGGAATTTTGCTGGCGCACGAGCTTGGCCATTTTTTTGCCTGCCGCGCTTACGGCATCGACGCGAGTTATCCCTACTTCATCCCCGCGCCCACTTTGATCGGCACGCTCGGCGCCTTCATTCGCATTCGCTCGCCGATCCCGACGCGCGGCGCGCTGTTCGATGTCGGCATCTCTGGTCCGTTCGTCGGGTTTTGTCTGGCGATTCCGGCGCTGGCCTTCGGCATTGCGCATTCCAAAGTAATTCCCGGCGTCGCGTCCAGCGCCGCGATCCATTTCGGCGATCCACTGGCGCTACGATTCTTGTTGGCGTGGCTGAAGCCGGGCGTGAAGTCGGGAGACGTCCTGCTTCATCCCATCGCGCGCGCCGCGTGGGTAGGATTGTTCGCGACGTCGCTCAATTTAATTCCCGCGGGCCAACTCGATGGCGGGCACATTCTCTACTCGCTGGATGCGCGGCGGCACGCGCGCATCTCGCTGGCCGTGGCGCTGGCACTGGTACCGCTCGCGATTTGGTTTTGGTGGGGATGGCTGGCGTGGGCCGTGCTGTTGCTCGCGCTGAGGTTCCGCCATCCGCCGCTAATCAATCCCTGGCAGCCGCTCGGCGCCCGCCGCATGGCGTGGTCGATCGTTGCGCTCGCGATGTTCGTCTTATGTTTTCTGCCCGCGCCGATTGTCGTCACCAACTAAATCTCGTTCGCGCCTTCACATCAAACTGAGCGGATCCACATCCACGAGCACGGCCTTCTGGGGAATTTCCTTGCGCGAACAGTGATCGAGCGCGCCGCGCAGCAAGCGCCCCAACTCCGTCCGCCGAGGCGATTTCAGCAAGAATTGAAATCGATATTCCTTGCGCAAGCGCGCCAGCGGCGCCGGCGCGGGTCCCAGCACGCGCACGCCGCCCGCAGCCGCGCCGGCGAAATATCGCTCGATTTCGCGCGACCATTTCACCGCGTTTTCCAGACGCGCGTCGCGCACCAGCACGCTCGCCAGCGCCGCGAACGGCGGATAGTGCATCATGCGGCGATACTGCAGCTCCTTTTCGTAAAACGAAAAATAGTCCTGCCGCGCGGCGAGCGCGATCGCGTAATGCTCCGGATGATACGTCTCCACCAGCACCTGCCCCGGCAATTCGCCGCGCCCCGCGCGCCCTGCGACCTGCGTCAGCAACTCAAACGTTCTTTCGGCGGCGCGAAAATCGGGCAAGCCCAGTTGCGCATCGGCCGAAATCACACCGACTAACGTGACACGATGGAAGTCGTGGCCCTTGGCCACCATTTGCGTTCCCACCAACACGTCGATGCGCCCATCGGCGAACGCTCCTAGCAATTGCTGCCAAACCCGCGGTTGCCGCGCCGTATCGCGGTCCAGCCGTCCGATGCGCGCCTTGGGAAAAAGTGTGTTCAATCGTTCTTCGAGCTGCTCCGCGCCCGCGCCCACAAAATAGAGATGTTTCGAGCCGCATTTCGGGCACACTTTCGGTACCGCGCGCGAAAATCCGCAGTAGTGGCACTCCAGCCGCCCGCGCGCTTTGTGAAACGTTAGCGCGATGCTGCAATGCTGGCATTCGATCGACGCGCCGCAGCTCCGGCACAGCGCGTACCACGAATATCCGCGCCGGTTGACCAGCAGCACCGTTTGCGTGCCTTCTTCCAGTCGCTGCGCGATCGCGCTTTGCAGCGCGCCGGAGACCGGCTCCGCGTTGTGTGTCTCGCGGAAGTCGTCGCGCAAATCCACGATTTGCACGGCGGCCATCGGACGATTCTGGACGCGCGATCCAAGTTGCAAGAGCCGATAGCGTCCTCTCTGCGCGTGATGAAACGTTTCCATCGATGGCGTGGCCGAGCCCAGCAGCGCCACCGCCGATTCCATCTTCGCGCGCACCACGGCGACGTCGCGCCCGTGATATCGCGGCGTTTCTTCCTGCTTGTAGCTCGGCTCTTGCTCCTCATCCACGATCACGACGCCGAGATTTTCGAGTGGCGCAAAAACTGCCGAGCGCGTCCCCACCACCACGCGCACTTCGCCATTACGCACGCGCCACCATTCGCGCACGCGCTCCACGTCCGCGAGCCCGCTGTGCAGCACCGCGACCACGGAGCCGAATCGCGCGCGGCACACGCGCCCCATCCAAAGCGTCAGCGCGATTTCCGGCACCAGCACGAGCGCCGTGCGGCCCTGCGCCAGCGCCGCTTCCACCGCGCCCAGATAAACTTCGGTCTTGCCGCTGCCGGTCACTCCGTGCAGCAGGCCGACAGTGAAAGCGCGTGATTCGATCCAGCCGCGAATTTCTCCCAGCACCGCGACCTGATCCGCATTCAAGACATGCGACGGCGGCGCTTCATCGCATTCGAGTTCAAACGCGGCGGCCGAAGGTAGCGGCTCTTCCCAGCTTGCGAGCGTGCCGCTGCGAACCAACCGCTCTACCGCCGCGCGCGAAACGCCCGTGCGCCGCAGCAATTGCGCCAGCGGCAGCGGCCCCGTCTGTTCGCTGAGCACCAGTTGCAGCCGGCGCGCGATGTCGTCCGCGCGCGCTGCGCTCGGCGATTTGCCTTGAGCATCTGTTTCGGCCGCGGCGCCTGCTCCGGCACCGGCCGCGGGTGGCGCGCCGACCCAAGAAATAATTCGCTGCGTGCGCGGTTTGCGCCGCCGCGCGACTTCACGCGCTTCCAGCATTCCGCGCCGCAGCAAACTTTCCGCCGCGCGTGTGCCGCCCGGCAGCTGCGCGATGCGATCGGCGCGCACCGGCTTGCCTTCGATTTCGGCCAAGCGCAGCAGCGCCAATTCGTTCACTTCCGATTCGCTGCGATTCCCGTGCGCGGCCAGTAGGTGCAAGCGCTCGGTCCCCGCCGGCGTCACGTGCAGTTCGCGGTCGGCGCGCAGATCGATTTGCGGCGGCAGCATTCCGCGAAACACCTCGCCTTCCGGCGCCAAATAGTAATTCGCCACCCAGCGGCCCAGCTCCACCACGCGCGGCGGCAACGCCGGCGTGAGATCGAGAACATCGTGTAATTCCTTGAGGGGTTTGCCTTCCGGCGCGCGCCGCGCCACATCCACAATCACGCCGACCAGCGCTCGATTGCGAAAGGGAACCAGCACGCGCGCACCGACCACAGCGCGCTCCGCCAGTGCCTCGGGCACCAGATACGTGAACGTCGAGCGCAGCGGCACAGGGAGAGCGACTTCACAGGACATCAAGGCCATCGCGCAACAGTTTATCAGCTTGTCCAGATCGGGACACTCCACGCCGCCGCGATTGACAATCGCCCGCGCAAGTTCTAGCTTTGTCTTGATTTAGGCCCGCTTCCGAAGTCGAAGCGTTCCGAACGATTGCTCGTCCCCTCTCGAACGCGCGATTCCCCAGCGGCGCACGGCAAAACGATGTCGAAGCCAGTCGGCGGCTAAAAAGAACAACCCTGGCCGGAGCCAGAGCATCCATTCATTAGATTACGGCCCTCCCCCGTAACCAACTTTCGGCTACGGAAGGCCAAGGATCGCGCGGGTTGCGCCCTGCGATTTCGAATCCCAGCCGCGACGAGGAGAGCAAAGATGCGCAGAGCAGCAGCGTTTTTCATCATCGCAGTATTTTCCGTTTTCATTTCCGGGTGCGGCGGCGGATCCTCAATGTCGGGCGGCGCTGGAATCGTCACGAACCAAGCCGATGTCCCGGTCAGCATGACGGTCACCGACACGCCGCCCGCTGGCGTGACGGTGCTTTTCTTCCAGCTGGGCATCAGCTCCGCGTCCCTCACGTCTTCCGGTGGCGCCAGCGTTTCGCTTGTGAGCAGCGCCACGAATCCGATCCCCGTAAACGTAGCGCAACTCCAAACTGACTCGGCTTTTCTTGGCAGCGCGAATGTGCCGGCGGGCACCTACACCAGTTTGAGCGTGACGTTCGCCGCGAATCCGCAGCTCACGATCTTCAACGCCTCGGGTTCCACGATCGGCAGCGGCGCCAACGCCTGCGCGAACAACACCATCTGTCATCTCACGCCACCGGCGTCCCCGTCGACGCTCACATTCAATACGAATCCTTTCCCCGTGACCTTGTCGGCGAATTCTCCGCTGGCTTTTAAGCTCGACATCCATCTGGACACGATTATCCAGCCGGATCTCACCGTGAATCTCGCCGCAACCGACGGCGTCACGATTTCGCAGTTGCCCACGCCTTCGGCTGGCGCACCCATCTCCGCACTCGGCCATTTGATCGGCACGGTTGGCGGCGTGACGTCCAGCGGTTTCACGCTCCAGACCGGCGATGGCCGTTCGTTTACAATCGGCGTTAACAGCAGCACCACATATAGCTATTCCAGCTCCGTTTGCCCGGCGGACAATTTCACGTGCGTGGCGATGAACCAAATCGTCAAAGTTGAGGTGAGCCTCGAGCCCGGCGGCACTCTGCTCGCCGTCGCGGTCGATTATGTGCAGCCCGCCACCCAAACCGTCGTCGAAGGCAACATCGTTCGCCTCACGACTTCGGGAACGAACACAATTCTCAACTTGATCGTTCAGAACGGGCCGCCCACGCCCACTCCCAACGTGCTTCCGTTCGGCGGAATGGTCACTGTTACGGTGCCTTCGACGGGCGTGACCTACGCCATCGATTCCGATGGCTTTACGCTGCCGAGCGGCCTCACATTCACTTCCGCTTCGAGTTTGGCGGTTGGCCAGCTCGTCTCCGTCGTCGTCAATGGATCGATCACGACCACGGGCGGTTCCGGCGGCGCTACGCCCTTCGCCGGACCCGCTGCTATCGGTTTTTCGGCAAATAGCATAACGCTCGAGCCGAGCCAGATCACCGGCACGATAGCGGGGATCAACGCAGGCCAGCTGAGCTTCGCGCTTGCCACGTTGCCCATATTCTTTGTTCCTCCCGCTGCCAACGCCACCTCGGCGCCGCCGTGGGAGCCTGTCATTATCACGGTGCAGACGACCTCCGCGACCGCTTATTCAGGATTCACTCCGGAAAATATTTCCGGCCTCTACGTCAACGATTATATTTCCGTGAAGGGCTGGGTTTTCTCCACCCCGACTGGCACCACTTCGATTACCGTCGCAGGTGAATCGCTGCTCGAGCGTCCCGGCCCGACTCCACTGTTCTGATCGCGTCGTTTCACTGTAAGCGCAACGCCGTAACCAAAGGGGGACCGAATTTTCGGTCCCCCTTCGTGTTTTTCGCGATTCTCAATTGCCTCGCCCGCTGCGGATAGCTTCCCACATTGCGGACAAAGTTCCGCGTCGGTCATTCCGAATGTGCTGCGGCAGGGGAAAAATCTCACTGGCCGACACACATTGACCCCACCGCGCAAGAGGACTAGAGTCTCGCGCGAAGGGCATCTCAACACGGAAGCTCCGGTTAACAATTATGACCGGCACCAGCCCGAACGACGACGTGGTAACCCTCGCCGCGATCGGTGTTGTGGCTTACATTTCCTGTGACCTGCTTCACGAACTCGCCGGCCACGGCGGCGTGTGCATCGCGACCGGCGGCCGGCCGGGCAGCTTTTCGACGATGCACTTTCAATGTTTCGGCGGTTGGCAGCCGATGATTTCCGCGGCGGGCATACTCGCGAATATCGCCACGGGTGTTCTGCTGTGGCTCGCTCTTCGATGGCTGCGTGGCCTCTCGTCCCACGCACGCTATTTCCTATGGCTTACCATGGCTTATAGCCTGCTCAGCGGTTGGGGCTATATGGTGCAGTCGACCATTACGAAGTCGGGCGATTGGGCCAACGCCCTGCGCGGATTTGCACTGGCGCGGCATTGGTGGCTGGCATCGATCGCCGTCGGCTCGCTGTTTTATGTTCTGTCTCTATGGATAACGGCGATCGAGCTGCGCGTCGTCGTTGGCTCGGATGGCAGCGCCCGCGCGTGGCGCATCGTCCTGATTCCGTATTTTGCGGCAGCGGCAATCGCATGTGCCGCGGGCGCTCTCAGTTCCGTTGTGCCGTTGGGGCAGGCTCTGGGCAGTGCGATCGGCTCAACACTCGGCAATTTCGGACTCTTGCTCTTGCCCATACTCGTGTTCGTCGTGCCCGGCCCGAAGGCGAGCCCGGCATCGCCCACAAAGGTGACGCGAAGTCTTGCGTGGATTTTGACCGCCGCGGCCGTTGTCGCCATTTTTGTCGTGGCAATCGGACCAGGCGTAAGGTTTCGCGGCGGACGCTAGCGGCTGCGCAGTTCGCCTTTCAGCTTTGCTCTTTTCGCCCCCCGCATCTCGCGTACTGCCGGCCGGACACTGTCCCGGCCGAGTCGACAGCAGGGCATCACTCCTAGAACACGTCCGGCCCGAAAGGCGGCTCCATTTTGGTCGTGCCCATGTACCATCAGCACAGCTGTGCACTTTGGGCCTCCCTGCCGCGGCAGGTGGGTTCGCTTCCAAGCGTGACCATCAGGTCCTTCTTTGCGGAGGTAACGTGTCGCTGGACTACTTTGTGGCTGAACTGCGCAAATCGTACAACGCAATGGAATCCTCTGTCCGCAGCCAGAAAATTCGCGAATTGGTTGCCGAATCCAAGGACATGGAAAGTTTTATTCGGGAGCGCTTTCCCGAGTTCCTCGCGGAAGCATTCCCATCTTGCGCCGCGAAGCCCAGCGAGCCCCGGTCGGTATCGATTTTTCGCTCCGCGCGCGCGGCAAAGCACCGCTAATCTCGATCCTCAGGCATTGCCCCAACGCGGCCGTGCACTCGCCGCCCTGCCCCGCCGCTCCAATTCCATTTGACTTTGCTCATCGCGCCCCGAACAATCGCGCGATGCGACGACTAACCTTTGCGTTTTGCGCAAGCCTTCTGCTCACCATCCTGGCGATGGCTCTGCCTTCGCGCACTTGCGGCCAGGAAATTCCAGCTGCCGTCACGAGCGACCCTGCTCCCGACAAGGCCAACCCCGCCGCGATGGAAGCGATGCAGTTGCCAAGCCACGGCGCGCTGCTCAACGCGATTGTCTATATCGCTTCAGGAGTGGGACCACATCCCGTCGCCGTCCTGCTGCACGGCTATCCGGGCAATGAGAAGAATCTCGATCTGGCGCAGGCCATTCGCCGCGCCGGGTGGGACGTTTTGTACTTCGATTATCGCGGCTCGTGGGGCTCGCCGGGCAGTTTTTCTTTCACGCACTGCATTGAGGACACAGAGGCGGCCGTTGCGTATCTGCGCGATCCAGCGAATGCAAGAAAACTCCGCGCCGATTCTGCGCACATCGTTTTGATCGGTCACAGCATGGGCGGTTTCATGGCGAGTTTTGTTGGTGCCGAAGATCCGAGCATTGAAGCCGTCGGGATGATTTCCGCCGCGAATCTTGGCGCCGCGGACTCTTGGCCGCTCGGCGACGGACACGCAGCCACCGTGGACGCGGTTGCCGCAGCGCTCGCGGATTCCGGGATGGCGCCGCTCGCCGGCTGCACTCCGGAAGGTCTCGCGCGCGAAGTCATCGCGAATCAGACTCATTGGAATTTTGTCGATTTCGCGCCCAAGCGCGCCGCGCGCCCGATCCTCGTCGTCACCTCTGACGATGGCCTCGCCCCCACAAACAACGCATTCCTTGGCGCACTCAAGAAATCCGGCGCCGTAAACGTCGCCGCGATCCATATGCCCACTGATCACGGCTATTCCGATCATCGCATCGCGCTAGAAACTGCTGTCCTCACCTGGCTCGCGTCTCTCCCCTCGCGTCAAATGTCGCGTTGATCGCAGTCGCGGCGAAGCGGAGAGCAAATGTGGAGCCACTCGCCCCAAAGATTGCGCATCATATGTGTCGATATGTATGCGGCGCCTCGCAGCGTTTGACACACGAATCAGCGCCGCATATCACTGCGCGAATCTCAGCCTGCGTCGGAGGTCAAGATGCGGAACATTCTGGTTCCTGCGCTCTTCGTCACAGTTGCCCTGGCGGCGTGGCTCACGCTCAGTGCGCAGACAGTTGTTCCCATTGCGCGGTCAAGCCAAGCTGATGCGGCGAATTCGACCGCGTTCAGTGCCGAAGATATCGCGATCGCCCGCGGATGTTGGGGCGGGACGCCTGCGCATTGGAAACGCCTTGCTGGATCGGCGCTCCGCACGGAGGTCCTTTCTGGTGGCCTGGTAACCTCCGTTGCCTTTAGCCCCGACGGTCGAATGCTGGCCTCGGGATGCGGGGGCGGCGCGGTCAAATTGTGGGATGTTGCCACGGGGCAGGAGCTGCGCACACTATCTGGCCTCAAATCCCCAGTGAAATCCGTCGCATTCAGTCCTGACGGGAGAATGCTCGCCTCGGCATCAGGGAGCGGTACCATTAACGATGCGATCAACGACACGGCCAGACTTTGGGACGTCGCGACCGGCCGTGGCCGCCCCGCAGTGGCCCCCGGAGGCAGCGGCCTCGACGGCGTCGATGCAGTTGCCTTCAGCCCAGACGGAAGCGTGTTCGTCACTGCGGATGACTATCCGCCGGACGGCAGCATCAAGCTTTGGGACGCCGCGACCGGGCAGTATATCCGCTCCGTATTTGCCCAGGCTGGGGTGGTGATCGCCGTTGCCTTTGGCGGGGACGGCCACACGATGGCGGCCGTAACGAGGGGCGGTTCAGTCACCCAGTGGGACGCCGCGACCGGCGGGGAGCTCCGCACGTTCTCCATCGGAGGCGCCGACACCATCGTTCGCATGTCCTTTGCGTTCAGTCCTGACGGGCATACGATTGCCACCGGAAGCGGTCGCGGCGATGTCCAGCTATGGGACGTCGCGACTGGACACAAACTCTCCACGCTGCCTAACGACGCCGGTGCGGTCTGTTCGATTGCCTTCAGTCCAGACGGACGAACTCTCGCATCGGGAATCAACAGCCGAATAGCAATTTGGGATATCGCCACCGGGCAGGAAATCCGTATTCTCAGGGGCCACACCCAGCACGTCTACGCTCTCGCCTTCAGCCCGGATGGACGCACGCTTGCTTCGGGAAGCTACGACAAAACGATCAAAATATGGGACGTAGCGACCGGGCAAATGGTTCGCACGTTGGGTACCCCGTCCCCCATAATTGCATCCGCGTCAATCTTCTGACCGATCGCCCCCGTAAACCCGAGGACGGGGCGCTTCGCCTTGCAGTTTCGCACGCTTTGCCGCACGCCATTCGAATGAATTTCCACAGATACTCCATTCGAATACTCTATAGTATATTGACATGAAAGCTATCGATGTGCTATGTTGCGTCCGTGAATTGCAAGCGCACATCGCTGGCGCCGATCCTGTCGACGACCCGCCGCACCCAGTTCGTTTGCCCGCGCAATGATTGGCCGTTTTCGTCGCACTCTTCCGTGCGAAACTGTGCCTTCAAGGCGCGTGTTTTCAATCGAATGCAAAGGAGGGCGCAACTGATTGAAAAAACGCGACATCAACGCTTTTATTTTCACACTCATGCGCACTCTTTTCTTGTAAGCCCTGCGTTTGCCACTCTTACGCAAAACGTACCGGGGGTGGTATACCCCCGCTGGAAATTGTCAACCTCGCGGCATCCGCTACCCGGTTTTCGGAGCAGCATTCCGCGTCGAGTAGGAGGCTGATCGGGAAAAGTTCCCCGCGCCCGGCACTTAGTCGGCGCGGCGGGAGCGATTTAGAGGGAGGCCAAGCTCGACCATCACTTTTTTCAAGTCGAGCCAGACGTCGCTTTTGGCGGCGGGATTGCGCAGCAGATAGGCGGGATGATACGTGGCGATCAGGCGCGTGCCACGATAATCAAACCACTGGCCGCGATAACTTGAAATGGATTTCGTTGTGCCGAGCAGAGATTGGGAGGCGACGTTGCCGAGGCACACGATCACTTTCGGGCCAATGGCGTCAAGTTGCCGCAGCAAATACGGCGAGCACGTCGCGACTTCATCTTTTTCCGGCGTGCGATTCTCGGGCGGGCGGCATTTGACGACGTTGGCGATGTACACGTCGTCGCGGCGCAAGCCCATGGCTTCGATCATTTGCGTCAGCAATTTTCCGGCGCGGCCGACGAACGGAATTCCCTGAACGTCTTCGTCGTGGCCCGGTCCTTCGCCGACGAATACGAGCGAAGCCTTCGCATTGCCGACGCCGTAGACGATGTTGTTGCGCGCTTTGTGCAGCCGGCAGCGCGTGCAGTCGCCAAGGTCCTCGCGAATCCGTTCGAGTGTGTCGCCTGCAATTCGCTCGGAAGCGTCGAACAGCGAAGGTGCCTGCATCACGGGGAGCGGAGCAGCCTGACGAACCTCAGGGGCAGAAACCCGTGAGGCCGCGGGAGTTTTCGCCGCGGCGGCCGCCGCACCTTCGCGAGGCACAGAGGCAGGCGGTTTCTGCCGTGGCGCAGCCTGCATGGTTGGCGAAACGATCGGTGCGTCGTGAGCCGACCGGCGGTCTTTGTAGAACGGGCCGAGCCGCAGGTCGCTGTAATACTGAAGCCACGCTGTAAGTTTTTGCCGCGGATCGTTGGGCGGAGGGGAATCCATCTTCGCTCAGTGCCGGGCGTGCGAGGCCGGCGCCGCATGCGCGCTCGGCAAGTCCGCCGCGGCATGCCGCGCACGGCGCAGATCGAGCACTTGATCGAGAATGCGGCCGGCCACGTCGAGTTTGCTCATGCGTGGCAAGTGAATTTCGGCGCCGTCCGCGGGATACAGCGCGACGATGTTCGTATCGTGGTCGAAGCCGGAGCCGGGCGCGGTGACGTCGTTGGCCACAATCAGGTCGGCGTGCTTGGCGGAAAGCTTCGCGCGAGCGTGCGTGGCGACGTCTTCGGTTTCCGCGGCAAAGCCGACGAGGATGCGATCGGTTTTTTCGCGCGCGCCATTTGTTTCGCGCGCGGCCCCCTTTTCGCGGGCCACGTCGGCCAAAATGTCCGGAGTGGATTCCAGTTCGAGCGTCATCGGCCCAGGCCGGCGCTTTATTTTTTTCGTTGCCGGGGCAACAGGCCGGTAATCCGCCACGGCCGCGGCCATGATCACAACGGTTGCGCCCGCCAAGTGCTCAAGCACGGCGCGATGCATTTGTTCCGCGCTGCGCACCAGAATGCGCTCGACGCCCTGCGGCGGCGCAATCTCGACCGGCCCGCTAATCAGCTTGACGTGCGCGCCGCGCCGCGCTGCGGCCAGAGCCAGAGCGTAGCCCATCTTGCCCGAGGAGCGATTGGTGAGGTAGCGCACAGGATCGATGTCTTCGCGCGTGGGCCCGGCGGTAACAACGATGGATTCGCCGGCGAGATCGTGGCGCAATCCGAGAGCCGCGCGCACAGTTTCGACAATTGCTTCCGTGGCGGCCAAGCGCCCCGCGCCGGTCATGCCGCAAGCGAGGTAGCCTTCTTCGGGATCGACGACGTGAACGCCGCGCGCGCGCAGCATCGCAACGTTTTCCTGCGTCGCCGCGTGCTCCCACATATTCACGTTCATCGCCGGAGCCACAATCACTGGCGCGGTGGTTGCAAGATAAAGTGTGGTGAGGAAATCGTCGGCCTGCCCGCGCGCCATCTTGGCAATTGTGTTCGCGGTGGCGGGCGCTACGACCAATGCATCGATTCTCTGCGCCACGGCGATGTGCTCGATGGCGCTTTCGACGTTACTCGTCGCCGGCCCCTGCCCGAACATCCCGGTGATCACTTTTTGTCCGGTGATCGCGGCGAAGGTAAGCGGCGTAATGAATTCCTGGGCGCTCGAAGTCATAATCACTTCGACCTCGAAGCCCTCCTGCTGCAGGCGCCTCGCGAGCTCGGCCGCTTTGTACGCAGCCACGCCGCCGCAAACTCCAAGAGCAATGCGCATCGCGAAGCCTCGGCTAGTCCTTCTTGCGCTTCCCGTCTTTTTCTTCAATCACCGGCTCTTCAGGCAATTGGTATTCCAGTACGCCGCTTTCGAGTTCCTCGACTGCGATGCGCGTGGGCTTGTGCGATCGGGGCGCTACCATCGGCGGTGCGCCGGCCATCAATTGCCGTGCGCGGCGCGCGGCGATCACGACGAAGGCGAACATGCATTCCGGGGCTTCACTTTGTACCGTCATTCCAATTACCCTCCAAAAGAATCAAGAATCGCTTGCGCGCGTTGATGCATCACGCGGCGCGCGGCGCGTTCGGCCAGCGCGATCGCCAGAATCGTGTTGTCGGCGCGCTCCAGATCGTCGTTGACAATCAAGTAATCGTACTCGCGATAGCGATCAATCTCTTTCCGCGCCCGCTCCAGGCGCCTCGCAATCGAATCGTCCGAATCCTGGCCGCGTGCCCGCAAGCGGCGCTCGAGTTCTTCCCGCGAAGGCGGCAGCACGAAAATCGCGACGGCCTCGGGAATCTTCTGTTTCACCTGGGCCGCGCCTTGCACATCGATTTCCAGCACCAGGTCCAGCTGCTCTTCGCGCGCTTTGTCCAGCCATTTGCGCGGCGTGCCGTACCAGTGGCGGCCGAACACTTGGGCGCACTCCAGGAATTCGCCCTGGCGAACCATGCGCTCGAATTCTTGTTCGGAAACGAAATCATACCATTTTCCGGGCCCTTCTTGCGCGCGCGGAGGCCTCGTGGTGTACGAGACGGAAAACAGCGTGCCGGGCAACGCGCGCAGCTTGGAGACGAGCGTGGATTTCCCCGAGCCAGAAGGTCCCGACACGATAAAGACAAGCGGATTCGGATTCTCGGGCGTCACTCGACGTTCTGCACCTGTTCGCGCAATTTTTCGATATCGGATTTGATCTCCAGACCCAGTTCGGTGATCTCGAAACCATCGCGCTCGACGCCGGGAGTTTTCGAGAGCAGGGTATTGGCTTCGCGCTGCATTTCTTGCAGCAGAAAATCCAATTTTTTGCCGAGCTCGCCGCCCGCGGCGAGAAGCGCGCCGAACTGATCGAGGTGGCTGCGCAGGCGCGCCAGTTCCTCGCTGGTGTCACCGCGCTCCACGAGCAGCGCCGCTTCCTGCGCCAGCCGCGCGGGATCGATCTGCGCTTCGCCGAGCAACTCCGCCAGGCGCGCGGCCAGGTGCTTAGCGATGGCGGGGCGGCTGCGGACCGCGATTTCTTCCACGCGCGCCGTGCGCTCGGCGATCTGGCCCAGCAGAGTTTGCATTTGCCGCACCAACGCCGCACCTTCCGCGGCGCGCATCTGCTCGAGCTGCTTCAAAGTTTGTGCGAGACAACTTTCCACGGCACGCCCGAGATTTTCTTCGTTCTGCTTTTCTTCGGCAGCCCCGGCGATTTCCGCCGATGCCGCGACAACTCCCGGCAGGCGAAATAGTCCGAGCAAGTCCGGCTCGGTCGTCAGGCCGAATTTGCGGCGCAGCTCTTCGGCGGCTTTCAGATACGCCTCGGCGAGTTCCGTGTTCACACGTGCGGCGTTCTGCGCGATCGGCTCCAAGTGCAGCGTGACGTCCACGTGGCCGCGGCGCATTCGTTCGCGCAGCATCTCGCGGATTCGCGGCTCGATAGCATCCAGGCCCTCGGGCAGATGCACGCGCACGTCGAGAAAACGATGATTCACGCTGCGAATGCTGATGCGCAGCCGCAAACCATTTTCTTCCACGCGCGCCTGCGCGAATCCCGTCATCGAGCGCACGCCGGCATGCGCATTTGACTGCTCGTTTGATTTAACGCCAGTGGGTATCGCGTTCATGAGGGCAAAGGGCTCGGAGGCGCAGTTGCGTCATCGTCGTCGGCGAATTGCAATTCGTACAACCGTGCATACGTGCCGCCGGCGGTCAGCAATTGCTGATGCGTCCCGGTTTCGCTAATCACGCCGTCTTCGAGCACCACAATCTTATCGGCGCGGCGAATCGTAGACAACCTGTGCGCGATCACGAACGATGTGCGCCCAATCATCAGGTTTGCCAGCGCGCGCTGCACCAGTTGCTCGGATTCGGTATCGAGTTCGGAGGTCGCTTCGTCCAGGATCAGTATCGGGCAATTCTTCAGCACCGCCCGCGCGATTGCCAATCGTTGCCTTTGGCCACCAGAAAGGCTTCGGCCCAAATCGCCAATCACAGTTTGATAGCCCTTGGGCAGTGCGAGGATGAATTCATGCGCCAAGGCAGCTTTCGCGGCGTCAAAGACGCGCTCTTCCGGCAGACCCGGTTGGCCATAGCATATGTTGTTCCACACGGTGTCGTTGAACAGAATCGTTTCTTGCGTGACGATGGCCATCTGATCGCGCAACGACCGCAGCGTGACGTCGCGCACATCCACGCCGTCGATACGTAGCGACCCGGACGTCGGAGTGTAAAAGCGCGGAAGCAAATTCACCAGCGTGGTTTTCCCCGCGCCGCTCGATCCGACAATCGCCAGCACTTCGCCGCACTGCGCCTTCAAATTGATGCCGCACAAGACCGCCGAGCGGTTCCCGTCGTACGTGAAGCTCACGCTATCGAATTCGACCTCATTCGAGAACGGCGGCAGGACCTTGGCGCCTGGCTGGTCGGGCAACTCTTCCTGCAGATCCAGAAACGCGAAAACTTGCCCGGTCGCGCCGTGCGCCTCCTGAAGATGTTGATACACCGAGCCAAGGCCCTTGACGGGCTCGTAGGCCCGGAACATGGCGTAGGCGAACGCAAAAAATGCGGGAGTGGTGAGTGCGCCGGCCTTGATCTGAGTGCGCGCGAACGCCACGGCCAAACTGACGGCGAAGGCGGCTAAGACGTCCATGGCCGGCGAAGTCCTGGACGTGTTGCGGATCCAGTCCATGTTTTCGCGAAGCAACCGGCGCGCAGCATCGCGGAATTTTGCGACCTCGAATCCTTCCATGCCAAACGCCTTCACCACGCGATTGCCCGCGACCGTCTCTTGTACGATCTGCGTCAATTCACCGAAGCCGCCTTGTACGCGAGCGACCGCGCGGCGAATGCGACGGCCAAACGCGGTGACCGGCCAGACCACCAAGGGAACGAATATCATTACGCCGATGGTCATCTTCCAGCTGAGAAGCAGAAGCACGGCCACTAGGAAGAAGAGCGTGAAGAGATATTGGAAAAATCCGGCGATGCTGTCTGACAGCGTGGTGCGCACGCGTTCGATATCGTTGATGATGGCCGAAAGCAGGCGCCCGACCGTGTGCTCTTGAAAAAAACCGACGGGCTGGCGGATCAACTTGGCGTAAATGTCGTTGCGCAGATCGGTGACGCCCGCGAGTCCGACATATCCCACCGTGATATTGCCGAAGTATTGCGCTAGGGACTTGCCGAAGAACAGCACGATCAGAGAGATCGCGAACATAGCCCAGACGTGATGGGACCCTTTCGGGAAAAAGGAGTTCAACAGGAACGGGCGGTTGATGATCGGCACCTTTTGCAGGAGCGTCAGCTTCGTATCCGCATTGGACGGGGTTAGTACGTTGCCCACCAGCGGCTGAAACATCAGGGCGATCAGCCCTTCGCCGAGGCCCACGAATGCCAGCGCCGCGATGCCCGCCAGGAGTCGAAAGCGATACGGCCAGACGTAGCGCAGCAAGCGCCGAGACTCGCCGTCGAAGAATCGCTTTAGCGCCATGCGCTGTGTACGCTCCGAATTTCTGCGGGAAGAACAGCTACGCTACGAATCGTGCGCGCGAATGTCAAGCTGCCTGGGTCCTCACTTATCGATGTCGCGATGCACGGTTTTGGCTGTATAGCCGCGCCGTTCGAGCGCCGCGCGCACGGCGGCTGCCAGCGTCACCGAGCGGTGCCGTCCGCCGGTGCAGCCGAAGGCGATCGTCAGATAACTTTTCCCCTCGCGAACGTAGAGGGGAATCAAGTAGTTCAGCAAACTTTCGATGCGCTTTAGAAACTGACCGGTCTCTGGAAATGAGCGGATGTATCGCGCGACGCGCGCATCCAATCCTGAATATTTGCGCAGCCGCGGAATGAAATGCGGATTCGGCAGAAAGCGCACATCGAAAACCAAATCCGCGTCGGCCGGCACACCGTAGCGATATCCGAAGCTGACCACCGCGAGCATCAGGGGCGATTTGTCCGAACTCAAAAAGCGCTTGGAGATGGAATGGCGCAGCTCGTGCACGTTGAATTTCGTGCTGTCGATGATGATGTCCGCCATCTTGCGGATGGGCGCCAGCAATTCGCGCTCGCGCTTGAGCGTTTCGCGGATCGGCGAAGCTTTGCCGAGAGGGTGCGGCCGGCGCGTTTCGCTGAAGCGCCGCAGCAGCGCCACTTCCGAAGCTTCGACAAACACCAGCGAGACGGATTCTTCGCGGCGAAGTTCGCGCACGATTCGAGGCAATTGCTCGATCTGCGCGCCCTCGCGAACGTCCACCAGCAGCGCGGCGCGCTTGATTTCGGTGTCACCGTGGCGATGCAATTCGCTGAACGTCGGGATCAGATCGACCGGCAGGTTGTCGACGCAGTAGAAGCCGAGGTCCTCAAAAGATTTGAGGATGGTACTTTTGCCCGAGCCGCTCAGCCCGGTGAGGATCACCAATTGGCGCGCTTCGGACCTGGCTTCGCTTCGTTTCACGATGGCAACTGGTTAGCGTCGCTCCAACGAATTGCAAAATTTCAGCGGCACTAGGATTTCACCCGGCGTTGATGCGTGCTCGGGATGCGAAGGTCCTCGCGATATTTCGCCACTGTGCGCCGCGTGACCAAGATGCCGGCCACCTGAAGTTTCCGGGCGATCGCATCGTCGGTGAGCGGATGAGCGGTGTCTTCTTCTCCGATCATTTTCTTCACCAGGCGTTTCAGAGTGGGCAGTGACATGCTGCCGCCCTCGGGGCCATTCACCGATTCGGAGAAGAACTGCCGCAACTCGACCACGCCTTGCGGCGTGTGCGCGTACTTGTTGGCCACGGCGCGGCTCACGGTCGAAGGATGCACGCCGACTTCTTCGGCCACTTCCTTGATCATCATCGGCTTCAGCTGATCGGCGCCATGATCGAGGTATTCGCCCTGGCGGCGGATGATCACCTGGCAAACGCGGAGAATGGTGTGTTTGCGCTGCTCGATGCTCTTCATGAGCTGCAGCGCCGCGGTGAAGCGCTCCTTGACGTAGTTGCGCACTTCGCGATCGGCGGCGTCGCGCGCCAAAAGGCGGCGGTAAACGGGGCTCAGGCGGAGCTGCGGCACGTCGTCTTCATTCATGAAGACCTGCCACTGATCGTCCACCTTGCGGAAATAGACGTCCGGCTCAACCAGGCGCGGCTCGGTTTTGTTGTAGCGCAGGCCTGGGCGCGGATCGAGTTTCTTAATCACGTCCACGGCGCGCTTCACGAGTTCGACGGGCCGATTGAGCGCGCGCGCGATTTCTTTCAGCTGATTGGATTGCAGCAATTTCGAGAGCGGGCTTTCCGGGTCAAGCAAGTCCGTCTCGGATACCGCCAACGGGCGCTTCGGCAAACATTCGGAAACGATTTGCTGCGCCAGAGTGTTTTGCGGGTCGAGGCCGCGAAGCTGAATCTGCAGGCATTCGCGCAGATTTCGCGCGCCGACGCCCAGCGGATCGAATTCCTGCACCACGGCCAGCGCTTCCTCAACATCCTCGGCCGAAGATTTGCCTTCGTGCGCGATCTCTTCAAGCGATGCCGTCAAATAACCGTTTTCGTCGAGGTTTCCGATGATGATGTCGGCGATCGCGCGCACTTCTTCGCTGCACACGGTGGAACTCAATTGCCACGTGAGGTATTCGGTGAGGCCCTGCGGCGAGGAGAGAAATTTATCGAACGACGGCCGTTCCACCGATTCGCTTTCGCCGCGATCGGCTGCCGCGCCGGAATCAAGGTATTGATTGAAGAACGAAGAGAGGTCGAATTCGTCGAAGGGATTGGCGGGCTCGGTTTCCGGAACTTTCTCGGTTTCGGCCTTGATGAAGGCTTCGTCGCTGTAATCCTCTGCGGTGGTCGGCGTTTCGTCGGTGACTTCTTCGAGGACAGGATTCGCCACCATCTCGGTGTTAATCATCTCGCGCAACTCGAGCCGGTTCAGCGCCAGCACGCTGACCATCTGCACGAGGCCGGGCGTCAGAATCTGCTTTTGCGCGACCCGTAGATGGAGTTTGGGCTGTAGCCAGCTCATCGGCGTTCCGTTTCAATTCAGCTTGAAATGATCGCCCAGATAAACGCGCCGGACCTCGGCGTCCTGGCTCAATTCAGCCGGACTGCCGGCCCGGAACATTCGCCCGGTGCTGATGATGTAGGCTCGATCGGTGACGCGCAAAGTCTCGCGGACGTTGTGATCGGTGACGAGCACGCCGATTCCGCCGTCGCTGAGTTCAGAGATGATCTTCTGAATGTCCACGACCGTCAGGGGATCGATGCCGGAGAAAGGTTCGTCGAGAAGGATGAAAGTGGGATCGAGCACCAGCGAGCGCGCGATTTCCAAGCGCCGCCGTTCTCCGCCGGAAAGCGTGTAGGCGCGATTCATGCGCACCGCCTCAAGACCCATCTGCGCGAGCAACTCCTCGAGGCGGTCGCGTTGCTGCGCCGCAGTGAGGGGCACGGTTTCGAGAACGGCCAACAAATTCTCCTCCACGGTCAGCTGGCGAAACACAGAGGGTTCCTGGGGAAGATAGCTGATGCCATTGCGGGCCCGGAGGTACATGGGAAGGTCCGTAATGTCCTCGCCGTCGAGGAGGACGCGTCCGGAATCGGGCCGAGCCAACCCAACTAAGATATAGAAGGTGGTCGTCTTACCCGCGCCGTTTGGTCCCAGAAGGCCAACGACCTCGCCTTCCGCGATCTCCAGGTTGACGTTGTCCACGACTTTGCGGCCTCGATACGACTTGCTGAGTTCGACGGCCTGGAGCTTGGGCATTCGGCGTCATTTCTCGACCCGGTGGAGTGTCAAAGTGCGCGTGCCTTCCTCCGAATCCACCACAATCCTATCATCCGCAAAAATGAAGGTCAATTGACGCCCTGTGGTGGAGTTTCCGGAATCATCACGGACCACCGGCGGACCCCCGCTGAGGACGAATTTTCGGTCCACGACGGTGTAATCGGCGCGCTGGGACGTGCCGCGGCGGTCCAATTGCCGGACGTTTACGCCGCCGGTGGCGATCGCGCCGGTCAGTTGCTGGGGCCCGGAGGGCTTGGCGGGGTCAACCGGGCCAAATAGGAAGTCAATTGTGGGCGCGCGGATCGATGCTTCCTGGGAATCGGCGCTGGCATTTTGTTCGAGCCGCCCGAGGGATTTCTGGCTCCAATAAGTCAGGCGTCCTCCTTGTGCGTGCCAAAGGTCAGCCGCAGCTGGGGCGGCGGGGGGCGTTGATGACTTGGCTGGTTTGGCGCTGCCCTGGGATGGAGACCAAGCCGCGGCGGGGAAAACGGCGCGAACGCGGCCGACGCCTGTGAGCGATTGCGCGGCGTGATCGAGCTCGATCGTATCGGCTTCCACCACAGATTGGCCTTGCCACATACGCGCGTGGCCGGCGTACGTGGCGTGGCCCGCGGTGCGATCCGCGACCATGTGGTCGGCGGAGATGCGCGCGGGCTGCTGATCCGAGAAATTGCCCACGCGGTTTTGGCCGGTGGCGAGTTCGGCGGAGATCACGCGACCTTCGGCGTGCAGGATGTTGGTATCCTGCGCGAAATTGGCCGATTGCGCTGTAGTTCGAGAATTGATGTCAGTCACCACCACGCTGCCGGTGAGCGCCGCGATGTTTGTTGCGTGGTCCATGTGCGAGCGATCGGCGTCCGCGGTGCCTTGGGCGTCGCGATAATGCACGCGGCCGGATTGATCGAGCGTGGTCCAGTCGCCGGCCGAATCGAAGTGCGCGTCGAGATTTTGCGACGTAGATGTGCGCGTTCCCACGGCGCCCATATCTTGATCCACCTCCACGCCCCCGGATCCCGTCAAATGGTCGATGTGTGAGCTCGCAGTGAAATGGAGATCGAGTGTTTGGCCGGTCATTCGTGTTCTCTCGATCGCCGTCTGCGAGGTGCCTTTGATCTTGGCCGGCGCGATCGATTCCACCGTCGCCGGCGCCAGCGTGTGCACGAGTTCGGGGCGCGCCGAACCACTGTGCGTGGCTGGCGGCGCGAACGTCATTTGCAGCGAATCGGTCGTGAAGGTTCGTGTTGCGGCGCCGACGCGCATCGTGCCTTTGGTGCCGCCGGAGGCGGTGAGTAGGTGTGGTTGACCGGTAACCGGCGCCAATTCCAGTTCGATGTGGGCGGCGTCGAATTCATCCTGTTCGCCTTGAGTTGCGGAGGTTACGCGAACGTTGCCGTCAGCGATCACGCGGCCGATTGAACCAGTTGGTGTGAACAACGCGATGAATTCATCGGCGGACGTAGTGGTTTGGCGTTGGGGATCGTTTTCGTGAAGTTGGGGCTGGCCGGTGGCTAGGGCGCGGCGCGCGTGGAAGTTTTGGTCGAGATCGAGCGCCACGTCCTGCGCGGTGAGCGTGCTCGGGCCATCCTGAATCTGCGCAGGGCCGCGTAGGTGCGCGATGCCGTCGCTGTGGCGATAGACCATGCTTTGCCCCTGAATCACCACCGAGTCGCTTAAGGGCGTTGTGGTTGCCGCCGTCGATGCGCTGGCTTGCGGCTGTGCCGGGCCCTGCGGTTGGAGATTGAGTTCGACGTCGCGCAGAAGATCGAGCTGGCTCTGCTGTGAATCGAAACGCAGTCCGATCGCTTTACCGGCGCCGCGGGGGAAGCGAAACGTCACCGCATGATCGGTGCTCGCCACGCCGGAGTCCTGCTCGAAGGTGAGGTCGGAGGTCGAAAGGTGCAGGATGTGCGCCGCGGCTGCGGGCTCGCCATCGGGCGCGCTGGGATGCAGTTTGGATTCTGAATCGCTTTCCAGATCGATTTCGACGTCGCCCGCGCAGGTCATCTTGCCGCCCGAGGAGGCTGATGAGCCTGAACCAGACGACGATGACGAAATGTATTCGCACGACTTTGTGCGCAGCGTATCGTTGCGGTCGCCTTGCTGGCCGTAGGAAGTGATCCAAACGTCTTCAAGCAAATTGCGATTGCCCTCCTTGTATTGTGTGGCGTTCGCGGCGCGGATCGTGTAGATCGCTCGGGCTCCTTCCGAGTGCGTGTAGGAAAATCCAGCCGACTGCTGTTCAACCGTCGGCGGCACAGGCGGAGGAGCCAACGCTCGATCGCGGCGGGCGAGATACGCGCGATGCAAATAAACGCCGGCGGCAGCGGCCGCGATGAGTATGGCAATCGCGGCCGACCATTGCGCGTAGCGTCGAGCTCTTTGATTTCTCATCGGCGTTTCATCGGCGAACGCATTGCATTCCGCGCGGCCCGTTTTATTAGAAGCTCAGTATAGGCAAGGGGTTTGCAGCGCACAATCGCGGCGCGGCACGCGTGTGCGGCGAAACGAAAAATCAGGAGGCGGCGCCGGATTCGGCTCCAGTATCGACGAACACTTCGTGTTCGCGGCCGAGATCGCGCGCCGACGGCGTAACGATCGTTTTCGGGCCGATGAAAATCTTTTGGCTGCGCGTCATGGCTTGGCGAACGTCGTTTTCGCTGACGAACGGGGAGATTTCGACGCTTGGCTTGGCCGGTTTCGGCGCGGGCGAGGTGGCGAACGGCTTGGGCGCGGCGGTGGGGGATTGCGGCGTCGCGGCCGTCGGAGATTTTGCCGCGGGCGATTCGTCGTGCCCGCAAGGCGCGCTGACCGCTGCTGCGGCGGCAGGTATGCCCGAGCCTCGCGCGATGCCGTGTGCTTCGAGGACGTGCTCGACCAAGCGAGCAAGCGTCGCGCGGTCGGGCACGCCGGCGCGTAAAGGCGAACCAATTTGCTGCGTGGTGGCGGATACGGGCGCGCTTGCCGATGATGACAACGGCGGCGTTGCCGCAGATGTTTGCGGTGCTGCTGGCGTCGGCTTCGCTGGCACCGACGCGGCGCGGGCATGCGCGGGCGCGATTCCCATCGGCTCGACGCCCGCATCGGGCGACATGCGGCGATCGGCAGGCACGGTGCGGTGCTCGACGGGGCGCGACTCCCACGCGACGCGCTTGATATTCATCAAGTGCTGCGGGCCGATATTGTCGGACGTGATGTTGCCGCCGGGCGCGCCGCAGCCCAGCGTCATCGCAGGGAAGAGATTGGTGGAATAGCCGGTTGAGCCGTGCACCGAAGCAGAGTTCACGATCACGCGAAACGCCGGCACGGCTTGCCCATAGCGCCGCGCCTTTTCTGCGTCTTGCGTGTGGATTGCGGCCGTGTGGCCCGCACCGCCAAAGAGCAACAGTCGCGTCGCGAGCTCGATGATCGCCGCGAAATCCGCGACGCTGTAGAACGCGAGAATCGGCGAAAGTTTTTCCGCCGAGAGCGGGAATTCGCGCCCCACCTGCTGCGGCTCCAGTCGCGCGATCAGCACGCGCGTCGTGCTGGGAACGGAAATGCCCGCCATCTCCGCAATCACGGTGGCGGCGCGGCCGACCAGCTTGGGATTCGCGACGTGCGAGCCGGGCTGAAACAACATGCGGCCGACTTTTTCGGCTTCATCGGACGAAAGAAAATGCGCGCCCTGCTGGCGGAGTTCTTCAAGCGCTTGTTCGCGCACGGCATCTTCCACCACGATGGCTTGCTCGGATGAGCAAATTGTGCCGTAGTCGAACGTCGTGCCGGCGATGATATCGGCTATCGCTTTGCGCACGTCGGCACTGCGTTCGATTGCGGCGGGCACATTGCCCGGACCGACTCCGTAGGCGGGCTTGCCGGAGCTGTACGCGGCGCGCACCAGACCCGTGCCGCCGGTGGCAAGAATCACGCCGACTTCCGGGCGGCGCATTAATTCCTGCGTGCCTTGCAGCGTGGTTAGCGACATGCAAGAGATCAATCCCTCGGGCGCGCCGGCCGAGAGCGAGGCGCGCTCCAGAATCCCGGCCGCCTGGCAAATGCATTTGATCGCCGAAGGATGCGGGCTAAGGACGATGGCGTTGCGTGCTTTCAGCGCAATCAGTGTTTTGTAAATCGCCGTGGAAGTGGGATTCGTCGACGGAATGATCGCGGCGACGACTCCAATGGGCGAGGCGTATTCGACGATGCCGGTCTTTGCGTCCTCGCGCACCACGCCGACCGTGCGCATTTCGCGAATCGCGCGCGGCACTTCAACGGATGCCAATCGATTCTTCTGGATTTTGTCGGGAACGTTGCCGTAGCCGGTTTCCTCGACTGCCGCGCGCGCCAAAGATTCGCCCGCTTCGCTTGCCGCGGAAGCGCACGCTTCGACGACGACGTCAACCTGCTGCTGCGAAAAAGTGGAGAATCGCTTTTGAGCGGCGGAGGCGCGGGCCGCGAGTTCGCGGGCTTGCTGGATGGAGATGAGGTCGCGGTCGCGAAGGTCCAATGCGCCTTACCTCTTGTGCGGTGCGCGCCGCGCAGGCCGGTTAAGCATTGCGCTTCGCGCGCGCTATTTCTTCGCGCTGGGCGGCGCCCCGCCACCAGGCAGGATTTTTTCAACCAACTCGTGCGGCCGCGGAATCACGTGAACGGCGACGAGTTCGCCGACGCGCCGGGCTGCCGCCGCGCCCGCTTCGGTGGCGGCTTTCACTGCGCCGACATCGCCGCGGACCATAATCGTCACGAAGCCGGAGCCGATGTATTCCTTGCCGATCAGGACGACGTTGGCCGCCTTGACCATGGCGTCGGCGGCTTCGATCGAGCCGACCAAACCCTTGGTCTCAATCATTCCGAGCGCTTCTTCGGCCATCAATGTCCTCGATATGCGTCGGGTTACGCGATGACTCGCAAGCGGGTCGAGCCTAGCACGCAACACCAGTCGAATCAAGAACGCAAGAGCGGATGCGGTGGATAACTTTGGCGGAAACGACACGCTGCCGCCCGGCGCGTGCCGTAGAAGTCAACGTTCTGTTGACGCGAATCTTGGTGGCCATGTCGCGGAATGTCACAATTCGATTGCAGCAATTCTGAACGCCCTCTGGAGAGATGATCTTGGGACTAACATCGATCTCCACCACACCGTGGTTCTTCCAAACACCTCTGCCTGAATTCGCCGGGCTGATATTGCTGCTGTTCTTATGGATCGGCTACCAACGAATCAAGCGTCTGCGGCAGAACGAACTCTTCCGCATTGTCAGCGAAAACGCCGCGGACATGATCGCGCTGGTGGAGGTGACGGGGAAACGGCTTTATAACAGTCCCGCCTACGAAAAAGTGCTCGGTTATTCGCCGCAAGAATTGGCGGCGACGGGATCGCTCGAGCAGGTGCATCCCGAAGATCGCGAGCGCGTCGTTGGGGCGACGCAGCAGGCGCGCGAGACCGGTTTCGGCAGACGCCTGGAATACCGCATGCGCCACAAAGATGGAACGTGGCGCGTTCTTGAATCGACCGCCAATCCCATCCGCAATCGCAAAGGCGACGTCACCCACCTGGTGATCGTCAATCGCGACATCACCGAGCGCAAACGCGTCGAAGAGCAACTGGAACATGAAGCCTTGCACGACGCCCTCACCGGTTTGCCCAATCGCAGCCTTTTCTTGGATCGCCTGCAGCACGCGATGGACTACGCGAAGCGCTTTCCCGACTTCAAATTCGCCGTTTTATTCGTAGATGTGCAGGGATTGCAGATTTTCAACGAGACGATGGGCCACGCCGTCGTCGATCAGCTGATCATCGATATCAGCAACCGGTTGAAAGCGCGTCTGCGGCATGACGATACCGTGACGCGTTCCACGCCGGCCGGCGGGGCCGATGGCTCCGGTGGCGATGAGATTTTGGCGCGTTTGGAAGGCGATCGGTTCACGGTGTTGATCGAAGGCGTCAAGACGCCCAGCGATCCCATGCGCGTTGCTCTGCGCGTGCAGGAAAGTTTTGCCGGGCCGTTTACGCTGCACGGCGTGGATGCATTCACGTCCGCGAGCATCGGCATCGCGCTGAGTTCCGAAGCGTACCAAAAGCCCGCGGAAATGCTGCGCGATGCGGATATCGCGATGTGCCGCGCCAGGGCTCAAGGCGTGTCGCTTTGCGAAGTGTTTGACACGCAGATGCACGCGCTAGTTGTGCGGCGCCTGAAGATGGAAACCGAACTGCGCAAGGCGATCGAGCATCGGGATCTTCGCGTGTTTTACCAGCCGATCGTGCGTTTGGCCACCGGGCAGATCGCCGGTGTCGAGGCGCTGGTGCGCTGGTGGCACAACGATTCGGAATTCGTGGGCCCCGCGGACTTTATCGAGATCGCCGAAGAAACCGGCTTGATCGTTCCCATTGGCCGATGGATTCTGAAGGAAGCGTGCCGGCAGGCGCACGAATGGCATTTGCTGTTTCCGATGGATCCGCCGCTGACGGTGACGGTGAACGTTTCGCCGCGCCAGCTGGCGCAGAGCAATCTTGTCGCCGACGTGAAATCCGCGCTCGATGAATCGGGTGTGAAGCCTTCGACGCTGCAACTCGAGATCACCGAAACCATCGCGACGGGCGATCCCAAAAACACCACGCGCATTTTTTCGCAGTTGAAGGAGCTTGGCGTTAGCCTGAGCATCGACGATTTCGGTACGGGTCATTCCTCGCTCAGCCGCCTGCGCAGTTTTCCTGTCGACGTTCTGAAGATCGATCAATCGTTCACTCGCGGCATTGAGCGCGATCTCGAAAGCCGCGAAATCGCTCGCCTGATCGTGATGCTCGCTCATCATCTCGATCTAAAAGTGATTGCCGAAGGCATCGAAACACCTGGCCAGCACGCATATCTCGAACAATCGGGCTGCGAATTCGGCCAAGGCTACCTTTTCTCTCCGCCCGTCGACGGCGTAGCGCTTCAGCGCCTCCTCGCCGCCCCCGCCGCGCCTCGCGAAGCTGAAGAATCCGCAGTGAACGTCGGCGCCCGGCCCACACGCTCGCGCTGAACGCCGACGCTGCGCTCGCGCCATTCGCAGGAAACCAGCTTTCGAGAATCCGGGCGGCAGCAACCGAAGGAAGGCTCCGAACCCCGTGCGCGGCAAAGCCTTTCGCGCGGTCGCGCGGTCGGATAGAATTACGCGTTTGCGCGCTGCGCCGTTGAAGCGCTGCTACGAGGACCGAACACTTTGCGCGAAATCTTGCTGCACAACACCCTAGGCGGCCGCACCGAACCGTTCGTGCCGCTGCATCCCGGCGAAGTCCGCATCTACACCTGCGGGCCGACGGTCTACGATTACGCGCACATCGGAAATTTCCGCACGTTCGTATTCCAAGACATTTTGCGCAGATTCCTGCGCTCGCAGGGCTACCGAATCATTCAAGTAATGAACCTGACCGACGTGGACGATCGCATCATCCTGCGCGCGGCCGAAGCCGGAATCACCATTCGCGAGTACACCGATAGATTTATCGCTGCGTTTTTGGCGGATCGCCAGGCGCTGAGCCTGGAGCCGCCGGAGCACTTCGTGCGCGCCACCGATCGGATTGACGACATGGTGCGTCTGATCCAGAGGCTCGTGGAGAAGGGATACACGTACGCGACGGATGGATCGATCTATTTTCGCATCTCGAAATTTTCGAATTACGGCAAGCTTTCCAAGATCGATGTGAGCGGCCTTCAGGCCGGCGCGCGAGTGGACGCCGATCGTTACGAAAAGGCCGACGCGCGCGATTTCGCGTTGTGGAAAGCGCCGAAGCCCGGCGAGCAATTCTGGGAAACGCCGATCGGTCCGGGCCGGCCCGGCTGGCACATTGAATGTTCAGCTATGGCCATGGCTCTGCTCGGCGAAACAATCGACATCCACTCAGGCGGCATCGATCTCTGCTTTCCGCATCACGAAAATGAAATCGCGCAATCCGAAGCGGCCACCGGCAAACAATTCGTGCGTTACTGGCTGCATGCCGAGCATTTGCTGGTGGATCACGAGAAGATGTCGAAGTCGCTTGGGAATTTCGCCACGCTGCCCGAATTGCTGAAGGAGGGTATCCGGCCTTCGTCGGTGCGCTTCTTGCTCGCGTCGGTGCCGTATCGCAGGCAATTAAATTTCAGCGCCGACGGTCTGCAGCAAGCGGCGAGTTCCGTCGAGCGGCTGCGAAATTTTGCCGCACGGCTTGAAGTTGAATCGTTTCCGGCCGGCTCCGATCCCGCGATGGCGCGCGCGATCGCGGAATTCGGCGAACGATTTGAAGCCGCGCTGGCCGACGATCTGAATACGGCGCAGGCCTTGGCCGCGGTGTTTGACATGGTGCGCGAAGCAAATTCGGCGATGGATCGCGGCGCGTTCCGCGCGGACCAGCGCGCCGCGGCGCGTGGCGTGCTCGATGCCTTCGATGCCATTTTTTCTGTGCTGAACGATGACGATGCCGCGCGCGTAGCCGCCCTCGGAATCTCCAGAGGCCCCACGACAGCCGACGCTGAGATCGAAGCGCTGGTCGCCGAGCGCCAAGCGGCGCGCAAACGCAAGGATTTCAAAGCGTCCGACAAAATTCGCCAGGAATTGGCCGAGCGTGGTATTCTCGTCGAAGACATCAAGGATGGCGGAGTTCGCTGGAAACGAAAATGAGCATTCGGCAACACAATTCGACCGCAAGGCACTGTCTTCCGTCGCTCCAACGTCCAAGTTTGTTCGGCGTCGACTAAATTAATTTTCATTGTTAAGGTGCTCGCGGCGGAGTGTATTCGGAGCGCGCCTGGGCGGCGCAGTAGCTCACGCATCGGTTTTGTCTCATTTGCGGTTCGGATTCAGCTCAGTTATTGGTCCTAGTTCGGGCCCATGTCAGCACTCGGGGGGACGTCATGACTAACGCAAAGCTCCAGAGCAATGTCGCGCGCTTGGTGACGCCGCTGCCGGGTCCGAACGCCCGCGCGATTCTGGAGCGCGACGCCCGCTCGATTTCCAGTTCGTACACGCGCAGCTATCCGTTTGTTGCCAAGACCGGCCGCGGCGCGATGGTTGAAGACGTCGATGGCAATTGGTTCGTGGATTTCGCCGCGGGCATCGCCGTAGCGTCGACAGGACACTGCCATCCCGACGTCGTCGCCGCGATTCAGAAGCAAGCCGCCGAATTGATCCACATGTCCGGCACCGATTTCTACTATCCGAATATGGTTGAGCTGGCGGAAAAGCTTTGCGAGATCGCGCCCGGTAAGGGACAGAAGCGCGTCTATTACGGCAATTCGGGAACGGAAGCGATCGAAGCGGCCATCAAGCTGGCGCGCTATCACACGCATCGCGAAAAATTCATTTCATTTTATGGCGGATTTCACGGCCGCACGATGGGCGCGCTTTCGCTCACGGCGTCGAAGGCGGTACAGCGCAAAGGATTTGGTTCGCTGCTCTCCGGTGTGTTCCACGCGGCTTATCCGGATCCGTATCGCTGCCCGCACGGCTCGGCGGGGAGCGGCCACTGCGCCGAATGCGCGTCGTTCATCGAGCGCGAACTGTTTCACAAACTCGTCGCGCCCGAGGACGTTGCGGGCATCGTGATCGAGCCTATCCAAGGCGAGGGCGGCTATCTGCCGGCGCCCGCGGAATTCCTGCGCGAATTGCAGCGCTTGTGCCGCAAGCACGGCATTCTGCTGATTTCCGACGAAGTGCAATGCGGCATGGGGCGCACGGGCAAGTGGTGGGCTGGCGATCACGCTGGAATCGAGCCGGACATTTTGTGCGTCGCCAAAGGAATCGCTTCGGGGATGCCGCTTTCGGCTACGATCGCGCGCGCCGACATCATGAACTGGCCGCCCGGTGCGCACGCGTCGACGTTCGGCGGAAATTTGGTTTCCGTGGCCGCGGCGCTGGAGACAATTCGCCTGATCGAAACGAAGTACATGGAAAACGCTCGCGTGATGGGCGATTACATCTTCGGCCGCATCGCCGCGTGGCCGGAGCGGCACGCGATTGTGGGAGACGTTCGCGGCAAGGGCCTGATGATCGGCATCGAAATCGTGCTCGATCGCAAGACCAAAGAGCGCGCGCACTACCTGCGCGACGCCATCGTCCTGCGCGCATTCCACAAAGGCCTGCTCATTCTCGGTGCGGGCGAAAACACCGTGCGCTTGTCGCCGCCGCTCATGATCGATCGCGAGCAAGCCGATTTTGCCGTCGATACTCTGGACGCCTGCATCGCCGAAGTGGCCGCATCGGCCGGCAAATAAGCGTGTGGGCCCGTGCGGGCGCTCGTATGCGTCGGGAGAAGCCGTGCCCGTCCTATCGCACGTCGTCTTTTGTTTCGTCGACTGGGCCGCGCGCCGCGGCCTCGCCGAAGATATTCCGGCGCACGGCGCCGCGGCCAAGCAGCAAGCCCGCCAGCGCGGGATTCGCGGCGAAACCTACGCCTACTGGTATCTTCGCCGCCACGGCTACACGTTCATCGCGCGCAATTTTCAGATTCCCGGCCTGAAAGGCGAAATCGACTTGATCGGCTACGATGGCGCCGTGCTGGCGTTCGTCGAAGTGAAAATGCGCAGCGGCGGTCCCGGCGTGCCGGAGGACGCCGTGACGCATGAGAAGCGCCGCAATCTAAGCCGTATCGCGCGCCAGTTTCTCGCCGCGCGCCGCATCCCCGAAGCCCCGTGCCGATTCGACGTTTTGGCCATCGAAGCGCCGCCCGGCCGCCGGCCGATTGTGCGACTCCACAAAGCCGCGTTCTCCGGATAACCGCGCGCGATCACGCAGTCCGATTTGAATTGCGCGGAATCCCATAGGTCCAGCTAGGAAACCGTCCTCGCGGTTCCCGTTTGCCCTGCCATTCGTCCGTATTAAGATCATTTGTTCGATGTATCGCGCGAACGCTTTCTAGGAGGATGCGTTGCCGGAACTTCGTAGGGACCTCATCACAGGTCGCTGGGTGATCATTTCCACCGACCGCGCCAAGCGGCCGAGCGATTTCGCTCGCCAGAGCGTGCAAATCAAAGGGACCGGATTCTGTCCATTCTGCCCGGGGAACGAAAGCAAGACGCCGCCGGAAATCCTGCAGTTCGGCCGCGAGAACGGCGCGCCGAACACTCCCGGATGGCGCGTGCGCGTTGTAGCCAATAAATTTCCCGCGCTGGGGATCGAAGGGGAACTCGATCGCCAGGGCGAAGGCCTGTTCGATCGCATGAACGGCGTGGGCGCGCATGAAGTGATCATCGAGACGCCCGAGCATGCCAGCACGCTCGCGACGCTCCCGGCGCGCGCCGTCGAGGACGTGCTGTTCGCGATGCGCGACCGCGTGCTCGATCTGAAGAACGACAAGCGATTCCGCTACGTTCTAATTTTCAAGAACCACGGCGAGGCCGCCGGCGCGTCGCTCGAGCATCCGCATTCGCAATTGATCGCGCTGCCGATCGTGCCCAAACGCGTCCGCGAAGAAGTCGATGCCGCGCGCCACTACTATCAGGATAAGGAGCGCTGCATTTTCTGCGACATGATTCGCCAGGAACTGGAAACGAAGACGCGCGTGATCGCCGAAAACGACGCGTTCATCGCGCTCGCGCCCTACGCCCCGCGGTTTCCCTTTGAGATGTGGCTGCTGCCGAAGGCGCACAGCTCCGCGTTTGAAAACAATCAAAGCGCGATTTTCGCCAGCCTGGCGCAGATGCTGAAGGAGACGCTGGCGCGATTGGACGCCGTGCTCGATCACCCGCCGTACAATTTCATGATCCACACGTCGCCCGTTGGCGAAGAAACCAATCCGCATTACCATTGGCACATCGAAATTATCCCGGTGCTCACAAAGGTGGCCGGATTTGAATGGGGTTCGGGCTTTTACATTTGTCCCACGCCGCCGGAGGAATCGGCTCGCTTCATGCGCGAGGCGCAGCTTGATCCGCCGAAGACTTAGCCGGCTCGCGGCGCGCAGCCTGAGGCGGACGTTGTCGATTTTCGCTATACTTGCAATTCTGAGGCGCGGTACCCAAGAGGTTTAAGGGAGAGGTCTGCAAAACCTCCACGCGTGGGTTCAAATCCCACCCGCGCCTCCAAATCCCCCAGTTTTGAATTGAGTTCGCGCCAATAATTCAGAAGCAGGGAACTGCGCGCGCGAATTGGTGTCTAACGGAGTAGGCGCGCGCGGCAGAGCTTTCCAGAAGGCCCCGCGAGGCGCATCGCTTCGATGGACGGTGCGATATGTTCAACGATCTGGTTGAATCGAGCGCAGCCACGCAGGGCAACCGAAAACCCTGGACCGTCACCGTGTCCATGGTCGTCCAACTTTTTGTCTTGGCGATTCTGGTGCTAATCCCGCTGATCTACACGCGGGCGCTTCCCAAGGCGCTGCTGAACATGATCATCACGGCGCCCACTCCTCCGCCCGCGGCCGCGCCGCCGGCGCTGGTGCACAGTGGAAATACAAATTCGGCCGGGCGCCGGCCGCGGCCCGGCATTTTCACCGCACCGCCTTCAATTCCCCCTGGAGTGAGCATGATCAGGGAGCCGGCGCCGCCGCCGGAATTGCCCGGCACCGGAGTAATCGGCGCGACGGGTGGCGACAACACGGCAGCGTCAAACGCTGCGATGATAGGCATTCTAAACATCGGAACGCCTCCGGTTGCGCCGCCAATCCCCAAGCCGAGTCAGCCGCGCATCTACCAGCGCAGCAACGTTCAACAGGCCAAACTGATCAGCCAGCCGCTGCCCGAATATCCGCCGCTGGCGCGCCAAGCGCGCATTCAAGGCACGGTTGTGCTGCACGCGATCATCGCTGAGGACGGGCGCGTTGCGGAACTCACCGTGATTTCCGGCCCTGCTCTGCTGATCCAGGCGGCGCTTGATGCCGTCCGCCGGTGGCGCTATCAGCCCACGCTGCTGAACAACGAGCCCGTCGAGGTCGACACAACCATCACCGTCGTGTTCACGATGGCCGGCAACTGATGTTTCACCCGCTGGTCCGGATGCGCGAACGGGTTATTGCTTCTCGGCGCTTTTCTGATACCATGCGCCGGGCGCGCGCAATTTGGACCGCTCACTCCACACATGAGGTGACGCGATGGTGTCCTATTGGGTTTGGGTCATTCTGATCGGAATCCTGGTTGGCTGGCTTGCGGGAAAGCTGTGGAAGGGTGGCGGCTTTGGCCTACTCGGAGACTTGGTCGTCGGCATCCTAGGTTCGATTCTCGGCAGCTTCCTGTTTGGATTGATCGGCATCGTCTCCTACGGCCTGATCGGGCGCTTAGTGATCTCATTGGTTGGCGCGCTCATCCTGCTCTGGCTGGTTCGCCTAATCAAAAGGACCTGACAGGACCGGCCCTCGGACCGAACGGCGTCAATTAACTCACGCGCGATTTCCGCCCGGCCGTCTTAACCGTCGACGGGCGATCGCGCGCGGGTTATCACCCGCCTCCCATTTCCTGCTACCATAACTGGGTTTTACGCACTCGGACTGCTGCTCTTGCGCCGCAGGACGCAGACAGCGAGCATTCGCATTCCGCAAAAGGGGATTTTTGATGCCTGATACTACATCGCACCACGCGCTGGGTGACCGCGCAGCATCGCAGCTTGCAAATATCATCAAGACTCCGCCGCAGTATTCGGCCATCACGCCGCGCTGGCTCGTCCGCTTGTTGGATTGGAAGCCGCTGGAGGCCGGTGTGTTTCGCGTCAACCGCGTCGTCCATGAAGAGGCTGTCGCAGTGGCCTGCGGCGGCAGCGACCCGAAAGAGACGACCCTGCCGGAAACCTTCGTTGACTACGAAGAAAAACCGCGCGAATACACACTGTGCGCCATCTCCAACGTCTTGAACGTCCAGACGCGAGTTTCCGATCTCTACAGCAATCCCTACGACCAGATCAAGGAGCAAATCCGCCTGACGGTCGAAACCGTCAAAGAGCGCCAGGAAAGTGAACTGATCAACAACGACGATTACGGCTTGCTGAAGAATGTCGCGCCGTCGCAGCGCGTCAAGGCGCGCAAAGGTTCGCCCACGCCGGACGATCTCGATGAGCTGCTCAGCAAAGTTTGGAAGGAGCCTTCCTTCTTCCTGGCGCATCCGCGCGCCATCGCCGCGTTCGGCCGTGAGTGCACGCTGCGCGGCGTGCCACCGCCAACCGTCACGCTATTTGGGTCTCCGTTCGTCACTTGGCGCGGAGTTCCGATTTTCCCCACCGAGAAATTGAACGTCGACGGCCAGGAAAAGCCTAAAGGCGCCAAGGGTAAAACGAATATCCTTCTTCTGCGCGTCGGCGAAAGGAAACAGGGCGTGATCGGACTGTTCCAGCCTGGATTGCCCGGCGAGCAGACCCCCGGCCTCTCCGTCCGCTTCATGGGCATCAACAACAAATCGCTGGCCTCCTACTTGATCTCCCTATACTGCTCCGCGGCCATTCTGACCGACGACGCAATCGCGGCGCTCGAGGACGTCGAAGTCGGAAATTATCATGACGCCAAGTGAACCAAAACCCGCGGCGCCAGGGGCGCAAAAAACCGATCTGCCGGTAGACACCTGGAGCGGCACGGAGCTGCCTGCCAACTTGCCCGATCCGGCGGTTCTCGCGCGCATGGCTACCGAATTTTTCACCGCCTTGCCCGGAGCTGCACAATTCGCTGGTAGCTTTCCTGCCGGCGAAGCGCCGTCGTCGGCTATCGCGGCAGAATCCGCGCCGGCCGCGCCGGCGAATGCCACGGCGCTCACCGAAGCCGATTTCATCGATGCGATCTCCACGCTCGGCAGTGGATCGGATAGATCGGCGCTCTCGCCTTCTCTTGTGCCGCCGATCCCAGCGATTCCGGGGGCGTCTCTTCCGGAGTTTCCCGGCCAATTGGGATTCGCCGGCTTGACCGTTCCCACTTCCTTTTCATTCTTGAAAGATGCCCGTCCGCTTTTCACCGACACCGCCGCGCCCGCGCGCTCGTCGCCGCAGCCCCAGCCGGCCCCGGCGAAAGGCCCGGCGAAGGAACCCTCGCCGGCGTACGGCGGCATCCCAACCGCGATCCCGCTCTCGGGCGCCGAGAACTTCGGCGCGCCGCTCGTGCCGGGATCGTGGCAGCGTCCCGACGCGACGGGCCAACCGACATTCGATCGCTTCCTCGAAGGAATCCGGCAACTCACATCCGTCGACGTGGTTCCCGTCGTCGAACCGCTGCGCTCGGAAGCTGTGTCGATGCCTGATTTGGATTTGTCGTCGCGCCCATTTGAAATCGGAGAGATTCGCCGCGACTTTCCAATTTTGCGAGAGCGCGTGAACGGCCGGCCGCTGGTGTGGCTCGATAACGCCGCCACCACGCAGAAGCCGCAAGCCGTGATCGATCGTCTGACCTATTTTTACACGCACGAAAATTCCAACGTGCATCGCGCCGCGCACGAACTGGCCGCCCGCGCCACCGATGCGTACGAGGGCGCGCGCGCCAAAGTCCGCCGCTTCGTGAATGCCTCCAACGCGCGGGAAATTGTTTTCGTTCGCGGCGCCACCGAAGGCATCAATCTCGTGGCGCAAAGTTGGGGACGTCAGAGCATCCAGAAGGACGACGAGATCGTCATCACTTGGCTCGAGCACCACGCCAATATCGTGCCCTGGCAAATGCTGTGTAAGGAGAAGGGCGCGCGGTTGCGCGTCGCTCCCGTCGACGATTCGGGGCAAATTCTTCTCGATGAGTACGCCAAGCTGCTCGGACCGCGCACGCGCCTCGTCGCGTTCGCGCAAGTTTCAAACGCGTTGGGCACCGTCACGCCGGCGAAGCGCATGATCGAGCTGGCCCATCGCTACGGCGCCAAGGTGTTGATCGACGGCGCGCAAGCCGTATCCCACATGCAGACGGATGTGCAATCGCTCGATTGCGATTTCTACGTCTTCTCAGGACACAAGGTATTCGCGCCGACCGGAATCGGCGCGGTTTACGGCAAGCTCGATATCCTCGAACACACCCAACCCTGGCAGGGCGGTGGTAGCATGATCTCCGATGTCACGTTCGAGAAAACGGTTTACAGCGATCCGCCGCAGCGCTTTGAAGCGGGCACCGGCAGTATCGCCGATGCCGTCGGACTCGGCGCCGCGATCGACTACATCGAGCGCATCGGTATGTACAACATCTCGCGCTATGAGCACGATCTTCTGGGCTACGCCATCGACGCGTTGCAAACGGTCCCCGGCCTTCATTTGATCGGCACGGCCAAAGAAAAAACCAGCGTGCTCTCATTTGTCGTGGATGGCTTCCGCAATGAGGATGTCGGCACCGCGCTGAATGCCGCCGGCATCGCCGTGCGCGCCGGACATCACTGCGCCCAACCGATTCATCGTCGCTTCGGTCTTGAAAGCAGCGTGCGCGCCTCGCTCGCGCTCTACAACACCTGCGAGGATGTTGACGCGCTGGTCGCAGCGCTGTGGAACTTAACGCAAGGCCGAGCCGGCGGCATGGTTTAGCGAATCGCAAAGGAGTTTATCTTGAGGTGGAATTCTAATTCCGTGAGCAATAGGCAGTTTGGATTCCTAGCATGTTGTCGCCGCCCCATGCACCGAGCCACTAGCTTGCTGGGCGGGCGCGGAGGCGAATGACCTCTTAGCCACAAGGATTTCGCAACGTTCGCGAATCGGCCCGCTCGCCAGTCTGTCTGGTGCGCGGGCCCTTTGTTTTTTCGGGGCACGTGAGGCCGCGGTACGGCGCCTCAACAACTGAGCAGGGATTGTCGTGACACTCTTTGGGAGAAGGGAGCATTGCACAGACATGCGCTGGCATCCAGTAATCGCGATCACCGCACTCTTGCTATTGCCGATTTTCGCTTTCGGTCAAAGTACCGGAAGCCAGACCGCCAGCACAAATGATTCGAGCTGTATCGGCAAATGGTTCGCTCGCGTGGATGAGACACAATCGGAGCAGCCTCACTGGATCACTCCCGTGGCCACGACAACGCCGCGGCTTGAAGAGGAGTTTCGCTACGATGTTGCGTGGCAGAGAAGCAATGCCGGCATTACTGCCGAAAACTACGGCGGCAGCAAAGGTCTGGAATTGATTCCTCTTAAGAGGGTGGAGGTGATCTTCAGCGTGCCTCCGTACGTCGTGCACAACAATCCGGCTGTCCCCAACGGCTTCGGCGATTTTCAAGCTTTGATCAAGTATCGGTTGCTGTCTGCCGATGAGAAGCACGGCAACTACATCCTGACGGCATTCTTCGCCGTGAGCGCGCCCACTGGGACGCATGGCAATGGAGCGCTGCGCGCAATCCTTACGCCGACGATTGCCTACGGAAAGGGCTTCGGCTATTTCGACGTTCAGGGAACCCTTGGCGCCACACTGCCGGCGGGCGATACCGCCGTGATCGGAAGAACCTACAACTGGAACAATGCTCTTCAGTACCGAGTGCTTCGCAAGTTCTGGCCCGAAGTGGAGTTCAATTCATCGCTGTTCGCGGAGGGCAAGAACGACGGAAAGAAGCAAACATTTGTGACTCCTGGCCTCGTTATCGGGAGACTTCATATTTGGAGAAGGTTGAACTTTACGGTTGGCGGCGGCTTTCAAATTGCCGCGACGCATTTTCACACCAACAACCACAACGGCATTCTCTCGCTGCGCCTGCCTTTTTAGTTCGGTGCGGAGGGTGTGTCGATTGAAGGTTGCGCTGAGGGTCGAGCGGTTTGCGCCCACGGTTGGCCGATGCGGCCGCCCAGCTCTTTTCGGTAGAAGTGGTTGTACGTGGCCAAGCCAAGTTTGATGATCACTTTCGTCGTGACGCCCAAACGTTTTCGGCGAACGCCGTCGGCGGCCATGCCCTGTCCGCCGTAAATTCTTCGGAACGCCAGGCACATCATCACGTACGTAAATTTTCCGAACAGCGGCCACGTCCCCGGCCGCCCCATGCCCACGCGTCGCCACGCTTGCCGGATCGAGTAAAACGAGGTCCAGCATTTCTGATTCTCGATCAGCAGATCGGTGCGGCTGATGTTCGCGTGCTTGATCCTGTCTAGCGGGTTCACGCGCTTCAGCCAGAAGCGCTCTTCGGGAATGCGCGTTTGATGTTTGGGCGTGTATCCCGGCTTCTCCACATTCTTGATGTCCGTCACCATCTCGTAGAAATCTTTCGTGCCCGGATATGGGTGATAGACGGGGAATTGCGCCAGCATCGTGCCCGAATCGAGCGCGAAATTCCGCATCGTGCGAATCGTATCGACGGTGTCCGTTTCCAAGCCGCAAATGATCGAGCTCAGCACGCAAATTCCGGCGTCCTGAATCTGCTGGATCGTCTCCACCATTCTCTGGCCCGTGGGATTCCATTGTTTGTTGGCACTCTTCAGTCCTTCTTCGGAAAACGATTCCACGCCGACCAGCGCCCCGCGAATCCGCATCTTGTCGTGCATGGCCGCGAGATACTCGGGATCGCTGGTGGCTTCGACGGTCATCTGCGTGAACGCGTAGAGATTTTTCGGAACGCGCCGGTCGTATTCATCGAAGAAATCCAGGCGCTCTTGCCGGATCTGCTCAAGCTCTTTTCTTTTTTGCGGGCTCAGCTCACGCGCGATGCGGCCCAGCGTTGAGGGATTGAAATTGTCGTCGGCGAAAACGATGAAGCGGAAGCCGCGATCGTACAATTCGTTGGCTTCTTCGATGATCTTGTCGGCCAGACGCTGCCGCGGCTGGCGCCCTTCCGTCACCCATACCGAGCAGAAGCTGCAATTCTCCGGACAGCCCGCGACGGTTTGCAGCGTCGCAAACATGTAGTGCCGCGGATCGAGCAAATCCCAGCGCGCTTTCAGCAAGCCTTCGCCGGGCACGCGCCCGCCATCGTAGCGTTTCCGCAGCGTGCCGCGCAGCGCATCTTGCACCACCGTGTTCCAGACGACGTCCCCGTTGCCTGTGACCACCGCGTCGGCGCCCATTTCGATCGGCTCGTCGGGAAATATCGTGGAGTGAATGCCGCCGGTGACCACAGTTGCGCCCCGCGCCTTCGCCTGGCGCACCGCCTCGTACGCCGGCGCGACGTTGCCCGTCGTGATGCCGACTCCCACAATGTCGCCGGGATTCAGAATGCTGGCGTCGAACTCTTCGATGGCTTCGTCAACCAGGATGGGATCGCCGACGATGTCTCTGGGCGTGGCTTCCGCGATGACGAACAGCCATCGCGGCGTGATGATGCTGTACCCGGCCGTCTGCATAGACGGATTGAGGAGGACGACTTTTGGCGTCATTACGCTCCAAGCGTCGCGCGCAAACTACTCCGCTGTATTGCTTTGTCGATGGCCCGAGATCGGTTGCGCGCGGTTCTTGCTGGGAAGAGAGCAGGGGCATTCTATGCTTTAACATCGATTTATCAAAGGAAATACGGTACGAGCACGCTCCATTGACACGCCCGCGGCGCGTCACGTAAGCTGAATGCGTTCTTGGTAGAGGTGCGGACGCCACGAGTAGCCGGGCGAGCGGTTCCGAGCAGCTTCGGACGCCTGGCGAAAAGGGTTCGGTTAAGATACAAAAGGTCCGCCGAAGTCGCCGGGGTCGCTGAATCCCCTGCGATTGGGGGGCAGGTCTAAGGCCTGTCCACTGTCATCCGTGACAAGCGGATGGAGCGCTATCGAGAGGCGACGACCGAGCTTCTTCGCGGTTTTCCTCCTCTCTGCGTCTCCCTCCTGAAAGTTTTGAAATTGACGATGGATCTTTTCGAGCTAACGCGCGCGCTTGTAGATATCGAATCGATCAGCGGCCACGAAGGGCCGGTGGGCGATTTCCTGTATGCGCATTTGTCGGCGTTGGCCGCGGCCTACGGCGGCCGCATCGAACGCATGGACGTCGAGCCAGGGCGCTTCAACGTGCTCGCGTGCTGGGGCGAGCCGCGCGTGACGCTTTCAACGCACATGGATACCGTGCCGCCGTTTTTCGCGTCGAGCGAAGACGTCGAATTCGTGCACGGGCGCGGTTCCTGCGACGCGAAGGGCATCATCGCGTCGATGATCGCGGCGGCAGAGCGGCTGCTCGCCGCCGGCACGCGCGATTTCGGCGTGCTGTTCGTGGTCGGCGAAGAGCGCAATAGCGCGGGAGCTTTCGTCGCGGCGCGCAATCCGCGCGGCTCGCGATTCTTGATCAATGGCGAGCCCACCGAAAATTGTTTGGTGCTGGGGGCAAAAGGCGCGCTGCGATTTCAGATCGTGGCGCAAGGACGCATGGCGCATTCCGCGTATCCGGAGATGGGCCATTCCGCAATCGATTCGCTGCTGGACGCGCTCGCTGCGATTCGGCAAATTCCGCTGCCCCAGGATCCTTTGCTCGGCAGCGCCACGCTGAACATCGGCATGATTTCCGGCGGCCGCGCGCCGAACGTCGTGGCCGACCACGCGGAGGCGGAAATCATGTTTCGCATCGTGGGTGATCCGGAGCCGCTACGCGCCGCCGTCGCCGAAGCCGTGAAGGACCGCGCGGAGGTGACCGAAGTGATCTGCATTCCGGCGCTGCGGCTTTCCAAGATCGATGGATTTGAGACGTCCGTGGTCTCCTTCGCAACGGACATCCCGGCGTTCGGCACGAGCTGGGGCACGCCGGTTCTAATCGGTCCGGGCAGCATTCACATGGCGCACACCAGCGAGGAACGCGTGCCGAAGCGCGCATTGTCCGATGCCGTCGATTTGTATGAGCGCCTGGTGAAGCGTTTGCTGACGAATGGCGCCAGCGGCGCGTGAGATAGTTGGAAGACGAGGTCACCGGAATGGCAAAGGGATTGGCAATCGTCGGATACGGGAAGATGGGGCGCTTGATCGAATCGCTCGCGCCGCAGCACGGCTTCGAGGTGCGTCTGCGCCTGGATGTGGCCGATAATCCGGGCGGCACGGGAATCACCGCAGAAAAGTTTCGCGGTGTGGACGTGGCGATCGAATTCTCGTCGCCCGCCACCGCTGCGGAAAATGTGCGGCGTCTCGCGGCGCTGAAGATCAACACCGTTGTCGGCGCCACGGGCTGGTATGACGAACTGCCGTCCGTCCGCGCGGCGGTGGAGAGCAGCGGTGCAGGTGTCGTGTACGGTCCGAATTTTTCCGTCGGCGTGAATTTATTCATGCAAGTGGTGGCCGAGGCCGCGCGCCGCTTCGCCCTGCACGCCGATTACCATGCGTGGGGTTGGGAAATGCATCACGCGCAGAAGAAAGACGCGCCTTCCGGCACTCTGCTGAAGTTGGCGGAAAGGATGCGCGCAAGCGGCTACAATCGGCCGATGGATCTTTCCTCCAGCCGAGTGGGCTCCGTTCCCGGCACGCATGAGATTGGATTCGATTCCCCAGCGGACACCATCACGCTGCGCCACACGGCGCGCAGTCGCGAAGGTTTCGCGCACGGAGCGCTGCGCGCGGCGCGCTGGGTGATCGGCAAAAAGGGACTCTACGAGTTTCATGAGATTCTGGGCGAGTTGGGCTGACGTCAGCCGCTCGCGGAATTCTCGGATAGGAGCAGGCGATGTTCACAGGTTGCGGTACGGCGCTGGTTACTCCGTTTCGGCGGGATGGCTCGCTCGACGAGGCGGCGATTCGGCGTCTCGTGCGCCGGCAAATCGATGCGGGCATCAATTTCGTTTGCCCGTGCGGCACCACGGGAGAAAGCCCGACGCTCACGCGTCAAGAACATTTGCGCACCGTTGAGATCACGCTCGAAGAAGCCAAGGGCAAAGTGCCCGTGGTCGCCGGCGCCGGCGGCTACAACACGTCTGAAGTGATCGTGTTGGTGCGCGAGCTTGCGGCGATGGGCGTGGACGGCATCGTCTCCGTCTCGCCGTACTACAACAAGCCGACGCAAGAGGGTCTCTATCAGCATTACAAAGCGATCGCCGAGGCCACCGCGCTTCCGATCGTGCTGTATAGCGTGCAGAGCCGCGCGAGCGTGAACATCGAGGCCGCCACGGTGAAGCGCCTGGCGGAAATCGATACGATCGTCGGCATCAAAGAAGCCTCAGGGAACATCGCGCAGATGGGCGCGATCCTGAATTCCGCGCCGGCGAGCTTCGACGTGCTCTCCGGCGACGATGCGATGACGCTCCCGCTGATGGCCTTGGGCGGACGCGGCGTGATCTCCGTCGCCTCGAATGAGGCTCCCGCGGAGATGACCCGTCTCGCGCGGCTATGCAACGAAGGAAATTTCGCAGAGGCGCGCGCACTGCATCGCCGCCTGCTGCCATTGATGGACGCGAATTTTATCGAGACAAATCCCATGCCGGTAAAAGCGGCGATGGGATTGATGGGATTGCTCGAGCCGGTGTGGCGTTTGCCGCTGGTCCCGCCGAAACCCGAAACACTGGCGCGCTTACAATCCGTGCTTGAATCGCTGGGAATGGTCGAGAGGCTTCATGCTGCCGCGCGAAATTGAAGCGCTGATCGAGCCACTGTTCGATCGGCCGCCGGCGCGGTACACCAGCGACCACTTTCTGGTGTTTCAGGCGTTCAAGGACGCTTTGAATCGCGGCGAAGTGCGCGCCGCCGAACCCGATCCCTCCACAAAAACCAGCTGGCGCGTGAACGCCTGGGTGAAGAAGGGAATCCTGCTGGGATTTCGCATGGGCGCTATCGTGGATATGTCCATCGATCGCGCGAAGCAGCCGTTCTTCGATAAATCCACGTTTCCCGTGCGGCCATTTTCTGCGGAAAGCGGCGTGCGCATTGTTCCCGGCGGCTCGAGCATTCGCGATGGTTGCTACGTCGCGCGCGGCGTGATCTGTATGCCGCCGATGTTCGTCAACGCCGGCGCTTATCTCGGTGAGGACACGCTGATCGATTCCCACGCGCTCGTAGGCAGTTGCGCGCAGGTGGGCCGCAAATGCCACATCTCCGCCGGCGCGCAGTTGGGTGGAGTGCTCGAGCCGGTGGGCGCGCTGCCCGTGATCATCGAGGACGAAGTTCTGGTCGGCGGCAATTGCGGCGTGTATGAAGGCACCGTCGTGAAGCGCGGCGCTGTGCTCGGCACCGGCACGATCCTGAATGCATCCACCCCTGTGTATGACGTCGTTCGCAACGCGTTGTACACCGCCGGCGATGATGCGCCGCTGATGATCCCTGAAGGTGCCATCGTCGTTCCCGGATCGCGAGCCATCACCCATCCCCTCGGCCGCAAGTGGGGACTTTCGCTTCAGGCCGGAGTGATCGTGAAATATCGCGACGCCAAAACCGAAGGCCGCGTGAAGCTCGAAGATATCCTTCGCTGATCGTCCGTTTTGAATCGCCAATAGGATTTTCGCCACGAAAGTTGTGACGCCGCGCGCCTCGGGGCCTGGCGCGTACAGTCAGGCGGTGTGCCGTAGCGGTGCAGCGGTGTTAGCTTCGAAACAGCCGCCGCTTGCACTCATCGGGCGAGCACGTCGATCCTCACGAATACCATTGATTCTAAGAATGTTGCGTCGTTCCACAATTTGAATTCAATCCTGGTTTGGCCGCCAAACTGCCCCCTGATAGCCGGAAGAACCATGCGCGGAGCACACATTCAGCGGTCGCTCGCGGAGTTTGCTCCCGCGTGGCCTATCAACCTGGTGCCGAGCGCGGGAGCCCAGTAGCTTGCAACGCTTCTCACAATTTACGATTCGCACCAAGCTGATCCTGATCGTCGCGGCGATCACCTGCGCTGCGCTTGTTGTCGCGATCGTCGCATTTGTCTCCTACGACATTTACACGTTTCGTGTGGCGTCGACCCACGATCTTGAGACGTTGGCTAGGGTAGTCGGCTCGAGCAGCGTGCCGGCGCTCGAAGCGGGCAAGCCAATGGCGGCTCAAGACACCCTCGCGCAACTCCACTATCGGGAGCACGTTGCCTCCGCCTGCATCTACGACGCGGATGGGAATCTGTTCGCTTGGTATCTTCGCGACAATGGCCGCTGCGGATTGAATTATTCTCTGGCGCACACGGATGCGTCGCGCTTCACCACGGACCGCTTGATTGTCTCGCAGCATGTCGACCTGGGCGGGAAATCACTCGGCCGGGTGATCATCGCATCGGATCTGACTGAACTTTCCGGCGTCGTTCGCTTGGACCTGGAATGTTACGGCGCAACGCTGGTGGTTCTTGTGCTGTGCGCGATCATCGTCGCGTCGCGGTTGCAGCGTTCGATCTCCGAACCCATTCGCTCGCTCGCGTGGACCGCAAAAATCATTTCAGCGCAGAAGGATTTTTCGATCCGGGCCGAGCGCAATGCCGGTGGAGAACTGGGCGTGCTGATCGACGGCTTCAACGGAATGCTGGCCGAAATCGGGCGCCGTGACCACGAATTGCGGCACGCCCAAGACGATCTGGAAGAGCGCGTCAAAATGCGGACCACTGAATTGCAGAGCGAAATCGTGGCTCGTTGTGAGACTGAGGCGGCGCTGCGCACCAGCGATGAGCGCACGCGGCTCCTCCTCGATTCGACGGCCGAAGCTATTTATGGCCTTGATCTCAAGGGGCGCTGCACGTTCTGCAACAGAGCTGCTCTGCGAATGCTCGGCTACCGCGATCAATCCCAATTGCTGGGCCAAAAGATGCACGCGCTGATTCACCACACACGCGCCAACGGGCAGCCTTATCTAGAACGCGAATGTTGGATGATGGAAGCAGCGCGCGGTGCCGCGCCGGTGCATCTCGATACGGAAGTCCTATGGCGTCCCGACGGCACAAGTTTTCCCGCGGAATATTGGGCTTACCCCGTACTCCAGAACGGCGAGGTCGTCGGCGCCGTGGTTACGTTCATGGACATTACCGACCGGCGTCGTTCCGAGCAGGCCTTGAGCGAGCGCACGAATTCACTGACGTCTCTGGTGGAACACAGCCCGTTGGCCATCCTCGCGCTAAACAACGAGAACCGCACGGAAATGTGCAACCGTGCGTTCGAGGAGTTGTTCGGCTATTCCTCCGCGGAGCTCAAGGGCATGACGATGGCTGAGCTGGCACAACTCGATGGCGGTACACAGGAGAAGATGGCCATCGTCCAGCAAGGATTGCAGGGGAACTCGGTTCACCTGAATACCGAATTGAAGCGCCGCGACGGATCGAGCGTCGCGGTCGAGCTGTTCAGCGTGCCGCTGATGCTGGATGGTCACATGCGAGGCGGATACGTCATTTGCCAGGACATCTCCGAACGCGTGCGCGCCAGCCGGATCAAAGACGCGCAGCATGGAATCACCCAAGTGCTGGCGGAAGCGGCCAGTTTGGCTGAGGCGACGTCGGGAATCCTTCGCGCCGTTTGCGAAGCCAGCGGTTGGGACTTGGGAATCTTGCTGCAAGTGAATTCAAACGAAAACGTCCTCCGCTTTGTGGATTTGTGGTGCCCGCCGGACTCCGCCGTATCCCGGAATTTGAACGCTGTGCGCGAAGCGGTTTTCTCACCGGGAGTGGGCCTGGCCGGACGAGCGTGGGAGAGCCGAATGGTCGTGCGGTCGTTCGACGTTCGATTGTTTGAAGATCCCTGCTCGGTGGCGCTTGCGGAAACCGTGGGAATTCGCGGCGGGTTCGCCGTGCCGATCACCTCGAAGAAGGAAGTCGTCGGCGTGCTCGAATTTTTCAGTCCGCAACCCCGCTTTCCGGATCCGGAGCTGCTTGCCGTGATCTCATCGCTCAGCGGCCAGATCGGCGAGTTCATCGCGCGCAAACGCGCCGAAGAAGAAAGCCTCCGCTTCTTCTCGATTTCGCTGGACCTGTTAATTATCGCGGACCTGAACGGCCGGATCCGCCGGGCCAGCCCGTCGTGCGAAAGGGCGCTGGGTTTTACGACCGGCGAGCTGATGCTCGTGCCGCTTGCAGATTTGATCCATCCGGAGGATCTGGCAGCGGCCCGGCAAAAACTCAGACGACTTGAAACGGGGTCTCCCGTAGGCGGCCACGAAGTGCGCACGCGCTGCAAGGATGGCTCCTACAAGTGGCTTCTCTGGAGCGTCGTGCCGGACGTCGAAGCGGGACTTATCTATTGCGCCGCGCGCGATATCACGGAGCGGCGCGCCGCCGAAGAAGCGCTGCAGCACGCCACCGAAGCCGCGCAAGCGGCCAGCCGCGCCAAGAGCGAGTTCCTGGCGAACATGAGCCACGAAATCCGCACGCCCATGAACGGAATCATCGGCATGACGGAGCTCGCTCTCGATACGCCGCTTAACGGCGAGCAGCGCGAATATCTGCAACTCGTGCAATCTTCGGCCGACGGCCTGCTGCGCGTCGTCAACGACATCCTGGATTTTTCCAAAATTGAGGCGGGCAAGTTCGATCTTGAGATCGCCGATTTTGATTTCCGCGAAGTGCTCGAGGAGACCGTGAAGGGGCTCGCCGTGCGCGCGCACAAAAAGGGCCTGGAGCTTTCGATTCGAGTGGCTCCGAGCGTGCCCGAACTCCTGGCCGGCGACTCCGTACGGCTGGGCCAGGTCGTGGCCAATCTGGTGGCCAACGCGATCAAGTTCACGGAGAAGGGAAGCGTCGCGGTGGACGTCGAACCCGACGCGTCGTCGAACGATCGCTTCACTCTTCATTTCTCCGTGCGCGATACCGGTATCGGCATCGCGCCGGAAAAACGCGCGCTTGTCTTCGAGGCGTTTGCGCAGGCCGATGGCACGACGACGCGCCTGTTTGGCGGCACCGGCTTGGGTCTGACCATTTCGCGGCGAATCGTGGAGGTGATGGGCGGAAGTATTCACGCCGAAAGCGAGCTTGGCAAAGGCAGCACGTTCCACTTCACCGCGCGATTCAAACCCGCTACCTCATTTCCCGTGCGCGGTCCCCTTGCGGATCCGCGGCAACTCGAAGGCGTCGCTGTACTCGTTGCCGACGACAACGAAACCAATCGGATGATTCTCGAGGAGATGCTCGAAGGCTGGCGCATGCGCCCGACCCTGGCTGAAGACGGCCTATCGACGCTTGCAACTCTGCGCGACGCTCGCGATGCGGGCCGGTGTTTTCCTCTCGTTTTGCTCGACGCGCACATGCCCGATATGGACGGTTTCGCCGTCGCCGAACTCATCCAGGCGGAGCAGGGACTTGCCGGCGTGACGATCATGATGTTGAGCTCCGATCAGCAGCCTGGAGATGTGGAGCGCTGCCGCTCGTTGGGAATCAAACTGTACGTCGTCAAGCCGGTCGGCCAATCCGCGCTGCTTCGCGCGATTCTCACGGCAATGGGTGGAGTTGCGAACGCTGCGACGCGGTGCGGGGCACAAACTTCCAGCTTGCAGAATGCGGCATCGAAAGAGCTTCCTTCGTTGCGCCTGCTTCTGGCCGAGGACAACTTGGTGAATCGACGGCTCTTGGTGCGCCTGCTCGAAAAGCATGGCCATTCCGTCGCCGTCGCCAGTAACGGCCGCGAGGCGATCGATCTGCTCGAGCTTCGCGGCTATGGCGCGTTCGACGGCGTTTTGATGGACGTGCAAATGCCTGTGCTCGACGGCCTAAGTGCGACCTCTATGATTCGCGAGCGAGAAAAGGCGCTGGGCACGCACCTTGCCGTCATCGGCGTGACGGCTGCCAGGGACGAGGATCGCGCGCGCTGCTTCGAAGCAGGCATGGACGGTTACGTCAGCAAACCGATTCGCTCGGAGGATCTATTCGCCGAGCTGGCGCGCGTAATCCCAGGTCAACGCGAGTTGCCGGCCGCAGCGCAAGCGCCGGTTACGCCGCCGGCGGCAACACAAGCCATATTCGACCGCGCCGGCCTGCTTGAGCGCGTCGAAGGCGACGAAGAACTCCTGGGCGCGCTCGTGCGCCTTTTCCTCGAGGAACTTCCGCATGCGCTCGAAGAGTTGCACGCGGCCGAGCAAGCGAGCGATTGGACAGCTTTGGCGCGGGCGGCGCACAAATTGCGCGGCGCCCTTGCGAACCTGTGCGTGCCGGTGGCCACTGTCGCGGCTCAGAATCTCGAAAGCCGGGCGGGCGAAGGAGATGCGATCGCTGCGCGCCGTGGCCTCGAAACGCTGACGTTTGAGCTCGATCGCCTGAAGGCGCCGCTGCTGGAAGCGAGTTCGGAGGTCGTCCTATGAAGATTCTCGTGGCCGACGATGACGCCGTTTCGTGCCAAATGGCCGTGCATCTGCTCCGCAAGTGGAATTATGGAGTCGTCACCGCGGCGGATGGCCGAGCCGCGCTCGAAATTCTGCGCGGTCCCGACGCTCCTCGAGTCGCGTTGCTCGATTGGATGATGCCGGTCCTGGACGGACCGGAGGTTTGCCGCGAGCTGCGACTGCATCCGCTGGGCGCTTACGTCTATTTGGTGCTGCTGACGTCGAAGCGCGATAAGCATGACGTCGTCGAAGGCCTCGAGTCAGGCGCCGACGATTATCTTACGAAGCCCTTCCATTCCGGCGAGTTGCGTGCGCGCCTGCATGTCGGCGCGCGCGTGCTCGATCTTGAAGACAATTTGGTCGAGGCGCGCGAAGTGTTGCGCTTCAAGGCCAGCCACGACACTCTTACTGGGCTCTGGAATAGCGGCGCGATTCTCGAGCTGTTGCAACGCGAGGTGCGGCGCACCGAACGGGAAGGCGGCTCGCTTGCTGTGTTGCTGGCTGACGTGGATCATTTCAAGGCCGTAAACGACACGCTGGGCCACCTGAGCGGTGACGATGCGCTGCGCGAAGCGGCCCGCCGCGTTTCTCACGCCGTGCGGTCTTACGATTTCGTTGGCCGTTATGGTGGCGAAGAGTTTCTGATTCTACTGCCTGGATGCGATCGATCCGCCGCGGAGGATCGCGCCAAGCGTCTCTCCGAAGCTGTCGCCGGCGCGCCGATTGAAACCTCCGGAGGAACGACACGAGTTACGCTCAGCGTGGGCGTGATCTCAAGTGCCGATGCGCCGCAAAGCGATCCGGTCGCGCTGCTGCGCGCCGCCGATGCCGCGCTTTATCGCGCCAAGGAAGCCGGCCGCAATCGCGTAGAGCTCGCGCTGCCGGGCGATCTTCTGAAGTTGGTTCCAGTGAACGTGGGTTGATTGGCGTTACGCCGGGTGTGCCGCTGATTTCTTGCCGCCGGACGCTGCTTTGCCGTAGAAGGTCACTTGCCCCGCCGCAACGTTCGCAAGATATCGTCCGCCCGAAAGGAACTGCATCACTTTCGTTCCAGCGCGAGCCATCTGCGCCCAGCGTGAGCGCGTGTTGGGATTTTGCTCCAGGCCGCGAAGCGTTTCGTGCTCGAACTCGAAATCCACTTGGCGAAGCCGCTGCCGCGCCGTGCGTCGCACCGGAAATCGCCGGCCCTCAAGCTCCACCAGATTGGCATTTTCCTCAAGCGCTTGCCGCCACACGGCAAGCAGCGCTTCTTCGAGTTTCATTGTTCTGCCGTCGGCGCGGACCCGCGCGCGCCGGATACTGCGTCGACGAGGCCCACGCGATGTACTTCGCCAATGCCGATCTTTTCCTGCTCGAAGTGCGCAACGATGCGCCGGCGCAGTTCGCGCGCCACGTCGTCCTGCCGGCCCGGTGCCGTGCGGATTTGCACGCGCAGTATCGAAGCCGTCGGCGTCAGCGAATCGATTCCTAGCACGCGCGGTCCGTCTTGCAGCGCCGCTGACCACGAGGCGTCGGTCCGAAACGCCGTCGCCACTTTGTCCAGCGCGGCCAGCGCGGCGTCCACCGATGTGCCGCCTGGCACGCTCACGTCCACAAAAACCTGGCCCCAGTCGCGGCTCAGGTTCGCCACCGTGCTGATATCCGAATTCGGAATCGTCACCAGCGCGCCGAATTGGTCACGCACCACCGTGCGCCGCAACGTGATGTGTTCCACGCGGCCGGTGATGTTGTTGCTGCGAATCGTGTCGCCCACCCCGAACTGGTCCTCGAACACGATGAAAAATCCGTTAATGAAATCGCGCACCAGGTTTTGCGCGCCGAAGCCGATGGCCAAGCTGGCCAAGCCCGCGGCCGCGGCCAGCGGCGTCACGCTGAAGCCCAGTTCTGGCAGCGCCGTCAGCGCGGCCAGCAGCACGATGATGAAGTTGCCCCCGCTGTAGAGAACCCCGGCCATCGTGCGCGTGCGTTGCTCGCGCGCTTGCCCGGCGCGTGAGCTGTCGTCTGGCGCCGTGGGTTGAATCAGGCGTTTCGTGAACGCGCGCAGGATGCGGTTGAACACGATCGCCAGCAACACAATTCCGGCCAAGCGCAGACCGTTGCTGAGCGTGAACTCCGTCCATTTGATAGCGGGCAGCGTCATAGTCATAATAGGCGAGCTGGCGATTATAGCATCCGCGTCCCGGCCTGCACGGCGGGGACCTGCGGAACCGCCCGTTTGGCTTTTATAGGGAGGTCGCAACCCATGCGCAACGATCGCAGGATATTTCTGGCAGGCTTGCTGGCGGCCGCCGGCGGCCCGTTGTTGCTCTCCGCTCAACAGAATCCGCCCATTCCCCACTCCGGAGACCCGCGGAATCCGCCGGGGGCGATCCCGTCATCTGATCCGGGTGATTTCCCAAGCGATAGGGGCGGACGAAATCCCGAGCCTATTCCGTCGCCAACGCCGGACCCTCGCGTGATTCTTGAGCAGGACCGCAAGGATCTCCAGCACGACGCCGAGGACCTTGCGCTCATGGCCCAAGATCTGAAAAAACAAGTGGACACGCTCGATACCACCAAAGTGCTTTCGCTCGATCTGGTTCACAAAGCCGAAGCCATCGAAAAGCTGGCGCACCAGATCAAGACGATCGCGCAAGGCCGTTGAAACGGGGAACGATCGGATTTCCTGCAGATTTGCTGCCGTCTCACCGTCGCGTCGCTCGTCTTGCGGTGACCCGCATCCGATTGCCGTTGGCGATTGTCAGCCCAATCTCGATTGCATTGAAGCTCCGCGCAAACCAGCTTAGAATGTTTACGCTCGTGGTTCTTTCTGCGCGGCTGTAGCTCAGATGGATAGAGCGAACGCCTCCGGAGCGTTAGGTCGGGGGTTCGAATCCCTCCAGCCGCGCCACTCCTCAGTGGGTTTGCGTGAAGATGAGATCGAACGGATTTCTGTGTGTGGGATAAATGCCTGCGGCACCGACGGCGCAGTTCGAAAGCACCATCTTAAGTAATTTGGACTCTTCAGCCGGGGGTTGTTTAACCTACAGAAAATAGCGGCGTCACTTAACAGTCCGTTGAAACTGCTCGCAGAATCACTCAGGGTTTGTGTCAGATCTCCCTTTCCGGGGAGGTTGAGCGACGAATGGAGAGTCAGTTCGCGTCCGGTTCCGGAATGACTTCGATGGCATCCACAAAAGCGTAGCTGACTTTGGGGAGGAACTCGATCTCGATCTTGTCCTGCCCTGTGGGTTCCACGGAAGACACAACCTCCGTGAGGGGTTCTGAACCGGCTTTCTTGAAAAGATCGAAATCCTTCAGCACGACGGTTCCGTTGCACCACACGTCGAAAACACGGCTGCCTACTCCCCAGCCCACACCTTGGGGGCCGAATAGGGATTCCCTAAAATGAAGCTTCACCCTGTACGTTTCTCCATGCGCGACCGGTATGACGTAGCGAAAATAGCCGGTCCACGGGGTGGCATAAAGAGGACCGTCCGGCAACTTTGACGTGTCCGCCGGATATTGGCTCAACCGGCCGCCAAAGAAGTACCGATTCGGAAGCCAAAGACGGTTCGCAGAGTCACGGTACGAAGTGTGCCCTGTATAAATTCTCAGCGGTAGCATTCGATTCGGGGTGCCGGGCAGAATCTCGACGGCATTCAGAAAGGAATCGACCGTTGTAGCATCGATATGAATCCTCCCGTCCTCCCCGGGGTGAATATCTGTGAAAATCTTCTCTGTCGCAATGTTGTCGCCGCCCGAATCTAACACAACATCCAAAGCTGGTAAGGCGTTCCCATTCATCGATAGATGAATAAGGCGTGCGCTTTCGTCAAGGTTTGACGTCTCGGCGAAGAGGAGGTGCACTTCGTACGTTCCCGCCGGAACGGGGAAAACGCAGTGGAACAGACCGAGGCGCTCCCCGAGGAAGATTTGCGGGTCCTGTGTGCCTGCGATCGTGCGGAAAGGCACAGAAGCCGTACTCCCGCCGGAGCAGGCGGTGTCGCTGGCCCAAACTTGTCCGGCAGTATCCACATATGCCGCACGGCGTTCTCCCAGCAGTGCGCGCACAGTGTCTCCGGAAGCACCAGCCTGGGAAGAAGGAAGGGCTCCAGCTTGCACGGGGAGGCGACTGTTGAAAGAGCGGGCGCGCACGAACCACGCAATTACCACGATCGTGCATAGGCACAGAAGCAACATCGCGACGGCCGTCCAGATCGCGACGCGGCGTGTTTTCTCGTTCGGTTGTTTGATTTCAACCGACGCTAGCTTTTCTTTGCTCGGTTCCCAGGCCAGATCTGACCGTTCACTGCCCAACGGCGCCCGCTGAAGTTCCGAGACTCGGGTCGAATCCGCAGGACCTGTTCCGTTCTCGGTCGCGTCGGATAGTTCTCTTGGCCCGCGTTGGAGATTCTCCGTCTTCGCCTCACCCTTGCGGACAAACTTGGGAACATAGCGGCCGTAAGGCAGGTAAATGCGAAGCGAATGATCCGCGCCTTCGGTCCGATAGTACTGTTCCAACCGCTTGCGAAGAAGGTGCGTTGTCACTCGGACGATCGTGTCGATTTGAGAATCGAAATCCGCGGCGCGCCCTAGAGCGTGAACCGCGATGTCGTATTCCGTGACATCGACCGTCGATCCCTCAAAATATTTCTCGCAAATAAAGCCCAAGACTTTGGTGACGTTGCCACCACGAGCGAACGCCTCCGAATTGAGCAGTGAATCCAGCTCAGCGCGCTCGGCCTCGAATTTGTTAACCACCGATTCCATGAAGCACTCCGAAAAGAAGTGTGGCCACCGCTTGGATCAGCTTTGAATGCTAGGAGTATAACTCAGAATTTGGAGGGCGGTGTGCCTCGGTGTCTCCGTTGCGAACCGCGCTTAGCTCGCGCGCCGTCGAGTGCCGGCACTTGGTGTCGAGACTCTCGTAATCCCTCGGGATCAGGGCATAGGGGTTGACGTCACCTTTTTACTCTTCGCGGGATAACAATGCCACGGAGCGCCTGCCTTCTCGGCTTTTAACGTTATTTCACTGTTATCTAACTTCCGTTGTTTTCTGATGCAGTGCTATACGGGCCCATCAAGGGTGTGGGCCTACGCAACCCACTCGGAAGGCTTTGATGTCGGCTTCGTGCACGTGCACGTAAAGGGTTTTTTAGGGGTTTGCGAATTGCGCCACGACGCAGCGCCGGCCGCGGTCGAGGACGCTCTGAGAAGTTCGATTCGCGATCTCGAGACTGCGTTGTCGTTTGACAATTTAGTTGTCGGGGCAAATTAAATGCAGCGACTTGACTTCACCAACACGCAAGTGGCTTCGAGCGAACTGACTCGCGATATCAATCGCGGCGTGGTGCTGAACCTTATTCGCCGCCGCCAACCGATCTTTCGCGCGGAAATCGCACGTATCTGCGGATTGCGGCGCAGTACGGTGTCGCTGATCATCGAGCAACTCATCCAGGAACGCTGGGTTGCTTTCGGCGCGACGGGCCGCTTGCCACGTGGAAGAAGGCCGAGGTTTCTGCGGCTGAACGACCGGCGCGCGAGCATCGTTGCGGACTTGCGCCCAACCAAGACGACAGTGGCCGTGGCGGACGTCAATGGACGGTTCCTCTCGCAAGAGGCGATGCCGACGACGCCGGACCCGCGGACCATGGCCACGAATCTATCGGCGAAATTCCTGCGCTTGATGCAAGCGAATCCCAGCCGGGTTTTCGAAGGCATCGGAATCAGCTTGCCGGGGCGCTTTGACGAAGCCACGCAGCGGGTGGTGTTTGCGCCGAACTTGAATTGGCGCGCATTTGATTTCAAAGGTGCGATTGAGAGCGCCACGGGAATGCGCGTGGAGCTGGAAAATGCCGCGAACGCCTGCGCATTGGCGGAAGTTTGGTTTGGTCATGCGGAGAAGATCCACGACATGGTTGTCGTCACGGTCTCTGAAGGTCTTGGCACAGGCGTTTTCACCAACGGGCAACTGGCGCGGGGATTGAATGGGATATCGGGTGAGTTCGGCCACGTGCCGCTCGATCCCAATGGCCCGCTTTGCTCGTGCGGGAGCAGGGGTTGCTGGGAGGTCTACGCCTCGCAGCGGGCCGCAGTGAGGTATTACCGCGAATCCACAGCAACGTCCCAAGACTTTGCTTTTCAGGACCTGCTTGCTTTGGCGGAAGCGGGCGATGCGACGGCGCTGAATGCGCTGGACACGATGGCGCGGGCCATCGGGCGCGGGATGCGCATGATCGTCGCGGGATTGGCGCCGGAAGAAATCGTGGTGGTTGGGGAGTTCACACATCTTTGGAAGCGATTGGGACCGGTGATTGAAGCGGAAGTGGCTGCGGCCGTTCTGGTCGGAAAGCCGCCGCGAGTAAGGCCAGCGGCTGATCCCAGCATGGCGCGGTTGCGAGGGGCCGTGGCTCTGGTCCTGAAAAGGCATTTTGGTCCGACGGCGCGTGAAATTGAGCAGGAGGCCGCCCCACGCGCGCACGGCAATGGCTACGGTCGATTCAAGCACATACACCCGTGTTCCGCAGTGAAACGGGACGCCAACGAAATTCCGGGAAGTACGTAGGGTAGGGCACGCGAATTCAGTCAGATGATTCCGTGAACATAAAGGGGAGGGCAAATGTCGAAGTACACTCTGTTGTGTAGGGCGACTAAGAACCACAACGTAAAAGAACAACGGGCCATTGGTTACGCTTTAGTTTTGCTGATTGCATGCATCTGCATGCTTCCCATCGCCGCGCACGCGCAAGTGCTCTACGGCGACCTCACGGGAAACGTGACGGATACGAGCGGTGCGGTTGTCGCCGGCGCGGCAGTCCACGCGGTGAACAACGGTACCGGCGCGGACCATGTGACCAAGACCGATGACCGCGGAATTTTCGAGTTCACCGACCTGGAGCCGGGCGTCTACAAACTGACGATCACGGCCACGGGCTTGGGAACATCGATCCAAGATGGTCTAGTAATCCACGCCAACAACGTGTTGCGTGCCGACACTACTCTGGCCGTGGCCGGCAAGACCGAAACCATCACTGTCGCCGCAACCGCTCCTGTACTGCAAACCGATCGCGGCGATATTCACGCGGACCTGACTTCCTCGGAAGTCGGCAATCTGCCTTTGAACTCCTCGGAAGGCAGGAACTTCCAAATCCTCTACAAGATCGTTCCCGGTGCGAGTGTGCCGCAGGAACCGAACTCGGCCGCTGGAAATCCGCAGCGATCGATGACGTCCTTTGTCAACGGGGCCAGCGCCCAGACGAATACGACCCGGGTCGACGGTCAAGCTGACGTATATGAATGGCTGCCGGTGAGCGTGGCCTACGTGCCGCCTCCGGATGGGATCGAGACGGTGAACGTGGTCACCAATTCGTTCGATGCCGAGCAGGGCATGGCGGGTGGCGCGGCCATCAACATCACGATCAAGTCCGGCACCAACCAGTTCCACGGCGGGGCCTTCTACAGCCACAACGACCAGCACATGCAGGCGCTGAACTTCTTCACGCAGCCCAATGAATACGGCTCCAACTGCGTGGTATCGGTTTCGCTCAACAAGTGCGGTCCTCTGCGCAAGAACATCAACAATCAGTACGCCGGCAACATCGGCGGACCGATCTGGAAGAACAAGCTCTTCTTCTTTGGCGATTACGAGCGCACGACGCAATACCAGAATGCGTTCGTGAACCAGGAAATCCCCGACGCCAGCATGTATACGGTCACCACGGTAGGTGGCGTGCAGGGAATCCAGTTGCCGGCCAGTTATACCAACGGAACGACGACGGTTCCGGTTGCGATTTATGATCCGTCAACCGGTTCTCAACAGCCGTCGGGCTCGCCCAGCCTGTTGGGCCGTACGCAGTTCGTGAATAACTTCATTCCGTTGAGCCAAATCAGCCCGGCGGCGTTGGACTACCTCAAGATCCTCAACGGCGCGGTCCATCCGTTCGCGCCGTATTCGCCGAATAGCTCCTATAATTACACCAACAACGCTGACGGTGTTTACACGCGCCAGGACATCGACGCCAAATTCACGTATCTGCCCAACAGCAAGTCCACGGTGTGGGGACGCTACAGCATCTCTACGGCTGACATCCTTGACCCGCCCTCTCTCGGCACGGCTGGCGGCAATGCCACCAACGGCGGCCAACAGGGCAACGGCGCAAGCAGGATTCAGGTCGTCGGAATCGGGGCCACCTACGCCTTCTCTCCGAGCGTCATCCTGGATGGCAACATCGGGTATACGCGTCAACGGCTTGGGGCCCTAAACTTGGATAACCTTACGAGTGACAACTTCGGCCAACAGTTTGGAATTCCGGGCACCAACGGATCAAGCTATCTGGAAGCCGGCTATCCTGCATTTTTCTTCTCGAATGCGGGCAGTGAGGCCAACCTGGGCGATCCGTCCACCGGCAACCCGTTCTCGTTCCACGACAATGAGTACACCGGAGACACCAACCTCAGCTGGCAGAAGAATACTCATGCCATCCGCTTCGGTTTCGAAGTCATCCACTGGGGTCTGAACCACTTCCAGCCCGAAGGCGGCACTTTCCAAACCGCCCGCGGCAGCTTTGGATTCAATGGCGACATGACCTCCGACGGCCCGGGTTCAACCGTCACCGCCTATAACGCCTGGGCGGACTTCCTTCTCGGTTTGCCGTACGAAGCCGGTAAGGCCAACGATACGCGGGTGTTCAATACCGAGCGCGAATCCTCGTACGCTTGGTACGTTCGCGATCAATGGCAAGCGACCAGCAAGCTGACCGTCAGTTACGGTGCGCGAGTCGAGTGGTATCCATTCATGACTCAGGCGCCGTTTGAAGGCCAGCAGCAAGGCATTCCCGTGTTCAACCCCGCAACCGGACAAGTGATCATCGGCGGAAACGGTGGCACGCCTGTCCGTGACGGTGTGAAAACACCGGCGATGATCGTTCCTCGCTTCGGTCTGGCCTATCGCTTGACTCCGAAGACGGTTATCCGTGCGGGTTACGGAATCAGCGTCGATCCTTCGAACTTCCGCAACTTGCGTGATGCGTATCCATCGGATGAGCTCACATCGAACGGCAACACCGTGACGACCGGAACCGGCCAGAGTTATTCTCCCGTTGCGGTGCTGTCCGCTCCGGCTGCGGGTGCGGTGAACATTACCTGCAATACCACAACGAACCTTTGCAACTATGGTCCGTACACCGGCGTGACGCTTGGAATCGTGGCGCTGCCATCCTTCAACGTCAGCTCGGGCTCGATCGTCCTGGCCAACAACACGGGCACGACCACGGTTCCGTTGGATTATCGCCGTGGTTACATCCAGTCCTGGAACCTCACAGTGCAGCGCGAACTGGGAGCCGGCTTCAACTGGAACGTCGCCTACGTTCGCACGCTGGGAATCCGCGAGCAGGGGGAGTTCAACGAAAACTATGCTAACCCAGGCGGGGGAACTTCCGGAGAACAACTGAACGCGGCCTTCCCGACCCTGTTTGCGCCTGCGGCAACTACGTGGGGCGGAATCACCGAGCAGTGCGCCTGCGGAACCAGCACCTATAACGGCCTGCAGACGCAGTTGAGCCGCAAGCTCGGACATGGCGGATTTATCGGCGTCACCTACACGTACTCAAAGACGATCGATACGCTCAATTCCGGCACCGCCGCCAACTACGGGGAAAACGGATATTTCTTTGAAGCTCCGGCGTTCCAATATCGCAACCGCGCCGACTCCGGCTTCGATCAAACCAACAACCTGCAAATCTTCGGCGTCGAGCAGAGCCCGTTCGGCAAAGATGGACGCTGGATACAACACGGCTTCGCGGGCAAGCTCATGGGCGGCTGGCAGTTGAACGAAGTCCTGTCCAAGTACAGCGGCTTCCCCTTCTCGGTTACCGGGAACGGCAGCTCGCTGAACGCTCCGGGCAACTCGCAAACTGCCAACTACATTGCTCCAATCACGATTTACGGCAACCCAGGCCCGCCTCCAGGCGTGACCTGCACCGACACGAATACGGCGTGCGATTACTTCAGCCCGACCTCGTTCGCCTCTGTGCTGGCGTGCTCAGCGACAGGCGCAATCCCCGGAGCGTGCGGCACGGTATTCGGAACGGCTGCCCGCAATGAGTTCCGCGGACCGGGCCTATTCAACCTGGACATGAGTCTGGGCCGCACCTTCCCGATTCATGAACAGATGAGCCTGATGCTGCAACTGCAAGCGTTCAGCATCACCAACACACCTCACTTCGCCAACCCGCAAGCCGGAAGCGGAATCCCGAACGCCGGCAACTTCGGACAAATCACGTCGACGTTGGGCTCAAGCGGAAGCAGCGCCTCGTCGATCAGTTCCGGTGCGCGCCAGCTGTGGGTCACCGCGAAGTTCACGTTCTAGCCTAAGTCACACGACCACCCCAACCACTGGGGTGCTCCTCCGAATCGGAGGAGCACCCCAGTTACTTTTTCAGTGCTGATCGACGCCCGAGCTGTGCGGCGGCTACAATTGCGATTCAGCGCCGAATCGCGGGGCAGGCGCCACAAGGCGCGAAAGATCAGACATTGGGTGAGAGGCAAAGGATACATGCGACAAGACCACGATCCATTTCGCCATGCGTTCGGCGTGGCACTGATCATCCTTAGCGGTGTTTTTATCTCCCTTGTGCTGACCACGTCTGCGCGAGCCAAGGACATTACCTTGTACGACGGAACGGCCGTCGCCTCCGTCGTTTATGACGAGAGCAGCGGTGTCCCCATCGCCAAAGCCGCACAACTGCTCGGGCACGATTTGACATCTCTCACCGGACGTACGCCAACGGTGACGTCGGATTTCCAGGGCGTCAAAGGCCAGGCCGTCGTGATCGGGCTCGCCAGCTCACCGCAGATTGCCGCCATACTCAAAGCCAACAACATCGGCACATCGCCGATCGATGGAAAGTGGGAGACCTACGGCCGCGTGGTCGTCCCCGCGCCGTGGGATCCCACGCAAAAAGCGCTCATCATTTTTGGCTCGGACACGCGTGGCACGATTTGGGGAGTGATTGACCTGACGCGCGAGATGGGCGTTTCGGCCTGGGAATGGTGGGCGGACGTGACCATCCGCAAAGTCAGCCACATTGCGGTTGATGCGGCGCTCTATTACTCCGAGCCGCCTTCCGTGAAGTACCGCGCGATTTTCCTGAATGCCGGCGAGCATGGGCTGAACCCGTGGGCGTCAAAGACCTACGATCCGGAGCAGGGAAACATGGGATCCAAAACCTATGCGCGCATCTTCGAGCTAATGTGGCGGCTTAAGGCCAACACTATCTGGCCGGCGATGACCAAGGCCGATACGCCCTTCAATCAAATTCCGGAAAACGCTCGCACGGCTGCTGATTACGCGATCGTGCGCGGCAGTTCGCACGTTGAAATGCTGCTGCGCACCAACTCCACCGAGTGGGACACAAAGACGATGGGGCCGTACAACTGGCTCACCAACAAAGACGAGATGATTCGCTATTGGACCGGCGCCGTTCAGAAATTCGGAAGCTACGAGAACTTCTACACGCTCGGCTTGCGCAATATCGATGACTTTCCGATGCAGGGCGTGAACACTCCGCAGCAAATGGCACAAGTGCTCACCGACGTCATCGCCGCGCAGCGAAAAATCCTGTTCGATGTCCTGCAAAAGCCCTTGGACACGATCCCGCAAGTGTTCACGGCGTACAAAGAAGTGCTGCCAGCCTACGACACCGGCCTCTTGAACTTGCCCGCGGACATCACCATCGATTGGCCAGAAGACGATTTCGGCTATATCCGCCGCTTAAGCAACACCCAGGAACGCCAGCGCCCCGGCGGTTCCGGCGTCTATTATCACGACAATTTTTGGGGCCCCCCGATGTCTTATCTGTGGCTTGAGATCGCCAATCCCTCGCTAATGTGGGAGGAGATGACCAAGGCCTATCGATTCGATGCGCGCCAGCTTTGGGTCTTGAACGTCGGCTCAATCAAGCCCGGCGAATTCCCAACGCAACTCTTCCTCGACATGGCCTTCAACATCAAGGCGTTCGATGACAGTGCAAGCGTTCACGCCTATCTGAAGAATTGGGCCGCCACGAACTTTGGCGCCGATCACGCCGATGTGATTGCCGAAATTCTGTGGCGCCACTTCCAACTGGCCTTCGATCGTAATCCGGAATTCATGGGTTGGACCGAAGTGTTCCCCGAAACTCCCATCCAGCAAACCAAATTCAATATGCTCGATTTCGGCGATGAGAACGCGCGCCGCAACGTCGCTTACGCGGAAATCATGATGGATGCCAAAGCGGAGATGGCCGCGATGCCGGCCGACCGCAAAGCGGCTTTCTTCCAGATGGTCGAATATCCCATAGATATTGCCGGCGACTTGAACTTGCGCCAACTCGATCTCGACAAATCAATCACCTACGGATTGCAACACCGCGCGAGCGCCAATCTCTGGGCCGAAGGCGCGATGCAAGCGCAGAACGATGCCGCCGCCGACACGCACTATTACAACGATGTGATGGAGCAAGGAAAGTGGCGCTACATGGAGACCACAGTTCCGCACGACCTGCCGATTTACGAAGCGCCGCACATCCCCGCGTGGAGCACTAACGGCGACAAGAATTGCGGCGTGCAAACCGAAGGCGGCGGCTATTTCGATACCACCGGCTGGTGGACGCCGACGCTGCCAGCGTTCCATCGCGAATTGCAGGAAAGCCGCTACGTCGATGTGTTCGTCGAGGGCCCCGTCGCAGCCGTATGGGCAGCGACGCCCAGCGCCCCGTGGATCAAGGTGAGCCGGAGCCGCGGCGACTTCTCGCCCGACACGAAAGTTTTTGAGGATCGCCTCCTAGTGTCCATCGACTGGGCGGCAGCGCCGAAGCAGGAGGACGACACCGGCGCCGTCACAATCACTTGCACCGCCGCCGAGCAGCCGATCGCGGTTCACGTCCAAGTTGCGTTGCCCAACGCGGTCAAAAATGTTTCGTTCATCGAATCTGACCGGATCGTTTCGATGTATGCGACGCACGCCGATTCACGCAGCGCAGGTTGGGAAGTGGTGGACGGCCTTGGCCACACCGGCGCCGATCTGCGCACAACGCTGGACATGAAATCGGTCGACGCCAGTGATCCGTCGGCGATCCTGAGCGCGCCGAGCGCCACTTATCGCTTCGCGACGACTACGACGGACGACAAAGCTACACTGAACGTGATCGCATTGCCGACATTTCCGATCACATCGGAGGACGGCGTGCGCCTCGCGGTTTCGATCGACGGCGGGCCGCCGAAGGTGCTCGATTTCTACGCTCCCGAGTTCAGCGATGCTTGGCGTGAGCACGCAATGACCAACGAGGCGATCGAGAAAGTTCCCGATCTGCAGTTGGCTCCCGGCGCGCACACTTTGACGATTTACGCGCTTGATCCCGGCTTGACGCTCGACCGATTCGAAATCGCTTTCATGGGTGCGCCACAGTCCTACGGTCCAGTCCCCGAAACCCGGGTCAAACCGTAAAGTACACCGGCCGTCGAGTTTGAGGTCGCGGGCGCACTGCGTGCTAGCGAAACGTTGCGGGTGGCTGTGTATTGGGAGGGCACTTTGGCGAATTTATTGAGCGCAGAAACGCGCGGGCGCACCGATTGCAGACTTCCAGTAGCCAGGGCCGCACTGACCACGATCGCGCTCGCAGCGTGTAGCCTCGTGCTGCTAGCCGCGCAAGTCCCGGACGTTTCGTCTCCGACGCCGCCACAGGCAACCGCGCCGCCGTCGGTCATCCGGGTTCAAACGAATCTTGTGCTCGTGCGCGTCGTGGTTCGCGATAGCCACGGCAACGCGGTGACAGGCTTAAGCCAATCCGATTTCCAAATTCTGGACAACGGCAAGCCGCAAACGATCTCGTTTTTCTCCGCCGATGGCGCGGCGGCTCAGCCCGCACCTGCCGGGGCGCCTTCCGTTGAGCAAGCTGCGGCGCCCGCCACCAGTTCGTCTGCGTCATCGTCTGACCTGCGCTACACGGCGCTTTTCTTCGACGATTACCATCTGCAGTCTGGTGAATTGGCCCAAGCCCGCAGAGCGGCGCAAGGATTTCTGTCAAAAGCGTTGGGGGCGGGTGATAGCCTCGGCATCTTCACGCCGTCGGGCAAGGTGGATCTCGATTTTACAACCGACGCCGATAAACTTCAGAATGCACTCGCTCAGCTTCGCGTCCAACCGAACCTCGCAGCGGGAGAGTGCCCTAAGCTGACGCCCTATCTTGCGCAAGGCTTCTTGGACAACAACCCATTGATAGTCTCGAACGTCATCGGCATGACGGCGGAGTGCATTTGCGGTGGGCCGCCGAACACCTGCGACCCGGGCACCGACCTAACGGGCAGCGCCCAAGGCGACGCGCGGAGGGCGGTGGCCCAAAGCGACGCGACTTCCGAAGCCACGCTTGGAGCGTTGCAGAATCTGATCCGCCAGATTGGTGAACTTCCCGGCGAGCACAGAATTGGCTTGCTCTCGGACGGTTTTGGAGGGAACAGAACGCACGAAAATCGCCTGAGCAAGATCATCGACGACGCTATCCGCAGCAACGTGACGATCAATGCGATGGCCGCGTATGGTCTCGGCGCGTTTGTACCCGGCGGTGACGCCAGCCAGTCGTCGACGGGACCCGGAGCCAGCGCACAAAACGAAAAGGCAAGCGTCGATGCCGACGCAGCCGTCATCGAGGAGGCAGTGGAGAGCACGGGCGGCGTCTTCATCCGCGATACGAACAACTATGCGGAAGGGTTTGCGCGCATCGGCGCGGTCGCGGAAGCATCCTATGTGATCGGCTTCACGCCGGACGAGTTGGCATTCGACGGCCGCTTTCACAAATTAAAAACCACAGTGATCGCGCACTCCGATTGGTCGGTGCAAGCGCGTCCCGGCTATTTCGCCACGCCGCCGGAAAAAACTTCCCCGGGCACCGATTTGAGTGCTACTCGCACACCAAATGCGTCCGATGCCGGATCGGCCGCGAAACCGGTAGCGCCGGTGGCGGGTCCCGGATTGCAGGAAGAAAACAGTTTCAACACGATCGTGGGAACGGCAGATGCGGACCAGCAAATTCGGCTCAGCCAGAATTTTCTTCACAATTATCCAGCGAGCCATTTGGCTGAACCCGTGGATAACATTCTCGTGGTGGCGTACTACTCAAAAAAAGACTGGAATAATCTCTACGCATTGGCCGAAAGCGCACTCGCGAAATATCCAGACGATGTGGACATATTGGTTCTGAATGGCTGGGTGATCTCTCACTTCTACAATCCGAACGATGCAGACGCGGCCGCTAAGTTCGATCAGGCTGAGAAATACTTGAAGTACGCGATTCAAATCATCCCCGGCCTGCACAAACCTGCGTGGATCGCCGACCAGACATTTCCGGCCTACAAGAAATCTGAGATCTCGCTGGCACACAGCGGACTGGGCATGATTTATTTTTACCGGCGGGAGTATGGGCTTTCCGTTCTGGAACTCGAACAATCCACGCAGGGCACAACGTCACACGGCCCCACCGACCTTTGGGCGCTAGGAATTGGATTGCACGAACTCAAGCGCTACCCTGAGTCGGCCGACGCCTTCAATAAATGCGCCCAGAGCCCAGGCAATTTGCAGGAGACTTGTAAGCAACTTGCGCATCAAGCCCAGGATCAGGAAGCGAAGCTTCATGAGGAGATCTGGGCGCCGCCGGACGTGGACGCTCCGCTGGCGTCAATTTCCACCGCGGAGCAATGCTCGCTTTCCGATGTTCTGGCCCACGCGGGCGAACGCGCGCAGGAGCTTGTTGCCAACCTCCAGCGCTTTGCCGCGCAAGAAAAGGATCAATTCCAGCAACTGGATTCCTTCGGATTCGTGCGCGTCACCGAAACCGCTACGTATGATTATGTCGTGAGCTTCCAGCAGTTGCCCGGCGCGCTTTCCGTAAGCGAATCTCGGCAAGTATCCGCGGGCGGAAGGGGACTCATCGGCGCTCCGCAGGACAATGGGCTTACGGCTCTCGCTCTGATTTTCCATCCGTACTACCAAGGCGATTACAACATGGCGTGCGAAGGCACGGCCGACTGGAATGGAACCTCCGCGTGGGTGATAAATTTCATCCAACGCAAAGACAGGCCCAGCCGGACACAAGGAATCAGCACACCGCAGAGGGAAATTCCCCTGAAACTGAAGGGGCGCGCGTGGATTGCACGAGATTCCTACCAGGTGCTGCACATCGAAACGAATTTGGCTGAGCCGGTCCCGATGCTTAAGCTCAGCAGCGACGCCGTCTCAATTAGCTATGCGCCCGTGGACTTCCACGCGCAGAATACGCAGCTCTGGCTGCCGCAAAACGCTGAGACGTTCACCGACATGGCAAATCTGCGCTCCGTCGTCAAGCACACGTTTGGTGATTTTGTTTTATTCTCCGTGCAAAGTGATCAGAGCGTGGAATCGCCGCATCAACCCTAGCGCTAATTTGTGCTGATATCTCATGAGTCGCCGCAAACTCATAGGGCCATCTATCCGGTCGGGCGTCGCTGCTAAGTCCTTTCATGAGAAGGCGTTAGCGATGGGTCCAAGCAGCGCATTCGTTTGTGATGAGGCTTTACCGACGGCGTCTAACGCAGGACCGCAGGCGGGGCGATGACTGAAAGTGCATCGGCGCGGAAGATGTGCGGAAGGAGCCGCTGAGTTGCGAGGCGATTCAATTTCCTGCGTGTTGATTCGATAGCCCGATGTCCGCCAGCAACTTTTCAAATTGCGGGGATGAGCGCAGCGGGTCAAACGCCGGCTCGACTCCGGCATACACAAGCCATGCATCGCGCTGCGATTTCGCTTTCGTATTCGGGGAAATATCGAGCGATTACCGGCAAGTCAAAGCGCGCGAGGATCGATTCCTTCGGCTCGCGTTCCAACAAGAACTCAAACGATCGCCGCACTAGTTCTTCGGGCCCGGTTTTTCCCGCGCCCAATCTGTGGCAATCTTCCGCCTTCAGCGCCACGTGGTGCGTCGTTTCGCTCGCGCCCTCGACAACTCGAACGCGATATTCTCCTTCGGCGACGGTTTCGACTTCGATTGTCCGCGTTTTCAATTCAAGATTTGGAGCTGCTGCGCCGAAATTTGTTGTGGATATCGGGCCAGAATTCCTTCAGAAGATTCGCTGCGGTGTCCCATGCAACCATCGTTCCCCAATCGGTCGCCGCATCGCCCACATTTTTTTCACTGCCTACGCGATAGGTTGTGCCGATGGCGGTCGATGTCGCGCTGCCGAAAAACTCCGAGAAGTTGAACTCAGTCCGCCCAGAGTCCGCACGCGTCAAGAAAATGCGGCTCACGGAATATCCGGTGCGATGGATAAGGCCGCCCTTTCCCATTTGATAGTAGCGCGGATCTTGTCTGAATAGCGACGGATACACTGCGCCCACCATAAAATTCTCGTCGGTGCTGTCAACAAAACTCGCGCCGTAGCGTTTGGCGTAACCGAGCGCCCCCTGCCGGTAGCCCGGATCGCTGTTGCTCATCTGGCTGACCGCCGCCAGCAGACCGACGTATGGGAACACTACCGGATCGAAGCAGTTACGCAATTGAATGTCGAATTTTTGTTTCACCGTAAGCGGTTGGACGCTTCCGGAATTCTCCAGGGTCCCGTAATTCGGCAACAAAAAGAACAGCCGGTCGTTTGTTCCGATGGCCGATCCCTTTGCCGGCGCCGTACCGCTGCTACTGGGTGAAGTGCCAGGCTGCGTCGAACTGCTATTCTTCTGCGTCGTCGCCGGCGGTTCTGGTGGCGGCGGAACGAAAATCTGCTGTTCCGACCCCGGCGGGTCGGCAGCCGTCTGCTGCTGCTGTGGTTGCGGCTTTTGCGGCGCCTGTTGTTGCTGCGCCAGCGCCGGAATGCACAACAGAACAGTTATGATTGCCGCTGAATATATCCTTCTCACGCTCACCCCAGACCTTCCATCCGATTATTAGGCTTTGGATGCTGCATAGCCCATAATCGTTACTAGAATATTCCCGTATCAGGGAGGCCTCGGAAAGGGCATTTTCACCTACGGGAACGGGATGTGCACCTGTCCCTTGGCATAGGTAGTTTTGATGTCAATTAGTGCGGTTGGAATGCTTTGCGTTAAGAGATATCTCGCGTAGAATCTGGGCCTTGCGGCGCGGCGGCGCTACAGCCTATCGCCTGCGCGAGGAGGCTATGCTTATGAGACGCTTTTCGATATTCCACGCAGTTGCTATCTCGATCGTCGTCCTGGCAGGGGCCGCTTCGCTTTCGGCCGCCCAGGCGGGCACCGGTGCGAACCAGGAAACCCCCGACAATAAGGAAATTCGCGCATATCAACTGACCACCGACAAGCTGTCTCGCTTCGAGAGCGCCGCAAAAGCGATCGCGACGCAGTTCAAGGACAATCCGAATTTGGAACAGCAACTCACTGCCGCCTCAAGGAACAACGCCGGCCCAAACACAATTGCCCAGAGCGCCGCGGCGCTGGACAAGTTCCCGCAGTTGACCGGGGCGATCAAGCCGTTAGGCTTCAGCTCGCACGAATATATCGTGATGACCTTCGCGCTTGCGAACGCCTCTAGCTACGTAGAGATGAAGAAGAGCAGTCCAAACGCGCCGCTGCCACCCACGGTTTCCGCCGCCAACGCGGCATTTGCGGCAGCCAACGAAGTCCGAATCCAGGCCGTGATTCAAATCCTTTCCCAGTAAGCGGGAGCCGGGCGTCTTCCCGCGCCGCCCCTACGGCCGCACGATGATTTGCGCGCCGTTGTACGTCACGGTCTTGTCCGCTTGCGGCGTCGCGTCGATTCCCGTTCCGTGCCCTTCGGAGACGAACACGATTCGGAGCGTCCGCGCTTCCAGCATTCCCGGGAATTTTCCGGCGCGTGCGCCGATGGTCAGCGTTTTCGCGGCGTCGTCCCACGCGAATGGAATCGTCGCGTAGGCGCCCTTCTCGTAATTATAGGTGTCGTTTTCGTCCTCGTAGAGAGTGAAGCTGCCGTCAGCGCCGGTGTATACGCGCAGCTCGATCGGATCTGCGGGCTTCTCCGTCGAATACTGAAGCTCCGGCCCCATCGGCACGATCGAGCCGGCGCGAACATACAGCGGTATTCTTCCGATCGGCGCCGCCGCGTCCACGGCAACTCCGCCGTTCGCCGCGCGCCCGGTCCAGAAGTCGTACCACTTCGCACTCGGCAAATAGAGGTGGCGAGAAGTTGCCCCCGGCTCCGTCACCGGATTCACCAGAATCGCCGGGCCGAACATGAATTGATCGCCGATGTTGCGCGCGCGCACGTCGTCGGGATAATCCATCGCCAGCGCGCGCATCGGCGTGTAGCCCTCGTTGGTAATCTTCCACGCGACCGAATAGATGTAGGGAAGCAGCCGGTAGCGCAGTCGATCGAAGTCGGTCAGGATTTTTTGCGCGTCGGGCCCGTAGGACCACAGCTCGTTCACATTGGGCACGCGCGTTCCGTGCACGCGAAAGATCGGGCAGAAAGTGCCGTACTCAAACCAGCGCACGAAAAGTTCGCGGTACGCCGGATCGTCCGGATTCCCGGTCACAAATCCGCCGATGTCCGTGGTCCAATAGGGAAGCCCCGAAAGCTCGAAATTCAATCCCGCGGGAATTTGCCGTGCAAAGCTCAGCCAATTCGTTTCCACGTCGCCGGACCACGCCGTCACGGCGTTCCGCTGCTCGCCGGCAAATGCGGAGCGGGACAGTATGAATACCCGCTTCTGATCGCTTGCGCCGCGCTGCCCTTGGTAAACTCCCGTCGTCGTCATCAACGGATAAAGATTCAAGTAGCGCGCGCCGTTGCCGATCGCAACATTGTGATTGATCAGAATATTCGTTTCCTGTCCTTCGGTTTCCGGTTCGTCCGTGTCCAGCCACCATGCGTCCGCCCCGATCGCAAAAAGTTTGTCGAGCAGCGACCAGTAGTATGCACGCGCCGCGGGATTGTAGGCGTCGTAGAGCGCTTGCCCTTGCGGATGAATATCGTTGCCCACCACGTTGTGCGCAATGAAGAAGCCGCGTCGATCCATCTCATCGTAAGTCGCAGTGCCTTGATTGAAGAACGGCCAGAATGAAAACATCACGTGGAAATGATTTTGGTGCAGGTCGGCGATCATCGCCGGGGGATCGGGATAATTTTTATTGAAGACGGGCTCGCCCATCGTGTTCCACCAGAACCAATCCTGCACGATGTTGTCCACCGGAATTTGCAAATCGCGATATTTGTGAGCGATACCCAGCAATTCGTCTTGCGAGGAATACCGATTCTTGCACTGCCAGAAGCCGTAGGCCCACTTGCCGAATAGCGGCGCGGGTCCCGTCAAATCTCGATAGCCGGCGATGATCCGATCGAAGTCAGGGCCATAGAGAAAGTAATAGTCGATCGTATCCGCCACGTCGGAGCTGATGTACAGGGCATGCAGAAATCGATTGTTGAATCGGCTGCGCGACGCGTTGTTCCACAGCACGCCGTACCCGGTGCTGGAAACGAAAAATGGCACGGAGATGTTCGTATTGTCCTGCGAGAGATCGACCGACTCGCCGTGATAGTTCCACACGCCGGCCTGATGCTGCCCCAGGCCGTAAAATCCCTCCGTCGATTCCCAAAGTCCGGAAACGATTTCCGAGCGGTAAGTCTTCTCGCCATTCACTTCGACCGGCGTCATGCTCCGGCCGTCTTCCTCGAAGAGTTTGTTGCCCTTCGCGTCACTGAAGCGAATCTTGCCGTCCGCGCGCATGATCGTCACCGTCATGCGGGCCGTGGCCAGCGTGATGGCCTTATCCGTCGTCGTGATCGTCCACTGCGCCGCCGGCCAGCTTGTCTTCGTCACAATATATGCGGGCGCATCGGGAAACGTCGACGTCGGAGAATACACGACGTGAATGATCGAATCCGTGCACACCTCGACGCGCAGCATCCCGGTTTGCATCGTGAGCAGCGCGCCGTTCGTTTCTTGCGCGACGCTCACCACAGGATTGAGAGGGGCCCACTGTGCGCGTGCATTCCACGGCAGCGCGAGCGCAACAATGCCCAATAGAAAGCTCGCAAGTACCTTGAAGCGGCAGCCTCGCTTTCGCCTGCTCAGTCGAGCAACGTCCAAATGTTCTTCCGCGAAGGCGCACCTGTGCGGGAAGCGCGAATAACTCATGGTCATCTCCTCCAATCCTATTTTTGCGACCAAAATGCCTGCTGGCCTGGATAATGCTTGGTGTCGGGCAGGTTCGCCAGAATCGCGCGCCGCAATGCCAGAAACGTCACATCGCCTTGTTCCTGATACACAACGTCGCCATTTGGAGCGATCAGCAAGGTGAATGGCACCGCGCCCACCATATTGTGATCGAACGCTTCTTGCATGGCATTTGTGTCCGACGAACTGAAAGCCAGATTCGTGGTCGTAGCATGCATCTTCTGCAGGAACTCTAGAACGCCCGCCTTCTCGTCGGGACTATTTTCCGCGACCGTGACCATTGCAAAGTCGCGGATGCGAAACATCCGATACGTTTTCTGAAGCTCCGGAAATTCACTGATGCAGGGGCCGCACCACGTCGCCCAGAAATTCACCAGCAACAGTTTGCCGGTCGGATTTGCGCGCAGCTTTTTCAAATCGTCCGCGCTCGCCATGCTTAAAGTCACCGGCTGCGCTTCGATCTCCGCCATCTCATCCGCCACACCCGAGGACTTCGATATCCACTTGGTGGAACAGCCGAAGGCGCGCGTCGTCGCCACAGGCACCGGTTGGCCCGCGAGCAGCGCGTCGATCGCGTTGCGCGCGTCGTGCGATTTTGCGAGCGATTCGGTCATGTTGTCGTCAATTCTGCCTTGATATTGCAGTTTGCGATCCTGATCGAAAATGAAGATATGCGGCGTGGCAACCGCTCCGAACTTCATCGCGACCGTTTGTGTGTCGCCGTCGTAGAGGTACGGATAATCGATGTGCCGGAACGCCGCGCGAATCTTCATCTCCGCCAAGGAATCGCCCACGTCCGTGTAGGCCAATTCTTGGAGCTGGATTGCCTTCGGATTGTTCGGATTGATCGCCACCACGGCGACGCCCTTGTCCTTATAGTCTTGATAAATGTTTTCGACGCGCTCCTCGTAGAGCTGCGACACGGGGCAGTGATTGCACTCGAACACAACGGCAAGAATCTTGGCCTTCGAGTACTCGCCGAGCGTGTGGTTCTTGCCATCGACTCCCGGCAAATCGAAATCGGGCGCCGGCGCTCCGATCGGCAGAATCGGATATTCAAGATCGGGTTGTATTCCCTTGCCAGGTGGAACTTGTTGACTTGCCGCCGGAGGCTGGCCTGTCGCTGCGGTCTGGCCCGCGCTCTGCGCCAGCGCGAATCCAGTAACCACCAAACTTGCGCACACGATCGCTGCCACTAGAAATCGCCGCGACTGAAACCACTTCTTTGAAATGGGACCGTGCAGATTTGACGACGGGGTCATTTGCTGCTCCTGTTCCGTTGCAACGCCGAAATTCTCTGCAACGAAGTTGTAGGCTCGTTACACCACCCTGTCAAGGCGGACTCCGGCGTGATTTGATTCGACGCAGGAATCCCGCGCGCCACAGCCGGCGTTCGTGCGCTACTTTGATTCTTCGATTTATTCTTGCCCGAATTCATCGCAACCAACATAATCTGACGCTGTCCCCTGTTTGTTTCTGTACGGGAGATTTTTCGCCGTAAAGACCCAATGACGATACGGGATCTCTTATTCGGCAAACCCCTCGCCACTTCCATGGAGCGAGCGGAAGGATTGGGCACCTCCGCCGGCGTCCCGATTTTTGGCCTCGATGCGCTCAGTTCCGCGGCATACGGACCTGAAGCCGCGCTGACGCTCTTGATTCCACTCGGCGCCGCGGCCGTTGCCTATGCCGTTCCGATCACCACCAGCATCATCATTCTGTTGGTTATCGTTTATTTTTCGTATCGGCAAACGATTGCTGCGTATCCCGGCGGCGGAGGCTCGTACACCGTAGCCACCGAGAATCTCGGCGTGTTCCCCGGCCTGCTGGCGGCATCGGCCTTGATGATCGATTATGTTTTGACGGCCGCTGTCGGAATTTCTGCCGGCGTCGGCGCGCTGGTCTCGGCCGTACCCAGCTTGCTTCCGCACACGCTCGGGATTTGCCTAGCGATTCTTGCGCTCATTACGATCGTTAATCTCCGCGGCGCGCGCCAAGCGGGAATCATTTTTATGCTTCCGACGTACGTGTTCGTCCTCAACCTGGTTGGCGCGATCGCGTTCGGCGTTTTCAAATCCATCGCCGCCGCAGGCCATCCCGCGGCGATCGTCGCGCCCCCACCCCCTGCCAGCCACGCCGTGCAAGCCGTCAGCGTGTGGCTGATCCTGCAAGCATTCGCCAGCGGTTGCACGGCGATGACGGGCGTCGAAGCCGTCAGCAACGGAGTCCGCGCGTTCCGCGAGCCCACCGTGCGCACCGCGCAACGCACGCTCACGCTGATCATCGGCCTGTTGATTGTGATGCTCGGCGGAATCGCTTACTTGGTTCGCGCGTATCACATCACCGCGACCGATCCGGGCCAGCCGGGCTATCAAAGCGTCCTCTCGATGGTGGTGGTGGCTGTTGCCGGCCGCGGCGCCTTCTATTACGTGGCCATCGCGTCCATTCTCATCGTGCTCGCGCTTTCGGCGAACACCGCCTTCGCCGACTTCCCGCGCCTCTGCCGGGCCATCGCGCAGAACTCGTATCTCCCCGATGGCTTCAACGTCCGCGGTCGCCGCTTGGTCTATACCCAAGGCATCTGGGTCCTGGCATTTCTCTCCGGGACTTTGCTTGTGATCTTCGGTGGCGTGACGGATCGCTTGATTCCGCTCTTCGCTGTCGGCGCGTTTCTGGCGTTCACGCTATCCCAGGCGGGAATGGTCGCGCACTGGAAGCGCATGAAGGGCGCGGGCTGGCGGCACAGCATCGTGGTGAACGGCGTCGGCGCCGTGGCCACGGGCATCACGGTGATCGTCGTGCTCGTCGCGAAGTTCACTCACGGCGCGTGGATCACCGTGATTCTGATCCCGTCGCTTCTGGGCATCATGATGTTCGTGCACCGGCGCCTCGCGCGCAACGCGAAGCTGCTGGCCTGCGACACGCCGCTGGACGCGACGTCGCTCGAACCGCCGATCGTGATTGTGCCGCTGCGCGATTGGGGAAAGATTGCGCAGAGCGCGATCCGCTTTGCCCTGACAATCTCGAAGGACGTCGAAGTCCTGCACATCGTCGCCGAAGACGATAGCGGGTCGCTCGAGCAGCAATGGCCCGCACTGGTCGAAGCGCCCGTGAAGCAAAACGGATTGCCGCCGCCGAAGCTGACCACCGTGGAATCGCCCTATCGCATGATCATCACGCCGATCATGAATTACATCTTGGAAGTGGAGCGCCAGAACCCGACTCGCCGAATCGCCGTGCTGATCCCGGAGTTCGTGAAGCTCCACTGGTACGATTATCTTCTGCGCAACAATCGGACCGCGGCTCTCAAGGCGCTCTTGTTTCTGAAGGGCAGTAAGCGAATCGTCGTCATCAGCGATCCTGTTTATCTGGACGAGTGACGCGCAGAGGTTCCGCATCGCAAGCCCGCAAAAAAAAAACAACGAGCCCGTTAGCGCCAAATCGCGCCAACGGGCTCGCCCACTACAATTAATTTTTACGATTCGCGTCTAGTGTTTCGGTTCCTGGTCCCCACCGCTGCCTTTATCATTTTTTGGCGGCTTCGCCGGTTTTGGCGCGGGTGCCGGATGCGCTGGTGGGTTCTCATGCGGCGGCGGGTTCGTATGCGCTGGCGGGTTGTTGTTCGCCGGTGGCGCGTTTTCATGTGTAGGCGCGTTCGTGCGCGCCGGTGGGTTGTTGTGCTCTGCCGGTGGGTTGTTGGGCTCTGCTGGGGCGTTTGTATGTGCTGGTGGGTTGTTGTGCTCCGCCGGAGCGTTCTCATGCGGCGTGGCATTTGACGGATGGCCGCCAGTGTTGCCGCCGTTGTTCCCGCCCTCTGTCGGCGGGCGATACTCCGGCCGAGTCGTGGCTGGCTGGCCATGGCTGAAGTCTCCCGCCCTGCCGGTGGCAGCGACTCCCGGCTGGCCGTGATTCGACGCAAAATGTTGCGTGGGATTGCTTCGGGCGGCCTGATCGTGCTGCGACTGTTCGGATGTCGGCCCGACGCGGCGCTTGCCGGCGGCGGCCTCTTCGCCAGCCGTGGGTTGGCGTTGAATTCCGCCCGTGCCGCCGTTGTACGCAACGCGGCCCGGCTCGACGCGGGTCACCGGCTGCTCGTAAGTATTGTGAATCACATTGACATCGACGTGCGTCACGCTGGTGTTGTATCTGAACGCTCCGCGGTCCCATCTTCCGCCCTCATAACCGACGCCGCCGTAGCCATAGCCGTAATCAATGCCGCCGTAGAATCCGACTTCGGGGCCCCAGTAGCCTTCATGCCAGAAAAACGCGCTGCCGCCCCATCCCCAGTATCCCGGGGTCCAGTAGCCCCCAACAAACGGAGCCATCACCCAGGTGCCGGGCACCCAATAATAATCGGTGCCGTCCCAAGCCCAGTATCCCGGCGTCCAGATATAGCCTTCGCCGGGGCAGATCGGCTGCTCGTAGTAGGGCAGCGGCGGCGGAGCGATGCCCACCGAAATCCCTACGACGACTTGCGCGGGCCGCGCGGAAGCCGGCGTCGGCATCGCCAAAAACACAGCGAGTACCATCAACATCGGAAGAACTAGATAGATCAACTTTGTAGATCGCATCGAGCTTCACCTCTCGAGTTTGTCGTTCGCACGCCACCGGCGCGCGGGAATATGTAGATGCACGTCAGGAATACCAATCCACGGGTTTTGATCGCCGGGCATACTGTTAGATGGCACGCGGAACAACAACGTTACGTCCGGCAGGTCGCGAAGTTGTTGGCCTTCAGATGCCGCGTGTATACAAATACTCTATCGGCCTCCGCCCGCCAAGTAAGCGCGCCACGGCTCCCAATAATATTTTGGCCAGCCTTGCGTCACGCCCAGGTGATCTTGCTGCGGAACATTCACGTGAACCAAGTCCACGCGCGCGCCTGTCTTCGTCTTGCTGAACGTCAGGATCAGTATGGAATTGGGATCCGACTTGTGAAATCCCGACGAGCGCCACAACTGCACGATCATTTTCCCCGGCTCAAGCACTAGATTCTTGCCGCGCAGCGATTTCCCCCATGCCGTGAATGCGCCGCCAACCTTCGGACTGATTTTCGCCGGCGCACCTGTGGCCTTCGCATGTTTCGCCGAGTTCATGTACATGTCGTACAGCGTCTTCGGAGAAGCCGCGAACTCCACCGATTGCTGAATCGCCTCCGTCATCGGCCCAACCCTCCTCATGAAGCGCTGCCCGGTGCGCCGCAAAACGCGGTGGGATTGTACTCCTCCGAAACCCGCGCGTCACGCACGGCGCGCTGCGGGATGCGGTTGGGCCAGCGCGAAATTGCGGATTGCGGAATGGGTCGAGATTCCACTACAACCCACCCCCCTAGCCTTTTTTTGGAAGTGTTGATTCTAGGAGGCTTGGAGTGCAAATTCTTGGAAGTGTTGATTCTGGAAGAGTTGAAGTCGTTTGCAATGAATGCGATGCGAAATGTGCAAAGATTCTTGGAAGTGTTGATTTTAAAGGGACTTAAGTGCCACATAAGTCCTCCATAATCAACACTTCTGGGAAATTCGTGCAGTTGCAACTGTAGTGGCAGTTTCAGTTGCAAGTAGCATTGGCGCCGATCGGTGCAAATGGGTGGCTTGCCTGGGCAGGAACACGAGGTCGAGGGACGGCGCGGGGAGAATGACAACGGCCTAAAGATAACGCAGAGATGCAGAGAACGCGGAGACTCGCGGAGAACCACGGAAGAAGAAAGATATTTAACACAGAGAGCACAGAGAGCACGGAGAACGCACAGGGCGCGCCGAGCGGGCGGAGAGACTCGATGCGGGCGACGACCCCACGTTCGCCCCACAAGCCGGGGCGAACATGGGGCACCCTCGATCTGAGGTTTGAGATTTGAGAGACGGAGAGGCAAGCTCATGCCAGAGTATAGCGCGGACGGTTACTCAGAGTCAATAGGTACGTATAAGTTAGTATTCGAATAGAAGTATTCGAATGGACGCCTAGGGCACGGCCCACGCTCAGGTCAAGGGCTGCGCCATCCCTCAATTTTCTGCATCGAAAACCGTTCCACGGTCATCTCATCTGTGTTTCGTTGATGCGCGTTACCCGATTGTGGTGTGGCCTCCGCGAACTGGGAGGTACTTATGGGCAAGGGCACGGACCCAGCCGTCGCCAAACTGAAGCGTATCCAGCAGCTGTGGCGTGAGCTACAGCGCGAGATACCGGAGAGCCCTGGGTACAAGGAACTCTCGGAACAGATTCGCGTATTGTCAGCCGAATATGTGGCGCTTATTGATGCGGCTAACAAACCCAAAGAATCAGACTAGCCCGAAGTGTTCCAAAAGAGACAGACCTGAATCAGCGGGATCCTGCACTATCTCACCCTGATGTAGTTGATCCCCTCCGAGAAGAGTATGACTCGGGCGCAATCCGTTGCGCCCGAGTTCTAATTTTGGCTTCCGCCACTCGCTTTGCCACCCCTTTGTCCGGCGTGGCGGACAAAGGATGGGCCGCCCTCAGGTCAAAGGCTGCGCCGCTCGCCAAACCCCACGGTCAACGTCAGCCGCGTCCAGTAACTGCCGGTTGCCGCTATGTCGCCCTATAAACAAAATCGCGTAGCTTCGCTTCCCCGGTTCCAGTGCAATAAACGCCAAATTTGAGACTGAGGAATCCGCCGAGTACATTGTGATGATAGCCGGACACTTCCATTTGCCACGGGTGCTTGATCCATGCTTCGCCGTTCCTTTGGTAGTAAAACGTCACGATGTTGGCGTGGTTGGTCACACGCAAGCGCACCGTTTGGGCCGCCATGTCTTGGCGCATCCAACTTTGCTCCTGGCCATAGATATAGGTGAACATCTGTGTGTTGCTGAAACCAATGCCGCAGAACATGCGCTCGCTGTAAAACAAGCATATTCCGGCTTGGGCGCCGTCGCTAATGTCCAAAGTGATCTCTGCCTCGTAGCTTCGGTCGCCCACGAGGAAGGTGAGCGGAGAACAGTCGGCCAGGTTCGTGCCCTTTCCCGAAATCGCCAAGGCGCGGGCTTCGTAACGCGCGCGTTTCATCTCCTCCTCGCGGGGATTAAAGAAGCTCCATTGGACGCCGAACCTATTCGTCGAAAAATCGTCCGACAGGGCAAAGCCCGACGGGCCCGGCAGCCCTTTGTTGGGCTTGGCAAGTGGCTCTGACAGCGTCCCCCCTTTAGCGACGAACCAGCCGTCACTCGTCCATTCGATGGGGTCCAGGAGGGTTTGCCTGCCGAGCGTGCGAAAACCGTTTTCGTAACCATGATAGATCATCCACCAATCGCCGCCTGGGCCCTCGACCACAGTGGCATGGCCGCGCGACCACCACGGTTCTTCAGCGTTTTTGGTATGGACGATCGGATTGTGCGGGCAGTTCTGCCAGGGGCCATGGATGGAGTGCGAGCGAGCGGCGGTGACCATGTGGCTTGTCGGCGGACCGGAGGTGCCGCCCACTGCGGCAAGCAGATAGAACCAATCCCCACGGTGGAAGACCTTCGGGCCTTCGGGCGCGAACATTTCAACCACCCAGTCGTCCGGGTAGCGCCACGGATCGTAGACGTGTTCCAATGCACCGGCCGTCGCTAAGCCATCATCGGTCAGTACGATTCTGCGAACGCCATTAAAAAACAGATAGCGCTTGCCGTCCTCACCGATGGCATGTCCTGGATCGATGCAACCGGGAACCTTCAGGTCAATTGGGTCGCTCCACGGGCCGCGGATATTATCGGCGTGTATGACAAAGATCGTTTGCTGACCGTTCGGAGCTGCCGGGATGTAGATAAAGTAGCGCCCCTGGTGCTTGATCAGGTCCATTGCCCAGACCGTGCCGATGGGCTGCGTTAGCGCGGGACCGATAGGCGCCCAGTTTACGAGATCGCGCGAGTGCCAGATGATGACGCCGGGATAGGAAAAAGAGGACGAGAACGTCATGTAATAGTCGTCCCCGTCCTTCAGCACGGTCGGATCCGGGTGGTCGCCGGCGACGATCGGATTGAGGTATGTCCCATTACCGAGATCAGCCCTGCGCTGGCCTTCGATGCCGGCGGCTGGTTTCGGGCCCGAGTCTGCGCGCGACCCGGCGATCGCCGGTACCGACTCATCGACGATTTGCGTGGAAAGAGCACCGAAGAAAGCCGCTTTCATAGCATCCCGCCGGGAGATTGGTTTCATAAGATTTCCAGCGCCGACTGATCGTTGGCCGAATGCGCCGCATTATATGTGAGTCCCGGCCCTAAGCTCAAAGATCATCTGCCACAGTCGGGCGCTTGACAATTCGTAGGGCGTCCACTACGTTGCGGCGGAACGAGTGGGAATGAGGTGTGAGCGATGATAGCCGGCGTTAAGCCAGGGACGAGGAATGAATTGGCGAGGCGGGCGGGGGCGCGGCTCGCGGTGATGCTGCTGGGGATTTGCGTGGCGTGCGGGGTGGGGCGAGCGCAGGATTCGTGGGTGTTTTTTGGGACGCATGTGGACACGGCGGGGCATGGGATTTCGGTGGCGCGATTCGATTCGCGGACTGGGATTCTGAGCAGGCCGGAATTTCTGCTGGAGAGCGCGTCGCCGGGATATTTTGTGTTCGATTCCACCGGGCGGCATCTGTATACGACGAATTCGGTGAACACGTTTCGCGGCGAGGCGGCGGGGGCGGTGAGTGCCTATTCCGTGGATCCGGCGACGGCGAAACTTTCATTGTTAAACCAGGTTTCGAGCGTAAGCGCCAATCCGGCATACGTCAGTCTGGATGCCACGGGGCACACGCTGTTCGTGGCGAACTACACGGGCGCGAGCGTGGCGGCGTTTGCCATCGAGCCGGACGGCAGCATCGGCGAGCGCACGGCCTACGTGAAGTACACCGGGCATGGCGCGGACGCGGTGCGCCAATCGCAACCGCATCCGCACTCGATTCACGTGGACCCGACGAATCAATTTGTGCTGGTGCCCGATCTGGGGCTCGATCAGGTGCACATCTATCGATTTGACGCGGCGCTGGGCACGCTGACGCCGAACGGTCCGCCATTCACACAATTGGAGCCGGTGTCGGGACCGCGGCACATGGTGTTCAGCGGCAACGGGCATTTCGCGTATCTGCTGAGCGAAATGGCCAACACGGTGACGGTGCTCTCGTGGGACGCGACGCGTGGGACGCTCACGGAGCTGCAAAAAGTTTCGACGCTGCCTGACGGTTACTCCGCTCCCAGCACGGCGGCTGAGGTGCGATTGGATCCCAGCGGACGATTTCTTTATGCGTCCAATCGCGGCGCGAACACCCTGGCCGTTTTTTCCGTGGACGCGGCGACGGGCGAGCTGACGCAGGTGCAACAGATTTCAACGCAAGGGAAATTTCCGCGCAATTTTGAGTTCGATCCCACGGGGCGATGGCTGATTGTGGCCAATCACGATAGCGAAAACGTTGTGGTGTTTGCGATCGATGCCGCGACCGGGCGCTTGACGCAGCATCAACCCCCCGTATCTGTGCCGTATCCGTTTGCCGTGTGCTTTCTTCCCTTAGCGCCGGCGCGGTTGTTCGGATTCATGCCGCATTGACGCTGGCGATTCAGCAGCGAATTACAGAATCGAAGAATCGGAATCGCGCGCGGGATGCGCGGCGTGGCCGGTGAAGCCGGAGAGCGCGAGATTGTGCGCGTCTTCGGCTTCCAGCGCGTGGGAGAAATAGTCCGGACAGTTTTGTCCCCACGCGACGCTGCATTGCTCGAGGCGCACTTGATCGGCGTGGCGAATGCTGAAGCCGGGAGTCGAGTGCTTTTCGATATCCGGCTGCGCGGAAGTTGGGCGATCGTCGAAGACGCCGCCGGGATATTTGGTCCAGCGATCGAGGGTGACGGCGACATTCTTCATCGACACGTCCGCAATGCGGCTCGCGGCGCTGCCTTCGATGCGTACGCTATTTTCGGCGCGCCCGGAGATGTTGCGGAAGCGCACGCCGCTGAGCGTGCCGATGGGCGCGCCGGGCGCGCGCGGAATGGCAGTGAGCGAAATGGCTTCGCCGCGGCCCCACCACGGGTCGGAGAAATAGCGCGAGACCAATTGGATGTCGCTGAACTCGACGTCGCTGACGCTGCCGGAATCGCGGAGCTGAATTCCCAGGGCGCGGCTGGATTGCACGATCTGGCAACGCGTGACGCGAATGCCGGAAATGTCCGAGAAAGTTTCGGTGCCGATTTTCACGCCGGCGTCCTGCGTGGTCATCTTGCAATCGGAGATGCGGATGTTTGTGGATGGGCCGTAGGAGGCGTACTGTCTGCTGTTCTTGATGGCGATCGCGTCGTCGCCACAGAGCAGATCGCATCCGCGGATTTCGAGGTTGCGGCAATGATCGGGATCGATGCCATCGCAATTGGGGATGGCGAGATCGTTGCGCACCTTGAAGTTTTCCACCAAGACGCCATCGCAGCCGACAAGATGCAGTCCCCAAGCGGGCGCGGCGGCAAGAGTGATATCGCGCACTTCAAGATCGGTGCAGCCGAAGAGCTGGAAAATCCTGGGGCGCCAACCCGTAGGCAAATACCATTCGTTGGCTTGGTCGAAGCCACTCATGAACTCGAGGCCGCGGCCATTGATGCGGCCGGTGCCGGAGATGCGCAGGCCTTTGGCTTGCTGGGCCGTGAGGACGGCGTCGGTGGAGTAGTCCGCGCGGCGTGTGCTGATGCGCAGCTCGGCGTCGTCGGCGAAGTGGAAGTCGATGGCGCTGCGTAGCGTGAGGGAGCCGACAAGGTAGCGATGGCCGCCGCGCAGGAGCACTTGCGCGGGGCTCGATGCACCGCTCGATGCGCTCGCGGCCGCTGCCGCGGCGTCGATGGCGCTTTGAATCGCGGAGGTATCGAGCGTGGAGCCGTCGCCGATTGCGCCGTAAGCGTGTACGTCGAATACGCGCTTCGCGGCGGCGCGTGTTTGCGTTTGCGAGGCGCGGGTGAGCGAGGCGAGCAGGGGCGCCGCTTTCAGCGGGGCGATTATTGCGGCGCCCGCGGTGAGTTTGGCTGCGAGGAGCAAGGCTTCGCGCCTGGTCGGCAGTCCCGAGCTAGGTCTGGTCATGGCGCGCAGTGTACTACGGGGTGTGAGCAAGTTGGACACATTTGAGGCAGGGACAGGCGAATTCGTGGGTCAATCGCGCATAACTCGTAATAGGAGAAATGGCGTGATGCGCGCGCACTTTGCGGGTTTGGCGATCCTCATCCTGGCGTTTTCGCTGGCGGCGAATGCTGCGCCTCCGGTGGCCAGCGCGGGTGTGGATACGCGCGCGCCGGGCCCGAACGCCGCGGCCGCGGCTGCGCCGCTGGAATCGAGTCCAGAGCGATTTCTATTCGATTCCGTGAATCGCGAGCGCGCGATGCGCGGCGTGCCGGAGCTTGGCTGGGATATGTCGCTGGCTTCGTCCGCGCGGCAACACGCCGAACAGATGGCCGAGCGCAACGCGCTTTCCCATCAATTTCCCGGCGAAGCGGATCTGGCGCTGCGCGCGGCGCAGGCCGGAGCGCGCTTCACCGCACTGGCGGAAAATGTGGCATTCGCCGCGACGTCTTCTGAACTGCATCAGGAATGGATGAACTCGCCGCCGCACCGCGCGAATCTGCTGGATCCGAATTTGAACTCGATCGGCATCGCGGTGGTGGCGCGGGGCGGGGAACTATTTGCGGTACAGGATTTTTCGCGCGCCGTGGCTGACTTGACGATCGAGCAGCAGGAAGAGCAGCTCGGCACGCTCGTCAGAGAGCGCGGAATTCAATTGCTGGACGATCACGGCGAGGCGCGGCGAGCTTGCGCCTCAGGCCACGAATGGAACGCAGACATGCGGGCATATTACCTAATTCGATTCGACACGGATTCGCTGAACAATTTGCCCGATGCGTTGAACCGCACGATTGCGAGCGGGCGTTACCGGCAAGCGGCGGTTGGCGCGTGCTCGGACGTGCGGGCCGATGGATTCAGCAGCTATCGCCTTGCTGTGCTGCTCTTCTGACGCGAAACTAATTTCCCTTTTTCTTCTTGCCGAACAGGCCGCCTACGGCGCTGGCCGCGCCGCTGGCGGGGCTCGTGATGCCTTTGGTGGCGGACGATGCGCCGCTGAGATCCGGGGCGAACGTCGGGCTGGACGTCGTTCCGCCAATCTTGAACGGAATTCCGAGCTTCATGTTTTTGTTGCCGGTCAAGCCGCCCAGGGCTTGGCCGATCGAGCCGCCCACGCTGAGCGACGCCTTCATTTTGAAATCGAGATCGTTGTTGGCGGCGATGGTTCCACCGCCGGTGAGTTCGCCGATTCCATTGACGACCACGTCGAGTTGACTGAGCGTGGTGCCGTCGACTGTGATGCGCACGCCGGCGGTCAACCTTTCGATCGTGGTGTCAGCGGCTTTCGCGATTCCGGAAAACGCCGAGACGGCCGCCAGCTGCGAGCCGAGGTTGAATCCGGCGAGCTTGGCGTTCGCGAGCGCGATATTGCCGGTGGTGATCAGCGCGCTGGTGGGGCCGGAGGTGCTGAGATTCGCCGTGAGCGTGCCGGATTCGAGCGTGGCGCCCTTGGGCAGAATCACGCCGACGGCGGGGAGCGCGGATTCCAGATTTTGCACGGGCATGTCTTGGCCGGAAATCTTCACGTTGATTGCCGGAGTATCGCCGCTGAAATCGTAGGCGCCGCTCAGATGCGCGACGGCTTTGCCGATTGTGACGCTGCCTTGCTTGATGACGCCGGTGTTGTGCTGCACGTCATAGGTGGAATCGAAGCTGATGCCGATGGGCGTGGTGGCTGGCGCGCCGCCCTTTACCACTTGCAGCTTGGAAAGATCGATCGAGCCTTGCGCTTCGGCGCTGCCGGCGGTGGATTGGATTGTGCAATTCATATTGGCGATGCCGCTGACGCCGGCGTTCGGATCGAGGAAGCCGGTGGAGACCAGATTGAGGCTGTCAATTTCAAGCTTGGCGTTGAGCGGCGTGAGCGCGGCGTCGGCGGAATCGAGCGGGCCGGCTTGGCCGGTGACCGTAAGGCTGCCGCCGCCCGGCAGGCTGGCTTTCAGCGTGATCGGGAATTGCGACGATGCAGAAAGATTGCTGATTTCGAGATCGACGGCGCTGTAGACGCTGCGCTTGGAGGAAGTCGTCGAGCCGACGGTGAGTTGGCCGGTTTTTAGGTCGAGTTTTTCCACGACGAGTGATGAGGCCTCGCTGCCGGAGGATGACGTCGATGTGGCGGAGCTGGGGCCGCCCAGCGACGAAAAATTCCAGCGGCCCGCGGGATTGTGCAACAGGGTCACTTGCGGGGACTCGATCGTCAGGCTGGTGATATGCAGCGTGCGCGAAAAAATCAGGGGCATCAGCTCGACGCCGATCTTCAGCGACTTCGCGGTGAGGAATGATGTTGAGCTGAACGCCGGATCGTCGGCGACGGCAAGATTGTCGGCGGAAACCGAACCGGATATGACCGAGAGTCCGAGATTGCCGACCTGGACTTGGCGGCCAAGCGCGGCGGAGAGTTTCTGCTCGATCGTAGGACGGAAACTATTGACGCTGACGAAAAGCGGGAGAACGAGAGCAAGAAGAATCAGAATGCCGAGGGCGACGAGCCCGTAGCGGATCGCCTTTTTCATCGAAAGCCCCCTAAATGGATTCACAAGAGTCGGCGAGCGGCCCCATCGTAACACGCCCAGCCGCGCACGGGGACCGTCGGCACGGGGCTTGCGGGCAATCGCCGAAGATGGCACCATTGAATTTATGGCGAACGAAGAAACGAATCAGGCGCTGGTGGTTTCGGCCAGCGATATGGCGGCGACGGTTGCCGAGCAAGGACTGCTGGTCGCCAAGCGCACGTCATGGAAGCGCTGGGCGCTGGCGTTTGGCGTGGCGGCGATTTCGGACGCGATTTCGCTTTTCGTCACGATCGTGCCGCCGATTCAATGGGTTGTGGATTTGGCGACGGCGGCGCTGCTGTTTGTGATTCTTGGGAAGCGGTGGGCGATTCTGCCGGGTTTGATCACAGAGGCGATTCCTGGGATGGGCATCTTCCCCATTTGGATTTTGGTGGTGGCTTCGATCCTGGTGTACGACGATATACGCAAGCCGCACCGCAAATTGCAATAATCCGCAGAAAATCTGCCGATTGAAAATTTCGGCGAGGACTCGCTGGCGAAGGAATACCTGCGCTCGCTCGCGTTCAGTTCGTGGCGGGGCTGACTTCGACCAGAATTTTGCGGTAGGCGAAGGGATTCCGCTCCCACGCGCGCAGCGCTTCGCCAACTTTTTCAAATGGAACGACGGAGCCGATCGTTTCGTCGACGGGGAACTCGCGGCGCTCGAGCATGGTGATGACGGCCTCAAAATCTTCCGGCGTGGCATTGCGCGAGCCGAGGATGTCGAGTTCTTTCAGGACGAACCAGCGCGTCTCGTAGCTGACGGGCTCCTTCGCGTAGCCGATATAAACGACGCGGCCGGCGAAAGAGGCGACCTCCGCGGCCATGCGGAATGTTTCGGGCGTGCCAACGGCTTCGATCACCACAGCGGGGCCATCGCCGGAAGTGAGCGCCAGGATTTGGTCGCGCACGGACGAGCCGGCTGCGCCCTCATGCTTCTCGCCGCGAATTGTGTGCGCAGCGCCGGCGCGACGGGCCAGGGCGAGCTTACCTTCATCCATATCCAGCGCGATGACGGTGGCGCCGCGATGCGCCGCCCCGGCCACGGCTCCCAGGCCGACCACGCCGCAGCCAATTACGAGGACTGTGTCTTGCGGCGTGACGCGGCCGCGCGCGACGGCGTGGAAGCCGACGGTGAGCGGTTCAACCAAGCAGAGTTCGCGCAGGGAAAGCGTGTTCGACGTGCGCAACTGTTCCCACGGTGCGACGATCCATTCGGCGAGCGCGCCATCGCGCTGCACGCCCATAGTTTGATTCGCGCGGCAAGAATTCAGGCGGCCCTGGCGGCAGGCGGGGCACACGCCGCAGCTCTTGTAGGGAAGCAATGTGACGTTTGTACCGGGGCGCAGATGGGCGGGGACGCCGGCGCCGGCGCGCTCGATGGTGGCGGCGATTTCGTGGCCGAGGATTCGCGGAAATTCGACGAGCGCATTCTTGCCGCGAAATGTAGCGAGATCGCTGCCACAGAGTCCCACGAAACGCACGCGCAGCAGGACTTGGCCGGGCCCCATTTCGGGCGGCGGGATTTCGCGAAGCGACCACGCGCCGGGGGCGTCAAGGTACAGCGCCTTCATGCCGCGCTCTTTTCGATGCTCGCTTCGGTTTTCATCGGCTTCGGCGTATTCTGTTGAACGCGAAACTGGAGCAGGAGCAATTCTAGCGCGATGAAGATCGATTACAAGATTCGGCCGGGCGATTTCGCCGCGAAGTCGCGGCGATTCTGGGAACTTTCGGCCGGGAAGATTCGGCGGATCGATCGAACGATCGACCGCGCGAAGGGCTCGCCGGTGTTTACGGTGCGCGGAAAATACACGCAGCGAGGGTGGACGGAATGGACGCAGGGATTTGAATTTGGGTCCGCGCTGCTGCAATTCGGCGCCACGGGCGAACGGGAATTTTTGGAGTTGGGCCGCGCGCAAACCGTGAAATTCATGGCGCCGCACGTGAGCCATTTCGGCGTGCACGACCACGGCTTCAACAATATCAGCACGTACGGCAATCTGCACCGCTTGATGGGCGAAGGACGCATTCCGGAAAGCAAATGGGAGCGGGAGTTTTACGCGCTGGCGCTGAAGGTGAGCGGCGCGGTGCAGGCGCGGCGATGGACGAAGATCGCGGACGGCGGCTACATCTATTCGTTCAACGGGGCGCACTCGCTTTTCGTGGATACGATTCGATCGCTGCGGTCGCTGGCGGTGGCGCACAGGCTAGGGCACGTGCTGATGGAGGACGGCGACAGGAAAGTTTCGCTGCTCGAGCGGCTGGAGGAGCACGCGGCGGCGACGGCGAAATACTCCGTTTACTACGGGGGCGCGCGCGATTTGTACGATGTGCGTGGGCGCGTGGCGCACGAATCGATCTTCGACGTGAGCACCGGCGCGTTTCGTTCGCCGAACTCGCAGCAGGGTTATTCGCCATTCAGCACGTGGACGCGCGGGCTGGCGTGGGCGATGTGCGGCTTCGCCGAGCAAATCGAATTTCTGCGGGCGATCGGGCGAAAGAAAATTGTGCCGCTGCTGACGGAGGCGGCGCGCGCGACGTGCGATTTCTATATCGAGAGCGCCACAGCCGCCGATGGAATTCCTTACTGGGATACGGGAGCGCCCGGCTTGCGCCGCTTGGGCGATTGGCAATCGAAACGCGCCGATCCGTTCAACGATTTTGAGCCGGTGGATAGCTCCGCTGCGACGATTGCGGCGCAAGGACTCTTGCGCCTGGGCCATGTGCTGGGAGCGGCGGGGCGGCGTTATTGGCAGGCGGGACTGACGGTGCTGGATACGCTGCTGGGTGAGCCGTATGTTTCGACGGATGCGAAGCACCAAGGATTGATTTTGCACTCGGTGTATCATCGCCCGAACGCGTGGGACTACGTGCCGCCGCGGCGCAAGGTGCCGTGCGGAGAATCGAGCATGTGGGGCGATTACCACGCGCGCGAGGCCGCGCTTTACGTGCAGCGCGTCGCCGCTGACGAGCCATATTTGGTTTTCTGGGGGAATGACGATGATCGTCGCCGATCTCGATAAAATCGAAGGGCGCCGGTATCCGGCGCGGCGCCGAACGCAAAATCTGGTGGGCGGGGCTTCACCAATTCAGGCGAAACAGTTTTGCATGGGCAACGTCACGCTCGATCCTCGCGGCGGGCAAGTGCCGTGGCACAATCAGGGACAGGAAGAGATTTATTTTATTGTGGAGGGCGCGGGCGAAATGTGTTTGGGCGCAGAGCGGCAGATGGTGCACGCGGGGCAGGCGGTGTTTATTCCGCCGGGAGTGTTTCATCAACTGACGAACACGGGCGACGCGCCGCTGCGCATGATTTATTGCTATGGTCCGGCAGGAGACGTTGCGCATTGGCGGCAAGAACTTGCGGGCACGTTGCCGAAGGCTGGCGTCGATGCGCCGGCGCTGCCTGCGGGCGCGTGTCCGCAGTGCACGGAAAGGCCCGAGGCGTGACGCCGGCGGATTCGGTCGCGGGGCGCAAGGTGCACACCGTCGGCGTGATCATGAACGGCGTGACCGGGCGCATGGGGACGAACCAGCACCTGCACCGCTCGATCGTCGCGATACGCAAGCAGGGCGGCGTGAAATTGGCGTCGGGCGAAACGATCATGCCGGAGCCGATTTTGGTGGGGCGCAACGCGGAGAAGCTCGAATCGCTTGCCGACGCAGCGGGCGGGGCGCGGTGGACGACGAATCTCGAAGAAGCGCTGGCCGATCGCGGCAATTCAGTTTATTTCGATGCGCAGACAACGGATCGGCGCGCGGCGGCGATTCGCCAGGCGATTGCGGCCGGGAAACATATTTATTGCGAGAAGCCGTCGGCGAATTCCGCAGCGGACGCTTACGAGCTGTACCAGCTCGCGAAGAAGGCGGGCGTGAATCACGGCGTGGTGCAGGACAAGTTGTGGTTGCCGGGGATGCTGAAGCTGGCGGCGCTGCAAGCGGATGGATTTTTCGGGCGCATTTTGTCGGTGCGCGGCGAATTCGGCTACTGGGTGTTTGAAGGCGACGCGGTTCCCGCGCAGCGACCGTCGTGGAATTATCGCAAGGAAGACGGCGGGGGCATCATTATGGATATGCTGTGCCACTATCGATACGTTCTGGATCGAATGTTCGGCCGCGTGAAAAGCGTTTCGTGCACGGGAGCGACGCACATTCCGCGGCGCTGGGATGAAAATGGCAACGCGTACGAATGCACGGCGGAAGACGCCGCGTATGCAACGTTTGAGCTGGAAGGCGGCATTGTGGCGCAGATCAATTCTTCGTGGGACGTGCGAGTGCGGCGCGACGATTTGCTGACGCTGCAGGTGGACGGCACGAAGGGCTCGGCTGTGGCGGGCCTGCGCGATTGCTGGACGCAATCGTACGGCGAAACGCCGCGGCCAGTGTGGAATCCGGATATTGAAAGCCCGATTCGATATTTCGACGGCTGGAAGAAATTCGCGGGCGCCGAATCTTATGAGAACGCCTTCAAAATCGAATGGGAATTGTTTTTGCGACACGTGGTTGCGGGCGAACCGTTCGAGTGGACGTTGCTGGAAGGGGCGAAGGGCGTGCAATTGGGCGAATTGGGATTGAAATCGTGGGCGGCGCACGCGCGGATGGAAGTGCCGGAGTTGCAGCCGTGACGCGGCGCGTGGCGCTTGTGACCGGCGGCAGCCGCGGCATCGGCTTCGGCATCGCGCAGTGTCTGACGCGCGAGGGATTCGACCTTGCGATTTGCGGCGTGCGCCAAACTGTGGCGGCGAGCGAAGCGCTTGAGAAACTTCGCGGCGCGGGCGCAGAGGTGCATTATGTGCAGGCCGACGTGGGCGACGCTGCGGCGCGGGCGCGGCTGGTGGAAGCGGTGCGCGAGAAATTCCGCCGGCTCGACGTGTTGGTGAACAATGCAGGCCGCGCGCCGGCCATGCGCACGGACATTCTGGATGCGACCGAGCAGAGTTTTGAAGATGTGCTGCGGACAAATCTGCGCGGTCCCTATTTTCTCACGCAGGCCGTGGCGCGCTGGATGATCGAGCAGCGAAAGGCGCAGAAAGAATTTCGCGGCGCAATCATCAACATCTCGTCCGTTTCCGCAATCGTCGCCAGCATCAATCGCGGCGATTACTGCATCTCAAAAGCCGGCGTGGCCATGGCGACGAAGCTGTGGGCTGTGCGGCTGGGCGAATTTGGAATTCCGGTTTATGAGGTTTGCCCGGGCGTTGTCCGCACGGACATGACGGCGGGTGTGATCGAAAAATACGACAGGTTACTGCGCGAAGGCCTGGCGATCGACGCGCGTTGGGGTACGACGGAAGAAGTCGGCAAGGCCGTGGCCGCGTTGGCGCGCGGGGATTTCCCTTATTCCACCGGGGCCGTGATTATGGTGGACGGTGGATTAACGGTCCGGAGAATGTAGCGATATCCGCGAGCGCCGCTGAAAAATCCTACCACTGAAGAAGCACGAGCTCGGCGCAGAAGCCGGGGCCCATCGCTGCGAGAATGCTGTAGCTTCCGGGTGCGGGGCGACGGCGATACATAAATTCATCCAACACCAAGAGGACCGAGGCGGAAGAAAGATTGCCGACTTTCTTCAGGCAGGCCCAGGAAGCTTCGAGCGCATCCTTGGGCAAGCCGAGGGCTTCTGTTGTCGCGTTCAGAATTTTCGGGCCGCCGGTGTGCATGATCCAACTTCCGATGTCGCTGCGCGAGAGGCCGTGCTCGCCGAGGAATGCGTCGACATCCTGCGCGAGGTGCTGGTGCACAACGTCAGGGACGGTGGGCGAGAGGACGATCTGAAAACCGCGCTCGGACACGGCCCATCCCATCACGTCTTCGGTGTCGTTATAAAAGGATGAGCGCGTGGCGAGAATTTTCGGGCCCTGCGACGCGCGTTCGCTGCCAGTGAGAACGACGGCGGCGGCGCCATCGCCGAATAGGCCCGTGGAAATAATATTTGCGAGCGAAGTATCTTTGCGCTGCCAAGTGAGCGAGCACAACTCCACAGAGACGAGCGCGGCTGCGTGATTCGGAAAGCCGCGCACGTAGTCCGCGGCGCGCGAGATGCCCGCGGCTCCGGCGACGCAGCCGAGTCCGAAAATCGGCACGCGTTTGATGCGCGCCGGCAATTTCATGCGATTCACCAGGCGCGCGTCGATCGAAGGGCTGGCGATTCCGGTGACGGAGACGAAATAGATGGCGTCGAGGTCGCTGGTCTGAACGCCGGCGCGGGCCAGCGCACGGCCTAGCGCTTGTTCGCCGAGATCGCAAGCGACTTCGATCCACGCGTCGTTGGTCACGCCGAATTCATTCAGCTTGTAATAGCGCTCGATCGGCAGCGCGAGATAGCGGCCATCGACTCCGACGCGATTCAGCATGCGCTCGATAATTTCGGGCTTGTCGAATTGCGGCGCCCAGCGTTCTTTGAGCGCCGCGGCGAGCGTTTCTTGCGAATAGTATTGTGCGGGGAACGCGGTGGCGGTTCCGGCGATCTGCATGGTGCGAGATCTCCCTATCGAGTCGGCGCGATGCTCAGGCTGGAATTGTGTCTTCCACTTCGATGCTGAGTGATCTCTAATAGATGTTCGGATGAACGCTTGCGATGCCGCCGCGCGGTGTGATTATTTCCGATCCGCAGATGCATGGCAGGTCGTATACTGCGGTTCGAGCCACTAGGAGGCTACGCTATGTCTAAATCTCGGCGGATGTTGTTGTCGCGGCGATCGATGATGAAAGTTATGGCGGGCGCTGTGCCAGCGTGGATGGTGGCGCGCGCTGGCGGTCAGACGCCGCTGGCCGCGCCGACGATCACGCCTGGCCCGTTTGCCGGAACGCGCGAATCGCTCGCGGCGTACCAGGTGCCCGCGTGGCTGAACGACGCGAAGTTCGGGATCTGGGCGCACTGGGGGCCGCAATCCGCCGCCGAGCAGGGCGATTGGTACGCGCGGAACATTTATATTCAGGGTTCGCCGCAGAATTTGTATCACGTGCAACATTACGGGCATCCTTCGAAATTCGGATTCAAAGACGTGATCGCGACGTGGAAGGGCGAACGATTCGATCCGAATCATTTGATGCAGCTCTACAAAAAGGCCGGCGCGAAATATTTCGTCAGCATGGGAGTGCATCACGACAATTTCGACATGTGGGATTCGAAATTTCATCGCTGGAACGCGGCGAACATGGGGATCAAGCGGGACGTCGTGGGCGAATGGCGGCAGGCCGCGCACGAAAATGGGCTGCGATTCGGCGTGAGCGATCATTTGTGGATCAGTTACAAATGGTGGGGCGTGAGCCACATGGCCGATAAGGATGGGCCGCTGGCGGGTGTGCCGTACGACGGCGCCGATCCGCGGTGGAACGATCTGTATCACGATTACACGGCCACCGGCGTGCCGCCGGAAAAAGTGGATTGGAACGACGACGGCATTCCCGAAGTGTGGCGGCGTGAGTGGTTCAGGCGCATACAGGATCTTTACTCGCGCTATCAGCCCGATTTGCTTTACGTCGACGGGCCGATACCGTTTGAGGATTTGGGGCTCAGCTTGGTCGCAGATTTTTACAATCGCGATGCGGCGCGGAGCGGGGGAGTGGTCGATGTGGTGTACACCAGCAAGCGGCGCGAGGATTGCGCGACGGGGACGTGCGCGCTGGACGTCGAGCGCGGCGTTGTCGATGCGATTTGGCCGCGGCCCTGGCAGACGGACACGTGCGTTGGCAATTGGCACTACCAGCGCGATATCGTCTACAAGACGCCGAAGCGCGTGGTGGACATGCTCGTGGACATCGTCAGCCGCAACGGCAATCTGCTGCTGAATTTTCCGCTGCCGAATAGCGGCATGCTCGACGACAGGGAACTTGCCGTGCTCGACGGGATCACAAAATGGATGGCGGTGAATAGCGAAGCGATTTATTCGAGCCGGCCATGGAAAATATTTGGCGCAGGGCCGAGCACGGTGCCTGCCGCTCCGGGTGCGGCGCCGACCGCGGCCGCGCCGGCTTCCGCGTTCAACGAGAAAGGCCGCCAGGATTTCACCGAAGCCGACGTGCGCTTTACGACCAAGGGGCAAACGCTGTATGCGTTCGTGATGGGTGTGCCGGGCGAAACGGCGGTGATCGCGCCGCTCGGAACGTCGAGCGCCGTGGCGATGGGGAAAATCACCAATGTCGAATTACTCGGCGCGCCGGGCAAGCTTGAATGGACGCAGGACGCGGACGCGCTGCGCGTGAAATTGCCGGCGGAGAAGCCGTGCGATTATGCGATCGTGTTTCGCGTGAATGGCCTGGCGGTTTAGGGCCGGCCGAAGCGCAGTTCACATCGCCTATCGAAATAACGCGGCGGCTGAAGCAAAGATTTGGCGCGGCCCCGGGCATTGTCGCGCTTTCCCTCGTTTGATAATCTTCCGGCATGCATCTCACGCCCCGCGAGGTCGATAAGCTGTTGATCGCCACGGCGGCGGAGCTTGCGCGGAAGCGGCGGGCGCGCAAGTTGCTGCTCAACTATCCCGAGGCGGTTGCGCTGATCACCGGGGAATTGCTCGAAGCGATTCGCGACGGCCGCTCCGTTTCGGAGCTGATGGAATTTGGCGCCACGATTTTGACGCGCGCCGACGTGATGGAAGGCGTGCCGGAGATGCTGCCCGAAATTCAGGTGGAAGGAACGTTTCCCGACGGGACGAAATTGGTGACGGTGCACCACCCGATCCGTTAGTTCCAAAACGGAACAGCGGCAGTAAGTGCAATTAGGACAACGGGTTAGGGGGGGAGACTGAGCGGCTCTTGATGATTCCGGGCGAATACATTTTGGGCGAGGGCGCGGTGGTGGCGAATGCCGGCCGGCGGACCCAGGAACTCGAAGTCGCCAACACGGGCGACCGGCCGATTCAAGTCGGCTCGCATTATCATTTTTTTGAGGCGAACAAGGCGCTGCGCTTTGATCGCAAGCTGGCGTTCGGGATGCGGCTGAACATTCCGGCGGGGACGGCGGTGCGATTTGAGCCGGGAGATACAAAGCGCGTCGTGCTGGTGGCGATCGGCGGGACGGCGACGGTGCATGGGTGCAACGGTTTGACCGAGGGATCGACCGACGAATCGCGGCGCGAAGCGGCATTGAAACGCGCGCGCGAACAAGGATTCTTGGGAGCTTAGACGCGTGAGCCTGAATATTCCACGCCGTCAGTACGCGGACCTTTACGGTCCCACCGTGGGCGATCGCGTGCGCTTGGCCGACACCGATCTTTTCATTGAGATCGAGCGCGACCTGACCACGCCCGGCGAAGAGGCGAAATTCGGCGGCGGCAAAGTGTTGCGCGACGGCATGGGGCAATCGAGCACGGCCACGGCCGCCGGCGGAGCGCTGGACGCGGTGATCACCAACGCTGTGATCCTGGATCACAGCGGAATCGTGAAGGCCGATATCGGGATTCGCGGCGGACGAATCGTGGGCATCGGCAAGGCGGGCAATCCAGATTTGATGGATGGCGTGACGCCCGGCATGGTCGTCGGCGCGAGCACGGAGGTGATCGCCGGAGAAGGAAAAATCGCCACGGCCGGCGGAATCGATTCGCACATACATTTTATTTGCCCACAGCTCGTGGAGACGGCGCTCGCTGCCGGCGTGACCACGCTGCTCGGCGGCGGTACGGGGCCCGCCACCGGCACCAATGCCACCACGTGCACGCCCGGCCCGTGGAATATGCATCGCATGCTGGAATCCGCGGAAGGCTTTCCGATCAATCTCGGTTTTCTCGGCAAGGGCAACGCGTCGTGGCCGGAGCCGCTGATCGAGCAGATCGCAGCCGGCGCGATCGGATTGAAGCTGCACGAAGACTGGGGCACGACGCCGGCGGCGATCGATTGCGCGCTGGGAGTGGCCGAAGAATTCGACGTACAAGTGGCGATTCACACGGACACGCTGAACGAAGCCGGCTTCGTGCAGGAATCGATTCGCGCGTTCCGCGGGCGCACGATCCACACGTATCACACTGAAGGCGCGGGCGGCGGACACGCGCCGGACATTATCACGGTCTGCGGCGAGCCGAATTGTTTGCCGTCATCGACCAACCCCACGATGCCGTTTACCGTCAACACGCTCGACGAGCATCTAGACATGCTGATGGTCTGCCATCATTTGAGTCCATCGATTCCGGAAGACGTGGCGTTTGCGGAGTCGCGCATTCGCGCTGAAACGATCGCCGCCGAGGACGTGCTGCACGATTTGGGCGCTATCAGCATGATGTCGTCAGATTCGCAGGCCATGGGGCGCATCGGGGAAGTGGTGATTCGCACGTGGCAGACCGCGGACAAAATGAAAAAGCAGCGCGGGCCGTTGCCGGGCGAAAAATCCGGGAGCGACAATCTGCGCGTGCGGCGCTACGTGGCGAAATACACGATCAATCCCGCGATCACGCACGGAATTGCGCACGAAGTTGGGTCGGTTGAGACGGGGAAGTTTGCGGATTTGGTGTTGTGGACGCCGGCGTTTTTCGGCGTGAAGCCGGAAATGATTCTGAAAGGCGGCTTCATTGCGTGGGCCGCGATGGGCGACGCCAACGCTTCGATTCCCACGCCGCAGCCGGTGCTTTATCGGCCGATGTTTGGCAGCTTCGGCGCAGCGGTGAATTCGACTTCGTTGACGTTCGTTTCTAAGGCGGCGCTGGATGGCGGAGTGCCGGCGAAATTGGGATTGAAAAAGAGAATCTCCGCGGTGCGCCGCTGCCGCGGGCTGAGCAAGCGCGACATGATTCGCAACGACGCGCTGCCGCGCATCGAAGTGGACCCTGAAACCTATCAGGTGCGCGCCGACGGCGAATTGCTGACGTGCGAGCCGGCGCGCGTGCTGCCGATGGCGCAACGCTATTTTCTTTTTTAAATCGCGGAGGCGGGCGTGCTGATTATCGAACAACTCGCGCTGCCAGCTGCGGCCGCCGGCATCTCTGGCAGGCAGCGCGATTCGCTAATCCTTACATCTGAGCAGCGCCGCTGGCTGCGCGGCCGGTTCACGACGGCCGGCGGGCGCGAAATTGCTTTCGCTTTGCCTACCGGCACGACGCTTGAGCCGGGAGCAATCGTGTGGATTGAGGCCGATTGGTATCTGGCGATCGAGGCGGCGCCGGAATCGGTGCTCGCGATTTTGCCGGCCGATTCACGCAGCGCGGTGCGCATCGCGTTTGAGGTTGGCAATCGGCATTTTCCGCTGGCAGTGGATGGCGACGCGCTGCTGGTGCCGGATGATACGGCGATGGTGCAACTTCTCGATCGCATCGGCGCGCGCTGGGAGCGGCGGCTGGCCGTCTTCGAGCCGATCGGCAAGGCGCACAGCCACGACCATGCGCATGAGGCAACGCACGGCCACACGCACGATCACTCCGATAACCACGTTGAGAGCGACGACCACGTTCATAGCGACAACCACGCTCACGAGCATCGGCATGGACGCTGACGCGCTGATCAGCCTGCTGCAATTTTCCGACGGATTGTTTCCCGCGGGAGGCTACGCGCATTCGCTGGGGCTGGAAACTTACGTGCAGGCCGGCGCGGTGAGCGATGCCGCCGGCGTGGAATCGTTCATTCGCGCGTATCTTGAAAATTCCGCAGGGCCTACCGATGCTGTTGCCGCGATTGCGGCGGCGCGGGCCGCGGCCGCGGGCGATCTGCCCGCCTGCCTTGAACTTGATGCGTCACTCGAAGCGATGAAGTGCGCGGCGGAATTACGCGAGGCAAGCCGGCAAATGGGGCGGCAGACGCTGCGTATCGCGGCGGCGGTGTGTGGAAGTGCGATTGTGGAGGAATTGTCCGCCGCCCTCGAGAGCGGCCGAACGCCAGGGCATCACGCGGTTGCGTTTGGCTTGATTGCGAGCGCGCAGGGTTGGGACGCGCAGGCGACGGCTTCGGCGCTGCTGTATGCCACAAGCGCGCAGCTTGTGGGCGCGGCGCTGCGCCTCGCACCGCTGGGCCAACTGGCCGGGCAGCGCATCCTGTGGAATTTGCGGCCCATCATTGCGCGGCTGGCTGCGGTTGCCGCGAATCGCAAGCCGGATGAAATTTGGAGCTTCGTTCCGGCCATCGAGATTGCGGCGATGCAGCACGCCCATCTTTCCGCGAGGCTATTCCGATCATGACGCAAGTTCCAGTGCGCATCGGGATCGGCGGGCCGGTGGGCTCGGGGAAAACCGCGCTGGTGGAATCGCTCTGCCGACGGTTGCAGCCGCAATACGATTTGGCGGTGATCACCAACGACATTTACACGCGCGAGGACGCCGAATTTTTGACGCGCCGCGGCGTGCTGCCGGCCGAGCGCATCGTCGGCGTAGAAACCGGCGGCTGCCCGCACACAGCGATTCGCGAAGATGCTTCGGTGAATCTTGAGGCAGCGCGGCTAATGTTCCAGCGCTTTCCCGGCCTGCAAATTTTGTTCATCGAAAGTGGCGGCGACAATCTGGCAGCGACGTTTAGCCCAGAGCTGGTGGACGCGACGATCTACGTGATCGACGTGGCGGAGGGCGACAAAATCCCGCGCAAGGGCGGGCCGGGCATCACAACGTCGGGATTGCTCGTCATCAATAAGATCGATCTTGCGCCGTACGTTGGCGCGAGCCTGGAAGTGATGGATCGCGACGCCAAACGCGTGCGCGGGGAAAGGCCATACGTCTTCACCAACCTCAAAGACGGGACAGGCGTGGACACAGTCGTCAGCTGGGTCAGGCGCGAACTTCTCTTCGAGTCTTGAACGCGCCGGGCGCGATGGGTTCCTGAGCCTGCGTTTCAAGAACGATGGCGGACGCACCGTCGTCAGCCGCTTGCGTTACACGCTGCCGCTGCAGGCGCAGACCGCGATTGCGATGGACGACGGCGCGGCCTACATGCTGCTGCTCAATCCCACGGGCGGAATTCTCGGCGGCGATCGTCTCTTGTCAAGAGTGGTGCTCGATCCCGGAACGCATGCGTGCCTTTCCACTCCTTCGGCCACGCGCGTCTATCGCTCACTTGGCGAGCCGAGCGTGCAGGAAACGTGGATTGAAGTGGGCGCTGGTGCGACGCTGGAATTCGTGCCGGATCACGTAATCCCGCACGCGGATTCGCGATTCAGGCAGCGATTGTCAGTGGAATTGGGACGCGGCAGCCGCGCAATTCTGTTCGATGCGTTCGCCGCCGGGCGATTGGCGCACGGCGAAGCCTGGGCCTCCCGTGAATTCGATTCGGAGACGCGTGTGTTTTGCGACGGCGCGCCGTTATATCTCAGCCGAACGAAAATCGCGCCCGCACCGCGCGGCTCGCAGGCCGATGCGCCGAAGAGTCCGGGAGCGAGCGATTTGCGCCCAACAAGTCTCGGCATCGCGGAAGGATTCGGCTATGTGGCTTCACTGGTGATGCTCGCCGATGGCTTCGAGAATTGGCAATCCGTCACCGACGCCACGCACGCGACGCTAGCTACCATGCCGCATCTGCGCGCCGGAGCCAGCCTTCTAGGCAGCGGCGGTTGCGTCGTCCGCTATCTCACCGCCACTGCCGGCGATCTGGCCGCAGCCACGTCCGCGCTGTGGGCCGCCGCGCGCCGCTCTTTGCTGGCTCTGCCGCCGTTCGACCTCAGAAAATATTGATTCCTTAAGTTTGATCGGGTGCGAGACTCAGACGCGAAACGAGCCGGCGATTTGATCGCCGGCCCGTTCGGTTTTCGCTTCGATGTCCACAGCTACGACTGGACGACTAAATGTCGTAGTAGAGGTGGAATTCGTACGGATGCGGGCGCATGCGCACGGCGTCGGCTTCGTTCTTGCGCTTGTAGTTGATGTAGGTTTCGATCAGGTCCTCGGAGAAGACGTCGCCCTTGAGCAGGAATTCGTGGTCGGCCTCGAGGCAGGAGAGCGCTTCTTCCAGCGAGCCCGGCATCGACGGCACGGCCTTCAACTCCTCAGGCGACAGATCGTAGATGTCCTTGTCCAGAGGCTCGCCGGGATTCACCTTATTCAGCACGCCGTCCAAGCCGGCCATCAGCATGGCCGCGAACGCCAGATACGGATTGGCGGCCGGGTCGGGCGGACGGAACTCAACGCGCTTGGCCTTCGGGCTGTTGGAATACATCGGGATGCGGCACGCGGCCGAGCGGTTGCGGCGCGAATACGCCAGGTTCACCGGCGCTTCGTAACCGGGCACCAAGCGCTTGTAGCTGTTGGTCGTCGGAGCAATGATCGCGGAAAGCGCGCGCGCGTGCTTCAGCAGCCCGCCGGTGTAGTGCAGCGCCATTTCGGAAAGTCCGGCGTAGCGGTCTCCGGCGAACAGCGGCTTGCCGTCTTTCCAAATGCTCTGGTGCGTGTGCATTCCGCTGCCGTTATCGGCGAACAGCGGCTTGGGCATGAAGGTGACGGTCTTGCCGTACTTAAACGCGACGTTGCGGATGATGTACTTATAGAGTGTCATGCCGTCGGCCGATTTCACCAGCGTGTTGAAGCGCTGATCGATTTCGCATTGTCCGCCGGTGGCGACTTCGTGGTGATGACACTCGATATCCAGACCGCAGGCCAACATCGTCTGCACGATTTCGCTGCGCAGATTCTGGAATTGATCGGTTGGCGGGACGGGGAAGTAGCCTTCCTTGTAGCGCGGCCGGTATCCCAGGTTCGGGCCTTCTTTGCCGGAATTCCAGCGGCCTTCGTCGGAGTCGATGAAGTAATAGCTGTGCTGGTGGTCCGTGTCGAAGCGAATGCTATCGAAGATGAAGAATTCGGATTCGGCGCCGAAGTACGCCGTGTCGCCCAGGTGACTGTTCTTCAGGTACAGCTCGGCCTTGCGCGCCACCCAGCGGGCGTCGCGTCCGTAAGGCTGGCGGGTGACGGGGTCGATCGCGTCGCAGATCAAGACGATGGTCTTGACGTTGCAGAATGGGTCGATGAACGCCGTTTCCGGGTCCGGAATCAAGAGCATGTCGCTTTCGTTGATGGCTTGCCAGCCGCGAATGCTCGATCCATCGAAGCCAAAGCCATCTTCGAGAGATCCCTTGTTCAGTTCGGCGATCGGATAGCTGACGTGCTGCTGGACGCCCGGCAGGTCGATGAAGCGCAAATCCACTTGCTTGATGTCGTTCTTGGTTACGAACTCCAACAACTCCTTAGCATTCATTTGAGCTCCTTAGATGAAATGATATTCCACAACAGAAATCCATGTGCGTCTCTCGGTGGGATCGCCTTGCGCGCTGACGCGTCTTGCCAAGCTTCATGAAACTCGGAATCATACAGGGCCACGCCCGTTTTGCGCAACCGTCAGCGCTTCGCACCCGCCGCGCGCCGTTTCGGAGTTACTTGGCGCCCACCAGTTCTCCAATGTGCGCCAGGGCCGGCCAAAGCTCCCGGCCGCCGCTGCCGACGGCGACCGGGAGCTCCCGGCCATCCACACAATCACTCGCAATTCAATCTAGGTCTCCATCATCACTTGTAACGCTCTCGTCCCTTGTCAGCGGACCGCCTCGCTCTACCGCTTGGGGCCGAAGAACGCGATCAGACCGATGGTGATCGTGTTCTGCGATTTCGAGAAGCCGTACAGGCCCGCCGGGTTGTTCGGGCTGAGCACGGAGGGGAATTCGGCGCCGGGCGCCACCGTGGCCAGCGGGTTGACGGTGTTCATCAACCCCGAGCCAGTATCGGGCGCCTTCACGATGCCACCTTCGTCGGGTTCCTGATTGGCGCAACCGTCGTCGAAGTCGACGTTGTAATTGCAGAAATCAGCTTGTTGGGGGAACGCGCCACGCAAGAACATCGGATACGTGGACCAGTCTCGCCGGTATTCCAGCCGCCACAGCAGACCTTCGAGCAGCTTGTATTCCGCCGTGATCGTGATTTCCTTCACCTGTTGCGGTACCGCGTCGCCGGCGACAGCGGGCGGCAGGGCGCTCGAAAGGTCGAATCCGTTTGCGTCGTCGAACCATTCAAAGCGCTGTGCGAGAGCAAACTTCCCAGTCAATTGTTCGTGGAGCGCGCCGGCGATGCCGTACCAGGAAACTGCCGGCATTGCGAAACCCTGGGATGTGCCGAAGCCGTGCCGGTCGTAATCGTAGTTGATGTACGCGTTGAGCTTAGCGAGCTTACCCGTTGGCGTCAGCAACAGCGTGGTATCGATCAAGTTCAGCCAGCCGCTGTTCGAGCCGGCATTCCCCGGGCCGGTGTAGTAGTTGATGTTCCACGTGGCCTTGGCTGTCGTAAGGGCCGCGACGAATCCGAGCGTCTTGCCGCTGTTCACAGTCGTCGAAACGTTGTTCCAGCCGTTGACCACCTGCACTCCGGCGGTCCAGTGTTTTCCGATCGGAAAGGACGTCCGCACGCCCATGTGGTAATACGGGATCGCCCATGTGAAAAGCAGCGAGCGCGAATAGTTCCAGTTGTTGTACGTCTCGATCACTTCCGCGCCGGCGCTCGTCGCGAATTTCCCGAAGTCCAACTCGAACCCCTTGGCCTTGGCCGGCTTCCATTCCAAGTACGCTTGCTCCACGTACTGGAAGCCGTTGGGCTGCTCGGAAAAATTGACCGTTTGCACTGTGCGCCCAAATCCGAAGTCCAACTCGAAGCCGACCGGGTCCGGCGCGTGCGACATCGCCAGCTTGGCGAAATTCAAATCGAACTGGTTGGCTTTGGAGTTGAAGTTGTAAAGATTGTTGTTATTGTACGTGCTGTATGTCCCGGACGTGTTTCCAAAAACGCCGTCCGGATGATTCGTATTAAAGGTATAGTAGCCGTCGATCTCGCCGGCGAAGTCGATCGGCCCCGCAGACCACGTCGGCGGCGCCGTTGGCGCCGCTGCGGGCGTCGCGGCGGGACTTTGCGCCGCGGGCGCCGTGGAGCTTGAATCCGGCGTCGCTGCGGGGGTTGCGGCCGGCGTTTGCGCCGCAGTCGCCGGGGAACTCGAGTCCGTTGTTGCCGGGGCCGTAGCCTGGCCCCGTACAACGGTGGACGCAATCAGCAATAGACCGGATACTAGAAGAATCTTAATGCGCATAGTTTTCATCGTCTCCTATTTATATGATATTGAAGGCACCGACTCCACCCTTGTTTCTTATGGCCCCTGTTTATATTTCGTTTGAATCTTGTTTAGAATTCATTAAGGTGATCGACTCTACGCTTGACTCTTTTAGATGGGAAACGGAAAATTTCAATTGGGCGGATGCAAAATTCTTGGTTTTAGACGTTCCCAGTGGCGGGCTCAACTAAGTTCATCAGTTTCATCAAGTTCGTGGAGTTCAGAAGCGTTTCGCCGCCGTTGGCGCGGCGCAATCGGCATGCCCCGCATCGCAGCACGCTCGGGCGGCCCAAGCCTGAGAAAAGAAAGGGATGTGACGCATGAAAAAAATTGAAGCGATCATTCAGCCGTCGAAATTGGATTCGGTCAAAGAGGCCTTGATCGCGATCGGCGTCGAAGGCATGACGGCTTCGGAAGTTCGCGGGCACGGCCGGCAAAAAGGCCACCGCGAGGTCTATCGCGGCCGGGAATATAACGTGGACCTGCTGCCGAAGGTGAAGCTGGAAATCGTCATCGCGGATGCGCGCGTGGACGAAGTGGTCCGCACGCTTTCGGCGGCGGCGCGCACCGGGCGCATCGGCGACGGCAAGATATTCGTTTCCAATCTCGAGGAAGTGATTCGCATCCGCAATGACGACCGCGGGGAAGCCGCTCTGTGAAGCGCGGCGCAGCGCCCGACCTGTTCCCGCTGTTCTTGAAATTGACGGGACGACGGTGCCTGGTGGTTGGCGCTGGCGCGATCGCGGAATCGAAGATCGATAGCCTGTTGCGCGCCGGAGCGCGCGTCACAGTTGTGGCGCCCGAAGCCACGGGCAGAATTCGCCGCTGGGCCCGCGGCAAGCAAATCGTTTGGCGCAAACGCGCGTATCTCCCCGGCGATCTGGGCGGTGCGTTTCTGGTAATTGCCGCGACGTCGTCCGCTGCGCTTCACCGCGACATTTTTCGCCAAGCGCGCCGCGCCGGTGTTCTGTGCAACGCGGTGGACGATCCGCCGAATTGCGATTTTTATTATCCGGCGGTGGTGCGCCGCGGCTCGCTGCAAATCGCGATTTCGACCGGCGGGTTAAGCCCTTCGCTGGCCGCGCGCTTGCGCGCCGAGCTTGCGCAGCGTTTCGGTCCCGAATACGGCGCGTGGGTGAAACGCCTTGGGCGCGATCGCACCGATATTTTGCGCCGCGCGCTCGATCCGGCGAAAAAGCGTAAGATTCTTCATCGCCAGGCGAGCGCCGCGGGTTTCAAAACTTTCCGCGGCCGTCGCTAGATTCGCCGGCGATACGAGAAAGTGACTTCATGCTAAAGGTCGAAGACATCAAGCAAGCACGCGGCCGGATCCGGGATTCGATTCTGGTGACGCCCTGCGCCCGCTCGGAAACATTTTCCGAGATGACCGGCAACGACGTTTTTCTGAAGCTCGAAAATTTGCAGCGTACCGGTTCCTACAAGGAGCGCGGCGCACTGAATCGCATCCTCACGCTTACCGAGGACGAGCGCCGGCGCGGCCTGATCGCGGCTTCGGCAGGCAATCACGCGCAGGCGGTCTCCTATCACGCCACGCGGCGGGGAATTCCGGCGGAAATCTGCATGCCGCTGGCGACGCCGTTGAACAAAGTGATGGCCACGCGGCGCTATGGCGCCGAAGTGCTGCTGCACGGCGCGAATTACGACGAAGCCTTCGACGAAGCGCTGCGCCGATCGAAAGAGAACAACCTCACGCTGATTCATCCGTTCGACGATCTCGCGGTGATCGCGGGCCAAGGCTCGCTGGGTATTGAGTTGTTCGAGCAGCAGCCGGATATCGAAGCCGTCGTCACCGCCATTGGCGGCGGCGGGCTGATCAGCGGCGTGGCCTGCGTGCTGAAACACGCGCGCCCATCGATTCGCGTGATCGGCGTGCAAACCGCGCGCCTGGCTTCAATGAAGGAAGCGGTAGAGCACGGCAAGCCGGTCACGTTGCCGGTGGCCACAACGCTGGCTGACGGCATCGCCGTGCGCCGCGCGGGCGAACTGACGTTGCCGCTGGTGCAGAAGTACGTCGATGAAATTGTGACTGTGGAAGAAGAAGAGATCGCCAGCGCGATTCTGTTGCTTCTCGAGCGCGAGAAAATTCTCGCCGAAGGAGCGGGCGCCGTCCCGCTCGCAGCTCTGCTAAACGGCAAAACGAAACTTTCCGGCAAACGAGTGGTGCTGATCGTTTCCGGCGGCAATCTGGACGTCACGATCCTTTCGCGCATTATCGAGCGCGGCCTGGTGCAGGATGGGCGCATGATTCGCCTGCGCATTCATCTGCCCGATTATCCCGGCGCGCTACATCGGCTCACCGGCGTGCTCACCGAGCATCGCACGAACATCGTGGCGACTGCCTACGATCGCGCCTATTACGGCGTGAATTTCGGCGACACCGCCATCGACCTCACGATGGAAACGCGCGGCGCCGAACACGTGGCCGTGCTGCTGAAGGCGCTCACCGAAGCCGGCTACCTCTTCGAGCGCATTACCTGATTCGCGCCGCGGGCCTCGCCGTACGCCCATTTTTGTTGGGGTCGAGCCTGCCCGCAGCAGCGGGCAGGCCTTAATCAGAAATGCGCCGACCGGTCAGCTATTTTGTGTGCGCGTACGCCGCTTGTGCTCCCAGATACAGTTCATTGCTCGCATGAACCAGATCGTTCCGGGCGTTGTCGGCGTGGCCGGCCATATCGAAATTGTTCACCTTCTGCGCCAGGACCACCTTATTCCAAGCGTCGGTGATGTAAGTTTGAGCGTCGGCGAGGTTCGGACTGATTCTTGGATCGATGTTTCTCGCGGGCGCGGATTGCGAATACGCGACGCCAGCGCAAAGCAAAGCCATGACAACAAAAACTCGAAGCATTGTGCTCGTTCGAACCATCGTTTCCCCCTTTGAAAGTCGGCGGACAGAACTGCCGTTTCTCACATCCGAAGCGGCGCACACTGTACATGCTGCCGCCACGGTGCGCAATGTAATTGACGAATTATCGATGCCGCGGTTCTAACGATCTCCGAGCTGTGTGAGGGTGCGATCGCGGTTGCCCAGCCGCGGCGATCGCTGCTACGGGATCACGGCGAGCATTTGGCCGATCAGGCGGGATGCACTACTCGTAGCGGAGGGCAACAACGGGATCGAGCCGGGCGGCTTTCACGGCGGGATACATACCGAAGAACAACCCGACGCTCATCGACATGCCCGTGCCCAAAAACACGGCCCACAGAGGGACGCTCGAAGGCAGGCTCGGCGCCAGCGCGTTGATCAGCATACTGATTCCGACGCCGCACAGCACGCCGATCACGCCGCCAGAGCCGGTGAGCACCATCGCCTCGGTCAAAAATTGCCAAATGATGTCGCGTTTGCGCGCGCCGATGGCTTTGCGCACGCCGATCTCGCGCGTTCGCTGCGTTACGGACATCAGCATGATGTTCATCACGCCCACGCCGCCGACCAGCAGTCCGATCGAACTGATCACGGCAATCAGCAGCGCCACCGATCCGGTGATCTGGCGGAACTGATCGGCAATTTGCTGCGCGCTGGAGATGCCGAAGTTGTCCGGCTTGTCGTATGGAACCTTGCGCTGCCGCCGCAACACAGCCGTGATTTCGTCTTCGGCCTCGGCCATGCGGCCGGGGTACGCTTCGGCGCCGATGAAATTTTCGTCGTCGGCCGGATAGTGTTTCTGATACGTGCGATAGGGAATGTCGATTTCTTTATCCGCCTGCGGGTCCTTGAAGAATTGCCCCTTGCGTTTCCCGAATACGCCGATCACTTCGTAGGGCACGCCGCTGATGGTGATTTGTTTGCCGAGCGGATTTCCCGGTCCAAACAGCCCTTGCGCGACGTCGTAGCCGATCACCGCGACATCGGAGCGGTGCAGGTCCTCGGCCTCCGAGTAAAAGCGGCCGACCTCCGGGCGCGAATTGAAGACGTCTTCCGATTCGACCAGATTGCCGGAGAAATCCACGCCGTCCACTTCGCGGTCTTTGTACAGAGCGTTCACGGGCGTTTGTGGGCCCGTAAAATTCACTCGCGGGTAAAGGCTGGCGGTCACCAACTTCACGTCAGGGCAGAATTGCCGAATGGCCAGCACGTCGTCGTAAGAAAGCGTCTTTCGCGAGCGTTCTTCCGCCGTCGGCGGACCGGTTTGTATTCCGGGCGACAATCGCCAAACGAAAAGAGTGTTCGGGCCGTAGTCGTTCAGCATGTTGTCCACATCCTGATACAGCCCGACCAAAATCGAGGCTACCGAAATCAGCGCAGTGATTCCGATCACCACTCCCAACACGGTGAGAAACGAGCGCATTTTGTTCTCACGCAGCGTGGTCAGCGCCATCTTCGCGTTTTCGCCGAGCATCAATGGCATCGCGGCTTCTCCGCCTTAGACTTCCGCACGCAGCGCTTCGATCGGACTCAACTTCGCGGCCTTGCGCGCCGGATAAATCCCGAAGAACAACCCTACGCCTGTCGAAACGCCCAACGCGATAAGCACCGCCGTCAACGGCACGTGCATGGGCACGGACGTTGTCGCGCCGACCAAGCTTGCCAAGCCATAGGCAATCGTCACGCCAATCGTTCCGCCGATCGCCGCCATCACGCCGGCTTCCAACAGAAATTGCAGCAGGATATCGCGATGCCGCGCGCCGATGGCTTTGCGCACGCCAATCTCCCGCGTGCGCTCCGTGACCGAGGCCAGCATCACGTTCATGATCACCACGCCGCCGATCACCAGGAATACAGACACGATTCCGACCATCGCGGCGGCGATCGAGCCCGTGAGCTGATTCCACAGATCGAGCAGCGCCGCGGAATTCAGGATTCCGAACGCGTCTTTTTCATTGGGCGCCAAGTGACGCCTCGCGCGCATTAACATGCGCGCTTCGTCTTCCGTGCGCGCCATCCAATCGGGGCCGCGCGCTTGGATGTTGATCGTCAGGCTGCGATCGGCCACGTCATAAACTTTCAGAAAAACCTCGACCGGAATGTAGACGTACTCGTCTTGCGATTGCCCGAATACGGTGCCGATCGATTTGGCCACGCCGACGATTTGGTACGGCTTGCCATCCACCATGATTTCGCGGCCCAGCGGATCGACATTGGGAAACAGCTTGGCGGCCACGTCGGACCCGATCATCGCAACGTTCGACCGGTGCAACTCGTCGTCGTCGCTGATGTAGCGGCCCTCCGCCGGCTCCTCGACGTCCATCTCGCCGATCGTGGAACTCACTCCGCGAACGCTGCAGTCCTCGAGCGTCTTATTGCCGTAGCGCACGCGCGCGAGGTCGCGCACCTCGACGCCCACGCGCTCCGGTAGCTTAAGGTTTGTCCGCAGATACTCGTAGTCGTCCCAAGTGATGAGCTTGTTGCGGCGGGCGGCTTTCACCTGATCGGTCACATCCGTGATAATCGGAAATTGGGCGATCAAGAAAACGTTGGAGCCAAGATTCGCCACGCGATCCGCAATGTATAAATTGACCCCGGAAATCAGCGAAACCACCAGAATCAGCGTGGAGACCGAAAGGATGATTCCCAGTAACATCAGGAACGACCGCAGCTTGTGCTCCCAGAGGGTGCCAAGCGCCACGGAGATAGGCTCACGCAGATTGAGACGCGACTTCATCACTTACTATACGCACACCCGAGAGAAAGGTTTCTCAACATTGTATCTTACTTGTGCGCTCCCCTGCCTACAACGCTGGAGCCCTACGGACCCCAGCCAGCCGCCCGGGGCGCCGGCCGCCCGGTCTCGCCTTCGCGATTTTTCTGATGAGCGCCGTTCCCGCAGGTGCTAGCATGGGCAGGTCGTCAAAATGTCAAGGAGTTATGGTGCGTCACGGATACGTGATTCCCGGCAAGGTGTATTTGATCGGCGCGGGGCCCGGCGATCCGGAGTTGCTCACGCTTAAGGCCGCGCGGCTACTGCGTGTTGCCGATGCGATCTTGCACGACGATTTGGTTTCCGACGAGATCTTGGCGCTCGCGCCGCCCGGCGCACGCGTGCAGAACGTCGGCAAACGCTGCGGCAAAGATTCGATCTCCCAACCTGAAATTGAGCGCCGGCTGATCGAGTACGCGCAGCAAGGACTCACCGTGGTGCGCCTGAAGGGCGGCGATCCGCTGGTTTTCGGCCGCGCGGGCGAGGAGATGGATGCGCTGGCGCGAGCTGGAGTTGAGTTCGAGGTGGTGCCGGGCGTGACGGCCGTGCTGGGAGCCGCGGCGGCGGCGCAAGTGGCGCTGACGGACCGGCGCCTAGCGTCAAAGCTTCTGCTGGTGAGCAATCATCACAGCCGGGATAAGGCTGACTCCGCTTGGGTGCAAATGGCGGACGAGGACACGACGCTGGCGGTCTACATGCCGGGGCAGAACGTTGCGGCGCGCGTCGAGGAGCTTGTGCGCGGCGGGCTCTCCTCGGACACGCCTTGCGCGGTGATTTCTTGCGCCACGCGGCGCGAACAGAAAGTTGTAAGGATGACGCTGGGTGAAGTGGCCCTTGCGCCGACGCTGGGTGCGCCTGCGCTCCTCGTGATCGGCGCCGTTGCCGCCGAACGCGCCATGGCGGCGCGCGATTGGTCGGTGGAGAAAGTCGCGGCCAAAGCCAAATCGGAAGCCACAGCCGAAATCGCGCAGGCCGCCGCAGGGGCTTTCGAGGTTCGAGCGGAGCTGCAATTCGCCGAAGAAATTTCGGCGGAGGTTGCGGGGGACGTGGCCGAAGAAACTGCCGAAGCTCCATTCGACGCAGACGCCGCCGAACGAAATATCAGCCTCTCAGAATCCTGATCCGTCCACCAACGTAAATCATCACGAGGCGCCTGCGCAACGCGGACGCCTCGTGTCCGATATTGTTTTCCTAAGCCGTACGAGCGTTTGAGACCGGGCTGCGGCCGCGATGCACTTCGTCGCTGAGCACGATGGCCGAAGCGATATCTTTCATCGGCATACGCCGCTGGCGGCTTTGCTTTCGCATCGAAAGATAGGCTTCCTCTTCGCTGATGCGCAGCTCACGTTGCAGAATTCCCTTGGCGCGCTCCACGACCTTGCGCGTTTCAAGTTGCTCGTTTAATTCGGAATTTTCGCCTTCCAGGCGCGCCATTTCGATTTCGGCGCCGACCAGAAACCCGATCGTCGAAATCAATTGAATCTGGCGCTTGCTGTGATGGTGAGGCTGCTTGTGCTGCAGGTTGATGACGCCGACGAGGCGTCCGCGGCACAGCACGGGAACCGAAAGGAAAGCCTCGAAACTATCTTCCGGCAGTTCGTGAAACACTTTGAAGCGCGGATCCTTGGATGCATGGCGCGCAACTGTCACCGGCTCTCTGTGCTCAGCCACCCATCCGGTGATGCCTTGACCGACGTGCAGACGCAGACGGCCGATGATATCGGGATGAGGATTCTTTGAGGCGCGCAGAATAAGTTCCTTTCCTTCGAGAATGTAAATGAAGCAGGAATCGCATTTCACGAGAGTTGAAACAAAATCGACCACGCGCCCGAGCACTTTATCGAGTTCATCGGCCGCGGCGATCCGGCTGGTGATCTCGAGGAGAAAGTCGAAATCAATGGTTAGAACGTCGTTGGGAACTTCGCTTTGTACGTCCACGGGGGACAGAGCAGTGGTGTCCATGTGCAATGTTAGCGGGGCCGCGAGCGGGGTGTCCAACGCAAGTCTTCGCTGCATTCCACCAAAATTTTGGCGCGAACCGGCGCCGGGTTTAACCGTCTTTTAATCATTCATTTACAGGGTTTATGGTAGGGCACGTTTGCGGACCAAAATGGCGCCACTCTGGGCCGCGGTTTCGTCCACAAAAATGCCCAATTTGGGGTGAGATGGCTCTATATCCGCGCTCAATCCGTGCCGCTGCAGGGCCTCGCTGGTGGTCGGCCCGATCGAGGCGATCACCATGCGCGCAAGGCCGCGCCGGAGGCTGGCTTCGGCGTCCATTTGCGCGGCGACTTGAAAAATGTGGCCGATCTGCACGCTCGTCGTGAACAGCACGATATCGATTTCTCCGCGCCCGATTGCGGCAATCGCCGCGCGCAACGGTTCAAGGTCTTCGGGGAGCGCCCATTGATAGACGGGCACGGGCGTCACTGTGGCGCCGCGCTCGGTGAGCGCAGCCAATAACTCGGGATTCGATACGCCGTACTCCTGCACAGCGACGCGTCGGCCGCGCACAGGGAATTGCGAGACGGCGGCGTCCAGCGCGGCGAGAAGTTCGCGCCACGTGTTGGGCTCGGGCGCCGCGACGCTGACGGGAACATTGAGTTCGCGCAAAACTGCCAGCGGTTTCGGACCGCGCGCCACGACAGCGACTTTGCGCAGCGCGGCGAGAAACGGCTCGCGCTTGCCGGCGGCGTCCGCGATTCCGGCCAGCGCGCGGGTGCCCACGCCGGTCAGAAAAATTGCGATATCAAACTGGCCTGCGATCAGCGCGTCGACGAATTCAAGCGCTCTTACATTCGATGCTAGAGGAACTTCGCGCAGCGCCGGCGCAACGATTGCCCGGCCGCCGCGTGATGCGATCAGCTTGGCCGTTTCCGGCGCGCGGCGGCTTTCGAGCGCGAGGACGGCCAAACCGTTGAAATCGACGCGGCGCATTTGCGAATTATTATTCAACGTGCGGCGTAATGAAAGCCCAAGGCGCGCGCCGCAATGCTACGCGACGCGCGCCTCGGGCTTGAGAATATTTTTGAGAGCGAAAAGTTACTCTTTTGCGTGCAGTCCGCACTCGGTCTTGGTGAATCCGGACCAGCGGCCGGCGCGCGGATCTTCGCCGGGCATCACCTGGCGCGTGCAATAGGTGCAGCCGATGCTCGGGTAATGATTGTCATGCAGCGCGTTGTAAGGAACTTTGTTGTCGCGAATGAAATCCCAGACGCGATCGGAAGTCCAATCGGCCAGCGGATTGATTTTCACCAGGCCGAAGCCGGCGTCCCAATCGATCTTTTTGGCGTTGGCGCGTTGGGGGGTCTGGTCGCGGCGAATTCCGGTGATCCAGGCGTCCAGGCCGGAGAGCATTTTCTTCAGGGGTTCAACCTTGCGGATCGAGCAACACAGATTGGGCTCGCGTCCCCAGAGCGCATCGCCATGCTTCGCGGCCTGCTCTTCAGGAGTGAGCGCCGGGCGGGTGCGTTCGACGTGCACGCCGTAGAGTCTTTCAGTGCTGTCGATCAGCGTGTACGTTTCGGGGAAAAGAAAATCGGTGTCGAGCGTGAAGACGCGGTAGGGAACTCCCGCGCGCTTGGCGAGTTCCACCAATACAACATCCTCGGCGCCGAAGCTCGATGCAATTGAAAGGTTCTTGCCGAATCGCTCGAGCCCCCATTTGATTAGCTGAGCAGCGTCCCACGACTCAGCCGCTTGCTGCTGCGCCGCCACTTCTTGCCGCAGTGAATCCTGTTGAAGCGTATCCATTCGCTTTGTTTCTCCTTTGTGAGGGCCTATCGGAAAGTTTACCGGAAAATCAGGCGCACGCCCAGAATCACTGCGATCACGCCCACGCCTCGCAGCAACCAGCCGCGCTTGATGTAGCGCGAAGCGATCGCGCCGAGATAGATTCCCGGCAGCGTGCCGACCAAAACTTTTGCGAACAGCGGCCACTCGAACGCTCCCGCGTGGGAGAACAATAGGACTCCGATCGCGCCCACCACCCAGCCGAACAAATTGCTGGCCGCGGCCAATTGTGCCGTGCTCCAATTCGTCACTAGGGCCAGCGCGGGAACGAGAACGCTGCCCGAGCCAGCCGCCGTCAGCGTCACTGCTGCGCCCGTGCCCATCCCGACGGCAAACAACGTCATTGGCCCGCCGCGCTCCTTCGGAATCTCGTCTGCCAATACCGGTGCGCGCCCATATTTCGTCCAAAGCTCCTGCCCGAAAATAAACGCCGCCAGACCGAGCAGGGCCGCCCCCAGCAGGCGCGCCAGCAAGCGATTTCCATCGGAAAGTGCGGGCATCCACGTAGCCGCGGCGTAGCCCGCCACCAGCGCGCCGCCCACGCCACCGGCCAATAGCAGCCAGACATGTTGCCGCGGCCAGTGACCCAATTGATGGTGCGTCACCGCGCCGACAAATTTTGTGGCTACAAGCACGCCGAGCGTCGTTCCGATCGCCACAGCCGGGCGATAGCCCAAGAGCAGCAGGACCGGCGTGATCACGGTGCCGAATCCCGAACCGGTAGCGCCGACCAAAATGCCGCCGACGACACCGAGAAGAATTTCAACCACGTTGCGTCTCCTGGATTGCGCCGGCAGGTTCGCGGAACGCTTCGGCAAGCACTGCGGCGACTTCGGGCCGCGTGAATTCCACCGGCAAAGGCAAGCCTTCGCGCAAGCGGCGGCGAACTTCCGTGCCGCTTAGGCTGAGATGGGCGTCGTCGGGATGCGCGCAGGTTTTGCGGCTGGCCATCGAACCGCATCGATTGCAGTAAAAAACTTCGTCGAAGAAAATCGGCTGGATATCCAGGCCGCGATCAGCAACCGATCGCAGCAATTCGTGCGCCTCGTATGGACCGTAGTAGCCGCCGACGCCGGCGTGGTCGCGCCCGACAAGGAAATGCGTGCAGCCAAAATTCTTGCGCACTAGCGCGTGAAAAATGGCTTCGCGCGGACCGGCGTAGCGCATGAAGGCCGGCAACACGGTGAAGAGCACGTGCTTTTGCGGCAGGTAATTGTCGAGCAGCGCCTGGTAACAGCGCATGCGAATGTCGGCGGGGATATCTTCGGCGCGCGTTTCGCCGACCAGCGGATGCAGCAGCAATCCGTCGGTCACTTCGAGCGCGATGCGCAGCACGTGTTCGTGCGCGCGATGCACGGGATTGCGCGTCTGGAAGCCGGCCACGGTATTCCAGCCGCGCGCTCTAATCTCGGCCCGCGTTTCGGCGGGCGTGCGCCATCGCTCACCTAATCCCGGAAGCGTCGGCTCACCTAGCCATTCGATTTTTCCGCCGAGGGCGATCTCGCCCGCGTTGCGCAGAGCCACAGCGCCCGGATGCTTCGCGTCGCTGGTGCCGAAGATTTTCGGCGCCCATTCGTCGGCCGGCACGGTGAAACGATCTTCCACGTCGAGCGTGGCCAATGGCTCGCCATCGAGGACAAGAACGACGCGCTCGCCCACGCGCACATCCCCAGCTTCGGCGGGCGTGAGTTGCAGCAGAATCGGCAGCGGCCAAAGCATGCCGTCGGGGAGCGACATTTTGTCGACGACAGATTGCGCCGCGGCCTTGGTTTGGAAACCTTCAAGCGGGCTGAAGCCGCCGGTGGCGATCAGCAGCAGCTCGCTTGCGGCGCGAGCGTCAATGCGCACCGGGCGAAGTGCGGCGGCGCGCGCCCGCATTTCTTCCCTGGCGTTGGGCGGAACGACGCGATTGACGAGCGTGCCCCCGTGCGCGGCGATATTTTTCGTTTCGGTGGCGGCGGTCATCTAGCGGTTCTCCCGGGTCGACTCTCGTTTTTGAGTGGTCGGTCTTGCCTTTCGCTTCCTAAAAACAAAAAACCCACCTGCCAGGTCGTCTTCTGGCGGTGGGCTCTGACTACGGTTGAGCTATTTTTAGTTCTAGCTCGTCAGGATCCCCCCAGAAGACGCGGGCATACAACAACATGGCGCACAACAACACATAATGCAGCAGCACACCACGCCGCAGCAGCAAGCCGTCTTCTGGATTTGATCGTTCATGAGCGACGGAAGTATCTCATATCCTCAGGATATCTCAAAGTTTTAAACGGTGCGCCGGAACACCGCAAGGCGCGCCGGTGCTATCATTTGGATGTTGCGCAGGGGGTAAGGACTCATGGAAATTCGCAGCGAATTCGTGAATTTGAGCGCTGACGACGGCACGACGATGCGTGCGTACGCGGCGCGGCCCGCGACACCGGGCGCGCATCCGGGCCTGATCGTCGGCCAGGAAGCGTTCGGCGTGAACGCGCACATTCGCGACATCACCGAGCGATTTGCGCGCGAAGGCTACGTGGCCATCGCGCCTGAGTTGTTTCATCGCACCGGCCCAGGGTTCGAGGGGCGCTACGACGATTTTCCGTCCGCCATGCCGCACACGCAGGCTCTGCGCCATCCGCAACTGGAAGCGGATCTTCGCGCGTCGCACGGTTGGCTCACCGCGAACGGCGTTGGCAAATCGCCGATCGCCGCCGTAGGGTTCTGCATGGGCGGAATGGTGGCGTTTCTCGCGGCGCTCACGCTGCCGATCGCCTGCGCAGTTTCGTTCTATGGCGGCGGCATCGCGCCGAGCGCGCAGCGCCCCGGACTGCTCGATCGCGCAAGCGAATTGCGCGCGCCCGTGATGCTGATCTGGGGCGGACGCGACAAGCATCTCGGACCGGATGTGGTCCGCTCCGTCACCGACGCGCTGCGCGCAGCGGGCAAGAATTTCGTGAACGTTGAATTCTCGGACGCCGATCACGGATTTTTCTGCGACGCGCGGCCGGCATACCACGCAGTTTCCGCAGCCGAAGCCTGGCCGCTGACGCTGGCGTTTCTTTCCGTGCACAGTTCCGCGGCTCAGCGCGAATAATCCGATTCGTTTCGCATGAAATGGCCCCGGTTGTACCGTTGCGGCGCATACGTCTGCGCATTCGATCCTAGGTCACCCGCAACTTGGCGCGAGCTTCCCGTTTTTTTTTCGCTTCCGAGACGGTGGTATGATTCCGTTTGGCGGCAAATTTCGCGGCGCGCATCGCGCGATTCTGCATTCGTGAAAGGGCGCGCTTCCGGCCGAGGAGATATCGCCGTGTCTAAACGATTGGGAATTTTGATTATGGCGTTGGCGTGCGTTGCGTGGATATCGGCGCGCTCACAGGACGCGAAGCCGCAGCAAGTTGTGACTGGGGCCGCGGCGTTTCATTCGTTTGAAGCGGAACATCCCGGCGTGTTTCGCAAGATCACTCCGGAAGATTTGCCGGCGCCCTTTGCGACGCAAACCGCGCAAAATGCCCCGAAATTGATTCCGCGCCCGGCTGGCGCCATGCCGGAAGCGCTGCCGGGCTTCAAAGTGCAGCTCTACGTGACGGGCCTGGACAATCCGCGCGAAATCCGCACGGCGCCCAACGGCGATATTTTCGTGGCGGAAAGTTTCCCAGTGAATGCGTCGGATGATATTCCGGGCCGAATCCTGGTCTTTCGCGGCGTCACGCCGGAAGGAAAGCCGCAGCGCACCTCGGTGTTCGCGAAGGGCCTGAATCGGCCGTTCGGAATCGCGTTCTATCCGCCGGGCCCCGATCCGCAATATGTGTACGTGGGCGACACGGATTCGGTGGTGCGCTTCGCGTACCACAACGGCGATTTGGTGGCGACGGGCAAGCCGGAAACAATTGTGCCGGTGCTTCCGCATGGCGGGAGCCATTGGACGCGCGACGTTGTGTTCAGTGCGGACGGAAAGAAAATGTATGTCTCCGTGGGTTCGGCCGCCAACATCACGGATACGGATGCAAGCCCCATTGAAACCAATCGTGCCGATGTCCTGGAGTTCAATCCCGACGGCAGCGGTCAGCGCGTCTACGCCTGGGGCATTCGCAATTGTGTTGGCGAAGCGATTCAGCCGGAGACGGGCGAGCTATGGTGCTCGACGAACGAGCGCGATGAATTGGGCGACAATTTGCCGCCCGACTACATCACGCATGTGCAGGACGGCGGATTTTACGGATGGCCGTGGTATTACACCGGCGGAAATCCCGATCCGCGTTTTCCGGGCAAGCATCCCGAACTGCGAAGCAAGGCGATCGTCCCCGACGTGCTCCTCCAACCGCACAACGCTTCTCTCGAGATGACGTTTTACGAGGGTGCTCAATATCCGAAGGAATATCACGCCGATATTTTCGCCGCCGAGCACGGCTCGTGGAACCGTAACCTGCGCACCGGCTACGAAGTGATTCGCGTGCCCGTAGATAGCTCGGGGAAAGCCACCGGCGAGTACGAAGATTTCCTGACCGGCTTCGTCACACCGCAAGGCGGCGTGTGGGGCCGCCCCGTCGGCGTTACGGTGGCGAAGGATGGCGCGCTGTTCGTCAGCGACGACGGCTCAAATTCAATTTGGCGCGTCAGCTACGTAGGCGCGCCCGCGGCGCGTCACTGAGGCGATAACGCGCCGGCGGGTGTCGCTAACGGTTGAAGCGTGCATCAATTCAACGTCAATTCAAGTAGAATCGCTCCCGGCTCAAGTGGAATCGAACGACCGTTCGAGTGAAATCGAACGAAGGCCTTACATCCCTTTTTGCCCGGCGGGAAACTAATACAGGATGCCGGTGTTTTACACAGTGTGGAATGGCGTGGAGTGCGACGGAGGAATGAGCACATGCAGATGCAGATGAAATCTCGCAAGTTTTTTTTCGCGGCCTTGGCGCTGGCGGCCATCGCCTTTTTGCTGCGCGCGCCGATTACGGCCGCGGCGCAGAGCGCGCCTCCGCCGGCCCCGGCGCAAAGCGGGACCGGCGCAACGGCTGACGATCCGCCGGGCCGCGTGGCCGACCTAAATTTTCTGCAGGGTTCGGTGTCATTTCAGCCGGCCGGCGGAGGCGACAACGATTGGGTAGCGGCGGAAGTCAATCGCCCGCTCACCACCGGCGATCAGCTGTGGTCCGATACCGACGGCTGGGTGGAAATGGAAGTGGGCTCGACCTCCGTGCGCCTCGGTCACAACACGGGCGTTTCGTTTTTGAATTTGTCGGACAACGTGATCCAGCTTCAGGTTTCGGCTGGGTCGGTGATCGTGCGCTTGCGGCAGCTCGATCCGAACGACGCGTTTGAGGTGGACGCGCCGAATCTTGCGGTAACGTTGATGCAGCCGGGCACGTATGAAATTGATGCCGACCCCGATAAAGACGTCACCGTTGTGACCGTGGTCGCGGGCGCAGGGCAAGTGACCGGCGGCGGGCGCTCGTGGAATATCACTCCCGATCAGCAAGCGACGTTCACCGGCACGGACACGCTCGATTACAGCCTCGAGGATGCGGATTCACTGCCGCAAACGGATTTCGAGCAGTGGTCAGCGCAGCGCGATGCGATGGAGAACAGCGCCCCGGCGCCGCAATACGTATCACCCGAAACCACCGGCAGCGACGAGTTGGATGCGAATGGCACATGGGCACCCGAAGCCGATTACGGAACGGTGTGGTTCCCGAGTAGCGTGGCGGTGGGTTGGGCGCCGTATCGCTTCGGCCACTGGGTTTGGATCGCGCCGTGGGGATGGACGTGGGTGGATTCGGAGCCGTGGGGATTTGCGCCGTTTCACTATGGCCGCTGGGCGGTCTTCGGCGGGCGATGGGGCTGGGTGCCGGGTCCGTATGCCGCTGGAGTTCGTCCGGTGTACGCGCCGGCGCTGGTCGGTTGGGTCGGCGGCGAGCCGGGGTTTTCGTTCTCGATTGTAATCGGTGGCGGCGGAGGGATCGCGTGGTTCCCGCTGGGTCCGCGTGAGGTGTTCATGCCGACGTATCACGTCAGCATGGGATACATGACGCGCATCAACGTGACGAACACGGTGGTGGACCGCAACACGGTGGTCGACGTGTTTCACAACAATGCGCGGAACGTTACGTACGTCAATCAGCATGTGAATGGTGGGGTCACCGTCGTCGCGCACGATACATTCGTGGGGGGCCGCGATGTCTCAAGAAATGTCGTCAACGTGCCGGAGCGCGATCTGGCTTCGGCGCCCGTGAATCGCGCGGGGCCCGCGGCCGAGCCGACGCACGCCAGCGTCATCGGCGAATCGCGCGTCTCGACGGCTCGCCCGCCGGCGACCGTGGTGAGCCGAACCACTGTGGCCGTGCGTGCGCCGGCGAAGCCGCAAACTTTCCACTCGAATGGAGCGGCGACAACCGGCGGCCAGCCCGGCCAGGGTTACCGGCCGCCGAGCCAGCAGGGCGGCATGCAATCGGCGCCGCCGCAAAATGGGGAAGGCCGCGGCAACGAACCGAACAATGGGCGCGGAAATGTTGAGCAGCCCGCGCCGCAGCCGGAGCAACGCCCAGCGCCGCAGCCCGAGGAACGCCCAGCGCCGCAGCCCGAGGAACGCCCGGCGCCGCAGCCAGAGCAACGGCCCGCGCCACCGCCGGAGCAGCCGCGTGCCCAGACTCCCAGCCAGAACGCCCGGTCGGCGCCGCCGGTGCGCCAGCCTACTCCGCAAGAGCAACAGAGTGATACGGCGAAGCAGCAGGGCTGGCAGGATAAACATCAAGAGGTGCACGGGAGCCAGAACACTCCGCCGCCCGCCAATAACCAACCGAGCCACAGCCAGCCGAGCGGCGGCCAGTCTGGCGGCGGCCACCCGAGCGGCGGTCAGGGTTCGCAAGGGCAGAAGCCTCCGCATCGATGATGTAGCGATGTAGCCCAAGATGGCTGAGATATTCCACGCCCGCCCTGAGGGGCGGACGCAATCGATCACTGAGGGCGCCACGGCGTCCGCGAGCCGCGCGATTAACGCGGGCGCGGATGTCGGCGCCCCGGAGATTTCCGCTACAATTCCCGGCACGATGGACGATGAAGTGGTTGACGACGGCGGCAATCGAACCGAGCACGATGGCCGCGCTTGGATCGATTGGCTGGTGGTGATCATTCTCGCCGGCCTCGCGGTTCTTCCGCCGATTCGCGAAATTCACAAACAGCTCATACTGATAGTGATCGCTGCGGTGCAACTGCTCGAAGGGCGCCTCGTCCGATTCGAGCCACGACGCGGCCGCTACTACGCCGTGCTGCTGAAGATCGCTCTGGCGATGCTTTTGATCGACCACACCGGTGGCGAAGCCACCATCAACAGTAGCTACTACCCGATTTTCTTTTTGCCGGTGATGACCGCGGGGATGTATTTCGACACGATCGGCACGCTGCTGTGGACTCTGCTTGCATCGGCCGCCTACTGCTACTACCTGCTGCCCGCCTCTCGCGATTTCATGATCGGTTTGCCCGAGTTGGGCGAGCTTGCGATTCGCATTCTGTTTTTCTTTCTGGTCGCCATCGTGGTGAATCGTTTTTCGATCGAGATCCGCCGCCAAACGACACGCTATCGGGGCCTCGCCCTGCGCCTCGCCGAAACGAATACCCGCCTCGAGCAGGCCCAGGACGAAGCGCGCCGCTCGGAGCGCTTGGCGGCGCTCGGTCAGATGTCCGCGGGCCTGGCGCACGAAATTCGCAATCCGCTGGGCGTGATCAAGGGCTCGGCGGAGATGCTCGAGCAGAAAATCGGCACGTCGAATCCGCTGGCCGGAGAATTGGCCGGTTACATTTCAAGCGAAGTGAATCGCCTGGGCGCGCTGGTTTCGCGGTTTCTCGATTTTGCGCGGCCACTGCGCGCGGAGCGATATCCGGGATCGATCGCGGCGCTTCTCGATCGCGTGCTCGCCACGGTTGCCGAAGGCTGGCATGGCGGACCGGTGCGCGTGGAGCGCAACATCGCGCCGGACTTGCCGCAAATTCCGCTCGATGAAAATTTGGCGGAGCGCGCGTTCGTCAACTTGGTGCAGAACGCATACGAATCCATGGGCGATGCGGGAGGAACATTGCGCGTTTCCGTGAACCCCGCGCAATCCGGCGGGCGGGCGGGCGTGGAAGTGCGTATTGAGGACACCGGGTCCGGCGTGCCGGCCGAAATGTGCGAGCAGATTTTCAATCCGTTCGTCACCACGAAGAAGACCGGCGTGGGCCTGGGCCTTTCGATCGTCTCGAAAATCATTGACGAGCATCGCGGCACGATTCATCTGGAAAACAGCCCGCGCGGCGCTCGATTCGTAGTTTTTCTGCCGGCAGCAGGCGCCACGGACGGGGCGAACGCCGAATCTTCGGCTGCCGTGTTATAGACTTGAAACGCTAATGGCTACAATCCTAATTGTCGAAGACGAGCCGAAGCTGCGCCGGCTGCTGGAGCTCGATCTGAGCGAAGAAGGCCATCGTGTGCTCACCGGCGCTGACGCGGAGCAGGGCTTGAAGCTGCTGCGGCAGGAATCGGTGGATGTCGTGGTGACCGATCTGAAGCTGCCCGGCATGGACGGCCTGGAATTTCTGCAGGCCGTAAAGCGCACCAACGCGGCGCTGCCGGTGGTGGTGATGACGGCGTTTGGCACCGTCGAAACGGCTGTCGAGGCGATGAAGGCCGGCGCCAGCGACTACGTGTTGAAACCATTTTCGCTGGCGGAAATGAAAATGGTGATTCAGAAGGAGCTGGACGTCCGCCGCCTTCGCGAAGAAAATCGCACGCTGCGCGAGGCGCTGGGGCAGCGCTACGCCCACCCGAATGTGGTGACGAGCAGCGCGAAAATGCAGGAGGTGATGGCCACAGTCGAGCGCATCGCGCCAACCAACGCCACCGTGCTGCTGGGCGGAGAAAGCGGCGTGGGCAAGGACATGATCGCCCGCGTACTGCACGAAAAATCGCGCCGCGCCTCGGGCCCATTCATCAAAATCAACAGCACGGCCATTCCGGAAAATTTGCTCGAAAGCGAATTATTCGGATACGAGAAGGGCGCGTTCACCGGCGCATCCGGCACCAAGCCCGGCAAATTCGAGATGGCCGATAAAGGCACGCTGTTTCTGGACGAGATCGGCGACGTGCCGCCGGCGACGCAAGTGAAGCTCCTGCGCGTGCTCCAGGAGCGTGAATTCGAGCGGCTTGGCGGCACGCGCACGCTCAAGGTGGATGTTCGATTGGTCGCGGCCACGAATCGCGATCTGCGCGCCGCGCTTGAAGAGGGAACCTTCCGCGAAGATTTGTATTACCGCTTGAACGTCGTGCCCATCGACATCCCGCCGCTGCGCGAGCACAAGGAAGACATTCCGGAGCTGGTGCAATTATTCATCGAGCGATTCTCGCGCGGCTCCGGCAAGCCGGTCACCGGCATTCGCCCCGACGCGCTCGAAATTCTGATGGAGTTTCATTGGCCCGGTAACGTGCGCGAGCTTGAAAACGTGATCGAGCGCGCCTGCGCGCTGGCCCAGGGCGAAGTGCTCGAAGTTGCAGACATCCACGTCGATTCCGGCCGAGCGAAGCCGGCTTCCGGCCCATCCGAAGCCGGACCGCTGCTGCCCGAAGGCGTCACGCTCGAGCAGTGGGAAGACGAAATGATTCGCGAGGCCTTGCGCCGCACCGCCGGCAACAAGAGCCGCGCCGCGCGGATGCTTGGACTTTCGCGCAACGCCCTGCGCTATCGCCTCACGCGAATGGGCATCGCCGACGATCCCGACAAGGAAACTTGATCTTCTGCGAGCTGACGCAACCGGCTGCGAGGCGGTGGCCGAAATCCACCACTTCTGATTGAAAGCAGCCAGAGACCGCTTCCGAACAAGGAATCCCACCCCGCAAAATTCGCCCTATCGCGCTCAATTAAATAGATTTACGGGAAGGCTTGGAATCGGCGAGTCTGGCACGCGGCCTGCTCTCTCATCTGCGTATGATTTGTATGCTTCCAGGGGGAGGCACAGATAGTCATGAAGACCAAAATCTTTAGCGCAACCGCAATTTTGACGATCGCGCTGTTCGGCGCCAGCAGCATCCTCGCTCAAGCGCCCGATCAATCGCAACAGCCGCCCGACCAGGGCCAGTACCAAGTGCAGGGGCAAATGCAGCAGCAGGCCCCGCCACCACCGGCCGGCGCGCCCGATCAATCGCAGCCGCAGCAACAGGGCCAGCAGCAAGCGGCGCCGGGCGTGGCGCGCATCAGCTTGATTCGCGGCGACGCCTCAACGCAACGCGGCGATTCCGGCGATTGGTCGGCGGCGACGCTGAACACGCCGCTCGAACCGGGCGACAAAATCTCCACCGGCGCGAACTCGCAAGCTGAAGTGCAGTTGGATTTCGCGGACGTCCTGCGACTGAGCGAACACGCGCAGGCCAACATCGCGGCGCTGGACCAGCAACAGATTCAAGTGCAGGTCGCGGAAGGCTTGGTGAACTTTTCGATTTTCAAGCACAGCGAATCAGACGTCGAGATCGACACTCCCAACGTCGCGATTCACCCAAATCACGATGAGGGCAGCTTCCGCATCCTCGTCCTCTCCGACACTGAAACGCAGGTGATCGTGCGCAACGGCTCCGCCGAAATCTCTACGCCGCAGGGCAGCACGCACGTCAAGAAGGGCGAGCTGATTACCATCCAGGGCGCGGGACAAGATGCGCAGTACAAAATCAGCGACGCCCCCGAAAAAGACGCGTTCGATTCGTGGAACGAACAACGCGATCACCAGATTCAAAGCGCCGGCAGTTGGCAGGACACCGATCCCTACTACGTTGGCACGCAGGACCTGGATGCCAACGGTAATTGGGTTGACGCCCCCGGCTACGGCCAGGTGTGGGAGCCCGCGGAGGGTCCGGGATGGGCGCCCTATCAAGACGGCCAGTGGGTTTGGGAACCGTATTACGGCTGGACTTGGGTTTCGAATGAGTCGTGGGGATGGGCGCCGTATCACTATGGCCGCTGGTTGCTTTGCGGCGACGCATGGGCATGGTGGCCCGGCCCGGTGTATGGCGGATTTGGTTGGGGCTTTGGCGGAGGCTGGGGCGGGGGTTGGGGCGTGAACTTCGGCTGGGGCCGGTTCTATCGCCCGATCTGGGCTCCGGCGTACGTTTCGTTCTTCGGCTTCGGCCGCGGATTCGGGGGTGGCTTCGGGTTCGGCCACTACGGCTGGATGCCGCTTGGGCCCGGTGACCGCTTCTTCCCGTGGTATGGCGGAGCGCGATTCGGATTCGAGGACGTGAACCATCTCGGCTATCACGCGGGCGGTTTTGGTCCGCTGCGCGCTGGCGGCTATTCGACGCTCGGCTTCGCTGGGAACGATCGCTTGCGCGGAGCGCTATCAACCGTCCCGGCCGATCGCTTCGGCGCGGGCCGAGTCGGAGTGACGCCGGCTTCGCGCGAAATGATCGGCCAGGGAAACCGCATCACCGGCGCGATGCCCGTGGCGCCAACGCGCGCAAGTCTCAGCGCCAGCGGCCGCGCGGCGAATCCTTCGTCAATTTCCGGTCGTGCGAATAACGAACACTTCTACTCCGTGCATCAGACGGCGTCCGTGTCCCGCTCGTTCGATCAAACCTCCGCGGCGCAGCGCCAGAGCATTCAGGAGAATGGCGCGCGCTTCGGAGCGAATGCCGCAGGCAGCGAACAGCGCGGCGCCGCATCCGAATCCGGTCGAGGCGGAGCCGCCACTGGAGCGGCATCGGCGCAAGGTTGGCATCGATTCGGCGATACGAATTCGGGCGAGGGCCAGCGCGGTCCATCCGGCAACGAGGGCGGCAATCGCAATTCAACGCCGTCGTACCGGCCTCCGAATTCCGGAAACACCAACGGCGATAATCGCGGCGCACCCGATTCCGTCGGTCGCGGAAATGGCTACCAGCAATTCAACCCGTCATCGCGGCCCTCCGGCGGCAACGCAGGCGGCAGCAATGCGCGCACACCCTCCAATTCATCCGGCAACTACCGCCCGCCGCTCAACATGCACCAACCGGTGGTGAGCCGCCCGAACAATAACCCCGGCGGTGGTGGCAATCGTGGCGGATCGAGCGCTCCTAGCCGCGGCAGCTACGGCGGCGGCGGTGGCGGTAATCGCGGCGGAGGCGGGGGTGGGGGCGGCGGTGGTTCGCGGGGCGGCGGTGGCGGCGGGGGGGGCGGCGGTTCGCACGGCGGAGGCGGTGGCGGAGGTCATCACCGCTAAGCGTCGCCACAATCGCAAAAACAATGCCGGGGATGCGAATCGCATCCCCGGCTTTCTTTTACTGACTCCGTTGTCTTCTGAAAACCTCAGTGGGACGCGAAAGCGGAGGGCGTCTCGGGTTTCTCGGGGTATAAGCGCTCAAATTCCGGTTCGCCGTGAAGAGCGGCGAGGTCGGGATCGCGGCGCGCCCACACCGCGTCTTTGAATCCCGCTTCCCAAGCTTTGGCCAGGGCGTCCAGGGCTTCTTGCTTTCTGCTAATTTTGCAGTAGGTGCAGGCCGCGTTGTAGAGAATTGAAGCTTCGTTGGCGCGCAGCGTAACGGCCAAGTTGAGTTCGCGCACGGCGTCGTCCGCACGCCCGATATCCGCGCAATAGCTGGCCATCAGGACGCGCGCCCGCGCATCCTCGGGCACTTGCTTCAAGTGATTCTCGAGCGCGCCGACCACCCTATGAGCCATGTTGCGTTGCGCTTCTTGTTTTCCCAATGCGCCCAGCGAGTTGATGATCGGCACATACACGTTGTAATCCTCGCCGCTGGCTTCGATCGCGTCTTCCGCGACGTTCACCACTTCCTGGTAGCGCCCCGCGGCGAATAGCGCGCGGCAGAGCATGTAGTACGCGCCTTCGCAATCGCGTTTGCGTTCGATGGCTTTGCGGACCATGCGCACGGCTTCGTCATGCAGGTCGGCGGCGTAGAGCACCCACGCTTGGCTGACGTGCACTTCGGGCAGATCCCAGCGCAGCGCCACGGCCTTGCCCGAAGACTCGCGCGCGCGTTCCACCCACACTTGATCGCGGCTGTAGTTGCAATAGAACATCGCGCAGGCGTTCGCGCAGGCGGCATGAGCCAGTGCGAAATTCTCGTCCATGGCCACCGCGTTTTGAAACATCTGCAGCGCGAATTCCAAATCCTGCCGCGTTTGCCGCCGCGCGTATCGTTTTCCGCGCAAGTAAAGATCGTAGGCCTGCAGGCTCTCCGTGGGCTTCACGGCCAGCGCTTCGAGTTCTTGCGGGGAAAGCGTCACGCGCAGGGCCTCCGCGATCTTGCGGGCAATTTCGTCTTGAATCTCGAAAACGTCTTTCATCTCGCGGTCGAAACGCTCCGACCAGAGCGTGAAATCCGTGTGCGTGTCCACAAGCTGCGCGTTGATGCGCAGCCGCGAGCCGGCGCGGCGCAGCGTTCCAGTCAGCGCGTACGCCGCGCCAAGCTGCTGGCCGATTTGCGCCGGAGTCACCGGCTTGTCGCGGAACACCAGAACGGTGGGGCGCGAAAACATATTCAGTCCGCGAATCTTGGAAAGCTCGGTGATGATGTCTTCGGTGATGCCGTCGCGCAGGTATTCGTCTTCCTTGGCGCCGCTCAAGTTTTCAAAATAAAGGACGGCCACGGATTTTCCCGTTTGCTTCGCGACGCCCGGATCCGAATCGGTTTTCCCCTTTGCGCGCCTGTTGCTCGATTCAAGATCGCGCTTCAGGCGAGTAAGGTCGGTCTTCAGTTCCGTCGCCGTCTGGCAGCGCAAATTGCGGTCTTTTTCCAGAGCCTTATCCAGGATGCGCACAAAATCCGGGGGCAGCTGCGGATTCAACTCGCCGGCTGGCTTGGGATCGCGATTCAGGATGGCGTCAAAGATGATCGCCGTGGTGTCTCCCTGAAAAGGGAGCGTCCCGGTGGCCATTTGATAGAGCACGGTGCCGGTGGAAAACAGATCCGTCCGCGCGTCCACCATCTGGCCGCGAGCCTGCTCCGGCGACATGTAGGAGACGGTACCGACGGCCGCGCCCAACGATGTAAGGTCGTTGCTGGAAAACTGAGTCTCGCCGTGCGCCGCAGCGGCAGCTTGCGTAAGTTCGCCACCGCTGATCTTCACCAGGCCAAAATCCAAAATTTTTATTTGCCCGCGCTCGGTGAGGAACAGATTCGCTGGCTTGATGTCGCGATGCACGATGCCCTTGGCGTGCGCCGATTCCAGGGCGTCGGCGATCTGGATGGAAAGCGTGACAAGCATCTCCACTTCCATCGGTTGCCGCGTCATTTTCTGCGCCAGCGTTTGCCCTTCGAGCAGTTCCATCACGATGAAGTGCCGCCGCTCGTGTTGCTCGATCGCGTGGATGGTGCAGATGTTCGGATGATTAAGGGAGGAAGCCGCGCGCGCTTCACGCTGAAAGCGCTCGAGCAATTGGCTATCCTGCGCCATCTCCGGGGGCAGAAACTTCAGGGCCACGCGCCGGCCGAGCTGCGAATCCTGGGCTTCGTACACCACGCCCATGCCGCCCGCGCCCAACTGGCGGATAATTTTGTAATGTAACAGCGACTGCCCAATCAGCGGATCTTCGCTCATGTTTGCCGGTCGATGGTAAGCGCCACTGCGGCCGCCGTCAAGGTGGCCGCCCCGCGCGGCGATGAGCGACAGCGCGCCTGATCAGGTTAGGGATGTTGAGGTACGGAAAAAACGCCCACGTGGAGTTCTTTCGCGGGTACGAAATTTGTCGCGTGCGCCACCATGTGCCCGGGAACCTCCTCGGTGATTGGGCCGTCCCAACAAAAGCTGACGACGGGCGCAACTGCTCCAGGCACCAGGCGCGGCGCCGACGGCCGTTCGACAATCAGAGTGAAATCTTTGATGGGTGTTTTCCAGGAATTGGCGGTGGTCAAAATGAAGTCCACCCAGAGCATCAATATTACGCCGCCATTTGCCTGGGGCTTTCCAGCCGCGTGCCGGGCGAGTAATTCTTGCATCGGCGGGGCGATGCAAGAGTTTTCGATGTACTGGTTAAGCGTCACGGTATCGTCGAAATCCGGCGGAATCGGCGCACCCGGCCGGAGTCCCGAAAGTTTTTTCTGGCGCTGTACGGGGTCAAGGTCTTCGGGATCGACCAACGTGTAGCCAACTTCTGGCGTGTACTCGTGACGAACGTGCAGGATTTGATGCGCAGGAAAGGTTTGGGTCCAGTAGTACGTTTTCACAACGTCCCAAAGCGGCATCTTGTTTCGATAGCCGTCTTCCAACGAGATGAGTCCAAGGATTGAAAGTTGCCGAAGCTGCTCGTCGGGGAGCTTTGTGACTGGCCCAACAGGTTGACCGTTCTTGTTATCCCATCCCCCGAACGATGCAATGTCAATTGCAAGCCCCTTGAGCAGGTCGGTGTAGTCCTTGCCGTTCAACTCCGCGCGGACCTCGTTGTTATATTTCAGTTCCTTGCCTTCGACCCACAGCCGAAAATCCTCAAAGCCTCCGTGGCCTCCGGGGCCAGTGTATTCGGCGTCGTAGGGTGGAACTGGGAAGGCCACCTCCGTCGTAATATCCTTGTCCGTTTCATTCAGGAATTCGTACTCGACCGTCACCTTGCTCTGGCTGATCGTCAGTACCTCTTTCTCCATCGAGATGTCCGCATCGCGGCGTAACTGAATGCCTCCGGCAGCTACCGACGCCGCGCTGTCGTCCGCGCGCACGGATGCAACAGCGCCAGCAAACAGCACCGCTGCCGCGGCCAGCGAGACGTATCGAATCGTTGAGTTCATTGAGTTAGGCGATATCGCCAGTTGCAAACGGCGTCCCAGGGGCGGGCGTCCGCCGGCGCTACGTCAGTTCCTTAGCGCCATAATGGAATCATACCACCGCGATAAGTCAACGTGGAGCTATGTCGCGGGGCGTCGCAGCCGCGGATGTCCTGCTTCTTCGATGAGTTTAACGCGATGAACGCGCCGGCTAGCGGCGATCCATCGCGTTGTGGCGAACGTCGCGGCCTTGCACGATGTAGATGACGTCCTCGGCGATATTCGTGGCCAGATCGCCGATGCGCTCGAGATTCTTGGCCATTAGGATCAGCTCGAACGACGCGAAGACCACGGCGGAATTTTCCATCATGTAGGTGAGCATTTCGCGGAATATCTGATTGCGTAACTGGTCCACCAGATCGTCGCGCACCAGGACACCCTGCGCCAGTTCGATATTGCGATCGATCAAGGCGCGAATACTGTCGCGGACCATGCCCTCGGCGAGTTCGCTCATGCGCGGCAGATCGACGTATGGCTTCACGCGCGGGTGCCGCAGGATGCGCACCGCAGCTTGCGCGATGTTCACGGCCTGATCGCCGATGCGCTCGAGTTCCGAGTTGATGCGGCTGATGGCCAGCAAGAAGCGCAGGTCGCTGGCCATGGGCTGCACTTGCGCCACCAACTGCACGACGCGATCGTCGATCTCAATCTGCATTTCATTGATGACGTTTTCCTGCTCGAGCACGGCATCGGCCAGGCTCTGGTCGGAATCCAGAACGGCGTGCACGGAATCGTGCACGGCGCGCTCGGAGAGGCTCGCCATCCACAGCACTCGCTCGTTCAGTTCCTGCAGCTCTTGCTCAAAGGGACGCGGCATATTCTTAGTGGTGTATTGTAACCTTTCTCGTCAGCCTCATCCGAAGCGACCGGTGATGTAAGCCTCAGTGCGCGGATCGCTGGGCGTGGTGAAGAGCTGCGGCGTTGCTTGGAATTCGATCAGCTCGCCCATCAGCATGAACGCCGTGAAATCGCTCACGCGCGCGGCTTGCTGCATGTTGTGCGTGACGATCACGATCGTACAGTTTTGCTTCAATTCGATCAGCAAGTCTTCGATCTTGGCCGTGCTCACCGGATCGAGCGCGGAACACGGCTCGTCCAGCAGAAGCACTTCCGGATCCACCGCCAGCGCGCGCGCAATGCACAGCCGCTGCTGTTGCCCGCCCGAAAGCGAATACGCCGATTTGTGCAGGCGGTCCTTCACTTCCTCCCACAGCGCGGCGCGGCGCAAGCTGTGCTCAACGTGTTCCTGAAGCGAACCGGCGTAGCCGTTGATGCGCAGGCCGTAGGCCACGTTGTCGTAAACGGATTTCGGAAACGGGTTCGGCTTCTGAAAAACCATGCCGACTTTGCGCCGCAACCTCGTCACATCTTGCGAAAGGATGTCGTTTCCATCGAGCAGGATCTTGCCGTCCAGGCGCGTGTGGCTGATCGTTTCGTGCATGCGATTGAGCGTGCGCAGCAGCGTGGACTTACCGCAGCCGGAAGGCCCGATCATCGCCGTCACGCGATTCGATGCGATTTCCAGATTGATTTTGAACAGCGATTGCGCCTTGCCGTAGTAAAAGTTCAGGCCTTCAACTTTCACCCGGACAGGGGAGTTCGCAAGCGCCGGGTGCGGCCCGAGCGAAACGCTACTCACCGATTTCTCCTTAGCCACGGCCGTGCGCACCGCCGAAGAAGCTTCCATTCGAGATTATCTCCGTTGACCCGCGGGGCGCGCCAGCACTGTCCGCGCCACGACGTTGGTGACCAAGACCAATCCCAGCAATACCAAACCCGCCGCCCACGCTTGGCGATGCCAGTCATCATACGGAGAGATCGCGTAGGTATAAATGACAACGGGCAAAGACGCAATAGGTTCGTTCCAGCCCGAACTCCAGAAGCGATTTCCGAACGCCGTAAACAGCAGCGGTGCCGTTTCTCCTGCGACGCGCGAAAGCGCAAGAAGAATCGCCGTCATGATTCCGCCCGAAGCCGCCGGGACCACCACGGTCAAAATCGTTTTCCATTTGCTGGCGCCGACGGCCATCGCCCCTTCGCGCAGCGATCTAGGCACGGCGCGCAGAAAATCTTCGCAGCTCCGCAGGATGATCGGAATCATCATCACGCCGAGCGCAAACCCGCCGGCCAACGCCGAAAAATGATGCATCGGCAGCACCACGATGGTGTACGCGAAAATGCCCATCACGATAGACGGCACGCCGTTCAGCAGATCGGCGGAATAGCGCACCAGGAACGCGGGAATCGACGAAGCGTATTCCGCCAGATACACCGCGCCCAGCAGGCCGACCGGCACACCCAGCAGCGCCGCCAGTAGCAGCAGCTTCGCGCTGCCCACAATCGCATTGGCAATTCCGCCGCCTTCTTCTCCCACCGGCGCGGGCAGATTCGTGAAGAAGCTCCAGTGTATTGCCGTGGCGCCATTCCACGCCAAATAGCCGAGCACCACGACCAGCACAGACACGGTGATGAGCGCGCACAAACCGGTGAGGCTCATCATCACGGCGCTCAGCGACTTGCGCCAAAGCGTTCGGAAGCTCATGTGCGCATCCCGCCACCGCGCGATTCGGTGGCCGCCATCATGATCCGCGCCAGGCCATTCAGAATGAACGTCAGAAGGAACAGCACAAGTCCGAGCTCGATCAGCGCGCTCAGGTAAAGATTGCCGGTGGCTTCTGTGAATTCGTTGGCGATCACCGCCGCGATCGTGTAACCCGGAGCGAACAGCGACGCCGAAATTTTCGGCGTGTTGCCGATCACCATCGTCACGGCCATCGTTTCGCCCAGCGCGCGCGCCATCGAGAGGAACACCGAGCCCATAATTCCGATTCGCGCGTACGGCACCACAACTCTCCAGGTGGTCTCCCAGCGCGTCGCGCCCAGGCCCAGCGCCGCTTCGCGCTGATCGGCCGGTACGGAGAGCAGCACTTCTCGCGATACCGATACGATGTACGGCACGATCATGATCGCCAGCACCAAGCCGGCCGCCAGAAAGCCGACGCCGTACGCCGGCCCCTGAAACAGCGGCAGAAAGCCCAGCGTCTTTTTCAGAAAAGGCTCGACGGTTGTCGAAAGCAAAGGCAAAAGTGTGAAGATGGCCAGCAGTCCGTAGATCACGCTCGGCACCGCGGCCAAAAGATCGACGACAAAGGAGAGGCCGGCCGAAAGTTTCGGCGGCGCAAGTTCGGAAAGGAAAATCGCGGCGCCCAAGCCCAGCGGCACGGCGATCAAAAGCGCCAGGAACGTCGTCACCACAGTGCCGTAGATGAAAGTCAGCGCGCCGTAATTGTCGAAGACTGGGTCCCATACGCTCGTCGTCAGGAAATGCCATCCGAACGCCGCGCGCGACGCTGACGAGTGGGTCCACAATTGTCCGACCAGCAGCACGGTGATCAGCAGAACCAGCGCCCCGAACACCAACGTCACCATGTGCGCGATGGCGTCGCCGCTGCGCAATCGACGCAGCACGGCCTGCGGGCTCCAGAAGCCCGCAGGCCGCACGACTACAGAAGTGTCACTCGTTGCCATGATTTGTGTTCGGTCCAGTAACCGATATCTTGCCGAACGCTACTGGATCAGTGAAATAGCCTTCAGTTCCTTGGTTACGATAGGAGCCGGCAGCGGTGCGTACGACAAACCGGCGCAATCCTTTTGCCCATCGGTGAGCATCCATTTGAGAAAGGCCTTGATGATATCGCGCTTGCCCGCGTCCTGGATCTGCGCGGGAATCAGCAGCCATGTGAAGCTGGAGATCGGATACGCGGTTTTGCCCGGCGCGTTGGTGATCGAGACGCGGAAATCGTCGGGCATGGTTTTAGCCGCCCCGGCGGCCGCTGCGCTGACGCTGTCGAAGCTCGCTTTGACGAACGTGCCGCTGGCGTTTTGCACTTCGCCGTAGGCGATGTTGTTTTGCACGGCGTAGATCAATTCGACGTAGCCGATCGAACCGGGCGTCTGCTTCAGAAGTCCGGCGACGCCTTCATTGCCTTTGCCGCCCAATCCCACCGGCCAATTCACCGACGAATTGCTTCCGACTTTGTTTTTCCAATCGGCGCTAGCCTTGGAGAGGAAATCGGTCCAGATGAAGGATGTGCCGCTGCCGTCGGAGCGGTGAATCACCACGATGTCGGCCGCCGGAAGATTGACGCCCTTATTGGCGTTGGCGATTTCCGGATCGTTCCACTTGGTGATCGTGCCCAGGTAAATTCCGGCCAGCGCCTTCTGCGTGAACTTCAAGTCGGTGGTCACGCCCGGAACGTTGTAGCTCGGCACGGCCGCGCCCAATACGGTGGGGAAGTGAAGAATCTTGAAACCTGCCTGCTGCAATTGTTGGTCCGTCATTGGCATGTCGGAAGCGCCGAAGTCCACGGTGTGCGCGATCAATTGCCGAATTCCGCCGCCGGAACCGATGCTCTGGTAGTTGATCTCCACATTGCCGCTAATTTTGTGATATTCGTCGAACCACTTCGAATAGATCGGGTTGGGGAACGTCGCGCCTGCAGCATTGAGCTGGATCGGATTATCGGCCGCCAGCATTCCTGCGATGCCCAGGCAGAGCGAGAGAGCGAGCAATATCTTTTTCATGGTAGGTGGGGAATCTCCTCGCCGCTGATTCTTGCTCGGAATTGTTACACTCGTGTTACAACCCGAAAAAATAGGGGTGAAATACCCACAGGCGCAGAAAATGAATTTGGTCTTTTGATGCTTGACACGCGTTTGATCTCTCTGTAGGATTCGCCGAATGTCGATGAGCCGCATCTGTTGCACCGGTTGTTGCGCGCCGTGTTGTCGAACGGCGAGCGGCCGGTGTGCGGGTGCGACCCGAATGTCTTCCTAAGAATTTAGCGTTCGGAACAAAACGCCCGATCATCGGTTCCTGCCGATAGACGGGCATTTTTTTTTGCGCGCCCCTCGAATCGGCCTCCGGAAATCGATCACAGCACCAATCTCGTCGCAAAGCTAAAGAAAGCAAAGGGAGGATCGAACCGTGTCCGAAAAATTCGAAACCACCAACGTGGCAAAAAAGGCCGCTGGCATTGGTATTTCGCTCGATTGGTGGGCGGTAGCAGTGGCACTCGGCCTTGCCGCCTTGGTGTGGTTAGGTTGGATCAAGCGAGTTCCTTGGTAAGGCTGGATTCCGAAACAAAATTCGTTTCTTTGAGGAGAATGATTCGATGGCCAGCTCCGTCGCTCTGCCAGCAGCAGAAGTTCATGACAATTTTTTCAAGCGCACGATACGCCTATTGCCGGGCTTGCTCCTGCTCGTTGCAGTCGGATGGGCGGGCAAGTACATCGAGCACGCGATCGCGGTGTACGGCAAATCCCATCATCTAACGCTGCCGAATATCGAGTACGTTCTTTGGGCCATTCTGATCGGCCTGCTAATTTCCAACACCGTCGGCATCCCCGCCGCGTTCCGGCCGGGTCTGGCGACCTACGAATTCTGGCTCAAGGCGGGCATCGTCCTGTTGGGCTCGCGGTTCATTCTCGGTGATGTCGCGAAGCTCGGCGGCGTCAGCCTGATCCTGGTGGCAATCGAGATTACCGTGTCACTGCTCTTCATGACCGCGCTTGGTAGAGCCTTTAAATTGAGTCCGAAACTTACCGATTTGCTCGCGATCGGCTCTTCGATTTGCGGAGTTTCCGCGATCATCGCGGCGCAAGGCGCCATCGACGCCGACGAAGAGGATTCCTCCTACGCCATCGCCGCCATCCTCTCTCTCGGTGCCGTCGCGCTATTCACGTTTCCCCTGATTGGTCACGCGTTGCACATGAGCGATACCAGCTACGGCATTTGGGCCGGCCTGGGCGTTGACAACACGGCGGAAGCCACCGCAGCGGGCGCGCTCTATTCCGACGCCGCGGGCAAGGTTGCCGTGCTGGCCAAGACCGCGCGCAACGCGCTGATCGGCTTCGTGGTGCTGGGCTACGCCATTCACTGGGCGCGCAAGCAACACACCGCAGGCGTGGGCAACAAAGCGGCGTTCCTATGGCAGAAATTCCCCAAGTTCGTGCTCGGCTTTCTGCTGATTTCGACGCTGGCCACGATCAAAGTGTTCAGCGGCCCGCAGCTCGCGAGCCTCGGGAATCTTTCGCGCTGGGCTTTCCTGCTGACGTTCGCCGGAGTCGGCCTGCGCACGAACATCGGCGAGTTGCGCAAGCAAGGTCTACGTCCGTTTTTGGTGGGAGCAGTCGGAGAGATCGTGATCGCCGGCCTGACGCTGGGCCTGGTGCTCGGTTCGAGCCGCTTCCTCCACTAGTCGCCGGCTTTCCGTGCCACAGCCCAGTCGACGAGGGGATTCTGCGGCACGGAGAAGCCAGCCGCAGGATATGAGCCGAGCGGGGAAGTAGCACACTCGAAAGGGGGTTATCGCGGTGACGATCGAGATTCAAACTGCCATCCTCACCTGTTGTCGTGCGCATTGCGCTGACGCGTCTTCTGGCGGAGGGAAGTCTATCCGAGGGAGCTAACGGCCGAACTGAAGCCGTGGATTTCGGTGACCCACCGCCAGAGACGATCTGGCAGGTGGTTTTTTTTGTTTTTGGGTGCTTTGTAAATCGCAAGAAGCTGCACCTGCGGCCGGAGTCGGGGGTCAAAATTCAGTAACAGAGGATTCACATTCCTCTTACATACGCTTAATGGCCCATGCCTAGGCTTTGGCAGCAGTCGTGCAGCCACGTTCAACCAGGAGGAAATGGAATGCGTAACATTGCAGTCTGGGTGTTGTCCTTATGCGTGCTCGTGTCCCCGGTGGCATATGCCGGCGGACCCGGCGGTGGAGATTCAGGGGGTAGCTCGGCGGGAACTACGGCAAACAGCGGCGGGACGCCTGCGGCGACTACGCAACCGTCCACCGCGCCGGTGAGTGCGGCGCCGTCAAGCGCCGTTTTGCAAGATGAGATTGATCAGATGCGGATTCTCGTGCAATCGCAATCCGAACAGATTCAGAAGCAGCAAGAAGAACTCGCGGAAATGAAGGCCAAGCTCGGCGACAACAGCAGCAGCAACTCGGCACAGCCGGCGCCTTCATCGAGCATTTCAGCAGCGGCACCGGCGTCCGCACCGGCGGCTATGGCGATGGCCATCACGCCGCCGCCACCCGCCGCGACGGCCGCGGCAACGCGGACGGCAAAGTCATCGGCCAAGTTGGCAGCCGATACGGGCGCGCCGCAGCACAGCCCGCTCAGCTTCAAGATCGGCGACGCCACATTCACGCCGCTCGGCTTCATGGACTTGACGGACGTCTTCCGCACCACGGGCACCGGCAATGGCATCGGCACCAGCTTCACCGGTGTTCCGTACAACAACAGCTTGCCGGCCGCGGGGCTAACCGAAGACCGTTTCAGCGCGCAGAACTCGCGAATCGGTTTGCGCGTAGACGCACCCGTAGGCAGCGCGACCGTCACGGGCTACCTTGAGGCCGACTTCCTGGGCCTCACCGCACAAAACGCCAACAACACCAGCAACTCGAACTCCCTGCGTATGCGTGTGTACTTCGCGGATTACCGCAAGGGGAAGTTCGAATTTCTCGCGGGGCAGGATTGGTCGATGCTGACGCCAAACAGAAAGGGATTGTCACCATACCCCAGCGACATCTTTTATTCACAAGACATGGACACGAACTACCAAGTTGGCTTGACTTGGACGAGGGCGCCGCAAGTTCGGTTCGTCTATCATCCCAACAGCACTTGGGCCATCGGCCTTTCAATCGAAAATCCCGACCAGTTCTTGGGCGGCGCGGCGACAACTCCGACGGCGTTTAGCGGAGTGGCCGGCGCTGTGGACGCAACCAGCGGAGGAATGCTTGCGACCCCGCCGACACCCAACGTCGCGCCTGATTTCATCTTCAAACTCGCCGCCGACCCGAAGGTCGGCAATACAGCGTGGCACTTCGATGTCGCCGGCCTCCTGAGTGAGTTTAAGTTGGTGACCCCCGGTTCGGTCGTCGTCAGCACAAGTCGCGTCACGAACTCGTCGGTGGGCGGTGGAATCGAGGCGAACTTGAACCTCGAACTCGTGAAGAATTTCCACTGGATCGGCACGGGCTACTGGAGCGATGGAGGCGGCCGGTACCTCGAAGCGGGGGGGCCGGATTTGGTGGTCCAGCAACTCACCACCACATCTTCGTTTCTTCCCGTCCCGTTGAAGGCCGGTTCCACGATCACCGGCTTCGAATGGCAGGCCACACCGAAGTCATTCCTCTACGGATACTATGGCGGAGACTACTTCGGACGTGCCTTCTATCAGGATCCTGCCAGCACCTCAACCAAGCTTGAAGGTTATGGGTACTCTGGCGGACCGAACAGCCAAAATCGCTCCATTCAGGAAGCGACGATTGGTGTAATTCAAACCTTCTTCAAAAACCCGAACTATGGTGCCGTCTCGCTGATCACTCAAGGGTCGTATCTAACGCGCGCCCCGTGGTTCGTCGCTACCGGCGCACCCCACGATGCTCACCTATTCATGGTCTACGTGGACTTGCGCTACACGCTGCCATAAACCAATAGCAGTCTATCTCCGCTTCGGGGCGGGGAATCGAACACGCTCGATTCTCCGCCCGGGGCGGCCCTCCCTCCCTGCACGCACAATATTCAAGCGCCGCCAGAAATGTTCTACACTATTTCCTAAGCACCATGGCTTCGCTGAATAATCCCTACACGCGGCTCGGCATGCACCGCCGCTATGAATCCTGGTTCCTGCGCTTCGGCCTGGCCGATGGCTCCGGCGCGTGGTGGTTGCGCTATCTCCTGGCGAATCCGGGACGTAAAGGCTGCCCCGGCGTGCCCCGCGCGGCGCCCGTGCAAATCTGGGCGACGTGGTTTCCGCGCGGCGGCTCGCCTGAAAGTTTCATCCAGGAATTTCCGATCGAAGCGCTGCGCGTGAGCGCCCGCGGCGATCCGTTTTTTCTCGAAGCGGGCCCCAACCGTATCGAGGATTCCGCATGCCGGGGCGCTCTCAAAATTCGCGGTCACAAGCTCTCCTGGGATTTGCGCTATCGCGCCAATTTCGGAATCACGCTGAGCAATAAAGGCTGGATCGGTTTCTCCCGCACTCCGCACTCCGACGCTGTTTTCTCCGGCGAAATTCATTTCGACGATCAAGTTTTTCGCGGCGATCCTCTCGGCTTCGGCGTGCAGGGCCACAACTGCGGTTTTCGTCATCGCAACTTCTGGACGTGGACGCACGCGTGTTTTCCGCAGCCCGATGGGCGTCTTTCCACATTCGAAGCCCTCGTCTATGAAATGCCGCTTGGATTGGTATTCCGCAAGGCGATTCTCTGGCACGAAGGCCGCTCATACGTCTCCGGCAAGCTGCGCGAGAGTTGCCGCGATCCGAAAGCCATGCGCTGGGTTTTCCGCGCGGATTTTCCCGCGGCGTCGATCGACGTGGAAATCGAAGGCGGCGGCCAATCCGTGCATCGCCTGCCCTACGCCAAGACCGATTGCACCGGCACTTTTGAAGTCGCCAATAACAGTCTGGCGCTAGCGCGGCTCACACTGCGCGCAGGCAATCCACCGCGAGCCGAGGAATTCGCCACCGACGGCGGCGCCGTCCTCGAAATGACCGGAAACTACTGAGAGCGCAGTTCCGAAACGGCACAGTTCTTCCGCAGCTTGCTAACACGCTAGAACAACACGGCTTAAGTTAGGGGTGGGGCCGGTGCCGGGTAACACCGGCCCCGTGGTGGGCCAAAATCCCGAGACCATTTGGTGGCGGTAGCGGAGAACCGCTTAAACCAGGTCGCCGGGTGACTCCACTGTAGAAATTGAATTTGAATGGCGCGTGAAGGCGCGGTGAATTCTACGTGTAGTATCTACAGCGTGGATTATGCAGCTACGGGCACCGAAAAATGAAATTGGGAGCCGCGGCCCACTTCGCTTTCCACCCATATCCGCCCGCCATGCAGTTCCACTAGGTGCTTCGTGATCGCCAGGCCCAGTCCCGTCCCGCCGGCTTCGCGCGAGCGTGCCGCATCCACGCGATAGAATCGCTCGAAGATGCGCTGCTGATCGGATTGCGGAATTCCGATGCCGGTATCGCCGACGGTGACAACGACGCCGGAAAACGCGCCTTTGCCGGCTTCCGCGACGGTTGTGACGCGCGCTTCCACCCAAATGCGGCCTCCGCGCGGCGTGTACTGCGTGGCGTTGTCCAGCAAGTTCTGAAGTATTTCACGCAAGCGCCGCGGATCGGCGGAAACGTGCGGCAAATCTTCTGGGATTCGCAATTCGAGTTGTAGATCGCTGTGCTCGATGCGCGGCCGCGTGGTTTCCGCGCACACCTCGGCCACTTCCGCGATCGAGACTTCGCGCCGGTCGATTTCGATTCGCCCGGACTCGATGCGCGCCAGCTCCAGCAGGTCGTCCGTCAGACGCGCCAAACGCGCCGCGTGCGTGCGAATGATCTCAACGAATCGCCGATTGTTGGTTTGATCTTCCAGCGCGCCGCCCAGCAGCGTTTCCGCGAATCCTTGGATGGCCGTCAGCGGCGTTTTGAATTCGTGCGAGACGTTGGCCACGAAATCGCGCCGCACGCGTTCCAGACGCCGCAGGTCGGTGATGTCGTGCAGCACCAGCGCCGCGCCGCCGGTCTCACCGGCTTGCAGCGGCGAAGCCGTCACGCGAAAACTTTGCCGCAGCACGGTGCCGCGCTCCAATTCCCCGGCTTCCGGCGCAGCTCCAGAGAGCGCGCGGCGCACGGTTGTCAGCAATTCAGGTTCGCGCACCAGTTCGATCATCGGCCGCCCGTCAGCCGGCGCCATGCCCAATCGGAAAATTCGGCGGAAGGCTTGATTGCAGAAAACCAGGCGTTCCTGCGCGTCAATCACCGCAACGCCTTCAGCCATGCTGGCCAGAATCGCCGCGGAGCGATTACGCTCCTGCTGCAGCGCGCCGATGGTGCGCTCCAGTTGCTGCGCGGTGGCGTTCAGCGTTCCGCGCAGTTTGGCCAGCGCATCGCCGGAGTGGTCCGTTGGCAGAGTGTGGAAATCGCCTGCGGCCACGCGCTCGGAAAGTTCCTTCAGGCGATCGACGCGCTTGGAAAAATTCCGCGCGAACATCAGCGCGATCAATCCGCCCAGAGCAAAAATGAGCAGCGTCGCAAGAATCAGCCGCCGGCGAATTTCGCCTAGCGTTGCCTCGATCGGTTCGAGCGGCGCGGCAAATCGCAGCACGATCGGCGGCCCCGTCGGAATCGGAAAGCGCACCGCGCGATAAACCAGATCCTCGCTGAGCGTCGCGCTGTGGCGCACCGATTCGCCTGCGCCTTCGGCCAGCGCCTGAATTACTTCGGGGCGCCCCGCGTGATTTTCCATCGTATGGAAATCGCTGTCGGAATCGGCCAGCACCGTACCGTCCGCGGCGATCACCGTCGCGCGCGTGCCGCTCAGCTTCACCCAATTCACCCAGGCGTCAAGCTGCGCGCGGCTGGCGGGATTTTTCGGGGCCGTGGAAGGGACCAAGTCCGCGTCAATCGGGAAGCGCGTGACGGCTATTTGCGAAAGCGCGGTGAGCCGCTGATCGGCCGCGGCCAGCGCTTGGCGTTGCAGCAGCCGCGCGGCGTACAGATCGAGCACCGCCACCACGCCCAGCAGCAGCGCGGCGACGGAGAGTCCCAGTTGCCAAAAAAGATTAATTCGCACGGGTTTCAAAAATGTAGCCGGCGCCGCGCAGCGTCTTCAGATATACCGGCCGCTCGGGATCGCGTTCGACCTTCTTGCGAATTCTGCGCACGTAAACGTCCACGCTGCGTGGGGTCACGAATCGCTCTGAGCCCCACACCGCGTCGAGCAATTGGTCGCGTGAAAAAACTCGGTCGGGATGCGAGGCCAGAAAGTAGAGCAGCCGAAATTCCAAAGTGCTCATGGGCACGGCGTCGCCGTCGCGCGTCACGCGGAACGACGCCGGGTCCAGCGCCAGCTCCCCGCGCGTGATCAGCTTTTCGCCTTCCGCCGCGGCCGGCTCCAGCCGGCGCAGCAGCGCTTTCACGCGCGCCAGCAGTTCGCGCGGACTGAACGGCTTGGTTACGTAATCGTCCGCACCGAGTTCCAGGCCCAGAACGCGATCGGCTTCTTCTCCGCGCGCGCTCAAGATCAGGATCGGCAACCGATTCAGTTTTTGATCGCGGCGAATTTCCTTGCACACTTCCAGGCCGGGCAGCTTCGGCAACATTAGATCGAGTATTAGAAGATCGGGCGGGGATTTTCGGAGTTGCGCAAGCCCTGAGGAACCGTCGCCCACGGAAACGACGTCAAACCCTTCGCGCGAAAGATTGTAACGAACCAATTCGACGATATCGCGGTCGTCCTCGATCAATAAAATGCGCTTCATGGGAGGAGGCGGTCGCAAACACGATAGCTTGGTTGCCGGTGCGAGCGCAAGCTGCTGTCCGCGATCGGCGGGAACGAGCGACTAAATGACCGGCTGGCGGTGCTGCAGAATCATCTCGGCGTCGTCTTCGCTCAGCAGGCCTTTGGCGACGAGCAAATGCACAAGGCGCGTGACAACCGCTCGCGCATCGGGCCCGGCGGCGGTAAATGCGAAAGATCGCGGCGTGGCCGGAGCGGCCGATGCGGTCGGCGTGGCCGGCGCTGTCGATTCGGCGGACACGGCTGGGTGCGGGGCAGGGCCGCCAAGCTTTTCTTGCTGAAGCGTATTCAGCCATTCTTCAAGGGCAGCCTGATGGTCGGGCTCAGCTTCTGTGAACGCGATTCCCATGCCCAGGCCGGGACTCGAATAGACGATCTTCCCATTGAATTCGATTACGTTGTTATCTTTGTGCAGCCCGACGCGCACTTCGCTTCCAACGGCGAAAGGTGTGAGGGCCTCCACGTAGCAACCGCCCACGCTCAGATCGGATGCGCGTGTCGTCAGCCGCATTCCCGATCCCAAATCCACCACTTGCACGACGGCCGAAATCGTATGCCGCACGGAGCGCCGCCGCTCATCGTGTCCTGCAGCGGCCGTCCGCAGCCGCGAGGTTCTCGGTCCTGAGTTAAATTGCATTTCCCGATTCGCCCTTCCGATGAAGCTTCGAACCGCCACGCGCTAGCGCGACACACGTCTCGCAATATAGATTTCCGTTCGGCGACGGCCCAGTCGGGAGACGCTCGGGGCGCGGCTGGGCGCGCTTCGGTAAATCACGTATGGAATTATCCCGCCGCAGCGCGCTAGGAACAACTGCGGCCCCGCCGCCGATGTTCAAACGGTCATTCTTATGGCGAGAACTGGCCCACGGCGAAAGCGCGGGTGTCTTGCCGCCCGGCCGGACTTGCCCGCCTGGATTCGGCCAAGCTAAGATGAAATTCATGCGTGCTGCTCGGCGCGCCGGCCAAGCGTAACATTTGAAAGCCATGACAACTGAAGCGCATCAGCCCGGCCAATTGGTCGACAATCCCCAGTTCAATAATGGCGGAGACATCCGGAACATCAACATTCTGGTTGCCGGTGTTGTGCGCAATTGTGGCCAGGCCATCAAAGAAGACGTTGCCAGGCTCTCCGCCGTTGTCGGGCAATGTGCCAGCCTGCACTGGTTGATCGTCGAATCCGATAGCAGCGATAACACTGTCGAGAAACTGCACGAGCTACAAACCGAAGTTCGCAATTTCCGTTTCATTACCGTCGGCAATCTGCTCCCCGGAATGCCGATCCGTACCAACCGAATTGCATTTTGCAGGAATCGCTACCTTGATGAACTGAGAACCAACGCGATCTATAAAGATATCGACTACGTCGTCGTCGCCGACCTGGACGGGCTCAACCGATCGATCACCCCGGAAGCCTTCTGGTCGTGCTTCCAGAAAACCGGCTGGGACGTTTGCACCGCCAATCAGCGCGGGCCCTATTACGATATTTGGTCGTTGCGCCATCCCGAGTGGTGTCCGGGCGATTGCTGGTCTGAATACAAATCGCTCTTGCGAAATAACGTAGGACGCGAGAAGGCTCTCGTTACAGCTGTCCATTCCAAAATGATCGTGATTCCGGAAACTGCCGATTGGATTGAAGTCGATGCCGCCTTTGGCGGGATCGCGATCTATCGCAAGGACGTAATGATCGCATCGGAATATGCCGGAGTGACCGAAACGGGCGAGGAGGTTTGCGACAACGTCCCGTTTCACAAGAAAATCAAAGAGAATGGCGGACACATTTTCATCAATCCCAGGTTCATCAACTCCGGATACAACGCGCACACCAAGCCCCTTCTACTCCGGAACAGAGTCAGGCGCGCCTGCCAGAATTTTATTCGGGAGATCGCATTCAAAACGCATATCAGGAAGCGCGGCTAGACGATCCTGCCAATCGCGTCGTTCTTGCCCCTTCGATTCGCGCAAGATAAGATCAATTTCGTGCGTTCCGCTCGCATCTCCTCATGCCGAAATCGACGCTAACTCCCGCATCGTCGCCAACGGCGTCGCCAGCCCTTACGATTTGCGGCATGCCCAAACCTTTTCGCGGATCGACCGCCATGCGCCAGCGCAACGCCATCGCCAGTTGGGCCGCGCTCACGCCGCGCCCCGACGTGATTCTGTTCGGCGATGATGAGGGAACCGCCGAGGCCGCCCGCGATCTCGGCGTGCGCCATGTGCCCGAAATCGGCCGGAACGAATTCGGTACGCCGCTGGTTGACGATCTTTTCGCGCGCGCCGCACGCGAAGGAACCGGCCGCACGCTGGTCTACTGCAATGCGGACATCATCCTTCTGCCGGATTTTCCCGTCGCCATCGAGCGCGTGGCCGCATCGCGCTCACGTTTTCTGGTCGTCGGGCGCCGCTGGAATTTGGACCTCGCGCGGCCGCTCGATTTCTCCGCACTCAATTGGCAGGTGGATCTGCGCGGCGAAGTCATGAAGGCTGGCGAGCAATGTAACGCTAACTTCGTCGATTATTTCGCGTTCAGCCGAGGTCTATTCGACGGCATGTTGTCGCTTCCGGTGGGCCGCCCGTACTACGATAATTATTTGGTGTGGCTGGCTCGTTCGCGCGGCGCCGGCGTGGTGGACGCGAGCGCCGCCGTGATGGCCATTCATCAGAATCACGATTACTCGCACCATCCACAGGGTTCCAACGGCGTGTTCATGGGCCCGGAGGCCAAGCGCAGCCGCGCGCTCGTCGGGGGATGGTGGCATCTCTATACCATCGAAGACGCAACGCATATGGTGACGGCGGATGGCGGCATTCGCCGCTTGCACCGCCATCCGTGGCTGATGGCCAAGCGGCTGTGGTCGCATCCGCTGACGATTGTGCAATTGCCGTGGCTCGCGCTGAAACGCGCGTTCGGCTCTTAGAGCATTCACAATGTATCCGTTCATCCATCTCGGTCCCATCACGCTCGGCACGTACGGCCTGCTGGTGGCGACGGCGTTGCTCGTTGCGTTTTTTGTGCTGCGCGCCGATTTCCGCCGCCGCGCGCTGCCGATTGACGCGGAGACGGTCGTCGGCATCACAGGCCTCGCCGGTCTCGCCGGAGCGCGCCTCTATCACCTGATGGAAAGCCCGCGCGAATTTTTCGCCGATCCTTGGCCGCTGCTCTTCAGCACGATGGGCTTTGCGTGGTTCGGCTCCGTGATCGCGGGATTCATCGCGCTGGTCTGGCTGGCGCGGCATTACAAAATCAAAATCCTCACCATGCTGGACGCCGCTTCGCCGGCCGCGGCCATCGGCTACGGCGTGGGCCGCATCGGCTGCCTGATTTCCGGCGACGGCGATTACGGCACGCCGACGTCGCTGCCGTGGGGCATGAGCTTTCCCAACGGCATCGTGCCCACCACGCAGCGCGTCCATCCCACGCCGATCTACGAATTCCTGATCGAACTGGTGATCTTCTGGATTTTGTGGCGCTTGGGCGCGCGCGCCATTCGCGATGCACGCGCCGCCGGCATCGTCTTCGCCGCGTATTTGGTGCTCACCGGCATCGCGCGTTTTCTGATCGAGTTCATCCGCATCAATCCGCGCTCATTTTTCGGCATGACCAATGCGCAAGCCGCCAGTCTCGGCTCGATTCTCGCTGGCGCGATTCTGTTCTGGATTGTGCGCGCGCACGGCGATGCGCAGCCGGATCCCGTTTCGCGTCCCGGCTCGAAGGCCGCCCGCTCCAGCTCGAAGGCCGCGCCACCGCGAAACCGCGCTTGACGTTGCCCGCAATCTGACATAGCTTTCGTTCGCAACCTCAACTCCAGGCCAGATTCTCCCAAAGTATCCACGAGTCCTACACGGAGGTAAGCTGATGCAACGTCCTACGGGAGTAGTCCTGATCGCGGCCCTCTACATTATCAGTGCGGTTTTTATGGTTCTCGTCGCCTTGGGTGCTTTCTTCTTCGGCGGCCTTTTGATGACACACGCTGCGGCATGGGGCGTGCCGGTCGGCGGCAGATTCGCCGGCGGAATCGGAGCGTTTATCGGAGTAATTGTGTTGGTGTTCGCGGCGCTGGCATTGGTAGTCGCCATCGGCCTGATCGGCCTGAAGAATTGGGCGCGCGTCGTCGCAATGGTACTTTCCGTTCTCGGCGCGATTGGCGGACTTTTGTCCTTGCTCCCGCTGATGATGCACTTCGCCATGTTCTTGGTTTTCTGGGCGCTAGTCCGCATCGCGATCAACGTTCTGATCGTGTGGTACCTGAACCAGACGACCGTGAAACAAGCCTTCGGCGCGTAGCGCGATTCCACAGTGGCTCGGTGGGCGTGCCGGCGCGCCGGCGCGCCACCGCGTCGTTCACATTTCAATCTTCACAACAGCGCGGGAAGTTTAGTGGCCCGGGGGCGGCGTCGTCGCGGGCGTTGGCGTGGGTGTTGATGCTGGCGCCGGCAGGTCGTTGCGGATATCGATTTCCGCCGCGTCGCCGGTATAGGACGCATCCGACGGCGGCAGATAATACACCACGGCTCGCAAGCCTTCTAAGTTGTGGCAAAAACTGAAGTGGTCCTCTCCGTACCACAGCGTATCGGAAAAGCCGCCTTCGAAGCCTTGCTTGAGATGGAACGTGAGGGTCTGCCCGCCATGATCCAAGACAAAATCCATGCGCTGACTTTGTGCCCGGCAGTTCACCGATTCGATGAACCCTGTCACCTTCTCGCTATTTTGCGCCTGAGCGTCCGATAGCGCTTCGCTTGCCGGCCACTGATCCGCAGGCACTTCGTTCCAAAGTTCGACGGCTTCGTTGTGGTCCGTGCCCGACCAACGCTGTGCAACAAATCGAGCGATAGCCGCGGCTTCCGGGCCGCGCCCCATTCTCAAAAATATCTCGCCCGTTTCCAGACGGTACTCGGCGCGCCACGGTTCAAGCGCTTCTGCCTTCTGCGAAAATTGCAGCGCTTCGTTCAGGTCGCCTGCTTTCACGTCCAGCCGGGCCAATTGAACGTATACGGGAGCGAACTGCGGATTCAACTGCAGGACCGCCGCCAGCGCCGCCCGAAAGGCTTTTTCGTCATCCGCGGCGTCCGATTTCGCGATGGGAGAAAGCATGGTCTTGGCAAACAGCGATAGATACAGCCCCGGATCGAGCGCGTACGCTTTTGAAAACTCAGTGACGGCATCCTCAGTCCTTCCATCCTGGAAAAGAAGGAACCCCGCCTCCTCGTGCGCGAATCCGAGCGTCGGATCGTCCCGCAGCGCTTGCGCCACCAGCGGCACGGCGGTGGCGATTTCGTGCCGCCATAGCTGGAAGCCGGCGAGTTCAGCCTCTGTCTCCGCGGCGCTCAGCGTTCTTGTCGTGAACGTGCTCTCGTCGAGCCCGGATGGAGCCGGAATCACGCCATAAATAAATTGGCCGCGCATGTAAGTATCCAGAGCGCGGTTCATCTTCGCGAAATCGCCGAACACCTGCACAAACGCCGTTTTCTGATCGGTCCCCGACTGCAGCAGGCGGAAAAAATTGTTGATCTTCTCGCCGCGGCCCATGCCTTTGGTAAGCGTCAAAAAATGCACCAGCGCCCACGATTCGCCATAGAACATTTGCACTTTGTCGGCGTCATGGTAATAGGGCGAGCTTTCATCCACGTCGAGCAACGTCTCGATCGGAATCGGCGTGCCCGTGGAGATGATTGGATAGCGCTGGGTGGAAACGCCAAGCAGGATTTTATCGCCATCGAACCGAGTGTACGCGTAGTACTCGGCGATACCCTCGTCTAACCATGTCGGAAGCCAATGCACGTTCATGTGCAGGATCGAATGTGTGTACTCGTGGAAGACGGGCGCCTCTCCCATTGTGTTCATCGTGTCTAGGCGAATCAGGGCGTACTGCTTTTCCCATCCGTGCGTGAAAAAGCCGGCCATTTGATCCGCACCTTTAACGCTCACCAGTGCCGGAGCGACGATTTCCGCCGACGCCAGATCGCGCGGCGCGAAAATCAGCAACGGAGCGCCCGACTCCAGCCGGTAATGAGGAAATTGAGTGGCGAAAACGTAGCGCAGTTTTTCAAAATCGAAAGCCACGCGCCGCCCGTCGTCCACACTGCCGTTCGTCAGAACTCGGAAATGCGGGCTGCGGATTTCGATCCACGGCTGCACGCCAGCCGCGGCGTTGCGCGGGCTCGCCACAATCGTTAAGGCACTGAGCAGTGAAACGAAATAGGCGGTTCTGCGACTCACGGTTAAAGTGCGCTCGCAGGTTTACAGCATTTGCCGCAGCACGTAGCGCAAGATGCCGCCGTGCTGGTAGTAGGCGACTTCTTCCGGCGTGTCGGCTCGCGCGATGGTTTGAAACGTCGTGGTCTTGCCGGAATCGTCGGTTGCGCGCACCGTAACTTTTTTGCGCGGCGAAAGCGCGCCGATTCCCTCGATCGAATATTTCTCCCGCCCTGTGAGCCCCAGCGACGCCGGCGTCTGCCCCGGCTCAAATTCCAACGGCAGCACTCCCATGCCCACCAGATTGCTGCGATGAATGCGCTCGTAGCTTTCCGCGATCACGGCGCGCACACCGAGCAGCAGCGGCCCCTTCGCCGCCCAATCGCGCGAAGATCCCGCACCGTATTCCTTGCCCGCGATCACCACCAGCGGCACGCCTTCTTTCTGATAGCGCATCGCCGCGTCGTAAATGCTCATCGCTTCGCCGCCAGGCAAATGCAGCGTCACGCCGCCTTCGGTGCCCGGCGCAAGCTGATTGCGCAGACGAATATTCGCGAACGTGCCGCGCACCATCACCTCATGATTGCCGCGGCGCGCGCCGTAGGAATTAAAATCCACCGGCTTCACGCCGTGCTCGATCAAGTAGCGCCCCGCCGGCCCATCCGGTTGAATTGAGCCGGCCGGCGAAATGTGATCCGTCGTCACGCTGTGCCCCAGCACCGCCAGCACGCGCGCGTTGCGAATGTCGGCCGGCGCTTCCGGCGATTTCGGCATCCCGTCGAAAAATGGCGGCCGCGCGATGTAAGTCGATTGCGCGTTCCACGCGTACAAATCGCCCTCCGGTATCGGCAGCGAGCGCCAGCGATCGTCGCCGTGAAACACTTCGCCGTATTCCTTCGAGTACATCTGCGTCTTCACCGCCGCGCGCACGGCCTGCTCGATTTCCGCCGGCGAAGGCCAAATGTCGCGCAGATAAACGGGTTTGCCCGCGCGATCTTCGCCGATCGCATCGCTCGAAATATCCACGTCCATCCGCCCCGCCAGCGCGTACGCCACCACCAGCAGCGGCGACGCCAAATAATTCGCGCGCACCAGCGGATGAATGCGCCCTTCGAAATTTCGATTTCCGCTCAGCACAGACACCGCAACCAGGCCCGTCTCCTTGATCGCCGCGCCGATCGGCTCCGGCAGCGGACCGCTGTTCCCGATGCACGTCGTGCACCCGAATCCCACCAATTGAAATCCCAGTTGATCGAGATACGTCGAGAGGCCCGCAGCATCCAAGTAATCCGTCACCACTTTCGATCCCGGCGCCAGACTCGTCTTCACCCACGGCTTGCGTTGCAGCCCGTGCTCGATCGCTTTTTTCGCCAGCAATCCCGCGCCCAGCATCAGCGAAGGATTCGACGTGTTCGTGCAGCTCGTAATCGCCGCGATCACGATCGAGCCATTCGACAGCTCGAATCGATCGCCGTTGTTCTGCACTTCCGCGCGCTTCGGCGCCACACCTTCCATAGCCGTCGCAAAAGAAGTTTTGGCATTTCGCAGCAGCACGCGATCCTGCGGCCGCTTCGGCCCGGCGATCGCGGCTTCCACGCTCGCCAGATCCAGCTCGATCGTTTGCGAATACGCCGGATCGGGCGTCGCGTCCGTGCGGAAAATTCCTTGCCGCTTGGTGTAGTCCTCCACCAGCCGAATGCGTTGCGCATCGCGCCCCGTGAAGCGCAGATACGCCAGCGTCTCTTCATCCACCGGGAAGAATCCCATCGTCGCGCCGTATTCCGGTGCCATGTTCGCGATCGTCGCTCGGTCCGGCAGACTCAAACTCGAAAGCCCCGTGCCGTAGAACTCCACAAATTTATTCACCACGCCCAGCTTGCGCAGCATCTCCGTCACGACCAGCACCAAATCCGTCGCCGTCGAGCCCGGCGCCAGCCGCCCGTGCAGCTTAAATCCCACAACTTCCGGAATCAGCATCGAGAGCGGCTGCCCCAGCATCGCCGCCTCCGCCTCGATCCCGCCCACGCCCCAGCCGAACACGCCCAAGCCGTTCACCATCGTCGTGTGCGAATCCGTGCCCACCAACGAATCCGGATACGCCAGCGTGCGCCCGTCCTCTGCCAGATCGAACACCACGCGCGCCAAATATTCCAGATTCACTTGATGGCAAATCCCCGTGTCCGGCGGCACCACTTGAAAATTTGAAAACGAGTGTTGCCCCCAGCGCAAGAATCCGTAGCGCTCCACGTTGCGCTGAAATTCCATCTCCGCGTTGAACGCAAACGCCATCCCCGAATTGAATTTGTCCACCTGCACCGAATGGTCGATCACCAGCTCCGCCGGCAGCAGGGGATTGATCTTCTTCGCATCGCCGCCCAGCGTGGCCATCGCGTCGCGCATCGCCGCCAAATCCGCCACCGCCGGCACGCCCGTGAAATCCTGCAGCAACACCCGCGCCGGCATAAACGCGATCTCCGTGCTCGCTGTCGTCCCCGGTTTCCAGCTAGCCAGCGCTTCGATCTCCGCGGCCTTCACGAAGCGCCCATCTTCTTGCCGCAGCAAATTTTCCAGTAGCACTTTCAGCGAAAATGGCAGCCGCGCCACCGCGCCCACGCCTTTTTTCTCCAGCGCATCCAGCGCGAAAATGTCGTATTCGCGCCCATCCACCTTCAGCGTCTGCCGTGTGCCGAACGAATTCTTGCGCGCCAATGTCATAAGATTGCGTGTCCTTTCGCGATCTCGCGTCGATCACACAATGATAACGCAATCGCGCCGCGCCCGCAGGGCAGGGTTCTCCCCTGTCGGCCCGCACGGACCACCATCGGACTCTTTGGTTTTGTTTTGTTCGCGCGGATCCGCGCGAGATCTGCCTACTGATCTGTCCCCACCAACTGCACCGCGTCGATTTCCTTCCAGCCCGGGCTGATATTGGTGGCCAGAGTGACTTTCACTTCGGAGGTTTTGTACCCAGTCTTCGGAAACGTGACGAGCAGATAATTCAGCCCCGTCGTCGGATCGTTCCCCGCCCACACCGTGTGCGCCGCGCCGCCATCGTCGATCAGCTCCACCTTGATCACGGTGCCGGAGTTGAACGATTCCCGCACGCGCACTTCCGTCGCATGCACCGGCCGCGGATATTTCAGATCGAGCCATTCGATGCCGGTGTCTTGCGTCTTCGGCGCCCAAGCATTCCCATCGTCGGCGTACTTCTCGACGTTCGGCGCTCCCACCGTCTGATTGGCGGACCACTGTTGTGCGCCTTGCGCATCGTTATAGCTCGAGGACGACGTCGCCGAGATCGCCCACTGGCCATTCGGATCGTTCTTAATCTGATCTTGCTTGACCGCCCAATCGGCCGCGGCAAGTTTCGACGTTGTGTCGGCCCCATTGCTTCCGGCCGCCGGCGCAGCCGGCGCGCTCGGAGCCGCCGCCGGAGCCGCTGGCGCAGTCGTCGTTTGTTGTTGCGATTTCCCGCAGCCGCTCGCCGCCAGCAGAATTCCCAGTCCCAGCAGCGCTGCCGCGGAAATGAATCGATCAATTCGCGCAACGTTCGTGCGCGCGCCCATTTCGCCCAAGCTTTTCATGACTGTGTCCTTCCTATCGAGAAGTAGATCGCGGCCATTCCCGCGCGTGCAAAATATCAGGGTCCCTACAGAATCCTGTTGGCCGGAATCTAGCACACCGCTCGGACCGGCTCAAGACACCAATTACCAAACGTGCGGCGTCAGCCGCCACTTCACCACGCTTCTCCAGGCAATGTGCAAGCAAAAGACGGTGCGCTGTATTTCCGTGTAAAATGGCCCGCGCCGGCTAAGTCAGCCGCAAAGAGGCAACGCCATGACCGAAACTCCGCAAGAATACACAAAGCGCATCCTCGGCAACGTCGAAGGCCAGAACGCCCTGAAGGTCCAATCCGCCACGCCGAAAAAAATCGCCAGCTTGCTGCGCGGAAAGTCCCCGGTGAAATTGCGCAAGCGCCCCGCTCCCGATAAATGGTCCGTCGCCGAAATTCTCGCGCACCTCGCCGACGCCGAAACCGTCACCGCCTGGCGCATCCGCCAAATTCTCGGCGCCCCCGGCACACCCATCCAAGCCTTCGACCAAGACGCCTGGGCCGCCGCGCTCCATTACGCCAAACGCGACGCGCGCCAGTCGCTCGAAGTGTTCCGCGTCATGCGCGAAGCCAACGTCGCGCTCCTGAAATCCCTCTCGCCCGAGCAATGGCAGCACTTCGGCATGCACGCCGAGCGCGGCCAAGAATCCATCGAGCATCTCGTCCGCATGATGGCCGGCCACGACCTCAACCACATCAAACAACTCGAGCAACTCCTCGCCCGAAAGAAAAAATAAAGCGCCGCGCCCCGCGCGCATCTCTCTCCCTTTTAAGTCCTCTGCGATCTCTGTGCCCTCTGTGGTAAGAAAACTGCCTTTGCCCTTAGCCTTTTCCGATCTCTGCGAACCTCTGGCCCCTCCGCGCCTCTGCGTTATCTTTTGACTTGCCGGATCCGTCTACGTTCCGCTTGCATTTGTCTATTCCCGTCATAAGATTCACCTGCTCCAAATCCGCCAATCGCCACGCGCCACGGGGAGACCAAAAATGAATCGTCTTCTAATCTGCTTCGCGCTCTCACTTCTCGCCGGCACTCTCTCCCCCGCGAGCGCCCAATCTCCCAAAATCCGCGTCCTGATCACCGACGGCTACAACAATCACGATTGGCAACAAACCACCGCCATGATCCGCGCCATCCTCGAGCCCACCGGCCTGTTTGACGTCTCCGTCGCCACCGCCCCCGCGACGCCCGGCGATCCCGCCTGGTCCACCTGGCGCCCGAAATTTTCCGACTACGACGTCGTGATCCAGGTCTGCAACGACTACAAGAAACCCAATGTCTGGCCCGTCCCCGTGCAAAAAGATTTTGAGAATTTCGTTCGCAATGGCGGCGGCGTTTACATTTTCCACTCCGCGGAAAATGCCTTCATCGGCTGGAAAGCGTACGAAAAAATGGTCGCCCTGCTCTGGCGCACCGCGGACTACGGCGCCTCAATCCGCATTGACCCCGCCACCGGCAAGCTCGTGCACATCCCGCCCGGAGTCGGCAGCGACACCAATCACGGCCCCAAAGGCGATCGCCTCGTCACCCGCCTCGGCGACGATCCCATCCACGCCGGCATGCCGCGCCAGTGGATGTCGCCCTACATGGAGGTCTATTTCTACACGCGCGGCCCCGCGAAACACGTCCACGTCCTCGCCTACGCGCAAGATTCCAAGCCCGGCCAGGGCCTGTACTGGCCCACCGAGTGGACCGTCCGGTATGGCAACGGCCGCGTCTATGTTTCCCTCTACGGCCACGTATGGCCCGGCGACGTCCAACCCCCCAGCCTCCGCTGCGCCGCCGTGCAAACCATCCTTCCCCGCGCGATCCAGTGGCTAGCGAAGCGCCCCGTCACCTACGCCATCCCCGCCGATTTCCCCACCGCCACCGCCGTCTCCGTCCGCCCCCCATTCCCCTCGCTCCCCCAACCAACACAATAAATTGATCGCGCGACGATTGACCGGCCACATTGAAGCGATCCTCACACCGTGATCTTCGTGCGGCCCCACTTGCGACAATCGAACCCCGGGGTAATTCTGAGCGAAGAGGCGGCTCTTTTTTCTTCTCGTCCGCGTCTGCGCGGACGCCTGCCCGCCGCAGGAGGGAGCCGCCTCGCAGTCGACGAATCCCTCTTCGCTATTGAAATTGCGTCGGTTATGCCATTTCTATTCGAATAACCACATGCCTATATTGACATGTGTGTCATCGCCATGCTATACTGTCACATGAATCGCGAGCCCATCTCACCGTCGCTTCGGCACCGATTCCGCCGCATCCTCGGTTCCTCCGCGCGCAACCGTTCGATGCCCATCGCTTTGCGAACGAATGCAGCGAGGCGTTCCTGCCGCAAGCATTTTCCGATTGTAGGGGCAGAGCTTGTCTCTGCCCGCTGTGCGCCTTTGGTTTTCTCCGCGTTTCAAATCTCAAATTTCCAATCTGAAATTTCCCCTCTTACCGCAATGCTTCCCAGCCCTGGTCCAATTAACGGTTCGCTCACTGGAGCGAATGGCGCCCCCTTCCGAACCGCCAGTTGCAACAGTCAGTTGCAACTAGCACCATTTCCCAGAAGTGTTGATTATAGAGGACTTAGGTCTCACCTAAGTCCCTTTAGAATCAACACTTCCAAGAATTTTCGCACATTTTGTATCTCGCTCATTAGCGGCCACTTGAAGTCTCCTATAATCAACACTTCCACGATTTTTGACTTTAAGCTTCCTAGAATCAACACTTCCAGAAAAACCGGGGGTGGGGGTCCAGTTGCAACCCGAGTTGCAACTGGCGACGCGCGTCCTGGGAACGCCTGCCCGCCGCAGTAGGGCCAATCTCCCGATTGGCGCTTTTGCAGCTTGGGCGATGATCATCTTCATGATCTACAATGGCTCGCGAAAGGAAGATCGCTGACGCCACCATGCGCGCCGTTCTGATCTCGACCTACGAACTCGGCCGCCCGCCATTCGGCTTGGCCTCGCCCGCCGCATGGCTCTCCGCCCGCGGACACACCGTCGCGTGCCGCGATCTCTCGCGCCAATCCGTCGACGAAGACTCGGTGCGCGCCGCCGATCTCGTCGCGTTCCATCTCCCGATGCACACCGCGACGCGCCTGGCCGCCGAGCAAATCGAGCGCGTCCGCCGCCTGAACCCCCGCGTGCACATCTGCTGCTACGGCCTGTACGCCCCGATGAACGTGGAGTTTCTCAAAGCGCTCGGCGTCGCCACGATCCTCGGCGGCGAGTTTGAAACCGCCCTCGCCGATCTAGCCGATCGCCTCGCGCGCGGCGAAACTCGCGAGCCTGGCGTGCAAACGGAGCCGGCAGTTCCAGACGCACCGGCCGAGCCAGTTTCCATGGCGCGGCAAGAGTTCCTCGTTCCGCTGCGCGCGGATTTGCCCGCGCTCGATCGCTACGCCCGGCTGCAAATGCCGAATGGTGAAGAAATCCTCGCCGGCTACACGGAAGCCAGCCGCGGCTGCAAACATCTCTGCCGCCACTGCCCAATCGTCCCGGTTTACAACGGAATCTTTCGCGTCGTCGGCCGCGATATCGTCCTCGCCGACGCGCGGCAGCAAATCGCCGCCGGCGCGCGCCACGTCACCTTCGGCGATCCCGATTTCTTCAACGGCCCGTCGCACGCCCTCGCCATCGTTCGCGCGCTGCATCGGGAGTTTCCCGCCGTCACTTACGACGTGACCATAAAGATCGAGCATCTCCTCCGCCACGCCGATCTTTTGCCCGAGCTTCGCGCGACCGGCTGCCTCTTCGTCACCAGCGCCGTCGAGTCCGTCGATGAGGCAATCCTCGCGCGCCTCGATAAAGGCCACACGCGCGCCGATTTTCTCGCCGTTGCATCGAATTTCCGCGCACTCGGCCTAATCCTTCAGCCGACGTTCGTCCCCTTCACGCCCTGGACCACGCTCTCCGGCTATCGAGATCTGCTGCGCGTAATCGCCGACAACAATCTCGTCGCCAACGTTCCGCCAATCCAACTCGCGATTCGCCTGCTGATCCCTGCCGGCTCGCGCCTGCTCGAGTTGCCGGAAGTGCAGGAACTCGTTCAGCCCTTCGATCGCGCCGGCCTCGCATATCCTTGGCGCCACGCCGATCCGCGCGTCGATGCGCTCGGCCGCCAAGTGCAGCAAATCGTCGAGCGGAGCGAAGCCGCGAAGCTGTCGCGTGCGGAAATTTTCGCTACGATCTGGCGCGCCGCGGCCGAAGGCGTCGCAGCCGAAGATTCAATCTGGCAGCCGCCACCAGGCGAACTTGCCGCCATCCCGCATTTCGATGAGCCGTGGTATTGCTGTGCCGAGCCCGCACGCGAACAGTTCGTCTCCATCGGCGCAGCGCAGGCCGCCGCAGCATCGCCCGCCACTCGCACCGCGGTCGCCGCCATCGACGGTTTCGTGTGAGCCGCGCATGAACTCGCCAGAAAAAAAGTGGCTTCTAATCCTCGCAAGCAAGCTCGGCTACCAAACTCGCGGCTTCATCGCCGCCGCGCAGCGCCTCGGCGTCGAAGTCCTTCTCGGCACGGATCGCTGCCACCAGCTTGACGATCCGTGGAATGATCGCGCTTGGCCGCTCGCGTTTGAGGATCCAGAATCCGCCGCGGAGGAAATCGTCAATCGCGCCCGCGCGAGCGCGCACGCCGCTGGCGCGCCCATCTCCGCAATCCTTGCGCTCGGCGATCGCGCGCCGCTCACCGCGGCTCTCGCCGCGCAGTCGCTCGGCCTCACCTACAACACGCCCGAGTCTGTCGAGAATTGCCGCAGCAAGTTGCGCCAGCGCGAAGTCTTGGCGGAAGCCGACGTGCCCGTCCCCGGATTCTTCTCCTTCTCGCTCTCCGACTCTCCCGATGAGATTGCGAAGCGCGTGAACTTTCCGTGCGTGGTGAAACCGCTGCGCCTCGCGGCCAGCCAAGGGGTGATCCGCGCCAATAATGCCGAGGAATTCCGCGCCGCCGTCGCGCGCACGCGCGCGTTGATTGAATCTCCCGAAGTGCAAGTGACGCGCGAACCTGAACTCGATCGTCTGCTCGTCGAAGACTATGTGCCCGGCGCGGAAGTCGCTGTCGAAGGTCTGATTGATCGCGGTCATCTGCGCATCCTCGCGATCTTCGATAAGCCCGATCCGCTCGAAGGCCCGTTCTTCGAGGAGACGATTTACGTTACGCCGTCGCGTTTGCCCGCCGCCGCGCAAGAGGAGTTGTCCGCATGCGCGCGCCGCACAGCAACGGCGCTGGGCTTGAGCCACGGCCCAATCCACGCCGAATTTCGCTGGAACGATAAAGGCCCGTGGGTGATTGAGTGCGCGCCGCGCCCCATCGGCGGCCTCTGCGCGCGAGCGTTGCGCTTCGGCGAAGCGCGGATCGGCCTCGAGGAGTTGCTCGTGCGCCACGCGCTCGGTATGCCCGGCAGCGACGCCCAGCGCGAAAGCGCCGCATCTGCCGTGATGATGATCCCCGTGCCGGCCAGCGGAATCCTCGACGAAGTTGAAGGCTTGGACCGCGCGCGCGCCGTCGAGCACGTTGACGCGATCGAAATCACCGCGCGCCTTCACGACAAAGTCGTCGCGTGGCCCGAGGGCGCCAGCTATCTAGGTTTTATTTTTGCGCGTGCGGAAAAACCGGAAGAAGCCGAAGCGGCGCTGCGCGCGGCGCACGCGGAGTTGAATTTCAAATTGAACCCGGAGTTGCCGGTGGAAAATCCAGCGACAGGCCGCTTGCCCGCTCGCGGAATCGGAGAAGGGAATTAGCTCTTGGCGCGCTGCGGAACGTATCCTTCCGGCAACTTCGCGCCTTCGCCGAAGAAAAATTCCTGCAGTTGCTCTTCCATGATTTTCTGCGAAGAAGGATCGAGCGGATTGAGGCGATACTCGTTCATCACCATCTTCGAGTGCTCGATCCACAGTTTCCAAGCATCCTTGGATACGTTCTCGTAGATGCGTTTTCCCAGTTCGCCGCGCCACGGCGGGCGATCGAGACCGGGAAGGTCCTTGTCGAACTTCACGCAATGGACCATGCGCGTCCCGGGAGCCGGCGGCTCGCTCGCCGCAGGTTTTGTCGGTCCACAGCTATCATCTGCCACAGAGCTACCCTCCCGGGGCCGGCACCGCCCGCCCAATCAATTTCATTCAAAACAAAATCTTACCACACTGCGCGTGCATCGAATCGAGTGCGAGACTTTCGTGGCGCTGCTTGCGAGACTGTCTGGATTTTGAGACAACAGACGGACGCGCAACAGCGCAATTCATCTCCGCAGGAATGAGGTCGATCGTGTCTTCCACTAAACAAACTACGCCGCAACAACAGGTGATATCGCCCGGACGTTTCGAGAAGCTTTATGCTGACCGCTGCAATCAGCTTCGACACGATCGCGCGATCGCGCGGATTTGGTCGCGCGGCGCGAATTTGTGGAAGCCAAACGATCCGGCCGCGGCGAAAGTCGTCGCCAATCGGCTCGGCTGGATTCCCGTGCTCGACACGATGCGCGCCGAATCCGCGGCCGTCGCGGAATTCGCGCGCGAGATCAATGCGGCGGGAATTCGTTTCATCGTGCTGCTCGGAATGGGCGGCTCGAGTTTGGCGCCTGAAGTCTTCTCGCTCACGTGCCGCGGCGCCGCGGACGGTCGGAAGTTCTTCGTGCTCGATAGCACGGATCCTGCGTCGGTGCTCGAGATCGAGCGCGCCGTGGATTTGCGCCACACGCTTTTCGTGTCCGCTAGCAAATCGGGCCAAACCATCGAGACACTTTCGCAGACGCTCTATTTCCAATCGCGTTTGGAACAAGCGGGCGTGAAACCTTCGGGCGCGAACTTCATCGCGATCACCGATCCCGGTTCGTACCTCGAGCAGTTCGCGCGTGACAACGGATTCCGGCGTGCGTTCCTGAATCCGGCAGACATCGGCGGACGTTATTCGGCGCTGTCATATTTCGGATTGGTCCCCGCCGCGCTTTGGGGAGTGAGCGTGAGCGCTGTACTCGATCGCGCTATCGCTATGCGCGCTGTGTGTGGTCCCGATGCTGCGAGCGGCGCAAATCCGGCGCTCGAACTCGGCGCGCTGCTCGGAGCGGCGGCGCTGGCGAAGTCGGACAAGCTGATACTGCTCTCCACGCCGCGCTTGGTGCCGTTGGGAAATTGGATCGAGCAACTGATCGCGGAAAGCACCGGCAAGGAACTAAAGGGAATTGTGCCGGTCGCAGGAGGTGTTCCACCGTCGCTGGACGTCACGGCCGAGGGCTGCGTGGTGGCGGCGCTACGATTGGCGGGCGACGACAGCGCGGCGCTGGATGCGACGACAGCGGAACTGAAGAAGCGCGGCGCGCCAGTGGTAGAAATCCAGTTGGGGCGCGAAGAGGATTTGGGCGGCGAGTTCTTCAAGTGGGAAGTGGCCACGTCGATCGCAGGCGCGGTGCTGGGAATCGATCCGTTCGACGAACCGAACGTCGCGGAGAGCAAAGCCAACACCGCGCGCATCCTGAAGGACTTTGAGTCGAGCGGCGCGCTGCCTTCCGGCAAGCCGAGTCTGACCGCGTCGGGCGTTGTGGCTTTCGCCGGCGGCGCGACGCCGGGCACGATTGCCGCTGCGGATCTCGCCACGATGCTGGGAACATTCCTTGGCGAGTTGAAGCGCGGCGATTATTTGTCCGTGCTGGCGTATTTGCCGCGCGATGCCACCACCGAGAAGGCGCTGGATCTGTTTCGCGCCGCGCTCAGCCGCAAACTGCCGGTACCGGTGTTGCTGGGTTTCGGACCGCGCTACATGCATTCGATTGGGCAGCTTTATAAGGGTGGTCCGCCGACGGGCCGCTTTCTGTTCCTGACTTCGGCACACAAAGAAGATGTGCAGGTGCCGAAAGCGAAATATACATTTGGGCAGTTGCAAACCGCGCAGGCGCTGGGGGATTTGGAATCGCTGGCCAAGCGCAGCAAGCCGGCTTTGCGATTGCACTTCGCGAATGGGCTTGCGGATGGGTTGGCGGCGCTGGCGAAGCTCGCCGAGAAGGCGCTGGGAACCTGAGCGCGACGAAGAACTGGAGCGGCAAGTGCCCGAAATTACCACACTTTTTTGGGACGTCGGCGGCGTGATGCTGTCGAACGGGTGGGACACCCCGGAGCGCGCCGCTGCCATTCGCAAATTCGATTTGGACGCAGCGGATTTCGAGGCGCGGCATGAAGTGGAAAATCCGGCGTGGGAATGCGGCCAGATCACGCTAGCGACGTATCTCGAGCGCACAGTTTTCTACAAGCCGCGTGCGTTCACGCCGGACGAATTTCGCGATTTCATGTTCGCGCAGTCGCGTGACCTGCCGGAGGGCCACATCGTGGCGGATGAACTTGCGCGCAGCGGGCGCTACCTGATGGCAGTGGTGAACAATGAGTCGCTCGATCTGAATCTTTATCGCATCCGAACGTTCGGACTGCGGCGTAGCTTTTCCACTTTTTTCAGCTCCTGCTTTGTGGGTGCGCGCAAACCGGACCGCGAGATATACCGTGTTGCGCTTGACGTGACGCAAAGCGAGCCGGGAAAATGTTTGTTTATCGACGATCGCGCGGCGAATCTGGCAACTGCGCGGCAAATGGGAATGCACACGATTCAATTTCGGGACGGCGCGCAATTGCGGCGCGAGTTGGGCGAGCAGGCCATCGTCTGGCAGCCGTCCGCGTGAGAATTCGATTCCGAGATATCCAAACCAGGAGGCAATGAAATGGAAATTGGAATGATTGGCCTTGGGAAAATGGGCGCGAATATGGTGGAGCGCCTGGTGCGCGGCGGCCATCGCGCAGTTGGCTACGATCAGGATCCGAAGGCGGTCGCGAAGGTCGTGGCTGTGGGCGGAGAGGGCGCGGATTCGCTGGCGTCACTGGCGTCAAAGGTAAAGGCGCCGCGCACGATTTGGATCATGGTGCCCAACGGCCCGCCGGTGGACCAAACGATCTCCGGCCTGTTGCCGAATTTGACGAAAGGCGATTTATTGGTAGATGGAGGGAACAGCAATTACAAAGAGTCCATTCGCCACGCGGCGGAATTGAAAGCGAAAGGGTTTCTTTTTGTGGACGCCGGCACAAGCGGCGGGGTCTGGGGCTTGAAGGAAGGCTACAGCCTGATGGTCGGCGGTGAACCGGACGCGGTGAAGCGATTGCAGCCGGCGTTGGAAACGCTTGCGCCTGCGAAGGATCGCGGTTGGGGACACGTGGGTCCCGCGGGCGCGGGCCATTTCGTGAAGATGGTGCACAACGGAATCGAATACGGAATGATGCAGGCTTACGCAGAGGGCTTCGCGGTTCTGAAGCGCAAAGAGCAGTTCGCGCTCGACCTGCATCAGGTGGCGGAGATTTGGCGCCACGGCAGCGTGGTGCGCTCCTGGTTGTTGGACCTGACGAGCATGGCGCTGGAGGAAAATCCGCATCTCGATGGGTTGGCGCCGCGCGTGGCGGATTCCGGGGAAGGTCGCTGGACCGTAGCCGAAGCGATCGATTTGGATGTGCCGGCGCCGATCATTACGCTTTCGCTGATACAGCGATTGACGTCGCGCGATTCCGATTCGTTCTCCGACAAACTGCTGGCCGCGATGCGCCACAAATTCGGCGGGCACGCCTTGCCGGGCCCGGTCAAGAACGTTTAGACGATTCGGCGTCGCAGCGTGTCTCATATTGGAGATGACGCTGCTTTCGATTGAGCCTGGAGGAGATCAGGACCGTGGTCTCGTCAAGGGCGCGCGGCGATGCACTGAGGCGCATCGTTCGCAATCGTCGTGGCATGGAGTTCGAGGGTCGTAGGCGTGGAATCCCCGACTTCAACATGCTTGGCGAATGTTTTGACGGTCGCCCACTCATCTGGACCGAATTCCCAGTCGCGCACAGCTTCGCTCAGCGCCACCACGTCGTAACTCCCAGGTTGCACGCCGGCAAAGTCGAAGTTTCCGTTTAGATCCGTGCTCGTTGACCTGAAAACGTAACGGGAATCTTCACCTTGCGAGATAAGTTTGACGTCTGCTTCCGAAACAGGTGCCGCCGAAGCGTTGACGACATTGCCCCGGACGTCCCCCGTCGCGCGCTCCATAGTCACCACGAGCGCCTCCGTTGGTGTCCCCTCGAGAGTCAGTCCCTGGGTAAGCACATCCTGTTCGCCAAAACGGGCAGATTTCAAGTAGAGCGGATCTTCGCTGAATAGGAAGAGCTTGTAATGGCCTGGCCGCAAAGCGGGGTAGGGCAGTTCGCCAGTGGTTGCAATGGGCCATCCGGAATCGTCCATGCCATCCATTCCCTCCCAATCCGGTTGCAGTCGGAGACGCGAGGAGTACGCGGTACTCGGTCGAAAATCGTCAGGAAGGTGGACGCTTATTCGCAATGCAACAGGCGCTTGGAGGGTCAGTACCGTGTCCTTAGGGTCCGCGTCTCTGACCGTGAACCGTAGTCGGGCGCCTAGGTCCATCGTGTTGGTGCCTGTATACGTCTCCAATTCGTACGAACCAGGAGCCAAGCGAGTAATGGTAAGCACCCTTGCGTAGTGATCGTATTCATCATCCCAATCGGTCAGAAGCTGCCCGTACTCGTTACGGAGTCCGCTGATTGGCTCGAAGTCGCGCTTGAAGCTTGCTGGGACGGTCAATTGAACGCGTGCTTGGTATGTCGAACGGGGACTCAGCCCGAAGTCCACGTGAAGCTGCTGCCCGGCGCCCACGCAGACCGGAGTCGCGGACGACAGAAAGGCCGCGCTATGAAAGTAGACTGGTAAATAGCCCTTCTTCACTGCGGCAACATCAGAATATTTGCGTGGAGGGTCGACAAATGCTTCAACGAAATAGCTTCCCGGTTTCAATGCACCGATTCGAAACTTCCCGTCCTTGTCAGTCAGAGCGTCAGAGTCCCCACCCCGATATTGATAACGCCACAGGCGGCGCCTTCCAAAATCGTATCGCTCGCCGATCGCAGCCACGGAGACGCCCGACATCGGTCGGCCTTCCTCATCGACGATGCGACCAGAGATGATTCCTTCAGGCCAAAGCCTCAGGTGCACCGTGCGAACGATGCCCGCAGCCAAATCAAATTCGTCATCGCCGCTGCCGTTAAGCACGATGGAGTCAGACAGGAACCCGGGCGCCTCACCGTTGACGGTATAGTGCCCCGCTGGGCGACCAGTGAAGACAAATCTACCCTCCGAATTCGCGTCGGTTGGGAAACAACGCCGAACGACCCTATCATCCTTTGGAGCGTCGCAGAGGTAGACCTTAGCGCCGCGGACCGGCTCGCCGGTGGCGACATTCGAGACAATGCCTTCGACCCTACCATTTCCTTCAACCTTGGCTGTCTGCGCGTTCATGCCGAGGGAGATGACGCAGACAAGAGAAAGCCCCAGCATTTTCAGGAGCTCAGTTTGAAATGAAAGGCCTCGCACAGTTCGGAGATTCATACATCCAGCATGCTACTCCTCGTCCCCTGACAGAGTATAGCGAGTGCCAGGATTCTGTCCGTGTGATCGGCTATTCGGGACCCATCCCGGGCGAAGGTTTCTAAGTCCCAATACGTCGGATGAACGGACGTCTGGGGTCCACTTCTCCGGTTTGCGCGGGTGTCAGGAGTTATCGCGATTGGACTAGGATGGCCATCGGCAGGGCGCGCCGAGTGACCGCGCCTGGAAGGGTCGTCATTCGTAGCGCAGGGCGACCATCGGGTCGGTACGCATCGCGCGGCGGGCGGGGATGTAACATGCCGCGAGCGCGACGATCACAAGGATGATGGCGACTCCCACGAACGTGAGCGGATCGTGGGCGCTGACGCCGAAAATCATTTTGGTCATCAGGCGCGTGAGCGCGAGCGCCGCGGCAATGCCGATCGCAACGCCCGACAGCGCGAGTTTCGTGCCTTGCCCGAGGACGAGACGCAAGACGTCCGCCGGATGCGCTCCCAGCGCGAGACGCACGCCGATTTCGTGGACGCGCTGGCCAACGATATAGGAAATCACGCCGTAAATGCCGATCGCTGAAAGAAGCAGCGCGACTCCGGCGAAAACGCCCAGCAAAATCATCGCAAAGCGGCGGGAAGCGAGAGAATCGGAGATGACATCATCCAGCGGCTGCGTCCCATACATCACCATTTGACTGTTGATTTCTTCAAGCGCGTGGCGAAGTCCCCCGAGCGCGGAGAGCGGCGAGCCATCCGTGCGCACCACGGCTCCGACGCCGCGCGCCACAAGTGGCACGAATTGATCAGGGACCTGCATGATGGGGAGGTAGAACTGCGCCAGAATGGGCGAGTGGCTGCCTTCGTCCAAGCCCCATTGCTTCACGTGGCCGACCACGCCGACGATTTCGGGCGTGGTGCCGATGATTTCAAGATTCACGCGCTTGCCGATGGGATCGTCATTGCCGAAAGCCAGGCGGGCGAACTCCTGGTCAACGACCATCACATCTGGTGAGTGTGGATTGTCGTCGGCTGTCAGAAACCGGCCGCGGAGCAGCGGAATTCCCAGCGCCTTCAGATAGTCGGGCTGAACGCAATAGAAGAGTGCCGACTTCGTATCGGCGTCGCTGGTGGGTTTAGGCTGGCCCTCTAGCCAAAAGCCGACGTCCGAATCACCTTCCATCGGCGTGGAACCGATCTCGATCGAGACGGACTGCACGCCGGGAACGGCAGCGAGGCGGTCGTGAAGCTCAAGAAGCACTGCGCGAATCTGATCCGGCGTGCCGCCAAAGGGTTGGGACGAGCCGACGTTGAGATTCATCGCGTTATGCGGATTAAAGCCTGGGTTTACTCCCCAAAGCGTGGCTAGGCTGCGGATCATCAGGCCCGCGCCGACCAGAAGCACAAGCGCAAGGGCCATTTCGACCACGACGAAAGTGTTTTGGGTGCGATGGCGTAACCCGCTGCCACCCCGGCCGCCTTCCTTCAGGGATTCATGCAGGTCGCGATTGGCCGTCTTGAGCGCTGGAACGAGCCCGAAGACAATCCCCACAAAAATCGAGATGCCGAGAGTGAATAGCAGCACGGTCACATCGAGATGGATTTCGTTGGCGCGCGGCAGGGCATCGGGCAGCACGCGAAGCGCCGCGCGAGTGCCCCACGCCGCGATCAGCAGACCGAGCGCGCCGCCGACAAGCGAAAGCAACACGCTTTCGGTGAGCAGTTGACGTACAACGCGCGCCTGATTGGCGCCAAGCGCGGCGCGAATGGCGAATTCGCGCGTGCGGCCGGTGGCGCGGACAAGAAGCAGATTGGCCACGTTGGCGCAGGCGATCAGCAGCACGAATCCGACGGCAGCGAGAAGGACCAGAAGAAACGGGCGAATGTTGCCGACGACGTCTTCGCGCAGCGCGATCATCGTGACGCCGCTGCCCTTGTCCACATCAGGGAATGCATTTGCGAGGCTGTTCGCGATCGAATCCATATCGGCTTGGGCCTGCGGCAAAGTGACGCCTGGCGCGATCCGCCCGACGGCGTCCATGCCCATGCTGGTGCGCCGATCACGAAACAGCGGCGCGTTCCATTGGCCGATGGGAACGAAGACGTCGGGCTTGTCCCAGAAATTGCCGCTGTGGTAATGAAAGTCACCGGGGACGACTCCGACGATCGTGTAATCCGTGCCGTTTAGCGTGAGAGTTCTGCCAACGGCGCCGGCTGCGCCCGCAAACTTCCGCTGCCAGATTCCGTCGCTGATCATTACGACGGGCGGCGCGCCGAGCTGATCCTCCTGAGGCGAAAACGAGCGGCCGGCAACGGGCTTCACGCCGAGAAGCGAGAAGAAGTTCGCCGATACCATTTCCATTTTCACGCGCTCGGGTTCGCCCATTCCTGTCATGTTGGAATCGTCGCTGCGGAACGCTGCCATGCCGGCAAAGGCATGATTCTCGCTGACCCAATCGAGGAAATTCGGATATGAGATGGAGGAGTGTGTGAACGTGCGCGTGTGCGAATAGAGCGCGACGAGGCGGTCGGGCTGCGCGTACGGAAGCGGGTTGAGCAGGACGCCATCGACAACCGAGAAGAGCGCCGTGTTGGCTCCGATGCCGAGGGCCAGCGTGAGGATCGCGATAGCGGTGAAGCCGGGCGACTTCACCAGAATGCGGATCGCGTAGCGGATGTCCTGCAGAAAGGACGTCATCAAGTTGCCTCGGCAAAGAGTGTATGTCCGCGCCGGGGCATTTTGCAGCCCGGGCGGCTAAATGAGAGTACGAGCGAAGGGAGGGAAAAGTTCCTCGGCACGATGGACGTATCCAGGGTGTTCGGGCGTGCAAGGGATTGGCGGGCGCGCGGGCCACATGGCGTTCCGCAAACTGCGCCACTGGCTGCGGGCCGATCATGTGGCCGAGCGGTGGGGCGACGTGCTACATTGATTGGCCCAGGTGTGCTGCGACCTCGGAAGGGCTCGCGAAATATTTTCGCCACGAGGGGCGCAGTCCTTCCCGCTGTGCGAGGCTGCAAACGTTGGGCATTTTCGCTATATATTTGAGCTGCGATGCATACCGTCCGCGTTGACGCGTGCAGGATTTCGCGATCCGCGCCAGGACGCACTAGGAGACCGAAATGACCGAAGCAACTTGCGACATCGGATTGATTGGATTGGCCGTGATGGGCCAGAACCTGGTCCTGAACATGAACGACCATGGCTTCAAGGTGGCGGTGTTCAATCGAACCGTGTCGAAGGTGGACGATTTCATCAACAACGAAGCCAAGGGAACGAAGGTGGTCGGCGCGCATTCGATGGAAGAGCTGTGCGCGCTGTTGAAGGCGCCGAAGCGAATCATGGTGATGGTGAAGGCCGGCGAAGTGGTGGATCAGACGATCGCGCAGATCGTGCCGTATCTGAAGCCGGGCGACATCATCATTGATGGCGGCAATTCGCTGTTCACGGACACCAATCGCCGCACCAAGGATCTGGGCGCGAAGGGAATTCTGTTTATCGGCACGGGCGTTTCGGGCGGAGAAGAAGGGGCGCGCCACGGCCCGTCGATCATGCCGGGCGGCGCGAAAGAAGCGTGGCCGGCCGTGAAGCCGATTCTGCAGGCCATCGCCGCGAAAGTGGAAGACGGCACGCCGTGCTGCGACTGGGTGGGCGAAAACGGCGCGGGGCATTACGTGAAAATGGTGCACAACGGCATCGAGTACGGCGACATGCAATTGATCGGCGAGGCTTACCATTTGCTGAAAGAAGTCCTTGGACTGACCGCCGATGATTTCGCCGGAGTGTTCGGTGAGTGGAACAAGGGCGAGCTGGACAGCTATCTGATCGACATCGCCGCGCAGATTTTCGCGAAAAAGGATGAAGACGGGAAGCCGCTGGTCGATAAGATTCTGGACACGGCGGGACAGAAGGGAACGGGAAAGTGGACGGCGATTTCCGCGCTGGACCTGGGGCAGCCGGTGACGCTGATCGGCGAAAGCGTATTTTCGCGATGCTTGTCAGCGCTGAAGGAAGACCGTGTGGCGGCGTCAAAAGTGCTGAAGGGGCCAGCGCAGCGGCCGGTGATCGCCGACAAGAAAGCGTTCATCGAGGAAGTGCGCCGCGCGCTGTACTGCTCGAAAATCATCAGCTACGCGCAGGGCTACATGCTGCTGCGCGCGGCTGAAAAGGAATACGGCTGGAAGCTGAACATGGGCGGCGTGGCGCTGATGTGGCGCGGCGGCTGCATCATTCGCAGCGTTTTCCTGGGCGACATCAAGAAAGCTTTCGACAAGAATCCCAACCTTCACAACCTGCTGCTGGACGATTTCTTCTCCGGCGCGCTGCAGAAATATCAGGAGTCCTGGCGCAAGGCGCTGATTCAGGGAATCTCGTTTGGCGTGCCGATGCCGGCGTTCTCCACGGCGCTGGCATTTTACGACGGCTATCGCACGGCGCGGCTGCCGGCGAATCTGCTGCAAGCACAACGCGACTTTTTCGGCGCGCACACGTACGAGCGCGTCGATAAACCTCGAGGCGAATTCTTCCACACGAACTGGACCGGCCACGGCGGCCGCGTCGCATCGGGCACTTACACCGCCTGAAATCGGGGCGGCTGTGATTACATTTTCGCTTTTGCGGCGCTGAGCCCAGCGCGGCGCGGAATCATTTTCTGTTAAGCTATCTGCCGCGATGCTCGGCAAAAACGGCGGATATAGTGTGCCATCCGCCGCGCAGAAGCGAGGACCGTAACCATGGCCCAAACCGAAATGATTGCGCCCGATGCCGCTGGCGTGCTGTCGCCGCGCCGGATCGGCGCCGTGGAGGCCTGCGCGATCGTGATCTTCGGCGCTTCCGGGGATTTGGCGCAGCGCAAACTGATTCCGGCGCTGTACGACTTGGTGGCGGCGAAGGTGTTGGCGCGGCGATTCAAGATAGTGGGCTACGCGCGCACTCCGATGAGCGACGACGCGTTCCAGGCCAAGGCCGCGGATTCAGCGCGGAAGGGCAGCGACACGGGACCAGTGGATGAAGAGGTCCTGAAGAGTTTCGCGCAAAGTTTTTCGTACGTGCACGGCGATTACGACAAGCCGGAAGGCTTCGAGAAATTGGCGAAGCACCTGGACGAGTTGGATACCGACTGTCAACTCGAAGAGGACCGGCTTTTTTATTTGGCAACGCCGCCGGAAGTTTATCCGTTGATCATCCAGCAACTGCAGAATGCAGGCCTTGCGAAGCCCTCAAACCCGAAAGCCTGGGTGCGAATCATCATCGAAAAACCGTTTGGCCGGGATTTGGCGTCGGCGAAAAAACTGAACCAGACCGTGCTGAGCGTGTTCGATGAATCGCAGGTTTACCGGATCGATCACTACTTGGGTAAGGACACGGTGCAGAATCTCTTGGTGCTGCGATTCGGCAACGGAATTTTCGAGCCGATCTGGAATCGCAATTTTGTGGATCACGTGCAGATCACGGCGAGCGAAGGCTTGGGCGTAGAGCAGCGCGCGTCGTTTTACGAGAACACCGGCGCGGTGCGCGACATGATTCAAAGCCACATGCTGCAACTCGCGGCGCTGGTGGCGCTGGAGCCGCCGGCGGTGTTTGATGCGACCGCTGTACGCAACGAAAAAATCAAGGTCGTGCAATCGATCCGCGCTTTCACTCCCGAAAGCATCGCTACCGACACCGTGCGCGGGCAGTATGGCCCCGGCACGTCGGCGGTTGGCGCGGCACTGGGTTATCGCCAGGAGAAGGGCGTCAAGCCGGAATCTTCCACCGAGACGTTCGCGGCGATCAAGCTGACAGTGGACAATTGGCGCTGGGCTGGCGTGCCATTTTATTTGCGCACGGGCAAGCGATTGGCGCGGCGGATGACGGAGATTGTGATTCAGTTCCGCCAAGCGCCGCACGTGGTGTTTCGCGGGCAGGACGTGGAATCGAATCGGCTGGTGCTGAACATTCAGCCGCACGAAGGCATCTCAATTTCCTTCGGCGCGAAATTGCCAGGCCAGGAAATGCGCGTGCAGAGCGTGGAGATGGATTTCAGTTACCAGAAAGCATTCGGCACGGCGGAGCGCAGCGCGTATGCCACGCTGCTGAACGATTGCATGCGCGGCGACGCCACGCTATTTGACCGCGCCGACAGTGTGGAAGCCACTTGGGAGCTGGTGGATCCGATCTTGGAAGCGTGGAGCAGCAAGCCACCTGTGTTTCCGAACTATTTCGCGTGCACCTGGGGCCCTGCGGAATCCGATGCCCTGTTGGAGAGAGATGGAAGAGCCTGGCGCAATCCCCAGTAGCGTGACGCGAGAAATTCTGCCGGGCGTGCGCGTATGCCGCGACGCCGACGCCGTAGCACGCGCGGCCACGCGGCAATTTGTGGATTGGGCGTGGCAATCGATCGCGCGCGACGGAAAATTTTGCGTGGCGCTTTCCGGCGGGCATACTCCGCTGGCGATGTACGCGCTGCTGGCGACGCCGGAATATCGCGCTCAAGTGGATTGGCCGCGTGTGCATCTGTTTTGGGGCGACGAACGCGCCGTGCCACCCGACGATCCGCAGAGCAATTACGGTGCGGTGCGGCGCGAACTGCTGTTGAAGGTGCCGATCCCTCCGAACAACGTTCATCGCATGGAAGCTGAAAGCGCGAACATCGGCCGCGCCGCGCAAAATTATGAAGAAATATTGCGCGGCAATCTCGATCTGGACGACCGCGGCTTCCCGCGTTTTCATCTGATCTTGTTGGGTATGGGAACGGAAGGGCACACCGCGTCGCTTTTTCCCGGTTCACGGACGCTGCGGAACACTTCGCGCTGGGTGAGTACGCCGATGGTTGCGAAGCTCGGCGCGCGGCGCATGACGCTGACGCTGCCGGTGTTGGACGCAGCTGAACGCGTTCTGTTCCTGATCACCGGAAGCGGCAAGGCCGAGTTGCTGAAGCAGGTGCTCGACGGAACCACGGAGCCGCCGGTGCCGGCGCAGCTCGTGCAGCCACATAGTGGGGCGCGATATTTTCTGATCGATGAGGCCGCCGCGGCGTTTTTGACTTCGACCGCGGATTCCGAATCGCTTTCGCGGCGCGCGTCGGATCGCCGGAGAGTACGATGATTCTCGGCGGGGATGTCGGCGGAACGAAGTGCAATCTTGCGCTGTTTGAGCCGCGGGGCGATCGATTGGAAACGGTCGTCGTGCGGCGCTATCCGAGCAACGGGTTCGATAAATTCGAGAAGATCGTCGCGAAATTCCTGGAAGACGCGCGCGCCGAACTGGGCCACGCACCGCAAAAAATCGAAGCGGCCGGATTCGGCGTTGCGGGGCCGGTGGTGGCGCACCGCGTGAAGGCGACGAATCTGCCGTGGGTGGTGGATGGCGCGGAGCTTGCAAAGCAGCTTGGCACGCGGCACATCGTGCTGCTGAACGATCTGGAGGCGTGCGGATATAGCATCGAACTGCTGCGCCCGGCGGAACTGGCCACGCTGAATGCCGGCCAGCCTGCGCCGCGCGCCGCGAAAGTTTTGATCGCCGCGGGCACGGGGCTCGGCGAAGCGATTTTGTATTGGGATGGCACGCGCTATTTCGTCGCGAGTTCGGAAGGCGGACACGCGGATTTGGCGCCTCGGACGGAACAGGAAATCGAGTTGCTGCGATATCTGAAGAAGAGCGAAGAGTGCGTGAGTTGGGAGATGATTCTTTCCGGGCGCGGCTTCCTTACCATCCACAATTTTCTCGATCCTTCCGCGAAACATCCGAGCTTCGATCAGCCCGGCGTGGATGCGGCTCCGGAGATCACCGAGCAGGGCCTGGCGGGCACGTGTGCTGTATGCGTGCGCACCCTCGATCTTTGGACGGCGATGTATGGCGCCGAGGCTGGCAACATGGCGCTGCGGGCGATTGCGCGCAACGGCGTGTACATCGCCGGAGGAATCGCCGTGAAGATATTGCCCAAACTGAAGGATGGCACGTTCTTCCGCGCGTTCTGCCACAAAGCGAAGTTCGGGGCGATGCTCGCGCAGATTCCCGTACACGTCGTGCTGAACGAGAAGGCGCCGCTACTGGGGGCGGCGACGCAGGCGGCGCGGTCGGTGGGCGCTTGAAGCGGCGCCATCTTTATAAAAGAAGTCGCAACAGCGTAGCAAAACTTTTCATTGAGATACCGCTTGCAACCGGCGGCGATATGATTTACATGAGTGCTACGGTTGGCCTATCAGCATGGCTCTAGCAAAGCATTGCTCAGCGCCGGAGTGTTCTTACCCGGCTACAACTACCCTTGAGGGGCGCGAGCTCTGCGAGGAACACTTCATCGTGTCCGCCTATCGCTTTCTGGATGACGCCGCGATTCGCTTGCGCCATTCGTCGTACCAAGGAACTGCGGCGGCGAGCATCGCGCGCGAACTGGACGATTGCATGCGCGCCACGACGCGTCTGGCGATGTCCGCCGCCGAACCCAACAATTTGGCGCGGGCGCGGCTGATCGACATTCTGTTGTGGGCCGCCGAACTCTCCAAGCAAGTGCGCCGCGGGCCGCGTACAGGCATGGTGATCGGCGTGGTCCTGACGGGAACCACCGGCGGCGAATCCTGGGAAGAAACTACCGAGACGAATACAGTTTCGCGCCACGGTGCTTCGCTGAATTGTGCGCGAGGGCTGGCGCAAGGCGACGCGGTGAACGTAAGGCGCACGGACACGGGACAGCAAGGCACGGCGCGCGTGGTATGGGCGACTCGGAAACATGAAGGGAATTTCGAGCTGGGATTGGAATTCATGAGCGACGTGAATCTTTGGGGTATCGACTTCGATCCGCCAGGTGAGGTGCGCCGCCAGGCGCGATCGGACGCGGAAGCTGATTAGCGTCGTGCCGAATATTGGCCCGTCCAGGCACTTTTGCGATTCGAGCGCTTCGCGCCGGCAAACAAATCAATAGGTTCGGCTGGAACGATCGCGGCTCTCTTCCCATTGAAATCTCCAAACAGCATCTCTGCACTGCCCCTGGCTCGCGCGGCGGCGATGGTACACTGTCACTTCCAGGCATTAGCTGCGCTTCAGGCCGCGAGCTGGCCGAAGAGCACGTGGACGCACTCGGAGGCAAATAGCGCTGATGGCGGTCTCGGTCTCACTTCCGGACTTGCAGGAGTTTTACGCCGCGGAATTCGCGCGGATCCGCAAGACATTCGAGGCCGATGGCGACGGGCCGAAGGCCGTCAGTTCCGGCACGGCCCTGGTGGACGCATTGATCGCGCGGTTGCACGCGGCGTTATTCTCGCTGGATCCTGACGGGCCACCGAAGACGTGTTTAGTCGCGCTTGGCGGCTATGGACGCCAGATTCTGCTGCCGCAATCCGACATCGATCTGCTGTTTTTGCACGAAGACGCGACGGCGGCGGCGCAGGCCAAGGAATCTACGGCCGAGCTGTGCCGAATTCTGTGGGATCTTCGGCTGCGGCTGGGACAGAGCACGCGGACGATTGCGGAGCTTGAGACTTTCAATCCGGACGACCCGGAATTTTCGATCGCCGTGCTGGATTGCCGGCGGCTAGCCGGAGATGCGAATCTTTTTACGCGCATGCGCGAAAGCGTACTGCCGAAAGTGGTGGCGCGCGAACGCAGAGACCTGATCGCGGGACTTGAGGGATTGACGGAAAAACGCCACACGAAATACGGCCACACGATTTTCCACCTTGAGCCAAATATTAAGGAAGCGCCCGGCGGGATTCGCGATTATGACGTGGCGCGTTGGCTCGTGCGCATCTCCGAGCTGGAAAAAACCAAGCAGTGGGTGGACCCCGCCATGCAATGGCCGCGCGAATTGGGCGAGGAAGCGACGCGCGGGTTTCGATTTCTGCTGACGGTGCGCTGCTTCCTGCATTATCGCCGCGGCCGCGACGACAACTCGCTCTCCTACGAGTTCCAGGATGAGGCGGCGTCGCTGGGACTGGGCCTCGAGCCGCGGCGGCCGGTGCAGCCGGCGGATTGGATGCGCACGTACTATCGCCACGTGCGCGCGATCGACCGTCTGGTGACGCAAATGATCGACGAAATTCCCGCCGCGCCGTCGTATCTCTACGATTCCTATAGGGATTGGCGGTCGCGGCGGTCGAACGCCGATTTCGGCGTACGCCACGAGCACGTGTACCTGCGAAATCCGCAGATGCTTGCGGATCCGGCCGCGCTGCTGGCGCCATTTGAATTCGTCGCGCGCCACGGAATTCCGCTGAGCGGCCAGGCCGAAGAGCAAATCGGGCAAGCCGCGGCGAGCGCGGGAGAAGCGGCGGCGCATATCGCGGATCTTTGGCCGCAGCTGCGCACGATTCTCAATTTGCCGCACGCCGCGGACGCTTTGCGCGCGATGAATCGCGTGGGGCTGCTGAGTTTGCTGATTCCGGAATTTCGCGCGATCGACGCGCTGGTGATCCGAGATTTCTACCATCGCTACACAGTTGATGAGCACACGTTTCGCACCATCGAACACGTGCATCGCGTTCTGCAGCCGCAACAGGATTGGGAGCGCGGCTTCGGAGAAATTCTGAAAACCCTCGAGCGGCCCGAGTTGCTTTACCTGGCGCTGCTGCTGCACGACGTGGGCAAAGGAATGCCGGAGGACGATCACGTTATCGGCAGCCTGCAAGTGGTGGACGCGGTTACGAAGAGGTTGAAGCTTACCGACGACGAGGCGGCGACGGTGCGCTTTTTGGTGGGCAGCCATCTGGAAATGTCCGCGACGATGCAGCGCCGCGACGTCTTCGATCCCGCCACGATTCGTATCTTCGCGGAAAAAATGGGAACCACCGAGCGCTTGAAAATGTTGTGCTTGCTGACCTATGCCGATATTCGCAGCGTGAATCCCGAAGCGTTGACGCCGTGGAAGGCCAACGCTCTGTGGCATCTGTATGCGCGCGCGTCGAATTATTTAGTGGAGAGCGTCGATGAAAAAAGATTTCACGCCGCGGGCGAAGAAGGCCGCGAGGTCGAACGCATCCTGCCTTTTCTGGGCGCCGCGCCGGATGCCGCCGCGGTGGCCGCATTTCTGGAAGGTTTGCCGCTGCGCTATCTCGCCAGCCACGGCCCGGAGCAAATCGCGCAGGATTATGCGATGTCGCGCCGGCTGGGCGGCGAGCGAATCGAGTTGCGTCTCGCCAAGCGCAATCATTTATTCGAACTGCGTTTGCTGACCGACGATCGGCCGTTTCTTTTTGCCAACGTCGCGGGCGCGCTATTTTCGTGGGGCATGAACGTGGTGAAGGCCGATGCGTTCGCGAGCCAGGCGGGCCTGGCGCTGGACAGTTTTGAATTCGCGGACCTGCATCAGACGCTCGATCTGAATCCTTCCGAGCGCGAGCGCTTGGCGGAAAGCGTTCGGGACGTTCTTTCCGGCCGCACGAGTCTGGAAACGTTGCTCGCGCGCCGCTCAGGCGCGCCCGCCGGCGCTGAGCCGAAAGTTGCCGTGCCGACGCAGCTTCGCTTCGACGATTCCGCGTCGAGCCACAGCACGCTGCTGGAATTGATCGCGCAGGATCGCCCCGGCTTGCTCTATCGAACCAGCCGCGTGCTGGCCGAAGGCGGTTGCAATATTGAGATCGCGCTGGTGGATACCGAGGGACCGAAAGCCATCGACGTTTTTTACCTCACGGCGTCCGGAAACAAACTCGATGCCGCGCGGCAAGAGACGCTGCATGCCGCGCTGCTTGTGGCCCTCGGCGCCGTATAGTTCCGGTAGCGGCGCGGCATCTTGTTCCTTGACTTAGCGAGGGAATCGCTTATCATAGTTGCGCGATGATTTCATTCACCCGTACCAGCGGCACGATTATTATTCGCAACGGAGGTACCACCTCCACGTCGCGCGCCGCGGACCGTGCGGGGGAGGCAAGATAAGCAGGACGGCAATCGTAAGTTCCCTCGAAGCGGCCCGCGGCGGATGAAGCCGGCGGGCCGTTTGCATTTATGGGCGCCGGCGCCGCGGGAAATTCGATGTGGCGGCGCGCGAGGCCGGACAGGGAATTGCTAACTCGAGATTGAGAGAGGCACCATGGCGACACGAAAAATTCGTGCAGGAATTCTGGGCGCGACCGGCGCGGTCGGCCAGCGATTTTTGCAATTACTGGCAAATCATCCGCAGTTTGAAGTGACGGCGCTGGCGGCTTCGGATCGCTCGCAGGGCAAGACGTATGCGCAGGCGTGCACCTGGCGATTGCCCGGAGGCATGCCGGCGTACGCGAAAGATTTGCCGGTGGAAGCGCCGGAGCCGCCGCTGGATTGCGATTTCGTTTTCTCCAGCCTGCCATCCGATTCGGCTCGCGACGTTGAGGAAAAATTCGCGCGCGCCGGATATCCGGTGGTCAGCAATTCCGCGGCTTGGCGCATGGAATCGGATGTGCCGCTGCTGATCCCGGAAATCAATCCTGGCCATTTGGCGCTGATCGAAAACCAGCGGCGCAATCATGGTTTTGGCCGCGGATATTTGGTGACGAATCCGAATTGCTCGACGATTATTTTGGCGTTGGCGCTCGCGCCGATCGAGGCGGAATTTGGAATCGAAAGTGTGACGGCGACGACGATGCAGGCGCTTTCCGGCGCGGGCTATCCGGGCGTTGCCTCGATGGACATCGCCGACAACGTATTGCCGTACATCGCGCAAGAAGAAGAGAAAATGGAGCGCGAGGTGCGGAAAATTCTAGGCAAGGTGGGCGCAGGCCCGAAAATTGCCGATGCGCCGTTGCGCATTAGCGCGCAGTGCCATCGCGTGGATGTGACCGACGGACACATGGTGGCGGCGCGCCTGAAACTCACTCGCGCGGCGAAGATCGAAGATTTGCGGCGCGTGATGGAAAATTTCACCGGCGTACCGCAACAATTGAAGCTGCACACGGCTCCGGCGCGGCCGGTGATCGTGCGGAGCGAATTGGATCGGCCGCAGCCGCGCCTGGATCGAGACGCCGGCGGCGGGATGAGCGTCACGGTGGGCCGCATATTCCCGGACAACGTGATGGATTTTCGCTTCGTCGTGCTGGGGCACAATACGATTCGCGGCGCAGCGGGCGCGGCGATCCTGAACGCCGAGCTGATGGTGGCGCAGGGATTGCTCGATGCGTCGGCTCCGGCGGGCGCGGCGATGGGCGAAGGTGAGAGGCGTAGATGAGCCGTCCGCTACAAGTGATGAAATTCGGCGGGACTTCTGTTGGCAGCGCGGAGCGCATTCGCAAAGCCGCGGAAATCGTAGCCGCGGCGGCGCGCGAGAAAGAAATTGTGGTCGTCGTTTCCGCGATGGCCGGCGTCACGAACTCGTTGGTGCAGGCCGCGCATCGCTCCGCCGGCGGCGATGCAGGAGCGGCGGCGGAACTTGGCCGTTCACTTGCAGCGAAACATCGCGAGACGCTCGCGGCGCTCGTCACCGATGCGGCGCGGCGCGATCCTCTGCAAGCGCAACTCGATGGGATCATCGAAGAGGTGGTGAACCGCTGCCGCGGCGTGGCGTGGCTGCGCGAATTGACGCCGCGAACACTCGATTCTATTTCCGGCGTCGGCGAGCGCCTTTCCGCGCGGATCGTGGCAGCGACGCTCGAATCGCTGGGCGTGCGCAGCGAGGCCGTGGAAGCCACCGAAGTGATTGTCACCGACGATACGCATGGCGGCGCGTTGCCGCTCGAAACCGAAACGCGCGGGCGTGCGCAGTCCGCGCTGTTTCCGCGATTGCGCGCGGGCTTGGTGCCCGTGGTCACCGGCTTCATCGCGGCGACCAAGGACGGCGTGCACACAACGCTGGGCCGCGGCGGCTCGGATCTTTCTGGCACGGTGATCGGCGCTGCACTGGACGCGGCCGACGTGATTATCTGGACCGACGTCGATGGCGTGCTGACAGCCGATCCGCGCCTGGTGCCGGACGCGACGCTGTTGCTGGATATTTCCTACAACGAAGCCGCGGAGCTGGCATTTTTCGGCGCGAAGGTGCTGCATCCGAGCACGCTGCATCCGGTTCGCAAGCGCGGAATACCGGTTTGGATTCGCAACAGTTTTTCGCCGGAGACGCGCGGCACGATGATCGGCGCCGACGGCAGCCCGACCGCGGAAGGCGTGAAGGCTGTGACGGCGATGCGCGACGTCACGCTGCTGACGGTCGGCGGGCCGGGGATCATCGGAGTTCCCGAAGTAGCGGCGTGGACATTCGCGGCGACCGCGGAAGTGCGCGCGCGAATTTTGCTGATCTCGCAAGCATCCTCGCAGGATGACATCTGCTTCGTCGTGCATTCGGCTGACGCCGCGCGTACGGTCGAGGCGCTGCGGCGCACGTTTCTGCTCGGCGTGCGGCCGATCGAGCTGGATCATATCCATGTCAATGACAAGGTCGCGATCGTCGCCGTCGTCGGCGATAACATGCGCGGCACAACGGGCGTCGCAGGCCGCGTGTTTGGCCGGTTGGGCCGCGAAAACGTGAACATCATCGCCATCGCGCAGGGCTCTTCGGAGAGCAATATTTCGTTTCTCGTGGAAGAGCATGCGGTGCAGCGCGCGGTCTCCGCCATCCACAACGAATTCCATCTAGAGAAGGGCGTGCCCGCGAACGCTCCTCAGGGTGCGTCGCTCGGCGCGCCGGTGGCGCCGAACGCACCCGCCGTGCCGGTGGCCGCGGCCGAACGAGGCGCGAAGCGATGAAGCCTGCGATCGATCAGGCGGGGCGTGGCGCGGAGGCGGGAGCCGGAGCCGCGGCGATTGCCCAGCTACTCTGCATGGAATCTTCATGCGGCGCGCGCTATGGCGTCGAAGAACGCCTGGTGGTTTGCGCGCGCTGCGGCGGATTGCTCGAAGTCGAGTTGGGCACGCCGCCGAAGTCGGCTGCGACTGCGCTGCCTGAATTGTGGGCGCGACGCCGCATGTCCGATCTGCCGGAAGATGCGAGCGGCGTCTGGCGATTTCGCGAGATGCTGCCGATCGACGCGCAGCAGCCGCTGGTTACGCTGCGCGAAGGGAACACGCCGCTTTATGAGGCTCCGCGCGCGGCGTCGTATTCCGGACTCGATCAGCTTTGGCTGAAACATCAGGGCGCGAATCCCACCGGCTCGTTCAAAGATACCGGCATGACGGCCGCGGTGACGCACGCCGTGCATTTGGGCGCGAAGCAACTCGCGTGCGCCAGCACGGGCAATACAGCGGCGAGTCTGGCGGCGTATGCGGCGCGAGCGGGCGTGCGCGCGGTGATTCTGGTGCCGCGCGGCCAGGTGAGCTCGGCGAAGCTGGGGCAGAGCATGGATTACGGCGCCGCAGTGCTGGAACTGGACGGAAATTTTGACGCCGCGATGCGCGTGGTGCGCGAACTTGCGGAGGATGGCTCGCTTTACCTGGTGAACTCGCTCAATCCCATGCGCGTCGAAGGGCAGAAGACGGTTTCATTAGAGATCATGGAGCAGCGCAGCTGGCGCGTGCCGGATCACGTCGTGGTGCCGGGCGGAAACCTGGGCAACATTTCCGCGCTGGGCAAAGGTTTTATCGAGCTGCGCCGCTGGGGATTGATCGATCGGCTGCCGCGATTCACCGTCGTGCAGGCTGAAGGCGCGGCCCCATTCGCGCGATTGTTTGCGGAACGCGCGCGCAATCCCGAAGCGAAAATCGTGCCGATCGAAAATCCGCGCACGCTGGCGACGGCGATTCGCATTGGCGCGCCCGTTTCGTGGCGGCGCGGATTGCGCGTGCTGGCGGAAACGCAAGGAATGGTGCTCACCGTCACCGAGCAGGAGATCGCGGATGCCAAGGCCGTGATCGGCCGCGACGGCATCGGATGCGAGCCGGCTTCGGCGACCACCGTCGCCGGAATTCGCCGCCTGGTGGCCGATGGCCGTATCCGCAAAGGCGAGAGCGTCGTCGCCGTGCTGACCGGGCATCTGCTGAAGGACACCGACTACACCGCGAAGTATCACACTGGGCAGTTGCAGGAGCCGCCGGGCGCACCGGGATCAGGCGAGCAGCGGCCGATCGCGGGAGCGTTTGCCAATCCGCCGGCGCGGGTGCCGGCCACGCGCGAAGGAATTCTCGATTACCTGAAGCGCTCGTCCCCCGAGCCTCGTTCTCAATGAAGAGCCGCAAAGCCAAAAAATCCGGTGCAGCCGCGCGGACAATCTCCGTGCGCGTGCCCGCTTCTACTGCGAATTTGGGCGCGGGCTTCGATTGCTTTGGCCTTGCGCTGGGGCTTTATCTCGATGTGCGCGCCCGCGCGATCGCCGGGCAGGCCGAGCCGTGCCGCGTGACCTACGCGGGCGAAGGCAGCGATACGCTTCCGCAGACGGCCGACAACTTGATTTATCGCGCGGCGGCGCGTTTGGCAGAGCGCGAAGGATTCCATCTGCCGCCGCTCGATCTCGACGTGAAAAATCAGATTCCGCTCGGGCACGGACTCGGCAGCAGCGCGGCAGCTATCGTCGCCGGGGTTCTTCTGGGCGCGGCATTCGCGCCGCACCGCGTGGCGCCCGATCGTCTGTTGGTTTGCGCCGCGGAAGTCGAAGGCCATGCGGACAACGTGGCGGCGGCGCTGTACGGGGGATGGGTGGTCGCGGCGAAGACTCAAGCCGGTGTGATTGCGGTGCGCCGGCGGTGGCCGCGAGCGATTAAAGCCTTGGTTGTCTTGCCTGAAGCGCAAACGGACACTCGCGCTTCCAGGCGGATGCTGGGCGACGAAGTGCGCCGCGAGGACGCTGTATTCAATTTGCAGCGCGTGGCGCTGTTCGGCGCGGCGCTGGACACGGGCCGCACCGACTTGCTGTGGGAAGCCATGCGCGACCGCTTGCACCAGCCGAAGCGCCGGACGCTGGTTCCGGGGTTGTCAGACGCGCTCGATATTCCCCGGCAGCCGGGCCTGCTCGGGGTCGCCCTGAGCGGCTCTGGACCGAGCGTGCTCGCCCTGGTCACCGGGCGTGCCCGGGAGATCGGCCAGCAGATTGTCGCAGCCTTCGCGCGGCAGGGCATCCGCTCGACCGTTCGGGTGCTTCCTGCGGGCGTCTCCGGCACTCGCGTAGGTGGCCGCTCGGCGGTTTGAGCAGTCCGACCCAATTTTTCGCAAATTTCGGGAACTTTTGGCCCTCCTCGACGGAACCTGAATCAGACTGACCCAAGCAGGAGAGGCCCCCAAAACTGGGAAGCGCTGGGGGCCTCTCTTCGCTCTTGCCCCGGACTCCCGGTCGTCCCAGGGCCGCTTGATAGCCGGGAGGCCGCTCGGATTTGAAAGCAACCCGCCCGCCGGATTAAGAGCATCCAATGAAGCGTTAGAAGAGGAGGACTTCAAATGATTTCGAGTCATCGCAGCCGTGTCTTGCTGGCCGTACTGCTTGTTCTGCCATTTGGTTTTGCCGCGTCCGCCTTGGCGCAATCTCCCGGCGGCGGCCCGGATCAGGGCCAGGGACCAGGTCCAAACCAAGGCCAAGGTCAGGGTCCAGGCCAGGGTCCAGGAGGATGGCAACGCGGCGGCCCGCGAGGACCGATGTCTCCGGACGATCGCCTGAAGGAGATGACCGCGGACCTGAACCTGACCGCCGATCAACAGGCCAAGATCAAGCCGATCCTGGTGGATCAGCAAAAGAAGATGGACGATTTGCGAAACGACAATTCCAGCGGCGGCGATCGCCAGGCCATGCGCCAGAAAATGGAGCAGATTCGCACCGACGCCAACCAGAAGATTCGAGCCCTGCTCGATGACAAGCAGAAAGCGAAATTTGATCAAGAAGAGCAGGATCGCGAGCAGAGGATGCAACGCCGTGGCGGACCGGGCAATGGTCCAAATAATGGGCCCAACAACGGGCCGAATAATGGGCCGGACAACGGATCGAACAACGGACCTAACAATGGGCCAGGAAATCCTCCTCCATCAAACTGACGCGCTGACGCGGCGGGATGTAATAACGGCGAGTGTCGGGCAGAAACGCTAAATGCGGGCGGAATGAGCGGCCGCGCTACTTAGCGCGGTCGCTTTCGCCGAGCAGCTCTTCCTTGGCCGCTGCCAATTCCCGGCGCTTCTCTTTATCGACCACGGGGAAGCAGAGATTCAGCCCCTCGAGAGTTTCCACGATCGCGGCCGCGACCACCAGGCGCGCAAACCATTTGTGGTCGGCCGGCACAACGTACCACGGCGCGCGTCGCGTGGCAGTGGAGCGAATCGTCTCCTGGAAGGCTTTCTGGTATTTCTTCCAGAAGGCGCGCTCGTGCACATCGGCCAGCGAAAATTTCCAATTCTTCTCGGGGCGATCGAGGCGCTCGAGAAACCGCTTCAGTTGTTCTTCGCGCGAAAGGTGCAGGAAAAATTTCAGAATCACCGTGCCGTTCCGCGTCAAATGTCTTTCATAGGCGTTAATGTCTTCGTAGCGTTCCTTCCAGATTTTTCGCGTGACCAGCGGCGGCGGCAGTTTAGTGGATGCCAGCAGTTCGGGATGCACGCGCAGGATTAGAACGTCCTCATAATAAGAGCGATTGAAGATGCCGATGCGTCCGCGTTCGGGCAGGCGCAGAGTGGTGCGCCACAGGAAATCGTGATCGAGTTCCTCGGGCGTGGGCGTTTTGAAGGAGACGACGTCGCAGCCTTCCGGATTCACGCCGGACATCACGTGCTTGATCGTGCCGTCCTTGCCGGCAGCATCCAGCGCCTGCAGGACGATCAGCAGCGACCAGCGGTCCTGCGCATAAAGTTTTTCCTGCAACACGCTCAACTGCTCGATGTCGTGCGCCAGCCGATCTTCGGCTTTTTGCTTGGATTTGAAACCGTGCGTATCGGCCGGGGCGAAATCCTTCAGACGAAAGCCACGGCCGCTCTCGACGCGAAATCGTTTTAGGAAATCGGCTGTCTCCGTCTTGGCCATGCGTCCTCCACTCATCGCAGCTGAATATTGATTTTAACAGGGTCCGAACGCTGCCGCGCTAGCGCACCAACGTCGGATACAGCCGCGCAGCGATCGCCGCCAGAATCACAAAAATCGCCGTGAGGAGCGCGAAATCCACGCCAAAACTGTGGACGCTTTGCCCGCCGGCGATCATCAGCCCGCGCAGCGCGTCCACCAAATACGTCAGCGGATTCACCCGCGCGAACACCTGCAGCCATTTCGGCATCAGCGACAACGGATAGATGGCGTTGCTCGCGAAAAACAAAGGCATCGTGAGCACTTGGCCGATGCCCATGAAGCGCTCGCGCGATTTCACGATGCACGCGATGATCAGCGAAAATGTGGCAAAAATCGCGGAGCCCATCGCCACGCCTGCGAACACGCCAAGAATCGGCAGCACCCTCCACTGAATTTGGATGTGCAACGCCAGCGCCAGCAGATAAATGATCACGCACTGCATCGCGCCGCGAAACCCGGAGGAGATGGCCTTGCCCAGCACGAACGAAACGCGGTGCGCGGGGCTGACCAGCAATTTGTGGATGATGCCGAGGTCGCGCTCCCAGATCACGGCGATCCCATAGAAAATCGCAGCGAAGAGGACGCTTTGCGCCAGGATACCTGGCGTCATGAACGCGAGGTACGACACGTTGCCCGTGGGAATTCCGCGCACGCGGCTGAACACTTGGCCGAATACCACCAGCCACAATGTCGGCTGCACCGCGCGCGTGAACAGTTCCGTCGGATCGCGCAGCACCTTTTTCAATTCGACTTCGGCGATGGCCGCGCTTTCGGTGAACAGGCTGAAGATTGAGGAGCGCTCAGCCGAGACGGCTGGCAACTCTGCGTGTGCGTCGGATGTCGCCATAATTTCCTCCTTCGCTGATGGAGCCGCCGCTATAGTGCGCGAACACGTCGTCGAGCGTGGCGCCTTCGCCGAGCCCCGATTTGAGTTGCGCAGGCTGGCCGATCACGCCGATCTTTCCCTGATGCATGATCGCCAGCTCGTCGCATAACTCGTCGGCTTCATCCATGTCATGCGTAGTGATCAACACAGTAATTCCATAGCGCTCTTTCAATTCGTGCAGGCGATCCCACACCGTGTGCCGCGCCACTGGATCCAATCCGATGGTCGGTTCGTCGAGAAAAAGCACGCTAGGCCGATGCAGCATGGCCTGCGCGAGTTCCAGGCGGCGAATCATTCCGCCCGAGTAAGTGCGCACGAGCCGCTTGGCCGCGTCCGCTAGGCCCATGAACTGAAGCGCCTCGACAATGCGCTCATTGCGTTCCGCCCGCGCCATGCCGTAGAGCTTGGCCGAAAGCGCCAAATTCTCGAAGCCGGTCAGCGCGCCGTCTGCGGAAAGCATTTGCGGCACGTAGCCGATGCGGCGGCGCACTTCAGCCGGCGTGGCGACGATGTCAAATCCCGCGACGCGCGCGGTGCCGGAAGTGGGCTCCAGCAACGTGGTGAGCATTTTGATCGTGGTGCTTTTGCCCGCGCCGTTGGGTCCGAGCAGACCGAAGATTTCGCCGTGCGGCACGGCCAGCGAAATGTGATCGACTGCGAGCGTTTCGCCGAATGATCGCGTCAGCGCGAAAGTATCAATCGCGGTGACGTTGGCGGGGCCGGCGCTGGCTTGCGCGCTCATGTGTGCCGCGCGATGTAGAGAAGTAGGGTAAAAATCGCCACCGGAATCAGCGCCAGCATCACGTAGAACGCGATGCGCCGCAACCACGGCGAGCGTTTCTTCCGCCAATCGTGCATTTCCGGCCGATCGGAGACGCCGACTTTATCGAGGTGCTCGAGATCGCCGGCGAATTCTTGGGCATTGGCGTAGCGGTTTTTCGGATCGCGTTCGAGCGCGCGGTAAATCACTTCCTGAAGCTCCGGCGAAATTTCGGGATTCAGTTCGCGCGGCGGCATAAAGTTGTTCAGCAAGCGGTCGTTCATGATGACGAAAGCGTTGGGCCCGTGGAAGGGCACTTCGCCGGTGACCATCTCATACAAAATCACGCCGAGTGAGTAGATGTCGCTGCGAGCGTCGCCGCGTTTGCCCCTCACCTGTTCGGGAGAGATGTAATCGGGCGTTCCCATCGCCGCGGTGAGCTTCGCGAACGTCAGCCGGCGCGCTCCAGCGGCGCCCGCAATTCCGAAATCGATCAGCTTCACGCGATCCTCTGAATCCACCATGATATTTTCCGGTTTAAGATCGCGATGGACCACGCCTTTGCTGTGGATGTATCCGAGCGCGCTCAGAACTCCAAGCGTGATGCGAATCGCGCGCTCCGGCGGCAATTTTTTCTTCTCGATCAGAATCTGCCGCAGCAGCCGGCCATCCACCCACTCCATCACCATGTAGATGCGGCTGCGATCGTCGTCGGTGAAGACCTTCATTACGGCGGGGTGATCCAGGTCCTTGCCGATTTGTTCTTCGCGCTTGAAGCGGTCGAAGAACGTGGGATCGCCTTCCATCTCCGGGTGGGGAACCTTGATGGCTACCGCGCGATTGTTTCGCAAATCGGTGCCGCGAAAAATCGAAGCCATCCCGCTGCGGGCAACGAGATTCTCGATGCGATAGTGATCCAGTGTGTCGCCGGGATGTAGAGAAGCCATCGGGAGCGTAGATCAGCGGCGGGCGGAGGGCCGAACTTCAGCGCAGTTTGTAGGGCCGCCCGCGGTACATGCCCACTCGTTCGACTCCTCGAACGCGGATCAATTGAACGCTGACATTATCGCTTCCATCGCGCTCATTGGCAATCTCCACCAATTGGCGGGCGGCGGTTTGCAGGTCGGTCGATGCGGAAGCCAGAATTTTTTGTATGTCGGCCGGGGGGACGGCGCCGTGCAAGCCGTCGGAGCACAGCAGCAGAATATCGCCGGCGAAAATCTGATGATCGCTGGTCTCCACGCCGATGAACAATCCGCCGCCGAGCGAGCGGCTGAGCAAATGGCGCGTTTCGCCTTCGTCGGCTTCTTGCCTGGAAATCACGCCGAGGCGCACTTGCTCGTTGGCCATGGTGTGATCGCGCGTCAGCGATGTGATGGTGCCGCGGCGAATCAAATAGCAGCGCGAATCGCCGACGTGAGCCACGGCCAGCCGATCGTGGCGCAGAAGGCAAGCCACCACAGTCGTGGCCATTCCCGCGCCGGCGATTCCGGCGGCGAGCGCCGCCTCAAATACGTGGCCATTCGCCCGCTGCACCAGGCGCTCGAGCAGTCCGAGCGGCGCCTCGCCGGCCGGAGCTGTGCGGAAGCCTTCAAGCACACTCTCTACGGCGGCGCGCGACGCGACTTCACCCTGTTCTTGACCACCGACACCGTCGGCCAGAATAAACAGCCAGCCGTGCGAGCGGCCGCGCTCCGGAGTGGGCGCCGGAGAATGACCTAGATAATCTTCGTTGTGCGGGCGGACCCGGCCAACGTCGGTGAGCTGCGCGAATTCGATGTCCAGCATAGTCGAGATCGCGGGCATGCGAAGCGGCCCCGCCGTTCGGGGAACGTTTGCAGCAGGCTGCCCTCGATAGATCTCAAACATTGATTATACCCACCGCAAAAGAAAGTGTGACGCCGCAAAAATGAACACCGGGCGGATCGCTGTCCGCCCGGTGCCCAAGGTTATTCAGGTCGCCGGGTCACGAACCGCTATTGGCTCGGCTGGCGACGAACGTCGTTCGTCCTGACATTTTGCTCGTGCGGACGAAGTAGATGCCGCCGTAGATCGCCCAGACCGCGGCTATTCCTAAGGCGGTGAACGGCTCCATTTTCGTGCCGTACCCCAGGAACGGTCCGATCAGGTAGAACGCCATACAGATTATGTTCGCGAGGATCCCGAAGGCGGGGATCAGCCAGTGACGGACCAGCTTGAAGTTCGGATGATTGTGATAGGCCACCATGCAGATGAAGCAGCTCAGCCCGTACAAAAGGAAGGTGCCGAAGTTGGAGGCCAAAGTTAGGGTTGTCCACGAGTTGGGCAGATTCGCCAGCTTGGCGTGGCTCAGGTATCCGAAACTGGACCAGAAGCCGTGAGGAAGCGCTGCGATCACGGCGTCGGTAGGCGCGCTGGAGTCAGCGAAGATCGTCGCGCATCCAACGCATCCGAGGACGGCGGAAATAATCGCCAGAGTCCAAATGGCGCGGTGAGGGCTCAGGTTCTTCGAGTGCAGCATGCCGAAGTGTTCGGGAACTTCCTGGTCTTTGCCCATGGCATACGTCACGCGCGCTCCGGTGTTGATGCAGGAAAGCGTCGTGCCGATCAGCGCCAGGAACACGGTGAACGCTTCGATCAGCATGAAGGTGCGGCCGTGGCCTTGGCCGAACAGCGCGTCGCCGACGACCACCATCATGTCGCCGATGGGCGCCGCCGATCCCCCTGCGCTGCCCATCGTGTAGCCGCTATTTAAGAAATAAAGAGCGGCAAAATACTCAAACAGGTAGCAGAAAGCTCCCTGGATGAGAAGCGACGCGATGACCGCGATCGGAATATCCTTCTTGGGGTTTTTGGCCTCGCCACCCAGCGAAGTGATGGACTCGAATCCGACCAAGATCAGGATCGCGACAGTCGCTTGCACGAATATATTGCCCATTCCGTGCGGGCTGACGACGGACTTAGCGCTCGGATGAGTCAGGAAATTGCCGCTGCTGTCCGTGGTCGGATAGCTGATCGTGTAGGGAACCTTATTGCCGGACGCGTCGAGCAGCGGCAGCGGCACTTGGTTCGCGTCGCGATTGATCGTTACGGTGCCGTCCGCCGCCGTCGTCGATGCGAATTGATAGGTGTACGCCTCGCCCGTCGTCGGATCGAATTGGAATGCCACGCTGCCCGGCTTGTGGTGGATGCGGTAGCCGATGCACATCACGGAGAAAACGATCAACGCGGAGATTTGAATCACGTTGATCGCGACGCTGACGCCGGTCGAGCCGATCACCCCACGGTGAGCGATGTAGGCTACGGCGAAGGAGAAGAGGATCGCCACGAGCATCATGAACATCGGACCGGGGTTCGATGCGCTCATGAAATTCGGCCACAGCGTGCCGACCACGTATCCGCAGAAGATGCCGGTGGTGGCTACCATCACGGCTGGGTAAATCCAGTAATAAAGATGCGAGCCCCAGCCGGTGATGAATTTCATCAAGCGCGCCCACTTCCAAGCCCTCTCATGATTCAGGAACGATTGCTCGGCGAAATAGTAGGAACTGCCGGTGCCCGGATACAGCTTCGCCAGTTCTGCGTAGGACACCGCGGTCGCCAAACACAGCAGGAGAGCGAGAACGATGCCCGCCCACATGGCCGGAGACGTTGCGCCTTCGGTCGACTGGGCATAAAAGGTCAGCCAGAGAAAGGCGCCGGGCGCAATCAGTGCCATGCCGTTCACCGTCAGCCCTGTCAGGCCTAAGGTTGGTATCATCTCAGCTTTGGCTTCATCGGCCATCGATATGTTCCCTCCTTAAGGGATTGCGGCACTTCCGTGATGGCGGCATTGTTGCGTTGATGCGCCGGTATGTAAAACGCAATTTTCCAATCGCACTGATTTAGGTTTTGTTTAGGTTTCAACGCGGGGCAAATGCGTCCGCCACGCCTCGTAGCTCGTTGAAACCAAGCAAATTGCGGACGCTGCCTCATCGCGCCATCTGGAAAAGCCGCGAAAAATCGCTGAAGACACCCCCTCAGCGAAGGCCTAATTCATTTATGATCGCTTCACGTCGGGCAGCATTGATCGCTCTCGCCGCGCAGCGCGCCGCCTCCATTCGCAGGGGTTTGGTGCGTGCTGCGCCGTTTGCTTCCGCGCGTTCCCGGCGAGTGCGACGGAACGATTGTGATATCTTAATCAGTCCCTCGGACGCGCATGCTCCGGAGGGACGCGCCCTCGGGTGATGGCGCGGCTCGATTCGCGCGCGTCGGGCGAGATCAAATCCATGAAGCTTGCAGGACTTTTATTGTTGCCGGCCGGATGGCTGCTCGTCATCTGCGCACTGGTGTTGCTGGGAGCGCCCGCGCCGCGCGGCGCATTTGTTTTTGCGGGCGTTGCGGTGGAGATACTAGGTCTCGTTCTGCTGGTCCGCGCGCATCTTGCGGAGGGGAGAGCGCACGAATGACGCCGAATTCCGCAGCCGCGCTCTCCGACACGTCCACCGTGTTGTGCATCGTCTTAATTCTGCTGGTTCCATTCGCCGCTGCCGGTCTGGCGCTAATCAACACCGGATTGGGCCGCTCGCGCAGCGCGGCGCATGCAATGTTGGGTTCGGTGCTGATCGTTTGCGTTGCGGCCGTGGTTTATTTTGTGTGCGGATTTTCCTGGCAGGGAATCGCGGGCGGCGCTGCGCACACCATAACTATTTCCGGCAATCGATGGAACTTGCTCGCGGCGCAACCGTGGTTCTTGCGCGGATTGAAATTGGATGGCTCGCCAGCGTCTCTCCAAGCTTGGCTTGGAATTCTAAGCGTGGCGATCGCCGCGATGATTCCGCTCGGCAGTGGCGGAGATCGCTGGCGCCTGGGCGCGTGTTGCGCTTCGACAGCGTTGCTGGCCGGCATTACATACCCGATTTTCGCGCACTGGGTTTGGGGTGGCGGCTGGCTGGGCCAATTGGGCGCGTTCTATGGGCTCGGGCACGGATTTCAAGACGCTGGTGGCACAGCGACAATTCAGGTGGTCGGAGGGCTCACCGCGCTGAGCATCGCGTGGATTCTGGGCCCGCGCCGGGGGAAATACGCGCTGGATGGAATGCCTGCCGCGATCCCGGGCCACAACGTTGTGTACATTATCTTCGGCTGCGTTTTAGCGCTCGTTGGTTGGTGCGGATTGAACGCCGCGGGCGCGATTCTGTACGCGGGAGTGGCCGCGCAAAGCGTCGTGCTGATCGCGGTGAATACGATTTTGGCCGCAGCCTCTGCAATGCTCGCGACCGCCATCGTCACACGAATTCGATTCGGCAAGCCCGACGCATCGCTGTGCGCCAATGGTTGGGTGGGCGGCTTGGTGGCCAGTAGCGCCGCGGCGCCATTTTTGCCGCCGGCAGGCGCGATGTTGGTGGGCATCGGAGCGGGCCTCGTCGTGCCGCTGGCGGTTGAGTGGCTTGACGTGCGTTTCGCCGTCGATGACCCCAGCGGCGCCGTTTCCGTGCACGCCGTGACGGGAATCTGGGGTCTCGTCGCGCTCGGTTTGCTGGCGCGCTTTCCCGATGCCGCTCACGCCGGAGCAAGTGAGGCGCCCGGACAGTGGCTCGCGCAACTTGTGGGCATCGCCACGCTCGTCGGCTTCGTTCTGCCGCTGACGTATGGCCTCAATTGGCTGCTCAATCGATTCATCCCGCAGCGGGTCGCGCCGGAAGGTGAGCGCCAGGGCCTGGACCTTTACGAATTGGGCGCGGGCGCGTATCCGGAATTCCTGACGCATTCCGACGAATTCCTGCAGCGGTAAGAGCCTCGCCCTGCGCCCGGCGCATCAAATCCACTGCCAGAATTGCACTCACCTTCAGGAGAACTCGCCATGAAGCATCGCAAGCTGGGTCAATCGCCGCTCGAAGTGTCGGTAGTCGGATTGGGCTGCAACAATTTCGGCAACCGCGTGGACCTAGAGGGCACGCGGCGCGTCGTGCACACGGCGCTCGATCTGGGAATCACGCTGTTCGATACCGCGGACATCTACGGCAATAAAGGCGGCTCGGAAACTTTTCTCGGCCAGAGTCTCGGCGCGCGGCGAAAGGACATCGTCCTCGCGACGAAGTTCGGCATGGCGATGGACGAAGCCGAAACCCTGCGCGGCGCTTCGCGTGCGTACATTATGTCTGCCGTGGAGGCCAGCCTGGGCCGTCTGGGCACCGATTGGATCGACCTCTATCAGTTGCATCGTCCCGATCCGAAGACGCCGATCGAGGAGACGCTGCGCGCGCTGGAAGATTTAATTCAGCAGGGCAAGGTGCGCTACATCGGCTGCTCGAATTTGCCGGCGTGGCAAGTGGTGGAAGCGCAGTGGACGGCGCGCAAAATCGGCTCCCACGCCTTCATTTCTTGCCAGGATGAATACAGCTTGATTGTGCGCGAACCCGATCGCGAATTGATTCCCGCCGCGCAGGCTTATGGCCTCGGCGTGCTGCCGTATTTTCCGCTGGCTGGCGGTTTCCTCACCGGCAAGTACAAACGCGGCCAGCCGATGCCCGCGGGCGCGCGCCTGAACACGGCCAAGCATCTCGCCGATCGCTACATCACCGACGCAAACTGGGCAATCGTCGAGAGCCTGGAGAATTTTTGCGCGCAACGCGGCCGCACCCTTCTCGATCTCGCCATCGCGTGGTTAGCCGCGCGGCCGCAGATTTCCAGCGTGATCGCCGGCGCCACCAAGCCCGAGCAGGTCGAGCAAAATGTTCGCGCCGCGGAGTGGACGCTCTCCGCCGAGGAACTCGCCGAGGTTGATCGCATCAGTCCCGCTCCCGCGGCGCCGTGATTCGCTGCGATGGCCGCGGCCACTTCGTTCAATTTTGTTTGGATTCGTAGCCTGCGCAGGAGCGCACGGGCAGCGCCGGATATTTCGCGAACGATGGATTGGTAAAGGAAAGCTGGCAGAGGTAGAAACTCGCGCCACGGTCCGAAACTACTTGCTGCGCGTATTTGCAATCGGCGCAAAGGCCCGCGCGCAATCGTTCTTCGCGCGCTTCTGATTCTGAGGACACTAGGTATCGCGGCCGCGCAGTATGCGAGCGGCGCGCGCGATTCCATTGTCGGCTTCTGCGCCACCATTCGTTTCGCTGCGCGCTCCCGCAGCGGCTTCCGCACCGTCGCCTTCGGCAGAAGGGGCATCGCCTTCGCCGGGCGCGAGGAACAAATTCTCTTCGATGCCGTGCTGCTTGGTGTAAAGCTCGTAATAGCGGCCGCCGCGCGCGTAAAGCGACGCATGCGTGCCGCGCTCCACGATGCGCCCGCCTTCGACGACGAGGATTTGGTCTGAGCGGCGAATCGTCGAAAGGCGATGCGCGATCACGAAAGTGGTGCGCCCGCGCATCAGGTAAGACAATCCTTCCTGAATCAGCGCTTCCGATTCGGAATCCAGGCTGGAAGTCGCTTCATCCAGAATCAGAATGCGTGGATCGGCCAGGATGGCGCGCGCGATCGAGATTCGCTGCTTCTGTCCGCCGGAAAGGCGCACACCGCGCTCGCCAATCACCGTCTGGTATTTTTCCTCGAACGCTTCGGCAAATTCATCCACGCGCGCGATTCGGCACGCCGCCAAGATATCGTCCTCGGAGGCATCGGGGCGCGAGAACGCCACGTTCTCGCGAATCGTTCCGTCGAACAGGAATGTGTCTTGCAGCACGATCCCAAGCTGCGTGCGGAAAGTTTCCAGTCGCACCGTCGCCAAATCCACGCCGTCAACCAGCACGCGCCCGGAATTCGGCGTGTAGAACGCGGCTACCAGTCCGATGATCGTGGATTTCCCCGCGCCCGATGGGCCCACCAGCGCGGTCACCGTGCCCGGCCGTGAGTCAAAGCTCACATCGTTCAACACCATGCGGCTTTTTTCGTACGCGAAGTTGACGTTGTCGAACGCCACGTCGCCGCGAATCGTTCCGATCGCCACGGTGCGCTGGGGATCGGTGTCTTCCACATTTTCTTTCAGGATTTCAGTGGTGCGCTCAAGACCCGCCATCCCGTCGCTGAACTGCGGCCCGATGCTGACAATTTGAAAGATCGGCGAAACGAGCATCGCCATGTAGCCCACGAACTTCAGGAACATGCCGAATGTCATTTGCCCGGCGACAAGCGCCGCGCCTGGGCTGGGAATTCGCTGCACGCCCAGATAAATGATCAGAGCGCTCACGGTGCCGAGCAGCACCGTGGAAGCTAAGCTCATCACCGAGGTAGCGGTCAGCGTTTGCAGCACATTCTGCAATAGACGCTGCACGCCGGCGCCAAAAACCTCTTCCTCGCGCGCCTCCGCGCGGTAGCCTTTGACTACGCGAATGCCTCCCAGAGATTCCGCCAGACGCCCGGTAACCTCCGCATAGATCTTCGAGCGCGCGCGGTAAATCGGACGTATCCAGCCGATCGCCACGTTCAGGCTTAGTCCCGTAGCCAGCAGAATCACAAGAACCACGGACGTCAAGACCACACTGATGCGCATCAGCAACACGAAGGCGATCACGGCCGTCATGATGCTGCCGGCGAAATCCACCAGGCCCGTGCCCATCAGGTTTCTTAGCCCGTCGACGTCGGTCATGATCCGCGTCAGCAGCGAGCCCGATTTATTCGCGTCATGGAACGAGACCGCCAAGCGCCCGATATGCGCCTGCACCCGCGTGCGCAGTTCCGCGATCATGCGCTGCGCCGCCTTCGAGAGCAGTTGCGTCAGCGCGTAGGACGTCGCGCCTTGAATGATGGTCGCACTCAGAATGGCAATGACGATTGGAACCAGCAGGTTTCGCTGCCCGTTGTGGATCACCTTGTCGTACAGAGGCTGCATCGACGCGGGCAGCACAAAGCCCGCGAGCCGGTTCAGCGCCATCAAGAAGAATCCGATCAGCAGCAGCCAGCGCTGTGGCCGCACAAACACCCACACTTCCGGCAGCAGCGTCAGAAAGCTTCCCGCCGAAGCCTTGGCCTTTTTCCCGCCGGCGCTCGGATCGCGAGCGTCTCTGCTGCGAGCTGTGTATGAGTGGGAGTGGATTCCGCGCATAAATTCTAGGCCCTCATATTACCCGTTCGCCGCAAATCCGCCTACCTTGCCGGGGTGAGTCAGTTCTTCCCGAAGCGTTACGTTTCTGACCATTGGAGATCGCTCTCGGGCTTCGCCCAACCCCCTTTGACTATTGATAATAAATCACTTAGCGCATGGCGGCCCGATTGCAATCTCTACCTGCGGCATTGTGTCCATGCGTATCTGATGTGGCTTGGGGCGATTTAAATACATTCTGCGAGGCGAAAATCGTGAACGATTCCTCTCTGAAGTCGCATGTTGCGAGCGTGGTTCTGGTCGTTGCAATCGCGGGGGCGTCGCTGTTCTTGGCAGCGCCGCCGCTGCGTGCGAAGACGCCGGTCTACAACCGCGGCGAGTTGCTCTCGATGGATTCGCAATCGTGCGGCTCAACCGAAAGCGGCGGGAAGACTGTCGCTGGCGAAATCCTGGGCACCGATGCGGGGCACCACACCACCCAGGAAGTTCTTTGCCAGGACTACGTGCTGCAATCTGATCGCCTCATCTATCACATTCGCGTGAAGGATGCGAAGCACCCTGTGCTTCTGCCCGTCGGCAACGCCGTCGAATTCAGGATCGAGAAAAGCTCGCTATTTCTCCGCGATCCGGAAAACGGCAAGCAGGAACACGAATACGTGGTCATTTCTATGCAGACGCGAACCGACGTGAGCACTGCCGGCGCCGCCGGCTCCGCGCGCGCGACGACCGCCGCGACCGACGCCACCGCCGAACCGAAGCCCTAGGCAAACGCGCATCCGCGCAATTCGATGCCGCGAATCGGGGCGAATCCCGGCTCAAGCAACATCGGCCCGCGCAGCACACCGCAGCGCGCCAAGGATTGCCCCCTAATCCCCGGTGATGGTAAATTGGTCTTTCGGAGACGGATGCCACTGCGTGGGTAGTGTCCTTAGTCCGTGCTTCGACCTCTCGTAGCACCCATTTTGCCCCGGACTTTGCGGAGCGCCAGTCGTCGATGGAGACACTTCTCAACGTCGTTTGGGTCCTGCTGGTCATAGCAGCCCTATGCGTGTGGCAAAGGCGCTGGGTCCGCCAGCGGGCAGCGTCGCGCCGGAATCGCCTCCAAGAATGGACAGCGTTTGTTTGCGTCATGGTGATGATGTTTTACGTCGTCTCCATGACGGACGATCTGCACCCTGAAATTTTCCTGTGTGACGGCAGCACCAGCGGACGACGCACTATGCTTGTCCGGCCGCCCGCGCAGCGGCCAGTCGTGAAAATCGGCGGGGCGGCATCTCCAAGCGCTGCCATCGTCACTCGCGCCGATTTCGCGAATCCGCTGGGAATCGCCGAGGCCATCGCGCTTCCGGTCCAGTCTGCGTTTTCTTATTTCGCTCTCGATCGTGCAATCGCCCCCCGCGCGCCCCCCATCGCCCTCTAAGCGTCTTGCATGCGAAGCTTCGGAGCTTGCTCCGGGGTTTCATTCACATTCCCTCTCAATAAATCATCGCGCCCTTTCGGGCCGGCCCTTCATTGCGGACCGGCACTTCGGACTGGCGCTATGGACTCGCGCAACGCGCCGGCATGCGGACTGCGAAGGCCCGCAATGGAGCGCGCGCGAATGCGGATTACCGCAAGGGAGTTTCGTCGATGAAAGCAGCATGGTTGCTGGCAATGAGCGTCGCCTTTGTGACGGCGGGGTGTGGGAGCGGCCAGGGAAATCCCGCGGCCGAAGCGCCGCCATCCGCCCAGGTGGAGCACGATCAGGATTCGAGCATCATCCAGGTGGATCATCCTGAGCAGTTCGCGGTGGTCGCCGCCGTTGAGCACGACGCCGCACCCGAGCTGGTCGTCACGGGCACAGTGAATCCGGACATTTCACGCACGGTGCCGGTGATTTCGCTGGCGTCTGGACGCGTCGTTGAAATTCGCGCGCGTCTCGGTGACACCGTGAAGAAAGGCCAAATTCTAATGCGTGTTCAAAGTTCGGATGTCGCCGGAGCGTATTCCGACTATCAAAAAGCTGTGGCGGATGAGCAGCTGGCGAGCACTCAATATGACCGAGCGAAGGACCTCTACGCCCACGGCGCAACCTCGTTAGGCGATCTTCAGGTCGCAAAGGATACCGAAGACAAAGCCAAAGTTGATGTGGCAACCACCGAGGAACACTTGCGGTTGATTGGCAGCGATCCAGATCACCCCTCCGGAATCGTCAATGTCTATGCTCCGGTGTCCGGCGTGATTACAGATCAACAAGTAACGAACGCCGCCGGCGTGCAGGCTCTATCCTCGACCAATCCGTTCACGATTTCGGATCTGTCCTACGTTTGGGTGATCTGCGACGTTTACGAAAACAACTTGCCCAACGTACGCCTGGGCGACACGGCCGACATTCGCTTGGACGCGTATCCGGACCAGCTCTTCCACGGCACCATCAGCAATATTGGCGCGGTCCTCGATCCGAGCCTTCGCACCGCCAAGGTGCGGATCGAAGTCAAGAATCCAGGACTGATGCGTCTGGGCATGTTCGTAGGCGCCACGTTCCACGGGCAGAAAAAGGAATCGCACGCGGCGGTGCCGGCAACGGCAATTCTGCATTTGCACAATAACAACTGGGTTTTTATGGTCGCCGGACAAGGCAAGTTTCAGCGCGTGCAAGTTACGAGCGGAGACACTCTGCCCGGCAACATGCAAGAGGTGATTTCCGGCATCAAGCCCGGCACGCGGGTTGTTCAGGACGCGCTGGCGTTCGAGAACACGGTGGAGCAATAGATGAAATCTTTCGCCGCGGTGATGCTGCTTTTGCTCTTTTATCCGGCCGTTGGCGGGGCTCAATCCGCGCCTGCGCAAGGCGACCACGAGCTGGAGCTGTGGACTGGCGGCGGCCACAGCGCGAGCGGAGGCGTCGGAAACATCGGCACTTGGAATCTGGGCCTGCGCTACGGCTGGATTCTTACGGGCCTCCACGGACCCGGCATTCTGCGCGGCCAATTTGAGTACGCCGTGGATGTCGCGCCGGTCTATTGGATTTTTGAGCCTGGCGGAACGGCCTATGGCCTCGTGCTCGATCCGATCGCTTTGAAATGGGATTTCCGGCAGCGCGGCCGCGTTGTCCCGTATCTCGAAGCCAGCGGCGGCACTTTATTCACCAGCCGCCGCGTGCCGCCCGGAATCTTGCGGGTGAACTTTGCATCCGGCGCCGCGATTGGCGCTTATTTTCCGGCTGGACGAGTCGCTTGGAGCACGGAACTCCGCTGGACGCACATCTCCAATGCCGGCCTCACGGACCCGAACCCCGGCACAAATACGATTCAAGTGCGGCTGGGCCTTAGCGATTTCAGGCATCGGAAGCAGGCAGGCCACTGATGATTCGCAAGATTGTCGATTTTTCGCTGAACAACCGCTTTCTTGTTCTCGCGGCCGCACTGGTGCTGTTTGGTTGGGGCGCCCTTTCGTTTCATCAACTTCCCGTTGAGGCGTATCCCGACGTCGCCGACAACTACGTTGAGATCATCACCCAATGGCCGGGAATGTCCGCGGAGCAAATCGAACAACAGGTCACGATTCCGTTGGAAATCGCGATGAACGGCATTCCGCACGTTACGCACCTGCGTTCGTTTTCGCTGTTCGGACTCTCCGACTTGAAGCTGATTTTCGACGACGACGAGGCCAACGCCTGGGATCGCGAACGAGTTCTTGAGCGCCTCACGCAAGTTACGCTGCCTCCCGGTGTCGTTCCGCAGATGGGAACCGATTGGAGTCCCGTCGGGCAAATTTATTTCTTCACGCTGCACAGCACGAATCCCGACTACGGCGTCATGCAGTTGAAATCTCTCGAGGATTGGGTGGTCGAGAAAAATTTCAAGGCCGTGCCGGACATCGTCGACGTAGCGAGTTTTGGCGGTCCGACGCTCGAGTACCAGGTTCGCGTCGATCCCGACAAACTGATTGCTTACGGACTCAGCCTCGCCCAGGTCGAACAGCAACTAACCAACAACAACGCCAATGCGGGCGGCAGCTTTATCGAAGCCGGCTCGCAGCAAGTGAACATCGGCGAAGTTGGATTGGTGAAGAATGTTCAGGATATCGAAGACACGGTTTTGGTCACGAAGACTGGCACACCTCTGCGCGTGAAGGATATCGCCGTGGTCGCCGAAGGCCCGAAGATTCGCCTGGGCCAGTTCGCGCGCGCAATTCATCGCGAAGACGGCAAAATCATCGATAACGACGACGTGGTGTCGGGCATCGTCCTGCTGCGCAAGGGCGCGAACGCAGACACGGCGCTTGCTGGAATCCACGCCAAGGTCGAGGAGCTGAACGACCGCATTCTGCCTCGCGGTGTAAAAGTTGTTCCGTTCATCGACCGCAGCGACTTGGTGCACTTCACTACGCATACGGTGCTGCACAACCTTACGGAAGGCATGATTTTGGTGGCGATCATCCTGTTCCTGTTTCTGGGGAATGTTCGCGGCGCACTTATTGTGACTATCACGATTCCGTTTGCTCTGCTTTTCGCCGCCACGTGTTTGAATCTGAATCACATTCCCGCGAACCTGCTGTCGCTGGGCGCTCTCGATTTCGGAATGGTCGTGGATGGCGCGGTTGTAATGGTCGAAAACATCGTGCGTCACTTGGCCAAGCGCCGAAACGGAAATGGCAATGGTGACGCGACCGAGATCGATTCAAAGCCCGCGTTGGAGATAATCCGCGAAGCCGCGCACGAAGTGCAGCGCCCGGTGTTCTACGCGATCGCCATTATCATCACGGCGTATCTTCCGATCTTCACTCTACAGCGCGTGGAAGGGCGCCTCTTCAAGCCCATGGCCTGGACGGTAGCGTTCGCTCTTCTAGGCGCGCTGGTATTTTCGATGCTGATCGCGCCCGTGCTGTCCAGCTTCCTGCTTTCCAAATCGGCGCGCGAATGGCGCAATCCAGTGTTGAGTTTTCTTACGGAGCGGTACCGCAAGGACGTTCGCTGGGCAATCGAGCATCGCCGCACAACGTTGGGCGTTGCGATCGCGAGCTTATGTTTCGCGTTGTACCTCGCCCTCGGCGGAGTTATCGGCTCCGAGTTTCTTCCGCACCTCGATGAAGGCGCGCTCTGGGTGCGCGGAACGCTTGCTCCCAGCACCGGACCCTCCGAGGGATTACGGGTCGCCAATCAAGCCCGCGATGTCCTTTGCTCCTTCCCCGAAGTTCCTCAGTGCACCAGCCAAGTGGGACGCCCGGATGACGGCACGGACACAACCGGTTTTTTCAATACCGAATACTTCGTCGATTTGAAGCCCAAAGAACAGTGGCGCCCCGTTTTTCATCAAAACAAAGATGAACTGATCGCCGCCATGAATCGCGAACTCAGCAAAATTCCCGGCGCCGACTGGGGTTTTTCACAGCCCATTGAAGACAACATGGAAGAAGCGGTTAGCGGCGTGAAAGGCGAGCTAGCCACGAAAGTGTACGGCGACGACCTAATCGTCCTCGAGCAAAAAGCCGATCAGATCGTGGATGTGATGCGCCAGGTGAAAGGCATCGAGGATCTTGCCGTCTTCCACGTTCTGGGACAGCCGAACATCAACTTTCGGGTAGACCGAGATCAGGCCGCGCGTTATCAAATCAACGTCGCGGACATCCAAGACTCGATTCAGACCGCCGTCGGCGGCACTGCGCTGACGCAGGTTCTACAAGGCGAAGCGCGGTACGATCTCGTGCTTCGCTACCTGCCGCAATTCCGCACGACGAAGGAAGCCATCGAGAACATCCGCCTGCTGTCTCCTTCCGGCGAGCGAGTCTCGCTCGCGCAGCTCTGCAAGGTTACGGAGCAAGACGGCGGCTCGGAAATTTACCGCGAGGGAAATCAGCGCTACGTCGCGATCAAGTACAGCGTGCGCGGCCGCGATCTGGGCGGCGCCGTCGAAGAAGCGATGCAAGAGGTGAACCAAAAAATTGCGTTGCCGCGCGGCTACCACATTGATTGGGAAGGCGAATACGAAAGCGAAAAGCGCGCCCAGGCGCGCCTGTTATTCATCGTGCCGATCACTATTCTGGTGATTTTTCTGATTCTCTACACGATGTTTCGCTCGCCGAAGTGGGCTGCGCTGATTCTTGTCACGGTTGCGATGGGCAGCGTCGGCGGACTCTTGGCTCTTTTGATAAGCGGAACACATTTCAGTGTGTCTTCGGGCGTCGGCTTCCTGGCGCTGTTCGGCGTGTCGGTGCAAACCGGCGTCATCATGCTCGAATACATCAATCAACTCCGCGCGCGCGGCCACACCACCGAAAATGCAGCAGTGGAAGGCGCGGTGCTCCGGCTACGGCCCATCATGATGACGATGTTGGTGGCCACGCTCGGCCTGCTGCCCGCCGCGCTTTCTCACGCCATTGGCTCCGATTCGCAGCGGCCCTTCGCCATCGTCATCGTCGGCGGCCTGATGGTGAATTTGCTTATGAGCATCTTTATCTTGCCTACGCTGTACGTCTGGTTCGCGCAGCGGAACGACAAACTTCCCGAGCCGGAAGCAGAGTTTGAGATGTAGTCCAAAGCCGGAGTCCGCGCTGTTTCCGGTCACATTCGATTGATGTGGTAAAATTACTGGACTGAATCGAGCGGTAGAGCGCGGTTCTGCGTGGGGGAGATCATGATTCGAGAGTTGTCACCCGAGCGCGTGGCGGAAGCGCCGGACGCCATCGTGATTGATGTGCGCGAGTATCCCGAATATGCCGCCGGGAACATCGCGAAGTCGCGCCTTGTGCCGCTTTCCACATTGAAGCGCGCGGCGGAAAATTGGGATCGCAACGAGAACTACATTTTCGTCTGCAAAGTCGGCGAGCGCAGCCTGCGCGCGGCCGAACAGATGTCCGCGTTGGGCTTCGCCAACGTCGCGAATCTCACCGGCGGCATTGACGCCTGGAAAGCGCAGGGCCTTCCGCTCGATCGCCTAGAGACGAAAGTTTGGTCGCTCGAGCGCCAAGTGCGCGCGGGGGCGGGAAGTCTAGTTCTGATCACCGCCATCCTGGGATTGACAGTGTGGAAGTGGTTTTTCGCCGGAACAATCTTCGTCGGCGCGGGATTGACCTTCTCTGGAATCACCAATTACTGCGGCATGGCGATGCTGCTCGCGAAGATGCCGTGGAATAAGCCGCGAGCTGTGCCGGTTGCCAAGCCATCGGAAGCCGCGCCCGCGCTTCGCTAAGATAAATCTCCTCACGCCTTAGAGACCGTCGTCCACACTTCCATCGCGCACGATTCACGGTTGGCCCACGCGCAGTTGGGGATGCGCCTCAGCGCTCCGCGCCGGCCGAGGCACAGAAGGGCGTCGTTGACGATCCACGAAATGCGTTATTCGTAGCGTAGAGAATCCATCGGATCCACGCGCGAAGCGCGCCGCGCGGGAACGTATGACGCGAACCAGCACACTGCGCCGAGCAGCGCCACAACGGAGACGAACACCGTTCGGTCCCACGTCTTCACGCCGTAGATCAGGCTGGCCATAAATCGCGTGAGGCCGAGCGCCGCGCCCACTCCAATCACAACGCCGATCACCGCAAGCCGCATTCCCTGAAACACAACCAATTTGCGCACGTCTTCCGGGCGTGCTCCCAGCGCCATGCGGATGCCGATTTCCTGCGTGCGCTGCTGCACGGAGCAGGCCATCAATCCGTAGATCCCGATCGTGGCCAGAAGCAGCGCGACTCCCGCAAAGGCCGTGAGCAGCGTCGTGCCGAAATCCCGTATCGCCGTCGATTCTCCGATGACTTGCTGCATCGTGCGGATATGCGCGACGGGAAGTCCGCCGGTCGCGACGCGCAGCTCTTTTTGGATGTCTGCGCTTAAGGAGAGCGGCGCCGTTTTGGTGCGGATCGCCCAGTTGATGGGAAGCACGCGTGTCTCAAGCGCGGTTATGCCGTCGGCCACTTGGGCCTCCGGCACGTGCATCATCGGCACAGGATCGCTATCGAGGCCCGCGTCGCGCGCGTCGCCGACAATTCCGACTATTTGCCGCGGCGGCTCCTGAAATTCCGGGCCAACGTTGTGCCCAATCGTGATGCCTGCTCCCAAGGCGTTGCCGTTGGGCCAATATTTCTTGGCCATCGATTCGCTGATCACCACGACGCGTTCCGAGCTAGCAGCGTCGTCATCTTCGGTGAACACGCGCCCGCGAATCAGAGGTATCCGAAACACCTGGAAGTATTGCGTGGAGACGTTGCGCCATTCTTCGTCGCCGTCATTCGCGCCGGCGGCATGCGCTTGCCCTTCGATCGTGAACGGCAAGTCGATGTCCAAGCCCGACGCGGGAAGGCAACACGTGCTGGCAACAGCTTCCGCGCCCGGCAGGGCGTCGACGCGACGCTCGACTTCGCGCACGGCCTGGGCCACGCCGGCCGTCTTCGCAAATCGAGTGCCGGAGAGAGACATCTCCATCGTCAGAACATTGTGCGCATCGAATCCGGCCTTTTCCGAGCGCATGGTTTCAAAGGTGCGAATCAGCAGCGCCGCGCCCACCAGCAAAATCAGCGCCAGCGCCATTTCCGAAACGACCAGAATCGAGCGCGCCTTGTTGTGGCGGAATCCACTGCCCGTGCGCGATCCGCCTTCCTTGAGCGTCGTGCTCAGATCCGTGCGCGATCCGCTGAAGGCCGGAATCAATCCGAACAGGATGCCGGTGAACAGCGCGACCACCAGCGTAAATGCCAGCACGCGCCAATCAAGAGCTATCGCCGAGCCGTGGTCGCCGACGCGCGGAATCGCGACGGGATTCACCGCGAGCAGCGGGCGCACTCCCGCATAGCCCAGCGCCAAGCCGAGCGCGCCGCCCACAAGGGATAGCAGCACGCTTTCCGTGAGCAACTGATAGATGATGCGGCGGCGTCCCGCTCCCAGCGCGGAGCGAATCGCAATTTCGCGTTTGCGCAGCGTCGCGCGCGCAAGCAGCAGATTCGCCACGTTGGCGCAAGCGATCAGCAGCACGAATGCAACCGCGCCCAGCAGAATAAACAGCGCAGGGCGAACATCCGAGACCGAGAGATCGAGGAAAGGAACCGCGGTGGCGGTTTCGTTTGCATCCATCGACGGACCGGGATATTTTCTGCGGAATTCTTCCGCGGAAACTTTCATCGCGGCCTGCGCTTGCGCGAGCGTGACGCCGGGGCGCATTCGCGCGGCGCAAACCAAGTAATGTCCTTGATCCGTGCTGTTGGGATCCGCCTGCAGCGGCAACCAAACGTCCAGGGGAAGATCCGTTTTGAATGTGGGTCCGAGCACGCCGATGATTTCGTACGGATCGCCGGTGAGGTCGATCGTTTTTCCGACGATTGCGGGATCGCCGCCGAAGTGGCCGTGCCACAATCCATAGCTGATCACGGCGACGCGCGGACCGCCCGGACGATCTTCGTCCGGCGAGTACGCGCGGCCGGCGGCAAACGGTGCGTCGAAGACGGTGAAATAATCCGCCGAGGCGTGAATTCCTTTCACCTGCTCGGGAATGTCGACGCCGGCGAGATTCATGCCGGGGCCGGCTTCATCGTACGCGGTGACGGCCTGGAAGATTTGCTTCTGCTCGCGCCAGACCATAAATTTCGGAATCGAAGTGCTGGTGCCGTTTCCTTGCGGAAAATGGCGCACCAGCGCAACGAGCCGGTCCGGCTGCGGATACGAAAGCGGCTGTAGCAGCACGGCGTTGACTACCGAAAATATCGCGGTGTTCGCTCCGATGCCCAGGGCCGGCGTGAGGATCGCGACCGCGGTGAAGCCGAGGCTCTTGCGGAGCATGCGCACGGCGTAACGGACATCGGTGAAGAAGTTTTCAATCAAGGGCCATTGCCACACTTCGCGCGTGCGTTCTTCGATCAGCGTGACGTTGCCGAATTGGCGCCGCGCGGCGGCCAAAGCTTCGGTGCGCGACATTCCGCCGGCGACAAGTTCTTCAACTTTTTCGTCCAGATGTTCGCGTATTTCTTGGGAGATATCGTCGAAACGCTGGCGGCGGCAGAACAATTGTGTGAACCAGTTCATCGAAGCACCTCGCCCCGCGAGGGCCGGCAGGCACCGCCGCGCGCGCGACAAATAATTCTCATGACTTCACCGGCGCCAGAACGCGTGTGACGCCTTCGAGCATGCGCTCGAATCGCGACACCTCGTGCTCCAGATGCTTTTTGCCGGCCGCAGTGAGCTTGTAAATTCGGATTCGGCGATTGGTGGACGACACGCCCCACTCCGCGCTGACCAATTTAACTTTGAGCAGGCGCTGCAGAGCGGGGTAGAGCGAGCCTTCTTCGATTTGCAGCAAATCGTTGGAGGCCCGCTTGATGTGTTGCACCAGCGCATAGCCGTGCAGCGGCTGGTGCTTCAGCGTGCGCAGAATCATCATCTCCAGCGCGCCGGGGAAAAGATCGCGTTGTTCGTTCGATTTCGTCACGGCAAAGACCTCGCGGGCTTCTTGCCTCACACTATGTTTACCAAGGCCTAGAGCAAACTAGCCTACAAGTATTGCGGAGTCAAGCGGTTTCGCGGGCACATTCACGCCGCCACGCTCTGTGAAAAAATGTCGAGTCCTCGCAGCCTACTTAGTGACACAATACGCGGCGTCTAGGAGAGACAAACCGGGCGCTGTGTTGCGCCAGGACTATTCCGAGGTGCAGGATGAAATTTTTCAGGCTGTTGCCATGCTTGCTGATCGCCGTGTCGCTTTCGGCGAAACCCCCGGTGAAGCGGCCGATGATTTTGGGAATCGCGAACATTTCGTACTTCGTTTCGGATCTCGCGAAATCCCGCACGTTCTTTGAGGGTCTCCTCGGATATCAGGAAGCGTTCACGCTGCCCAACGCTTCGGGTGGTGTGGGACGCGTGTTCGTCAAGATCAACGATCATCAATTTCTCGAGCTGAATACCGATAAGAATCGCGGGGAAGGGCAACTGGATCACACCGCCGTGTACACCGACAACGCGGAGCAGATGCGGCGATATTTGGCGTCAAAAGGCGTGCAGGTCCCGGCGAAGGTCGCGACCGATGAGGCCGGAGACAAGAGTTTCTCGGTGACCGATCCCGATGGGCATCTTCTGGAGTTCATCCAGTCTATGCCGGGCGGCATGATCAGCCGCGATGCAGGAAAGCATCTGCCGGACACGCGCATCTCCGACAGCATCTTGCATACTGGATTCATCGTCGGCGATCTCGATAAGGCCAACGCGTTTTACAACGGCATCCTGGGATTCACGGAATTCTGGCGCGGCTCCGGGAACGGCAAAAATGTGAGCTGGATCGATATGAAGGTGCCGGACGGCGCGGATTATGTCGAGTTTATGCTGTATGGGCCGTATCCAGCGCCGGATCATCGCGGCGTAAACAATCACGTCGCGCTGCGAACCGACGACATGCAGAAGCTGGCCGGCACGCTGAAAAGCCGCGTGAAGCAAAATCCAAGTCTTTACGACAAAACAATCGTGCCCAAGATCGGCGCCGACAACAAATGGCAATGCAATTTGTACGATCCGGACGGAACGCGTCTCGAAGTCATGAATCCGACCCCGGTGTCTCCGATGCCGCCTTCGACGACGCTGCCGCCGCCGACGCACTAGACGATTGCGCGGCGCGGGTACGCCGCGGATTCGCAGCTTTTTCGATTTGTTTTTCCTATCGCTTGGCTAATTGTGTCCTCGCGGGGCTGTACCCCGGCCGCGTCGTCGCCCGGTGGCATATTCGTTGTGTTAGTGGCAGGATAATTATAGGATGCGCGTCGCAGAGGCCCAGCCCGGAATGGACAGCTTTATGGCCGTTACATCGCCTTTCCCGAGCATTGCAGCCGAAAAGCAAACCGGCTTTGACACGTGGATGGAGCGCGCCCTGGAGCACGCGGACGCCGTTCACAAGGATTGGCGGCCTGCCGCGGTGCACGATCTTAGAGTTGCGCTGCGCCGCTGCCGCACAATGGCCCAGGCGCTCGGGCAGATCGCGCCGGATGCGTCGTGGCGAAAAGTGAAGAAGGAAAGCCGCGAACTTTTCGACGCGCTCGGCGAGCTGCGCGACACGCAGGTCGAGCGGCGCTGGGTGAAGCGGCTCGCGCCCGCTGGCGAGGCGGTCCGCCGACACATGCTCCGCGTGCTTTCGCGGCGGGAACGCAAACGCCGCACGCAGGCTGCTCGCGCCCTCGATCGCTTTGACGCTAAGGCGTGGCGGAAACTCGCGCGAAAACTGGCGCCGGAGGCGGAGCAGTTTCAACGCGAACACGTCGAGTTCGAGCGGCTTGCGGTTGAAAGGCTGAATGACGTGGTCGAGCTGTACCGCCGCGCGCGCAAGGGACGCAGCCGAGTTGCCTGGCACCGCTTGCGCATCGCGCTAAAACGATTCCGCTACATCGTCGAAAATTTCCTGCCACAGCGCTACGCCGCATGGGGCCGCGAGCTTAAACACATTCAAGATTCGCTTGGCGACGTTCACGATCTCGACGTGCTGCGCAGCGAAGTGCGCCTCCGAAGCAACGGCATAGAAGAAAGCGCCCTGGTAGCGTTGCTCACGAAAATCGAAAATGAGCGCACGCAGCGCCTCGATGAATTCCGCGCTCGCGTTTCAGGCGCCAAATCCCCGTGGGACACCTGGCGCGCCAAACTCCCCATCGGCGCCATGCCCAAAGTGACGCCAGGCCTCGCACGCGCCGCCTCCTCCGCGGGATGAAAATATGAAAGCGCGACTCCTGCCGGCGGCATAAGCTGCCGGTGGAAACCCCTTTTAGAAAAGGAGAGGAGCCGCGCATGGAGGAATATATCGCATTCGACAGTCACAAGCGCTA